>ERZ507105.8-NODE-8-length-240811-cov-15.9236_pt1 | contig 240811 bp, 199 predicted proteins | sample MGYA00513969_ERZ507105 | MGnify/ENA metagenome assembly ERZ507105
TTCCGTAGCCCGAAGGCCCTCCCCCTGCACCCCCACCCTCTTGGGCACGGAAGTAATTCTTCGTTGTTGTGTGTGCTGCGTTGTTGACTTTTGTCTGTATGCTGCGGTACTCAAAATGGAACGTTGTGCCGATCTGGTTTCTGTATTCTTCGGTACTTATGGTGGTACGCTGTGCCGATCTGCGATCTGGTTCTGGGATTCTTCGGTACTTATAGTGGTACGCTGGGCCGATCTGGTCCCTGTATTCTTCGATATTTATGGTGATACGCTGGGCCGATCTGCGATCTGGTTCTGGGATTCTTCGGTACTTATGGTGGTATGCTGTGCCGATCTGGTTTCTGGATTCTTCGATATTTATAATGGTACGCCGTGCCGATCTGGTTCCTGTATTCTGGATTCTTTGATGTTTCTTTGATGTTTGCTTCTGTCCCATGCTCTGGCTTTTTTCTTGTCGGCTGGAAGCGTCAGCCAGAGGAAGGTGGCATCGGGCCGGGCTGCTGCGGAGGAGGGGTGATTACTACTTGGGCTGCGGGAGACGGCGTTATTGCGGCAGGGCCTGCTGTCTGAGCCGGAGGCGAGTTCTGGCCCTGCCACAATGCTTTTAGCCGTCTCACGGAGCCCTAGTAGTATCCCCCGACGGAGTCCCTGCCCGGAGCGATGCCACCTTCCTCTGGCGTCCCTCAACCACATCCATACACACCAAAAAAAGCCCGGCATCTTCATATTCCAAAGACACCGGACTCCCATCAGTCATATATAAGCTGGAAATGAGACTCGAACTCACGACCCCTTCATTACGAGTGAAGTGCTCTACCGACTGAGCTATTCCAGCTTGTGCTAAACACAACTGATATTATACCGTATTTTACAAAAAATGCAAGCACTTTTTCCTACAATCCACTCAAATCCTTACCCTCCAATCACCCCAACCATATTCCCATTTAATTCACAAACCATCACTTATCCCCGGAAGCCCCCTTCCTGCGAGAAGCCACCCGTTTCACAACCTTTACCGCATCCTTTACAGCCACAGATTTTTCAACCACCGTCATTTTCGCTTTATCCATACGCTTTCCCCTGCTTTTCCCCACAGTCTTTTTCACATTTCCTTTCTTCACAGAGTTTTTCTTCACATCCCCCTTCTCCGGTGTACACCCAAATACCGCCACACCATAAGCCGGAAGCTTCAGCTTCAAAGAAAACTCCCTGTTATCACACTCCATATGAATAGCCGCTTTCGCCCGTGCGTTCACCACACCCTGTCCGCCAAACTTTTCACTGTCACTGTTGAAAATTTCCTTATATTTCCCCGCAAAAGGCACACCAACCCGGTAACTGTCATAAGATACCGGTGAAAAATTACACACCGCAAGAATCGTTTCTTCCTGCTTTTCCGTCTTACGAAGAAACGCAACCACATTCTCATCATAGCTGGTAAACTGGATCCACTCAAACCCATCCGAATTACCATCCATTGCATACAACGCCGGATGATTCCTGTAAAGTTCATTCAGATCATGCAGATACGCCCTCATTTCCGGCCCCACATCCCCATCCGGCGCTGTCATCTTCACACCCGGATGAAGCATCAGATAGCCATACGCAGCACGCAGCTGAGCATCCTTTTGCCTTGAAGATCCCGGAAGCTTCTCCAGAAACTCTTTTAACGTACCCACATCTCTCTTCCCCAGAGTCAGTACATAATGCTCACTATATGCATACATCATGGAAAGCGTCAGCTGATCATAATAATTTCGTCTGTCCAAAGGCTCTGCTTCCAGGTAAGAAAGAAGATCCTTTGTCCAGCCACCACTCCATTTATAGTCAAACCCCAGATGATCATTCTCCACACTGTCTGTAAGCTGCGGCCATAAACCATCCTCCTGTGCGATCAGAAGAATCCCCGGATACTGCTTCTTCACAATAGAATTCAGATGCTTCAGAAACTCCAGTGCCTGAAGATTCTCATTGGAACTATAAAGATTAGCCGTCCACTGTCCCGCCTCTCTTCCAAAATCCAGATACAGCATCGCATCTACATCATCCATCCGAAATCCGTCCACATGAAATTCATCCAGCCAGAAAAACGCATTAGAAATAAGAAAATCTTTGACCATAGGACTTCCGTAATTATAAAGCATGGTGCCCCACATCGGATGAACGGCCATAGCCGGATCCTGTACTTCATAAAGAGGAGTTCCGTCAAATTTCTCAAGCCCTGCATCAAACCGCGGAAACTGAGCCGGTGTCCAGTCCAGGATCACGCCAATCCCTGCCTGATGAAGATCCTCCACCAGTGTCCGGAAATCTGCCGCAGTCCCAAAACGGGTAGTCACAGCATAATACGCAGACGTAGAATATCCTCCTGAACTTCGGTCAAGATACTCCATCACCGGATGAAATTCTACATGCGTATAACCGGTTTCCTTCAGAAACTCCACCAGTTCACCACTGTTTTTCCACTCTGTTACATCCGTTTCATAAATAGAAACCGGAACTTCACGGCTGGCAAACCTTTCACGTTCCTTCATCCACGCTTCATCCTGCCATAAAAAATCCCCCAGCTCTGTTACAACAGAAATCACAGACGGCGCTCCCTGAGTTCCATTTCCGTAAGGATCAGACTTCCGCTGTACATCGCCGCCTTTGATCTTGATCTCATACTGGTAAGAGGCCCCTGCCTCTACACCTGGAACAAAAATCTCAAAAATTCCGGACATTGGCATCCGATGCATCGGAAGACGCCTTCCATCCCACCTGTCAAAATCACCGACCACACTGACACGGATTGCATTGGGTGCCCAGACAGCAAAATATGTTCCTTCTACCTCGCCACAGGTCCCCGGATGCGCTCCCAGCTTCTCATATGCCTTGTAATAGACGCCGGCACAAAAAGCTCGTTCCTCCTCTTCCGTGATCTGGCATGGACATTCATACGCATCGTAAAAAGTCTCTTTCCTGCTTCCTCTTATCACACGGAAACGATATTCCGGAATCCTTTTCAGTGGAAGCATTACAGCATAATAACCAGCCTCATCTTCCAGGATCATCGGATAACTCTTTTCCCCTACAACAACCTCTGCAGCATCCGCTCCCGGAAAAAATCCCTGGATCAGAACGCCATCCTCTGTTACCCTTGGCTGCATCACATCACGAGGTGATGCCTCCTCCCCATAAACGATCGCCTCGATCCGGGGCCAATCCATATATTCATACGCTTTATCAGCCATAATCGTCTCCTCCATCATATTTGTTGTTTTATAGACTAAGTTTACCACCATTTTACAGAAAAATAAAGATAACAGTTCTAATCTTCGCAAAAAGCACCACAAGTAACCGGTAACAGAACAGAAAATAATTCGATTTGGTTCTTCCCAAAATCATGTGTAACGATTATAATATGAAGCAGAATATGAAACAAATAACTTATCAGGAGGAATCATCAATGGAAAACAGACAGTATGATGTAACAGCTCTCGGCGAGCTTCTGATCGACTTCACAGAAAACGGTGACAGTTCCCAAGGAAACCCTACTTTCGAGGCAAACCCGGGCGGAGCTCCCTGTAACGTTCTTGCCATGCTGAACCGTCTTGGCAAAAAAACTGCATTTATCGGAAAGGTCGGAAACGACATGTTCGGCAAGCAGCTGAAGGCTGCCGTAGAAGAATGCGGCATTGATACCAGAAATCTTGTCATGGACGATGAAATTCACACTACCCTTGCTTTTGTACATACTTACCCGGACGGAGACCGTGATTTTTCTTTCTACCGTAATCCAGGTGCAGATATGATGCTGACAAAGGATGAGGTAGATGCCGATCTGATCCGCAATTCCAGGATCTTCCATTTCGGCACGCTTTCTTCCACACATGAGGGTGTCCGTGAAGCAACCCGCTATGCTCTTGACGTGGCAAAAGAAGCCGGATGCATCATCACCTTTGACCCGAACTTACGCCCTCCACTCTGGAAGGATCTGAACGATGCCCGCAAAGAGATCGAATACGGCATGGAACGCTGTGATGTACTGAAGATTTCTGATAATGAAGTGGAATTTCTTTTTGACACAACAGATTATGACAAGGGTGCTGCCCTTATCGAAGAAAAATATCATATCCCGCTTGTGCTGATCACAATGGGAAAAGACGGAAGCCGCGCTTATTATCGCGGACGGAAGGTCGAGGCTGCTCCTTTCCTTCAGGAAAAAACCATTGAAACCACCGGTGCAGGAGACACCTTCTGTGCAAGCACCCTGAATTATGTGCTGGAACACGGTCTTGAGGATCTCACTGACGAAAATCTCGCAGAGCTGCTTACTTTTGCAAATGCAGCAGCTTCTCTCATCACAACAAAGAAGGGAGCACTCCGCGTAATGCCTGAAAGAGATGAAGTTCTTGACTTCATTGCATCCCGCAAGTAGTGTATGTTTTTCTTTTATTGAATTATTTTTTTGTTTATTGGCTTTGAAAAGCTGAGAAAACACCGCAGGGGGAGAAGGCACTCAAAGTTACGAAGCCCGTTTTTCTCCCCCTGCACCCCCTCTTTCCGGGCACGTACCGCGAAAACGACACTTCGCGCCTATCCGCCAATTGTTGTGTATTCTTCATATTTCTCCTGTTATATCATATATTTTTATTAATATCTTATCGTATAAAAATTTACAGCCAATATCATTACGCATATTATATTTGCACATTATATTTGTATTTGATATATTTACATTTAATATATTTACATTTAATATATTCGCATTTGATATATTTACATTTAATATATTTACATTTAATATATTCGCATTTGATTATTTGATATATTTGAATTTGATATATCTGCATTTGATATATTTACATTTGATCATTTGATATATTTGAATTTGATATATTTGCATTTGATATATTTACCCCTCAAATTCACTTCTATATTATTCCAAAAAATCCGCAGATGTGCCCCGCACATCGAGACCTACCAACGCCCTCCCACCCTCACTCTCGGCTCAACCTTCCACATCCAATACCGTCACATACCTATAACGGCCTCAAGACTTTTTCACTCTCAACAACCCCTTCAGGCCGTTCTCCTCCATCGGCTCAACCTTTCGTTCCCAGCACCGTCGCATACAGACACAAGTCAACCAAACTCCCGTCCTCCACAACCAAGCACTCCTAAAAAAAGCCCGAGGGGTGTGCAGAGGGGCCGCGGCTTTGCGGCCCCTTTGCGGTTTTCCTTTTTTCCTCAAAAAAATACTGTGCACCATTCGCCAAAAAAGCAAACGCCACACAGTATTTAAAAAAAAGTATTTCTAACCTCTTGTTCCTTTACTTAACAACACGCACCCTGTACATTCCCTCAATCTCCTTGAGTTCATCCAACGCCTTAGCAGACGCCGCACTCTCAAGATCAATAAGAGTATAAGCAAACTCCCCTTTACTCTTATTCGTCATATCCGCAATATTCAGTCCCTCAGATCCAAGGATCTTGGTAACCTGACTGATCATATTCGGTGTGTTGCTGTGCGCAAGAGAGATTCTTCCAACAGCCACACAGGTACCCATATCACAATTCGGATAATTCACAGAATTCTTAATATTACCATTCTCAAGGTAATCACGGATCTCTTTTACAGCCATCTCTGCACAGTTCTCTTCAGATTCCTCTGTAGACGCACCAAGATGCGGAGTTACCAGAATACCCTCGCGTCCTGCAACTGTCTCATTTGCAAAGTCAGTTACATACTTCTTAACCTTGCCACTCTCAACAGCCTCGATCAGCGCATCCTCATCAACAAGAAGATCTCTTGCAAAATTCAGAAGAACTACGCCGTCCTTCATCTTATCAAAAGCTTCTTTGTTGATCATCTTCTTAGTGCTGTCAAGAAGCGGCACATGAATGGTGATATAATCGCACTGGCTGTAGATCTCATCCAGGCTCTTGCTGTGCTTGATGGTTCTGGACAGGTTCCATGCTGCATCAATAGAAAGATATGGGTCATAGCCATATACTTCCATGCCAAGACCGCATGCTGCGTTTGCCACCATGGCTCCGATGGCTCCAAGACCGATGATACCAAGCTTTTTGCCGCTGATCTCGCATCCTGCGAACTGTTTTTTCTGCTTCTCGGCAAGCTTGCCAATGTGCTCTTTATCTTTCTCCTGTGCAACCCACTCGATACCTCCTACGATATCTCTGGATGCAAGGAGCATACCTGCAAGTACCAGCTCTTTTACGCCGTTTGCGTTGGCTCCAGGTGTGTTGAATACAACAACGCCCTTCTCTGCATACTCCTTAACCGGAATATTATTGACGCCTGCACCTGCACGTGCAACTGCGCAAACGCTCTTCGGCAGCTCCATGTCGTGCATTTTTGCACTTCTTACAAGGATTGCGTCACACTGGTCAGCGGTCTCTGTTTTTTTATAATTATCGCCAAAAAGTTTCAGACCTTTTTCAGCGATCGGATTCAGGCAATGATACTGGAACATTATGCATTCTCCTCCTCGAATTTTTTCATGAATGCAACCAGTGCCTCTACGCCGGCCTTTGGCATGGCATTGTAGATGCTGGCACGCATTCCGCCAACAGTACGGTGTCCTTTCAGGTTTACAAGTCCTGCTTCAGTTGCCTCTTTAACAAACTTGGCATCCATTTCCTTGTCACCGGTTACGAACGGTACATTCATAAGGGATCTGTCTTCCGGAACTACAGTTCCTTTGAACAGCTTGCTGGAATCCAGGTAATCATAAAGGATTTTTGCTTTTTCCTCATTGCGCTGCTTCATCACTTCCAGGCCGCCCATCTTCTTCAGCCATTTGAATACTTTTCCGCATACATAGATGCAGTAAGCATTCGGCGTATTGTAAAGAGAGCCTGCGTCTGCATGTGTCTTATAAGTAAGCATGGTTGGGGTTCCCGGAAGAACATCCTCTGTGATCAGGTCCTCACGGATGATCACGATAACCATGCCTGCCGGTCCGATGTTCTTCTGAACACCGCCATAGATAATACCATATTTGCTTACATCCACCGGCTCAGACAGGAAGCAGGAGGATACATCTGCTACCAGAGTCTTACCTTTTGTGTTTGGAAGTTTTTTGAATTTTGTGCCGTAAATGGTGTTGTTCTCACAGATGTATACGTAGTCTGCATCCGGGCTGATCGGCAGATCACTGCAGTCCGGGATATAGCTGAAGGTTTTATCTTCAGAAGAGGCGATCTTGTTTGCTTTTCCGTATTTCTGAGCTTCCTGATAAGCTTTTTTTGCCCACTGTCCTGTTACGATATAATCTGCGACCTTGTTTTTCATGAGGTTCATCGGGATCATGGCAAACTGCTGGGATGCTCCTCCCTGAAGGAAAAGTACCTTGTAGTTATCCGGAATGTTCATAAGCTCGCGGAGATCTTTCTCTGCAGTATCAATGATCTCCTGAAAAGCTGCACTTCTGTGGCTCATTTCCATAACAGACATTCCTGTGCCGTTATAATCCATCATCTCATCCGCTACTTCTTTGAGTACTTCCTCTGGAAGCACTGCCGGTCCGGCAGAAAAATTATACACTCTACTCATGTTTCTTCATATCCTCCTCGTCAAATACATCATCAAGGTTCGCACCAGCCGGTACCATCGGGAACACACTCAGATCCTGATCGATCCAGCAATCCAGAACGACAGGTCCCTCTGCTGCCAGTGCCATCTTAAGTGCAGGCTCCACATCCTCCATCTTTGTCACACGAATGGCTTTTGCACCCAGCGCCTCTGATAATTTCACAAAATCAACGGCGTCATCCAGTACTGTGGAAGAATATCTCTTTCCATAGAAGAGCGTCTGCCACTGACGCACCATTCCCAGTACATGATTGTTCATAACAATCTGGATCAGCTGTCTGCCACAGCGTGCAGCTGTTGCCAGCTCATTCATATTCATACGGAAGCATCCGTCACCTGCTATATTTACAACTGTTTTTTCCGGTCTGCCCATCTTCGCGCCAATTGCAGCGCCAAGGCCGTAGCCCATGGTTCCAAGGCCGCCGGAAGTAAGAAGAGTTCTCGGCTCTTTGTATTTATAATACTGCGCCGCCCACATCTGATGCTGTCCAACATCTGTGGAGATGATCGCATCACCGTTGGTCAGCTCATAAAGCTTCTCTATAATATACGGACCTGTAAGCTGTGTGTGATCATAATTCAGCGGATATTTTGATTTCAATTCCTGGATATGTGCGATCCACTCCGGATGTTCTTTCTTCGGAATTTCCTCCAGAAGGCGTTTCAGCACTTCCTTCACATCACCGATCACACTGGCATCCACTTTGATATTTTTATTGATCTCCGCAGCATCCACATCGATCTGAAGGATTTTTGCATTATGTGCAAAAGTTTTGGTATTTCCTGTTACACGGTCACTGAAGCGTGCACCGAGAACAATAAGAAGATCGCACTCTGTTACGCCAAGATCGGAAGCCTTGGTTCCGTGCATACCTACCATACCTGTATAGAGAGGATCTTCTCCCGGGAAGGTACCCTTGCCCATCAGAGTATCGCAGACAGGAGCCTGGATCCTGCGAGCCAGCTCACGTACTTCCTGGTCAGCACCAGAGATCACACATCCGCCGCCAACAAAAATAAACGGTTTCTCTGCCTCTCTGATCATTTCCAGTGCCTGATCAATATCTTCTTTACGGATACTTTTGATCTCACGGTTAACCGTAGCCGGAGGGCATGGCTCATATTCATATTTCATTCCTGTGATATCCTTCGGGACATCCACAAGCACCGGGCCGGGTCTTCCGCTTTTTGCAATATAAAATGCTCTTCTTAACGTATCTGCAAGATCTTCGATATTCTTTACGATGAAACTGTATTTTGTTACAGGCATTACGATACCTGCGATATCAACCTCCTGGAAAGAATCTCTTCCCAGGAGTGGTCTTCCTACGTTTGCAGTAATGGCTACCATCGGTACGGAATCCATGTATGCAGTCGCGATCCCTGTTACCAGGTTAGTTGCTCCTGGACCGGAGGTTGCCAGGCAGACACCCACCTTTCCAGTCGCTCTTGCATAACCGTCAGCAGCATGGGATGCACCCTGCTCGTGGGAGGTCAGTACATGTGTGATCTCATCTTTGTATTCATATAAGGCATCGTAAACATTCAGGATCGCGCCGCCCGGATATCCAAATACGGTATCAACGCCCTGTTCCTTCAGACATTCTACGATGATCTCTGCACCTGTAAGCTGCATATCTTTCGTTCCTCCTTATTTTGCTTTCGGTACTTCCAGGATCGCACCACGGTTTCCGGATGTTACCATGGAAGCGTATCTTGCCAGATATCCGGTTGTCACCTTCGGCTCTCTTGGCTGCCATTTTTCTCTTCTAGCCTGCATCTCTTCATCTGAAACCTTGATCTCCAGTTTCAGCTCCGGAATATTGATGCTGATGATATCGCCTTCCTCAACCAGTGCGATCGGGCCGCCTACTGCTGCCTCCGGTGATACGTGTCCGATAGCGGCTCCTCTGGATGCACCGCTGAAACGTCCGTCGGTGATCAGGGCTACGGAAGAACCAAGTCCCATTCCCACGATGGCAGATGTAGGGTTCAGCATCTCTCTCATTCCAGGGCCACCCTTTGGTCCCTCATAGCGGATGACCACAACATCTCCCTCTACGATCTTACCGCTCTTGATGGCAACAATTGCGTCATCCTCGCTGTCAAATACACGTGCAGGACCTTCATGTACCAGCATCTCCGGTACAACTGCAGAACGTTTTACAACACCACCATCCGGTGCAAGGTTTCCTTTCAGTACGGCAAGTCCGCCTGTCTTTGTATACGGATTGTCGATCGGGCGGATAACATCCGGATTCAGGTTTACACAGTTTTTGATATTCTCACCTACTGTTTTTCCGGTTACTGTCATACACTCTGTATGGAGAAGTCCCAGCTTGTTCAGCTCATTCATGACCGCATAGACACCACCGGCCTCATTAAGATCTTCCATGTAGGTCGGGCCTGCCGGTGCAAGGTGGCAAAGGTTCGGGGTCTTCTCACTGATCTCATTTGCAAAGCTGATATCAAAGTCCATTCCGATCTCATGTGCGATAGCCGGAAGATGAAGCATACTGTTTGTGGAGCATCCAAGTGCCATATCTACTGTAAGTGCATTTAAAACTGCCTCTTTTGTCATAATGTCTCTTGGGCGGATGTTCCTTCTGTACATTTCCATTACCTGCATTCCTGCATGCTTTGCAAGACGGATACGTTCAGAGTATACTGCCGGGATGGTACCGTTTCCTTTCAGTCCCATACCGAGAACCTCTGTCAGGCAGTTCATGCTGTTCGCAGTGTACATACCGGAACATGATCCACAGGTCGGGCAGGTTTTGTTCTCGAATTCTTCCAGATCATCTGCTGTGATGGTTCCTGCTGCATAGGATCCTACTGCCTCAAACATGCTGGAAAGACTGGTTTTATGTCCTTTTACATGACCGGCAAGCATCGGACCGCCGCTTACGAATACAGTAGGAACGTTGATCCTTGCCGCTGCCATCAGAAGGCCAGGTACGTTTTTGTCACAGTTGGGAACCATGACCAGGGCATCAAACTGATGAGCCAGTGCCATGGCCTCTGTGGAATCTGCAATCAGGTCACGTGTAACAAGGGAATATTTCATTCCAACGTGTCCCATTGCGATTCCGTCACATACTGCGATCGCCGGAAATACAACCGGTGTGCCGCCAGCCATTGCAACGCCGAGCTTTACAGCATTTACAATTTTGTCAAGGTTCATATGTCCCGGTACGATCTCGTTATAAGAACTTACGATTCCTACCAGTGGTTTGTCCATTTCTTCCTTTGTCATTCCAAGGGCATTGAACAGGGAACGATGTGGTGCCTGCTGTGTGCCTTTTCTTACGGTATCACTTTTCATTTTTAAGGTCTCTCCTTTTTATTCTTTACGATAGGATCCGGTATCTGTTTATAGACTTCCTCTTCCAGGTACCGGTTTTTTCTGTTCTGTTTCGTTTTCTTCTCTCTGTCCCGCTTTATTTATGCAATGGCATCTGCGATCAGATCGCCCATCTCTCTGGTTCCGACAAGCTTGCATCCGTCAGACATGATATCTCCTGTTCTGTAACCCTCTGTAAGAACCTTCTGTACTGCTGTTTCCACAGCATCTGCTTCTTTATCAAGATCCAGAGAATATCTCAGCATCATGGCAGCGGAAAGAATAGTTGCGATGGGGTTTGCCTTGTTCTGGCCTGCGATATCCGGTGCAGAACCATGGCTCGGCTCATAAAGACCAAGCTTTGTCTCATTTAAGCTTGCGGAGGAAAGCATTCCGATGGAACCGGTCACCATACTTGCCTCATCAGAGAGGATATCTCCAAACATGTTTTCTGTAAGGATAACATCAAACTGCTTCGGATCACGTACCAGCTGCATTGCACAGTTATCAACCAGCATATGCTCCAGTGTTACATCCGGATAATCCTTTGCCACATCCTCCACTACACTTCTCCAGAGTCTGGAAGAATCAAGAACATTGGCTTTATCTACACTTGTAACCTTATTTCTTCTCTTACGTGCGATCTCAAATGCCTTAATGGCAATACGGCGGATCTCATTCTCATTATAAGAAAGAGTATCTACTGCTGTGCGGACTCCGTTCTCCTCAGTAGTCTTTCTTGCTCCGAAGTAAAGACCTCCTGTAAGCTCTCTTACAATGATCATGTCAAAACCATCTCCGATGATCTCATCACGGAGCGGGCAGGCATCACGAAGCTCATTGTAAAGATAAGCCGGACGAAGATTTGCAAACAGGTTCAGCGCCTTACGTATCGCAAGAAGACCTGCCTCCGGACGTTTGGACGGCTCCAGCTTATACCACGGGGATGTCTTGGCATCACCGCCAATGGAACCCATCAGTACTGCATCAGAAGCTTTTGCCTGGGCAATGGTTTCCTCTGTAAGAGGTACTCCGTGAGCATCAATGGATGCCCCTCCTAAAAGAACCTCTGTGTATGAAAATTTATGACTGTATTTCTCACATACTCTGTCTAAAACTTTTTTGGCCTCGGCAACAATCTCCGGACCGATTCCGTCTCCCGGAATCAGGGCAATCTTGTACTCCATTTTATTCACTCCTCCGATTTCCCCTGTGCTGTAAAATTTTAACGCACTGGTGTGGATAATTGTTATTATCATAACGCACTTTTCGACGGATTTCAACCTATTAAATAGATAAAGTTATTTCCGGAATGCAAAAAATAAACGGCAATTCCCTGTTTCTGCCGCCACAGAGACATACTTTCGCACACAGAAAAAAGAAAAACTGCCCTACCATTCCGGTACAGCAGTCTTTCTTTTTTTATCATATTCTGTTTTTCCTGATGATATTCTCAGAATTTCCCGCTGGAACCACCGAAGGTATCACCGGAAGATGAGGTATGGGTGCTGGAACCACCGTTATTATCCTCATTTTTCGGTTTTGCGGATTTTGATACCGTACTGTAGAGGTAAAAATCATTACTTCTGGTCACATTCATACTGCCCTGCCGCACATAAGAAGCCGCCCGATCCTGTTTTCGCACAGTTTTCAGCTTTCTTCTCATATTTCCGGTCACCAGTAATCCTGCCACAAGCCCCACAGCAAGAGCGATCAGCAGGTTTATCCCAACCGCAAAAGGCTCATCCGGAAGGTTTTCCACATCGTATGGCTCTGCCTCATCTGCCTGCGTGATAAAATCATCGCATTCCGTGGCAAACTTATGAAACGCTTCGTTATAATCACCGTCACTTAAATAAGGCTTCACCTGATCCATGATGTAGGACTGTCCGGCATCCGTAAACACTTCTATCGCATATCCGTGTGTTGCAATGGCCCAGTTACGGTCTCCCATATCCAACAGGAATAAAATACCGTCACCATTTTCCCCCTGTCCATATCCATGGTCAATAAAATAATCCTCCGCATACGCCTGGGCTGTTTTTCCCTCAAGACTGTTAACAGTAACGACCACAACATCTACCTGATCCCGCTCACTGATCTCATCCAGAGTACTGCTCAGGCTCTCCTGCTGCTCTGCATCCAGAAGTCCCGCCTGGTCATCCAGACGGCTTACGGTGCCTGCCCATACTGGAAAAGCACATGCCAGACACAAAAGGATCGATATCAAAAATACAGATATTCTTTTTTTCATGGCATCCACCTCCCTACAAAGCCCAGATCAGATACAGGATAATATAAGTGATCACACCCACGACCCCCGTTGTTCCCAGGAACCATCGTGCAAAAGCGTTCTTGTCTGTAGGCAGATTTCCCACAAATTTCCCTGTCTGACCATTCATGGCAAATATGTAATTATCACCCTTCCACTTCGTCTGCAGGATCCATACGGGATATAACGCATATTTCGTTGTCCCGTTATGAAGCCGGATACTGGTATTCTCCGGTACCACACTGGCGTATCCTCTCACCGTATCCCGGAATGCAGCCTCTGTGCTGCGGCGGATACGCTCATTGGCACGTTCCTCACACTCGCTGGCTGTCACATCATATTTATCTGCAAAATATCCAGCCAGATACGCAGTCTGAAAATCCACCGCTTCTTTGAAATCAAAAGGCTCTATAGACTCCATCAGATCATTTTCCATGCTGGCAGAGCCATCCACCGGTACATGATCAAAACCAAGAGAACCACTTCTGTGTACTGCATAATAGCTGGTCTCCGTATAATCATAATCACTATCGCTCCAGAACCGGGTCTTTGTTGCACGGTAACGGATATCTGCGTCTGCGTCTGTGTCATACAGCCAAAACGGAACGTAGATGCCCTTAACCTCGCTGATATGATTCTCTGACTTAAATGCTTTCGGCAAAAGTCTCTTACCGGTAAGATGCTTTTTCAGCCTCTCCTTTGCCGCTTTCTTGTCCAGCTTAAACGGGATCACATAATCCGGCTTCAGTGCACCGGACAGCTGCCCGGTCATTACCACCGGACTTCCGCAAAACGGGCAGGCCGTTGCTGCCGTGTTGGCATCTCCCACGATCTCACCGCCACAGGACTTGCACACATAGGTACGCAGCCCCTCACTCTCCCCGTCCTGCCACTCACTGCCGGCCTCATCCGACCAGCTCATATCCTCAGGCTGCTCTTCCTCCACAGTCTGGGCATATTCCGATAACGTCCCGACATCAAACTCCGTATCACAAAACGGACACTTCATCTTTTGCACAGAACTGTCAAACTCTATGGAGCCACCACAGCACGGACACTTAAACTCCTGCATCTTCGCCATATATTCACCTCACTTCATCATTCTGTATCCAACAACCGGCAGGAGTTACCTTGCATTTTGCTCCTGACCATCTCTCTTTCTGATCTATACTGCATCCTCCGGTCCGAACGGATCACCGCACTCCGGGCAGAATTTCGGTGGATTCTCCGGATCTGCCGGTTCCCATCCGCACCTGCTGCAACGATACTGCATCTTCTTCTCCGGCTTCTTCGCTCCGCAGTTCATACAGAACTTTCCTTTATTCACCGTACCGCAGGAACAGGTCCAGCTGTCCTCCACCGGACGCGATGCACCACACTCCGGACAGAATTTCCCCGAAGAAACCGCACCACAACTGCAGGTCCAGGAACCAGCTGCAGCCGCAGCCCCTGCTCCGTTCCCTGCTGGCGAAACCGGCTGCGCTGCCTGCTGCTGTACACTCTGCTGCTGCGCCTGCTGCTTCTGGCCCATCTCAAACAACTGCTGCGCATTCAGACCACCTGCATTAGCAGCCATACCCATGCCCATAAAGCCAGTCATAGCCCCTGCTGAATTAGAAGCCGCAGCCTTCATAGCATCCGCCTGGGCCCCGGTCAGAGTAGCCGCAGCCATAGCAGGATCACGCATCATAGCCGTACGCTGAGCCTGCTTGATCATCTCGGCATCCTCATCCGGCAATGTCACAGAACCAAGTGCCACACTGACCACCTTAAGCCCACGAAGCTCCTCCCACTTGGCAGAAAGCACCTCATTCATGGCATTCTCCAGCTCCGTATTATGAGTCACGATCTGATTCGGACGCATCTCCAGCTCCGAAAGCCTTCCGAAAGCAGGCTGCAGCGCACTGATAAACTCCGCCTTCAGCTGTCCGTCCAGCTCCTCTCTGGTATACTCCCGCTCCACATTTCCACACACATTCGTATAAAAAAGAAGGGGATCCGCGATCCTGTAGGAATAAACACCATGACACCTCACAGCCACATCCACATCCAGCCCGATTCTGGAATCCACAACCCGGAACGGGATCGGATTAGCAGTACCAAACTTGTTATCCACAAGCTCCTTGGTATTAAAATAATACACCCTCTGATCCTTACCCGTATCACCGCCAAAAGCAAACCTCTTCCCGATCGTATCAAAGGTCTTCCTGATTCCGTCACCCAGACTACCTGAAAAAATACTCGGCTCCGTAGAAGCATCATACGTATACTCTCCCGGATCCGCACAAACCTCAACAACCTTTCCCTGCTCCACGATCATCATACACTGACCATCCGCCACAGCGATCCCGCTGCCGCTGGAAATGATATTATCACTCCCATGCTTATTGGAAGACCTGGAAGAAGACCTCTTCGTCCCCTTCACAACCATCACTTCTTTATCCATAGCCTCACAGTAAAAAAACTCCTTCCACTGATCCGCCAACGTACCACCCGCTGCACCCACAGCCGCTCTGATAAGACCCATAAATCCAACCCCTTTCTGAAAATTCATTCTTATTTACAATTTTACGATATTCCAAAGCTATCGTCACTCTCATTTCTGATAGTAACATCATTATTACACGAATTTTACCAAAAATCCACTTATTTCTATACAATATTACAATTGTCATATTCCCATCACATCCACAATCCTAGCACATCCACACAGTCCGTCTGCGCTGGCATCAAAGGCTATTCTCCCATCACATCCGCAATTCTAGCACATCCGCAATTCTAGGCACATCCGCAACCCCAGGCTGACAGCGCAGCGCCTCAGCCGTCCCCCCAACCCAACACAAACTCAGCCATTGCAGTCGTCCAGCGCAGCGCTGACGACCCACAACCAACCGTCAAACGACACTATTTCTCACCGGAAGCACCAGCCGGGGAAGGGGATGCTGGATGGCTCTGCTTCTGCAGGAGGGGAGCTGATTCTTGGACGGCGGGAATCTGCGTTGTTTTTCAAAAGTCCGCTGTCTGAGCGGCAGCAGGCCGCGAGTTCGGACTTTTTAAAAACGCTTTTAGCAGATTTCCGGCGTCCTAGAAACCAGCCCCCGACGAAGCCGCAGACCAGCCAGCATCCCCTTCCCCGGCGTCCCTTCATCCGTTCGTTCGTCCGTTCGTTCGTCCGTTCGTCCACATACAAATACAAAAAAAGACACCACGTCACAAAAAACGCAGTGCCTCTCTCATATTCAAGTTATTGCGAAAAAAGCATCAAGCAGAAGCCTGATCAGCCTTCTCAACCTCAGCAATCGCCTGCTTCCTCATAGGAATACGGCAATTCTTATTATTACCAAACTCAACAATAACATCTTCCTCAGTCATATCAATAACAACACCATAAAAACCACTGGTAGTAACAACACTGTCACCAACCTCCATGCTGTTCAACATAGTCTGAGTTCTCTTCTGCTCCTTCTTCTGCGGACGGATCATCATAAAATACATAATTCCAAACAGAACTACGATCCAGACAATACCAAGACCCGCGCTAAGTCCGCCAGCTGCCGCTGTAGATGATGCGATCATTTCAAATTCCTCCTGCTAAAAACAAATAATCTGCGGTACCCCCGCCGTTACTGACCTCTAAAAGTGTCACTTCGTACTATCATACACAAAAACCAAAAAACCTTCAAGAGTTTTCTTATAAAATCAAAGTAATTTACACAAATTTTATAAATAAAACTTACCGGTTCCCGTTGATCCTGCCTTCCTCAAAGCCTTCCAGACGCATCTTCTTATAAGCCGCAAAATTCCCTGCATCCAGCGCATCCCTGATCTCTTCCATCATATGATTATAGAAATACAGATTATGCAGAACGCAAAGCCTCATGCCAAGCATCTCCTTCGCCTTCAGAAGATGACGGATATACGCTCTGCTGTAATGACGGCAGGTCGGGCACTGGCACTCCTCATCGATCGGTTTGGAATCCAGCTCATACTTTGCATTAAAAAGATTCATCTTGCCATGGTTGGTATACACGTGACCATGACGGCCGTTACGGCTGGGATATACACAGTCAAAAAAGTCAATACCACGCTCAACCCCCTCCAGGATATTGGCCGGGGTACCAACCCCCATAAGATACGTCGGCTTGTTCTGCGGCAAATGCGGAACTACCTCATCCAGGATCCGGTACATCTCCTCATGACTTTCACCAACTGCAAGGCCGCCCACTGCATAGCCGTCCAGATCCATCTCCGCGATAGCCTGGGCATGCTCAATACGGATATCTTCATAAACAGCCCCCTGGTTAATGCCAAAAAGAAGCTGGTTCTTGTTAATGGTATCCGGCAGACTGTTCAGACGAGCCATCTCATCCTTGCATCTTTTAAGCCAGCGTGTTGTACGCGCTACCGATTTCTGTACATAATCCCTGTCTGCCACACTGCTTGGGCACTCATCAAAAGCCATTGCAATGGTAGAAGCCAGATTTGACTGGATCTGCATGCTCTGCTCCGGTCCCATAAAAATCTTATGACCATCGATATGAGAGTTAAAATACACGCCCTCTTCCTTGATCTTACGAAGCTTCGCCAGCGAAAACACCTGGAATCCGCCGGAATCGGTAAGGATCGGTCTGTCCCAGTTCATAAATTCATGAAGACCTCCCAGCTGTTTTACCACCTTGTCGCCAGGGCGCACATGAAGATGATAGGTATTGGACAGCTCTACCTGTGTACCGATCTCATGAAGATCCACAGTGGAAACTGCACCTTTAATTGCTGCAATTGTTCCTACATTCATAAAAACAGGAGTCTGGATCGTTCCGTGGACCGTCTTAAACTCGCCCCTTTTCGCTCTTCCTTCTGTTGTGATCAGTTTATATTCTGCCATTTCATTTCCCTTCTAAAAACATTTTAAAGTTGTCTCTGCCCAGCATCTGCGTCGCAGATACAGCCATAACCAACTGCGATGCAAATATCTTTCAAAACTTTTAGTCAATATCATAACACATTTTTTTCTTTACGGCTACTGATTGTTAAACTTTTACATTGCCATTTTTTAAACGATATCGTATAATATAGAATATTCGCTTAAAAATCCTTTATAATAAGAAGAAACAACTCCCATCTGACAGAAATGTCAGAGTCGGGCAACCCCTGTATAGATACAACGAGGAGGAAATCAATTTTTTATGAAGAAACACACACTTGGAATTGACATTGGTTCCACCACTGTTAAGATTGCGATCTTAGACGAAAACGATACGCTTGTCTTCTCCGACTATGAGAGACATTTTGCAAATATCCAGGAAACCCTTGCAGATCTTCTTCAGAAAGCTGAGGATCAGCTTGGTGAACTGACACTCTGTCCGGTCATTACAGGTTCCGGCGGACTGACACTTGCCAATCATCTGGAAGTACCTTTTGTACAGGAGGTTATCGCCGTATCCACTTCCCTGCAGAAGCTGGCACCAAAGACGGATGTTGCTATCGAGCTTGGAGGCGAGGATGCCAAGATCATCTATTTCGAAAACGGAAATGTAGAGCAGCGTATGAATGGCATCTGTGCCGGCGGTACCGGTTCCTTCATTGACCAGATGGCATCTCTGCTCCAGACCGATGCACCAGGTCTTAATGAATACGCCAAACATTACAAGGCACTTTATCCCATTGCGGCACGTTGCGGTGTTTTCGCAAAAACAGATATCCAGCCACTGATCAACGACGGAGCAACTAAGGAAGACCTTTCTGCCTCCATTTTCCAGGCAGTTGTCAACCAGACCATTTCTGGTCTTGCCTGCGGTAAACCGATCCGCGGACACGTTGCCTTCCTTGGCGGGCCTCTTCACTTCCTTTCTGAGCTGAAGACTGCTTTTATCCGAACCCTGAAGCTGGATGATGAACATATTATCGCACCAGACAACTCTCATCTGTTCGCAGCCATCGGCTCCGCCCTGAATGCAAAGCAGGATGTTACCGTTTCCCTGACTGAACTGAAGGAACGCATGCGGACTACCATCAAGCTGGATTTTGAGGTAGAACGTATGGAGCCGCTTTTTGCTACAGAGGACGACTACCAGGCTTTCCATGACCGTCAGAGTGCCTACAGGGTAAAAACCGGAGATCTTTCCACCTATAAGGGAAAATGCTTCCTGGGGATCGACGCCGGCTCTACCACAACAAAAACCGCGCTGGTAAGCGAAGACGGAACTCTTCTTTATTCCTTCTACAGCAGTAACAACGGAAACCCGCTAAAAACCACCATCAACTCCATCAAGGAGATTTACAGCCTTCTTCCGGAAGATGCAGAAATTGCTTTTTCCTGCTCCACCGGTTACGGCGAAGCCCTGATCAAAGCGGCACTTCTTCTTGACGAAGGTGAAGTCGAAACCGTTTCCCATTATTACGCAGCTGCTTTCTTTGATCCTGAAGTAGACTGCATTCTGGATATCGGCGGTCAGGATATGAAATGTATCAAGATCCGTAACCAGACTGTTGACAGTGTACAGCTCAACGAAGCATGTTCCTCAGGCTGCGGTTCCTTTATCGAAACCTTTGCAAAATCTCTGAACTACACAGTACAGGACTTTGCAAAAGCAGCTCTTTTTGCAAAACATCCCATTGATCTTGGAACACGCTGTACTGTATTTATGAATTCCAAAGTTAAGCAGGCCCAGAAGGAAGGCGCTGAGGTTTCCGATATCTCCGCTGGTCTTGCCTACTCCGTTATCAAAAACGCCCTCTACAAGGTTATCAAGGTTTCCGATGCTTCCGAGCTTGGCAAGCATATCGTTGTACAGGGTGGTACCTTCTATAATGACGCAGTTCTCCGCAGCTTTGAGAAGATTGCCAACTGCCAGGCCATCCGCCCGGATATCGCCGGGATCATGGGTGCCTTCGGTGCTGCTCTGATCGCAAGGGAGCGCTATCAGGAGGGTGAAAAAACCTCCATGCTTTCCATCGATCAGATCAACAGCCTCCAGTACACCACCTCCATGGCAAACTGCCGCGGATGTACCAACAACTGCCGTCTGACCATCAACAAATTCTCCGGTGGCCGTAAATACATCAGCGGAAACCGCTGTGAGCGCGGACTTGGAAAGGAAAAGAACAAGGATCATATCCCGAACCTTTTCGATTACAAATATAAAAGGATTTTTTCCTATGAACCTCTTTCCGCAGATAAGGCTACCCGTGGACAGGTTGGTATCCCACGTGTTCTGAACATGTTTGAGAATTACCCGTTCTGGTATACCTTCTTCACAGAGCTGAAATACCAGGTGGTGCTTTCTCCTACTTCCACACGTAAGATCTACGAGCTGGGTATCGAATCCATCCCAAGTGAATCCGAATGCTACCCGGCCAAGCTTGCTCACGGACATGTCACATGGCTGATCCGTAACGGTGTGAAGTTTATCTTCTACCCATGCATCCCTTACGAACGCAACGAGTTCCCGGATGCGGTCAACCATTATAACTGCCCGATCGTTACTTCCTATGCGGAAAATATCAAGAACAATGTGGACGAGCTCAGTGATCCATCCATCACCTTCCGCAACCCGTTCCTGGCATTTACTTCCGAGGATATCCTAACAAACCGCCTTGTGGAAGAATTCCAGGATATTCCTGCCGCCGAGGTCAAAGCTGCTGCCCACAAGGCCTGGGAAGAACTTGCAGCCGTACATACGGATATCCAGAAAAAGGGTGAGGAAACCCTGCAGTACCTGAAAGAAACCGGCCGCCGCGGAATCGTTCTTGCAGGCCGTCCATACCATATTGACCCGGAAATCCACCACGGTATCCCGGATATGATCAACAGCTACGGAATCGCCGTATTTACCGAAGACTCCGTTGCACACCTTGGACATCTGGAGCGTCCCATCCGTGTCAACGACCAGTGGATGTATCACTCCCGTCTCTACTCTGCCGCAAATTTTGTAAAAACAAGAGAGGATCTGGATCTGATCCAGCTGAATTCCTTCGGATGCGGACTTGATGCCGTTACCACTGATGAGGTTTATGAGATTCTGGATGGAAGTGACAAGATCTACACCTGCCTGAAGATCGATGAGGTCAACAACCTGGGTGCGGCAAGGATCCGTATCCGTTCCCTGATCGCTGCTATCCGTGCAAAACAGGCACAGAATAAAAAAAGGAACATCAAGCCGGCTTCCATTGAGAAGATATCCTTTACCAAGCAGATGCGTAAGGAGTACACCATTCTCTGCCCGCAGATGTCTCCATTCCACTTCGGAATCTTTGAGGCTGCTTTTAAGGCATCCGGCTATAACCTGGAAGTCCTCCCCAACGACAACAAGCATGCTGTTGATGTGGGCCTTAAATATGTAAACAACGATGCCTGCTATCCGTCCCTGATGGTTGTGGGACAGATCATGGATGCTCTTCTTTCCGGCAAATATGACCTGAACAAAACTGCAGTCATCATGTCTCAGACAGGCGGCGGCTGCCGTGCCTCCAACTATATCGCATTCATCCGCCGTGCTCTGAAAAAAGCCGGCATGGAACAGATTCCGGTTATCTCCCTCAACTTAAGCGGACTGGAGAGCAACCCTGGCTTTAAGCTGACACTGCCGCTGATCAGGCGCATCGTTTACGGTGCCGTATTCGGTGATATCCTGATGAAATGCGTATATCGCATGCGTCCTTACGAGCTGGAAAAGGGTATCGTAAACCGCAAACACAAAATCTGGGAGCAGCGCGTCATTGCCTTCGTAACAGGCAGCAGCGTCAGCCATGGTACCTTCAAAAAAATGTGCCGTGAGATGGTCCATGATTTTGATACGATCCCGATCTCCGATGAGAAAAAGCCTCGCGTTGGTATCGTAGGTGAGATCCTTGTCAAGTTCCTGCCTGCTGCCAACAACCACCTGGCAGATCTTCTGGAGGCAGAGGGGGCAGAACCGGTTGTTCCGGATCTTATCGACTTTATCTGCTACTGCTTCTACAACCAGAATTTCAAGGTTGAAAAGCTTGGATTCAAGAAATCCAAGGCAACCATCGCAAATCTTGGTCTCAGAGCCATCGACTGGCTGAGAAAAACAGCAAATGAGGCCCTGGAGCAGAGCCGCCACTTTACACCGGCCGCAGATATCCGTGATCTTGCAAAAATGGCTGCACCCATCGTTTCTGCCGGAAATCAGACCGGTGAAGGATGGTTCCTGACCGGAGAGATGATGGAACTCATCCACGGCGGTGTCCCGAACATCGTCTGCATCCAGCCTTTTGGATGCCTGCCGAACCACATCGTAGGAAAAGGTGTCATCAAGGAAGTTCGCCGTGAGCATCCGGAAGCCAACATTGTTGCCATCGACTACGATCCAGGTGCCAGCGAAGTAAATCAGCTGAACAGGATCAAGCTTATGCTTTCCACAGCACAGAAGAATCTGCATAAAGACGATAAAAAAGACGCATAACAAGAAATGCAGGTTACAAACATCTTTTTCCAAAAAAACAAATTCAAAGCTGCACAGCCGCAGGATTTCTGCCGGCTGTGCAGCTCTTTTTATTTCAGATATGATTCCTGTCAGACAAATTTTTTCTCTGATCCATCACTCTTCACAGGAGGCTTTGCACGGAGCATCAAAGCTCGGGTTAAAGGCATAGAAATTTTTGGCATCCAGCTGCTCCTGCACGGATCTCAGTGCTTCACCGAAACGCTGGAAATGGACTACCTCTCTTGCCCGAAGGAAACGGATGGGATCTGCAACCTCCGGGATATTTTTCACCACCCGGAGGATATTATCGTAGGTGGAGCGTGCCTTCTGTTCTGCTGCCAGATCTTCAAACAGATCCGTGATCGGATCACCCTTACTCTGGAATTCGCAGGCATTAAAGGGCACTCCACCTGCAGCCTGCGGCCAGATTCCCACCGTGTGGTCAATATAATACGGCCCAAGTCCGCTGTTCTCGATTTCTTCCATAGAAAGATCCTTTGTCAGCTGATGGACAATGGTAGACACGATTTCCAAATGTGCCAGTTCTTCTGTTCCCACATCATTGAGCACTGCCGCGACCATCCGGTTCGGTGCGGTAAAACGCTGGGAAAGATACCGCATGGAAGCTCCTATTTCTCCGTCCGGCCCGCCATACTGGCTGGATATAAACTGTGCCAGCTTTGCGTTGGGCGTCTTGATATTTACAGGATACTGGAGTCTTTTTTCATAATTCCACATACCTTATCTGCACCCTCCTTCCTGTTCCCATGGAAACGGCTGTTCCATCCACTGCCATGACTTAAGATTGCTGTCGTTTCCGGTATCAATGGTCAGCGGTCCATAAAATTTTGCATATTTTTCCAGGAGCTCATTTCTTCTGGCTGAAAGCTCACTGTAATATTCAAGAGCTCTTTTTTCTTTTGGATGCGTATCCAGAAAAAGGAGAAGATCGTCAATGGCAAAGCTTACCTGGTCAATAAACTGCAACAGTTCTTTTTTGGAAGTACAATTTCCGGACATCATCGACTTCCTCCTCTCCTGCCGCAGAACGGCTTGCAAAGCTCAGGAAAGATAGTTCCGACCTGAAGAGCTTTTTTCAACTCAAAGGTAGGCGCAAATTCCTGGTATGGCACATACGCCATTGCAGGAACCTGTTTTGCCATATCAGAAAATGATCGATCCGTCCGGCCTGCCATCCCGCTATTCATCCCACAGGTATACTGATATGGCCGGCAGCCCGAACGATTCATCTGAAATCGGTCCATAATCGAAATCCTTTCATTCATGATCACGCTATATTTTATGACGTTTTTTTAAACTTGTGAAAACAGGAATGTTCACTTTCCTTCATATATATCTATCTTTCTGCCATTTTTTTCTATATATACAGGAAAATATTACTGTTTAAAAATCAGATATACAGTGCTATAATATCCTTGCCTATCTTTACACGGATGGGCGCTTTTACTTATGATTTGTAGCCCTGACCGGCTATTGAAGGAGGAAATTATGCAGGTAATTATTGTAGGCTGCGGAAAAGTCGGTAGAAATCTTGCAGAGCAGCTTCAGGCAGAGGATATTGATATCACTCTTGTCGACGTTATTGCCGACAAGATCAATGATCTCTGCGAAAATATCGACGCTATGGGAATCGTCGGTAATGGTGCCAGCATCAATACTTTAATGGAGGCAGGTGTTGATACTGCAGATATCCTGATCGCAGTTACCGCTTCTGACGAGCTGAACCTTCTCTGCTGTCTGATCGCGCAGAAGGCCAACCACTGCCAGACTATCGCCCGCGTCCGTAACCCCATTTATGAAAAAGAAATCGGATTCATCAAAGAACGTCTTGGTGTTACCATGATCATTAACCCGGAGTTTGCTGCTGCCCAGGAAATTTCACGGCTTCTCCGTTTTCCATCTGCGATCAAGATTGACACCTTTGCTCGTGGCCGTGTAGAACTTCTCAAGTTTAAAGTTCTCCCGGAATTCAAGCTGGACGGAATGAGCGTTTCCCAGATCTCAGATGCTTTCCGAAGTGATATTCTGGTCTGCGCGATTGAAAGCCGTGACAATGTATCCATTCCTGGTGGTGATCACATTATACACGACGGAGATATGGTTTCCATTCTGGCCTCTCCGCTTAATGCAGCGGCATTTTTCCGTAAGATCGGTCTCAAGACCAATCAGGTCAAAAACTGTATCATCGTAGGTGGCGGAACCATTTCCTATTATCTTGCCCATGCACTTCTGGATATGAAGATCAGTGTCAAGATCATCGAGCAGAACAAAAACCGCTGTGAGCACTTAAGCGAACTGCTTCCAGATGCGACTATCATCAATGGCGACGGAACGAACCGTTCTCTTCTTCTCGAAGAAGGACTTTCCGAGTCCGAATCCTTTGTCACTCTGACAAATCTGGATGAGGAGAATGTATTTCTTGCTCTCTTTGCCAAAAGCATCTCCGATGCCAAGCTGGTTGCCAAGGTCAACCGTCTGGAATTTGATGATGTCATCGACTCCCTGGATATCGGAAGTGTCATCTACCCGAAAAATATCACTGCTGATTATATCCTGCAGTATGTCCGTGCCACTCAGAACAGCATCGGCAGCAACGTAGAAACCCTTTATCATATTCTGGATGGCAATGCAGAAGCACTGGAATTTGCGATCCGTGAGGAATCTGCCGTAACTTATATCCCTCTTGCAGAGCTGAATCTCCGCAAGAATCTTCTGGTGGGATGCCTGAACCGCAACGGCCGCATCCGCATTCCCCGTGGTCAGGATATGATCCAGGTGGGAGATACCGTGATCATCGTAACCACTCACAAGGGGCTTCGCGACATCACAGATATACTTGAAAAATAGAGGTACTGCCAAATGAATTATTCGATTATTATTTATATCCTGGGATGGATCATGAATGTGGAGGCTGTCTGTATGCTGGTTCCCGGCATCACTGCCCTTATCTACCGCGAAAAATCCGGTATTGCCTTCCTGATCACGATTCTGGCATGTCTGGCCATCGGTGTTCCACTGGTCAGCCGCAAACCGTCCAAGAAAGCGTTTTACGCCCGTGAAGGCCTTGTGACTACTGCTTTAAGCTGGATCGTCCTCAGTATTGTCGGTGCTGTGCCGTTTGTGCTCAGCGGGGCTATCCCGAATCCCATTGATGCTTTTTTTGAGATTGTTTCCGGTTTCACTACAACCGGTTCCAGTATTCTCTCCGATCCATCACAGATGCCTTACAGCATCAATATCTGGAGATGCTTTTCCCACTGGATCGGTGGTATGGGTGTTCTGGTATTTATCCTGACACTGCTTCCGCTTGCAGGTGGCTATCATATGAACCTTATGAAGGCAGAAAGCCCCGGTCCTTCCGTAGGAAAGCTTCTTCCAAAAGTCCAGTCAACTGCCAAGATCCTGTACAAGATCTACATTGCACTCACTGTTGCACTGATCATCCTCCTGCTTCTTGGGGGGATGCCTCTTTACGACAGTCTCTGTGCAGCATTTGGAACTGCCGGAACCGGTGGGTTCGGAATCAAATCCGACAGTATGGGAAGCTACAGCTTATATATTCAGATCGTCATCACCATCTTTATGATCCTGTTTGGCGTAAACTTCAATGTCTATTTTCTTCTTCTCACCAGGAAGTTTTCTCAAGCATTGAAATCTGAAGAGGTCCGCTGCTACTTCTTTGTGATCATCGCTTCTGCCCTGATGATCACATTCAATGTCCGACATCTGTTTGACAATGTGTGGGAAGCACTTCAACAGGCATTTTTCCAGGTTGGTTCTATTATCACCACCACCGGTTATGCCACTACGGATTTTAACCAGTGGCCTGCGGTATCCAGAACGATCCTGGTACTGCTTACCTTCTGTGGTGCCTGTGCCGGCAGTACAGGCGGCGGAATCAAGATTTCCCGTCTTCTGCTTCTTGCAAAATCCGTCCGCAAGGAACTGCATCTTTATCTGCATCCCAATGCAGTAAAAAAGATCAAAATGGACGGAAAAGCAGTGTCTCACGAAGTTATGCGTGCCACCAATATTTATATGATCGTTTATCTGATGATCGTGGCTACATCTATCTTTATCATCAGTTTTGATGAATTTGATCTTGTAACAAATTTCACAGCCGTAGTCACCACTTTAAACAATGTGGGTCCCGGTCTTTCCCTGATCGGTCCTACCGGAAACTTCGGGATCTTTTCTCCGCTGTCCAAGCTGGTCCTTTCTTTCGATATGCTGGCCGGCCGACTGGAGCTATTTCCGATCCTGATCCTTTTCCTTCGTGAAACCTGGAAGAAATTCTGATAAATATTCGTCATATTTTGCTATGTTTGTGGCATAAATTGTTCTTTTCACATTTATTTCAAATGTTAGACACACTTTCTTCACATTTTTACTGTATATTATAAACCATAGAAGGTGATGAACTTTCTATAATATTTTTCTTTTTCATACGCGCCGGTACGAAAGTACCGGCCTCCTTCCATTTATGGAGTATTTTTTTCCACTCCCTCATAATCGAAATCCGGAATAAAGCTTTCTGAAGCAGTTTCTCCTTCCTGTATAAATCCATTCTGAATCCCCATATCCACAGCAGCATCCAGAACTTTTTCATACTCTCTTTTTGTAACTTTCCGGTTTAATTCCTTAAATTCCACAAATTTTCTCACCGGCGTATACTGATTCATAATACTGATATAAATATCTTCCCCATAGGTTTCATGAAGATACCTCAGAGCCTTTATGGAATTTCCTGTATGTCCCGGCAGGATCAGATGACGGACAATAGTTCCTTTCCGGATGTATCCATCCTCTCCAAACTCACATTTCCCGGTCTGACGCACCATCTCTCCAATTGCAGCCTTTGCAGCCTGCACATAATCCGGCGCATAAGAAAATTTCTGTGCAAGCTCCGGATCCAGATATTTCAGATCCGGAAGATAAATGTCCACATATCCTTCCAGAAGCTTCAGGGTTTCTGTTTTTTCATACCCGCTGGAATTATACACCACCGGAATATCCAGACCATTCCTTCGGGCCATATCCAGTGCCTCTATGATCTGTGGTACATAGTGTGCACCTGTTACCAGATTGATGTTTGCAACTCCTTTTTCCTTCAGTTCCAGAAAAATCTCTCCAAGCCGTTCCACACTTACAGCCCGTCCCCTGCTCCCGATGGCAATATCATGATTCTGGCAGAAACAGCAGCGCAGCCCGCACCCGGAAAAGAACACTGCCCCGGAGCCTTTTGTTCCGGAGATACAGGGTTCCTCCCACATATGAAGTGCAGCCCTTGCCAGATAAATTCTCTCATCCATGCCACAGAAGCCTTTTTTCCCTGCACTCCGGTCTGCCAGGCATTCTCTTGGACAAAGAGCACAAGCTGACATAATTTCTTCCGTACAGTGCGCGCTCCCTGCCATACTGCTGATTTTATTTTCATTCTCCACTTTCACTTTTCTCCTGATCTTTCTTCCAATATCGTTATTTTCTGTTATCTAGTACTAGTTTAGCACATCACGTCTGCTGCCAACAAGGCTTTCTCTGTTTACACTATATACTTAATATAGTACAATGGATTTCATGGAATCTTAAGAATTTACCCCTTTCGTCTTAATTTCCGGCTGCTATTCTAATAACATCAGGGAGGTACAAAAAAGTGGCTAACATACTTGTTTGCGATGACGACAAAGACATCGTGGAAGCTATCGAAATCTATCTTACGCAGGAAGGCTATCACATTCTGAAAGCCTATGACGGACAGGAAGCACTGGATATCCTGAACAGCGAAACTGTAGATCTGCTGATCATCGATGTGATGATGCCCCGTCTCGACGGGATCCGGGCAACAGTCAAGATCCGGGAAAGCAATCCTCTGCCCATCATCATCCTGTCCGCAAAATCTGAAGACACGGACAAAATCCTGGGCCTTAACATCGGTGCAGATGACTATATCACCAAACCTTTCAATCCTCTGGAGCTGATCGCCAGGGTAAAATCCCAGCTGCGCCGGTACACACAGCTTGGCTCCGCTGCACCGGCAGCATCGGAACACATCTACACAACCGGAGGTCTTACGGTAAACGATGACAAAAAAGAGGTGCTGGTAGATGGAGAAGCGGTACGGATGACGCCCATCGAATATAATATCCTGCTTCTTCTCATGAAAAATCCCGGACGTGTTTTTTCCACCACACAGATCTACGAGAGCATCTGGAATGAAGATGCTCTGGCCGCGGATAACACGGTAGCCGTCCACGTCCGTCACATTCGCGAAAAGATTGAGATCAACCCCAGGGATCCCCGCTATCTGAAAGTTGTCTGGGGCCTGGGTTATAAAATCGAAAAACTGAGCCGGTGAGCCAGCCGGCCATGAAGTATCTGTACTTCAGAAAGGGGTATTATGAATAAAAATAAACATACGGAAAAAAACCGTTCATTTATGCGCATTCCTGCTCTTGTCCTTGCCCTTATCCTGCCTCTGATCATGGTCTTTTCAGCGGCACTGGTGATCCAGGCAGGTATCCGGATGGACTCTGCAGAAGATCTTAAAACAAAGGATTATTTCCAGACCTCTGCTTTTGCTGACAGCTTTTACTCAAAAGCTTCCACAATCCTGTCCGGAATCTCAGCCAGAGAAATCCTGGATAAAACAAACGAAGATGCATACATTGATCTCGGAGAGCTTTATAACGGAGATTCCCTCTCCTTCAAAAACACCTCCGGACTAGCCTATTCCTTCAATGATCTTAAGGAATGGAGCTCACAGAGTATCCATTCCAATGATGACTGGATCGTCCTGGGCCTTACCACCCCGGAGGGTGAAAAAAAATATATGTACTATTCCGATTTCAAAAAAGCTCTGGAAGACGGAACCCTGCAACTAAATGCCAACTCCGGTGCCCTGAAATACGAGGGAATTTCCCAGAAAGACTGGACTGAGAGGATTCTTTCCGCTCTGAGCGCCGAATATGCAGACGGCGGCATCCAGTCACAGGAACCTCTGAAAAACATTACAGACAAAAACGGAAACGTGGTTTACACAGACGTGGCAGATATGCTCACTCCGATCCTTGATATCCCCTGTGCACCGGAAGGTTACGACAGTCTCCTGGATTACATGAATTCCACCTCATCCAAAACCAGGAATTTCAAAGGGAACCTGAACGATGCCTTTGAGCAGCTGGATAATGCCCGGGATCTTTTTTCCAGCTGGACAGAAGCTGCTCAGACACTGGATGAATACAGCAGTGATAATTCCAATATCCATTATGCCTATACGGATAACACCTCACAGAAAATCTTCACAAATACAGATGCAGCCTATACTTCCGACCTGACTGATATTTCCGGTTTTTCAGACAAAAAGCCTTACGTGTTCCTAAATGTCAACGAAACTGCCACAGATGAGAAAAATGCCCGGAATGGTCTTATGAATCTGAACCTTTCCGCTGCTGCAAACCCTTCTGTAGGAAACTGGATCGATCTCCTTCGAAACTCCACATACGATGAAAACTGCAGTTTTCTTGCCTGGATCGATGATACCAGCCTTCCTGTACAGGATTCCATTAAAACTGACAGACAGCATTTCCTGACTTACCGTACTTTATTTATCCCGGCTGCTGTGATCACCGTGATCAGTTTTCTGCTCTTTATCATAGATTTTATCTGGCTTACTGTCCACACCGGAAAAAGAAATTCCGCTAGCGGTAATACAGACACTGCTCAACCAGAACTGAACTTTTTTGACAGGATCTATACGGAAGTAGCAGCCGGACTTGTGTGTATCCCGGCACTTGGTGTATTGACTGCAGGACTGAGCATGCAAGCTTCCACCTATAACCTTGTCTCCTCCCTGATCATCCTGGGTATCACGATTTTCCTGATCACGTGCCTGTTCTGGATCGGCTATTTAAGCCTGATCCGCAGGATCAAAGCTCGCACCCTGTGGAAAAACAGCCTGCTTCGCAAATGCCTGAAGCTTCCCCGTCTGTGTCTTTGTAAAGCCGGTAAGCTGATCGATTTTTTCTCCAGGAATACCATCAGCAGAATACGTATGGTAGTGGGACTTGGCGTATTTCTATTCCTTGAATTTTTCTTCAGTGCCCTGCTCGCGGCATCTGATGGATGGTTCCTGATGTTTTTGCTTCTATTCCTTCTGGATCTGGGTGCGCTTTTCTGCGTCTACAAAATTGCTCTTGGACGGGAACTCCTCCTTAATGGCCTGAAACGGATCACCGATGGAGAGCTCACTTACAAGATCCCGGAAAAGGAACTCCGTGGTGATCAGAAAGCAATGGCACAGTATATCAACCGCATTGGTGACGGGCTGGACGCTGCCGTGGAAAAAAGCCTCAAAGATGAGCGTATGAAAACCGAATTGATCACCAATGTCTCCCATGATCTGAAAACGCCGCTGACTTCCATCATCAATTACATTGATCTGCTGAAAAGGCTGAACCTCAAAGATCCGGAAGCACTGAAATATCTTGAGATCCTGGACTCAAAGGCACATCGTCTGAAAAGTCTGACCGAAGATGTAGTGGAAGCTTCCAAAGCCAGTACCGGAAATCTTTCTCTGGAAATGACGGAACTGAACTTTGTGGAAATGCTTTACCAGGTGATGGGTGAATTCGAAGAACGGATGGAAAACAGACATCTGACCCTGATGACACATCTGCCTGATTCTCCTGCCATAATCTATGCCGATGGCAGGCGGATGTGGCGTATCCTTGAAAATCTTTTCGGCAATATTCTGAAATATGCCATGGAGAACACAAGGGTCTATGCAGAAGTTCTTCTGGAAAAAGATCAAGTCATCTTTACCCTGAAAAATATTTCCGCACAGCCTCTGAACATTCCGGCTGAAGAACTGACCGAACGTTTCATCCGCGGCGATGTTGCCAGAAATACAGAAGGCAGCGGACTTGGATTATCCATCGCACAGAGCCTTACCCAGCTTCAAGGTGGCACCTTTAAACTTTATCTGGACGGTGACCTTTTCAAAGTCTGCTTAAGTTTTCCACAGAAGATCTCTCCCACAGTCTTATCCGCACCGGAAGATTCTCTTTCCGAAGCACATTCTTAACCATTCATAAAAAACAGCAGCGGAAGCCCTGATGATATGATGAATCAGGAGCCAGGCTGCTGTTTTTCTCTTATTTTTGTTCTCTTTTACACTTTAATGGTGATCTCACGGTCTGTCCGGTTATATTTATAATACCGGACTCCAGCTGCATCCAGCATTTTTTTGGATGCGATCACCGACGGAGTATCTGCATATTTATCACAGTCGTATACGATAGTCCTGATCCCTGCCTGGATAATAGCCTTGGCACATTCGTTGCAGGGAAACAGGGACACATAAAGCTTGGCACCTTCCAGACTTCCTCCTCGGTAGTTCAGGATGGCATTGAGCTCACTGTGTGTCACATAAAGATATTTGGTATCCAGCGGATCTCCTTCTCTTCCCCAGGGAAACTCATCATCGGAACATCCCTTTGGAAATCCATTGTACCCCATTGACAGGATCTTGTTATCTTCACTTACGATACAGGCACCAACCTGTGAATGCGGGTCCTTGGAACGCATGCCGGAAAGCATGGCAACACCCATAAAATACTCATCCCAGGAAAGATATCCCTGTCGTTTCTGTCCTTTTTTATCCATACAGAATCCTCTTTTTCTATTGGTTTCTTACTGATCGATCAATCCTCGATCATGTTGATTCTTCTGATATGACGCTCATCCCCGGAAAATGGTGTATCCAGGAATGTATCCACAATCTTCAGAGCAAGCCCCGGTCCTACTACACGACCGCCCATGGCCAGAATGTTGGCATCGTTATGAAGTCTTGTTGCCTCTGCAGTAAAGCAATCTGTACAAAGTGCAGCACGGATTCCCTTGAATTTATTAGCAGTGATGGAAATTCCGATACCTGTTCCGCAGATCAGGATTCCTTTCTCACACTCACCGTCCACGATCGCCTGTGCTACTTTCTTTCCATAAACAGGATAGTCTACAGATTCCGGACCATTGCATCCAAAATCTTTGTACTCCAGTCCTCTCTCTTCCAGATGCTTCTTTACCTCCTGCATCAGCTCATAGCCGCCATGATCACATCCCAGTGCTATCATTTTCTTTCTCCTCCTCAACGTTGATAATTTTATGACCAGCCGCTTTCAGTAAGCGGTTCATGATCGCCTGTCCCATTCTTGGTGTAAAAAATGCCTCTGAATAAATGGCACTTACATTACAGCTGTCAAAATCACGCAGGACCTCGTACAGATGATGCGCGATGGTTTCTTCCTGCTCCCGGCTTCCGATACTCTTTACGATTCCATGTGAATATCGGCCTTTTGTTTCATCTGTTGCGATGATCCCCACCGTCAGTCCCTTCTCCTCAGCCTCTCCGGCTCTTTTTTCGATCTCCGCGATCACACCCTCTGTGGACCCCTCCACAATGGCAAGATCTGCCTTTGGTGCATAATGACGGTATTTCATTCCCGGTGCTTTTGGATGGACCTTGCTGTCCGGTTTGATCAGTCCCTTATCCATCCTTACATCTCCAAGTGTTTCCCGGAGCATTTCCAGGGAAATATATCCCGGCCGCAGGACTACCGGTATGTCTTCTGTAAAATCTACGATCGTAGATTCCAGACCGATATTTACCTGTCCTCCATCAATGATCATATCAATGGCTTCTCCCAGATCCTCTGCCACATGTCCTGCTGTCGTAGGACTTGGTCTTCCGGAAGTATTGGCACTTGGCGCTGCCACATATCCGCCAGCCGCAAGGATCAGCTCCTGTGCGATAGGATCACTTGGAAAACGTACTGCCACACTGTCCAGTCCTCCGGTTGTTTCCTTTGGCACGATATCTGCCTTGGGAAGGATCATTGTCAGCGGACCCGGCCAGTATTTCTCAGCCAGTATTCTGGCTTTTTCAGGAACCTCCGTAACGATCTTATCCAGGTCACGGATATCTGCGATATGTACGATCAGCGGATTGTCCGAAGGTCTTCCCTTGGCTGCATAGATCTTCATCGATGCTTTCGGATCCAGGGCATTTCCTCCAAGACCGTATACAGTCTCTGTGGGAAATGCCACAAGCCCGCCGTTTTTCAGGATCTCGCCACCTCTGGCAATTGCCTTTCTGTCTATATTCTCCGCTGTCATAACTGCTATTTCTGCTTTCATTTTACGCTCCATTTACTGTCTGATATAAATCCCCTGCTCTTCAATAAAATCTTCCAGATCCTGAAGGGCATCCTGTGCCCAGGTTTCGGATTTCTGAAAAGTCTCCGGGAAAAACATGTCTTTTACTATTTTTTTACCTGTTTCTGTTTTAAAGATCTTCTCTGCACTTTTCTTTATATGTTCTTTATCCAGTCCATCTTCAAAATAATTAACCAGAAAATCAGCTTCCACAAGGATCTGATAATCCAGCCCGTCAATATCCTTATAGGTATGATGATGTCCTACCAGATATTCCACTCTGCGGATCACCCTCTCCTGAAAGCCCAGTGCGGTAAGCATCTCTCTGGCAGCTGCCGGACCTTCTGCTTCCTGCGTCTTTCCATCAGAGCGTCCGTATTTTTCCATACCGACTTTGATCCCGATATCATGAACGAGAGCCGCAGCTTCCAGAACATGCATCGTATCTTCATCCAGACCCTCACTCTGGCCGATCAGCCTTGAAAGATCATGCACCTTCACAAAATGCTGGATATGCTTCGGATCCCCCTGATAATAATGGATCATTTCCATATAAAGTCTGTCGATTCTGTTCATAATATCCTCCTCTCTGCTGCCATCCTGCAACTGTCACTTTTTTCTGTATACTGCTCAGCAGAAATCTCCTGCTGAGCATATCCGTTAACAGATAGCTACATAATAGTTACATTATAGCGTTATTATGGAAAAAATGTCAATCCTGCTCCACTTTCACAATGTAGGTTCCTGACATATCATCTTCAAAGACAATGCTTCCCAGACTCTGAAGAACACGGTCATTAAGCTCTGTTCCGTATTTTTCTTTTTCCTGTCCTCCTACAAAGATATAGGAAATATCATAACGGCTGATCAGTTTTTTTACCGTCTCTGCATCTGTAGATGTATAAATAGTCTGGATGTCCGCACTTTTTTCATTGAGGTCAGGTACATTATTTCTCCAGAGCCATTCATGCACATACCATCCCAGTACGGTCGGAAGCCCCGTAGATGCAGAAACTCTCTCATATCCGGTATAGCTGTCCCCGTTAGCCTCGAGCACCACAGGAGAGCCCTTGATATTCTGCTTCAGCCAGCGGATCGCCGACGCATCCTGAGGAAAATCCTGCTCAAGAAATGTAGTTGCATCCAGTCCCTGATACTCCGAAACCTTCCAGACATCCCCAAACCAGGAATGCACGGCATTTCCGAAATAGCCCACGGTCCAGAGCAGTACAAAAAGCCCCACACCTGAAAGGATCCGGATAATCTTCTGTCTGGATATCACCAGCATACGATAAATCCCATATCCCATTGTCATTCCGAAAAGGATATATGCCTGATACGTCAGCTTGAACATAGTATTGGCTCTGGCATTTCCATTTTCATAAATATCCCGCACATATACAAGCTCCGGGATCAAAACCAGTCCGATAGCACATAAGCCCATGATCACTGCAAAAAGATCCGGAACTGTAATCGCCTCCAGCAGCCTGTAAAGACTTTTATGCTTCAGTCCCCTCATTTTTTCTGTGATGACAGACAGGATCAGCAAAACAGTAAGGAGCACCGGAAGTCCCCAGAGGATCAGAAGCTGATACCACAGTGAATGATGCTGTGCCAGTGCCACCCCCTGTACCATCGTATCAAATTTCAATGTAAAGGGCAGGATCACCAGATAAGAGAGACCTATGATCTCCACTGCCTGTACGATCGTCACTGCAAGGATCCTGATTATCTTTCCCTCAAATCGTATGATATTTGCGATCAGGACAACTCCACCGGTCACTACAAAATAGATCACAAAATCCCAGTAATTGGTCCACTGGAACATGCCAAGAAAAACGGACGCCAGAAGGATATGCGGCATCAGAAGCTGTCTCAGCCAGAAAACACTGCGTTCCTGTTTTTCAGGCTCAGGCCCTCTTTTTCGGATCATTTTCAGCCATGCATAGAGCATTCCCACCAGAAATGTCACAAACATCACATTTACCACATGGGCATGAAGATCTCCCAGAACAAAGGAATAGCATGGGAATTCATGTATGGTCTTATCACTGTCATTCACCGGATTATACCCTATGTAACGAGTTGCATCCGGGAACCAGTAGCTGGCTGTTTCTGCCACTCCCTGTATCTTCCGGATCAGCGGCAGTACACAACAGTAGACGATATAATGTACATTTCCCGCGATAGATACTGCAATGCCTGCAGTAACTCCTGCCAGTGAAGGAAGATATTTCTTCTTTCCATCCAGCCGTCCATACAGCCTGTCCTTCGTCATCTGACGGACCAGGGAAAACGGATACACAAAGGCAAACGCTGCCACAAAGGTACGCATCAGATTATAAGTCACTTCCACTCTGCTTCCTGTAAGCTTCGTAAGAAACACTGCAAAATACTGCCCGCCATAGTAATAATTGATGGTTCCCTGTGAATACCAGAGATCACGTGCAGGAAGAGTTTTGCTCCGCATCATGGCCTCCATGAAGCCATAATCCATAAATTTCTCTGTTCCGTATGCCTGCGGCCGGAATCCTGCCAGATAAGTCCACAGCAGAAAGATTCCAAAAAACAGAAGCTCCTCCCGAAAGATCAGCTGCATCTTTCCTGACGGATAACATTCAATGCCATGCTTCAGCTGAACATGAAAAAGTACAGCACATAAAATACCAACAGCCACAGATACTCCTACACACACTGCTGCTGTAAAAGGAAGGATTTCCACCGCTACCAGAAGCCAGGTGAGAAATCCGGTAACCGCAATGGCAAGTACCTTTGAAAAAAGCCAGCCCCGGTCTTCAAAACCACCAAAAAGCCTTCCTGTGACCGGCATTGCCACCATTCCCATAAACAGCGCAAGCAGCCACCAGGTCCAGAATGTCCATACATCTCCTCCCAGGAGATACGCAGAAAGTACTGTCAGGAGCACTGCTGCAGTCAGCTCCGGAAATAATTCTCTGATCTTTTTTTTCATCCTTCTGTCCCTCCTGTATCAGATTCTGCCCCGCAGACGGATAAAGTCCGCAAATGCCTGTCTTCCGATCTTTATGATCCGTTTCATGTTGATAGAGTTTTTTCCGGCCTGTCTCGGTCGGAATGTGATGGGGATATATTCCACATAAAGATGATGTTTTTCATAGATCACGGTCATCAGCACATTGGAAAGGAAAAATCCGCTTGGGATACGCTTCAGTACTTTGGCGAGCTGTTTTCCATCCATCAGCCGATATGGCGTATTTGCATCTTTTACCCAGGTTCCAAAAATAAGAAAAAGCACAAGCCGCAGTATTCTTGTCACAAAAATCCTGGAAAGCCCATCCTCTCTCTTCTGCCGATAACCGATAAGAAGCCCGCACTTTTGACGTTTTTCCCAGAACTGCCAGAATTCCTCCGGAAGTGTCTGGCCGTCTGAATCCGTCTGAAAAATATAATCGGCACCTTTTTCTACTGCGTAACGATATCCCCTGAGTATTGTTCCTCCATGTCCTTCATTCGGTTTATCGATTCCGATAAGACGGTCATGATTTTTCTGATAATTCTGTATTTTTTTGTAGGTCGCATCTTTGCTGCCATCATTCAGGATCACCAGGCGGCTGTCCCCGCCGATTCTCTCCACTACCGGATACCATTGCTCGATCACGGTCCCGATATTTTTTTCTTCATTATATGCCGGCATAATGATATATAAGCTGTCATGTTTCATAGATTCTTATTCTCCCATCCTCTGAGGTATACACCAGTGGATATGTCTCCCTGATGATATCCTCACGACATTCCTGCTGTTCAAATTCCATATCCTCCTCAAACAGGATATATGTGATCTTTTCCTGTTTTACGGTAGCTTTCAGTAGCTCCGGATCATCCGTGGTATATATGAGCACTGCCTGGCCGGCACGATAGCTCGTATCGTACCCTGCAGACCATGCATAATAAGGCCATCCGCAATACAGCATGGCACCGGACATAGTGACCTCGTTCATGGTATATTCCGGTGTCAGCAGAAGATCATTTTTCTTAAGATTTGCACTGAGCCAGTCCGTCAGGCTGCTTTCCATATTTACAGTCATCCTGTGTGCGGAATCGTTGTCTCTTAAGATGATCACGTAATCATAGATCCCCGTTGCACTAAGACAGATACAAAGGACCGCTGCCGCTGCGCGACCGGCCCATTTCTTCCAGCTGTTTTTCCCTGCAAGGAAAACACATCTTACGATCCAGCCCCAGAAAACTGTCACAAAGGCATAGGAAATCATCACATATTTATGATTGACATTGATGTCCGGAGTCAGAGATACCAGAAATGCAAATGCCATTGGAAGCAAACAGCCCATCAGCACTGCCCGCTGACCTCTCTTCAGAAATACTGCTGCCACGATCATTCCCACAAAGAAAAATCCACTGATCTCCACCAGATACCAGAGTACACCGGAAATGCTTTTATTGTCTGCCAGAAAGCCCCAGTAAAAGGATGGACTCATAACACTTCCCGACACAAAGATCTTCGACTGCAGTTCCGAAAAAAGCACTGCCAATCCGGCACAGATCACATAATCCAGCTTACCGTCAGAAAACACTGCCAGTCCGGCAAGGATCAGAAGTCCGCCGATCAGCGCAGCTCCGTTCCAGAAGGCAGTTAATCCCAGAAACAGTCCCAGAAGAATCGCCGTATCCACATTTCTGCAGATCCAGGCTTTTTTTGTAAAAAAACGGTTACGGACCCACAAAAATCCCTGCTCCTTGTGACTGCATCCGGCTTCCACCCAATCCATAAAGGTCCATACCGCTACAGCTGCCATCAGAAAGCCGAAAGCCAGATGACGCTGGTTCAGATATACATTGAAATTCCATAATCCCCAGTTTTCATTGGTAGTATAACCGATAAACGCCGTATTTTCTTCCAGAATCCGTACAAGGTCCCCCGCCTGAAGATGTTCCCACAGATAACGCCAGAACGCTGTTCCGCTGCGGAAAAAAAAGAAAACAATGGCAGCTGCCCCTGCCCAGAAGCTTTTGAACATCCGGTAGCTGATCCCGTAAAGCACCATAAGAAATCCCGCCAGAGACAGGATGCTTACCAGATTATATCCCAGATCAAGACGAAGGCCCAGATACTCCAGATTTCCCACAAGGAACTGGAACATAAAATGATATTTTACATCCTGCCCGCCATAATGCGGATACTGGGTAGGAAAATTATTTCCCCTTGAAAAAGATCGCATCATTGCCGTGTGGGGTGCATAATCCCCGTATACCGAAAAGCCGGAGTACAGAATGCCGTCTTTCATATGGAAAACGTAAAACATCATCCAGGTCACAAAAACCGTCAAAATGCCAAAAAGCAGAAGCTCTTTTTTCAGGATCCATTTTCTGCTGATCATCCGTTCGGATATCACAAACATTTTTTGCTGTTTTTTCTTTTTCCACCGGAAGATTCCCGAAAGCAGCAGGATATCTACCAGAAATACGATCAGATTTCCATAAAAAAGAGGATGCTCTGCCCCCGCGCATATGCTGAACATCCAGGAAAGAATATAGACTGCCCAGGTCAGCATCAGGATTCCCATCCCAAACGCTGCCGGCAGGACCACCCATATCCTGTTTCCTCTTTCAGTTGTTTGACGCGGAAACAGACATCCTGCCATTTCCATTCCTGTTAACATACATAATATAAGATAAATGATTCCAAGCATAGGATTCTCCTTAATTCACGTAAAGTATAGCAGAATCACCTTCCTATGAAAAGGCTATTCACATTTTTTTCAATTATTTTCGTTTTCCTTCTGTTTTTTCAGATATGTAACGATTCCATCAGCCACAGCCTCTGCTACCTTTCTCTGATACTTCTCTGTCTGAAGCAGGGCGGCTTCCTCCGGATTTGTAAGAAATCCACATTCTACGATATTGATCACACCCGGACTTCTCTTCAGAAGATAATAGGTTCTGTTTCCTTTTGCCACCCGCGGCCGTGCAATGGAAAGCTTCCGGTTCATGTTTTCCTGGATCGCAAGTGCCAGTTCTTTTCCGCCTTCCGAAGCTTCATAATAAAATACCTGCGGACCTTTTACTCCGGGATCACTGTAGCTGTTCTGGTGGATACTCACAGAAAGCACCGGTTCATATATCCGGATCTGTTCAATACGATTCTGCAGATCCTGTGCTTTCATATTTTTTGTACCATTTTCATAAAGACCTTTATCTTCTTCCCGGGTCATTACTACGGCAAGGCCTTTTTTTTCCAGGATCGTTTTTAGCTTCATGGCAATATCCAGATTGATTCCTTTTTCCTTCAGTCCACCGATTCCCACCATTCCGGAATCCACACCGCCATGACCGGCATCCACCAGGATCACCTGATCTGCTTTTATATTTCCGGATACATCTATAAGTCTGCCTGCAGTTTCTGCCGCTTCCCATGACAGAATATAAAAACAGACCAGCATAAGAACTGCCATTGCCAATTCTATGAAATGTTTTTTCAACACAAAACACCCCCGGCATATTTATTTTAATATATGTTGCCGGGAGTGTTTTTAGCATTGTGAAGATCACAATGTTTTCTTCTGTTTATGACAGGTTTTCTGTGATCACGCTCCAGATCCCGCTGTTCTCGAATCCAAGCTTCCACTCTGCCACACCTGCCAGTTTGTATTTTTTGATCAGTTTAACCTTTTCCGCAATAGACTTAGAGTCCTCCAGCCAGATCTGGTATGTGGCACCGTCCCCTTCATAGGTTCCATAATTCTGACTTGTCTTCTTGTCCCAGTATGTTTCTGCTCCGTTCTCACTGATCGTCTGCTGTGCCTGATCCATACCGATGGCCTCACTTGTCAGTGCACCGCCATCTGTAGTCTTCCAGAGCCTTGTGTAGAACGGAATCGCAAGGATCGTCCGTTGAGCCGCTACTTCTGAAAGCGTATCCTTAACCCCCTGTTCTACCCATGGCAGAGATGCCACAGAACCGGCATCGGAGCCTACGTAATGCTCATCATAACCCATAATGATCACATAATCCACAACCTTGCCCTGCTCCGCACGGTCGTAATGACTGGTAAAATCTTCCGGAACCGGATTATCTACAGACAGTACCAAATTATTGGCGTGACACTGGATAGAAAGCTCTCTTAAAAACTGGAGGAAATGGATTCCTACTCCTTCGCTCAAAGATTCAAAATCAACATTGATTCCATCCAGTCCTGCTTTCAGTGCATAAGTGATCAGCTGATTCTCCAGATTCTGCCTTGAACTGGTTTTTGAAAGAACTTCTGTGGTACTCATGTTCTCATTAAAATTATCCACCAGTCCCCATACCTTCAGTCCTTTTTCATGTGCCTGCATCACATACTCCCCAGATGCAAGACTTGAAATATTTCCGGAGTTATCTGTTACAGAAAACCAGGTTGGAGAGATCACATTCACGCCTGTCATATTCTGTACCGCATCTGCGAAATAGCTGTTTGCATCTGTGCTGGTAACCTGGTGCCATGCTAGGTTCACCGGCTCATCCATGGTAAGATATGTATAGGACTCTGTTTTAAAATCCCTTTCATAATCCGTTGTATCCACAGCACTTACTTTTTTCTTCTGAATATAACCGATGTAACCGTCATCGGTTGCCACCTGATCCCAGTCCTCTCCTTCATTCATCAACCGGAGAACTGTATTCTTCGCCAGTTTGGAAAGGATCGGCGCCTTGATCCCGCCCCGGTAACGAATCACGGTATCTTTCTTCGTGGTCACGGTCTCCACATTGGTAAATTTGTATTGTATCGCAACCCTTGCAGGATCCTGCTCTATATAAGAATCGATATCTGTATACTTTTTTACATAATCCAGTTTCAGATAAACCGTGTCATCCTTCAGCCACACGTTTCCGTCTGCCTTATCTGAAGCCGGTTCCTCTGTGAGACTGGATGGTGTTGCATACAGTATCTTCTTGTTTTCGCTATCCCAGTAATATCTCTGATTCAAATATCCGTTCACTACATCCAGCGGAAGATATACATCTTCTCCTGAGATAAGTGCCTTCTCTTCCAGTTTCTCAGTTCCAAGTATCAACGCAGCCTCACCGTCTGCATTCTGGCCGTAGTATTCTGTCAGATCCATCTGTTTCCTGCTTGGTATAAGCTTATTGATCCCGTAAACAGCCCCTCCGGCAAGAGCGACCAGAACGATCAGCAGACCTACCACAAGGACCGGTATGTGTTTTTTTATCATGTTTTTTTCCTTTCGGTATAAAATGTCATAATTTGTTTCATTATAACATATCTTGTCTACATTTCGTTATAAAAATCGACTTTTAATAATTTTTCACAATTTCTTTAGAATTTCGGTTCCCCGCATGGTATGCATGAGTGCAGGGGATGATCGTTATCCGGGGAACCGTTTTTTCTTATGTACGGTCATTCTTTGCGAATAAGATCAAAGCTTACACAGGCGATATGGCCGTCTTCATCTTCCGTATAATCCCGCATATAGACCCCGTTTTCCGCAATCTGACAGGCTTTTGCGATTTTTTTCGGAGTGCTTGGTGCTCCATTGAGATAAAGAGAAACTCCGTTCTCACGATAAAGCTCCAGCTCCCTTCGAAGGGGTTTTGCGGATTTCTTTTTTTCCTGTGATATATTTGGCGTATCCCGACCTCCTTTCCTGGTTAGATTTTCAGAAAACACCAGCAATGGTTCTCGAAAAGCTGCAACTTCCCTGTTAGGATGATACTTGTAATAAAATATAAATAATAAAATGGGGAAAATTTCTCTGTGTACCGACAGACTCGCCGATGAATTTCACACAGAATCCTTATCTTCAGAAAAATATGACTTTAAGTTATCGTTACTGTCTTCTTGCTTCCGGGAGGAGACAGCTTTTCTGCTTTTCATTATACCTGATTTCCCTTCAGATGCAAGTCTTTTATAAAAGAATCAGAAATTTTCTTTTTTCTCCGGTTTCTACATCTTTACATCTTGTGTATAACTGTTATATAATACAGTATGTAAAAGATTAAATTTATTTACCTATAGGATGTGATCATATGAAAATAGAAAAAATCAATGAAAATCAGATCCGCTGTACCCTGACGAAAGAAGATCTGGACAGTCATCAGATCCGTATCAGCGAACTTGCATACGGTACCGAAAAAGCCAAACGTCTCTTTCGTGATATGATGCAGCAGGCACAGATACAATTTGGTTTTGAAGCAGATAATATTCCTCTGATGATTGAGGCTATTCCTGTCAATGCCGAAAGTATTATCCTCATTATCACTAAAGTGGAAGATCCTGAAGAACTGGATACACGTTTTTCCAAATTTGCACCCTTCAAGGGCAACAAACCTTCCGATACCGTAGAGATCGATGGCGCTGACAATATCATCGATATCTTCCAGAAGCTCTGTGAATCCAAGCTTAAGGATCTTTCACAGAAACCGGAAGAAAAAAGGGCGGAAACTTCCGCCCCTCAGACAACAGAAACTCCGGATGCATCACAGCAGCCGGCTGAGAGTTCTGTAAAGCTTATACGCCTGTACTCTTTCCCGGGGCTGGATGATGTTATTGCCGCATCTCATGGTATGAATGGTTTCTTTACCGGTGATAATACTCTCTATCGTGAAGGAGAAGACGGTGTCTATCAGCTGGTACTTCATCAGTCAGACTGTACACCTGAAGAATTTAACAAGGTCTGCAATATCCTTTCCGAGTATGGCATCGGCCGCGCATTCACACCAGCCGGTGAAGCCTACCTCAGAGAGCACTGTGCACTGATCGCTGATCATGCACTTCAGAAACTTCTGAATATCTGACAAACCAAATATCCTACAGACAAACAAACCGCTGTCGGAATGCGATCCATATGATCTGCATTTCCCGACAGCGGTCCTTTTGTTTCAGCAAAAAAGCTTCTGTTTATTACTCACCAAGAAAATCATTGATCTGAGCTACGAGGACATCTGCGTCCAGGCCATGGACCATTGCTGCTTCTTCCAGAGATTCCATCTGTGAAGACGGGCAGCCAAGACAATGCATTCCTGCTCTCATCAGGATCGGTGCGATATTCGGGTCTACAGTGAGCAGTTCTCCGATCAGCATGCTCTTTGTAACTTTTGCCATGATTGTATTCTCCTTTACTGTTTTATCGAAATATTTCATTCCGTTCTGCTATTATAATACGAATCCGGAATGGAATCAACGGGTTACGAATTTTCAGTTTTGTTTATAAATTTATACTTGTATTCTTTATGCAGATATATTAGAATGGGAATAGAATCCCTGGTAGGGGATACATACAATACACAATTTAAAAGGAGGATATCAATTATGGCATATGTAATTTCTGACGAGTGCGTTAGCTGTGGAACATGTGAGGGTGAGTGCCCGAACGAGGCTATTTCTCAGGGAGACGAGCATTATGTAATCGACGCAGACGCTTGTGTTGACTGCGGAACATGCGCTGAGGCCTGTCCAGTTGGTGCTATCTCTGCTGAGTAATGCATCATTAGCTTGATAAGCTGCTATAATGAATGAGGCTGCCGGTTTACCGGCAGCCTTTTCTGTTTTTTTTATTCTTTTTTCCCTCACAGGAAGCTGCCGCTTCTCTTCTTGCCTGCTGCTGCCTGCGGATCGCTTCATCCAGAGAACGACACCGGTACTCTCCTTCTTTCTTTCTCTGCATTTCCTCACGGATCAGGCGTTCCATGATTTCCTGAAACTCCAGTATCTTATCGTTATCTGCTCCGCACTTCTCTGTATTCCCGGATTCCGTTTTTTCCATGAACTCCTTTTCAGATCCCGTTTTTTTCATTGGGATATCTTCAAGCTCAACAGCTTCTCCATCCAGGATCCTGATACCAGATTCTGAAAAATCCGGTGTATCTGCCTTTCTTGCCTCCGGTGGGATCAGTGTACGGATTGCTTTCAACTGAAGTCCTTTACTTTTCAGCTCATTTATTTTAAGAAAAAGCTGGATATCAAACGGTGTATAATAGCGATGTCCCAGTTCATTGCGTCCGATCCGAAGCTCCAGTTCTTCCTCCCAGTAACGCAGGACATAAGATTTCACTCCGGTCAGTGTTACGGCCTGTCTGACTGTATATCTTTTTTCCATTGTGAACGCCCCCTTATATAGAGATTCACTGCTGCTGTCTACAGTATAACTCCTGAGATCAGGAAATAGCAAGAATAATCGGTTGACATAATTTTACCAAATATGACTCTTTGCCTATATCCATAGCATCCCGAACTCCACGATCACACAGACAAAAATACAAAAGGCCATCAGGATAACTATAAGCTTTCATCCTGACAGCCTTTCATTTACCGTCTGCACGGCTCTATTTTTTCATATTTACAAACTGGGTATATCTCGGCAGCCATACCAGCTCCACAGTTCCGATCGGGCCGTTTCTCTGCTTGGCTATGATAATTTCCGCAATGTCTTTCTTCTCGGTATCTTTGTGATAATAATCATCTCGATAGATAAACATGACCACATCCGCATCCTGCTCAATAGCTCCGGACTCTCGAAGATCCGAAAGCATCGGCCTGTGATCCGGTCTCTGTTCCACTGCACGGCTAAGCTGTGATAACGCAATTACCGGTACATCGATCTCTCTTGCCAACGCTTTCAGCGATCGTGAAATATCTGAAATTTCCTGCTGTCTGGAATCCGATTTTCCACTTCCGCTCATCAGCTGAAGATAATCGATCATGATGATCCCCAGATTATGCTCAAGCTTATATTTTCTGCATTTGGAACGAAGCTCCGCAATGGAGATTCCAGGTGTATCATCAATAATAAGATTGGAGCCACCGATAATATCCGCTCCTTCTACCAGCTTCGTCCAGTCCTCATCTTTCAGATTTCCGGTACGGAGATTCTGGGAATCCACGTGAGATTCCATAGCAAGAAGACGGTTTACCAGCTGCTCCTTGGACATCTCCAGACTGAAAATAGCCACGGTCACATCTTTACGAAACGCCATATACTGGGCAATATTCAATACAAAGGCAGTTTTTCCCATGGAAGGTCGAGCTGCGATCAGTACAAGATCGGATGCGTGCATACCGGAAGTCTTATAATCCAGATCCACAAATCCGGTCGGAATCCCGGTAACGGAGCCCTTCAGCTTGGAAGCCTTCTCAATATTGCTGACTGCATTCAACACAACCTGCTGGATCGGCACATAATCGCTGCCATTTGTTCTCTGCAAAATATTAAACAGCTTTTTCTCGGATTCCTCAAGTATGGTTTCCGTACTGTCCTTTTCCAGATAACAGGCATTGGCAACTTCTTCCGTAGTCCGTATCAGCCGACGGAGAACTGCCTTTTCGCTTACGATATTGGCATAGTATTTCACATTGGCTGATGTAGGAACTGCTGCGATCAGATCACGGACATATTCCATACTGCTGATGTCCGGCGGAAGCTCTTTCTCCTTGAGACGATTCTGCAGAGTGATCAGATCTACCGGCTGTCCTTCATTACAGAGCTCCACCATGGCATCAAAAATGATGCCGTATTGTTTTTGATAAAAATCATCACTGGTCAGGATCTCGGAAGCCACCAGGATCGCATCACGATCCAGGATCATGGATCCGATCACTGACTGCTCTGCCTCAATGCTGTGAGGCAGAATCCTCTTGATCAGTGCTTCTTCCATTGATTACGCCTCTTTTACCCAGACTTTGAGACTTCCGGTTACCTTCGGATGAAGTCGTACCGGAACATTGGTAACACCCAGGTTACGGATCGGATTCTCCATCTGGAGCTTTTTCTTATCGATATCAAGATTCAGCTGTTTTTTGGCTGCCTCTGAGATTTCTTTTGAGGATACAGAACCGAATGTTCTTCCGCCTTCACCTACCTTCAGAGTAAGGATAACCTCCTTTGTGGAAAGCTCCTCTGCAAATGCCTTGGCAGCGTCCAGATTTTCCTGTGCAACCTTTTCTTCATTTGCCTTACGGAGTTTCAGGTCATTGAGATTCTTGGATGTAGCTTCAACACCAAGCTTTTTTGGCAGGATCATGTTTCTTGCATATCCGTCACTTACATTTACGATCTGTCCCTTTTTACCCAGGGATTTAACATCTTCCAGAAGAATTACTTTCATTTCTATTTGTCCCCTTCCTGATATAACTGGTCTATAATTTCTTTCAGCATTCTTTCGGTCTCATCCATGGTGTCTTTCACCTGTGCACCGGCAATATTCAGATGTCCGCCGCCGCCCATCCGTTCCATCATGACCTGTACATTCACTTCATCAATGGCTCTGGCACTGATGTAAACCTCATTATTATAGCTGGTAAGAACAAAAGATGCCTTGACTCCTGCGATATTGAGCAGCTCATTGGCCGCCTGTGCTCCTACAACGGTAGGACTTTCCAGACCTTCACTCGGACATCTTGCAATGGCAAAATAATCTCTGTAGATCTCCGCAGTACGAACTGCCTCCGCTCTCGCCTTATAGGAATCAATATTATCCCGGAGCATCTTACGTACACGTGTCACATCTGCTCCGCATCTGCGCAGGAATGCTGCTGCCTCAAAGGTACGCACACCCGCTCTTGTTGTAAAGTTGTTGGTATCAATCATGATACCCGCATAAATACAGTCCGCCTCAATACTGCGAAGCTTCAGCCCGTCTGCAAAATACTGCAGGATCTCTGCGATCATCTCGCAGCTTGAGGATGCATATGGCTCCACATAGGACAGAACTGCATTCTGGATCACCTCGCTGCCGCGGCGGTGATGATCCAATACCACAATGGTCTTTGTCATATAGAGAAGATCCTGGCATTCGGTATAGCTTGGCTTGTTGGTATCCACCACAATTACTACCGTATTGTTATCCACCAGTTCTTTGGCCTGATTACTGTCCACAAACATGGACGGCTCATAATCCGGATTCTCCATAAATCCACTCATCAGCGGCCGAATGGATGTGGTCGGATCATTGATCACAATATGCACCGGCTTACCAAGAGTCTTACCGGCACGGTAAATACCGATCCCAGCTCCCAGAGCATCCACATCTGTGATCTTGTGTCCCATAACCACCACTCGATCCTTGGTGCTCATAAATTCCTTCAGAGCCTGAGCCTTCACTCGTGCCTTCACTCGGGTTGATTTCTCCATCTGCTGTGCCTTGCCGCCAATGTAGGTAATATTATTTTCATTTTTGATCACTACCTGATCACCGCCACGGCCCAGTGCCATCTCAATGGCAATTCTGGCATATTCGTAATTCTGGATATACGTAGAAGCATTCAGACCGATTCCGATACTTAATGTCACAGCCATTTCATTTCCGATGTTAACCGTCTTAACCTCATCCAGGATATGAAAACGCTGTTCCTTCAGTGTTTCCAGTGAACTCTGGCGCATGATCAGAAGATATTTATCTTTCTCCAGTTTCTTCACAAGGCCGTCAAAGTTGGAAAAATACTTGGTGATCTTTCGGTCGATCAGTGCGATAAGCAGAGATCTTCTCACATCCTCCACGCTCTCCAGTGCTTCTTCATAATTATCCAGATAAGCCAGTGCTACAACAAGCTTGTTATCCTCATTTTTCTGGATGTATTCCTTAAGCTCTGTTTCATCATAAAGATACATGGCGATCAGACTGACATTCTGGGACATATTCTCCAGAATATCCGCATGGCTGACTACTTCACCCATAGTCACCCGCTGCATGGAAACCCGATAGATCCGATCCCCGAAATGTATACTCATCTCAGAAATTTCCGGTTCATCGGCTACAGGAAGCTTGTCCGGAGTAATATCCGGGAAAACTGTGCTGATATTTTTTTTATAAAACTGATCTCTCCCCGTGATCTCTGAAAAAATACGGTTGGACCAGATCATGCGGCCTTCCATATCCATAATGGCATAAGGAAGCGCCAGTTCTTCCAGCATCCGCTTTTCTACCACATCATACTGATTGGCAAATGCGATCATATCATTGATGATCAGCGGTTTGTGATATCGAAAAAGCTGTACTGCGATAAAAATATAGATCACAGTACCTACAGACACCAGAATTCCGGCCTTTACACTTACAATAAACACCAGCAGGTCCAGCAGCACGACCAGGACCGAAAGGTACAGCGGCCAGCGCATGAAGTGTTTCATAGGCCCCTTGAATTTAACTTTGTTGTTCATTGCTTTTTCCTGTTCTTAATGTAATTTAACCCACAAGTTATTTAACATTATACCAGATTCCTTATTATAATTCCATAGCAATGATAAAATCTGTTTTGCTCATAAAAAAAACAGGGCCGCTGCCTCCAGATGACTGCTCATCTGTTTCGCAACGACCCCGTATAAGATCAGAATTAGTCCTGAACGTATGGCATCAGGGACATATGACGTGCTCTCTTAACAGCAACTGTCAGTGCTCTCTGATGTTTCGCACAGTTACCTGTAATTCTTCTCGGGAGAATTTTACCTCTCTCGGAAACATACTTTCTTAACTTTGCTACATCCTTGTAATCGATCTCGTTATTCTCTTTACCGCAGAATACACAAACTTTTTTTCTTCTGCGTCCGCCTCTTCTCTTCATCGGAGAATCTGGTCTCTCGCCTCTATTGTAAGCCATGATTGTTTCCTCCTATCTTATTCGTCTCATCTGTCTTGATCAGATGTTCTAATTGAACGGCAGCTCCTCATCAATTCCATCTGGAATGTTCATGAAGCCGTCGGCGCTTGCTGCGCTCGGACTCGGCATAGACGTTGCAGGTGCTGCCTCTGTTCTCGGATGAGCTGCTGCATAGCTGTCGCTTGATGCTTTGCTCTCAGCAAATTCCTGATCCTCAACAACAACCTCTGTCGTATAAACCTTCTGTCCCTCACGGTTCGTATAGCTTCCTGTCTGGATACGTCCCGTAACTGCAATTTTCAGTCCCTGTCTGAAATACTTTTCCGCAAATTCTGCTGTACGTCCGAAAGAAACACAGCTGATAAAATCAGCACTTGCCTCTCCGTCACGACGGAATCTGCGATCAACTGCCAGTGTATATCTGGCGATTGCCAGGGCATTTTCTCCTGCGGAATATCTTACCTCAGGATCTCTTGTCAAGCGTCCCATTAATATTACTTTGTTCATCGTTCTACCTCTCTTATGATTTCACTTAACTGAACAGGTTCTTAATGGTGTTTTCGAAAAATCCGCTGCAAAAATTATGCCTCTTTCTTGACAACCAGGTATCTTAATACATTGTCCATGATGCGGACATGTCTCTCGATCTCCGCCGGGCACTGAGAATCTGCTTCAAACTGAATAAAATAGTAGAAGCCTTCATGCATTTTCTGAATCTCGTAAGCTAATTTCTTCTTACCCCATTCTTCAACTTCTGTGATCACGCCGTTGTAACGTGTGATGTAGCCTTTTGCTTTCTCAACTACAGCGTCACGTGCTTCGTCCTCAAGCTTAGCGCTCACAACTAATGCTAACTCGTACTTGTTCATGCTTGTCTTAACCTCCTTATGGTCTTTTGGCCCTTTGCCTGTCAAAGAGCAAGGATATGAAATATATCACGATTGTTGATTCTAGCACATCTCTCCCGTGATGTAAAGCATAAATTTAATTTTTTTCAATTTTTTTCAAATCTCGTGTATTTTTCTCAACCAGCTTACGTGCCACCATGATCTGATGTCCGCAGCCCTTGCATTTCAGGCGGAAATCCGCTCCTACGCGAAGGATTTCCCATTCTTTACTGCCACAGGGATGAGCCTTCTTCAGTGTGACAATATCTCCAACTTCATAATTTAATCCCATTTGATACTCCTCATTTTTATTTTTGCAGATCATCCCAGGTTCCCATATTTTCAGACTCTTATCTGAGAAAACACCTGCCCGATCGGTTCTTTAATAAGAAGATCCGCATATTTATCCCTCGGTGTCGGTGCCTTGTTGATCACCACCAGATGATTTCCCCGGAAATAATCGATCAGGCCTGCTGCCGGATATACCGCCAGAGAAGTTCCTCCAATGATCAGCACCTCCGCCTCTGAGATCACTCTTACTGATTCCTGGATCGTATAGTCATCCAGCCCTTCCTCATAAAGGACCACATCCGGCTTGATCATGCCGCCGCAGCTGCACCGCGGAACACCTTTCGATTCCTTCATATATTTAAAATCATAGAATTCCCCGCATTTCATACAATGATTTCGGTAAACGCTTCCGTGAAGCTCCAGGACCTTTTTACTTCCTGCCATCTGGTGAAGATTATCGATATTCTGAGTAATCACAGCCTTCAGCTTTCCTGTTTGCTCCATCTCCGCCAGCTTAAGATGTGCCGCATTCGGTTTTGCAGTATCACAAAGCATCTTATCTCTGTAAAATTTAAAGAATTCCTCAGGTTTTCGCATAAAAAATGTATGGCTTAAGATCGTCTCCGGTGGGTAATCATATTTCTGGTTATACAGTCCGTCCTGGCTTCGAAAATCCGGGATCCCGCTTTCTGTTGAAACACCTGCGCCGCCGAAAAATACAATATTTCTGCTTTCATCAATGATCTTTTGTAATTTTTCTATCTCATTTCCCATATCATTTCCTCCCAAACTTATCCGCAAAAGCTCTACTGTGGGTTCACCGCATTCACTCTTTTTCCCTGTACCACAAAACGTGTTGCCTGATTTCCGGTACAGGTTGATAATGTAACGATCTTATCCTTCACATTGGCTTCACTTGCAGTGGCATCTGTTCTGATCTCCGAATTCTGGAACATTTTTTTCTCATATTCCAGAAACTCTTTGCCAGGTCCTTTAAATAAGGTATACGTATCGCTGTTTACAGAAGTCGTATACGCTGCAATGATCTCATACCGGTAATCTTTTTCCGGTGTGAGGATCCAGAAATATTTGCTGGTATTATAAAGCGTCTCATCAGCTCTGTACTTTTTCAGCATTCCAAACATGGAACCATTCTTCATGTTGTGTCCGTACACCAGGGTATTACAATCGCTGAAATCTCTTTTGTTCTCATAATCAATAAAGATCGTTCCCGCAAAATTATAATTTTTCTCATATGTCTGGTGCAGATAAAAATTATTATCCTCTCCCTGTACCACCGGATAACTGATCTCAGGCAATGCTTCCATATAGATCCAGCCGATCACATCCTCATTGATACTCCTGAGAGAATCAAAATCAACGCTCACAGGTGCTACAGGCTGTTCATCCGGCTGATCTATCTCTTCCACCTGGTCAGGATCACGTTCTGTCACTGCCATTTCGGAAATGCTGTTATATTCATCGGTTCCTTTTTTATATTCTGTATAAATATGATAAAGGTTAAAAGCTGCATAACAGAAAATACAGATTGCCACGATCAGAACGATCGTCAGAATATGATCTCCAACTGTTTTTTTCTTTTTCACCTTGTTTTTCCTGCTCATAATCACACTCCTTTAAATCTGTCAGGATCATCTGGTTTCTGTATTTATTATAAATATCCCTCCGTTTTCTTGCAACCGTTTTGTTTTTGTCCTGTTTTATACAGAAAAAAGCCGCCTCGGAATGGGCATCCGAAGCGGCTTGTAAGGTATGTTCTATTTCAGAGCTGCTGTTATTTTCAGGCCAATTCTTTTCCTGTAAGCATTTTGTATGCCTGGAGATATTTCTCAATAGTCTTGTCAACGATCTCCTGCGGAAGTGTCCAGTCGTTGTCCGGATTGGCTTTCAGCCAGTCACGTGCAAACTGTTTGTCAAAGGATGGCTGACCATGTCCTGGTTCATAGCCTTCTGCCGGCCAGAAACGGGAGCTGTCCGGTGTCAGCATCTCATCACCGATGACCATGTTTCCGTCCTCATCAAGACCAAACTCGAATTTTGTATCTGCAATGATGATTCCCTTGCTGAGTGCATACTCTGCACATTTTTTGTAAAGAGCAATGGTGTTGTCACGAAGCTTTTCTGCATACTCGCGTCCTTTTCCCGGGAAGTATTTCTCAAGATGATCGATACTCTGCTCAAAGGAAATATTCTCATCGTGATCACCGATCTCAGCCTTGGTAGATGGTGTGTAGATCGGCTCAGGCAGCTTGTCGGATTCCTTCAGTCCCTCTGGAAGCTTGATGCCGCATACAGTGCCGTTCTCCTTGTAGCTTGCCCAGCCGCTTCCTGTGATGTATCCACGTACGATACACTCGATCGGCAGCATGTTCAGTTTACGGCACATCATGGATTTTCCTTCGAATTTCTCCTGCTGGAAAAACTCCGGCATATCCTTGGTATCTACAGAGATCATGTGGTTCGGAAGAATGTCCTCAGTCATGTCAAACCAGAATTTGGACATCTGGGTCAGTACAGCACCTTTCTTTGTAACTTCGTTATTCAGAATTACGTCAAAGCAGCTGATACGGTCTGTTGCAACCATGATCAGACTGTCTCCATTGTCATAGATCTCACGTACTTTACCTTCTTTGATTGGTTTTAATTCCTGCATGTTCTCACACCTCATCATTCGGTTATTTGATTTTTGTTTTCGACACCGTTACCGTATCACCTCACAAGCCCTCCTGTCAAGATGTCAGGCCCCTTTCAGTCATAAGTATTCGTTAAGGGATCATTCATATTTCTAATAGCGACGCACATTCCTTCTGAAGCTTTTTCTCCTGCTTCCGGTAAAGAAGCTTCTCACTACAGGCAAAATAAGGATCACAGCCATACTCCCGGATAAAGGCCGCCGCATGGCTGTTCCGAGTCAATCCAGTGACAAAAAGCACCGTTTCCTGTCCGTCCCCGAAGCATTCTTTCATAAATGTAAATGCCTGTTCCAGCTCCCCGCTGATCTTTTTCGCACAGGCCTTTCTCTTCTCCGCCATTTCCGTAAACAGCTGCCGGATCCGTTCAAAGCCAGCCTCTGTTTCTGTGATATGCTCCTTTCGGATAGTAAGGCTGAATTCCTCCAGAGTGCGGATCACAAGCTCTTCCGTAGTCTGCTGATCTGCGGTAAGAAGCTCCGCCTCCAGACGGACAGCCAGACTTTTCTTCTTCATATCTGTAAATTCATCCAGCGCTGTCATGTCCTTTTTATCCTGAAGAAATGCTTTCAAATGCAGAAGTTCCTGATAAACAGCACCTGTCTCACCATCCATCTTCTCATAGGTCAGAAAACTTCCGTTCAGACCGTCAAGCAGAAGCCCTGTCACAAGGAAGCGTTCCTCAAAGGAAGCTTCCTTCGCCATTTTTACCTTTTTCTGCTGTTCCTCCTCCGGCATCTCTCCGGAAAGCAGGCGTCCCAGGCCATAGTCCTCTCCGTACTTCCGATACAGCTGATAGCTGGCAAAAAAGCTTCTTGCGATCTCCTCTCTGCATAAATACTCCCCGACCAGATTCTCTGTGATCTCCACGCCCAGCTCCTCATAAGCCTTCAGGATCTCAGACAGGTCTTCCCAGCCTCTTGCTGTCACGAAGAATTTCCCGTCCACTGTATTTTCCACAGAATAAAAATGATCCTTTTTCATGCCGAGATAAGCCAGGATCGATCCGTGGATCTCCTTTTTCCAGGCATACTCCATCCACACCTCAAGATCTGCCTCGATATCCATCCTCCGCACACGGTCCAGTGTTACAATATCAAACTCCCGGACCGATTTATTATATTCCGGAGGATTTCCTGCTGCCGCGATCAGCCATCCTTCCGGCACACTGTGGCTTCCGAAGGTCTTGTTCTGAAGGAACTGCAGCATGGTAGGCGCAAGTGTCTCGGAGACACAGTTGATCTCATCGATAAACAGGATTCCCTCCTTCTTTCCGGTACGTTCCATACAATCATACACAGAAGCAATGATCTCGCTTAAGGTATACTCTGTGATGCTGACCTCTTTTCCGTTGTAGCACCGGGTCACGATCCTTGGCAGTCCTACCGCACTCTGTCTTGTATGGTGGGTGATGGTATAGGCTACCAGACCTACCTCGCATTCCTCTGCCACCTGCTCCATGATCGCTGTTTTCCCGATTCCGGGAGGTCCCATAAGCAGGATGGGACGCTGCCGGAGTTTGGGAAATGTGTAGCGTCCGGCTGCATCCTTCCGGTTGTAAGCCAGTAAGGTATGTTTGATCTCTTCTTTTGCCTCTTTTATGTTCATGTTCTGTAACGCACTCCTTCCTGCTCTGCCACAAGCCGGATTGCCCAGGGCGGAACAAGCTCCATTTTTTCTGTTTTATGTAAAAATACAAAGGCCGTTTCATAATCCGGTTTGCTTCCGGGATATATCCCGTCCCCGTCTGTAAAATAGATCAGAGCCTTAAGACTGCGGATTTCTTTTTTCTCCTGCTGCTCCTTCACATACCGGAACACCGGCCGGAAATCTGTTCCGCCCCGGCCCTGTATGGTGATATTTTTGCTGTATTCCTTCCATTCTTCCTCGGAATGGATCACCTTAACATCCTGGATACAGCAGTCACACTGGATCAGGTACACCTTCATTTTATGGAAAAAATTCTCTTTTTCACTGAGAATGGAATACGTTTCTCCAAGGAATCTCCGCACAGTCTCTCCATCACAGGAGCCGGAAGTATCAATGGCGATCACCAGCTCCTCCAGACGGTTCACTTCCTTATATTCCAGCGGCTCGATCAGCGGAAGATTTCCATAATGCTCCATCCCGTAATTATAAAAAATATAATCAAAGCTTTCCGTATCCAGCTCCACCTCTTCCCGCAGCACAGAAAACTGACGGAGAAACTTTTTGTAATCGTACCTTCCGGATCTTACCGTTCCTGCCTCTTCCTTCTGGTCCCCTTTCTGACTTCCCCGCCGTTTCCGGTGATCCTGACGGTTTGCGGCAGTATAGGAAAGAAGCTTGTTCCATTTTTCCTTTGTTCTTTTTCCTTTTTCTCCTGTGCAGATGTCCCACAGGGTGTGGTCATCAAAATGAAAAGCTTCCTCCAACTCTTCCAGGTGAAACGGAAAAGCCTGTTCCTTCAGCTTCCGGCATATCTTTTCTGCGGAATCCGACCTGTCTCCCAGAATATGAAAAACCTTTTCACGGATTTTTTTCGCATCGCCGCCGGTCTCCAGAATCGGGATCTTTTCCCTGGAAATGATCTGTTCCACCGCAATATCACAGGCCAGGTTCCATAAGCGTCTGTCCTCCTGATCCTCCTGAAAAAGGTGCAGATACAGACAGTGCAGCAGCATATGCAGATAACCTCTTCGCACTGCCTCCGGCTTTTTTACATAAAGCTTCAGAAGATATTCCGGGGAAAAAAGAAAAAAAGCTCCATCTGTTCCAATGGTTCCGGTCTGCTCTGAGCCCTTCCCGGAAATGCAGGCAAAAGCACCGTCCAGATATGGAAAATAGTAGTACAGTTCGTTCCTTATATTTTCCAGGATATGTATTCCAAGCTCTTCCTGCCTCCGTTCCACCGAATCCGCCTCCATTCCCGCTTTCCTGAAAAAATCACAGCTCGAATTTCTTCTCTTTAAATCCATAATTTGCTTTTTTCAAATGGAGAAGTCCCATCAGCGCTGCAGGTCTCCTCCACTCTTCAGCCAGTTTCAGGAACACCTCCAGCTCCTGTTCCCCAAACCATTCGTTCTCATAAAGCTTCTCGATCTTTTCCCAATCATCTTCTAGGATCAGGCGTTCCACAGCCGGACGGATCCTTTTCTTAAGATATGCTCCATAATGCGCACGTTCCTCTTCCTCCACACCTTCCTCCAGAAAATATCCCCGCAGGGCAACTGCCAGCCGCAGCGGCTCCTGCTTGGTACTTCCAAATTTCCGGTAAAGATGAATGGCCTCTTCTTTGGCATCCTCGTTCTCTGCCCGCATTTCAAGAGCAGTGGCAGCAACTTCCACATCTTTTTGAAAACGGCTTAATTCTGTCATAATGATCCCTCCTGTCTGCTGTCTGTTTATAGTGTTCGAGAAAATGCTTTTGTATGACATTATCATATCACGTACCGCTTTGTTTGAACATTATTTTTTGTTAAAAAAGAAACCGCCATTGCCTTTTCACGACAATGACGGTCTGAAGATTTTTCTCAGATTCCCTTTTTATAAAGAATAAATGAATAGATCATTGGCACAAGGATGACCAGCAAAATTACCGCAAAAACAATTTCCGTTTTCAGGAGCAGCGAATTCATAAGAAAAAGCAGCCCTGACAGGATCAGTATCCAGCCTGTCATACGGTTGGTACGGTTCCAGTTCTCCTCGCTGTTCAAGGTCCAGGGAAGCTTCATTCCCACTGTATAATTCTGTTTCACCTTATGAACGTAATTTCCGAGAATGATAAACATGATCCCCACCATGATATTCACGATCACACCTATATCAATGTCCATACCCAGAGCAAGACCATAGATTGACATGCAGGTGATCACAGACACCACCGGAACCAGCCACAGGATCATAGTAAAAATACGCCTGTTGATATTTTTTCGCTTTGGATCATTGGCTGTAAAAAACACGCAAAACAGATGGATCAGCAAAAGCAGAAACGGAATTCCAAAAACTGCCATCGGTTTGCTGCTCCAGCCGTTGGCCAGATTGTGCTGATCAAAATGTGTTGCGATCTTCTCCGGCAGACGGTTCCACAGCAGGATCCCTGCCAGTGACGGCGAGACCGTAAGGATACTCCCGGAGATCAGAGACATTTTATATTCCTTCAGAAACTCTTTTCTTTCTTCACCTTTCATCATTCTTTCCCCCTTTCAGATCACTGAGCCACAGAAGCAGCTCCTCTACAACTGTAGTATTCAGTTCGTAATACACGAAATTCTTTACCTTCGTCTCCCACACAAGATCTGCTTTCTTCAAAATTTTCAGATGATAGGATATGGTTGCGCCTGTCATGTCAAAATGTCCTCCGATCTCACCGGCTGACATTTTCCCGTTTTTCAGAAGCTGCAGGATTTCTCTCCGCACAGGATCCGAAAGTGCCTTGAAGGTTTCCGCAAACGCCATCGTGTATGTCTTCCTCCTTTTGGATGGTATTTAGAAATATTTCTAAATAGAATATATCATTTTCAGATTTCCCAGTCAATAAGTATTTAGATTTTTTTCTAAACACTTACATTTGTCATCCATAAAAAAATGAGGATACCGACCATCGCCTCTGCGACCTTACGATATCCTCATTCACCATCGATCAACCATTATTTATTTTTTCCCCTCTTAAACCTACCTCATGCAAAAACCAAGACTGGATGTGATCTCCGGCGCAAGCTCCGGCACATGTGCACAAAAGTCCATCTCTCTGCCAAGGCCAATGGATGCAACTCCAAGAATGGATTTGCCATTTACTGTTCTGCTTCCCCTTTTCAGATCCACTGCAAACGGAAAATGCTCTGTCACATCAAGAAAACGGTTCACTTCATCCATGCTCTCAAACTGTACTTTTCTTACTGTCATCGTTTTTTCACCTCTTTTCTCTGTATATACTATTATATTACTATGATATAACCATTTGCATAGAGTAATTTTTTTATAAAAAAGGTGATTTTTTTAGATGTTATCTTCTTCTATTTCTGTTACAATATAAAAAAACAACACCCAGGAGGTATCAGAATGTCAAAAAAGAACCTTATCGCAGGACAATCCGGCGGACCAACCGCAGCTATCAACAGCAGTCTTTACGGTGTGGTATCTGAAGCACTTAAACATACAGAGGAGATCGACCATGTTTATGGTATGGTCAACGGCATTGAGGGATTTTTAAACGGAACAGTCCTTGATTTCCAGGAAGCACTTCCGGGAGAGCAGCTTCTCGCTCTTACCTGGACACCCGGTGCCTATCTCGGCTCCTGCCGTTACAAGCTTCCGGAATCCCTGGAGGATCCGGTTTATCCGAAGCTTTTTCAGAAATTCGAGGAGATGAATATCGGCTGGTTCTTTTATATCGGCGGCAACGATTCCATGGATACCGTCAGCAAGCTTTCCCGCTATGCTGAAAAGATCGGCAGCGACATCCGTATCCTCGGTGAGCCGAAGACCATTGATAACGATCTTGTAAACACCGACCATACTCCCGGATTCGGAAGTGCTGCCCGCTACGTAGCCTCCACCGTCCGTGAGATCACCCTGGACGCCTGCGTCTATGAGAAAAAATCCGTCACTATCATCGAGATCATGGGACGTCACGCTGGCTGGCTCACCGGAGCTGCTGCCCTTGCCCGGAAATATGTTGGAGACAATCCGCTTCTCATTTATCTTCCGGAAACCGATTTCGATGTAGAAGAATTTCTCCAGAAAGTTCATGCTGCCTTCGAGAAAAACTGCAACGTCGTAGTCTGTGTATCTGAGGGAATCCATGATAAAGACGGCACATTCATCTGCGAATACGACAGCGCTGCCGGAACCGACGCCTTCGGTCACAAGATGCTTGCTGGCTGCGGTAAATATCTTGAGAATCTTGTACGCAGCCGTCTTGGCGTCAAAGCCCGCTCCGTAGAGCTCAATGTAAGCCAGCGCTGCTCTGCAGCTATGCTCGCCGGAACAGACCAGCAAGAAGGCATCCTCGCCGGTGAATTTGGTGTACAGGCTGCCCTGAACGGCGAAACCGGAAAGATGGTCGCATTTAAACGTCAGAGTGATTCTCCGTACTCCATGAAATGTACACTGGAGGATGTCAACGTTATCTGCAACGAAGAAAAGACGGTCCCTGTGGAATGGATCACAGAAGACGGCTCCGATGTCACCGAAGACTTTATCCGCTATGCCCGCCCGCTGATTCAGGGAACTGTAAATGTTCCGGTTGGTGAGGATGGACTGCCGGCGTTCGTGTATCGGAAATAAGATTTGTGGTAATGCGGATAAAAATATCCACATTTGCTGCGTAACTCTGTCCTGAGTAACTGTTTATCCGTCATTCAATAAAAAATGCACCGGGAATTTCCTAATAGTTCCCGATGCATTTTCTTTATTTCTCTATATATTTTCTTTTTTATTTCTTACTGCGGTATGCTTCTGCTTCCCAGTGTGTGATAAAATATGTGATCTCATCGGTCATCTGCAGCGGGCCGCCAAAACTCTCTGCATACACTGCAAGCTTGATCGCATCCTTTACCAGAAGCTGTGCCTTTGCTGCCTTTCCTTTGTCATCTTCCATGATAAATGCACCAACTCCCTGTACCAGGATCAGTCTTGGCTCTTTATCATGCTCTGCCATAAATGCATCCATCGCATTTTTCGCCTCATCAATATTTTCTACAAATAACGGATAAGGTCCGCAATATACAATATGATCCGGAGTAAACGGCTTCAGAAGAGGTGCCGCAGCAGTTTTATCTTTTACAAAATTATCCGCCTCCGCAGCCGGTACGACTTCCACCGCATGTCCGAGCAGACTGGAAAGCTTCTGTGCTGCCTGCTCTTTTTCAGGTGTAACCGCATCACTTACATCCGCAATTCTCTTTACCTGCTTTTCCAGCTTTCCGATCACACCATCGAATAAAACGCCGATCTCCTCTACAGTATCAGCCGCAACAAAAATTCCGTGATTCTGAAGCAGAAGAACCTGCACGTCTTTTCCTGTTTCTTCTTTATAGGCATTCATTTTCTCGAAGCAGATGCGGGCAAGTGTGTATCCCGGTTTGCAGATATCGATCCAGAGTACATCTTTTCCAAGAAGCTCTTCGCAAAGAGCCTTTGCGCCCTTTCCGCAGGTCAGTCCATTGATAAGTGTCGGATGAACATGCAGGACATACGTATAAGCAAACAGATTGTGGAGCAGTGCTTCCACGCTGGGACGTTTGGTTTTATCCTCATCGGTCACTGCCGCCATTACATCTGCAAGATATGCAGATTCACGCTTCACATCATCCGCCGGATATTCCGTTTTCATGATCTCATTCAGACGGGCTCTGTCCATTTTGACAAATTCCTCTGCCTTAATGGTAGCAAGCTGTGTACCGGATCCCTTTACATACAGTGTTGTATCGTCTTTTACAGAAGTATTACCGCCTCCTGCCAGAACATAGGCCGGATTGCTTCCGTAAGTGTTTGACATTTTTACCAAAGTTGAAAGCTCCATAAGTAAAATTCCTCCCTGTTGTGTCATTATATGATTTTTCCATATATTTATAGTACACGATACAAAGTGAATTATCTATATGAATATTTTTTCCAAAACTAGTACTTTCGTATCCTTTTATTATTTTTCCAAATGTAATATCTATGCATCTACTCTTTCCAAAGGAAATGATCTGTTTCTGCTTTTCATATTTTTTCCAGCTCTCATCCTCTCACGTCAGCAGTTCAAAGGTATGATACAGATCCACCCTCCCATACCCCCACTCCGGGTTTGGGTACTGCATGTTTTCTTCTCTTCTTGCGCCTCTCTGCAGATAATATTTCACGCTGCTCCCGGTAAAAAACGGCTGGTTATCCCGTATGATCGCCCATTCAAACAGAAGTGCCGCGATACCGGCGGTCTGTGCGGCGGAGATACTGGTCCCGGAGCGGGTTTCAAAGCCGCCTCGTACCAGCGGCACTTTTACGTTAACGCCAGGAGCTGCCAGATGCGGAGTGATCATGCCATCTGGCGTATAGCCTCTGCCTGCTGCAATGTAGATGCTTCCGTCACGATGCTGGTAGGCAGTTGCCGTAATGCTGTTCCTGGCGTCTCCCGGCGCTGTCACCGTGGTATAGGGGGATGGTTCCAGAAAATAGGTATCCTGGGAGATCAGCCCTTCCACAGGAAGCCATATATGGAACTGTACGTTCTGTTGATTTCTTGCCTGGGTAAAAATTTTCCAGATACCGGACGCCGGATGGAAAAATCGGATATACACCAGGGAATATCCGGTCTGACGCTCGATCAGGATATAATTCACATACACCTTTGTTTCCACAAAAACAAATGACAGCTCCTGGGTTCTGGAACCTATGGAACTGCTGACTTCCAGTATCTCACCGGTTGGTGACTGGATGGAAAGCTCATAGATTTCCGGCGGTTCTCCCCAGAATTCTATGGTAAAGCCCTGCTCTCTTTCCGCTACACGAAGTTCTGTCACGATCTGTTCCCTTCCCTGAGAAAAAATCCCCGTACTGTGGTTTCTTGTATTTCCTTCGTTTCCTGCTGCCACAGATACGGATACCTGAGAAAAATTTGCCACATAGTCCACATACTGGCTTAACGCATTGGTCCCCAGATGCGCGCCCTGGCTGCTTCCGATCCCCAGGCAGATAGAAAGTGGCATCTTCAGCTTTTTGGCCTGGGAAATCGCAAAAGCAATGGCCATCATCACATCATTTTCCTGAAAAGCTTCTGCCTCCGGAGGATAAAGATAAAAATTCCGGAGATATTGCTTTGCCGGCTTTACCTTGATGATGATCAGGGTTGCCTCCGGCGCTGCTCCGGTAAAATTTTCTCCGGGTACCATATTTCCGGCAGCAATACCCGCCAGTGCCGTGCCATGGCCGTTGGTATCTCTGGATGGCACGATGGCAAACGGCTCCTCGGAAGCCAGTGCCCGGTCGATATCCTTTTTCCGGAATAATTTGCCATATGGAACTTCTGTATCTGCTATATCATCCCCCGGCAAATTATCTGCATCTCCATTTTCAGCTTCCAACTCCCGTCCAGACTGATTTTGTTCTTCCTCTTCTATGGACTGATCCCATAAATAAGCGATTCTGGAGCCGCCTGCATTTCGAAACACTTCATTCTGATAATCAATCCCCGAATCGATCACCGCCACCGCAGTACCTTTTCCACGCAGCTTCAGATAAGGGTGATCGTGCAGCCTGTTGATCCCTGATTCCCCTGCTGCCTCCATATCCATGTAGGTATAACATTTCGGGATCGAATTATAGGAGGTTCCCGTGACCTCAATTTCTCCCATACTTTCCAGCGGAACATAAAGAACCCCGAAAATTTCATTGATTGCCCTAAAAGATGCCCCCGGAAAAAGTTCCATAGTATCCTGGACATTCTGCATATATTTCACGATAAAATCCCCGAAGCGCTGACTCTGTGCCGGATTTTCCGTCTGCGCTCCGGGGATCTTATCCTCTGTTTTCATATTTGGTTCAAAATCTTCTTTTCTGAGCATGACAGGCCTGCTTTCGCCTTTTTCATAGATGTATGCAGCGAAAACCTGTCCTTATACCACTATTGTCCAACTTTTTCCTGATACATGGGACTTCCCTGATCCATTTAAACACTGCTCTTGCTGTCTCTTTTTTTCCTGATCCGTATCAGCAGCACGATCCCCGCAATCCCTGTAAAAATACTGATAAACTGGGAAGTCGACAAAATTCCCACACTTCCACGGATAATATCCCCACGGAAAAACTCGATCACAAACCGTCCAATGCTATAAAAGATCAGATAACAGGCAGTAACCTGACCATCTTCTTTTTTGTTCCGTGCGATCAGCAACAACAAAAGAAAATGCAGAAAATCCAGTCCGCTGGAATACAACTGCGTCGGGATCAGCGCCACGTGATTGGGCGCATATTCGGAATTCTGAAATATCACAGAAAAAACACTCTCTGTCTCTTTTCCATAACAGCAGCCCGCCAGGAAACATCCGATCCGTCCAAATCCCTGGGCCAGTGCCACAGATGGCAGGATCACATCCGCATATTTAAAAAATACAAGCTTTCTGATCCTGCAATACAGAAGCCCCGTCAGTATACCGCCGATGATACCGCCAAACACCACAAAACCAGAGCTTAAAGTTTCCATTATAAATCCCGGATCCTGAACAATTGATTTCCACTCTGTGATCCAGAAGAGAAGCTTTGCACAGAAAAATCCACCCACCAGGCACCACAGGATCATTGGAAAGATCTGTTCACTGTCAAGCTTCTGTTTTCCGGCTCTATATTCTGCAGTCAGGCAGCCTGCCAAAATTCCAATGGCGATCATCAGACCATAACCGTATACCGTAAATGGCCCGATGGTAAGAAGTTCATTTTTCATCGGTTTCCTCCTGTTATCTCATTCTTATTTCCGTCATGATCTTCGCTCCCGTATGCGGACAGAAAACACTCCAGCAATGTAGCATTGGCCCGGTCATTCAAGGCGCTGTTTCCAGATTCTGCTACATCACATTCACCACAGATATCCACGCCCAGGATTCCCTCTGCACATATTTCTCTGACTCTCTTCAGACATTCCAGCATCGTATTCAGGCGCATATCCCCCTGGCTCCAGTTCGTATCCGCATCATCCTTGCAGAGAACATCTTTATCCACAGAAATGTACAGCGGCAGCTTTCCCACATGCTTGCTTACAAACGCACACACCTGCGCCTCTTCCATTTCCAGAAGCTTCTCTCTGCTCAAGAATTCCACCTTTTCCTGAATCTCCGATTCCACTCTGGAAAAAGCTTCCTCATCCGGGCCGATCAGGATCACCCTTTTAAGCAATGGAAGTTCCATAACAGAATCGTAGATCCATCCTCCGCAGGAAAGCAGACCTCCGAATGCCGGCGGCTGCATATCCGTGTGATTGTCAAATACAAGAAGCGAGAAAGGCTCCGATATCTTTTCCAGCCAGATTCTTGTCATATAGTGATAGTTTCCGGAATCAATAAAATGGATTCCTCCGGAAGAATAAGGGGCAATACGGCTGCGAATGGCATTCATCGCATCCTCATCACAGTAGCAGTTGGTTCCGGGAATGTCCCTGGCCTCCACCCGGGATACTTCTTTTCCCCTCCAGAACTGCTGATCCTCATATATTCCGGAAAAATCCATCATCAGTATCTTTATATTTTTATCTGTATTTTTCATGTGCACATCTTACCACGGAATGGCAGATGATGCAAGAGAAGGGTTAGTCCTTCCACTCTTCCAGTTCTTCATCGGGACCGTCCAGAAGATCCTTCAGGCTGCCGGTTTCCGCCTGGTCTTTGCCTACAGCCCAGAGCTTCATCTCCACATTCTCCGGTTCTTTTTCCCATCGGGAATTCTTCTGCTTTTGCTCTTCTTCCGGTTCTGTGGATTCTTCTGTCTCTTTTCTGTCCGCAGAATATCCGTCTGCATCCTGCGCCGGCATAGCCGCTGTAGTCTCTGCTGTAGTTTCTGTTGGATATTCTGTTTCCTTCCCACTCTGCTGCTCACTCGGCGCGTTTTCATCCTGAGTTCTTGTATCATTTGGCACATCCATATCTGCCGTTTCATTTACAGCATCTGAACTGTCTGCAACAGAATCTTCCTTCTCTGTCTCCGCCTTTTTTGCGATCTTTCGAAGCCCCAGCTTCATAATAATATAGAATACGATATCCGCAGCTCCGTCACACACCAGCACCCAGCCGGAAAAAATCAGCAGAGTCATAATCTTCGGAAATCTTCCAAACAGCATCACGATTCCAAGTGCAATGAAAACAAGACTTCCGATCAGAAGCACGCTCCATGCGCCGTTTCCTCCTTTTTTCAGAAGGAATGCTCCTTTAAACTTCCACAGACTGTCAACCAGTACAAAAGCGCTGAGCATCCATGGAAGCAGTTTGATCACGATAGACGGTGTCATAAAAAGAAACACCCCTAGCACAAAAACAACCACACCACTTAGAAGATCCATGATCGTAGCTTTCGCTTTTCCACGTATGTAAATATAGATATGATAAATGCCAGCTCCGATGAGGATCAGCCCGAATACTACTTTGCAGATCACGTCCACCGTCTGCGTGGGGATCAGAATCAGGCAAAGTCCCAGCAGTATATAAAATACTGAGGAGATGATCTCACCCTTTAGAATGTTGTTGATTTTTTCACCCATGTTCCTTCATACCTCCTCTGTTATTCCAACAGTATAGCTCTTTTCCACTGGTCAGTCCACCCTGAACCGTCAAAAAAATTTCTTTTTTCCAGAAAAATATTCTTATAATTTAATACAGCCCGAAGGACTTTTCCGGCGTCATTTCGCCTTGTTCCTTCAGGCTGTATTTTACTTTTTATGTTTCTTCTTTTTTGTCATAAGACCACCGATCCGTCCGGTTTCTTTTGCAGAAAGGCTTTTCCACCCGCCTTTGATCACTTTATCCAGAACTCCCATCTCATCGGCAATCTCGTATTTCAGTTTTTCCGCCTGAGAAAGCTTTCCCTCAAGATATGCTTTTACTTCTTTCTCCCTGTTCATCTTCCACACTCCTCATCTTTTTTATGGAGTATGGACAATTTCCGGATAAATTATGCATTCTGAAAAATATGTCCGTCCTTTATGGGTACTGTCATTTTTAATCCGGGATAATGATCGCCGCAATGATATACGCCAGGATTCCGGCTCCGCCCATCAGCGTGATGATCACCCATACCAGCCGGACAAGAGTCGGATCGATATTAAAGTATTCCGCAATTCCGCCGCAGACACCACATAACATACGGTTTACTGATGATTTGTATAGTTTTTTGTTACTCATAATGCTTCCTCCTTTAATCTTCTTCAAATTCAACCTGAACGTTTCCCATTCCGCAATCCAGTTTTATATTTTTCGTGGCACCTTCATTTGTGATCTGTTTATTTCCGGAAGTAATGGATGTTTCCAGAGAATCATCCACCTCCAGATTTCCAAGACCACATTTCAGCTCATAATTATACTCAGTAGCTTTTCCTGTAAGTGTAAGCTCCATATCTCCCATACCACAGCTTCCTTTTAAATTCTCCACCTGAAGTTCACTGATGTCAGCAGTTCCCACTCCGACTGTAAAATCTGCTTCCTTTATATCCAGGCTGCTGGAATTTTCAATGGTTCCGGCCCCCACATTTACTTCCATCTGCTCCGCTTTAAAATCACCATCCAGTTCGATGGTTCCGGCTCCCATCTGAAGTTTTATCTTCTGAAAGCTTAAGTTTTCCGGGCAAAAAATTTCTATGGAACGGTTTCTCACTTTTTGATTGCTTGCAATTCTCAGACTACCGTTGTTATTGCTGATCTGAATGCGATTGTGATCCTTCCCTGAAACTTTCACCTGGACTTTATCCTCATTCCATGTTTTCAAAACCAGTTCTTCGTATCTCAGATCACAGAAAAGGTCTGACACAGCCGAGGCCTCATATACTTTCGTATATGCGGAACTGTCTGCACTGTCTGCCAGAACGCCCTTCTCAGTTACCGCGCTCTCTGCAGCTGCCTGAAAATCGTCCTCCTGCTCATCCATATCTTCCTCGGAATCTTCCACTTCCCAGCTGTCTTCATGATCCAGAACACGAAGCACCTGCGTGATTCCATGATCCAGAACACTCACATCTCCCATAGTCGCTCCCATGGCAGCTCCGCCGGCAGTAAGTCCCAGGCCTGCTACACCGAATACCGCTGCAAGGATCAGAATTACCTTCAGAAAACGTTTCATACTTTTTCCGCCTTTCTTCCATTCAGGAGACTGCTGCAGAATCCCGTAAATTTCCGCAGGATCGCCGGCAGTATCTTACCTGTAAACCACACCGTCAGTAACAGTAACAAAAGTCCAAGTGCCATCATCAGGCATCCGATACCGATAGTCAGGATTCCGGCCGGCGGAAGAGACACCGTCATGGCAATCCCAACAACAATGCACGCAACTGCACCGATCACAAGGATGATCGATCCCGCTCCTGCAAAAAATGTCAGCAGGAAAGGCAGCAATGCCAGTGTCACCAAAATCCCCAGTACTCCGCCAAATAATCCTTTTATCAGAGGAGCCGCAAAAACAAGAACGATCAGCGCAAGAATGATTCCTGCCTTATTCTGCTTTTTCTCTGCGTGATAGCCGCGCTGGGCACGTCTTTTCCTGCGGTCTTCGAAATTTTCTGTATTTCCCGTATCACGATGGGCCTCTCCCTGTTCATTTCCGTATACGGTTACTTCTGTATAATGGTCCGGCATTTCCCCGTTCTCTTTCACACGGGTATCCTGATATCCGTTCTCTGTGTATTCCCCGTAATCTTCACTGTTCTCCTGAAGATCTGCCTTAATGATCGCAGCAACCTTCCCCGGATTTCCCAGTTCCCGGATCACTTCTCCTTCATTCTCAGGACCTGCATCATCAAAATATCCTTCATAATATTCCAGTGCTTCCTGTCTCTCTGCCTCTGAAATATCGGAAAGCAGCCGTTCAAGCTGTTCCATAAACTGCTTTCTGTTCATAATCAAACTCCCTCCTCAAACATCCTGGTGATCTTGGATGAATAGATCTCCCATTCACTTCTGTAAAGATTCAGCTGCGCTGCGCCCTTATCTGTCAGCTTATAATATTTCCGGTTTCTGCCTGCATATTCCATATTGTAGGCTTCCAGACATTCATCCTTCTGAAGCCTGCGAAGGACCGGATACAGCGTAGATTCTGAAACCTCCAGAACACTTCGCACATCCTGGGTGATCTTGTACCCGTAGGTACCGTCCTTCTCTCTGGAAATAACAGCCAGGACGATCGCATCCAGGAGGGCTGCTCCTGTATTAAATACCATCTGCTCACCTCTCTATGACCTGTAAAACGGACCTTCACATTCCGTCTTACTACATGCTGATGAACGCGATCACTTCACGATCCAACGCTCACATGATAAGTCATGTAATATTGTTCTGTGAATAATACTATATATCGTATAATATAGTTTTGTCAATAGTATTTAGAAAAATCCCTCTATACTTTATAATATTTTTCGGAAACCACTCTTTTCACACAATATCCGAGAGAGTCAAGTTTATATTATGGAGGAAATTATGACAGATTCAGATAAAATACAGACATTACCGCTTCCTTTTCTGGAGCGTATGAAAGAAATGCTGGGAGATGATTATGATGCTTTCCTGAAAAGCTACAAAAATCCCCGCACCTACGGTCTACGTGTAAACACCGCCAAGCTCTCCTGCCAGGATTTTCAGGCGCTTTCCCCTTTCCCTATCCGGCCGATCCCGTGGATCAATACCGGATACTTCTACGAGGAGGAAAGCCGCCCTGCACGATGTCCTTACTACCAGGCGGGCCTTTATTATCTCCAGGAACCAAGTGCCATGACACCGGCTTCCAGGCTTCCCATCGAACCTGGAGATTTTGTCCTGGACCTCTGCGCAGCTCCCGGAGGAAAAGCCACTGCCCTGGGTGCAGCCTTAAATGACACCGGATTTCTCCTTGCCAACGATATCAGTACTTCCAGAGCCAGAGCCCTTCTTAGGAATCTGGAGCTTTTTGGCATGAAAAATATGCTCGTCACCGACGAAAAGCCCGCCAAACTTGCCCAGCGTTTTCCTGCTTTCTTCAATAAGATCCTTCTGGACGCTCCATGCTCCGGGGAAGGCATGTTCCGAAAAGAGGAAGCCCTTGCCCGCGACTGGACACCGGAAAAATCTGCTGAGCTTTCTGATATCCAGAAAGACCTGGTCTTAAAAGCTGCCGATATGCTCCGTCCGGGCGGAATGCTGCTTTATTCCACCTGCACTTTTTCCCCATGTGAAGACGAAGAAGTGGTAGCCTATCTTCTCAGACAACGTCCGGATATGGAACTTATGGAAATGCCAGGATATGAAGGCTTCTCCAGCGGCCGCCCGGAATATGCCGGCACAGCAGACACTTCCGATTCCGAAATCGCGTTAAGCTTAAATGCATTTAATCCGGAAGAACTTCAAAAATGCGTCCGAATCTTTCCACACAAAATGGATGGCGAAGGTCATTTTCTCGCCCTGTTCCGCAAAAAAGGTGACTCTCTTCCACCCGTTTTCCGCTTTTCCGCAAAAGGACCGGACAAAAATACCCGGAAATGGCTGGAGGAATTTTTCTCTGAGATCAGCCTGAAAACCATTGGCGGTCAGGAATTTGACTGGAACCGTGTGGAAGTCCGCAAAGATAAAGTATACTATCAGCTGCCCTTCCCTCTGGATCTCCGCGGAATCTCCTTTCTTCGAAACGGCCTCTACCTGGGTAATCTGAAGAAAAACCGTTTTGAGCCGTCTCAGCCTCTGGCGCTGGCGCTTCACAAAGGAGATGTGGAAGCAGTTATCTCCCTGCCGGTTTCCGACGAGCGGCTTACCCGTTATCTGAAAGGCGAAACTCTTATGATCGAGCCGGAAGAGGCCGCTCACAAAAAAGGCTGGCACCTTCTCTGTGTGGACGGTTATCCTCTCGGCTTCGGAAAGCTTGTAAACGGGATCCTGAAAAACAAATATCCTGCTGGCTGGAGAGTGTAATCTCTCCGCCGCAGGATATCAGCCCACATTAACATATCATTTCATTTTCAGATCAGAGACTGAACGCTTCTCCAAGAGTAAACGAATAAATATACCGTTCCTTCACCTTCCGGCCTGTCATCCGTTCCAGCGCCTGGGCGTAATCCTCCAGCTGTACATGATAACGGTCGATCAGCTTCTGTTCTTCTCCACGTCTCACAAAGTCCGTTTTATAATCCACCAGAACGATTTCTTCATCCTCTATAAAATACGCATCAATAATTCCCTGTACCAGAACATTTTCCTCACACTGCCACTGCGGATCGAGCTCCGAAGCTTTTCTTGCGATCACAAAAGGCTGCTCCCGGAACAGAAGTCTCTTCTCTGAAGCTGCTTTCATCCGCTGTCCGAGAGGTGTTTCCACAAAATTCCAGATATCCTTTACCCGAACCGACTCAGCCTCTTTTCTTTCCATCTTCCTGGCGTCAACCCATTCTCTCAGCTGTCTGCGGATCTCATCCCTGCTTGCTGTCTTCTGATAGTCCAGGCATTCCATTACACGATGATAAGCCGTTCCACGAAGTGCCCCTGTATACCCTTCCTCTTTCTTCTCCTCGATAAATCGGGGAACCAGCGGCTGGATCTCTTCTTCCATCTCATAATCCACCGTTTCTTCCAGATCCTGCTCACTGTGGTAGCTTCGCTTTTTCAGTTCTGATACACTCACCTTCACAGGAAGATCTTCCAGATAGTGATAGGGATATACAAAGGAAAAACGTCTCTGGATCTCCTCCCGGATCTCACTGTCAAAAACTCTGCCCGGATTCCAGTTCTCCAGTGTTTCCTTCTTCATTTCCCGCTCTGCCTGTTCCATAACCTCGCTTTCTGTCAGTTCCCGTGCTGTGACCCGTGTAACTTTGAATTCTGCCGGATCTTTGTACAGAGGATTTGCGGTATTCATAAAGATGCCATATTCATGAAATAATGGTGCCATGCAGCGATGTCTTGCCAGTGCCGGAAGCACATAATCCCAGTAAGTCTTCCCGCCAAGCCTCCTGCCCAGAGAAAGCAATGGTTCCTCACTGTCCCTTAATGCGGACAATTCTCCCAATTCCGGATGCAGAGCTCCAATGGTTCCACTGAGGATCAGTTTTTCCTTTGCACGCGTAAGCGCTACATAAAGTACTCTCAGCTCTTCACCGAGACTTTCCATCAGAAGCGCTCTCCGTATGATCTGCTTACACAGGGATGGAGCAATGATCCTCTTCTCCGGCAGGATCGCATCCGCACCGATCCCCAGCTCCGGATGGATCAGGATACTTGTGTTCATATCCCGGAAATTAAAGCGTTTTCCCATTCCTGCTGCAAACACTACCGGAAACTCCAGTCCCTTGCTCTTATGGATCGTCATGATCTGTACTGCACTTTCCCCGGTTCCGGAAAGATTTACCTCCCCGTAATCCACCTGATACTGCTGAAGCTTCTGGATATATCTTACAAAATTAAAAAGGCCTCGATAGCTTGTCTTCTCATATTCCATTGCCTTTTCCACAAGCATGTTCAGGTTTGCATTCCTCTGTTCACCATTTGGCATTGCCTTTGCATGGTCTCCATATCCGGTACGTGCAAGTACCTCCAGGATCAGCTGATGGACCGGCGTATAAGCCGCCTTATCACGAAGTGTATTCATGGTGTCCATAAAACAGGACAGCTTCTCTCCGAGGATTTTTTTGTTTTCCTCAAAACTCCCATGCTTTCTGTAGTCCTCCACAAACCTGCACACACATTCATAGATCATTCCTTCCGGATATGCGATCCGAAGCTCAGCCAGCTCTTCTGTGGTACATCCAACGATCGGTGAACGCAGTACGCCGGTCATGGGAATATCCTGCAGCGGATTATCCAGGATCCGGAGATAATTCAGCAGTGTCACAACCTCTGTTGCAGAAAAATATCCGGTTCTGGAGGCCGTATATACCGGTATCCCTCTTGCACTCAAAACCTCCCCGAAGGTTTCAGCCCAGCCTGAAGCAGATCGGAGCAGGATCACGATATCTCCATATTGAAGAGGTCGATACTCTCCCGTTTCCTTATCCAGCACCCGTTCATGCCCTACCATAGATCGGATTCTTCCTGCAATGGCAAGGGCCTCCAGCTCTCTCTCATTCTCCGTTACTTCTTCATCCTCCTCTTCCAGCAGCGGACTGTATTTATCCACAAGAAGGATCTCTGTTTTTACAAATTCCGGATCCTGGCCTTCCGGAAAAGAAGCTCCGGGATACAGAGCTGCCGTCTCGTCGTAAGCAATTCCTCCCAGATCTTCCCCCATGATCTGCCGGAAAATAAAGTTGACACTTTCAAGGACTTCCGGTCTGCTTCGGAAATTTTTGTGCAGGTCGATCCGCTGTTCCGGACTGTCTTCCAGTGAATAGCTCTTATATTTTTCCATGAACAGTTCCGGACGGGCCAGACGAAAACGGTAGATGCTCTGCTTTACATCTCCTACCATAAATATATTTTTGCGTTCATTGACCCAGCCGGAAACTGTCTGCATCAGGATCTCCTGAACCAGATTACTGTCCTGATACTCATCCAGCAGGACCTCATCATATTTTTCAGAAAGCTCTCTTGCCGCCTGGCTAGGCACATAGGTTTCTCCTTCCTTTTTCAGAAGGATGTCCAGGGCAAAATGTTCCATATCTGAAAAATCCAGAACATTTTTTTCACGCTTCTTTGCCTGGAAACGTTCTGCAAAATCCTTTGTCAGCTTTACCAGCATCTCCAGCGGTGGTGCAGATGCTTCTGTCAGTTCCGTCAGCTCAGCCAGATTTCCGTAAAAATATCGGATTCCCAGTTCCTTCAGATTATCTTTTGCATCTTCGCGAAGAGCTTTTACCAGATTTTTCAGCTGCTCCGATACTCCCTCCATTTTTTTTGAGGAAAGTCTTGCAAACTTCAGATTCCGGAGATTCTGCGCTATCTCATCATAATCCCTTTTAACGGACAGTTGTTTTAACTGCCGAATCAGTATCATATCTTTTTCCAGAGCCTCCAGATAAAGCTCCGGTCCATCCTGGAGCTGACAGGTCTTCATTGCGGTTTCTGTAAGCTCTTCCGCTTCTTTCAGTGCGCAGTCTGCAGCCTCCCACAGATATCGGAACCATCGCGTTCCCTCAAGACCTTTTTCCGGATCCAGATGATAATTCTCCACACAGCTGTCCAGCCATTTTTCGGGCCATGGATTACTCATCGCAGCATTATAAAGCTCCAGCACATGTTCCTTCAGTCCTTCATCCGTTTTTCCTGGCGCATAGCTTTCCACAAATGCAGTAAAATCTGCTTTTCTTTCTGCATAATGATCCTCAAAAAGCTCCTTCAGCACATCTTCCTGCAAAAGCTTCAGTTCACCCTCATCTGCAGTCCGGTAACCCGGATCCAGTCCGATCAGATGAAAATAATTTCGGATCACATAGGCGCAAAAGCCGTCAATGGTAGTGATCTGTGCCGTATGGATCAACGTCATCTGTCTCTGCAGATGCTCATTATCCGGATCTTCAGCCAGTGCCTGATCCAGTCCACGTTCGATACGTTCCCGCATCTCTCCCGCTGCCGCCCTTGTAAATGTCATGATCAGAAGACGGTCAATGTCCACCGGTTTCAAAGGATCCATGATCTTACTTAAGATCCTCTGCACCAGCACTGCAGTTTTACCGGAACCGGCTGCTGCGCTGACCAGAATATTCCGGTCCCGGAGCGTGATGACCTTTTTCTGCTCTTCAGTCCATTTCACTGCCATTCTCTTCCTCTCCCTTCATGATCTTTTTCCACAGTGCATCTTCTTCTATGGACGACAGCCTGTGAAACTCATATCCCGGTATCTTCCTGTCGAAGCCGCACACAGTAAGATACGGACAATATGTGCAGGCATTCTTTTTTCCAAGTTCATAGGGTTCCACTGCCGCATTTCCATCCAGGATCGATTCCCTGATGTCACAGATCTTTCTCCGCACATACGCTCCCAGAGCATCAAACTGCTTCCTTGAGGCAACAGAAGATCTTTTGCTGAAGCTTCCGTCCCGGTTCAGGGATACCGGTATGGAGGCCATAGTGCTGTCGATTTTGGTACTCATATCATCATCTGCCTGTACAAGCCCGTTCATTTTCATTTTCTTCAGCATCTGCTCATTGATGCTTTCCATATCCGCATGGATCTTCTCCTGTATCATAGGATCCTTCACATTATAATAAAACACACCGGCCGGAACGATCTCGCGATCCGGATACTTCCGTTTTTCCACCTGTAATGCTCCATCCAGATAGACCATCAGCTGAAGCTGAAGGCCATGATACAACGCCAGCAGATCAAACGAAGTATTTCCGGTTTTATAATCGATCACCTTCACATAGACCCGGTTGTTCTCTGGCTCTTCCATGATATCCACACGGTCGATCCTTCCGCCCTGAAACCTCACCTCAAATCCTTCCGGCCGGAATGCTCCATGCTTCAGCTGTTCCTGCAAAGCCCACACGGTACGCCGCAAAATACGTCTGGTCCGTTCGATCATATATTCATTTCTCGCACTGCTTTTAAGGATCGTATTTCCGTAATCTGCGGAAACCTGATCCAGACAGCTGTCTATGATACGGTTTCGCTCTTCCTCCGTAAGCTCTGCCCAGTCCAGTCCCTCTTTTCGGACTTCCGCCGCAAATTTTTCCAGTGCCATATGCATGACATTTCCCATATCCATAGCCCGGAACTCATACTCTGCACGTTCTGTAATCTTCAGTCCATACTGCAGAAAATGTGCAAATGCACAGGCCGCAAAACGCTCCAGCCGGGTAGCACTGTACGGGGAAATTTCTCCATAGAGGATCTTTGCCACTGTTTTTCCGATCTTATCTGACGGTCGTTCTGAAAAAGATGCCTCTGTAAGCTTTTTTACAAGGATCCTGTATTCCGGGCTCTGAAGATACCAGCTGTACAGTTCCTGGAAGACCGCATTATCCTGGTAAGCTTCTCCTGCAAGCCCTCTCAGGAAATAATCCAGGCTGATTCCCGGAAGCTCCAGTAATTCCATAGGTTCCTGCATATCTCCGCACTGCCGGATCTCCATTTCCGGAAACATCTCACGGATATTACTGACAAGAAAGGCCGGACTCAGGGCTTTTCCCTGGCTGTCGGACTGACAGAAGGACAGACAGAGCAGTTCTCTTGGCTTGGTCATGTTCAGATACAGATAAAATCGCTGCATGTTCATCAGTTCCTTTGGCCCCGGTGCAAGCTGGATCCCCTGATCTTTAAAAAATTCTCTGTCAATCTCCGTAAGCATTCCTCCACCGGATGTATTCTTCGGAATATTCCCTTCATTTACTCCCACAAAAAACAGTGCACGGATATCCTTCAGCCTGGTTCTCTCCATATCTCCCACAAGTACCTGGTCCATACTTGGCGGGATCAGAGCCACCTTGGCCTGGTTCAGTCCTGTTTCCAGAAGCTGACGGAAATCCTGGCGGTTCACGGTTTCCTCTCCAAGGATCTCCACCATATTATCCAGAAGTTCCATAACAATTCCGTAGATCTGGGCATATTCCTTTTCCATGGCCTTGTCGCCCTGTTCCTTGAATTTCAGTTCCTGATGCTTCAGTTTCTGCTGCACCTGGCTCCGCACTGCAAACTCGTAGAGAAAAGTACAGTATTCCCGCACCGTCTTTTTCCCACCTTTAAAGCTTAGCGCAAGCTCTCTGGTCTCATCTGCGAACCGCTGCCGGATCTCATTAAGCCTCTGAATGCTTTCCGGCGGCATTCCCCGGTAAATACGCACCCACACTTCATCCCATTTCTTAAATCCACGGATACCAAGAGCCAGCACATAATTCTCCAGAAGGTCTGCTTCCTCCCTGGTCACACAGGACATTCCGCACCGGAGATACCGGAATACACTCTCATAGGAAAAATCCTGCACTGCCATCTCAAGTGCTGCCCGGAAATATTCTACAAACGGATTCATCAGGACCGTGTGCTTCTCATCAATGAAATACGGGATCCCTGCTGCTGTAAATACCTGCTTTGCAAGATTTCCATACTCCTCCAGGTTACCTGTGATCACGGCGATCTCACCGTAACGGCAGCCCTTTTCCCTTACAAGTCTGGCGATCCGGCGGGCAGCTTCTTCCATTTCCTTCTGCGGGTTCACTGCCGAAAACATGCAGATCTCATCCTGCGCTTTTTTATATATATTTTTTCGGTAACGGAAGATATTTTTTTCAAGGAAATGAAGGGCAGGTGCCTGGGAAAAGCGGGATTTTCCCACATCCTTCAAAAGAACCGGTGTCTCGATCTCCCTGGTCAGCTCCGAAAGCCCGTGGATCATCTGACGGCTCATATAAAAAAGCTGATAAGGTTTTCCTCTCATGCTCAGATTCTCATCCGCATCCATGGTCACCGTTACCATCACCTTCTCACAGACAGCAAGAAGTTCTCCCACAACACGCATCTGAATAGGCGTAAAACCGGTGTAACCATCCAGAAGGAGTACACTGTTTTTCATTTTTTCAGAAAACGGAAGAGCTTTTTCCAGCGCATCCATTACTTCTTCTCCTGTCATATAATGATCCTTCAGATATCCGGTAAATGCCTGGTAAAGAACAGCTACGTCTTTCAGCTTCATCTGAAGTAACGCTCTGTCACCGGAATCCTCGATCATCTCCTGAATCTCACTGTCCCGGATATCGTACTGCATAAACTCCGACAGGATAGACTTCACTTCATCCAGGTATCCCACTTTACGCATCTGACCTCCCAGATAGGAAAGCTCCTTTCCATGCTGCTGTACCATCTTCTGCAGCACCATACTCTTACCGGTTTCTTCCAGAAGGATGCGGCTGTCTCCTCCAACTTCCTCCAGAACACGGTATGCAAGACGCTCAAAGCTCAGGATATCAATATTCAGGATTCCCCTGCCCGGACTCATCTCCACCAGTGTCTTCTGGGTCTGCATGGTAAACTGCTCCGGCACGATCACATAAAAAAGCTTCTCAGGATGCAGCCCTGCCTGTTCTATGATATTCTGATAAGCATAACAGGATTTTCCGCTTCCGGAACTTCCTATAATAAACTGTAATGACATCTTCATCCTCCCGATTACTTGCAGATTTTCAGTCATTCCGGCGCCATCCTGCGCCTGAAGTATTCCTATCATACCACAAATTCTGCTCCTATAGAACGGTCGTTCTCTATATTCTGAAATATCTGCCTGCTCTTTTCCTTATTTTTCCAGGCACAGTATCGAATGACCTGCGCACAGCTGTGGCATAAATCCTCCATCCCGATAATAAACTATATAAAAAGCTTTGGGAGGCGTGCGCCATGAGTTCCAAAACCAGGATCATCGTCCTACATATGAAAGAGATCATTTACACAGCTGTCTTTCTGGCTCTGGCTGTTGTTCTGGCTGTCGTTCTTTTCTTCATGTTCGGTCCCGGAAAAAATGCCAGTCATACAGCCAGCGAAAAATCCCGCTACAAGCCGGGCGTCTATACCTCTTCCATCACCCTGAACGAGAATACCTTCGATGTGGAAGTTACTGTAAATGCTGACAGGATCAAGGCCATCCGTCTGGTGAATTTAAATGAAACCACAAAAGCTTCCTATCCTCTTATGGAACCGGTTCTGGATTCTTTGGCAAGTCAGATCTATTCCAGTCAGTCCCTGGAAGACATTCAGTATGCAGGAGACCGGAAATATACCTCCCAGGTACTCCTTTCAGCTATCACGGATGCAGTAAAAAAAGCGGAGAACACTTAAGCTCTCCGCTTTTTTCTCATATCAGATATATTTGATCCTGTAACAGCATTCACATTCCTCTTTGTGATCTACATTCAGATTTCAATCTTCTCCAGCACATCCTGCCAGATCCTTGCACTTGCATCACTTGGCATTCTGAGATCTCCTCTTGGAGAAAGTGCCACACTACCTACCTTCGGGCCATCCGGCAGACAGGAACGCTTGAACTGCTGGGCAAAAAATCTCCGATAGAAGGTTTTCAGCCATTTCAGGATCGTCTCTTTATCATAAATCCCCTCAAAGGTCAGGCAGGCAAGCCTGTAGATCTTATCCGGTGTAAATCCTGCACGCAGCATGTAATACAGATAAAAATCATGAAGCTCATAAGGTCCTACCAGATCCTCCGTCTTCTGGGCGATCTTGCCATCCTTAGGAGGAAGAAGCTCCGGGCTTACCGGAGTATCCAGGATATCCAGAAGAACCTCCTTCAGTTCCTCATCTCCGCAGGTATCCGCATAATAACGTACCAGATGACGTACCAGTGTCTTCGGGACAGAAGCATTTACACCATACATGGACATGTGATCGCCATTATAGGTTGCCCAGCCAAGAGCCAGCTCGGAAAGATCTCCGGTTCCCACAAGAACGCCGCCTTCCTTGTTTGCCGTATCCATCAGGATCTGCGTACGCTCACGTGCCTGGCTGTTCTCATACGTCACATCGTGGATCTCCGGATCATGTCCGATATCCCGGAAATGGATATTTACCGCCTCTTTAATATTTACCTCGGTAAGCCTTGCACCAAGGCAGCGGCTTAACTTGCAGGCATTCTGATAGGTTCTGTCTGTGGTTCCAAAGCATGGCATGGTCACACAGTGGATCTGTTCTCTCGGCATTCCCATCCGGTCAAAGGCACGTGCCATTACAAGAAGCGCCAGGGTAGAATCCAGTCCTCCGGAAAGTCCTACCACCGCACTCCTGCTGTGGATATGCTCCATACGTTTCTTAAGTCCCATAGCCTGGATGTTCAGGATCTCCTCGCAGCGCTCATCACGCTCTTCCTTCACAGACGGAACGAAGGGATACTGTGGATATTTTCTGGTAAGTCTTGTTTCCTCCTCTGCTACGGAAAAATCAACTCTTGTATGACTGCAGGTAGAAACTGCCGGATACGTGGACATTCTTCTTCTCTCATCAGCCAGTCTCTGCACATCGATCTCACTGTAAATGATGCCGTTCTCAAAGCGCCTGCTTTCCGCAAGCATGGAACCATTCTCTGCGATCATATTCTGTCCGCCAAACACGAGATCCTGGGTAGACTCCCCTTCCCCTGCACTGGCATAAATATATCCGCAGATCAGTCGTGCTGACTGCCCGCTTATCAGAGTTCTCCGGTAGGAATCCTTACCTACCATCTCATCACTGGCAGAAAGATTAACGATGATATGCGCACCGTTGACGGCATGACGGATACTTGGCGGCGCAGGGACCCAGAGATCCTCGCAAAGCTCTGCTGCAACGGTGAATTCCGGAAATTCCTTACATTCAAAGATCAACTCTGTTCCAAAAGGAATTTCATCCCAGAACTCATCCTCCTCATTTTTCTCGCACTTCAGGAAGTCCACAAATTCCACATCTTCTTCCTCTGCACCTGCAAACTGTCTCTGCTCATAAAACTCATTATAATTCGGAATATGAGTCTTCGGCACAAATCCCACGATACGGCCATGATTCAGAGCTGCTGCCACATTATAGAGCTTGCCTCTGTGACGCAGCGGGAGTCCCACAAAGATCAGGGCGTCCGTCTCCCTTGTCTCCTCTGCAATATGCAGAAGCTCATCCCACGCACTGTCCAGAAGACATCTCTGGAGAAAAAGATCGTGACAGGTATATCCTGTGATACAAAATTCCGGAAATACCATCAGCTTGACATGTTCCTTTTCCATTTCATGAATGGCCTTCAGGATTTCCTCTCCGTTTGCCTTGCAGTCTGCAACGGTAACTCTCGGCGTTGCCGCTGCCACCTTGATAAAACCATGCTTCATTTTTTCTTCCTCCCGAGTTTTATCGCTTGCACTCTCTTATGATCCTCTTAAGATCTTCCACGGTAAAATTATAATTCTTATTGCAGAAATGGCAGTTCATCTCAATGTCCTTGCCTTCCTGGATCATCTCGTTAAGTTCTTTTCTTCCGATGCTAATCAGCGCTTTTTCCACACGCTCTCTGCAGCAGTTGCAATGGAACTGTGTGGGCAGTGTATCATTGACCTCTATGTCAAAGCCTTCCAGTACTTTTTCAAGAAGACTTTCCGGTGTGTGTCCCTGCTCCAGAAGATTGGTAACAGAATCGATCTTTGATACGTTTTCCTCAAGCTTTGCGATCACCTCTTCCTCTGCAAAAGGCATCAGCTGTACAATAAAGCCTCCCGCCTGACGGACTGTATTATCCTTATTCATCAGCACACCCAGTCCTACCGCAGACGGAACCTGCTCGCTGGTTGCAAAATAATAAGTAAGATCTTCTGCGATCTCGCTGGTCTGAAGAGCAACCTGTCCCACATATGGCTCTTTCAGTCCCATATCCTTGATCACATCCATAAAGCCTACGCCGACAGCTCCCGCAACATCCAGCTTGCCTTTGCTGTTTGCCGGGATACATACATCCGGATTCCCCACATAGCCCTTTACATTTCCGTGAGAATCCGCAGTTACTGTGATTCCCTGCAGTGGTCCGCCTGCATGGATCCGAAGTGTAAGGAGATCCTTTTCTCCTTTCATCATAGCTCCCATCATGGCACCGCCGGTAAGGAGACGTCCCAGTGCCGCTGTTGCCACCGGACTGGTATTATGATTCTTTCTCGCCGTCTCCACCATATCGGTTGTAACAGCCGCAAATGCACGGATCTGGCTGTTTGCCGCTGTTGCTCTTACAATATAATCACTCATATAAAAAATTTCCTCCTTTATTTCTCGTCTGACGGAATTTCCTTTCCATGTTCTCTGGCCACAAAAGTCAGTCTTCCGCTGTCCGGCTTCGGTGCATCCTTGGTGTATGCGTCATAAACCGCCAGCGGGATCAGGCCTGCCTTTTCAAGAAGTTCCCTTACTTTCTCCGGATCATAGGCCTTCTGGTAATGAATTTCCTCGTCTCTCTCATAAAGACCATCTTCTCTCGGAAGAAACAGAGTCAGATCATACACATTGATCCCGGTCTCCTCATCAAATTCATTTTCCCAGATAAAGCTTCCCTCTTCCCGATTCTCTGCAATAGTCGTATTTCCAAGCATTTCCCGGTATTTATACGGGGTGTTCATATCAAATATGAAAATTCCATCCGGATCAAGATAATTGTTCACCAGTTTAAATACAGTAAGCAGATCATCCTCCTCTGTGATGTAATTCATACAGTCACAGACGCTGACGACAGCACGTACCGTTCCATAAAGTTCAAACTCCCGCATATCCTGTTCCAGATAAAGGATCTCATGACCGGATTCTGCACGTTTTTCCATGGCTTCGCCAAGCATTTCCTCAGAGTTATCCACACCGATCATATCATACCCGGACTCAGCCAGAAGCTCTGTCATCACTCCGGTCCCACAGCCAAGTTCCAGCACGATCCCATCTTCAATTCCGTATTCTTTAAGACTTCCTATAAGATATTCCGCCCATTTTTCATATTCCACATTGTCCATGAAAATGTCATAAACTCTGGCGAAATCACTGTATGCTTCCATAAAAACCTCCAAATATTTTCCGGGCGTTCCATCGCCCGCAGCGTTCACATTATACCATGTCTTCCTGTATAAGTATACGCCTCTGACATAATATGACACAAAAAATCCGGGACCGCAGCCACAAAAGCTGTGATCCCGGAATTCTTATCTAACCGAATCTCCTGCTGCTCCAGGCTTTACTGTACAGGCATATAGTATACGTCTGCAGCCTCACCGTGCCAGTAGAAGCTTGTTCCATCCTCTTCATATACATCACAGTCATACTGAGAAGAGAAGGTGAAACGGTTTCCTTCGTTATCCATCCATGCACCGTTTCCGTCCGGAACGATAACACGTGGTTTACCATCGGAGTTTCTGTAAATAGTTCTTGTCTCATCTGTGTTGCCAAGCTGCTCATCTGTAAATCCGCCATTTACGATAGCACCGGAGGAGCTGCTGTCAGTGGATGCAGTTCCATTGGAAGAACCATCAGATGTACTGCTTCCGTCTGTAGATGTTCCGTCAGATGCTGCACTTCCGTCTGTAGATGTGCTTCCGTCGGCAGCTGTAGTTCCATCTGCTGCTCCGTCAGAAGAAGCTGCTGCATTACCATCTGCAGATGCACTTCCGTCAGAGGAAGCTGCTGCATTACCTTTACCGGCAGTCTTGGCTGCGGAACCATTTGCCGCACTCTTCAGAGTGGAATCACCAAGGATCGCAAAGCTGTCGACAGACTCCTGAACCTTTTTCAGAGCATCCTCTTTTTTAACAGATGCCACAAGGCTGTAATACTCACTGTCATTTACAAAGTATTTATTGATAGCATATACATAACCGTCACTCTTGGTCGTATCCTTATATTTCACAGTATAGGAATAAATGTTGATTCCGTCTTTCTGATCTGCCTTATAATCCTGGATCTCAAAATCGGTTCCATTTACCATGTTCTCTGCCTGTGTCATGGAAACTGCCATATCCTGGGAGTTCGGGATCACTGCGGATTCCAGATCTGCGCCGGATCCGTGAAGGATCAGAATCCTGCCCTGGTCCGGAGACTCGAAGCTTACCATATCTGTCTCGTCGGACTTGTTGGCCCAGGTTGCATCCGGAAGTTTGATCGCTACGGATTTATCCTTGGATGTATAGGTTGTATTCTGTGCGTCTGCTGCAACAGTCGGTGTAACCTTCGCTTTTTTCGCCGGTGTCGGAGTAGGAGTAGACTCCACAACCACGCTGTCCTCTTTTCCTCCTCCGAAACTACATGCCGTCATGACACCAGAAAGAGCAACAGTCATAGCTAAAAGTGCAATAAATTTTTTATTCTTCATAGTATCCTCCTCATAATCATCATCAGTCACAAAGTGTGTCCGGAATATTCACTCCTGAACACACTCTTTGCTATAGTTTACGATTTTATTACAGCTTTGTCAATTGATTTCTCCCTGTACTTTATGAATATCCTGTAAGCAGATATCCTGCTCCGTACAGGATTTTTCTAACATTATAATTTTCCCAGATATACCTATCTTATTCTCTTCTTATGCTGATCCTGTATTTCCCGTTTTACGCCTTCATTACGAAAGTTCTGATTTATTCCCCACCAAGTAAGCCTCCTGTTTTAATGACAAATATCTCCTTGAATCTGTCCCCTCTTTTTTTTCTATAATTGTGTCTTTATTCATGTACACTCATGTTGTAAAGTATACCCAACCAAAAATATATGAAAAGAGGACATCCATACATCGATGTTTTCGGGAAAGGATCTATCACTATGGAAAAAGCAGTTCAGACATCTCAGAGAACTGACCAGGAGCTTTCATCTGTTCAGTTTCTCACCATTACAGCCGCATTTGTTGCACTGACTTATATCTTCACCGCATTTATCAATGTTAAGCTTCCGATCGCAGCCAACGGCGGACTGATCCACCTTGGAAATGTGCCGTTATTCATCGGTGCTATCTTATTTGGAAAGAAAACCGGAGCCATTGCCGGCGGGATCGGAATGGGGCTCTTTGACCTTCTCTCCGGCTGGACCCTGTGGGCACCATTTACTCTTGTCATTGTAGGGATCATGGGCTTCACCGTAGGTAAGCTCACAGAGGATCACCGGCACCAGAACATGAAATGGTATGTGATCGCCATTGCCGCAGCCTGCGTGATCAAGGTTGTGGGATACTACATCGCAGAGGTTATCATCTACGGAAATCCTCTGGCACCGGTATCTTCCATCCCGGGAAACCTGGTCCAGATCGGTGTTGCAGCCATCATCGTTCTCGTAGTGATCACACCATTAAACCTTGCAGCAAGAAAAACCGGATTAAAGAAACAGCTGTAACAGCTGCCGTAATCTGCGGAAATAATATAAAGATCAAGAGGTGAGCTTATGTATAAGATCATGACACCGGGACCTACACAGGTCGCAGAAAATGTCCGTCTGGCAAGAAGCATGGAATGCACAAATCCGGATCTGGACGAAGATTTTGTGGAATTTTATAAAGAAACCTGCGAGAAGATCAGCGCTCTTCTCCACACTTCCAATGAAACCCTCATCTTAAGCGGTGAGGGTATTCTTGGTCTGGAGGCTGCCATTGCTTCCATGACTGAGCCCGGAGACAAGGTTCTTGTTCTGGACAATGGCATCTACGGAAAAGGCTTTGCCGATTTTGTTTCCATGTACGGAGGCAGGCCGGAGCTTTATGCCAGAGATTATCAGAACACTCTCGATGTAAAGGAACTGGAAGCCTTCCTTGCAGATAACCATGACTACAAATACGCAACTGTAGTCCACGGCGATACTCCAAGTGGTATGCTCAACGACGTAGCTGCCATCTGCCCCCTTCTTAAGAAATACGGGATCCTTACCGTTGTAGATTCTGTCTCCGCTTCCTTCGGCGAGCCTCTGAACATTGATGCATGCCAGATCGATATCATGTGCGGCGGATCACAGAAGGTGGTATCTGCACCTCCGGGACTTACCTTTGTTGTAGTCAGCAGCGATGCAAAGAAGGCAATGACCGAAAGAAAGACACCCATTGCTTCTTTCTACGCAAATCTCACAACCTTTGCACATTATTATGAAGAAAAATGGTTTCCATATACCATGCCGATCAGCGATATCTATGGTCTGCGGGCTGCTATTGACAACATTGCCGATGATCCCGGGATCCTTACACGCCACGCCAAAATCGCCGCAGCCTCCCGAAAGGCCATTACAGGAGCCGGACTTAAGCTGTATCTCCACAGCGGCTATTCCAACACGGTAACTGTTTTTGAAGTCCCGGAAGGCACCACTGCTGCTGCGATCCTGGACGGAGTCAGAAAAGACTATAACATCATGCTGGCAGGCTCCTTCGATGTCCTTGCCGGAAAGGTTATCCGCATCGGTCACATGGGAAACAACGCTACATTCTATAATGTAAGAGAAGTTTTCGCAGCCCTAGACGGAACTTTACGCAGGCTTGGCGTTCCACTTAAGGCTTCCATGGAGGATATCTTCTGCAAAAACATGCAGTAATTTCTGAGATTTCAATAGTAAAAAGCACTGTAAGATGAATCCAACTTTTCATCTCGCAGTGCTTTTTTATAATTCTTATAATATTTTTCTTTATTCTTTTACCGCACCGGATGTCATACCACCTACGATGTATTTCTGGCCGATCATGTAAACAATGATAACCGGGATACAGGTAAGTACGATATCAGCAAAAATATAGTTCCAGTAACTCTTGTTCTTTCCGAAGAACTGATATACAGCCATTGTCATCGGGAAAAGACGGCTCTTGCTTGACAGATACAAAGGTGTGAGGAAATCGCTCCATACTGTCATGAACTGAAGGATAAAACATGTTACCATAGTTGGTTTCAGAAGCGGCATGATGATCTTGAAGAACAGGCTTAACGGGCCTGCGCCGTCGATAACAGCAGCCTCGTCCAGCTCAACCGGGACAGAGATTACGAAGTTACGGATGGTAAATACACAGAACGGAATCATTGCACTGGTAAATACCATGATAATGCCAACTCTTGTATCGTTCAGGTGCAGTGTACTGAGTACACGTACCAATGTTACATAGTTGACAGGGAAGAACAGTCCGCAAAGTACAAAGTAGTACAGGAATACATTCAATTTTGTTCTCTTACGGCACATAACAAATGCAGCCATGGAGCAAAGTACAACGCCAAGTGTTGTAGCGATCAGCGCATATGCAAAACTGTTCAGGAATCCCTGGATCAGACTTCCTTTTTCAATAACCTCAGAGTAGTTGGAAAATACCCACTCTGTAGGAAGTGCCAGACTCATTCTGGCTGCTTCTGCTTTTGTCTTAAAAGAGTTGATCAATACCATATAAAATGGAAGCACGACACATAAGCAAAGCAGGATACATACAACATGTTTTAATAAATTCTGAATTCTTTTTTTTGCCATTACTGCTGTACCTCCTGTTTACTCAATGTCTTAACAATAAATACACCTATGATCGCTGTAATTACAAGAAGAACAGTATTCAATGCAGAAGACATTCCATACTGGCCTCTGGAATAGAGCTGGAATGCATAAGTTGTAAGAACCTCTGTTGCATGTCCAGGGCCACCGTTTGTAAGTACATAAACAATATCGAATACTTTCAGACCATATGTAATACCAAATACAAGGTTGATCATGATAGCACCACTCAGCATCGGAAGTGTTACATACCGAAGTCTCTGCCAGAAGTTTGCACCGTCAATCTGTGCAGCCTCATAATAAGATTTCGGAATCGTATTCAGACCTGCAAGAAAGATAGTCATAACATAACCAATACCTCGCCATGCATCTACACCATAGATGGATTTCCATACAATAGCCAGATCAGACAGCCATTTCTGTTTGAAAATTCCAAGATGGAATGCATCAAGAAGTGTGTTTAAAAGTCCGTTATTATAATTCAGGATGGATTTAAATACAAGACCAATGATTACAAAAGGCAGAATAGACGGCAGGTAGAGCAATGTTCTGTAAAGCCCTTTGCCTTTAAGTCCCTCCTGAAGCATAATCGCGATCAGAAGAGCCGGGATCAGCTTAACGATGTTGGAAATGATAGTAAACTTCAATGTATTGCCAATACCGCTCAGATAAGACTTATCTGATGTAAAAATCTCAGCAAAATTCTGCAGTCCCACAAAATGAGTACCATTAAGAACACTTCTGGAGTTCCAGTCTGTAAAGGAGTAACCAACACCCATTACACTGGGAAGCAGGAAAAAAATGATATATAATGCCAACGGCAGTATCAGAAACCACTGTGGATAGATTCTCTTCTTATTCACAGAAAGCACCTCCTGTTTTAAGTTAAAACAGAGCCGGCAAATACCGGCTCTGCCTTCGGGTCAACTAGTTTTAAGTTCTGTTATTTATTTCCAGTTCTCGTCGCCTACAGTTTTTGCTGCCTCAGCACGGTTGGTATCCATGTTCTTAAGAACATCGTTTGCTTCCATCTCGCCCTGGCAGAATGCAACCATATCCTGACCAAACTGTGTCCAGTAATCGTTTGTATATTTTGTACCTGTCTGAAGTGTTACAACAGCCTTCTTGTCATCCGGAACTGTTTTAAGGAACTCCTGCTCCTCCGGCAGCCAGTGCTGCTCAAGCTTGTCATCGTTAACGTCAAGGTTTGTGTATGCCGGAGAGTTGTCAAGAATTTCCTGAAGGCTCTCTGTTGTTGTAACGAAGTTGAAAAACTCTTTTACAAGATCCTCATGCTCTGTTCCCTTGTAACCAAACATTGTCGGGCCGGAGTTGCTGCTTGGATACCAGGTATTGTCGCCAAGTGGCTCAAGGAACATTCCAAACTCATCAGATGTGCCTGTGTCTTCCTGGATCTGTTTGATGAAACTGGAATTTGCAAGTGCCATTGCACAGTTTCTGTCACCAAATTCGTTGGACATGTTTGTACTGTCTGTTCCGATCCAGTCTTCTCCGAAGTATCCTGCATCAGAGAGTTCTTTGAACTCATTCAGAACTTCAAGCATCTTCTCGTTATCTGCAAATGTTGCTTTGTTTTCATTTAATTCGTCATATAGACCAGGTGTTGCTTCTTCATAAACGCCGCCGATCTGGAAAAATGCCAGCTGATGCTGCCATCCATCTGCACCAGGCATGAACCAAGGTGTGATTCCTGCATCCTGGATCTTACCGCAGAGTTCTTTCAGCTCATCATATGTTGTCGGTACTTCCCAGCCGTTCTCTTCGAACAGTGTCTTGTTGTAAACCATTACATACTCCGGAGATGCGTTCCAGATCTGAAGTCCGTACAGTTTGTCATTGTATACGCAGGACTCTTTTCTTGTCTCCGGCATAACATTCTCCCAGGAAGCTCCTGTAAAGTCGATGCAGTATTTCTCAGGATCAACGATGGTAGATTCAATTGCAAACGGGTTGGACTGGATCCAGAAGATATCTGCACAGGAATCTGTAGCAAGTTTGGACTGAAGAAGATCTGAATACTGATCAGCCGGAATCGTCTGAAGGTCTACGGTAACATCGTAGGTATCCTCAAAACGTTTAATTGTCTCATCGTAACGATTGTCCATCCATCCTGCTGAAACCAGGATGCTGAGCTCCTCGCCTGCGAAATCGCTCTTCTCATCCGCTGCAGATACGTTCACTGCAAGTCCTGTCGTCATGGAAGCGATCATTGCTGCTGCACAGGCTACTGCCAGAAATCTCTTTCTTTTCATTAATGTTTCCTCCTTTTTTTGAACTGATTTTTCGTTCTCTCTTGATGATATTAGTTTATCATCTGATCATTTTAAAAGCCATGGATATTCCTGCCCTGTATTTGTACTTTTTTCACAGTTTATTATACTTTTTTCATATTTTCCGTAACTATACACAAGTTTCTATTGACATTTTCAAGCACTATTTCAGAATTACATTTTTACGGTTTGTACTTTTTTTACAAATGTGCTATACTTTTAGCCAATGTTTTGCACGACCATTTCACACACAGGGGGCTTACCAATATGAAAACACGCAGTCTGCAGTCCAAACTTTTTATCGCCTATCTTGGCATGGCCTGCCTGATCCTTTTTTCTTTTGCCATATTCTTTTATGTTTTTGCATCCGGGCAGCTGAAGAAAAGCCAGATCAGTGCCATGAGCACCTTAAATTCCACATTTCAGTCCCAGGTAGACTCTGCAATCCAGAATCTTGACACTGTATCTGTAAACATCAATTACAGCAACATGTCGAAATCCGTTCTCGACCAGAAATTTGACCTTAATATTTCCGATGAAATGCTTTCTGCCATGTCCGATCTTTTTATCTCCTTAAGCGGCACCGAATTGAAAGCTGATCAGGTAAATCTTTATGATTTCTCCGGATATGTGCTCCAGGCCGGCCTTTCCACCATGGTCAAAAAAAGCGACGACTCTCATAATGAATGGATCCAGAAAGCCCGTGAAGCCAACGGAAAAAAAGTCCTGACAGCTCCTTACAGCACTTACGTCTATTCCAAATCTGCCCGCTATCCCCAGTGGTTCATCTCCCTGTACCGCTCCTTCACCAACCAGTACGGCCGTGGTGTCGGCGTGATTGAAACCGCCAAACAATGTAAATCCATCTTTAAGAGCATCATTTCCTATGAGAAAAAAAATCACGGAAATGCTGCCAGTGTCTATGTTTTCAATGAGTCCGGCGATCTTATCTATCCTTATGATATCACAGCCGACGATACCAATGATATTTCAAAATATTACAAACTTACTGATTCTGACCAGGATACCCTTACCGTACAGAGTCCCGTCACAGATCAGAAAGAATACGTCTCCAGACTGAATTCCGCATATACAGGCTACACTTATCTGACTATCCAGCCGGAATCTGTGATCCTTGCCCCTGTATACAAAATGCTGAAGATCCTTCTGGCTGTTGTTGCTGCTTTTCTTGCCGCAGCAGTAATCGTTTCCTACAGGCTTTCCCGTTCTGTAGTAAAACCGGTGAAACACCTGAAGCACATTATCCAGCGTATGGAACTGGACACTCTCGGCCAGGAAAAAGTCACTTCCTATCCGGTTTCCGTCAATGAACTGGAAGAACTGTATCAGGCATTCCAGCTGATGAGCGATAACCTAAAAGATTCCATGACTCAGCTTAACGAAGCCAAGGAGCAGGAAATGAAAGCACGCAGCATGGCTTTGCAGAGTCAGATTAATCCTCATTTTTATTACAACTCTCTTTCCAGCATTATGGTGCTTGCAGAAAACGGAGATACGGATACCGTGGAAAAAATGTGCCGCAATCTTTCCAGGATCATGCGTTATATTACCAATACTGCTGAAACAACTGTAACACTCCGCGAAGAGCTTGATTATGTCCAGAAATATCTCTACTGCATGAAGGTCCGCTACCAGTCCAGTCTGAATTATTCCATTGATGTGGATGAATCTCTTCTGGATCAGCCGGTTCCGAAGCTGATCATCCAGCCTATTGTGGAAAACGCTATCAAATATGGTTCTGACTGCGAACCGCCATGGACTATCACAATCAGCAGTACAATAAACCAAAACAGCTGGCAGATCGATGTTACAGACACCGGACCGGGATTCACTGAAAAAGCCAAGAAAAAAATAAATTCAGATATCATGAATGCCATTCGAAATCCCGGCATGCCTGCTTTGAAGATCAACGGTCTTGGCACTGTCAATGTATTTCTCCGCTGGAAACTCTTCTGCAAAGATGACATCATTTTCAGGTATGGAAATACAGCGGACGGCCACGGAATTGTTTCTATTGGACGGTATTTTCAGACAGATGCGGAGGAATAATACTATGAACTATACTGTTATTGTGGCAGAAGATGAAGAACTTCTTCTGAATAATCTGGTACATAAGATTGAAAAAGCAGATCCTGATTTTCAGGTGATCGGCACAGCACAGACAGGTGCACAGGCCCTCTCGCTGGTGGAACAGATGAGCCCGGATGTGGTATTTACGGATATCAAGATGCCCGTCATGGACGGAATCACCCTGCTCACCAGGATCCGTGATCAGTTTCCCTTTACGAAATTTGTGATCACCAGCGGATTTTCTGATTTTGAATACGCAAAAAAAGCCATCACGCTGAAGGTTTCTGATTACCTTCTGAAGCCTGTAGATCCGGACGAACTCCAAAATGTTCTCCTTAAGATCAAACAGGAACTTCAGATCAAACGTGATGACTACGAAACCGTATTCGCCCCAGGTGCTTCCTGCATGTCACCGGGACAGATTGCAGAGCTTCTCAAGAACTTCATGGTACAGAATTATGCAGAGGATATCAACCTGAACCTGATTGCAGGAACCATGAACTACAGTCCCAGCTACCTGACCAAAATCTTCTGTCAGGTCTATGACTGCACCCCTACCAAATATCTGATCAATCTCCGGATGAGCCATGCACAGAAGCTGCTGATCCATGAGCCTTCCCTTTCTGTAAAACAGATCGGTGAAATGTGCGGCTATCACGACCAGGGATATTTCAGCAGGATCTTTAAGAAACATACAGGGAAAAGCCCTCTGGAATATAAAGATGAGGGAGAGCGCCAGCAGATCAGTTAATAAATTTTCCAGGTATATATAAACAAAAAAGTCATTTCACGACGTCCGGTTATGCTCTGTTCCCAAAGCATCCGGCTTCTGAAATGACTTTTTATATTTTATTTCACAACTTCATACATATACAATTCATGAAGAGCTCTCGTCGCCGCAATATATCTCGCCCGCTCCACGATCGGACTTCGGTCTTCCCCAGGAAATACAGAAAATACTTGATCAAACTCCAGCCCCTTTGCCATGTAGAATGTTGTGACAGTCAGGCCTTTTTGGAAGTTTGTGCTGTCTCTGTGAAGAAGGGACAAACGCTCCTTGGTATCAAAGCCTTCTGCTTCCAGCTTCTCCTTCAGAATGTAGTAAGTTTCCCTTGCTTCATCTGCAGTTCTTGCGATCACTGCTGCTGTTTCATATGAAATAATATCTTCAACACCTTCATCTGCATTCTCAGCTATGACTGCCTGCTTCTCAAGCCGCAGCTCTCTCACTACGCTCTCCAGTGCCTCCTCAAGCCCCGGAAATTCTTTTTCCACAACAGGTTTTCCATGACGTTCAAAAAGCTCCACTTCCGTAATTCCCGCCAGTTTATTGGCATAAGACGCAATCTCAACAGTATTACGGTAGCTCTTGTTCATCACGATCCTGCGTATATCTTTTCCAAAGATCTTAGGCAGAAATGTCAGCACATCCTGTTGCTCGCCGTCCATAGTCTGTTCTCTGTCCCCAAGAATAGTCATCCTACATTTAAAGAGTCTCTGAATGATCAGATACTGGATCATGGAATAATCCTGCATCTCATCCACGATCAGATGGCGCACACCGGAATCCTCCTGCTGAGTTTCCAGCCGATATTTCAGATACAAAACCGGATACACATCCTCATAGCGCAGCTTTCTTTTTTCATACTGAACCTGTGGAAGAGAAGGAAAACCTTCCTGTCTCAGGAAACGGTTGTACAGCACATAGAGATCTCTTGTCTCATACATCCTGTAGAAACGGCTCTTCACAGCCTCCCTTTCCTCATCCGGAAGATCGAATCCCTTAAGAGTCTCCACCTCATCAATGAAATATTCTGCTACTGCATCCATTCTGGAAAGCAGCGGGATATCCATGAATTTAAAGTAAAAAAGCTCTATGATCTCCTGCTCTTTTTTGACCACGCCTCTGTGTTCCACATCACGGAAGTTCATAAGGCTGTCCTCAAGCTCCACCAGATATCCTTCCATACGATCCAGAAAATCCCGTGACAGTTTCTCTTTCAGAAGCTTTTCATCGCATAATCCTGCAATCTGACGCTCGATCAGATCATATCTGTCTTCACAGTCAGAAACAACATTTTTCAGTCTCTTGTATGCAAAAAGGTCAAAGCTCATCTCCCGGATATTCTCCTCGCCAAGCTCCGGCAGGATATGGGAAATATAGTCCGAGAACACCCCATTCGGTGAAAGCACCAGCACAGAAGAAGATTTCAGATTTTTCCTGTCATGATACAGGAGATAAGCGATCCTGTGCAGGGCAATGGAAGTCTTTCCGCTTCCTGCTGCTCCCTGGATCACCATGATACGATCCGAAGTGTTTCGGATGATCGCATTCTGCTCCTTCTGGATCGTGCGGATAATATTCTTCAGCTGTACATCACCGTTGCTTCCAAGCTCTGCCTTCAGGATCTCATCGTCGATCTTCACATCACTCTCAAACTCATAGATCATTTTTCCACCGCGGATCTTGTACTGCCACTTGGCAGCAATATCCCCGTGGATCTCGCCAAGCGGAGCCTGGTAGGAAGCCGGTCCCTTGTCAAAATCATAGAACAGTCCGGACACAGGTGCTCTCCAGTCATAGATCAGCGGAAGTCCGCCGTTCTCCTCAGCCAAGTTCGCAATTCCGATATAAAATATCTCCGGCTCATCTTCTCCTTCATAGCAGAAATCCACCCTTCCGAAAAACGGTGAATCCATCATCTTCCTGAATCTCCGACGCAGTTCGATCTTCTCATTGCTGGCATTGATCTCATGGAGAAGTGCCTGCTGGTTATCAAAATTCTCATATCCGTACTGGTCCATCTCTGTATAGTTTTCCCAGTAGTACTCATGCATACCTTCGATTTCTTTCTGTCCGGCCTCTATGGATTCATCCAGCTGTGCGATCCTGTGCTTTAATGACTCTGTCACATGTGAAAGGTATTCACGTCCGTTTTTTACCGCTGCCATAAGCCTTAATCCACCACTACAGCAGTTCCGCTTGCTGTTACCATCAGCATTCCATTATCTGCACCAAGCACTTCGTAGTCAATATCCACACCGATCACTGCATTAGCTCCCATTGCACCTGCACGCTGCTCCAGCTCTGCCAGGGCTTCTCCTCTGGCTTTCTGAAGTTCTTCCTCATAACCGGCGCTTCTGCCGCCAAAGAAATTCCGAAGACCTGCTCCAAGATCTTTCATGAAATTTACTCCTGTGATCACTTCTCCGAATGCGATTCCTTTATATTCACGGATTGCTCTTCCCTCTACAGATGGCGTTGTTGTTATGATCATGGTAAAATCCTCCCGTTTCTGTTGTTTTTTCTCAGGCATAAAAATGCCTTATTACAGAATTATACCCGAAAGCCGTCACGATGTATAGAGTAAAAAAAGGCTGCCCAAAGAGATGCCAGGCACCTTTTCAGACAGTCTTTCCTTATTATCGATTATTTTATTTTACAACTTCAGTCACGTAGGAAACTTCTTCCATTCCCGGATAACTTCCCTGACGCCCGCCAACAGTCAGAGTTCCTGTTTTATCATCCCAGGTAAGCTCTGTTGTTGCATAAGCACCGTTTTCAAAATTGTAGTTATTTCCCTCATCCTCATAAATAGTGAACTTGCAGTCTTCACCTGGATATACCATAAGTTTCACCGGCTCCTCCGGTTTCTGGGATGCATAAACAAGTCCTTCTGCAACAGGAAGGATACTTCCTGCTTTTACAAAGATCGGCATCCGGTCGATCGGAGCATCTACGGTTACGTACTGGCCGCCTTCATACTCCTTGTTTGTCCAGTAATCGTACCATTTCGTACCTGCCGGGAGATAGCATTTCCATGTTTTCTCTCTATGGAGCTCAGTACTCTCCGGTCCGTAATACATCGGCTCTGTAACAGCACAGATCAGAAGGGACGGTCCGAACATAAACTCATTCTCAACCTTGCGTGCTTCTTTATCCTCCGGGAAGTCAAAGAGAAGGCTTCTCATAATCGTATAATCATTAAAATGTACAGCACCTGCAAGGGAATAAATATACGGCATCAGATGATAACGGAGCTTGATAAACTTCTCGATGGCATCATAGAACATGGTTCCTTTTTCACCAAAGTTCCAGATTTCTCTTGGTGTATCAGTTCCATGGGAACGGAACATCGGAAGGAAGGTTCCCATCTCCAGCCATCTTGTATACAGCTCACAGTATCCTTTATCCTTCACACCTTCGTTATATTTGCCCTGCCAGAACCATTTCGGCTCCGGATCTGTGTTGCAGCCGCATCCACGGTTCTGCCACTTATCAGCAACTGTAAAGAAAGCGCCGATATCCAGTGTCCAGTATGGATATCCACTCAGTCCCATATTCAGGCCTTCCACGATCTGTGTCTTAAGATTATCCCAGGATGCACAGGTATCGCCTGACCACAGCATTGCAGAATATTTCTGGCCGGAAGCATAGCCGGAACGTGTCAGGTTAAGAACTCGTTTCTCTTCTATAGTTTTTCTCTGATTCTCATAAATTCCCTTTGCATGCATCAGTGCAAAAGCATTGGCAACAGCAGGATCCAGATATTTTTTGTGCTCACCGCCGACAAGCTCATATCTTTCCCATGGCTCTCTCTTTGCTGCACCACTCCAGTCAGGACCGGAAAACGGTTCTGTGGAATCGCACCACCAGGAATCAAAGCCCTGGTCAAAAAGTCCTTCCTGTGCCTGTTTCCAGTACATTTCTCTCGCTTCTTCATTAAAAGCATCATAAGTCGCATAATCATAAAGAAGATGACCAGTCTTAAAAAACTCTGTATGGTTCTTGCCGCCTGCATTCATATTCGGCCATACGGAAACCATGGTATGGGCATTCAGTTTGTGGATTTCCTCCGCACATTCTTTCATATCTCCGTAACGCTTCTGATCCAGGATCTTCTCGCCCCAGTTTCCAGGATCCCAGGTATTCCAGTCCTGTACCACACAGTCAAGCGGAACCCCGATCTTACGGTAGTGGCGAACAATCTCAAGAAGCTCTTTTGCCGTGTAATACTGCTCTTTGGACTGTACATAGCCATAAGCCCATTTCGGCAGCATCTGCGCCTTGCCTGTAAGATAACGGTAATCATGGATGATCTCATCCATAGTATGACCGCCCATAAAATAATAATCGATCTGATCTACAGTATCCAGAAACAGATAGGAATCTTTCAGATCATCATTAAAAGTCATAAGTGAACAGCAGTCAACAAGAATTCCATATCCTTCTGTGGAAACCAAAACCGGCATCGGGATACGCATGTTATGCTGATATAAGTACTGGCAGTGACCTCTGTAATTGTAAATACCTTCCTCTGCCTGGCCAAGCCCATGGATTTCCTCATCCTCTTTCCATGTGAAGAACAGTTTTCCACGATATGCTGTTCTTACTTTCTCAGCTTTCAGATTCTGGATAAAATTCCTCTCACCGTCAACTGTCTTTACACGGTTGATGATCGGCTCCTCATCGCCTGTATTATAGTGGATCACATCTGTTTCAGTCAGTTCCGGTTTCTTCTGGGAAAGCCACTTGCTTCCGTCTGCATGCTTCCAGATGATATCACCGGATGCAGTGTTGATCTCTGCACAAACTTTCACAGTTTTCACAATGATACTTCCTGCATTTTCCTCTGCTGAAAAATCAACCTCAGGATATTCTTTTTTCTCAATGATCAGGGAGTCCTGTGCCTCTTTGATCTCTTTTCCGGAAACGATCATGCGGATGATCTCCTCTGTCACCGGAACCACCCGGTATGTCAGCTTTCCTGCTTCAAACTGTACATAGCTATCTGTTTTAACCATAATTTCCCTTCTCCTTATCTGTCCGGTAAATCAGACATTAATATTCCGTTTCTGATATCGGAGCCTTTCTAATAAAAAAGCTCCGATATCAGGACAAAATTTCTTACTTTTATCCTAACATCGAAGCCTGATTTCCGTCTATGACTTATCCGCTCATGAATTTTAACTATTTTTACTGTTTCTTCTGCTTCTCATCTTTCGGCGGTTTCCCCACGTGTTTTTTGTAAAGTCTGTAAAAATTGGAAATATTATTAAATCCGCATTCCATGGCGATTTCCGTAACATTTTTATCTGTTTCCCGAAGAAGCTCACGCGCATGGTTGATCCTCATCCTTGTGACATAATCGCTGAAACTGATATTTGTCACCTTACGGAAATAAGAAGAAAAATAGTTGGAACTCATATATACGGAAGAAGCAACTTCTTCCAGAGTGATCTTCTCACAGTAATGATCATCTATGTAATTAAAAGCCTGCTCAAGACGCTTCATTGCATTTTTCTTCTCACGGAGCATTTCCCCTGACTTGCTCTCATCCTGATAAGCCCGGATCAGCATGGTAAGGATGCGAAGTACATTCGCCTTGATCATCAGCGGATAGCCTTCTTTTTTCTGCTGCCATTCGTGATAGATCTCCCAGATACTGGAACGGATCTCTCCGCTTACCTCTTCTTCCCTGCCGATACGGTTCTTAAAATTACTTCCTCTCTCAACAAAAGGCTTCAGATATTCCGTATCAAAAATACTCAGCTTTTCGGCCACGAATTCCGGTGAAAAGATCATCACAAGAAGCTTCATGTCTCCACCGATCAGCTTCCATCCATGAGGCTCCACATTATTGAAGATGATGATGTCATCTTCTTCCATTGTATATTCCTGCCCGTTTACAAAATAATTTCCCTTGCCCCCCAACACACAGGTGATCTCGAAATAGCTGTGCCAGTGATAACTTCCAGGCCGACTGTTCTCCGGTGTCAGTTCCACCTCTGAAATCTGAAAAGGAAATTCTTTGTCAAGGGGTATGTTGTCTCTCTCTAATCGCAAATTCTGCCTCCTGTAAACGCAGACACTGTCATCGCATCAGCTGTTTCCGGCAGGACCGGCAGCCTTTCCAGTGTCTTCTTACGCTCACAATATTATAGCAGATATTATTTTTCCATGCAATCTGTGATAGTTCGTTCTAACTCTTCCAGCTGATCTTCGTGCTTCCCATGGACAGCAATGCGGAAATAATCATTACCCTGAATTCCTTTTATCATATAGTAATCGCTGTCAATCTTAAAAAACGGCTGTTTCAGCATATCAAGATATGTGAATCCACCCAATGGTCTCAGCTTCAGGATGAATTCCCGCTCTACCGGTTCATCCAGAAGATAATCCCAGGCAAACCAGCCGGATTCTGCACATTTTTCCCTAGAAGGCTGTTTTCCTATTATTTTCATAATCGTGTATTCCCCTTTTCTTTACAGGCAGATTTCCCGTGGATCTGCTGTCTGCCCTATATGACTGATTCCTGTGATCGTTCTTCGTAATACATCCGTATAAATTTGCTCTGTAACTTGCCTGCTAAATATTCCGTGCCACAGATGCTGCTATTTCCTTCGCAGCTCCTAAAAATTCCTTTATATCCTTCTCCTCCGTAAACCACGAAACACTTACTCTCACAGTTCCGCCCTCTTCTGTTCCCATTGCCTTATGGATCAATGGCGAACAGTGAAGCCCTGAACGGACAATGATCCCATATCCGCTTTCCAGAATATACGCAGCATCCGAAGCTTTCAGTCCCTGAAAATTCAGGCTCATCACAGGTCCTCTGCATACGTCATGGTTTCCGTAGATCCTTACACCCTCTATCTGTTCCAGACCACAATAAAGCATTTCCATCAGACGATCTTCTTTTTCCATAATTGCCGCAAGTCCTGTCTGCTCAATAAACTCCGCCCCAGCCAGAAGTCCTGTGATTCCCGGCATGTTCTGAGTTCCTACCTCATACTCATAATCTTTGTTCTCGTAGGTAAGCTGTGCGCTGTTTCTTCCGGTTCCCCCATATTTCAGAGGCTTCAGCTCAATTCCGCTCCTGACATAAAATCCGCCGGTTCCCTGAATTCCCATCAGGCTTTTGTGGCCTGTAAAAATAAGCGCATCTGCTTCCCATTTATCTGCATCAACAGGGATACAGCCAGCACTCTGCGACACATCCACGATCAGGATCAGTCCATGTCTCTTTACAAATTCCCGGATCATCTCCATATCCTGCACACAGCCTGTCACGTTGGAACAGTGGTTCACGATCAGCACACGGCTGTCCGGTCGTACTGCTGTTTCCAGGGCTCCTTCCGTCACTGTCCCGTTTATCGTACACTTCACTACCAGCACCGGATGTTCTCTCAGCTGTTCCAGATTATATACCGGACGTAGCACACTGTTATGCTCTGTCTGCGTTACCAGGATGCTACTGCCTTTTTCACCGTAGTCCAGCCCCCCAAGGACTGTATTCATGCTTTCTGTTGCCCCTGATGTAAAAAATATTCTCTCTGTTTCCCTGATTCCAAGGAGCTGTCCCAGTTTTTCCCGGCAAAGTACTTCCACATCTTTTTTCATGATCGAGCTGCCGCCCCGGAACTGCGAAGCAGGCGTGCCGCTAAGGCACGCCTGCACAGCTTCCAAAACAGCAGGGGGCTTCGGCCAGGAAGTTGCCCCGTTGTTCAGATATATCATCCAATCATCCTTCCAGAATATTGAAGTTCATAATTTTTGCAATCTTCTTGATCATCTTTGTGTAATCACCGAAGATCAGCACCTGATGATGTCCGAATCCTGCAAGATTGTGCATGAATTCTCTTGCATCGTCCATCTGGATGTAGTAGAACGGACTGCAGTATGTATCTGCATATTCAGAACGGATAACCTTGCCTTTCTTGATGCACATGGTATCGCCTGCCGGATTGAAACGTCCAAGTGTGATATAATCATCATCGTTCTCTGTGAAGTCAACCTGCAGTTTTCCACCGAATCCCTGGCCTGTGAATGCCCAGAGTTTGTATGCCAGCGGTTTTGTTCCATAACCGTTCATCTGAAGAGCCGGTACTGCATGGTGGATGCGGAGAAGCTCGTCTGTCTCGTGGTTCGGGTTACCCATGAATGCCGGACGTTTTCCGGCATACTGCATGATCAGCATGGCCATCAGTGCATTAAGATCTTCCTCACATCCGCTTGGAATTCCCTCGTCTTTCATGATGGAATGGCACATACATGGTGTGAATTTACGGTTTTGCGGGATTTCTGTTGTACAGAGCTCATGACATGCGGTTGAGAAAGCGTTGCAGTCATAAATATCCATCATCTTTTTGGCAGCCAGATAATATTTCACGTCATTGATAAACCAGTCTGTGTTTACCTGTGTATCAGTAGATCCAGCAATGATCTTATCTGCAATCGGCTTTGCTTCCTCATCTGTGATCTCATCCATATATTTGAAAATGGATGTAAATGGAAGCTTCACCACTTCAACTCCGTAACGCTGACGAAGGATCTCCGGATCGCGGATCAGACTCTGAATTCCGAATGTAGGCTGAGATCCTGCTGTCAGTACAAGCGCCCTTGTATTGCGAACTGCTTTTCTTACCCAGAGAATATGCATGATCTCATTCACATCCTGAAGATCCATACATACATATGCCTCTACTCCGATGGAACGGCAGTATGCTGCAAAATCAATTCCTTCGTTTCCGTTCTGCCAGATAACGACCGGCTTTCCGAAACGCTCAAGCTTAGGAATTCTCCATCCCATGCAGAGGAAGCAATCGATCTCATCAACATCCTCTCCGATTTTTGCAAAAAGGTCTTTATCTACAACAAAAGACTCATTATAGCGGACATCCACAGGCTCCGTGAATTCTACCTCATCAATAACCCCTTGTAATCCCTTAACTGAATTTTTGAATGCCTCATCAGCTGCTTTTGTCTCAGCTTCAACAGTCATATCCTCTTTATGTCCGGCACGACATGGTCCCTCCCAGAAATGTGTATGTGTCAGACATCCAACCAACGGTTTTACTACAAGTTTCATATCCATTGCTTTCTGTTTCATAATAAAAATACCTCTCTTCTCTTTAACATTCCGCATTTTCCAGTTTGTAGTTTTTCCACACACTCGATATATCCTATTATACTGTATGAATCATGGAATTCCTCTTTATTCTTCCGAACAGACTGTACTTTCTTACGATTTTGTGCTATTTTCATATAATTTATATTATTATTCCCATCATTTTTATATGAATTATACAATATTTATTCACCACATTAACCTGAAAAAATCCGCAAAAAAAGCACCGGAAACGTGGCCGATCCGTTTTTCGGATGGAAGTACATTTCCGGTGCTGTAATCCTGCCCAATACTCAGGTTATCTTATGCCTGTGCCTCTTTCAGCAAAGCAGACATTCGGAATCCGCTTCGCTACTTCCTCATGAACAAAAACAGGATTATGCCTGTTTTTGTTCAAACTGACTGTTATACAGATCCGCATAGAAGCCCTTCCGTGCCAGGAGCTCTTCATGATTTCCCTGCTCAATGATATCTCCGTCCTTCATGACAAGAATCAGATCTGCATCCTTAATGGTAGAAAGTCTGTGGGCGATAACAAAGCTGGTTCTGCCCTTCATCAGGTTATCCATAGCCTTCTGGATCTGCATTTCTGTTCTTGTATCAACGGAAGATGTGGCCTCATCCAGGATCAGGATCTTATTGTCTGCCAGAATTGCTCTTGCAATGGTAAGCAGCTGCTTCTGCCCCTGAGAAACATTACTGGTTTCCTCATCCAGGACCATCTGATAGCCGCCGGGCTGCTGCATGATAAAGTTATGGATATGGGCCGCTTTTGCTGCTGCGATCACCTCTTCATCCGTTGCGTCCAGTCTTCCGTAGCGGATATTTTCCATAATAGTTCCAGAAAACAGCCAGGTGTCCTGCAGCACCATTCCGAACATCTCACGGAGATTGCTGCGGTTGAAGTTCCGGATATCATGTCCGTCAACCTTGATGCTTCCGCCATTTACATCATAAAAACGCATCAGCAGCTTTACGATCGTCGTTTTTCCTGCACCTGTAGGTCCTACAATGGCGATCTTCTGACCGTCATGCACATCTGCGGAAAAATCATTTACAATGATCTTATCCGGATTATAACCGAATTTCACATGCTCAAACTGTACATTTCCTTCCAGTCCCTCAATGGAATCCGGGTTCTCCGGCTGAAGTTCTTCCTCCGGCTCCTCAAGAAATTCAAATACCCGCTCAGAAGCTGCCGCCGAGGACTGCAGAAGGTTTGTAACCTGGGCGATCTGCTGGATCGGCTGTGTAAAGTTACGGATATACTGGAAGAAGGACTGGATATCTCCAACCTCGATAGTTCCTTTGATGGCAAAAATCCCTCCGAGAAGTGCCACCATCACATATCCCAGATTTCCCACAAACTGCATGATCGGCATCATCATTCCGGAAAAGAACTGTGACTTCCATGCAGACTCATAAAGCTTCTGGTTGTCATGCTCAAATTCCTTCAGCGCATCCTGCTCTTTGTTGAATACTCTTACCACATCATGGCCGCCGAAATTTTCCTCAACCTGACCATTTACTTTTCCCAGATACTCCTGCTGTGCCTGGAAATATTTCTGGGAGTGTTTCATCACTTTATTAATGATAAGCATGGAAACCGGCAGGATCAGCACTGCTGCCAGTGTCATCCACACGTTGATGGAAAGCATCATGATAAATACACCGATCAGTGTTGTTACGGATGTGATCAGCTGTGTCATGCTCTGGTTGATGCTCATCTGCAGGGTATCCACATCATTTGTCACCCTGGAAAGGATCTCACCGTTTGTTCTGCTCTCGAAATAATTCATTGGCAGACGGTTGATCTTCTTTGAAATATCCTTTCGGAGATTGTATGTAACATCATTGGAGATCCCCGTCATGACAAATCCCTGGATCAGGGAAAAGCATGCACTTGCCACATACAGTCCCAAAGTCCACAGAAGGATCATTCCGATCTTACCGAAATCAATACCGCCTGTACCGTTTACCTTAGCAACCAGACCATTGAACAGCTCTGTGGTAGCTTTTCCAAGTATCTTCGGGCCTGCAATATTAAACGCTGTACCTGCCACTGCAAAGATAAACATCAGGATAAAACGAAATTTATATCTGCCCATATAGCCAAAGAGCTTTTTCATGGAGTCTTTGAAGTCCTTGGCCTTCTCTGTTGGCTGCATTCCGTGTCCGCCCATCGGACCTCTTCTTCTCTGCTGACTCATGCCAATTCCTCCTCTGATAACTGACTCATGGCAATCTGGCGATATACCTCGCAGGACTTCATCAGCTCCTTATGGCTTCCGATCCCTGCCATATGTCCATCGTCCAGTACAAGGATCTTATCTGCATTTAAGATCGTACTGATACGCTGTGCCACGATAATGGTTGTTGCTTCTTTTGTATGTTCTTTCAGCGCTTTTCGAAGTGTGCTGTCTGTTTTGAAATCCAGTGCGGAAAAGCTGTCATCAAAGATAAAGATCTCCGGATCTTTTGCGATAGCTCTGGCAATGGAAAGCCTCTGCTTCTGTCCACCGGAAACATTGCTTCCTCCCTGTGCGATCGGAGTCTTATATCGCTCCGGCTTGGTGTCGATAAACTCCGTAGCCTGTGCAACCTCTGCTGCTTTTTTCACTGCATCTTCCGAAATCTCTGTCTTTCCGTAACGGATATTGGAATCAATGGTTCCTGAGAAAAGTACACCCTTCTGCGGAACATAACCGATCCTGTCACGGACATCCTTCTGTGTCATTTTCCGGACATCCACGCCATCCACTTTCACAGATCCTTCTGTTGCATCATAGAAACGCGGGATCAGATTGATCAGTGTACTCTTACCGCTTCCTGTACTTCCGATGATCGCTACTGTCTCACCTTTTTCTGCCTTGAAGGAAATGTCTGTGATAACATTCTCTCCTGCCTCCGGATATGCGAAGCTTACATGATCAAATTCTACAGTCCCCTTCACATCCTGGGAAGGCTGTACCGGATCCTCCGGATCCTGGACACTGACTTCTGTCTCAAGCACCTCGTTGATACGGCGTGCAGATACATTTGCTCTCGGCAGCATGATAGACATTGCTGTGATCATCAAAAATGACATGATGATCTGCATTGCATACTGGATAAACGCCATAACATCACCAACCTGCATGCTTCCGCTGTCTACTGCATAAGAACCGCTGTAGATGGTCAGTACGGAAACTGCGTTCATGATCAGCATCATCACCGGCATCATAAATGTCATACAACGGTTTACAAAGAGGTTTGTCTTCGTCAGAGTGATATTTGCATCCTCAAAACGCTCCTCCTCGTGTTTCTCCCGGCTGAATGCACGGATAACCGGAATACCGGTAAGGATTTCTCTTGTTACCAGGTTCAGCTTATCTACCATGGTCTGCAGGGCTGTAAATTTCGGCATTGCGATCCTGAACAGCATTGCCATAAATGCCATGATCAGTACAATGGCCACCCCAAGGATCCATGTCATGGAGGAATCTCTCTGAAGCACGCGGATCACACCACCGATTCCAAGGATCGGCGCGTAAAGCACGATACGGAACATCATAGCCATTACCTGCTGGATCTGCTGGATATCGTTCGTGCATCGTGTGATCAGGGATGCTGTTGAAAACTTATGGTACTCTCTGCTGGAAAAACCTATGACTTTGTTATAAACCAGCCCACGGAGATCATGTCCCATAGATGCAGCAACTCTGGATGAAAGAAATACCACACATACTGCAGCCATCATGGTGACCAGTGCCATCAGCACCATGCGGATACCTGTTGCTTTCATGTAATCCATCTGTATGGCATCCACATCTTCACCCATAGCTTCATATTCTACACGAACATAGGAAACACCTGCCTGTGTGATGATGGATTCCTGCATCTTGTCGATCTTTTCTCCGACCTGGTCCTTCATAGCAGCCAAAGCCTCTGCCGGCATCTGAGAAAGAGCCGCCAGTGGATCCATCCCTTCCGGGATTCCCATTTTTGCAAGAGCTGCCTTTGATTCCTCACTGTCGGACGTCAGAGTAGAAACGATCACCATCGGTTTGCCGAAGATATCGTTGAGTTCTTCTCTGTCTTCTTTGGAGATTTTATCCTTTAATACCAGATCATCTCCCTCTTCCTCATAAAATCCATCCACAGTTTTCGCATCATCCTCTTCCATAAACAGCTTCAGACTGTCCATAGACGTCTTTCTGATCTTCTCAGGAACACTGTCTTCAATACCGTTCTGCTGAATTCCCACATTAATGATATTTGATGTGTAATTCGGCAGAGACAGATCACAGTATGCCTGAAGAAAAAGAAGCGCAATGATGAGTACGATGTAACCTGCAGATCGTTTCAGATATTTCATCAGTTTAATCACGTTTCTGTTCCTTCCTTTCTGTCATTTCATCCGGATGAAGCTTTTCTATGGCTTCCTCCGGCTGGATCTTTTCGATATTTACAAGGATCTGCTCCAGAAATCTCCGAAGCAGGCACTGTTCCGCCTCACTGAAGCCTTCCATCATCACAGCCTCATTTTTATGGATCCGTTCCAGTGCTTTTGCCTTGATTTCCTTTCCCTTTTCTGTCATGTAGATCCTGGTCACACGCTGGTCCTTTTCATCCGGTTTCTTATAAAGAAAGCCTGCTTTCTCCAGTCTCTGTATCGATACATTTACCGTAGGCGGCTTGATATGCAGGATCTTTGCAATTTCCCGCTGACTCAGGCCATCCCTTCCGGACACAAGCCCCAGAACCGGTATCTGTCCCGGATAAATCCCAAGCTCCTGCATCTGACCAAAGCATTTCGTCATAAAATAACGGTCTACCTTCATAAACAGAGATAAAAAGCTGCTCTGCCTTTCTTTCTCATCTTCCTCCTTACAAAACACGCTGTCACTCCTCTCTCATCCGATCAGACACCTGCTCTTTGTTAATGATATACGAAGCAGTGATCTTCTTTTTTAATTAGTCGGCTAACTATATATAATATACATCTGCACAAAAAATGCAACTGATTTTTGTGGATTTTACACTTTTTTAAGATTTACAGCTTCTTTAATTTCCACCTGAAATCTATTAATTAATTTGTTAAACTAATTTATTTTCTGCTGTTTTTCCTATTTTTCCACAAAAAAATACCCGCTTCGTTTTTTTTATTCGAAACGGGTACTTCTTTCTGTTCCTGATTTTCTTATACAAACTGATTCACAGCCGGATCATAAGCATAATCGATCATGTCAAGCTTATCCTCCAGTTCTTTCCTGTTAAGTCCTCTGTCCTCACAGAAGGCATCCAGGGATCTGTAAAAATCCCGCAGCTGTGTATTTACGTAACTTAAAAGCATTACCGGGTCCTTTGGTATCATAATCTGTTTCCATCCTTTTGTCTGATATTTATCCAATATCCCAGATGCTGCTGGATAGCTGTCTGATCTGAAATATCAGATTTACTATCTTACCAATTTTATTTTTTGTCAAGAGCCAGTAAAAAATTTTTCAGGATTTTTTATTTCTTCAGTATCTGATAAAAATATTCCATTCCTTGTCCCCAAAAAAGAACTGCCTGGTTCCGATTTTCATCCTGAAATGGATTTCTATCAAAACCGACAGTTCTTTTCCTTGTCAATCTATCATAACTTTATGGAGTTATTTTTTACTTCGTGCTGACGGTAAACGCTCCGTCCTTCACATCCAGCACAATGGTATCTCCGGCATGTACATCACCGGAAAGGATCTTCTTGGCTGTCAGTGTCTCCACATAATTCTGGAGATAACGCTTCAGAGGACGTGCACCGTAAACCGGATCATAACCGTTATCCACTACCATCTGTTTGGCAGCATCTGTAAGCTCCAGAGAAAGCTCCTGGTCAGCCAGACGGTCGCTGAGTTCTTTGACCATAAGATCTACGATCTTACCTACATTATCCTTGGTCAGCGGCTTGAACATGATAATCTCATCCAGACGGTTCAGGAACTCCGGACGGAAGTGACCACGAAGATCATTCATAACCTGTTCCTGTGCCTCCGGTTTGATATCTCCCTTCTCGTCGATACCGTCAAGAAGGTACGGAGAACCAATGTTGGAAGTCATGATCAGGATCGTATTCTTAAAATCAACCGTACGTCCCTGTGAATCCGTGATACGTCCATCGTCCAGTACCTGCAGAAGTACATTGAATACATCCGGGTGAGCCTTCTCGATCTCATCAAAAAGAACAACACTGTACGGTTTTCTTCGAACGGCCTCTGTCAGCTGTCCGCCTTCCTCATATCCGACATATCCTGGAGGCGCTCCAATCAGACGGGACACGGAATATTTCTCCATGTATTCACTCATATCGATACGGACCATATTCTGCTCATCGTCAAACAGTGTGGCAGCCAGAGTCTTGGCAAGCTCTGTTTTACCAACACCGGTTGGTCCGAGGAACAGGAAGGAACCAATCGGCTTTGTGGGATCCTTGATTCCTGCTTTGGAACGAAGGATCGCATCTGTTACAAGACGAACACCCTCATCCTGTCCTACTACACGTTTGTGCAGTTCATCCTCAAGGCCCAGCAGCTTGGTTCTCTCACCTTCTGTCAGCTTGGTTACCGGAATACCGGTCCATCTGGAAATGATACGAGCAATCTCATCATCTGTGACAGCCTCATGTACTAGGCTTCTGTCACTCTCTTTAACCTGCTTCTCCTCAACCTCCAGCTGCTGCTGAAGCTTCGGCAGCTCGCCGTACTGCAGCTCTGCTGCTTTCTCCAGATCGTAATTCTGTTTTGCTTTCTGAATCTGTTTATTGATATCCTCGATCTGCTCACGTAATTTCTGAAGCTTCTCTACGGAATGCTTCTCATTATCCCACTGAGCTTTCTGGGTATTAAAAGTATCTCTCAGCTCTGCAAGTTCTTTCTGCAGATCAGCCAGACGCTCTTTACTTAAGTTGTCAGTTTCTTTTTTCAGGGCAGACTCTTCAATCTCCAGCTGCATGATCTTACGTCTCTGCTCATCCAGCTCTGTCGGCATGGAATCCAGCTCCGTCTTGATCAGCGCACAGGCTTCATCAACAAGGTCGATTGCCTTATCCGGGAGAAAACGGTCTGTAATGTATCTGTGTGAAAGTGTGGCAGCTGCAACCAATGCACTGTCTGTGATCTTAACACCGTGGAATACCTCATATCTTTCCTTCAGACCACGGAGAATGGAAATGGTATCTTCCACTGTCGGCTCATTTACCATAACCGGCTGGAAACGACGGGCAAGTGCAGCATCCTTCTCAATATACTGGCGGTACTCATCCAGAGTTGTTGCACCGATACAGTGCAGCTCACCTCTGGCAAGCATAGGCTTCAGCATGTTTCCTGCGTCCATGGCGCCGTCTGTCTTACCTGCACCCACGATCAGATGAAGCTCATCGATAAACAGAATGATCTGTCCTTCGCTCTTTTTCACTTCCTCAAGTACCGCTTTCAGACGTTCCTCAAACTCGCCACGATACTTGGCACCTGCAACCAGCGCACCCATATCCAGGGCAAAAATCTTCTTATTCTTAAGACCTTCCGGTACATCTCCTGCCACAATACGCTGTGCCAGTCCCTCGATGGCTGCTGTTTTACCAACGCCAGGCTCACCGATGAGAACCGGGTTGTTCTTGGTCTTACGGGAAAGGATACGGATAATATTCCGGATCTCCATATCACGGCCGATCACCGGATCAAGCTTCTGATTCTTCGCCTTCTCCACAAGATCCTCACCGTATTTATTCAGGGTATCATAGGTTGCCTCCGGGTTGTCACTGACAACTCTCTGGTTTCCCCTGACTGTAGATAATGCCTGAAGAAAACGCTCTCTGGTGATTCCGAATTCATTGAATAGCTTCTTCATGCTCGGGCTTGGATTCTTCAGCATGGAAAGAAACAGATGCTCAACCGATACATACTCATCTCCCATAGCCTTCGCTTCGTCCTCTGCACTGACCAGTGCCTTGTTCAGATACTGACCAAATCGAAGCTCTCCACCGGAAACCTTAACTCTGGCATCCAGTGCCCTCTTAACTGTGTCAATAAAATATTCCTTCTGGATTTCCATCTTCTCGATCAGCTTGAGGATCAGGCTATCCTCCTGTGTCAGCAAGGCATACAGAAGGTGTTCCTCTTCGATCTCCTGATTGCCATATTCATAAGCAATCTTTTCAAGATCCTGGACAGCCTGTACGGATTTCTGTGTAAATTTACTGATATTCATAGGCTTTCCTCCTATTCTATGAAAAGCATTTCCAATATTCGCATACCGGAAATGCTGTGCTTTTTTCTTGTTCTAGGAGAACTATAACACTATTTGTTAGCACTGTCAAGAGGTGAGTGCTAATTTTTTTGTGAAGAATTTGTGAAGCCTTGATTTTACGAGCTTCACAGGGATTTTTCGCTTACTTTCGCACTCGATTTTCTTGATTTGACCACATTTTTACCACAAATTCTTGGAAAAATATATTCGTCTGATTTTCTTACCACATTTTACGACAACGACTTCTGGTTTATACCACAGCAGGTACGGTTTCTGGCAGATTCATTTTAGACATCTCGTTCTCCACATGAGACTTCTCTGCAATATGATTGTAGACATTCATTGTGATCTGTGCATCCGAATGGCCCATGACATACTGCATAACTTTAGGATTGACATTGTTCTCACCCAATCTGGTACATCCCGTATGACGAAGGGTATGCGATGAAATGGGAGGCATCAGCTCCGGCTCTCGTTTCTCTTCTTCTGCCAGTTTGCTTTCTTTCTTATTATAGGCATTGACAATATTTTTCAGAAAGCTGTTCACTCCCGCTGGCATAATCGGACGTCCATGCTTTGTATTGAAGATGAATCCACTGCGTCCACCGATCTCTACATTACTCTGCAAACCAAGCATCAAGTTCATCTCTCTCTGTTTACGGAACGCATCATATACCATCTGTGTCATAGGAATGTCTCTGATTCCTGCATCCGTTTTGGTTTCTGAATCATGAAAACAATATCCTTCATCACCTTCATAATATACAAGCTGTCCACCTACATGGATCTCCCGATTCTTCATATCCACATCTGACCAGGTTAAGCCGATGGTTTCACTCACTCTCAGGCAAGCCCCAAACATAACCTGCATCATTGGAAGATGAGGCTTATACACATTACTCTGTTCAACAAACTTCAGAAGTTTTTCCTGCTGTTCCAGTGTCAGTGCTTCTTTCTCTTTTGCCGGAGCCCCATAATCTCCAAGTGTTCCAGTTACCGGATTCTTACGGATAATCCCGTCTTCCACTGCCAGTTCAAAACTGGGATTCAATAAGCCATAAAGACCTTTGATCGTGCTGTGTGCCAGTCCTTCATCTGACAATGCTGAAAAGAACGTCCTTACGTGAGATGTCTTAAAATCTACAACACGAATATTTCCCAAAGTATTTCGTATCCGATAGTCCCACATACGGATATAATTCTTTTTCGTTCTTTCCTTGATATTCTTTGTTGCCATGTATCGCTCAAACAAAGTATTTACAGTCAGCTTCTTAACTGATGCGTCTGTAATAAGCAGATCATCCATATCCTTATTGATCTTCTTTTCCATTTCTCGCAGACTCGCCAGATCAGCTGCATAAACCGAATTACGCTTTCCGGTAATTTCATCCTTGTAGCGATACTCATAACGTCCATCCGGGCGCTGGTATTCACCTGTTTTTAAATTTCTGCCTTTATTATCTTTTCTTGCCATATCAATCATTCCTTTCACTTCATTTTTCGTTATTCGGAATGATTTTTGTCCTGTCGGTATCAGTCATTTACTGTCTGATATCTGCTCACAGATTAACATAATATTTTATGATTTCCAAGGGTAAATTCCTGCCAAATGCTAATTTTTATTTGCCTGTTTTACAGGAATATTTTCCCTTTTTTACTTTTCATTCCGAAGGAAAGTTGTTATATTTTATCTTCTCATCTTTCATTACACTGCCATTGCATCAAGATATCTTTTTATCTTATCCACGTTATAAAGAACACGTCTTCCAATAATCACTCTTGCTTCTGCATAATCTGCAATTTTCTTTGCAGTTACTTCTCCGCAGGATAACATTGCCATTAATCCTTCAATATCTACCGTCAGACGATTCTCAGCCTTATACTCTGTTGTTTTTCTCATGATGCACATACCTCCTTTCCTCCGTATTCTTCTGCATCACCTCCCAGACAGCGGTTATGCCCGTTGTCAGTACATATACTTTTTGTTTGGACTTCTTACGATGATTTTCCATTCTGTTCGGCGTGTTGGCTTCCATTTGTATATGGCGGTGTCAACGTTACAATTGACCTCTATCAGTAATCTTTCTGAATACTGGCAGCTTCTTCTCAAGCATACCAGCCGTTGCCGGAGTATCTTCGGTTTCCACATACTACTCTCTGATACAGCGGTGGAATCCTGTGTTACCTTTAAGCCCCGAAAGGCACCCATACAGCTCATTCAATTTTCAAGGTTCAATAATCAAAAGTTTTATAGGTATACATTTTTGTACCTATTTCGATTTAATGCCATTATATCCCCCGTTACTGCTAATGTCAATAGCACTTCATACGTTTTAGGTTCTTTTTTGTACTCTTTTTTATTGATTTTCTGCCAACTTGTGTTATAATATGGACAAATAGTTATTCATTTCTTGATTTCACTATCTTTAACGGATGTTTATCAGGACTAATGCAGAGGTGACTTTATGAATTTTAATCTGAAACTAAAAAAAATCCGGACATTCCGGAAAATGACACAAAAAGAACTGTCAGAGAAGATCGGACTGACCGATCAGCATAGAATTGTACAATATGAAAAAGGCGTTCGTGTTCCAAAAAAAGATCTGGTTGATAAAATGGCTAAGGCTCTTGATGTCAATCCTTATACCCTCTATGATACCGCTGGACGTGACGCTTCCGAAATGATGGAACTGCTTTTCTGGCTGGATGAATTTAATCCATCTGCATTGCATCTGTTTCTCCCTCGGAAATTTCCCGGTGAAAAATGCAATGAAGTAGCTGACACTTCCGTTTACTACCATGACAATGATAGCTGGCCTGCCCATGCTCCTGTCTGTATGTGGTTTGATTATGGGGTTCTGAATGATTTTCTGAAAGAATGGGTAGTTCGGATGGATGAACTGAAATCCGGTGAGATTACCAGAGATGAGTATTTTGAATGGAAAATCAACTGGCCGTATACCTGTGATGATTGCGGAAAGTTTGAACCTAAGAAACAATGGCGCTCTGCAAAATCAGAACTCAGTGAAACTTAGCAAAACTTAAATTCACTGCTTTTTTTCCTTTGGCAAAAGAAAACGCACTGTAAAACCAATAATCCAACGGTTTTCAGTGCTTTTTTCATGTTTTTTCTATTAAATTTTTCTCAAACACCTATATAAGTGAAACTTAGCGAAACTTAAATTATGCCCAATATGGAATATACTTTTTATACCTTGGTGCAGTATCCGGATCCATTACTTTAATATTCATAATCTCTTAATCGTTCTACGATAGAGCGATTTCCTGCAAATTTTTTATAGGATATGTGTACGAAGCTCTCTATGAGCGTCGCACGCTTCGTTGTGCAGTACCGCATTGCAATACTTCTGAAAAGAACATTGCTTATAAAATTCCCTGCTATTAGGTTCCACATTCTCACCTCCTCATTGAAAGTTGGTGGTGCTTCCCCCCTTTCGTCTGGCAATACTGCGTTTTGAAAAAACGCCGAACATTTTCGGAAATTTTTTCAAAAATTTTTTTGAACAGACAAAATGCGCCCGTCTGCAAGACGCAGACGGACGCAAAGGAAATGTAAGCAGTATTTAGATGATTTGACAGTTCATACTCATAGGTAGACCTGCCCGGAGGTGGAGCTATGCTTTTTTTAATTGATGAAGCTCATGGGTACAATGGAATACAAAAGTAGACACGGTGGCAAAACCTCCTAAATGCCGCCGTGTCAATTCACGGTGTCCGGGTCGTCGTAGGTTTGGGATAGACGAAAAGAAACGGCGGCTCTGAAAAATCAAAGCCGCCGCGATAGAATAGGCGCGTGAAAATATGTCTGCTTTACGACAGCTTTTTTTTGCCGTCGTCCGGCAGATGTTTTATACTATGTCAATTTCAAAAAGTTCTCTTTATCCTTTATTACTTTTCTGTTTTGTCTGATTTAAAAGCAAGATAACCAAAACAGAAATAGCTATACTGCATAGAATGTATGTCCAATTAAAATATGATAGATTGATTAAATTCTGTGCTGATTGATTTTTAATGAAGTTTGTGTATGGCGCGTTACTCTTAATCGCTTCCATAACTCCTAAAACATTTATCGGGCTTAAATTGTATAAGTACGCACCGAATAAATATATCGCTATCTTTTCAACAATGGACGGTATTAAAATAGCCAATGTAGAAAGCCATAATGGACATTGCTTGTGGGATTTCTGTAAATATACTGCCCCCAAAAGATATGGCAATATCGCAAGGCAACAGCCTAAAAGAACAATATTTTGATGAAGTCCAAAGAGGGCGAAGAATACACGGATAAAAAGATATGTTCCAAATATAATCAACCAATCAATGAGCAAGCCTTTTATTGGCGCGTGTTCTTTTATTGTTTCGTTTTGTAACTGCATTTCATTTCCTCCCAAATGGACGCTCCACTTTCGGAAACGTCAAGGTTACGGTTGTTCCACCGTAAGAATTGTTTTTTAGCTCCACCGTGATGGACAGGTCAGTTGCCATTTTCTGAACAAGGTATAACCCCATACCCGTAGAACGACTAAGGTAACTGCCCGTGTCTCCAGTAAACCCCTTGTCGAAAACAAATGGTAAGTCAGACAACGGTATGCTTGTGCCGTTGTCTTTAATAGATAAAGAAATCTGTTCACTATCAGCAATGGAAAAGAGAATCTGGGGAGCAGGATTGTTCCCCGCATATTTCACGCTATTGCTGATTATCTGTCCTAAAATGAACATCAAACCTTTTTTGTCAGAAATCACTTGATAATCGTTTTCGGTATATTCAACAAAAAATCCGGTTTCTTCAAGAAGCGTTAAATTATCTTCAACTGCTTCACGACAAGTTTCAAGAATTGAAAGCGGCTCAAAAAAGTAATCCTTATGAGTAGCCCCAAGCCTTGAAAAGTACAGAATTTGTTCTATATCCTGTCGGGTATGGTCGCGTACATACAGCATACGGGTATGAACCAAAGGGGACATTTCATCTTTTCGATTGTCCAGTAGCAAGGTCATAAGGGATAGCGGTTTTTTAATTTCATGTACCCAATTTTCAATGTAGTGTTCATAATCTGTAACTGTAATTTTCTGTTCGTTGATATATTCCTGCTGTGTCCTCAAATGCTGCCCCAATTCACAGATATAAGGGCGTAATACTGCGGGAACAGCTTCACACAGTAAGTATTCGTTGGTATCGTTCGGTTCCAATAGAAAATGCCGAAAAATAGCGTCTGCCCTGTTGCGTTTTCTGATTGAAATAGCAAGAGGAATAGCAAATGCGGCAAATGATACAAAAATTATCAATGCAATATAGTTGATATAATAATCGGGATTAGCCAACCATGCAAGGAATATAAAGAACAAGTCCAAACAGGCAAGTGTGATAATCCATACACGATTAGAGGAAATATAGGTTAAAAGTATTTTTAGCTTCTTCATAATCGCGCCTGCTCTTTCAAGCGGTAGCCTTGCCCGCGTACTGTTTCTATCCGTTCTTCAAGACCAAATTCACGGAGCGTTTTCCTCAATCGTGTAAAGGTTACTTGCAGCGCATTTTCGTCAATGTATTCTTCCGTCCCCCAAAGCACGTTGCACAGCTCATGTTTGGCAACAAGCTCAGGGCTTTTCTTCAAAAGCGCAAGCAATATTTTCCCCTCATTTGGAGGCATGAGGGAAGAACTCTTTCCCACATAGATGGTAAAGGTGTTTGGGTCAAGTAAAAATCCATTCCCGTCCAGTAAACCTTGCCGTATCTGTTCCTCTTTGCGTCGTAATAAATTTTTAATGCGGGCAAGCAGGCGCTCTATATTACACGGCTTTGTTAAGTAGTCATCAGCTCCCAATCCTAATGCGTGAAGTTCGTCCTGCAATTTATCTCTTGCTGTCAATACCAACACTGTTCCAAGCTCCTTTGCTTTTAATTCTTTGCAGATTTCAAAGCCGGAATGAAATGGAAGATTTATGTCGAGTAAAACCAAATCGGGGGAATACTCTGTAATTTCCGATACTGCGTTTTCAAAATCAAATAACGAGGCTGTTTCATATCCCGACTTTCTCAATAAATCAATCAATTCTTCCCGCATATAAACATCATCTTCAACTACCATAATTCGTGCCAATACGACCACCTCCTTTCCCGTAAGCCTGTTATGAATTAGGCTTGTAATTTATTTTTCCGATTTCCCGCGTAGCTGTCCGGGCAACAGCCACACCGTAAATTGCCATAATAAGAACGACCGTAAATGCCATAATAATCAACAACGGATAAGATTGCCCGATCCTTGTGCTGTCAGAGTATAAATGTTGCTGCATTGCATAAAGACCAACCGTACCACTTATACAAGCCAATATTAGGGGGAGCAGGAAATACCATAAAACTTGTTTATAAATTGACCGCTTTATCTGTTCTCGCCTCGCACCCAAAATTGAGAGTGTCAAATATCTTGATTTTGTCGATTGCATTTGTGTTAAGAATTGCAAAGCAAGCAATGCACACGCAATAATCAATAGCATAAAGCCCATATATAAAGTCGTGTAACTCCCGGAGATAAGATAAAATAGTTGCCGCCCGAAATTATCAAGATAGCTTTCGTAATACAGACCGGACGGCTTCAGCAAATCGCGTGCTTCCATTACGGACAGCATCAGTCCGTTTGCTTCTAAAAGCTCATTCGGAATACAGAAATTCCAATATACAGAACATGTGTCCGGGTCTACATAGTTACGATATATCTCGTCGGAAACAATCAATGCGGTTACAATTTTAACATTTTCATCAGCGGTAAGTCCTTTCATCGGTACAGACGGAACAAGTGTAACCGGATTTTTGTCAATGGAAATCAACGCATTACCGTTTGTCTGTGCGTTCTCTGCAATCCTGTCTAACAGAGCAACGGTATCTTCCTGTTCATCTTCTAAAAAGTCCGGATTGAGGTAAAAAACAGCTTCGTCATTTTCAAGATTTATTTGCTTTTCTCCTGCGGCTTCCAACAAACGATTATATGATGAAACTGGGATCATATAAGGAGCAACACTCCCCGTATCAATAAATCCAAGCAGATTAAGGGCTGCGGATTGATGTGAGCCTAATTCGTAACTGGCAGCTTCTTGTGTAGCAGGGTCTATTACACCCTCTGGCAAGTTTTGAACAATCTCTTTTCTTAATACAGACCAGTCAACAAAGGATTTCATTTCCCCGGAAGCAGGATGTTTCATGTTCCCTGTTTCCATACGGTTCAGATTAGCTACATAAACTCGCATTTGGTTGTCGGAAAGGTATTGCTCAACATTCTGTTCTTCGCCCATTACTGTAAAATCATAGACAGCAGAAGTTCTTGTCAATTCATTCCCATGGGACATAATCGTTGCAGAACCATTTGCAATAAACATAATGGTAAGCATCATCAGAATAGACGCAACACTAATTGAAATATATTTATAAACAACATTCTCGTGAAGCTGTCGCAAAGTAAATACATAAAGTCCATTTGTCGCTTTCCGTTTGTTAGAAGCAGCTACTATACTTAAAAGCCGGGCAATGCCTCGGATAAAAAGAATTGTTCCGGCAATTCCGAGCAGGACAGCAACAAGCAGCATTACACCACCGCCAGCCATGAAGTGTTCTATGGCAACCCAGTATGCAACAAGTAAAACTGCCGTACCAATTACAAGGGATAGCAAACTTCCGTGTGTGCTGCCCGTGTGTTGTTTTTTTGCCATTTCTCCATAAAGCAGCTGGTGGACTTCTTTCTTAAACAATTTTCCGCATAGTATAAACAGCGCCACACATTGGATGATTAAAAATCCCAATATCGTAAAGAAAACTGCGCTTAATGAAAAACTTGATTGATGCGCAATAATCCCGTGTCCGACTAAACGCGACGTTGCAAGGCTAATAACTTCGGATAGAAAACCACCGCAGATAAGTCCACCCAAAAGAGCGACAAGTGAAGTGATAAGTCCCTCCGCCATAATTTGCGTAAATAATCGGGTCTTTGTCATACCAAACATCAAATATAACCCCAATTCCCGACTGCGACATTCGAGCTGATACTTATTTGCAAATACTACAAGGAAAAATACAAATAATAATGCACAAACATAGACAGTAGGCAAAAGGTTTGTAAGCAGCCGTTCCACGGCGTCGCTTTCAAGGCTACTTAAAAAGCGTATCACGTCCTGCGCTCCGAGAGAAAGCACAATGTAAAATGCCGCTACCGCTGTTACCATTGTCAGAAAGTAAATCAGATTTTCGTTACGGCTACGTTTGGATTTTCTCCATGCAAGGTTAAAGAACATTTGCGCTCCCTCCTCCCATTTGCGCCATTACCTGTAATATGCGCGCATAAAATTCTTCCCGTGTTTCTGCCGGAACTTTGCGACGCAATTCATGGAAAATAACGCCGTCCTGTATGAACAAAATGCGGGAACAGAAACTTGCTGCGTTAGGGTCATGCGTAACCATTAAAATGGTACGTCCTTGCGCTTGATTGACTTCCCGTAATTTTTCCATGAGCATCCGCGCTGCTTTTGTATCTAATGCACCTGTCGGCTCGTCGGCCAAAATAATATCTGGATCAGAAATCAAACTGCGGGCTGCGGCTACACGCTGCTTTTGACCGCCGGACATTTGCGCCGGAAACTTTGAAAGAACATCAGTAATTCCAAGAAACCCGGCTATATCACTTAGGCGTTTCTCGGCTATGGAAATATCTATATTGTGAATGGATAAGGGCAACAAAATATTTTCTCTGCCTGTCAAATTATCAAGCAAAGCAAAGTCTTGAAACAGATAACCAATTCTATTTCCACGGTATTCCGCTAACTTAGCACCGTCAAAGGCACTTATATTCGCCCCGGAGAGCAAAATTTGTCCAGAGGTTGGTTTAATAACCGTAGCAATACAATTCAGTAATGTTGTTTTCCCGGAGCCGCTGGCTCCCATGATTCCCAAAAATTCGCCTTTGAGAACGTCAAAGGTAATTCCGTTTAATGCTTTTGTGGGAACGCCCTCTTTGGAATATGCTTTGTGCAGGTCGCGTACTTCTAAAAGCCTTTTTTTATAATCCATATTTAACACCTCGTTTTCGTTTGCGCTTTGGGGTTGAGCAAAACTCCGATTTGTTCATGAGGCTATACAATAAATAGTGCCATTTGGCTTACTTAAAACCTATATATCGTGGCTCGACTTTGCAAAACTCGCGTTTTGCTCAACCCTATTTGTGCTTCTTTACAATTAGAATTTTACTGCACAATGTGTAAATGCACCACTTACATTTGATGTAAGGTTTTCTTGCGTGCATTTCATCTCTATTCTTTGAAATGTTTCCTGCGTCCGTCTACGGGTTTTTCTGCCTCCTTTGGTATCAGCCACATATACCCCAGTTTTGAAACGCCCGGTATGCGGTTTTGGCTGCAAAGTATCTGTACCCGTCCTTTCTTTACACGTTATCAGTATAATTGTACGCGGACAGACGAATAATAACAAGTGTCTGATTGTGAATTATTTTGGTGCATTATAGGAATTGTATAGACATATCCAAAGAGAAAGGGGAACAGTAAAATGTAACTGGGTGAATGAATATGGCAAAAAGACCAGTAGAAAAATATGACTTCAAGACTTTTGGAGAAGCGATAAAAGCAGCGCGGACAGGGAGAAAAGAGAGCCGCAAGAAAGTAAGCGACGAAATGTTTATTTCCCCTCGCTACCTTGCGAACATTGAGAACAACGGGCAACACCCAAGTCTGCAAATCTTTTTTGAGCTTATGCTCCGTTATGATATATCCGTAGACCAGTTTTCGGGTAGTGCATATCAAGGCTCAATCCGAAAGTAGTAAATTAGTAGTAAATTTGATGTGCTAACCTCTGAAAATTCCTGTAAATCAAGGAAAATTCGAGACAATCAACATTTTATTATAAAATCAATTCGTGTTTGTTTCAAAAGCGGTTTTTACTAAAAATGCATCTTCTGTTTTTAGATATTATTACCATGCATTTACATATACTCAAACTTCTTTCTAAGATACACTCTGAGTAATACGACTCCCATATTGATGAACACAAATAGCAGGATCAAATTCACAGGCAGATACTCTCTGATTACATTTCCAAGTACTGCTATCCCCGAAAGACTTCCAATTAAAAACATCTGTGAAATTTCATCCCACATTTCTTTGTATCGTTTTACTACTTCCACGGTTATTATCATCACGATTGCCAATATAAAAAGCACAGCTACGATTGCCAGAATCCTGATAACCCATACTTCTCTACCCGTATATGCTATTTTCTGGTTAAATCCATTATCATAAGTTGGGTATGCCAGCCATTTACAAAATCGAACATACCACATGAATGGAGTCATGAAAAAATCTATGAAATCATGTTGAAATGCACCATTCTGTAGAATTGCAAACAGAACTACCGTAATGTATCCCATTCCCCAGAAATACTCCATAGCCTTCATGTTTTTCGTTCTGTCCCTTACTTCTTTTTTCGCTTTACGAATTTCCAGCTCAGCATGTTTCTTTTCGTTACGGGCTTTGAATTCTGCCTGCTCTATCTTTTTTTCTGCTTCTTTCTGTTTCTTCTGTGCTTCATCTACTGCCTCAACAGATGATTTATTCACCTGTATCTGCAATTTAGAGTTCTGGTCCCGAACGTCTTTTATTTCTTCTTCGAGCTGCTCTTGCTCGTTCCTGCTCATTAAGCCATTTCTGTTTCTCAGATCGTCGTTGCTCTGCTGAAGCGATTGATTCAATTTCTGCGTTTCGGACAGTTCGGTTGTCAGACGCTGAATTTCTACGGTTGATTTCCGAACTTCTTCTCGCAATCTCTGCCTGTCGAATAAGATTATCTGTTTCTCTTCTTCCAGTGTCTGTATCTGCTTTTTCTGTGTTCGCATGAACTCTTTCGCTTTTTCGAAACTTTGTACGAGAATATCCCTCTCCACTTTGAGTTTGATCGATGATTCCTCTGGTGTCTGTGATGGCTGCGTCAAGCTCTCTGTAATAGTTTCTGAGTTCGTCGTTTGCTCTGCTGTCTCTGTCGGCTGCAGCTCTGGATTTTTCCCTATTTCCATTAAATTCATTCTCCAATCCCTCCTTACTGATATCCAGATGAAATGTTTTTGACAAATTGCTGTCTCGCACCTTCTTCCCATCCTGGTTCTGAAAAGTGATGTGCTTCCGTTTCTCTGACCAGTTTACATTCCATCCAAACTGTTTCATTTTTTCTATAAACTTGTCTTTGCTGATACAATTTTCCAGTGCCTTTAATACTGCCATTGCACAGTCCGCTACAAAACTGTCCTTTACCTGCTGACAGAACAGGTTATATTTATCCTTGCTCCATGCAATGACTTCCCCTTTTTCAATCTGGCTCCCATCAAAGTGCTTTCCTTTCTCGGTAACTGTCAGTCCACGTTCTCGGCACATCCGATTGGTAAGCTGTTTCATACGTTCCAGATCCTTTTTGGTGTTATGCAGCTTTCTCCCATCTTCATAACTTACTGAATTGGTAACCAGATGGCAGTGGATATGTTCTTTATCCTTATGTACCGCTACTAAGGTCTGAAATCCACTGAACCATGTTTCCGCAAATTGTTTTCCAAATTCTAATGCCTGCTCCGGAGTAATCTGCTCGTCCTTATGCCAGGAAATAATGTTGTGGGCATACATTCTCCCGGTATCCTTATCCCACATTTTCTTTTCTTCCAAAAAGGTTCTGTACACCAGATCATAATTGATTTCATCATGACAATATGGGCCTGTTACATAAGTCAGTAGCTCACTTGTTTTGTCCTGACGCAAAACGTATTCGATGCAGTTTCTCATTGCTCCATGTGAATTTGTCCGCTTATTAATCGTCTTATTAATAGCCATATCTTTTCACTCTCCTTCCGGTACTTAAGAATATTTTTATTGAGGAAATACAACATACTGTCGTTTGGGATTTCTCCATCTGTATGCAGTTTTCTTGCAATCTGATTGATATTTGTAGTCGCTCCCCGGAGCTGACAAAGGATGTCTGCAAACATCTGGTTCAGTCCTTTCAGTTCTTCCACTTCCTCTACAGATGCTATCTTCAAGTCTGCGATTGCTTTTATCACAACTTCCTGCTGTGTTCTTCCGGATTCTTTAACCTTATTCTGAAACAGATCGTATTCTTCTTTATTCATCCGTATGGTTACTGTATAATTTCGTTTTCTCATAGGCTTTCGTCTCCTTTCTTTCCTTGATTTTCATTCTTTATCAATAGGCACGGCGTTTCGGCTAAAATTAACAGGGATTCCATAAGGGGCAAAGCCCCTTTGGTGGGTGCAGGGTGAAACCCTAGTCAATCAGTAAGTGTTCCGTAGGAATGTCCGGTGGACATTTCGCAGGGATACTTACGCTATTGACGTGCCGGGGTTCCAAGGGGCAGAGCCCTCTGGCAAGTTTAGGAACAGCCCAAAGGCTGGCTCCGGTGCAGAGTGGCTTGCCACTTTGCGAAACTTGCCTGTCATCTCCCCACCATTGAATCGACACCCACCAAGCCATATTTTCCGCCCTACGTTATCAGATCAAGATGGAGATGACGGTGGTTTTGTGGTGCAGGGACAGACTGTGGAAGAAATGGAAAAGCTTCCATTTCGATAGATTTTCTCTTTCTGAAACAGACTGTTCATGCATCACTCCGATGCGAAGTATCGGACAATCATGTGCCGTATCCGGCACTCTATTCTTTTCTTCGCCTTGCTTGTTCAATCCACCCATCTGCCAACGCTTTTCTGTTATATTTTCCTGTTATTTCTGTCTTTCTTTTTCTGGATCTCTTTCCATTTCTGCTAAAAGACATAAAAATAGCAGTCATAAACATTTCTCCAATTCATAACGTCTGAAATGCCATCACTGCCATTGTTTTTTCTGCTATTCTATTTTTGTGAAGCTACTCCTTACTGTCAGTTTTTTTCCTGTTACTGCTATTTCATAACCATCTAAAAACTGTCTGCAAAATCCAGTGCTGCATCCATATCAGCTTCTTTCTCCCAGTCCAGATTATCTTCTGCAATCTCTCCATCCGTTTTCTCCATTGTTAGTGTTCTGTCCGGCAGATCACTTTCTCCTACCGATTCTTTTACAAACGGTACAAGCATTTCCATCAGATTCTTCGCTATAGCCATCGGAACAGATTCTTTCACTCCATCCCTGACAGCTGTTTCCACTCTTTCCAGAAAAGCATCTTCCTTTTCTCTGGTTTCCAGATACGGATCTACTTCATTTCTGTACTCTCTGGAAAAATAATCATTCAACGCCACTACAACAGCTCTGGTGTACGATTTATATTTTTCCCTGTCCATCGTCTGCAAATATTCCCATGCCTGCCTGTCCTGTTCATCACAAAGATTCAAACGGATATTTGTGTTGATGATTTTCCGTTCTTTTCTCATACAAGCATCCCTCCGTTTCTCTGGATTTTCCTTACAGTCATTGCTTCATAGCCTTTCGCTGTGGCACAGATGTCCCGTACAATTGTCACCCGGCTCTTGTCATATTCTCCAAAATTCTGGATCATACAACCGCCACCACCAACCACATACAGACGCATCAGTTCTGGATTGTATTCCCGTTCTCTCAGCTTATGGAAGATTTCTTTCGTATAATCTCCGGCAGCTTTACGAATGACTGTCAGATATTTCTCACCAATATCTGCTGTCCCGGTACGGATCACCTGCTCAATCACCAGATCGTCCACCACTGTTCCCAGTTCTTTCAGCAGGGATTCCCTTACAGCAAGCACACACTGATGCGTTCCATATTTCTCTGTAAAGCATTTCTTCTCTAATGGACGGGAATTGTTGATATACATGATGTTCATAGTTCCGTTTCCAATATCCACAAGCATGTTGATTCCTTTGAAATCCTGTAAGCGGTAAAAGGCTGCTGCAAATCCCTGTGGGTAAATATCAGCGCCTGCAAACTCTACATGATACTCTTTATTGCGGAATATAAAATCCACGCTTTCATTCTGGAGAAGATATTTCTGGAAATCTTCTTTCTGTGTAGCTACCCAGGTAAGGGGAAGTCCGGCTGCAATGTGTACCTTTGCCCGATTCATTCCTTTCCCATCAAGTTCTCTTGCGATAGCCGCCAGTGTCAACACATAATAGTCCTCGTCCTGCGTTTTCTCTGCACAGAACTCTTTGTGTTCCTCTCCGATCTGGTAATACATGCCATTGTAAACAAGAAGATTATTCTGGAAGATTGGCTCCTTGTCATATCTGGCTACACCGGATGGAAAACATCTAGTGGCTGTTTTCATGTTTCCATACCCATGATCGATCCCGATCACTGTAACTGTCTCATTATTGTTGTTTTTCATCATTCTCATAATCATACCTCATACTTTCTTAACTTTTATTTTGGACTTTCTCCCAAATTCGGGAAAACTTATATTTGTATCAGCTAAAATGTTGATACATAAAAAGGGCAGTCAGTGTAAAAAAAGCAAAATTTTATGTACTCTGGCAGCTATCTTTATTATTTCTCCTGCTCCGGTAACATTTCTTTTTGCTTATTTTGCCCTAAATGCCCTTAATTCCCTGATTCATATTTAACTGTAACTGTTTATAATCTGTATCTGTTTCTTCAAAAGGTATTCTTTCTTCTGGATCTACAGGACAAAAATCTTCTTCCTTAACTGCAATATCCTGATAATAGAACTCACCATTGTACTGCTTCAGAAGGAAACCTTTATCTGTCATATTCCTGAAAAAGTTGGATTTACCATGCCCCTGTCTGCCATTCTCTTTGCAGTATTCCTCATACATATGGAACACTTCACTTCGTTTCAGACGTTTTCCTTTGGCACGCACCAATGACTCATCAATAAAAGCACAAATACTATCTGACGTCCGTTGCACTTCTCTTACACATTCTTTGCTGTGTTCGCTCTCTGTGAACTTTCCCTGTTCGTACAGATTTTTCAATGCAATCATCGCCATATGAATTGCATAATCGGATTCTGCCTGTACCTTTTCCTTTAAGTGCAGATCTTTTTCACCACTTTTTACTACCCGGTTCATATCGAGAATCAGTAGTCTACGATAAAAAGCATCTGACTTATCCTCAAGATTCTGTGGCATTTCATTGGTAGAAAAAAGCAGCTTTGCATAAGAGTGAAAATGAATTGCATCCTGTCCTTTTTTCTCATAAATCAGTGTGTCCTCACCGACTGCTTTCTTTAATACATCTGTGTTCTCCATTGCTTTGCAGGGAATATCCGCACAGGCATTTAACAGCTTTCCATACATTCCAGTCGCATAGAATCGTTTATTTAAATCCTGTAAAGAAATACTGGACATATTGGTGATTCCAACTACATGCTGGATCAGCGATACTGCCACAGACTTTCCGGTTCCACCATTTCCTTTCAGTGTAAGGAATTTCTGAAACTGCGTGTCCTGTGTCATGCAATAGCCAAAATACTCCCAGAATGTCTGCTGCTCTTCTTTGTTCGGTAAAGACGATGCAAGATACTTTTTGATATTTTCTCCACCCTGCAGCACCTGCTCCCTGTCCTCCGGATAATAGGGAAATGTTATCTGATTGATTGTCAGATAATCTGGATTGTGTTCCAGCATTTCACCCGTAACCGGATCATAATATCCATTTTTGAAATTGATCCACCGCACAGGCTGTTTATTTAGTTCATATGCCTCTCGGTGAACTTTTGGCTGTGTGATCAGTAGATTATAGATTCTTTTGATCACTCCACTCTGTACCTGGTCACGATAGATCAGCTTCTGGATACGGTATTTCATTCTTACCCCATCATGGTCTTCCAGGAAAACGCCGTGTTCATAATAATAAGGTGTGATTCCCACCACAAAAAACTGAACATTCTCCACCAGGTAATCTACAATCTCCATATCCCGGACACCTTTCACATTCCCTTTTGCATCAAATAAGTGAAAACGGCTCAGTTCCGGTTCTTCTTTCGGATCTCGCTCAAACCGAAGAATATACTGTTCCAGTAATTTTTCAACTTCCTTCTGATTATCCAGTTTGCCAAGATACTCTTTCTCTTTGAACAACTGCCAGCCCGCTTTTCCATCAAGACCAGCGTCTTTGAAAAATGTCTGTAACTTATCATTCATCCACTTCACCGTACAGGCAGTCACATAATGATAGGCACTCTGACAGCTTCCAGTAAACTGAATAGATCTCATTTCCTCTATAAAGGAATCTGCACTGAAATAATACCCGTCATCTTCCTGCACCAGACAAAGTGCCTGATAACCTGACATCACAATATTCAACGCTATATCCTGATTGTCCACCAGAAAGATATAGGTCTGTGCTGTCCCTTCTGGATTGGTTTCCATATAATGCTTCAAAAACTTCTTGTTCAAACTTATCACTTCCTTTCAGGCAAAGAAAAAGACGCAAGTCATATTTTATGACTCACGCCTTACTTCGCTTACAATATTCAATTTTCATTAGTTATCTGCCAGATTGTTTACTGGTAACGTTTATACATAAATCAATTCTTTAAGGATAATCTCTTCTGCAATCGCTCTATGCTGATTGGCAGCTCTTACCCATGCCATTTGATCTACTTCTTTGTCTGGCAATGGTTCTTTTTCTTCCAACTGCTTCAGGATCACTTCTTCCCGTTCTCTGGCTGCCTTATCTACTTCCAGAAGATGCTCTCCAATGGTGTCCTGCAGAAGCATCACCTGATAGGTTGAATTTCGATGATTCTTCAGATAATCTCTGCGAAGAAAACCATACTTGCCAAGTTGCTCCATCTGCTCACCGGATTTATAGGTGAGATTCGGAATCAGGTATCCATTTAGATTCGTATACGTTAATTTCATTTTATTAGCACTCTCCATTTCTCATCGTTTTTTGACCACAAATTTACGACATTTACGACAAATCTGACACTGCTTTACAATACCAGACAAAATGACTGATGCCCCGGAAAGCCTGTAAAACAGGCACTTCTAGGATACACAAGACAGGACAAAAATCGACTTCCATTATCAAGAGGTGAGTGCTAATTTTTGTGTTATTTTTTTGCAACCGTAAAATGAAAAACTAATTTCCGCCTTTAGCCCTTTATGCTCTTTTATTGGAAGGTGTTTCTTTACGAGCTCAAGTTTCAACTCCTTACTATACTGTTTCCTAGACATAAAAATATGCTCCTCATATGATAGATTTTTGGATATTTCCATTGTCTACCATATGGGGAGCATATCAATCCAACGGTTTTCAGTGCTTTTTTCATATTACTTTATTGAATATCCCTCATTCTGCCTATATAAGTGAAACTTAGCGAAACTTAAATTAAATCTCTTTCAGACAATTCAATTTGGATATTCACCAACTGTGGATTATTTCTCAGTGCACCAGTTTCCAACTTACCGCCTGCTGCCTTGCATCCACAAATCTCTTATAAATACCTTCCTGTTTCATTAATTGCTCATGTGTTCCCTGCTGTGCAATTCTTCCTTTTTCAACAACCGCAATCTGGTCTGCATGTCTGACTGTTTTTAATCTGTGGGCAATCATAATAATCGTTTTTTCCTTTGTAAGTGCATCTACTGCATCCATAGAATTCTGCAGAATCGCCTCGTTTTCCGGATCCGTGTAAGCAGTAGCTTCGTTCCGATTAGCACAACCAGCGCAAACCCGCATAAAACCGGGACTTTTCAAAAATCTAAAGACAATTAAACCTCTCTATAATCACACCTGAAATGCCTTTTTCGTAAGTCTGCGACGAAAAAGGCATTTCTTTTTGCCCAAGGAAAGGAGGTGACGGGGTATATGCCATGATTAACAAAGATGAGCGCCGTGATGTGAGTATTCGCAAGCCCCGGCCATCTATCCGCAAGCAGCTTGCCGACAGCAAACAGGCCACCAGCCCGAAAAAGGCGACGGCCAGAACCAAGAAAAATGAATTGGAGGTATGAGGAATGATGCACTTTACCGTGGAAGAAGAAAATTTGATCTGTATGTACCACAACGCAGACCGACGCAGGACGATAGGCAAGATCACCGCAGCCATGCCGGGTATGGACGGGGATAGGATAAAGTATTCGCCCACCTCTGCAAACATGCGGGAGAAGCTTTGAAACTGGCGGTTATCAGCCCCGAAAGGCGTAGGTTACAGTCATTATTAGCCCCCGAAACAGGTACAGACGCGCAGCGGGTGTATCTGTTTCGGGGGTGTGCAGGTGATAGCCGCAAAGCGGCGTAAGAGGGTGCAGCCCTCTTGATCGTTATTCTTGTTCCAGCGGGAAGCTCGGCAACGCTTCCAGCAGCTTTAAGGAAATGTGCTGCCGCATATCCTCGTCAATGACTTTTTTCACTTTGCCGCCCGGCTGCCTGATCTCCACCGTGGAAAGCTCGTCGATGTAGTCCGCATAGTGGGCCAGCACCTTTTCTGTGGCCCACTTCTCACCGGCAACGGCGGCTTTGATTGTTTCATAGTCCAGCAGCTTTTCTTGTCCGTCCATCCTGATACCCCCGTCAGATTGATTTTTTCCATGATACCATATCTGGGAGTATGGAGCCAGAGAAACCGGCGATTTTCTGCTGGTAAATTCTACGCATTTAGAGCGGCACTATGGCGGGGATAGGATAAAACACTCACATACCCCGCCGACTATGCGGGAAAAACCTTGAAATATAGGGCTTTTTAAGGCCCTAAATGCGTAGGTTGGTGCTTTGTTGCGATATGCTCCACGGTTACGGTGTATTGTTCATATTCTGTTTTCGGGAATCTTTATGAAATCTTCAAAATTGCCCGGTATGCTATCCGTAGAATCAAAGAAAGGACTTGATTATATGGATATGATTTTGAAAACGACTGACCTCTGCAAAAATTTCAAGGGGCAAATGGCGGTAAACAATGTGTCACTGAACATCCGGCGCAACTCGGTTTATGGTCTGCTGGGGCCGAATGGGGCTGGCAAATCCACGATCTTAAAAATGCTCACCGGCATTTTGCGCCCCACATCGGGAAGCATCGAGTTTGACGGCCACCCGTGGAAGCGGAATGATCTGGAGCATATCGGTGCTTTGATTGAGATGCCCCCGCTTTACGAAAATCTGACTGCATACGAAAATCTCAAAGTCAGAACTACATTGCTCGGCCTGGACGATGCACGAATTAACGAGGTATTGCAAATTGTCCAGCTCACGAATACCGGCAAGAAACGGGCCGGGCAGTTTTCTCTTGGTATGAAGCAGCGGCTTGGTATTGCTATTGCATTGCTGAACAGTCCCCAGCTTTTGATTCTGGATGAACCGACTAACGGCCTTGACCCTTTAGGGATTGAGGAACTTCGAGAGTTAATTCGCTCCTTTCCCTGCAAAGGGATTACAGTTATTTTGTCCAGCCATATTCTGTCAGAAGTCCAGCAGATTGCAGATCATGTGGGTATCATTGCTGGCGGCGGCCTTGGATATGAGGGAGAGCTTCGCGCCGGTGAAGATTTGGAACAACTCTTTATGGATGTTATTCGCAGAAATGGTAAGGAGGGATATTAAATGGAGATGGCATATATTCACGCAGAGAACCTAAAGCATAAGAGAACTTTCACAAAAACGCTGATCGTTCTGGCCCCGTTTGTAACTGCGCTTATGAACTTTTTTGCCCCTCTTTGGTTCCAGCTCAATTCTTATAATTGGTGGTATATCCTGCTTTATCCTGGATTCCTTACGCTCACCTGTGCCTTGATTGAACAGCGGGATAATGGCAAACTAAAATATCGTGCCGTTGCTTCATTGCCTGTTTCGCAGAACAAAGTCTGGAAAGCAAAAATTGGAGTGGCCGGTATTTACTCCTGTGTGGGGAATTTCATTTTCCTGGCGCTAAATCTGTTGGGCGGTTTTGCAATATTAGTTATCAACGAAATTCCCCTGACAATCGGAATTTGGCAGGCTGCGGCCGGAACAGCTTGTATTGTCATTGCAAGCCTATGGGAAGTTCCGCTGTGCTTATGGTTATCAAAAAAAGTTGGTATCTTTGTCACGGTTATTCTTAATGCCGGACTTGGAAGCGTTTTAGGGATTTTCACGGCTACAACCTCTTTGTGGATGATCTGCCCGTATAGCTGGGTGCCGCATCTTATGATTTCCGTGTTAGGTATTTTGCCTAATGGTGAGCCGGTTGCAGATCAGAGTACGGCAATGGCATTTTGGATGATTATACTTGTATTGGTCATTTCGCTGGCCTGGTTTGCGGCGCTGTCATTTTTAACTGCAAGATGGTTTGAGAAAAAGGAGGTGGGGTAACTATGGTATCTGTGGTTCGCTGCTGGAAAGCAGAATATCAGAAGTGTAAACATAGCATTTTGCTCTATATGCACAGCATGATTCCGATTATATGTGCGGCGATTTTTGCGGGTTACTATCATATATCCAGATGGGAACTGGCAACCAAAATCAGTGCCTATCTAGAAGTGCTGGCCGTTGCGTTCCCGTTTCTGATCGGCATTATTGTGGGCCTGGTTGTTCAGATCGAAAATCAGGCCGGGCATTATCAGCTTTTGTTGGGAACAATCCCATCTCGCATGGCAACGTATATTGGTAAACTTGGTTTTCTGATGATCTGTGCTTTTGGCGCAACATTTTTAGCGTTAGGAACATTCGCTGCACTATATAGGGATGCTCCGGCAAGCCTTTACCTGAAAGCAGGGATTCTATTGTTGATTACCATGCTTCCCATTTACCTGATTCATTTGTTTGTGGGAATGAGCTTCGGAAAAGGTGCATCTATGGGATTGGGAATTGCAGGGAGTTTAATAGCTGCCCTTATGATAACAGGGCTTGGTGACGCTACATGGAAATATATTCCCTGGGCCTGGGGCGTTCGTGCTATGGATTACACTGTGCTTGCATGGGATAGCCCCCAACTGTATGCACAGGTAAAAACCGATTTTTTCAGCGGTATGATTATTTCTGTATGCTGCACTGTTTGTCTGCTGATTGCCAGTTTGGTTTGGTTTCATGGTTGGGAGGGAGGTAAAAACAGTGAATAAAAAGTGCCTGTTTGCCGTGGTAATTGTGCTTGTAAGTCTTATATGCTTATCGGCCTGCGGTGCGCTCCGCGATACCGCCGATAAAAATAAGGCGTTAAATGAATCTCTGCCGTATTATGAGCTGAACGCCGCAAACTATGATGAAATTTCATATAACGGCCTGACATATACCATAACGGATGAATGTCTTGAAATGTCAGAACTGCAAGAAGAAATCGGGCAGGTATCGAAACGCTTCAAAAATGTGGCGGGGGAAGATTTCAGTTTCGGCTACGTTTACAGTATTGTGGATGTGGATATAAGCAATGCCGTAGCTGTAAATATCAACAAGGAATATCGGAAAGCTGACATTAAAAATAATGATGAGTAACCTCGACAATGTAGTATAATGGGGCGGGAGGTGATTTTTTGACCCACTTACTTGTAGTTGACGATGAAGTTTCTATCTTGGAATTGATTAAGAACAGTTTGGGGAAAGATGGATATTTGATAACAGTCTGTCAAAATGCGGATGATGTAGACATCAAAAAGCTGCATTTCTATGACCTCATTCTTTTGGATGTGATGATGCCTGGCACAGACGGGTTTGAGTTTTGCAAACAGATCAGGAATATGGTAGACTGCCCGATTCTCTTTCTGACCGCAAAGACATTAGAGGAAGATATATTGTTTGGATTGGGCATCGGTGCGGATGATTATATTACGAAACCTTTTCGTATTCAGGAGCTTCGCGCCCGTGTCGCGGCACATTTACGCAGAGAAAAAAGGGAGCATCACAGCACACTTTCATTTGAGCCTGATATAAGATTTGACCTTTCCGCAAAGGTACTGTATGTTTCAGAACAGCCGGTTCCCCTTACCAAAAGCGAGTATTCAATCTGTGAATACCTTGCGAAAAACCGGGGACAGGTTTTTACAAAAGAACAAATCTATGAAGCCGTTTTCGGGTTTGATGGAATAGGCGATAACTCTACGATCTCAACGCATATAAAAAATATTCGTGCGAAATTGGAGCATTTCAAAATAAGTCCGATCAGCACCGTATGGGGGATAGGATATAAATGGGAGTGAAAAAGAAACCTACATTGAAAATATTGTTTCGCCAGTTTGCTATCTCCCTCATTGTCATGCTGGTAGCGGCAATTATTGTCCCTTTTGGTTTGGAGGGACTTGCTGTAAATACTGGATTAGCTACAAGAGCAAATCTAAGTGAATTGCAGGTAAAAGAGATCATTCCAACGCTGACGATTGCCCCGGATATTACAAAGGTTGTGATTCCACAGGGATGCGGCTACTTAATTCTGGACAAGAACTTTAATGAGCTTTACAGCAATATGGACGATGATGAAAAAGAAATTGCCCTGCTGTACGCAAAGGGAGAATATATTGAATATGCTACGGGGAGGCAGTTTGCACTTGTTGTCCGGGAAAACGAATTTTGCGTTTTAAGGTATTATATTGGTTCTCAATTTACAGTGTCATGGCTACCGGAATATTTTCCATCTCCTGACACGCTTGTGTTTATCCTGATGGCTGTAAATTCGCTGCTGGTCATTATCATACTGACCGCCAGATTTGCTAAGAACCTGCGTACACAACTGACCCCGCTTTTTGAAGCAACTGCGGAGGTTTCAAAGCAAAACCTTGATTTTGAAGTAGGACACGCCAAAATCAAAGAGTTTGAAGATGTCCTTGCATCTTTTTCAGATATGAAAGATAATCTGAAAATTTCGTTAGAACGGCAATGGAAAACCGAACAGACACAGAAAGAGCAAATCGCCGCGCTTGCCCATGATTTGAAAACGCCTCTGACGGTTATTCAAGGAAATGCTGATTTACTCACAGAAACAAATCTTGATGATGAGCAACGATTATACGCTGGTTACGTCGTGGAAAGCTCCGGCCAGATGCAGTCATATATTCAAACCCTAATTGATATATCACGGGCGGCGGTTGGTTATCAGCTCCATATTGAAAGTATAGACTTGCCAGCGTTCATGCAGCACTTGTTCGGTTATATGGAATCACTATGCCGGACAAAAGAAATCCGGCTGCAAATGAATACTGTTTCACTCCCTCAAATGCTGAAATTTGATAGGGTGCTGATAGAACGTGCTATTATGAATGTTATCAGTAATGGGCTGGACTACTCCCCGCAAGGCGGAACGCTTTATGTGGATGTTCAGAGTAACAACGGTTTCGTGGAAATTTCAGTCACAGACGAGGGAACGGGGTTTTCTAAAGAGGCATTATGCCACGCACAGGAACGGTTCTATATGGGCGATCAAAGCCGCAATTCAAAGTTACACTTTGGTATGGGTCTATATATTACAAATTCGATTATGGAACAACATAATGGTCAGCTTATTTTAGAAAATTCAAAAGAAACCGGCGGCGCAAAGGTTACTATGAAACTTCCTTGCTGATTTTCCGATAGTGTAATGGACGTCTTTTATGTCCGTCCATTTTTCAAATCTTTATGGAATCTTCAAAAATTCCTCTTATCATGTATCTAAAGAAAAAACATCTGCCCAGCGGCAGAAAAGAAAAAAACGCTGCTGGGCAGACCCATTTTCACGCTTAATTTATATTCACTGGTGGCGGTTTTGAGAAATCAAGGCCGCTGCTTTCTTTCTGTCATTCCCAGCAGTTAAAGGCATGGCGGCCCACGGGAGGCGCTGCCAGTTTGACCATTTTTGCAAGCTGGTACTGTACCATGAAGCCGTTGACTACTTCCGGGAAAGGAAGCGTCAGCGTGGCTGGGAAACATCCTTTGAAACGCTGCCGCTTTCGGAACTGGACACGCTATGCACAATAGATCAGTACCCCAGCGACAGTTTTATATTTCCGGCCTATGCTTGCCAAGTTGCTCCATCTGCTCACCGGATTTATAGGTGAGATTCAGGATCAGATATCCATTTACATTCGTGTACGTTATATAAATAGGACATTCGCAATCCGCTTTCGCTACTTACTCATGAATGGTCTCATCGCATTTTCTTTAATCCACTTTCACCATGAGGATTTCATTATTTACTACATTCCATAACAAGCTTCTCACATCTGTCATATCCAAGCTGTGAACTATTCAGACACAACGTATAATTACTGGCCTTTCCCCATTTCTGATCGGTGTAAAAATTATAATTCGTCATACGCCTTTTATCTGTATCTGCCATCATTTTGACAGCTTCCTTCTCTCCTACATTATATAAACCCATAATACGCTGTGTTTTTTCCGGCATATCCCCATGGATAAATACATTCAGTACATCATCCCTATCTTTCAGAATATAATCTGCATTTCTTCCGATAATTATACAAGATTCCTTATCAGCCAGTTCTAAGATAACCTTTCTCTGTGCCTCATACACCATGTCTTCTACTGATTTTCCTGTGATATCACGTCCGGCAAATGCATATGCAAACAAGCCTTTTTTCGGAGACAGTTCCGCACTTTCCTGAATATATTCCGGAGATAAACCAGACTTTTCTGCGATCTCATTGATAATGTTTTTATCATAATAAGCGAGTCCCAATTTTTTCGCTAATTCTTCTCCGATAAAGCGTCCGCCGCTTCCAAATTCTCTACTGATCGTAATGATTCTTTTTGCCATTTCCAATTCCTCCTTAATTCAAAACATCTACTTTATTTTTTCTGATTCTCTTTAAAAACACATATCCTACAAAACAGGAAACTATTTCCGTGATCGGAAATGCCCACCAGATCAGTGAAACTCCCATCTGAGCATTTCTGACAAACATAGAAAAGATTCCAGCCAGCGGCAGGATAATAATAAACTGTCTCAAAAGTGAAATAACCAGCGATTCCACACCACCATCCAGTGCCTGATAAATGCCCTGATAAGCAACATTGATTCCTGCGAACAGGAAACTTATAGAAATCACTCTCATTGCTCCGATAAAATATTCTCTCGACTGTCCCGCATTAAACAGCGTTGCAAATGCCCCAGGGAAAATCTCTGTGATTGCAATTCCCAGAATCATTAACACAATTGTATAGATCAGACCATATTTGATCCCATCCTGAATTCTCTTCTTACTTCTCATTCCATAAGCAAATGCAATGATTGGGGTGATTGCATCTCGCAGACCAAAAGCAAGAAACAAAACAAACTGCTGTACCTTATAGAACAGACCATAGGCCGTCTGTGCTGACGGATCGAACTTTAGGATCAGGTTCATTACATAAACCATAATGGACATCAGCGCCTGAGCAATGATTGCCGGAAGTCCGATTGCATAGATCTCCTTGATAATTTCGCCATCCGGCTTCATATATTTCGCCCCATGCTCGAATTCCTTATTTAATTTGATATGAAAAATGAACAGTAATACTGCTGACGCTACCTGTCCAATTACAGTTGCGTAGGCTGCGCCTTTCACTCCCATTTCCGGACAAGGTCCAATACCGTAGATCATGATCGGATCAAGGATGATATTTACAACCGCTCCAACCACCTGACCAATCGTGGAATAAAGAGAACGGCCTGTTGCCTGAAGTAACTTTTCAAATAGAGAAAAGAAAATAATACCAAAAGAAATCACGCAGCATATCCTCAGATAGCTGACCCCCATCTCAAGTACTTCTGTATCTACTGTCTGCGATGAAATATATGCTTTCACCCCAAAGATACCAAACAATAAGCAGACCACATAAATGATCACTCCCAGAAACAGACTGTTTCCTGCTACCTTTGCAGCTTTTTTACTGTCTCCCTGTCCAAGTGTCCTTGCAAGAAGTGCATTGGTTCCTACACCGGTTCCGATCCCCACTGCCACCATAAGCATCTGCACCGGAAATACCAGTGTCAAAGCATTTAGTGCTGTCTCACTGCCTGCTTTCATATTTCCCACAAATGCACTGTCTACAATGTTATAGACTGCCTGCAATGCCATAGATAGGATCATCGGGATTCCCATTTGGACCATCAGCTTATTTACCGGCATCTCCTTCATCTTGTTGCTTTCCGCCATTTTGTTTTAACTCCTTTCTTTTTAGCACAAAAAAAGTGCGCACCTTGTCATATAAGCTGGACTTACGCTGACACGCTACACACTTTTTCATGGCGATATTCATTTTTGCAAAATGAAAACGAGTAGCCGGTAAACTGGATTTACGCTTACTTGCTACTCGTTTCTTGTAATTATATTGCCTCTTTTTCAAAAAGTCAAACAAAATTTTTCTTACATTGCCGCAACCAACTTTCCCGCAGTAAGTGCAGCTCCATATGCAGCCTCTTCTTCATATTCAGGAATCTCCATCGGCATTTTGAACATTTCTTCTGCCAGTCTTCTCATCAGCGGGTTTCGGCGAATTCCGTTTCCGGAGCCAGTCAGGCGTGTGGCCTTTTTTCCGGTGAGCTGACACATCTGCTCATACTGCTCATGCAGTTCGTTAAGGATCCCACAGATCACACCGACCGTCAGTGCACCAGGATGAAAATTCTCTACACCGATCCCTGCGATCATGCCCCTGTGAGACGGATCACTTCTTGTCCCTGAAAAAGCTGTATCTACTTTCCATGCAGCTTCTTTTCCGTATGTTTCAATAAATTTTTCTGCCTGCTCCTGCATCCGGGAATACAGTCTTTCTTCAGTTTCTGCAGTTTCTCTGTAAAACTGTTCCAGCATCGCATACGCACGACCACCACACAGGGAAGCTCCCACGAGGATATAGCTGTTTTCGGTACAGGGGCGAAGCTCCACACTGCCGCTGCATTCTATAAACTTCTCTGTCACTAAGGAAACCTGGCTGCCGGTTCCCACATTCAGGAGTACGGTATCTTTAAGATCCCGGACGGAACCAAACAGACTCGCCTGATTGTCACCGATCGATCCCATTACCGGCACACCGGCTCTTGTTTCTCCGACTAAAAAATGTCCCTTTCTTACTTCCGGCAGATAAGAAGTATCTACGCCGGCCTGCTCCAGGGCTTCATACAGAAACTCCTGTTTTCGCAGGTCAAAGCAGCCCCAGCTTGCCGCCATGTCAAGTCCGATAACAGGGACAGTATTTTCACACAGCCGCATAGCAATATAATCACTGATCGTCGTCATCCTTACAGCATCCTCCGGGATCTGATCTTTCTTCTGAAGATAAAAATGTGTCACTACACCATATCCGGACGCCGCCGCACCTACTCCCTGCAAAAGCTCTGCACAGGTTTTTCCGTTTTCCAGCGGAATCTCTCCGCTTCCATCCTGCCAGGTATAGAGAGGACTCACTGCCTTGCCGGAAGCATCCACATACAGCATTCCATGCATCTGCCCCGTAAATCCTATTCCATCTGGCAAGCCATTCTCCTTCTGCTGCTTTATAAGAAGCTCCCGGGCGATCTCATAGATCCGTTCCGGATCCTGCAGCTTCTGTTCCGGATTACTGCTCTGCAGAAAAGAATTATGCTCCACTGTTTCCTTTGCAAGCAGCTTTCCCGTTTCTGTATCTGTCATTACGACACTGACTGTTGTTGTGCCAATATCAATCCCCATGATCTTCATCGTCTGTTTCCGTCCTTTTCTGTGATCTTTACTATAGAAAAAAACTGTCATCATATGAGATGATTATATTATCGTTTGAGGATTAATGCTATCTTTTTTGGTTTCCTGCTCAGGTTTCTCGATTCTGAGCATGCGATATCCAATTCCTATGTGCGTCTGGATATATTGTACACCGTTTTTTTCAGGCTCCAGTTTTTTCCGCAGTGTTGCCATAAAAACCCTGAGAGAAGCAACATCGTTTTCCGAGCAGCGTCCCCAGATCTGCTGAGTAATATATGTATGTGTCAATACTTTTCCAACATTACGGGATAAAAGGCAGAGCAGCTTATACTCAATGGGCGTCAGATGCAGTTCTCTGTCCTTCAGGAATGTGCAGCCTGCCGTGTAATCTATCTTTAATCCACCATTTTCAAAAACAGATGTTTCCGGCTGTTTTCCTGACTGCGTTATGGCAAGCCGTCTTTGGCTGACACGGATACGCGCAAGTAATTCTTCTACTGAAAATGGTTTTGTGATATAATCATCTGCACCCGCATCCAGTGCCTCTATTTTGTCCATATCTTCACTTCTGGCACTGATCACGATGATAGGCATATTCGACCAGGTACGGATTTTCTTTATTACCTCTACTCCTTCCATATCAGGAAGGCCCAGATCCAGAAGAACGATATCCGGATTGTGTGATGAAGCCTCCAAAATGGCCGAAGCCCCATTTTCTGCAGCCAGATATTTATAGTCATGTGTTTTTAATGTGGTAACGATCAGGTTCCGTATGGGTCTGTCATCCTCAACCACCAGAATTAATGTCTTATTCATTTAATGTCACCTCGCTTAATGGTAAAGTAAAAGTAAAATTACATCCATGCGGAGCATGATCTGAAAGAACCAGTGTTCCATCGTGAGCTTCTATGATAGAGCGGCAAAGTGCCAGGCCAAGCCCCAGACTCCGTTGGCTGTCTGCAACGGTTGTTTTCCCTGTATAAAACATCTCAAAAATATGTGGCTTCATTTCATCCGGGATCCCGGGACCGTTATCTTCCACGCTTACCTGTGCTTTCCCGGCTTTTTTGAACCCCCGAATGCTGATGACAGAGCCTGACGGCGTATATTTTATCGCATTATCGATCAAATTTACCAGAACCTGTATAATAAGATGCACGTCCATACGTGTAAGAACAAGTTCTTCACAGTCCGCCACGATCTTATACGCATCATGCTTCCGGCCGATATGTCGGAGTGACTCTGCTATTACCTCATCCAAAAGCTGATCCGTAAATTTAAACTTCAATCTTCCATCATTGAGCCTGGTAATGGAAAGCAGATTTTCCACAACTCCGATCAGCCACTCTGAATCCTCATGAATGTCCGTGTAGATCTGATACCTTGTAGCTTCATCCAGACGGTCACTGTTACTGAGAAGCATATCTGCATTTCCGGAAATAGAACAAAGCGGAGTACGCAGGTCATGGGAGATCGCCCGAAGAAGATCGCCACGCAGCTGCTCATTTTTTGCTAAAACCGCATTTTTTTCTTTTTCTATGGCATTTTGTACATTCTCCATTGCAAGTGCACATTCATTTATTACAGACAGCAGGATGCTGTATTCATAAGAGTCCAGTGTTTCTTTCTGCAGAGGGATCCCGATTACGCCATAAACATTATTCCCGCTTCGAATTGCCAGATATAAGCATTTTGCCTGTGAGAAATACTGTGTGGATGCGCCGGCACGCTGTCTGTTTTCATAAGTCCATCTGGCCGCCTGTTGTTCTTCCTGTGTCAGAAAATCCTCTGTGCTCTCTTTTTCCCCGGAAAAAAGCTTTCCTTCTGATAAAGTTCCATTTTCCACAACATATGCCGTGATGCTGCGGTTTAACAGGCGTATCAGCTGTGTACAGGTAACTCCGAGGATTTCTGTCTCACTTTTTGCCTTTTGCAGCAGACGATCCGTATCAAACAGAACCTGTGTGCGAAAGGCAATCTGTGAAGACAGCTTTGCATGCATTTTCAGCTTTGCCGCAAGGGTTCCTGTAAGTACGGATGAAATAAGCATTATGAAAAATGTCACCGGATATCCCACCGCATATGTCTCAAAAGACATCCTTGGCTCCGTCAGGAAAAAACAAAATAAGAATACACTTAAAAAGGAGCCTGCTACACTGCAAAGATAACCATCTGTCACGATGGAAGTGATCAACACACCCAGAATGTATATCGTTACAATATTCGTATCTGTAAAATCCAGCTTCTGAAACAGCAGGCCAATCAAAGTGCATACTGCAAATATAAAAACCGTCAGCAAGTAATCTTTTGCAGACGGTTTTTCCACATACCATGCAAATGGCCGTTTCGAACAGGTTCTGTTTTTTACTGTATCCTCCATTTTCAAGCTCATTCTCCTTCTGCTGTTGTTTACTGGAATTATATCACGCAGCAGTTCTGTGGTCAAAAATTTTTTCTTCATGGCAATGAGCTATATGCGGAAGCACTTCTGAAGAGCTCTGTATTCTCCTAATACCAGTAATTTATCATTTTCTGTAAAATATGTTTCCGGTGAAATTGCAATACTGAATTCCTCTTCATTTTTTACTGCCAGAATATTAATATTGTAGCGTTTTCTGATGTCAAGTCCACCCACTGTTTTTCCAACCCATTCTTCCGGCACTTCCACTTCAAAAATTGCATGGGAAGCATCCACCTCCATATAATCCAGGATATGATCATCTGTATAACGGATGGAGGCCCATTTTGCCACCTGCTTTTCCGGATAAACTACCTTATCGGCACCATTGCGTAAAAGAAATTTTTCCTGAACATCACGTTCAGCTCTGGATATCACCAATTTTGCACCCAGTTCTTTTAGAAGGGATGTTGTTTCAAGAGAATTTTGAAAGCTATCTCCAATGGTCACAAAACAAATGTCGTAGTTTCCAATTCCAAGGGACTGTAAAAATTCAGCATTGGTGCTGTCACCAATCTGAGCATTCGTCACAAATGACAGTACTTTGTCCACTCTTTCTTCCTTCCAGTCAACTGCCATAACTTCATGTCCCAGCTGATTGAGCTGCATGGCAATATGTCTTCCAAACCTTCCAAGTCCAATAAGCAATACATTTTTCATAATATTATTTTTCTCCTTCTTATCCAACTGTGATTTTTTCCAGAGGGAGCTTTGCATTTCCCTTATTTCTTCCGGAAAATACCGCATAGATCAGGGTCAGACCACCTACACGTCCCAGATACATCAGTATGATCAACACGACTTGTGAAAAAACATGAAGTTCCGGTGTGATTCCCAGCGTCAGCCCTACCGTACCAACAGCTGAAGCAGCTTCGTACAGACAATTTAAAAGCGGAAGGCCTTCGTACACACTGATCGCTATTCCGCCGCCAAAGAACAAGGCAAAATATAACATGGCTATTGTCGCTGCATTTTTTATCACATGATATTCAAGTCTTCGCCCAAAAGCTCCTGCATTTTCCTGACTTCGAAATGTCGCAATTGCATTTAAAATAAGTACTGAAAAAGTTGTTGTTTTCATTCCACCTGCTGTAGATCCCGGTGAACCACCAATCAGCATTAACAATATCATAACTGCTTTTGATGCCTCACTCATCTCTGAAATGTTTATAGTATTAAATCCGGCAGTTCTTGTCGTTACCGATTGAAACGCTGCTGCTAACAGGCGTTTTCCCATGGGTAAATTTGTCAGGTCACAGATATAGAAAAAGACTGCCGGGAATAAGATCAGACATGCGGTAGTCATGAGAATGATCTTGCTTTGCATACGGTAGCGTTTAAAGTTCAGTTTGTTTGTATAAATATCATCCCATGTGAGAAAACCGATTCCTCCTGTAATGATCAACAGCATAATTACCAGATTTATAAGTATATTTCCGGAATACCCAGTCAGCGATGGAAACATACTGGAATCTGTCCCCAGAATATCAAAGCCGGCATTACAAAAAGCAGAGATTGAATGAAAAACTGACATCCAGATTCCCTTTTTTCCATAATCTCCCATAAAAACCGGCAGCAGCAACACCGTCCCTGCAGCTTCGATCAAAAATGTTCCCCTCAAAATAAACCTTGTTAGTCTGACGATTCCTCCGACTTTTGGAGCTGAAATTGCATTCTGCATGGTGCTTCTTTGCATGAGGGATATTTTCTTTCCGGAAAGAAGGGAAACAGACGCAGCCACAGTCACTACTCCAAGCCCACCTGTTTGTATGAGTGCAAGAATGATCGTCTGGCCTGCCAGGGACCAGTAGCTTCCAGTGTCCTTTACCACAAGACCTGTAACACATACCGCCGAAGTGGCTGTAAAAAGTGCCTCATGAAATGGTGTGATCACTTTCTCCGCAGAAGAAAATGGAAGCATCAGCAGAACGGTTCCCAAAAGGATCACTCCTGCAAACCCCATGATAATCAGCTGAAAAGATGTCATATGTTTTTTCTTATATGATTTTTCCGGCATAAATGATCAGAACTCCTTATCAATACTTTTAACAGTGCTATCCTCGTAATGCATTTTATTATATATAACTACTTTCAAAGATAGTATAAAAGTCTCTGCTTCCGTATTAAGATTTTATAAAGATATGATATTGAAGTGAGAATTATTTTAACCGAATCAAGGAAATTCCCTGCTTCGATAAGTCTAAGCAATACCTTAATACTACAGTTTTTAATTGTAAACTTGTTTTATTTTCATAGTTGACAATCAATATTTTTATGTGATAAAGTGATACCCGTACAAAAAAACTCAAAAGGAAGGTATTGACATGAACACTGCATCATGCGAAAAAGAAGCTCCATCGCTTTCCAGAGATGAAGCCATTGCAATTTTAGATACTCCGGACGAAGAACTTGAGGCACTGATCGACCGTGCCAGCAGTTTACGTTACAAATATAAGGGAAACCGGGTAAGCATCCACATCCTTACCAATGCCCGCAGCGGTAACTGTTCCCAGGATTGTGCCTACTGTGCCCAGTCATGTCGTTCCACTGCCGATATTGATAAATACAAATGGGTAGATGAAGACAAATTATATCAGGACAATGATTTCGTAAATGATTATCATTTATCCAGACATTGTATCGGACTGAGTGGTATGAAATTTACAGATAAAGAAATCGAGGAGCTGGCCCGCAGGATCCGCAAAATGAAAGAACACGGAACTCATCTCTGCTGCTCCATAGGCTTTCTCACAGAGCACCAGGCAAAAATGCTCAAAGAGGCTGGTCTTGACCGGATCAACCATAATCTGAACAGCAGCCGTTCCTTTTATCATAATATCTGCAGTACACATACCTTTGACCAGCGTGTCCGGAACATCCATATGCTTCAGGGACTTGGTTTCGAGATCTGCAGCGGCGGTATCATTGGCATGGGTGAAAGCAAGGAAGACGTTGTTGACATGCTTCTGGAATTACGTGAGATCCAGCCGGAAGCACTGCCGATCAACTTTCTTCTTCCAATCAAGGGAACTCCTCTCGGAAATGCAGATATTTCCCAGCTAACAACCGAATACTGCATGAAAGTCCTCTGCCTGGCAAGACTTCTTGTACCTAAAGCAGATATCCGATGTGCTGCCGGAAGAGAAGTTTATTTTAAAGGCGAAGAAAAAAAACTGCTCAGTGTTGTAGACTCTATTTTTGCTTCCGGTTATCTTACAGAAGGTGGTCAGGGAATCGAAGACACTCTCAAAACCATTACGGATGCAGGATTTACCTATGAGATTGAATCTGCGTAAGCATCCTTATAGACATATGACCTGTCATACACACTTACAGCATTTCATTGCTTACCCGAACCAGTAAATATATTACCTTTTTCAAAGGAGGCTCTTTCAATATGAACCAGACAAATACTGTCTCTGCATCACGTACAAAAACCTACGAGATCACCATGACCGCTCTTATGGCAGCTGTCACCTGTATTCTTGCGCCGCTGTCCATTCCGATCGGTCCGGTTCCGATCTCATTTACCAATCTTGCCATCTATCTGTCCCTTTATCTTCTCGGATGGAAAAAAGGAACCATCAGCTATCTGATCTATCTTCTGCTTGGACTTGTAGGTCTTCCGGTATTTTCCGGATTTACCGGCGGCCCTGCAAAGCTGGCCGGTCCTACAGGCGGATACATCATCGGCTTTATCGTTATGGCTGTTATTGCCGGACTGGTAATTGACAACTGCCATAAGCCTCTGATCCAGCTCGTTGGTATGATCGCAGGAACAATTGTATGCTATCTTTTCGGAACTGTATGGTTCTGCATCGTTGCAGATTCCACTTTCAAAGCAGCTCTTGGAATCTGTGTAATTCCGTTTATCCCGGCAGATCTCATAAAAATGATCATCGCCATGATCATCGGACCAATGATAAAGAAACGAATCCGATAAGCTGAAGCTCTGATACGCCAAAAGAGGCAGCAGGAAATTTCCAACATTTCCTGCTGCCTCTTTATCGCATTTCATTTTTCTTATCTGAGTTTTTTCTTCAGTTCCTGGATCAGTTCAAAATAATCTCTGTGTTTCATCTCCGGGAAAGCCTTAATGATTCTTCCCTGGCCGAATACCGTATGGTTTGTGATAGAGCTTGACAGCTCATCAAACTGTGCCTGAAGCTCCGCTTTCTTCATCCGGAGCATTTCGGCAGATTTTTCTCTCTGAGCCACAGTCGCATCTCTGAGCTCTGCCTTAGCAAGAGCAACCTGAACCTTTCCCTCTCCCACCTTCTGTGCTGTATCAATGGTAGTTGTTGCCAGAGTATCACTGAGCTTATCGCTCACGATCCGCAGATCCGCACGTACCTTATCCAGTCGGGTAAGCTTCTTATTCAGTCCGCGGATCACCGCCACTGTTACAATAAGATCAGCCAGATACACCGCATACAGAATTGCCATAACAACCCATTCCAGTGTGGAAGGTGTATGAGAAGCCTGACGCTCCACATACTTCTGAAAAACCTTTACGACCATCACAATGGCAAGTCCCCATATCAGGGAAAACTCAAGACAGATATAGCCGTGAAAATTCAGCGGCTTATTAGAATAATCCCACCATCTTGCATGGAAGCATACATCCAGAAGCCATCCGGCAACCAGCTCTACCGCAGTTGCAAGAACGATCCCAAACAAAAAGATCATTCCCTCACTCATCTGATGTCCACCGCTCTGAAACGTATTAAGCAACGCAAACACGGAAAGTACACCAAATCCGTACACCGGGCATACCGGACCGTTGAGAAATCCCCGGTTTATAACCTTTCCTAAGGTTACTGCATGGAAGATAACTTCAACGACCCATCCTCCAAAAGAATAAAACAAAAAATACAGACATATCTGAAAATACGTCATCCCGCAAATCATCCTGTACTCCTCCTTTACAGCTGTCAAGATTCCGGCAGCTATTTCAGGGGTCAGTACCATCACCTCTGCCGGGGTGATTCTGATTATATCATATCACCCATCTCATTTACATCCCTTTATCCGGTCATTCTTCCGAAACAATTTCTTTTTTCACACGGGTAAAGTACAGAAAGAATCCGATGTTCAGAATGATTCCCACTGTGGTAGATACCGGTGCTGCAAGACCGATCTTTGTCAGGCTGGCATCCGGCTGGATACTCATAAAGTACGCCATTGGAAGTCGTACCAGAAGCGTCTGGATCAGGCCCTGGACCATAACCCAGATGGTCTGGTTGTTTCCGTTGAAATAGCCTATCATACTGAACAGAACAGCTGTTACCAGTGTCTCCGGAGCAAACCCCTTCAGATAATCAAAGCCCTTTTGGATAACGCCGGCATCCGTTGAGAAGAATCCTGCCAGCACATCACCCTTCAGCAGGATCAGGATAAATACCAGGCATCCCACAGACAGGCCAACTCCAATTCCCGTAAGCATGGATTTTCTCGCACGTTTCGGCTTTCCGGCTCCTACGTTCTGTGAAACAAAGGAAGCCATGGACTGCATCAGGGAGCTTGGAACCAGCATGGCAAAGTTTACGATCTTACATGCAACTCCGTAACCGGAGGATGCTTCCAGACCCAGGCGGTTGACAAATGCGCACAAGGCCAGGAATGAAATCTGTGTCAGGAATTCCTGAAGTGCCAGCGGCAGTCCGATCTTAAGAAAGCGTCTGCACTGAGGATTCAGCCGGAAATCTTTTTTTGTAATGGTAAACGGCAGCTCCTTCTTTATCAGCAGAACTACTGCAAATACAACACTTAAGGCCTGAGCAGAAACCGTAGCAATAGCAGCCCCTGCTGCATCCATATGTAAGCCGGCTACCAGTACCAGGTCTCCGATCACATTTACAATACATGCCACCAGCACAAACAGCAACGGAGATTTGCTGTCACCAAGGCCACGGAAAATAGCAGACAGCAGGTTATACGCAACAATAAAGAAAATTCCGCTTCCACAGATCCGTACATAAGATGCAGTCAGTGCTACCGCTTCTTCCGGTGCCTGCATCAGCACGGAGATCGGATGTGCAAAGCCTACCATAACAATAAACAGCACGACAGATATCATGGTAAAGACGATCGCAGCCCCACCGATAACGGAGCCGATCTGCTCCGGTCTTTTTTCTCCAAGATAACGTGCGATCAGAACTGTGATACCCATAGCAAACTGGATCACTACAAAGGTAACCAGATTCAGTACCTGACTTCCGGTGGAAACCGCTGACAGTCCGGATGTGGAACCGAATCTTCCAACTACAAGAAGATCGACCGCACCATAGGCAGCCTGCAGGATCAGCGCACCGAGTACCGGCATCATAAATGCAACCAGCTTCTTCAGGATATTTCCCTGGGTAAAATCTGCCTTATCATTTGTCATAATGTTCCCTCCTGTCACACATGATCTGATAAAATTTCCCGATGGTCCGGATCATATTGTCTGCTTCTTCTTCGGAAATCTCTGAAAGATAGGGCGCCAGACTGCTGAAATAATCCTGATCATACTTCCTGGAAAGCCTCTCTCCTTTTTCTGTTATGGAAATGTAAGTAACTCGCCCGTCATCCGGAGACATAAGCTTCTGAAGATATCCCTTTGCCTCCATTTCTTTCACTGTTCTGGTAACACCCGGACGCGGAAGGTTCATGGCATCACTGATATCAGAGAGCCGGATATCCTTTTTTTCTCTCTGCAGAGAATGGATCACATCCAGATACTGTATGTAGGATGGCATCACCCCCTGGGGCAGTGGCGGAAGCATATCCCGGATCCGCTTTGCCTGATAAAACGCATCAAACATCCGCTTGATCTTTTCATTTGTCATAAAAAAACTCCTCATATAATTATCTTAGTTAATTACCATTGATAATTATATGAGGAATTTATGGTTTGTCAAGCATGTTTTATTTTTCTGTTACAGAGTAGCTTTCTATTACAGAGTAACTTTCTATTAATCTATGCTTCTAATGCCTCTTTCAGAGAAGCTTCAAAGATCTCAAGTCCTTTCTCCATCTGCTCATCGGTCATGGTAAGCGGTGCAAGGTTCAGATATCTGGCCTGTGCCATCACACGCTCTCAGCTTAAATGTTCTGCATCCAGAATAGAGGAAGACAGCTGCTCTGCGGCGTTTCTGTCCTTTTCCTCCAGCACGAGTTTCCGGCTGTCGTCGGTGACACTGGGATTTGTCAGAACTACGAATTCTCCTCCATGGGTATAGTTATTCAATCCTGTATTCACTTTCGATGCACTGCAGGCAGTCTGCAAAATAGCCCCATCGTACAGACTACTCCAGACCGTTTTCCCCTGCTTTCAGCTTCAGAACTTCTGTAAGCTCCGGGATCTGCATCATATTTCTACAATTCATAAAACACTACTCCTCCCACTGATACTGCTTCATATCTACACATCCATTTGCCTTAAACTCCACACCCTCGTCTTCCAGAAGCATCTTCTGCTCTCTCCAGCCTGGTGCAGTACGCCCTGCATGGTTCACAACTCTGTGGCAGGGATACTTCCCGTAAAATTCTGCCATACCTAAGACTTTTCCTACAAGACGTGAATTTTTATCCCGCCCGATCAGCCGTGCGATCTGCCCGTAGGAGGCCACTTTTCCCTCAGGTATCTCTTCCACCACGGACAGTATCTCGTAGATTAAATCTTCATCCAGTATTTTTCCCATAATTATTCCTCCGAAATCCTGCTGGCAATTTTCATAGCATGTTTTCATAAATAAAATATCTGTCTTTTCGTGGACGCCTGCACCAGACCGTCCTCTCAGCCTGAGTTTTACAGTGCAGTTCCTTTCTTTGGAATAAACAAACGGCTCATATCTGTATGTTCCAGCTTGAGAAGTGAAATTTTTTTGTCAATTCCTCCGGCATAGCCCGTCAAGCTTCCATTTGTTCCTACAACTCGATGGCAGGGAATGATAATGGAAATTTCATTATGTCCAACCGCACCGCCTACTGCCTGGGCGGACATATGGGAAGTGTTTTTCATCACTGCAATTCTGCGCGCAATTTCTCCATATGTGATCGTCTGTCCGTAGGGAATCTGTAATAAAATCTTCCACACTTCCTGTCTGAATACTGAACTGGTGGGATGAAGTGGCGGAGTAAATTTCGGTTCTTCACCGGAGAAATATACATCCAGCCATTTTTTTGCTTCTGTGAGAATTTTCGTTTCCTGTGGAACATAATCTTCCGGAAGTGTATTTGCAAAATATTTCTGTCCTTCAAACCACAGACCGGTAAGTCCGATTTCATCTGCGGCAAGTAAAATATCTCCGATTAGCGATTTATATTTGCATGTGTATACCATATTTTCCCCCACATTCATTTATCTCTACAATTTTTTCTATAGGATTCCTCTTAATTAACGCAAATGTCACATGCGCGTCCCCTCTGAGATTTCCTCGACATTGTGAGTTTTATCCCAACAAGCAACAGGAGATTACTGACATTCTTGACATTCTTGACAATTTATAATATTATACCATTTTTGTTCTGAACATGCTATAATGCTGTTGCTGCCGAACCTCCAGTTGAAAGGATGTAAAGTCCTATGACAAGTTCTATAATTACTTTCTTTGTTTCTGTTATGGCAACTGTGGCTAGGCTGGACAGAAACGACAGGCAGTAACAGCCTAAAGGATTAAAACACCTTACATAAACGGAACAAAAACCCCCGGAAGTCTCGACCACTTCCGGGGGTTTTCGTATCAAATTCGTATCACGGGATCGTCAAACCCAGTGTTTTTCCTGCTTTTAAAAGTTTTTCAATACTCTCTCCACAACAATATAAAAAGCGGCAGAGCCTCTATTTCTGCAGGCTCTACCGCTTTTTATCTGAATTCCCCTCAAAAAATCTCTATACTTTATATCAGAACAGTCCTGTGATCTTACCGCTCTCGTCTACGTCGATCTTGGTTGCTGCCGGTACTTTCGGAAGACCTGGCATGGTCATGATCTCACCGGTCAGTGCAACAATAAATCCTGCACCTGCGGAAATCTTAAGATTTCTTACTGTTACCTCGAAATCTGTCGGAGCACCAAGCTTTGTCTGGTCGTCTGTTAAGCTGTACTGGGTCTTAGCCACACAGATCGGGCAGTTGCCAAATCCAAGTGCCTCCAGCTGTTTCGCCTGCTTCTGGGCATTTGCTGTAAGAACCACTTTCTTTCCACCGTAAACCTTCTGTACAATCTGGTTCAGCTTATCCTCGATGGAGCCTTCCAGTTCATAAGCATATGTGAAATCATTCGGCTCTTCAACAAGACGGATCACTTCCTCAGCAAGCTTGATTCCGCCTTCACCACCTTTTGCCCATACCTCGGAAAGTGCTACATTTACGCCAAGCTCCTTGCATTTTGCTTCCACAAAATCAAGCTCTGCCTTGGTATCGGTCGGGAATGCGTTAATAGCTACCACACATGGAAGCTTGTATACATTTTTGATATTGCTTACATGCTTCAGAAGGTTCGGGATACCCTTTTCAAGAGCCTCAAGGTTCTCATTGTTAAGATCTGCTTTTGCAACGCCACCATTATATTTCAGAGCACGTACGGTTGCTACGATAACAACGGCACTTGGTGTAAGACCTGCCATACGGCACTTGATATCCAGGAATTTCTCAGCTCCAAGATCAGCACCGAATCCAGCCTCTGTGATGGCATAATCAGCAAGCTTCATAGCCATCTTTGTAGCGGTTACGGAGTTACATCCGTGAGCGATATTTGCGAATGGTCCGCCATGAACGATCGCCGGAACATGCTCCAGTGTCTGAACAAGGTTTGGTTTCAGGGCATCCTTCAGAAGTGCTGTCATAGCACCCTCTGCGTGGAGGTCTCCTGCTGTTACCGGTTTCTGCTCAGCAACCTTGCCGTAAGTATATCCGATGATGATTCTGGAAAGTCTCTCTTTCAGATCCTTGATATCACTTGCCAGACAGAGAACTGCCATGATCTCAGATGCTACGGTAATGTCATATCCATCTTCACGCGGCATACCGTTTGTTCTTCCGCCAAGTCCATCTACTACATTACGAAGCTGACGGTCGTTCATATCCACGCAACGTCTCCAGGTGATCTTTCTCGGGTCGATGTTCAGCTCATTACCCTGGAAGATATGGTTGTCGATCATTGCAGCAAGAAGGTTGTTTGCCGCACCGATCGCATGGAAATCACCGGTAAAATGAAGGTTGATATCCTCCATAGGAACTACCTGTGCATAGCCGCCGCCTGCTGCACCACCTTTGACACCGAATACCGGTCCCAGGGATGGCTCACGAAGAGCTACCATAACATTTTTTCCAAGTCTCTGCATTCCATCTGCAAGACCTACCGTTGTCGTAGTTTTTCCCTCACCTGCCGGTGTCGGGTTGATAGCTGTTACCAGGATCAGCTTTCCGTCTTTTTTGTCTGTTTCTTTCAGAAGATTATAGTCGATCTTTGCTTTATATTTACCGTACTGCTCCAGATACTTGTCATCAATACCTGCTTTCTCCGCGATCTTGGTAATTGGCTCCATTGTGCACTCCTGTGCAATTTCGATGTCACTTTTAAATCCCATAATGTTCTCCTTTCTCCGCAGCAACCGTCCAGATCTTTTTATCCCATAAAAAAGAGCAGTATCTGAATTTCTTCAAATACTGCCCAGACGGTCGACTCATCGAATCTCCGGCTCCCTCGTGGTTATCCCACAATTCCGTCAGTCACCGAAGACTTTATTAATTTGATGATTGAATACTAACATATTTATTAATGGTTGTCAATAAATTATCAAATTATTTTTTTCACTTTTAAAGTGAGCTAAGTCTAATTTTCTGAATCATTTCCGTTCTATGTATTAGTTTTCTCTCCAACATTCGTACATATCTTTTTTCATCAAATCCTCTGTTGTTTAATCGTATCTTGTACTGGTCATTCGCTAATGCGACTGTCCAGATGCCATAAACATATTACCACACTTATGAAATCAAATCTGCAAATCCTGTAGATACCAGGAATAATATCAGCATTACAACCGGCACTACATAACGGATCATAAAGCGATATAACCCTGCCCGTTTGAAGTGTTCCCCATTTCGTTCCACTTCTCCTATGATCCAGTCAGGGCCGATCACCCAGCCGATCAGAATACTTGTCAAAAGTGAGATAAACGGCATCAGAAAACTGTTGCTAATATAATCCATCACATCCAGCAGCTGTCCAACGGAACCATTTGGCAGTTTAAGTTCAAAATACAGTTTGTTATAACCAAGGCAGATCAGCACTGCTGTAACAAGAGAATAGATTCCGACAGCACCACACATTTTTTTACGGGGTTTGTGATAGAGTTCCATGCAGTTTGCAACCAGTGTCTCCATGACAGACACGCAGGAAGTCAGTGCCGCAAATCCCATCATCAGGAAAAATGCAATTGCCACCGGACGGCCAAATACTCCCATGGCATCAAAAACCTTTGGCAGTGAGATAAATATCAGACTTGGGCCGGAAGCCATTCCATCCTTTCCGAGAAATACAAAAACAGCCGGTATGATCATCATTCCTGCAAGAAATGCAACGCCGGTATCAAAGATCTCAATCTGATTTGTTGCTTTATTTAAATTAACTTCATTTTTCACATAAGAACCATAAGTGATCATGATTCCCATAGATACACTTAAGGAAAAGAATAACTGGCTCATCGCATCCAGAAGGATCTCCAGGAAACGTTTTACCGTCAGTCCATGAAAATCCGGTTTGAGATAAACAGCCAGCCCCTGCATACCGGTGCGGACAGTTCCATCCGTATCAGTATGGGACAGTGTCAGTGAAAAAATCGCAATGATCACAATCAGAAGAATCAGCCCCGGCATAATGATCCTGGAAAACTTTTCGATTCCCTTTTCCACACCACGAAATACGATCCAGGCAGTCAGTGCCAGAAAGATCAGCATAAATACAACGGGTGCAATATCTGATGTAATAAATGATGTAAAGTATACATCTGAAGCCGCATCTTTCCCATCAGAAATAATATAAGTAAAAAAATATTTTACAATCCATCCACCGATAACAGAATAATAGGTCATGATCAATGCCGGAACCATAAACGTTAAATGTCCTAAAAATTTCCACTTTGGATCAAGAGATTCAAAAGCCCTCAATGCATTTTTCTTTGTCTTTCTCCCAAGTGCTACATCCGTTGTCAACAGTACAAATCCAAAAGTCAGTACCAGTACCAGATAAACCAGCAGGAAAAGTCCTCCGCCATCTTTGGCACAGAGATATGGAAATCTCCAGATATTTCCAACTCCTACTGCACTTCCGGCTGCCGCCAGGACAAAGCCTATTGAGCCGGAAAAGCTACTTCCTTTTTCTTTCATTTCAATTTCCCCTCTTCAAGTATATATTTGATATAGGCTGAAACCTTCAGCCTAACAGCCATATCTTACCTTAAATAAAGATAAGTGCAAATGGCAGAAGTTTCTTTTTACGAAATTTTATTTCAAAAAAGTTTCTTACTACTTTACAAAATACCGGTTTTTCCGATATAATCGTATACAATAAAAATTAATAAGAAAAATAGATAGTATGAGGAAACAAAATGAGTAATTTTACCTGTTATGTAGGTGAACAAATAAGAAAATACCGAAAAGCCGGAAAGATGACTCTGCAGGATCTGGCAGATGCCATCCATAAAAGTCGAGCTACCGTATGCAAATATGAAAATGGAGATATCTCCGTTGATATCGAAACTTTATATGAGATCAGCCAGATTCTCCAGGTATCTATGTCCCAGCTTACCACTGGTCTTCCTGAAACAGCCAGTAAACCGTCCAATGCACCGGGAAAAGGACAAAAAAGCCCATTTTTTCAGGCACAGCGGCTATATTTTTACTTTTACGATGGACGCTATCAGCGTACGAAGGATGGCGTCATCGATATTTATGAAAAAAAAGGCGAATCCGGAAAATACGAAGCAACCTTAACGATCTGTTCTGTTTCTGCCAACGGAAGAAGCAGTGAGATTTTTTACACCGGAAAAGTTCTTTACAGTGATATGCTGATCCGTTTTTCCTTTGTAAATCAGTATAACCCACTGGAAGAAGATCTCCTGTACATTTTTAATCCTCTGGAGCTTCGAGATTTTACAACAGGACTTTTGTGTGGGATTTCCAGTGCGGATCTGATGCCCTGCGCATTCAAATGTGTGATCACTTTAAAACCACAGGAGCTTACCGAAGCGTTCCGCCACCAGCTGCTTTTTACAAAAAAAGATCTGAAGCGCTGGGAACAGCTGAATATGTTACTGATAGATAATATGGAAAAGTAGTTTTCTGCAAAAAACGGTACACCTTATATTTTATAAGCTGTACCGTTTTTGTATTTTTCTGTATCAGGGTTTGCCTGCAAACCCACACCGGATCGCCTGTGTCGGACATATCTTTTTACATCTTCCACATCGGATGCACTCTGTACTGTTGGGATCCTCTGTCGGATCGACCTCCATCTGGCAGATATTTCTGCATTTTCCACAGTGAACACATTTTTCTTTATCTACTCTGTAACGAAAAACGGAAACTTTATTAAATACCGAATAAAAAGCTCCCAGCGGACAGATATACTTACAGAATGGCCGGTATATCATAATTGATAAGATAATGGTGATCACCAGGATCGTATTTTTCCACATGTACAGCCAGCCTACTGCACTTCGCATGGATTTGTTCAGCAGCACCAGCGGGATACCTCCCTCCAGCGTTCCTGCCGGGCAGATCAGCTTGCAGAAATATGGTGCTCCCTGGCCCATGATATCTACTACAAACATGGGAAGTATGATCACAAATACAAGAAAGATCACATATTTCAGTTTTCGCAGAAGCTTATCCCCACGAAATGTCCGGATCTTCTTTGGAAAAGGAATCTTGTTCAACAGATCCTGGATCAGTCCAAAGGGGCAGAGAAATCCGCACACCAGTCTTCCAAGTAACGCTCCCACAAAGATCAGAAATCCAGCTACATAATATGCCATCTTGAAGTTCCAGCTTCCGATCACAGCCTGAAGGGAACCAATGGGACAGGCCCCTCTTGCCCCGGGGCAGGAATAACAGTTCAGCCCCGGAACACAGACATTTTTCAGTTTTCCGGTATAGATCTTTCCAGTCACAAAGCCTGATATGTGACTGTTTGTAAGGGCCGCCCACAATGCCTGGATCCCATGCCGCGGCCATTCATTTATTTTCATCTTCTTATTATCCAATGCCAATACACTCCATACAGATGTTGATCGCTTTTGTAAAAACTACAGACGCCTCGCCCCTGCAGATTCCCAGTATCATCAGTAAAATCCCCAAAAACGCCAGAGCTGGTCCGATCCACCTGGATTCTGTTATTTTCCGAATCATTTTTCCACTCTCCATAATGATCATCTTTTACTTTGAAACGTTTTTAAGCTCTTTTTCCACGATTTCCTTCCATTCGTCCAGTGTATGGCTTCCTGTATAGGTATCGCCTACAATGTTTCCATCTTTGTCAACAAAAAATGTTTCAGGAAATGCGGAAATCCCCTGCAGACGGCCGTTCATCATAGTAGTATCCGGTATCAGGAACGGATATTCTGCTTTTGTTTTTTCCTGAAGAATGCCTGCTTTTTTTACTGCCTCCTCGTCCTGATTTCCCTTTTCATCTGTAGTATCAAGCACCACGCCTGCTACTCCGACGCCTTTATCTTTCATTTCTTTATAAAGCTCCTGAAGTTCCGGAATCTCTTTTACACATGGTGAACACCAGGTTGTAAAAATATTTACCAGCGTCAGGTCATAGTCACTGAATACTTTTTCTGTATATGTTTTTCCATCTATTCCTGTTGTTTCAAATTTTCCTACAGATTTTACATTCTCCGGGTTGACGCTGGTATCCTGTGGCTGGTCAAACACGGAAATATTCTGATACGGTGTCATTTCCGTAATGTTGGTTTTGATCTTTTCCAGCTCCTTTGTCAGCTTTTCATCTGCATCTTTGTTGGTGCTCAGATAATATTTGTATTTCCCGTCACTGCTGCTTCCAAGCTCTTTATGCTCTGTACAGCCTGTGATCTCATCCAGCTTTTTCTGTGAAGCTTCGTCATAAACGCCAATTGTACCAATTCTGTCCAGACCTGCCACCCAGTCGTCATATCCGGTTCCCATCTTCTGTATTTCGGCATTTTTCTGTTCCTCTGTCATTTTGCTCCAGCTTACGTAGGCATATGTCACTGCATTGGTCTGATTCTCAAAATCTTCCGTGGTAAGCATTGCAATGCTCTGGTCCTTGATCTGCTTTAACAGCTCCTTCGAAAGTGAAAGCTTCAGTCCCAGAAACGGATATTCATAAGAATCCTGTGCCTTGCAGGTTACGTCGGAAGGCTTAAATGTACCTGCTACCAGATCTGATGAAACTGCCTCTCCATCCATCATCATTGCCGCTCCGGGATCTGCTGTTTCCGTGCTTTCCGCCGCTGTTACCGGCACGCTTCCAAATGCAGATATTCCTAATACCGCTGCTGCCATAAGTGCTGTTATTTTCTGTGTTCTTAATTTCATTGTTTATATTCTCCCTTCTGATATCACCGGCCCATATCCGGAACCGACGTATATTTTATATGTAAATCTTGCTCTCTGTAGCCTTACTATATCATCCCCTGTATAAAATCTCTGTTAAGAAATAAAAAAATTTACAGGAATTTTATGCTATACATGATATGATAGATAACAAAGCAAAATCAACTGTTTTTTAGGAGAATTTATTATGCATATATTGATAATCGAAGATGAAAAGCAGCTCTGCCAGTCTATTGCGGAGGGACTTCGCATGGATGGCTATGAAGCGGACACATGTTTTGACGGGGATGAAGGACTGGAATTATGTCTGGTGGAAAATTATGATCTCATCCTTCTTGATCTGAACCTTCCAGGCGTTGATGGTCTGGAAATCCTGCGCCAGTTTCGGGAATCCGATACTTCCACTCCCGTTTTGATCCTCTCTGCCAGAGGACAGATCCAGGACAAGGTTGAAGGGCTTGATCTCGGTGCCAATGACTATCTCACAAAGCCTTTTCATTTTGAAGAGCTGGAGGCACGGATCCGAAGTCTGACACGAAGGAAATTTATCCAGCAGGATGTATGTCTGCAATGCGGACGTATCAGCTTTGATACCCGTACAAGAAAGGCCAGTATCGATGGACTTCCTCTTTCTCTGACCCGAAAGGAAAGTTCTCTTCTAGAATATTTCCTTCTTCATCAGAACCGTATCATAAGCCCAGAAGAAATGATCGAGCATATCTGGGACGGAAGCGTCAACAGTCTCAGCAATTCCATTCGTGTCCACATTTCTTCTCTTCGAAAAAAGCTGCGCACGGCTCTCGGCTTTGATCCAATACAGAATAAGATCGGCCAGGGTTACATTTTAACGGAGGATATACAATGAAAAAAATAACCGGAAAGCTATCTCTTCAATGGCGTCTGACACTGATCACCGCACTGCTTATGACAGTCACCTGCATTCTGATGTATTTTTTTATCAGCCAGTCTGCAGTTGCCGGAATGGAGAATCTGGGAGATTACATGATACGGATCGATAACACAGACTCTGCTCCCATCACCTTTAATATGGATCCCTCCGTCTTATTTCCGGAGCTTTCCGATCAGCTGCAGCTGACCAAAAAACTTTTTCTCACCAAAGGACTCATGGTAACAGGGATCATCATCCTTCTCAGCAGTATCTGCACTTATTTTATCAGCCGTCAGGCATTACTTCCGCTTCGCAGACTCAGCCAGGAGGTAAACCAAATAGAGGTCCAGAACCTTTCAGAGGCTCTTGAAGTTCCTGCTACCAATGACGAAATTTCCCGCCTGACAATTTCATTTAACAAAATGCTCGCACGCCTGGATGAGGCCTTTACTGCACAGAAGCAGTTTTCTGCCAATGCAGCCCATGAGCTTAGGACTCCTCTTGCCGTTATCCAGACAAATCTGGAGGTCTTTGCCCGCAAGGAAACACCTGCTTTAAAGGATTATCAGGAGATTTTTTCCATGCTCCAGGAACAGACCGGGCGACTTTCCCATCTGGCTGAAATCCTCCTGGATATGACCGGTGTACAGACTGTTGAACGTTCCGAAAGGATCTCTCTGGCAGCACTGACGGATGAGGTTTTCTGCGACCTGGCTTCCATAGCGGAACAGAAAGAAGTTGAACTGATCCAGCAGGAGGGAGACTGCATCATTACCGGAAGCTATCTGCTGCTGTATCGCGCTGTGTACAATCTTGTGGAAAATGCGATCAAATACAATCACTCCGGTGGAAAAGTAACCGTAAATATCCATCCTTCCGAAGAAATAACAGATACATCCACGTCTGTCAATTACGTCTTTCTTGAAGTCTCTGATACCGGAATCGGCATTCCTCCTGAATATCAGGAAAAAATCTTCACCCCGTTTTTCCGTGTGGACAAATCAAGAAGCCGCGCTATGGGAGGTGCCGGCCTGGGGCTTGCACTTGTCAGTGAAATTGTCAGACAGCATAACGGACAGGTAAAAGTACTGGAAAGCAGCAAAAAAGGCAGCATGATTGCAATTATGCTGCCAGTCTGAGTTTGTATTACATTTACTTTATATGCTCATGAACGCAATCGCTTTGCGATCTGCGTTCAAATCCGAGTATATTTTCTCAACAATACTGTCTGTATCCATTTCGCAGGTAATAGACTGTTCCCTGAGAACTGAAGAAAAATCTTTTTCTCTCCACCATCTGCGCATATCTTTTTCACCAAATTCTCTGTTTCTTGTATTATGTCGTCTCACGGTTTCTTCAAACGACAGATCAAAATAAACAGGCAAATACGATATCTGATTTTCTCATCCTTCAGTTATCCTAGCAGAAATATCTGATTCCGGCAACTCAAAAAAAGCCTGGAAGAAATCAGCCACAGGCATTTTATTTCTTCCAGGTTTTTCTGTTTTCTGATTCTCAGTCAGCTGTCTTTGATCCGGCAGCTGATACAGCTCTGCATCCAGTTACATTCAGACTTATTCTGCCTGTGGTTTGCTTACCTGTGCTGTATCATTCTTTACTCCGGCAGATTTTTCGACATGCTCTTTCACAAGATTCCGTCCAAGCAGAGTCAGGCATACAAATGCGATCACTGCAAAAACAGCTCCGATCCCAAATACCACGTTCATCTCATAACCTTTGCTGCTCACCAGACCGGAGATCGCCGGTGCGCCAAAGGTTGCAAATACAATGCCGAACATGACAAATCCGTAATTCTCCCCGGTGTGCTTCATTCCGAAAATAGAGCTTGTCAGGGACGGAAAGCTTCCCATGATGCCGCCGTAGCAGCCGTACATCAGCACAACAGCAACCGTTACTGCCAGGGATCTTGATACAGCGAGAACTCCCATAGCGATCACTGCCACGATCAGCACTCCTTTGATGCAGACGATCCTTCCCACTTTATCTGCCAGTGTCGGAAGCACCAGTCTTGCTCCCGCATTGACAATGGATCCAAGCATAACGGCGCTGACTGCCACTGCAGACGGAATCCCAAGGTCGATCTGATAGGTCTGGGATACCGGTGAAACCATAAAATAAGAAATCAGTCCAAAGAACATGGTCGCAAGAAGAAGATAAAAATTTCTTGTACGCATCATCTCTCCGGATGTATACTGCTTCATCTCCGATGTTCCGGACTTTGCCGCAGAGCCACCTGCGTTCACCAGACTCTTATCGGGTGCCTGAAAAAAGATGCTGCACAGGATCCAGGAAACTGTGATGGCTGCCCCAATGATCAGAAAGGTTTTCTGCACGCCCTCTGCCTCCAGCAGCTTTCGACTCAGCGGCGCCAGGAAAAATCCGCAAAGTCCGTTGGCAGTTACCACAACACCGGAAGCAAATCCGGTACGGTCCGGGAACCATCTCTGCACAGTTGCCAAGATCACCGTGTAGATCATTCCCTGTCCAAATCCCTGCATCACGCCATAGGACAGATACATAGGAAGCGGTGTAGGAACGATCAGAAATGCGGATGCCAGGATTCCTGCCGCAAAGATCCCGCCTCCGATCCATACAATCGTCTTTTCCTTAAAGCGGTTCTGCATCCTTCCGCCTACGATATTTCCGAATACAAAGGTGCTCAGTGCCAGATAAAAGCACATGGATGCCTGTCCCTGGCTCCAGCCTGCCTGCTCCATCACATAGGGCTGGTAAATAGACCATACATGGGGATATCCGGTAAAAAAGATCGCGAAAGCTCCGAATATCATAGTCAGCAGACGCTGTTTTTTCTGTATTCCTGTCATAATTTCCTCCTCTGAAAAAGATTTCAGGCCTGCTCTGTATTCTCTGCTCACAGAATGCAGCCTGTTTCTGTACACACGATCTGCACGTTTTTCTGCACATTAGCTCCGCTTATCTTTGATATTTTCGCATTTGCGTGCCATTTCTCTTTATTTGCGTGTTAAATGCGTGTCAATTATGTTGTGTGTATGTTATCACACGCAGTCTGATTATGCAATATAAATTTACAGCTTGTTCTGTTTTCTCGTTTTTGTCCAAATTTTCCTGTTATTTCTTTGTATATTATTCACAATGCCCTTCTTTTAGGCACGCATATGCACGCGTATATTTCTTATTTAAAATACCGTCTTTATCCGTTTTTTCTATTTTATATTTCTTTATTTGTGCAAAAAAGCACGCCATGTAACAGGCGTGCTTTCGTGATTTTATATGATTTCTGTTTCTTATTTGATTATCTTCAGCTCATATTCCCTGATTCCCAGGCCGATCTTTTCTGCCTGATCCAGGGTTGCCTTCCACTCAATATTCGGATTGGAATCCTTAAAGTGGTCATGGTGACAGTGCCATCCCGGCTCTGCCAGATGCTCTCCAAGCTGGCTGTTAGCGATCGGTGTTGCCTTCAGGCAGGCATCTGCACAGGCCTGATCCAGTGCAACCGGGTCAAAGCTTGCGAACATTCCGATATCCGGAAGGATCGGCGCATCATTTTCACCATGGCAGTCACAGTTAGGGCTGATATCCTGTACCAGTGCAATATGGAAATGGGGACGTCCGTGACAGACAGCCTGTGCATACTCTGCCATCTTGCGGTCAAGAAGCTCGTTTGCACTGCTATTCGGATTGTATACGGCATCATAGCTGCAGGCCCCGATACAGCGACCACAGCCTTTGCATTTATCGTAATCGATAACTGCTTTCTTGTTTACATATGTAATCGCATCACTTCCGCACTCTTTCGCACAACGGCGGCAGCCACGACAGACTTCTTCATTGATGGCCGGCTTTCCGCTGGCATGCTGCTGCATCTTTCCGGCACGGCTTCCGCATCCCATACCGATATTCTTCAGAGCACCGCCAAAGCCGGTTGTCTCATGTCCCTTGAAGTGGCTGAGACTGATAAAAATATCTGCGTCCATGATAGCATGGCCGATCAGGGCAGTTTTACAGTATTCTCCGTTCACTACCGGAACTTCTACTTCATCGGTTCCTCGAACTCCGTCACCGATGATGATCTGACATCCGGTTGTGATCGTGTTAAATCCATTAAGATTTGCACAGTCCAAATGCTCCAGTGCGTTCTTTCTGCTTCCCGGATAAAGGGTATTACAATCTGTCAAGAACGGCATTCCGCCCTGCTCCTTACAGAGATCTGCTACTACCTTTGCATAGTTCGGACGAAGGAATGCCATATTTCCAAGCTCTCCGAAATGCATCTTGATGGCTACGAATTTTCCATCCATATCGATATCTTTGATTCCTGCGGCAACGCAGAGTTTTTTCAGTTTGTCCAGCTGACTGGTTCCCACCGGGCAACGAAAATCAGTGAAATAAACTGTTGATTTTTCCATTCTGGTTTTCCTCCTGTTTGATCATTTCAAAATAAATTTACCCTTTTCCTGACAATATGTCCAGTTTTTATACTAAAAATGTATAAAAAATGCGCTACTCTACTCTCGAAAAAGGATCTGCGAAAAATACCGGAACTTTCCATCATTAGTCCAGCACTGCATTCCCACAGCATCTGCCATCTTCTGCGCATCCACACAATAGGCAGACATACAGGAATTATGCTTGTACGGTCCGGCGCTCATGATCAGAATATCTGTTTTTCCGCACTCTTTCATCTTCTCTGAGAGCTGCTCTGTCAGTTTATTATGTGCAAGTTTGGCTTTTCTGTAATCCATGAGTCTGTCCTGCGTCGTCTGGAGCACCAGAGTGTTCTCATAATCCAGGGCACGTTCCTTCATTTCTTCCACAGTCCCGCTTTCCGGTGGACATGCGGGATTTTTATCATAATTACCACAGGCATTTTCTTCACAGAAAACACGGTATTCCGGCACAAACACCAGCTTATCGGTTTTCATGACCGCTGCATCGGAAAAGCCAAGCTTCTTTGCTTCTTCAATAAAATCCATTTTTCTCTCCTATGCTTTTTTCTTTTATAGTGCCACATTTTATTTGTTTTTACAAGCTCTGACTTTCACTCTGCCGCCAGGCGGATAAACTCCTCCATCTCTCTTGTCTTAAACTTATTTTTATGGTAAAAGATCTGCCGGTACATGGATATCTCCACATCTTCCACATGTAAAAGGGCAATTCTTCCTTTCCGGATATCCCGCTCCACAGCCAGATAGGGAAGAAAGGAAAGTCCGTGGTTCTTTTCCAGCATGCGGATGATAAAAGCGGTATCGCTGATCTCCAGTACCGGTGACAGGGCCTGCTTCTTAAGCGCCAGCTGCTGATCCAGGGCCTGCCGATAATTGGCATTCTTTTCCGTGAGAAAAAAAGGCTCTTCCAGAATATCCTCCATCTTCAGCGTCTTTCCCGCAAACTCCGAATCTGCAGAGGCCACAAATACTACCTGCTCCGCCTTCTCCATGACCTTCACCCAGTTCTGGTCCCACCTTGGGGTATCCAGTATATAAATAAGATCCAGCCCGTTATGCTCCATCATCCGTATCAGCTGCTCCGGTGTATCAATAGTCACCTGCATATTTACTTTCGGGTGAAACTCACGAAATTTGCTGAGAACAGCCGGAAGCTTTGCTGTGCAGAGAGATTCAATAGTCCCGATATGCAATGGATTTTTCAGTTCCGCATCATCATTCATTGACTTTTTTGCTTTATTTACGTCATATAAGATCCGGCTTGCATGCCCCATAAACTCTTTTCCGGACGGAGTAAGCACCACACGCTTTCCGGTTCTGTCAAAAAGTCTTGTTTCCAGCTCATTTTCCAGAAGACGGATCTGGACAGTGATCGCTGACTGAGTGTATCCCAGAACCTCTGCTGCCCTGGAAAAGCTCTGAAGCTGTGCTACATGTACAAACGTCTCCAACTGACGGATTTCCATGATTTTCTCCCTTTTACTATGAAATTTTTTCATCGTGATGATGAAATCTGTGAATTTGCCTTATTTTTATGTCAATGTTACAATACAATCACGAGGACGTCAATCGTATTTTTGTGCAAAATGAATAAATTCATACTTAGGAGGAAAGAATCCAAATGGAAAAGAAAAAAATCAAGATCGGACTTGTGCCGAAGCTGATCATTGCCATCATCGTAGGTATCCTGTTCGGCCAGTTCCTTCCGGAAGGCTTCTGTCGCTTTGTTGTAACCCTTTCCGGATTTTTCAGTACCTTTCTGAAATTCGTCATCCCGCTGATGATCCTTGCCTATGTGACCATGGGTATTGCGGATCTTTCACAGGGTGCAGGGAAGCTTCTCCTGATCACAGTGGCTCTGGCTTATGGCTCCACTCTGATCGCAGGTTCCGCATCCTATCTGGTATCATCCAGCCTGTTCCCGCACTTTATGAGTGAAGGTGCACTGGATCAGATTGCAGCTACCGCAGACGCATCCCTGACACCATTTTTCTCTATCACACTGGAGCCGGTCATGGATACTCTTTCTGCTGTTGCCCTTGCCTTTGTCATGGGACTGTGCCTCTCTTCCATGCGTGGAAAAGAAATGGGAAACAGCCTTTATAACGGAATGAGTGACTTTTCCAAGATCATTGATAAGGTCCTTCATACCATTATCATCCCGCTGCTTCCGCTTTACATCTGCGGAACCTTCACAGATATGACTATTTCCGGAAAAACCTTTGCCATCTTAAGCATCCTCTGGAAGGTATTCCTTGTTGTTATCATCATGCACCTAATCTGCATTACGATCCAGTTTGTGATCGCAGGTACTGTCAGCAAAAAGAATCCTTTCACTCTGATCAAAAATCAGATCCCGGGATACACAACTGCTCTGGGAACCCAGTCTTCCGCAGCTACCATCCCGGTCAATCTGGAATGTGCCAAAAAGGACGGCGTGTGTGAGCAGATCCGCAACTTCGTAGTACCGCTCTGTGCAAACATCCACATGGCCGGTTCCATGATCACCATCACAGCCTGTGCTACTGCAGTTTGCCTTATGAACCAGCTGCCCATCAGTCTTGGGATCATCGTTCCGTTCATCATGACTCTCGGTGTTGCCATGGTTGCATCTCCCGGTGCTCCCGGTGGTTCCATCATGACTGCTCTTCCATTCCTTTACATGGTATTCGGAGCGGAAGCCGGTGATCCGGACGGTGCCATCTGTGCTATCATGGTTGCCCTTTACATTACCCAGGATTCCTTCGGAACTGCCTGCAATGTATCCGGTGACAACGCCATCGGCGTGATCGTTGACACCATTTATAAGAAATTTATCGCAAAAACACCACAGGAGAATTAAGCAAAATGTCTTTTATCAGTGTATTTGACGTTATGGGTCCCAACATGATCGGTCCTTCCAGTTCTCATACCGCAGGGGCTGCACGCATTGCTTTCCTTGCCCAGAAGATGATCACGCCGCCCCTGAAAAAAGTGGAATTCATCCTTTATGGTTCCTTCGCCAGAACATACAAGGGACACGGTACAGACCGTGCCCTCCTTGGCGGGATCATGGGCTTTTCCACAGATGACATGCGTATACGGAATTCTTTTGATATTGCCAGGGAACAGGGGATCGACTTTTCCTTTACTCCAAATGAAGCGGAAACCGATGTCCATCCCAACACTGTAGATATCCATATGGTCAATGAACAGGGACAGGAAATGACAGTCCGGGGGGAATCGCTGGGCGGCGGCAAGGTCCGCATTGTGGAGATCAACCACGTGAAAGTGGATTTCACCGGCGAATACAGTGCCATCATCGTGATCCATCAGGATACTCCCGGTGTTGTGGCCTACATCACCAGATGCTTAAGTGAACGTAACATTAACATTGCCTTCATGCGCCTCTTCCGTGAATCCAAAGGAACCACAGCCTATACGATCGTGGAATCCGATGGTCATCTCCCGGAAGATATCGTAGAAAGCATTCACCGGAACACCAACATCCATGATGTCATGGTTGTTCAGATGTAGGGAAAAGGAGGATGTGTTTTATGGATTTCAAAAATGCCAAGGAACTTCTTGCTCTCTGCCAGGAAAAAAAGCTTCCGATTTCCGAAGTAATGCGCCAGCGTGAGATCCTTCTCGGTGAAACCACTGCTGAAATCGTGGACCAGCGCATGGACCGTGTTCTGGAGATCATGAAGGACGCTGCTTTTTCCCCCATCAAAGATCCGGTGATATCTATGGGCGGACTGATCGGCGGTGAAGCCCGAAAGCTCTGCGAATTTCATAACCTGGGAAAAAGCCTGTGCGGAAATGTTCTCGGAAAGGGGATCACCTACGCTATGGCAACCCTTGAGACCAACGCTTCCATGGGACTTATCGTTGCCTCTCCTACTGCCGGCAGTGCCGGGATCGTTCCCGGAATGATGCTTGCTCTTCAGGAGGTCTACGGCTTTTCCGATAAAAAAATCCGCCAGGCACTATTTAATGCAGGCGCGATCGGCTATCTTGCCATGCGTAATACAACAGTTGCCGGTGCTGTTGGCGGATGTCAGGCTGAGGTCGGAATCGCTTCTGCAATGGCTGCTTCTGCTGCTGTGGAGCTTCTTGGCGGTACACCTCTTCAGTGTACTTATGCTGCTTCCACGGTTCTTATGAACATGCTTGGACTTGTGTGCGACCCTGTAGGCGGCCTGGTGGAATATCCCTGCCAGAACCGTAACGCAGCCGGTGTTTCCAATGCCCTAATCGCAGCGGAAATGTCACTGGCCGGTATCCCCCAGTTCATCCCGCTGGATGAGATGATCGATGCCATGTATACTGTGGGCAAAAAACTTCCTGCAGAGCTTCGTGAAACTGCTCTCGGCGGTTGTGCAGCCACACCGTCCGCCTGTGAAAAGTGTCATCTTTGCAGTTGAAATGCAACTATGGCAGAGAAAAAGCAGTTGGATATCTTATGCCCCATTTGTTGCACAGCTCTATATTGAATAATAACTTCATAGTTTGCTCAGTCAGATAATAAAACGGAGAATTCCTTAAATTTTTCTTTCGGGAATTCTCCGTTTTCTTTTTTATAAATCCTAATTTATAATTTCATGTGTAAATATCTTTTATTTCTCCAGCACCGGGATATTCTCCTTTTCTGATGCAGTAATTTTACAGGTTTGTCATAAAACAGGCATTCTGATCTCGCATTCGCTGATTGCTCAGATTTTTTCGATTTTATTTCGTAATCCCAGCATTCTGTGATCCAGATTAGCAATTTCTTCTGCATATTTTTTTAATTCTGTTTCAATTTCCGCATTGTCTCTTTTTTTATAATACAATTCATATTCTAACACAGACCAGTAATCCATCGCAATGGTCCGAAGCTGTATTTCCACCAGTTCTTTCTGTTCACCTTCCGCAGAGTAGATAGGTACTTTCACGATCAAATGAAGACTTTTGTAGCCGTTTTTCTTTGGATTTTTAATGTAATCCTTGATCCGGATGATCTCGATATCTTTCTGCATTTCTAAGAATTCTGCCACCTGGTAAAGCTCATCCTCAAATGGACAGACTACACGGATGCCTATGAGATCCTTCAGATTTTTTCTGGCTGTCTCGAAATCCGGTTCCAGGCCTTTTTTCAGAAGTTTTGCGTAAATACTTTCCGCACTTTTGATCCGACTGGTAGTCTGACTGATCACAGTACGTTTTTTCTGCCCGGAAAGCTCTGCATTGATCATCTTCAGTTTTGCCATAAGGATATCGATGGCCGCCTTACAGCGGAGGCGGTAGTCCGGATCCTTGATGTAGCTTGCGATGGCTGCTGTTTTTTCTGCTGTCAGTTTCTGATTTTCTGGTTCTATTGAATCCGGAACTCTGCTCTGCTCTGACTTCTGAGCCGGAGCATCCATTTTTGGATTCTCCTTCTCCTGCTCTTCTTGGTCCTGTTCGAATCCATCTTTAATAGATTTCTGTTTTTTTCTTATTTTTTTCTTTGATTTCTTTTTTGTCATGTCTGCCTTATCTATTATTTTTAGTTTTCGTGTACATCTTATATATTATACCGGCCACATGCTGTTTTTCATCAAATCAACGTAAGACTATTGTTAAATCTGTGGTAAAAAAGTCCTCCGAAAAATCTCAAGATTATATCTCCTGATATCTCTGCGACTTCCCGAAGGACTCTTTCACACATAATTTACATATTAATAAAACAATTTACAGAAATTCCGACTGCAGCGCATCGTATCCGGTCTCACCTGTACGGATACGAACAGCGTTACGGATCTCGTAGCTGAATATCTTACCATCGCCCGGATCACCGGTGAATGCTGCTTTCTGAATGGCATCAATAACTTTAATCTCCCAGTCTTCTGATGATACTACAATCTCAAACTTGATCTTCGGTTTCAGAAATACATCGATCTTGGAACCACGGACATATTCTGTATAGCCGCGCTGTGTTCCGCAGCCCATGATCTGGGTTACTGTAAAACCGTTAACCTGGATCTCATTTAACGCTGCTTTGACATCTTCCATTTTTTCTTCTCTTACGATTGCTTCTATTTTAATCAACATACTATAATCTCCTCTTTAACACCATCATTCACATTAACAGGAAATGGACTCTTATCAGTCAAATCCATTAAATGACGGATATGCATTCTCTCCATGCTGGGATGCATCCAGCCCTACCATCTCTTCCTTCGGATCTACACGAAGCGGTGTAAAGATCCGCACGATCCCGATACAGATCAGCGTTCCCACAATAGCAACCGTAATGGTGATCACAATACTCAATACCTGCGCCAGGAACAGACGATGATCTCCAAACACAAGGCCGTCCCATTTTGCAACAGAGTTAATGGAAGTTTTTCCGAAGAGACCTGTTGCGATTCCTCCCCAGATACCACCGATACCATGGCAACCAAAAGCATCCAGGGCATCGTCGATCTTCAGCTTCTGTTTCAAAAGGATCACAGTAAAGTAACAGATCGGGCTTACCAGAATCCCAATGATAAAGGATGCCCATACCGGTACGAAACCAGCTCCCGGTGTAATGGCCACCAGTCCGATAACAAGACCTGTGGATGCACCAACCAGTGTCGGTTTTCCCTCGCGGATCACCTCGATCAGCATCCAGGTCAGCAGTGCGCAGGCAGAAGAAATGCTGCTGGTCATAAAGGCATGTGCCGCAAGGCCGTCTGCCTTCAGCGCACTTCCTGCATTAAAGCCGAACCATCCGAACCACAGCATAGCTGCTCCGAGAAATACAAATGGGATATTGTGTGTGCGATAGGTTGCTTTTGCATAGCCTCGTCTCTGTCCAAGATAAATGGCAAGAACCAGTGCACTGACACCGGAACTGATATGTACCACGTTTCCTCCTGCGAAATCCACGGAACCGATGGTTGCCAGAAATCCACCGTCTCCCCAGACCATATGTGCCATTGGATAATACACGATCAAAGACCAGATCGCAATAAAGAAAAACAGTGCCTTAAAACGCATCCTTCCAACCACGGCACCGGTGATCAGTGCCGGTGTGATCATGGCAAACATCATCTGGAACGCCACAAATACCAGATGCGGGATCGTATCCGCATAAGGTCCCGGCTCCCAGCCTACGCCATTCAGCGCAAACCAGCGAAAATCTCCGATGATCCCGCCATGATTTCCTCCAAATGCCAGCGAATATCCAAACAATGTCCACATAACTACGGACAGTCCCATGATCGCCCCACAGGCCATCATGGTATTTACCACATTTTTCCTGCGGACCAGTCCTCCGTAGAAAAACGCAAGCCCAGGTGTCATAAAGAACACAAAGGCTGTACAGATCAGCATAAAGCCGGTATCTCCTGCATTCATCATTCATTTCCTCCTCAATTCCCTCAATTATTCTGCAACGCAAAAAGCGCCTGGAAACTCAATTTCCAGACGCCTTTGTCATGTCAGTTAGCATAGCAGATAATTTGTGGGTTTTCAAGAGTTTTTTCGCTATTTTTCTGTTTTCTTACAGAATTACTATGTTTTATGTGGATATGAAATTTATTTTCGGCAATCTATCCGGTTATAAATATTGGAGAGATTTTATTTTATCTATTACTATACTATAACACGGACTATGCTCAGGATCAGCAGATGTGCCGGATAAAAGATATAGAAAAACCACTTGGAAAACTTCGGTGCTTTTTCGGATTTTTTGCCATTATAGAAGCACAGGATGATGATTCCTGATGCCACGATCCCTGCTGCCGAAAACAGAGCATGGAGCATTGCCGGTCCGGCTGCCATTTTTTCCACGTAGGAGCTGTAGTTAAACAGCACAAAAAGGGCAGCACCGACTCCGTACGCTGTTATCATCCTCTTCCTGTTCCCCCAGCTCTCATGGAACCAGATGGTAAAAACCGGTGCCAGGATTGCCCAGTCCGAATAAACGGATAGTAAAAGGAGCAGGATCAGAAGTGGAATTCTCCATTTACTTGCCATCATCCTTTCCTGAACAACCAGGATCATAAAGCAGATAAACAGAGTAAAGATCATATTCAGCTGTGAATTCCCAAAGGCTATCATATAGGGAACCTGGGAGATTCCGGCAAAGATCAGAAGCCTTTCACCGTATTTTCTCCGGGAATGTGTATAGTAAAAACCTTCCACAAGAAAATAGCACATGGTAATGGCTGTGAAGTAGCCAATGTCTATAAACACTTCCCACAGGATCGTGTTTTCCGGCAGAAGCACGTTGGCGATATGGTTCAGAAGCATGGTAAAAATTGCCAGATATTTAATGGCATCCCGGGTCAGTCCCGGCTTTTCTGTTGTTGGCATGATTTTCTCCTTCTGTGCAGAAAAATTTTCAGATCTTTCACATCTTCTACACAATATAATACATTTATCTTACACTGATTTTCTGACTCATACAACTTTTTTTGTTATTGCTGGAGTTGCCTTTTTCTTAAGGTAAGCTTATACTGTAGAAAGCGTGTTATTTTATATGGCAAAACTTCTCAGCAAACACTGTAAAACAATAAATTCGGAAAGGAATTATCGATCATGATCCAGGATATCGCACCACATACCTATCACAATGAGTACAAACCTGTGGCCCCGGATAAAGAAAGCCACATCCTCGCCTATGAAGAAGGAAAGATCCTTATGAAAAAAGATGGCGAGACTATGACTCTTCCAAGCTTTGGAGAGCTGGAAGGAAAAGTTGAAAACCTCTATGAGAATTATATCTATCTCTTCTCCATTGACGAAGAGCATTTTTATCTGATCCCGGATCTTGACACCAGGCTCCTTCCTGGTTATCAGTTTGAGATCACAAGAGTTCTCCGCACAGCGGAGCCACAGTATCTGGCTTTCGCAGGAATCACCGGATATCAGCTCTTTCAGTGGTACAGCAAGCGCCGTTTCTGCGGCTGCTGCGGAAAACCGATGGTACATGATAAACATGAGCGCAAGATGATCTGCCCTGCCTGTGGAAACGGTGAATATCCGGTGCTTTCTCCGGCTGTGATCGTAGGCGTTACCAACGGTGACAAGCTGATCCTCTCCAAATATGAGGGCCGAAATCACACCCGCTACGCCATGATCGCAGGTTTTGCCGAGATTGGCGAGACCATCGAGGAGACTGTCCACCGTGAAGTTATGGAAGAGATCGGCGTAAAGGTCAAAAATCTCCGCTACTACAAGAGCCAGCCATGGTCCTTTTCCGGAACCCTTCTGTTTGGCTTCTACTGTGATCTGGATGGCGACGACACTCTGACTGTAGACCACGATGAGCTTTCCATGGCCTCCTGGTTCAACCGGGAAGACATTCCGGATGAAGGAGATAATATCAGCCTTACCAAGGAGATGATGATGGCATTTAAGCATGGAAAAGCCTGAAGTATCACTTGCCTGATTCCGTAAACAATTTTTCGCAACCAATTTCACAAAAAACACCGGCCATTCATCTGTAACATGTCCTGTCCAGGCTGCCAGATCATCTCTGACATCTCAGCCCCAGTACATATTCCAATGAATGCCGGTGTTTTTATTTTCTATTTTTCTATTTTTCTTCCGAGCCGGAGCAATCTGCCTAAAACCGTTTTATTTCTCCGGTGTCAGATGCCAGATATCTCTGTTGTACTCTTCGATGGTTCTGTCTGAAGAGAAATATCCTGCTTTTCCGATATTTACAAGCATTTTCTCTGCCCATGCGGTTCTGTCCTCATAATCGGACAGTGCCTGATCTTTCACCTTCGCATAATCCTCGAAGTCAAGAAGAGTCATGAACCAGTCTTTGCTTACGATCTCATGATGCAGTCTTCTTAAATGCTCCTCACTTCCAATAGAAAGAAGCTCGTTTCCTACAATAAAGTCTACTGCACGACGGATGCGCTCGTCTTTCTCATAAAAATCTCTGGAGCAGTAGTCAGCCTTTTCATAGTGTTCGATAACCTGCTCACTGGACTCTCCAAAGATATAGATATTATCCTTGCCTACCAGCTGGCTGATCTCCACATTTGCACCATCCATGGTTCCCAGTGTTACAGCACCGTTGAGCATGAACTTCATGTTTCCTGTTCCGCTGGCCTCCTTGGAAGCAAGAGAGATCTGCTCGGAGATATCGCAGGCAGGGATCAGCTTCTCTGCTGCACTTACGTTGTAGTTTTCCACCATAACAACTTTCATGTACGGGGAAACCTCCGGATCATTGTTGATAAGCTCCTGTAAGCAGAGAAGCAGGTGGATAATATCCTTTGCGATAACGTATGCCGGAGCTGCCTTTGCACCGAAGATAAAGGTTACCGGGCGCTGCGGCTTCTCGCCTGCCTTGATCTTCAGGTAACGGTCAATGATGTAAAGTGCGTTCAGCTGCTGACGTTTGTACTCATGAAGACGTTTGATCTGGATATCATAAACACTGTGTGTGTTGATCTCTTCACCTGTGTTGGCTTTGATAAACTCCGCGCATCTCTTCTTTGCATCCTGCTTGATCTTAAGGATATTTGCAAGAACGTCCTGATTTCCCTTGAAGCCAAGCATCTTGTCAAGCTCAAAGGAATCCTTACGGAAGCCGTCACCGATCATAGATGTGATGTACTCTGTCAGCGGATGGTTGCAGTGAAGGAGCCATCTGCGGAAGGTGATTCCGTTTGTCTTGTTATTGAATTTCTCCGGATAGATCTCATAGAACTGATGAAGCTCTGTCTCCTTCAGGATATCGGTATGAAGGGATGCAACACCGTTGATGGAAAATCCGTAGTGTATGTCCATATGTGCCATGTGTACCAGGTCGTTCTTGTCGATGATGGCAAGATTTTCCTGCGGATATTTTGCTTTGATACGCTCGTCCAGCTTGCGGATGATCGGCATCAGATGCGGAACAACCTCCTCAAGATAGGAGATCGGCCATTTCTCAAGTGCCTCTGCAAGAATGGTATGGTTGGTATAAGCGCATACATGAGATACGATCTCGCATGCCTCCTCGAACTCGATTCCACGCTCTGTGAGGAGACGGATAAGCTCCGGAATTACCATACTCGGATGTGTATCGTTGATCTGGATCACTGCGTAATCGGCAAGGTCATGAAGATTGCAGCCTTTTGCTGTTGCCTCATCCAGGATCAGCTGTGCCGCATTGCTTACCATGAAGTACTGCTGATAGATACGAAGCTTTCTTCCTGCATCATCGCTGTCATCCGGATAAAGGAACAGTGTCAGATTGTGGAGCAGATCCCTCTTATCAAAGGAGATTCCCTCGCCCACAATGCTCTCGTCTGCAATATCAATATCAAAAAGGCGAAGCTTGATTGCTTTGTTCTCATAGCCTGCAACATCAATATCATACAGTGTGGATTTCAGCATAAAGCCCTTAAACGGCACGTAATAGGAAACGCCTGCATCTGTAAGCCAGCTCTCCGGCTGGATCCACGGATTCGGTGTCTCAAACTGAAGATGATCCTTAAACTCCTGTTTGAAAAGTCCGAGGTGATAATTAAGTCCGATTCCTTCTCCCGGAAGTCCCAGAGTTGCAATGGAATCCAGGAAACATGCTGCCAGACGGCCAAGTCCGCCGTTTCCGAGAGATGGCTCCGGCTCGATCTCCTCGATCATGGAAAGCTCTTTTCCGTTTTCTTTAAGATATTTCGCAACTTCCTCATAAACGCCCAGATTGATCAGGTTGTTGGAAAGAAGCTTACCGATAAGGAACTCTGCGGAAATATAATAAATTTTCTTTTTTCCTTCCTGATAGCCACGGCCCTTCAGCTGCTCCTTTGTCCAAGAAAGAAGTCCGTGATAGATTTCCTCGTTTGTACAATCTTTTACATTTTTGTTATATTTGTCTTCAAATACTTTGCTTAATGTTTCCATTTTGATCTCCTTTCATGGATCTTGATGGGATGAAATATGTTTTTACAAGGTTGTTTGCTTTGTTTTTGATGATATTAGGATATCACGCATTTCTTTTCAAAAATATAACAATCCTGTCATGATATGCAAGATATTTGTCAGACTGTTTTTCACTTTTTACGGTAGCTCTGCATAAAAACGTAACCGATACATATGCGGTTGCTTCGGGAGCTTTCTCAGATCTGTCTCATACGCTTCCTGTACTTATGCGGTGAAACCTTATTGGACTGCTGAAATTTCTTTATAAAATAACTTGTACTGTTAAATCCCACCTGCATGGCGATCTCCGTCACAGGTGCATCGGAATGCGTAAGAAGATACTTCGCCTTCTCCATACGGAAGTCATTGATGTATTCCACCAGGGTTTTTCCCGTATACTGGCGGAAAAGCTTCATAAAATAATACTCACTGTAATTGGAAAGTCCGGAAAGCTCTGAAACGGTAAGATTCTCCTGGTAGTGAAGGCTGATATGATCCAGCACTTCCTTTACTGCTGCAAGGCTCTTGTTCTGCTCTGTGCTTACCGGGATAATATAATGCTTCGTCAGCATCTCATAAAAGAAATCAAAGAACAGCATTTTCAGCTTCACATAGAAATATGGCTTCTTCTCCGTATGACAGTCATGGATCTCCAGAAAAATTTCCCGTAGCTTCTCATATCCGGAATCTCCTTCTTCTATATGATGGCAGAATTCTGCCTTGTTTTCTATTAATGGTGATACCACACATTCCTGGCAGATATCTCCCGGCTGACCTGCAAGGAAGCCCAGGCTGAAAACCACACTCTTATAATAAAGAGGCTTCTTAAGATCCGTGCGCATACTATGGAGAACTCCGCAGTTCACGATCAGGATATCCCCCTTTTTCAGGCGGATGCTCTCCCGGTTCAGTCTGGCAAAACCGCTGCCTTTTTCAATATACATGATCTCCATCTCACTGTGCCAGTGGTCATACAGCGCATGAAAGATCTCACAGTCCCCCGTGTACGTCTCCACCGGCAGCTCAAAAGAACCGTGAGGGCTTAATTCTTTTAAATTGTCATCCACTTCGGATACGTGAAGAGGATTTTTTGCGGATGTGTCTGTTTCTGGCATGATTTCCTCCGTGATCAATATCTATCCTGCGAACATTTGCCTTACGCTGGATATACAATCCTTGCATAATAATTCTGTTTGACTCCCTTAGTGTAAAGGATATTTACAACCATGACAATATTATATTTTCCTGTTTTCTTTTTTATGACGTTACGGTTACTCTGTTCTCAGCAACACGCTTCGCGATGCACTTCCATAAACGGCAACCTTGACTTTTCCCCTTCCAACTGCTATATATAATATTTAGAATAAAATAATTTGACTTTAAAAGGAACGAAAACTACCATGAATCCATTAAAAAAAGCTTACTGCCGGGTTTTCCAGAATGTCTTTAAATTCGCCCTTCCACTGCTTCCTTACCGCAATCCGAAGATCATCGGAAGCGTCAAAGGTATTCCGGAAGTTCTGGAAAAAAGAAACTATAACAATGTACTCATCATCACAGATGCAGGGATCCGAAGCCTTGGCCTTACAGAAAGACTGGAGCAGACACTGAAGCGAAGCTGCATCTCTTACCACATCTATGACAAAACCGTTGCCAATCCAACAACCGTCAATGTGGACGAAGCCCTTCACATGTATCTGGACAATGACTGCCAGGCGATCATCGGCTTCGGCGGAGGTTCCAGTATGGACTGTGCAAAAGCCACAGCAGCCCGCATTGCCAAGCCACACCAGTCTCTTGCTCAGATGAAGGGAATCCTGAAGATCCACAAAAAGCTTCCTCTTCTCATCGCCATCCCCACGACTGCAGGAACAGGAAGTGAAACAACACTTGCTGCTGTCATTACCGATGCAGAAACACGGCACAAATATGCCATCAACGATTTTCCGCTGATCCCACGCTACGCAGTCCTTGACCCGAAAGTGACTTTAAGCCTTCCGCCGTTTATCACAGCTACCACCGGCATGGATGCCCTGACTCACGCAGTGGAAGCCTACATTGGAAATTCCACTACACCTGGCACAAGAAAAAATGCCCTGGATGCGGTCAGACTGATCTTTGAAAATCTGGATACCGCCTACACAGACGGCAATAATATTGAAGCAAGACGAAATATGCTCCGCGCCTCCTATTTCGCAGGCTGTGCCTTCACCAAATCCTACGTTGGATATGTCCACGCAATTGCACATTCCCTCGGCGGAAAATATAATGTTCCACATGGGCTTGCCAATGCAGTGATCCTTCCTATGGTACTGGAAACATACGGAGATTCCATCACTCACAAACTTCGCAACCTTGCCGTAACTGCCGGTCTCTGCGATAAACATGAGGACGATAAAACTGCTGCCCGGATGTTTATTGATGCAATAAAAGATATGAAAAAACGCTATGACATCGGAGACTATATTCCGGAAATCCAGGAAACAGACATCCCGGAGCTTGCCCATTACGCAGATAAAGAAGCCAATCCTCTGTACCCGGTTCCTGTACTGATGGATGCCGGCGAACTTGAAACACTGTATTACAGACTGATGCCTCCGGCAGGCAATTGCTAAAACAGCCATTGGCATAGAAAGATTTTTTCGATATTTCGAATACAGTTTTTTCAGAAAGGACTACAATTCCATGGAAAAAGAACAGATCAACCAGCTTTTAGATAAACAGCGCCAGTACTTCTACTCCGGCGCAACTCTTGACCTTGATTTTCGCATCAGCGCCCTGAAACGTCTCCGCGCTTCCATTCGGAAACACGAAGATCAGATCCACGCCGCGCTGAAAAAGGATCTGGGAAAAAGTAATTTCGAAAGCTATATGTGTGAGACCGGACTGGTGCTCTCCGAGATCACACATATGCTAAAAAATATCCGCTCCTACACAAAAGAACAGACCGTTCCAACTCCACTGGCACAGTTCCATTCCCACAGTTTCCGCAAACCATCCCCCTACGGTGTGGTTCTCATTATGAGTCCGTGGAACTATCCGTTTCTTCTCACCATAGAACCACTGGTAGACGCCATTGCAGCCGGAAACACAGTCATCCTAAAACCAAGTGCCTACTCACCGGCAACAAGCGAAGTGATCCGTCTTCTCATCCATGAATGTTTCGATGAAAAATACGTTGCAACTGTCACAGGCGGACGTGCGGAAAACACACATCTTCTCAGTCTGCACTTTGATTACATCTTCTTCACGGGAAGCCAGTCTGTGGGAAAAGAGGTCATGAGAAAGGCTTCCGAACACCTCACACCAGTCACTCTGGAGCTAGGTGGAAAAAGCCCCTGCATCGTGGACAAAACAGCCAATCTCCGCCTTGCGGCAAAACGTATCGTATTCGGCAAGTTCCTGAACTGTGGCCAGACTTGCGTGGCTCCGGACTACATCTACTGTGATCCGGAGATCAAAGAAGCCCTGGTCGCAGAGCTTCGCAGACAGATCACACGCCAGTATGGAAAAGAACCACTGAAGAACCGGAATTATGGAAAGATCATCAACGAAAAGCATTTCGACCGTATCAACAGTCTGATCGATCCTGCCAAAACTGTCTGCGGCGGTGGTTCCAACCGTGAAACACTTCAGATCGAGCCGACAGTTCTTGATAACGTAACCTTCGAAGATCCGGTCATGCAGCAGGAAATCTTCGGTCCGGTACTTCCGGTCCTCACCTATGACTCTCTCGGAGGTGCCGTAGCAAAGATCAATTCCATGGCACATCCGCTGGCTCTTTATATCTTCACCGAAGATGAAAAAAATGCCCGGGAAGTTACTTCCCGATGTGGTTTCGGCGGTGGCTGTATCAACGATGTCCTCATACATCTGGCAACCAGCAATATGGGCTTCGGCGGCTTTGGTGAAAGCGGCATGGGATCCTATCATGGCATCGACGGCTTCCGGACATTCTCTCATTATAAGAGTATTGTAGATAAAAAGACCTGGATCGATCTTCCTATGCGGTATCAGAAATATCGGAAGATTTATGAGAAAATGGTACGGTTGTTTATGCGTTAGATATAAAGGGGAGGGCGCTGCCTGATGCATCGCCCTCCTGTTACTTTAGATTTTCTTATTATTTTTCCCAGATGATCTTTACCGGCATGATCCCGGTCAGTTCTTTGCTTTTTTCATCCGGCTGGCTGCAGCCTGCATAAATTTCAAATTTCTTTCCTTCTTCCATCCGTTTTCCTGTTTCATCTACTACGGTGAATGCTTTTTCCCATATTGGGATTTCTATTTTTCGGCATTCTCCCGCCTTCAGGAATATCCGCTGAAAACCGGCCAGCATCGGATTGGGAATGGCATTTTTGCTGTCGATATTTTTTACATAGATCTGAACAACATCCTCTGTATCATATGCGCCGTTATTCTGCACTTCTACCTCCACGTTTATCTTCTGTCCACATGTTTTGACCTCTGCTTTATCTACTGCCACCTTACTGTACGTCAGACCATATCCAAAAGGAAACTGTGCTTTTCGTTCCATATAGCGATATGTTCTGCCTTTCATGGAATAATCGGTAAAATCCGGAAGTTCTTCCAGGCTTTCATAAAATGTCACCGGAAGTTTTCCTGATGGCGAGATTTCTCCAAACAGTACCTTTGCCGCTGCCTTCCCGCCCTGGCATCCAGGGTACCACAGCATCATGACGGCATCAAATTTCTCTGCCGCATATTTCAGATTAAGGTCACTTCCTGCCAGCAGACAGAATACTGCCGGTTTTCCTGTGTCTGCGATTGCTTCCATCAGTTCTCGCTGTACTCCGGGAAGTTCAATATCTTCTTTATCTCCCGATACATAGCTGTTTCCGGTGTCTCCCTCTTCTCCTTCCAGTGTCTCATCCAGTCCCATACATAAGATCACCACATCGCTGTTTTCCGCAACCACCTTTGCTTCCGCAATACGATCTCTGGTAAACGCAAGGTGCTCCGTCCGGTCTCGGAACAGATCACAGCCTCTGGAAGTAAGGATCCTTACATCGTCTCCCACATAATCCTGGATGCCTTCCTGTATGGTAATATACCTGGAAGCTGTCCCGTGATAATTGCCGATCAGCGCCTGTCTGCTGTCCGCATTTGGTCCGATGATCCCTATTGTTTTCAGTTTTTCTTTATCAAGCGGAAGAATCCCGTTATTTTTCAGCAGAACAAAGCTTTTTTCCGCTGCTTTCTCCGCTGCATCCAGATGCCTGGGAGATTCTACCTCCATGTAGGAGATATTGTCATATTCGCTTCCATCAAACAACCCCAGCAGATACCTTGTGGTAAAAAGCCGCACTGCTGCCCGGGTTATGGTTTCTTCTGTGACAAGCCCCTTTTCGTATGCCTTCATAATGTGAAGATAGGTATTTCCACAATTCAGGTCACAGCCATTATTAATAGCCAGTGCTGCAGATTCAACGGCTGTATCCGTTACCATATGGTGTTCATGAAAATCACGGATCGCCCAGCAGTCTGATACAAAATGCCCCTGAAATTTCCATTCGCCTCTGAGTTTTTTCTGTAATGTGGGACTTCCGCAGCAGGGTTCCCCGTTTGTCCGGTTATAAGCTCCCATAACCGCTTCTACTTTCGCTTCTTTTACCAGACCTTCGAATGCCGGCAGATACGTTTCTTCCATATCTTTTGCAGATGCTTCCGCATTAAATTCATGGCGAAGTGCCTCCGGCCCGGAATGTACTGCAAAATGTTTGGCACAGGCTGCTGCCTTCATTGTATCCCTATTTCCCTGAAGTGCTTTTACAAAGGAAACTCCAAGTTCTTTTGTAAGATACGGATCTTCCCCATAAGTTTCATGGCCTCTACCCCATCGTGGATCACGGAAAATATTGACATTAGGAGACCAGAACGTCAATCCCTTATAAATATCTCTGTCACCGTTTACGGAATATGCATTATACTTTGCTCTGCCCTCTGTTGCCACGATACCGGCCATCTCTGCCACAATTTTCCGGTCAAAAGCTGCCGCCATTCCGATCGCCTGTGGAAAAACCGTTGCCTGACCGGCTCTGGCAACACCGTGAAGTCCCTCATTCCACCAGTTATATGCCGGAATTCCCAGTCTTTTTATTGCAGGTGCATCGTACCTTAACTGACTGGCTTTTTCCTCCAGCGTCATCCTGGCAACCAGCGCTTCTGCTTTCTTCTTTGCTTCTTCCCGATTCATCCCCAATTTCCTCCTCACCTTTTTTTATATCATCTATCACCTGGTCTCTGACTGTCAAGCAGATATTTTCTGTAATTTCTCCGAAGTCTGCTTAGCACAAAAAAAATCTGCCTTACCCTTTCTTTTTGGATAAAGCAGATTTTTATTACACTTTGTGATCTGTAATCCGATTTCAGCCGGAAACTTATCTGATCGCGTCCTTCATCTCTTTCACATAAGCCTTCACCTTCGGCACACAGTCCTTGCCGTAAGCTCCACAAAGCTTCACGATAGCAGATCCTACAATGGCACCGTCCGACTGGTCTGCCATTTTTTTTGCCTGCTCCGGGGTGGAGATTCCGAATCCTACTGCACATGGGATGTCTTTCTGGGATTTTACCAGCTTCACCATAGCTCCGATATCTGTGGTAATGCTGGTACGCATTCCTGTTACACCAAGGGACGATACGCAGTAAACAAAGCCTTCCGCCTCTTTTGCGATCATAGCGATCCTCTCATGGGAGGTCGGTGCGATCAGGGAGATCAGGTCAAGGCCGTACTGTTTGCACACAACATCAAACTCTTCTTTTTCCTCAAAGGGAACATCCGGAAGGATCAGTCCATCCATTCCAACTTCTGCTGTTTTCTTGATAAAACGCTCTGTTCCGTAAGAAAATACTACGTTTGCGTAGGTCATGAATACCATTGGGATTTTTGTATTTTTACGGATTTTTTCTACCATTGCAAAAACTTTATCTGTAGTCACGCCGCCTGCAAGTGCCCGGACATTGGCTTCCTGGATCACAGGTCCCTCTGCGGTAGGATCTGAGAACGGGATTCCAAGCTCGATCAGGTCTGCTCCAGCTTCTTCCATTGCATAAACCAGCTGCTCTGTTACCTCCAGAGACGGATCTCCGCAGGTCAAAAAAGGAATAAATGCTTTTCCGTTTGCAAATGCTTCTGTAATTCTCTTATTCATGAATATCCTCCCCTCTGTAGCGGGCGATTGCCGCACAGTCCTTATCTCCACGTCCTGAAATGGTAACTACCATGATCTTGTCTTTTCCAAGTGTTGGTGCGATCTTTTTCGCATAAGCCACTGCGTGAGCACTTTCGATCGCAGGAATGATTCCTTCTGTTCTGGAAAGATATTCAAAAGCCTCTACTGCTTCGTCATCTGTAACAGGTACGTACTCTGCTCTTCCGATATCGTAAAGATGTGCATGTTCCGGACCTACGCCTGGGTAATCAAGACCTGCGGAGATGGAGTATACCGGTGCAATCTGTCCGTATTCGTCCTGGCAGAAGTAGGATTTCATACCATGGAAGATTCCGAGACGACCGGTTGCGATGGTTGCCGCAGTCTCAGCAGTATTCACACCACGTCCTGCTGCCTCACAGCCGATAAGACGAACGTCTTTGTCATCAATGAAATTGTAGAAGGTTCCGATAGCATTGGAGCCGCCGCCTACGCAGGCCAGGACAACATCCGGAAGTCTGCCCTCTTTTTCCAGCATCTGTTCTTTGATCTCCTTTGAGATCACGGCCTGGAAATCACGTACGATGGTCGGGAACGGGTGCGGTCCCATAACAGATCCCAGTACATAATGGGTATCTGCAATACGGTTTGTCCACTCACGCATAGTCTCCGAAACAGCATCCTTTAAGGTTGCGGTTCCGCTTGTGACTGCATGGACCTTTGCTCCGAGGAGACGCATTTTATATACGTTCAGAGCCTGACGCTCGGTATCCTCTTTTCCCATGAATACCTCACATTCCATGCCCATCAGTGCTGCTGCAGTTGCAGTTGCCACGCCGTGCTGGCCTGCGCCGGTCTCAGCGATCACACGAGTCTTGCCCATTTTTTTTGCCAGAAGCACCTGCCCAAGTACGTTGTTGATTTTATGGGCTCCTGTGTGGTTCAGATCCTCACGTTTCAGATAGATCTTGGCTCCGCCAAGGTCCTCGGTCATATGTGCCGCATAGTAAAGACGGGAAGGTCTTCCTGCGTATTCATTAAGAAGCTCTGTGAGCTCACGGTTGAATTCCGGGTCATTTTTGTAGTGGTTGTATGCTTCCTCAAGCTCCAGAACGGCGTTCATCAGTGTTTCCGGGATGTACTGTCCGCCATGGATGCCGAATCTTCCTTTTGACATATTAAAAATCCTCCTTTATGTTTCTTACTGCGTATACTGCTTCTAATATTTTATCCGGGTCTTTGTGACCGTCGGTTTCTACACTGCTGCTTAAATCTACTGCCCAGGGGTGAAGCAGATGTATGGCTGATTCCAGATTTTCACAGCCCAGACCTCCTGCCAGAAACCAGGGACGTTTGATCGCCGGTACCAGACTCCAGTCGAAAGTTTCTCCTGTTCCTCCTGCGCCCTGATCCAGCAGAATATAGTCTGCTTCCGAACGAATCGCTTTCTTTATATCTGCTTCTGTTTTTATGGAAAAAGCCTTTATCAGAAGCTGGTCTGTCATGGTCTTAAGCTGTCTGATATAATTCTCGTCCTCCTGGCCATGAAGCTGTGCCAGTGCGATGGTTCCTTCGTTTAAAAGCTGTGCAGGAAGCTCCACCGGTGCATTGACAAATACGCCTACCGGCAAAATGCTATCATCCAGTTCTTCCCTGAGAGCCTTCAATTGCTCCACGGTGACGTTTCTTCTGCTTTTTGGGAATTCTACAATGAATCCTGCAAAGTCCGGTTTAGCCTGGTTAACTGCCTGGATATCTTCCGGGCGGGTCAGGCCGCAGATCTTGATCCTGGTTCTGCTCCCATGTTTCAACGGTTGTTCTCTCATATTCAGCCAATCCTGCCCTTTCTGTCTGACCCTGCCCCTTCCTGTTTCGTTACTATTTGCTGCTGGTCAGCTCTGTTACTTATTTGCTCTATTCTTTCGTTTGGCCTTTATACAAGCGCTCTACCATTCAGATTTTCCAATGCAGCTTTCTTATCCGGGCTTCGCATCAGGGTCTCACCGATCAGGACTGCACCTACCCGGTTTCTTTCCAGGATAGCGATATCACCTGCGTTTTTGATTCCGCTCTCAGACACAAATACCACCTTGTCCGGTGCCAGGTTTCGAAGACGGATGCTGTTATTCATATCAACCTTAAAGGTTTTCAGGTCACGGTTGTTTACACCGACGATCTTTGCACCTGTCTTTAATGCTCTTGCCACTTCATTCTCGTCATGAGCTTCCACCAGTGCATCCATTCCCAGAGTTTCTGCAAGCTCTCGGTATTCCAGGAGTTCCTGGTCATTTAAGATAGCACAGATCAGAAGCACTGCCGATGCACCGAATGCTTTTGCCTGATAGATCATGTACTTATCCACCGTGAAGTCCTTCCGAAGGACCGGAATATCCACTGTTTCTGTGATCTCACGGAGATAAGTATCACTTCCCATGAAATAAAATGGCTCTGTGAGGCAGGAGATCGCAGATGCACCTGCTGCTTCGTATTCTTTCGCAATTTCCAGATACGGAAATTCCGGTGCGATCAGCCCCTTGGAGGGGGAAGCTTTTTTTACTTCACAGATGTAGGACATACCCGGCTTTTTCAACGCTTCCAGAAAGGACGGCTGCTGTGGTGCTTTTTCTGCCAGGGTTTTCAGCTGTTCCAGGGGAAACTGACGTTTTTCCTTCCGGATACGTTCTCTTGTTTTTTCTGCGATTTCCTCCAGAATGTTTTTTTCGCTCATTCTTTGTTTGTCTCCTTGATATTTCAGTTCAACTCTCATTCGGCACTTTCAAGAAGTCTGACAGATTAATGTTTCCGTTCGTATCTCTTCCGATAGGGATTGCCGATTTCTCTTCTGCCGCTATTATTTTCAAATCTCGTTACTTAATTTGATGAATTCCTCAAGCTTGGCAGCAGCTGCACCACTGTCGATCAGATTTTCAGCCATTCTTACGCCGACTTCCAGGCTCTCTGCCTTTCCTGCGATATAAAGTGCTGCACCTGCGTTCATGCAGACCGCCTGACGCTTCGGGCCTTTTTCGGTTCCGTTTACAATGGCTTTTGTGATCTCTGCGTTCTCTGCCGGTGTGCCGCCTGCCAGATCTTCTTTGCTGCAGCGTGTATAGCCGAACTGCTCCGGTGTGATCTCATAGGACTGGAACCATCCGTCCTTGATCTCGCACACAGAAGTCGGTGCGCTCATGGAGATCTCATCCAGCTTATCCTGCCCGAAAACTACCATTCCGCGGTTCACGCCAAGCTTCATCATAACCTGTGCCAACGGCTCTACCAGAGACTGGTCAAAGACTCCCATCAGCTCCATGTTTGCGCCTGCCGGGTTGCTTAATGGTCCGAGGATATTAAATACCGTGCGGATTCCCAGCTCTTTACGAATCGGTGCCACATATTTCATGGCAATATGATAATTCTGGGCGAACAGGAAACAGATGTTGATCTTTTTCAGGATCTCTGCACTTTTTTCCGGCGGAATGTTGATCTTTACGCCAAGTGCTTCCAGAACATCTGCTGCACCGCTCTTGGAAGATGCTGCACGGTTTCCGTGTTTTGCTACCGGAACGCCACCTGCTGCGATCACAAGAGAAGATGTCGTGGAAATGTTAAAGGAATTTGCTCCGTCACCACCGGTTCCTACGATCTCCAGAACATTCATATCGTGGAGAAGCTTGATGCAGTGTGCACGCATTCCGGCTGCTGATGCAGTGATTTCATCAATAGTCTCTCCTTTTAGGGAAAGTGCAGTAAGGTAGGATGCCATCTGTACCGGTGTTGCCGCTCCGTCCATAATCTCATTCATTACGGCTTCTGCTTCGTCATATGTAAGATCTTCTTTTTTTGAAAGCTTGATGATTGCTTCTTTGATCATTGTTGTTTCCTCCTGTTCTGTAACGATTCTATCTTTTATGGATTGCTGTTCTCTGTCTTATCTGTCTCTGATAACCTTCATAAAGTTCTCGATCATTGTTTTTCCATCCGGTGTCATAACAGATTCCGGATGGAACTGTAATCCGAATATCGGATATTCTTTATGCTCCAGTGCCATCACCTCTCCGTCCTCAGACTCAGCGGTAACAACCAGTTCCTCCGGTAAGGTATCCCGGATAGCTGCCAGTGAGTGATATCTGGCTGCCGGAAAAGTTTCCGGCAGTCCTTCAAACATCCGGCTCTTTCCAACTTTATGTATCTCTTTCTGCTTTCCGTGCATCAGCTCTTTTGCGTAGGATACTGTCCCTCCGAAGGCTTCACAGATGGACTGATGTCCAAGGCAGATACCCAGGATCGGCAGCTTGTCTTTGAAATATTTTATGGATTCAATACAGATTCCCGCATCCTCCGGTTTTCCCGGACCAGGGGAAAGGATCAATGCCTCCGGCTTCATGGCCTCCAGCTCTTTGATGGTCACTTCATCATTTCTTACCACTTTGATATCCGGCTCCACAGAACCGATCAGCTGGTAAACATTATAGGAAAAGCTATCATAATTATCGATCAGTACTATCATTCCAGTCCCTCCTGTGCAGTTTCGATTGCCTGTACAACGGCTCTTGCCTTGTTGCAGCACTCCTGAAATTCACTTTCCGGAATACTGTCTGCTACGATCCCTGCTCCTGACCGGATACAGATCTCACCGTTTTTCTTATAAACCAGGCGAATGGCAATACAGGTATCCAGGTTTCCGGCAAAATCCAGATATCCGATAGCACCGCCGTAAATGCCTCGCTTGCTCTGTTCCAGTTCCTGGATGATCTGGCAGGCACGGAATTTCGGTGCTCCGGAAAGTGTTCCTGCCGGAAGGATGGCATCCACTGCATCCACCGCATCCCTGTCATCCCGGATCTGACCGGTAACTGTGGAACCAATATGCATCACATGAGAAAAATGCTCGATGCACATATATTTTTCTACGTTCACGGTACCGATCTTACTGATCTTTCCGATATCATTTCGACCAAGATCCACAAGCATGTTATGCTCGGCACGTTCCTTCTCATCAGCCAGGAGTCCTTTTTCCAGCGCCAGGTCTTCTTCTTTTGTCTTGCCTCTTGGTCTTGTTCCTGCAAGCGGGAAGGTACTTAATTCTGTTCCTGCAAGCCTGGCAAGTGTTTCCGGGGAGGCTCCTGCAATCTCAATATCATCACTGGAAAAATAAAACATATACGGCGAAGGATTGGTAGCCCTGAGAACACGGTATGTATTAAACAGACTTCCCTCTGCTTTCGCTCGCATCGGATTGGAGAGCACCACCTGGAAAATATCTCCTTCGTGGATGTAATGCTTCGCTTTCTCAACCATCTCACAGTATTTTGCTTTCGGGAACTGCGGCTCAATGGAAGATTTCAGTTTCAAAGACGGAAATTCCTTCTGTTTTCCGTTTCGGATCAGATCTGTCATCTCTTCTAATTTTGCTTCCGCCTTCTGATAGGAATTTTCCGGATCATCCGTCATCACACCGGTGATCAGAAGCACCTTCTGTCTGTAATGGTCAAAGGCGATCACCTGGTCAAAAAGCATCAGATCCATGTCCCGGAAATCCTGTACTGTCTCGTCGGTAAGCTCCAGCTTCGGCTCGCTGTACTTAATATAATCGTAGGAAAAATATCCTACCAGACCTCCGGTAAAGGTCGGCATATTTTCCAGCACTGGGCTTTTGTATTCTTTCAGGATCTCCCGAATAGCATCTCCCGGATGCTTCACCTGCTGTACGGTTTTTTCTTCAGTTCCGTCCTCATGGATCCTGCGGATCTGAAGCTTTCCGTCTGTACAGGTGATCTCCATGGATGGCTCATATCCCAGGAAGGAATAGCGTCCCCATACCTCTGTCTGGCTGGCACTTTCCAGAAGATAGCAATGTCTGCTGGCTGTGCGTAAGGTCCTCATGACTTCTACGGGTGTATAGCGGTCGGAATACAGCTCTCTGCATACAGGGATTCGCCGGTATTCGCCTGACTGTGCGAGTTCTTTGATTTTTTCTAATGTTGGATACATATACAGGCCCTCCTGAGTTTTTCATTCCTTACCGGAGGACGGGACATTCGTGATCTGCATTCGCTGCTTGCTCATGAAATCAAGAAAAGCCCGTCTCCGACAGAATCTGGTTCTGTCAGGGACGAGCTCTAAATTCAAAATCACCCGCGGTGCCACCCTGATTCACGGTCTGACCCGTGCACTTGGCGGAATACCTTCATATTCCCGGCAACTGACGTATGCCCTCACGTCACAGAATACTTGATACCCGAAAATATCTTTCCCTGTGCCCTCTGCGGTCCATTTGATAAACTGCCTCTCGACCCGGCTCTCACCCTCCCGGACTCTCTGTGCGCGCATGAATATCTTTATCTCCGCTTCAACGGTTTAGTGGTTTACTCAATTAAACTTTTTCTATAAAATAGCACAGCTTTTCTGATATGTCAATACAAATGTTGAAAAAAATATCATTTTGTTCTATAATTGTATAAAAGTAATTGTTATAAATATCACATAAGAAAGGAGTTTCACCAGAAAAACACTATGGCTGAAAGAAATACAAACACCTGGCTGGATACCCCCGATCCACAGGTTTTTATCAAAAATTCCGCAAAATTTAATGATCTGATGATGATGTATCGATGTACGGTCCGTGAGGTACGCACCAAGCTGGAAGTCCTCAACGATGAATTTTCATTGGAATATAAACGTAACCCGATCTCCTTCATCAAAACAAGGATCAAAAAGCCGGAAAGCATTTACAAAAAGCTCAAAAAGCTCGGCTATGAGTTTACTGCGGAGAATATTCAGAATCAGCTGAATGACGTGGCAGGCATCCGTGTTGTCTGTGCCTTTATCGATGATATCTACACTATTGCAGACCTGATCACCAGGCAGGATGACATTACCGTCATCCAGGTAAAAGACTATATCAAAAATCCAAAGCCAAACGGCTACCGCAGTTATCACATGATCGTGGAAATCCCCGTATTCTTCTCCAAGGGAAAAACTCCCATGCGTGCAGAAATCCAGATCCGTACCAACGGTATGGATTTCTGGGCAACTCTGGAGCATCAGCTGCGTTACAAGCAGAATATCGAAGAAATGGACGGTTATGAGGATATCAGCAATGAGCTGCTGAACTGCGCCCGCGCTGTGATCGATATGGATAACGAAATGCAGCGGATCAAAAACAAGATCGGACAGTTCCATGATATTTAAAAAAACAGTTGAGGCTGTTACAGCCTCAACTGTTCTTTCTCACTGTTTTTCACCCGGAACGCCCGTGGTGTCATGTGATAATGTTCCTTGAATACCCGATGAAAATAACTGTTATTTTCATAGCCTACAGCCACAATGATGTCACTGACAGGCAGATCAGTTTCACACATCAGCTCTACAGCCTTGTTCAGACGTTTTCTCTGAAGAAGTTCCTTGAAATTAAACCCTGTGCTTTTCTTGATCATCTTACTGAGGACATGCATGGGAAGATGCAGACGACCACAAAGCTCCGTCAGCGTAGCAGTCCGATATTTCTGTTCAATATAATCCAGTGTTGTCATCGAGATCATATTTTCGTACTGATTGGGCAGACGCATCTCCACATTGAGGATATTGTTCTTCTGATTTCCGATGACGGTGTTGGGATTTCGCCGGAAATCCTGTCAACTATCCTTTCCGGAAAGGGAAAAAGCCAGTCCGGCGGCACCAATATCGCAGTTTATAATACCCACCGGAGACTCCAAATTCTCTATGGAAATAATTACGGACTCACTTATTCCAGCAAGCCTGGAGAGGGGACGGATGTTGAGATCCGGTTCCCTGCACATCGTGAAAAGTAACTTACGTTCCAAAAAAATCTTTATTCAGAAATGAGGTATGACACTATATGAATACACAGCCAGAAGCTCTTTTATATAATTTTAACGACCCGGAACGGCTTCGCCAGATCCGCCGCTATCTGAACCGTCAGAAGGTTAAGACACGGATCGTCACTGCGCCGGAATTTCTTCATCCGCTGGGATATCTTTTTGAGATTCCGGGATTTCATCCCTCATCCCAGTTTAATCTGGGAAGCAATTTCAGCGATGAGATGATCGTGCTGAAGGATTTTTCCAGTGCACAGATGGATGGTTTTCTTGCTTTTTTCCGTGAAAACCAGATCCCGCCTGTTGCACTGAAGGCCATGCTCACACCGGTAACTCAGCACTGGTCTTCCGTCCAGCTGCACGATGAGCTTTCCAGGGAGCACACACTTATGCATAAAAAATAACTGCAAAACCAAAATCTGCCGAATCTGCCTGCTGCATTTCCGGCAGATCTTTTTTATCTTATTTTTCCCACTGAAAAAGGAGACCGCTCCGCGCAGTCTCCTTTTTTGAATATGTTTTAGGTTGAATACATAAGAAAGAATTTATCTTGTCACGATATCTACCTGTACGTTAAAGATTTTTGCAACCTTCAGGATCGTATCGATGTGTCTTCCTGTAGCAGCTGCCATATGATGTGTCGGGCCAGCCTCGCTCCAGCGGTTAACAAACTCTCTTGCTCCGCATGTGAAGCGTGTTCTCATGTTTGTATCACCGAAGGAAAGGATCGGTCCCTCCTCGTTTACGCCCTCAGCTACAACGAATTTGAAGTTTCCGTCTTTATCCTGAGTGATCGCAAGGTAGGTCACCGGACCTGTGTACGGATAGAACTGTGTCAGATATCCGCCGCCTGTTTTGCCATGGCAACCTTCATGTCACCCTCTACCGCACATGCAGTACCCTGTTTGATCAGCATGGAGAATGCCGGGATCAGCATACTGTCAAGGACACCTGCTTTACCCTGTGCAAATCCGTCGTAATGAGAAGCGATCATTCCAAGATGCTCGTCTTTTACCCATTTCTCAAAATTGTGTTAACTAACATAATAAGACCTCAAATTATTTATGCTTTGTATACTTTAATACCGAAGGACTCATGGATGGTTGTACGAGCCTCCTCGATCGTTTTAAACTCCTCGGCCTTCAGCATCTGTGCTGTGATATTACCGATTGCAGTAGCCTCACCAGGGCCTGCATGGATTTCTTTCTTTGTAGCTTTTGCAGTCAGCTCATTTAAGTATCCTGCATTGGAACCACCGCCTACGATATGGATACGGCTGTAGGTTCTTCCTGTCATCTCCTCGATTTCTTTTGCGATCTTAGCGTAGCAATCTGCAAGGCTTGTATAGATAACGGTTGCAATCTCGCCAAGAGTTTCCGGAACCTGCTGTCCTGTTCTGCGGCAGTAGTCCTGAACCTCTTTTGTCATGTTCTCAGGAGAAAGGAAGCACTCATCGTTTGCGTTTACTCTTGACGGGAAGTCTTTTGCCTCCTCAGCCATCTCGCAGATCTGTGCAAAGCTGTACGCATCATCAAACTCATGACGTACAGACTGGATCATCCAGAGACCCATGATGTTCTTCAGATAACGGAAACGTCCTGCATATCCACCCTCGTTTGTGAAGTTCATCTCACAGCTCTTCTCAGAGCAGTCTGCTTCTTTTCTCTCGATTCCCATCAGAGACCATGTTCCGGAACTGATATAAATGAAATCGTCATCATTTGCAGGCACAGCCAGAACTGCAGACCCTGTATCATGTGTAGCCGGTGCTACAACCTCAAGATCAAAGCCAACTGCTTCCTTCACTGCGTCTGTTAAATGTCCGATGCTTGTGCTAGGCATGATCAGCTTCTGGAATATCTTTCTTGGATATCCCAGCATATCGATCAGCTCATAATCCCAGTCCTTGGTTGTCGGGCATACAAGCTGTCCTGTGGTTGCCTCTGTGTACTCGCAAGTTTTTTCGCCTGTAAGAAGAAAATGAAAGTAGTCCGGTACATGAAGAAGTGTCTCAGCCTGCTCCAGATACTCAGGATGTTTCTTCTTCACTGCCATCAGCTGATATACTGTATTGTAGATCGCTTTCTGGATACCGGTTCTTGCATACAGATCTTTCAGGGAAATTGTCTTGTAAACTTCCTCGTCCATTCCCTCTGTACGATGATCACGGTAGCCTACTGTATTGCCAAGAACCTTGTCGTCCTTGTCAAGAAGCACAAAGTCAACACCCCAGGTATCAACACCCATGCTTACCGGGATCTTGCCGATCTCTTTACATTTCTTAAGACCGTTTACGATCTCGTTGAAAAGGCGGTCAAACTCCCAGCAGAGTTCTCCGTCTTTCTTAACCATACCGTTCTCAAAACGATAGATTTCTTCCAGGATCATTTTTCCGTTTTCCATATGTCCCAGAATGTGACGTCCGCTGGATGCTCCGATATCTACTGCTAAATAATATGTTGCCATTTTTAAATCCTCCTCAATATGTAAGCTTCTGATCACTTTCATATCTGATGTTGTATTTATCATACATCAGGATCCTTCCGGTGATAAGAACCTCTTTTGTCAAAAAAAGTGTCTTTATTTGCCAATAATACAGTGATTATTTATGAACTACTACATTATTTATTTAAAAAATCCGCTGACTGAATCAGCCAGCGGATCTCTTATTTCATACGTCCGTGAACGCAATCCGCGTTCATTATAACTTCACGATCTTATCAATTATATGATTAGTCATAAAGGTTAGGAGCGATATCCTCGTCTTCCATATTTGTTGCATCATACCAGTAACCGTCTGTAGGAACATCCTCAAGCTTCTGGCCGTTTGCTGCTGCTGTCAGAGCGTAGATTGCATAGTATCCCATCATAAGAGGAGACTGTGTAACAGCACCAACGAGTGTGCCATCTTTAACAGCTGCTTTGATGATAGAACCAGCATCGAAACCAACACCAACTACATCACCGTTTGCCGGGTCAGAACCAAGAACGTTAAGGTTAGCATTTGCTGCAAGAACACCCTCTGCGGAAACCTGGTTGGAACCGAAGATTGCAATACAGTTCTCCTGGGAAAGGATTGCCTGTGCCTCTGTGGAGCAGAGCTCTACAGTTGTCTGTGCCGGAACAGCTACCTGGATAACAACGTCAGCGTCTTTAGCGTCTGCGTCAGCACCCTCTGCTGCGTTTACATAGAACTCGTTGCCGCTTACTGCAACTGTCTTTCCATCAGCCTGAAGAAGCTCGATCATCTTGTTGATGAATCCTGTACCACGCTGCTGGATATTCTGAGCTGTTGCATCCTGGTTAACCTCACCGATTACAACCTGTCCGTCAGCATCTTTAACAACGTCTTTAATGCTGTTGTACATATTCTCAGCTGCTACTGCACCAGCCTGTGCGTTGTCTGTACAAACCTCGCATACTACAGATCCCTCTGGAGCATCAGCGATACCTGTATCGAATGTTACAACCGGTATTCCTTTTTCTGCACATGTCTTAAGTGCATCTGTAACGGAAGATGTATCACAAGCTGCAAGTCCTAATCCAACAGGATTGGAAGCGATAGCTGTGTTGATCATGTTAACCTGGTCAGCGATATCGGACTCACTGTTCGGTCCCTGTGGTTTATAATCAACGCCCAGCTCCTTAGATGCTTTCTTCATACCTTCCTGAGCTGCATCCCAGTATGTGGACTGGAAAGATTTAACCATCATCGGGAACACATAAGCTTCGTTTGCTTTCAGTCCGTCGAACTGTGCAGTAGGATCCTCAGCTGCTGTGGAATCTGCAGATTTCTCTGTTGCTGCATCTTCTTTCTCCTCAGCTGCAAAAGCTGCTGTTGCGCTCATGCTTGTTACCATTGCTGCACAGAGCATTAATGCCATAACCTTTTTTGCTTTCATATAATATTTCCTCCTTAAAATATATTATATAGTTTTTTATGTTCATACGCCGTTGCTACCCCTTGGCGTTTCACATCTTTGATTATCGGGTGCTGTTCACATTTCTCTGTAAACAGCACCCTTACTTATTATACACACTTCTTAATATCAGTGTGCTGCTTTTTTCTCTTTCAGGATATCGATCAGAACGGCTACGATCAGAACGATACCAGTGATGATCTGCTGCCAGTTTGCCTGCAGGCCGATATATGGAAGACCTGTTTTCAGAAGCATGATGACGAAGATACCAACGAATGTACCGATCACGGAACCATATCCACCGGTAGCTGCTACACCACCAACGAATACACCACCGATAGCATCCATCTCAAGTCCGGCACCAGTACCAGGCTGTACAGTAGGTGTTACTGCTGCGTATGCGATTGCTGCAAGACCTGTAAACAGACCGCAGACAACGTATACCATTACATGATAGAACTTTGTATTGATTCCAGAAAGGGCTGCTGCCTCTTTGTTGGAACCGATTGCAATTGTGTAACGACCGAATTTGGTGTGGTTCAGGATGTACTCCATAAGAAGAACCAGAATGATCATCCACAGGAAACCGAGCGGATAACGTGAAGCACTTCTTCCTGTACCAACGGTTACCTTGAAGATGCTGTGGAACCATCCACCCGGCTGTGTAAGTCCCGGCCAAGGTGTTGCACTGCAAAGAGATCCGGCACCACGGGTAATCATACATGTACAAAGCGTTGCAAGGAATGGCGGCAGGTTCATAACACCAATAAGTACACCGTTTAATGCACCAACTGCGATACCAAGTACGATACAGATGATCATAGCAAGTGCTACCGGGCAGTTGTTGTTTCTGATCAGTGTTCCTGCGATCAGTGCGTAAGCTACCATACCAGTTCCGATTGACAGGTCAACACCACCAGTGATAAGCGGGAATGTAACTCCGATCGCCATAAGAAGATCGTAATATGAGAAATCCAGCATACTCAGGATCGTGGTGTACTGTCTGAATTCTTTACTCAAGCCTGAGAATATTGCACACAGGACAATGATAACGAGCAAAACAATAAATCTCTGATCACTTAAAATACTTTTTTTCTTCTTAGTCATGACTTTCCTCCTTAATCGATATTCCGTGTGGCCTTGTCCATGATGTTTTCCTGGGTTGCCTCGGAGATATCAATACATCCGGTAACTTTACCCTCACACATGATGATGATACGGTCACTCATTCGGAGAACTTCCGTCATCTCAGAAGAAATCATGATAATGGATTTGCCTTCTGCTGCCAGTCTGTTCATTAATTTGTAGATTTCGTTCTTAGCACCAACATCGATACCTCTGGTAGGCTCATCGAAAATAAGGATGTCACTGTCTCGTGTCAGCCATTTTGCGATAACTACCTTCTGCTGGTTACCACCGGAAAGGTTAACTACCAGCTGGTCTGTAGTAGGTGTCTTAGTTGCAAGTTCGTTTACATATTTCTCAGCAACTTTTTTCTCTTTTGCTTTGTTGATAAAGATACCATTGGTAAACTCTTCCATTGTTGCTAGTGTTGTATTCTCTGTTACAGATTTCTGTACAACACAGCCGTATCTTCTTCTGTCCTCTGACAGATAACCGATACCACATTTAACAGCATCCTGCGGGCTGTTGATGGTCACCTCATGAAGCTGACCGTCTTTACCCATAATGGAGATCTTACCACTCTGCTTCGGATCTGCTCCGAACAGTGCTCTGGCTGTCTCGGTACGTCCTGCGCCCATCAGTCCTGAGAAACCAAGGATCTCACCTTTCTTCAGTTCAAAGCTTACATCTTGAACCATCTTTCCTGCGTTCAGATGTTCAACCTTAAGAACTACCGGTGCATCTGCCGGAACCGCACTCTCCTGCTTCGGATCCTCATAAATAACACGACCAACCATCATGTTGATGATATCTTCTTTTGTACTGTCTTTTGTGATGAGGGTTCCTACGTAACCACCATCTCGCATGACTGTTACACGGTCTGTGATGGTTTTAATCTCATCCATACGGTGTGAGATATACACGATACCAAGATTTTTCTTACGAAGGTCACGGATGATCTCGAACAGATCCGCGATCTCTTTCTCGGTAAGTGCTGCGGAAGGCTCATCGAAGATGATGACCTCAGCTTTATGAGAGATTGCTTTTGCGATCTCACACATCTGCTGTTTTCCGACTGTCAGGTTTTTCATCTTTTCCTTCGGATTGATCTCAATGTTCAGATCCTGGAAAAGCTTCTTTGAATCCTCGATCATCTTTTTGTCATCAATGCGGAAACCTTTTTTCGGTTCACGTCCGATGAAGATGTTCTGAGCAACGGTAAGATCACCTACCATGTTCAGCTCCTGATGTACGATTACAACGCCGGCATCCTGTGCCTCACGTGTATTGTGGAATTCTGTTTCCTGTCCTTTGTAAACGATGGAACCTGAATCCTTCTGATAAATACCGGTAAGAACCTTCATCAGTGTTGATTTACCGGCACCGTTTTCTCCCATAAGTGCATGTACTTCGCCGCGTTTTACTTCGAAATTAACGTGATCCAGAGCATGAACTCCAGGAAAGGACTTATCAATGTCCTTCATAGTTAAAATAACTTCACCCATTGTCGCATCCTCCCTCTAAGATCAGTTCTTTCTGCGTCTTGCAGAAACGTCGATATAAACTGCAACGATAACGATGATACCTGTGATGATCATCTGCTGTCCTTTACCAAGGCCAAATGCCATGATGCCCTGCTGAAGAAGAGAGATGATAAATACGCCGATTACAGTACCGCCGATGGAAGCAAGTCCACCAACCATGGATGTACCACCCATAACGCAGCCTGCAATAGCCTCATTGTTGTACTGATCGCCATAACCAGGCTGAACAGTTGTGTATGTAGCTACAAAGAAGAGTGCTCCAATACCTACCAGGAATCCGCAGATCACATAAGCAAGCATTTCCCATTTCTTTGTGTTAACACCGGAAAGGCGGACAGCCTCTTTGTTGGAACCAAGGCAGAGGATGTAACGTCCCGGTTTTGTGTTGTAAAGAACGATACCGCAGATAACTGCCATTCCCAGGAAGATAATGATTCCTACAGGGAAGCCGTTTACGGAAACGATATTACGGAACCAGCCGTTTGCATCGCTGGCTGCCGGCCAGCTTACAGACTGTGTTTTTGTGAATACAGAAGCAATACCTTTTGCAATGTTCATGGATGCCATGGAAATAATGAATGGTGGCACTGACATGTAAGAAACCATCCAGCCATTGAAAATACCAAAGCAGAGACCGATCAGAATGCAAAGGATCATGGCAACTGCACAGGGAACCTTGTAAGATGTCATGCAGTAACCGGATACCAGTGCACAGCAGAACATTACAGGTCCGATGGAGAAATCAATTCCTCCTGTAGCGATTACGAATGTAACGCCAAGTGACAAGAAGCCCAGGAAGTACACATAGTTCAAAGTAGACTTGATACTATCAACAGCCGGAAACTTGTTTCCAAGAACTACTTTAAAAACCAGGAACATAAGAATCAGAACACAGACAAGAAGTATTCTGTTCAATCCGAGCTTCTTAACGATTGGATTTTGTTTTAAGTTTTCCAATTTTTACCCTCCTCACGTTTTGCACGTATCTTGTGTTTTCTTGGTTATTATAATACCGTCAAAAATCAATAATTGTAATAGAATATCTTTCAAAAAAAGGTTAAATATTTACTGTATGGTAAATATTTAACCCTTTTCTTTGTGCATTTATGACTATTTACGATGTAAGATCACCATATGTTTTTAACGTATTAAACGGGAAAAGCAGTTTTTCGATCTCACTGGTATACATATTGTCAGGTGTCACCAGCTGGCACCCGGAATTAATATTCTTCTTATAGTCTTCTCCACGCAGCATCTTAACAGTTTCCCGAACACCCACATACCCCATTTTAAATGCCTTCTGTACAACGATTCCCTGGAAGACTCCGTGTTCCATCAGCTGGACGGCCTCCTGTGAGCTGTCTACTCCCACCACCCTGATCCGATTCTCTGCTTTTGCTGCCTTTACTGCTCTTGCAGCACCTACAGAGGAATATTCATTCATTCCCGCGATCATCTTGAGATCCGGATATTTTTTCATCAGCTCTTTTGTAAGCTCATAGGACTTGTCATACTGAGAATCACAGTATACCACATCTACGATATTATCCTTCAGACTGCCAAGTCCTGTCCGGAAACCTTTTTCTCTTTCAACTGCCGTAGATACACCCTTTACATGTGAAACGATCGCAATCTGATCATCCGTTCCCACAAGATCCTTCGCAAACCTGCCAAGGATCTGTCCCGCTTCCAGATTATCGGTCGCAACGGTAAGATCCTGGACCTCTTCCTGTGTGTAGGAATCAATAAATGCGATATGTATTCCCTGTTCCTTTGCCTTCTTCAAAAGCTGGTCGGATTCAGTGAAGCTGGACGGCGAGATCAGGATCGCGTCCGGTTTTTCTTCTGTTGCCCTTTCGATCAGCTTGTTCTGCCCATCCACATCATTCTCTTCCTCAGGTGCCCATACGCGGATATCTGCATTATATTCCTTTGCAGCCATCTCCGCCCCCTGGATCAGTGATGTCCAGAAATCATTGGTACCGTCCACAACCTTCGGAATATAGATCAGCGATAGTTTTCTCTCTTCTTCTACCTGTTTATAATAGACTATTCCGGCTACAAGCCCTGCCACAAGGCAGATGACCACTCCTAAAGTCAGGAGTTTTCTATGTTTTTTCATATTGATTCCTCCTGTATTCCCGGAATGGTGATCGTGGCAGTGGTTCCGACACCTTTTTCACTTTCATAGGTGATCCCGTAATTTTCTCCATAATAAAGCTTCAGACGTTTCTGTACATTGTAAACACCCACACCATTGGAATGATAATTCACCTTATGCTTATCATAAATATGTGACAATGTTTCCTCATCCATACCTACACCATTGTCGATCACCTGAAGAACTGCATTTCCGTCCTTCATAAAGCCTTTTACCTGCAAAAGTCCCTTACTCTCTTTATATTTCAGTCCATGATAGATGGCATTTTCAATGATCGGCTGGAGAACCAGCTTGATCAGAGGGATATTTAATATAGAAGGTTCTACATCGATCTCGAATTCCAGCTTGTCCTTGTAACGCATCTTCTGGATCGTAAGATAACCCTTGGCATACTCCACTTCCCTTGCAAGAGGAACCACTTCATCTTCATTACTGATGCTCTGACGAAGAAGACGCGCCAGGGATGCTGTCATCAGAACAACCTCTTCGTACTTTCTGCCCTCTGCCATCCAGATGATCGAATCCAGGGTATTGTAGAGAAAATGAGGATTGATCTGGGACTGAAGGGCCTTAAGCTCACTTTTTCTCTTTGCTTCCTGTTCCTTCACGTTCTGCTCCATAAGATCCTGTATCCTATGTGTCATCACATTGAAAGATTTCGTCAGGCTTCCGATCTCATTCTCAGAATCGATCTCCACATCTGCTCCGTCAAAATGCCCTTCCTGTACTCTGGACATGGAATCTCTGAGACGCTGAAGAGGATATGTAAGACTCTTTGCCAGAAATCTGGAAAAAAGCAGTGCCACGATCATCAGAAGTGCGGAAATAAGCACATAAATACTCTGTGCCTGATTGCTTTTGCGCAGAAGCTCGCTGACGCTCATACAGCCCACAACGGTCCATCCGGTTTTATTTGATCTGGAAATGGAATACAGCTTTCCTCTGTTTCCCTTTTCGGTACGCACCGTATCTTCTTTTGATTTCACGATCAGGTCGATATTCTCAGTCTGCAATTCATTGTAAAGCTGCTGCTGTTGGGGATGGTATACAATATTTCCGCTTTCATCCAGAATGAATGCGTATCCCTTTTTCCCGATCGTATTCTGATCACAAAGTTCACTGATGGCACTGTAATTCAGATCAATAAAAAAGACTCCCTCTTTCTCACCACTGTTGGAAAAATTACGGATTCCCCTGCTTAAAGTGATCACCCACGGACGCTCTCCGCTGATGATGTGCTGTACATGAGAAGATGTAAGAAGCGGGCCTTCCGGCTTCTGTAAAGCTTCCAGATACCACTCCTGGGTGGAAAGCTTCAGATCCGGATTCACAGACTGTTTGCCGTCGTTGATCAGCTTCCGTCCATTACTTCCAATGATCCCAAGATTTCGGATATCACTTCGTCCATCCAAAATAGTCTTGAACTGATTGATCAGACGCTCTCTTGTTCCATTGTCCACATTTTCACCAAAAAGATATTGCTGTACATCCTCGTTACTGGAGATCATATAGGCTATATTTTCCATGTAATCAATATAGGAATCAATATTCTGATTCATCTGCTGCACGATATTCTGGGTGTAGACAGCAGAATTTTCAAAAATAGAATTGCGGGTATATCTCATGGAAACACCTGTTATGACCAGCACCGCACTTAAAAGCAGCACCGTCACTACCGCAAAGATCGCACTCTGGATACTCTTAAATTTCCCTATGATCTTTGCCGCAAACCGGATATCTCTCATTTACGTTTCTCCCTTGCATATTCTGTTGGTGTGCAGCCGGTCATTTTTTTGAAGGAGATCCCAAAATAATGGGGATCTGCAAATCCGACTTTCTCGGCAATTTCATAATTCTTCATAGTTGTATTCTCCAGAAGTTCCTTCGCCTTCTCCATGCGGGTACGGATCAGAACCTCTGTAAAAGTCTCTCCCGTAAGCTCCTTAAAGATCGTACTGAAATAGCTTGTACTGATATTCAGATAGGAACAGATACTGTTCAGGCTTAAATCCGGATCCATATAATTCTTCTGGATATAATCCAGGGCAAGTCTGGCCTGACGCTGTCCGCTGGAGCTGTTTGCATCGGAAAGTGTCTGGAAAATCTCTCCGATATGATTCCTGACCAGTTCAACAGCACTGTCAAAAGAATTCTGCTCCGTAACCTGCTGCAGAAGTGCTTCTCTTTTGGAAAAAAGCCTGTTGTCCGGAACCATATCCTCACAGGTCTCATCTGCTGCACGGATGATCTGCTGAAGATACACGCAGGCACGACTCTTATCCACCCGCGCTTCCTTGATCTCAGAAGAGATCTGTTCCAGAATATGCTCTGCGTTTTCCTTTTTACCCGCTTTCAGAGCAGCTGGCAGCTTCTCTACATAAGCTTTAATGGAAAGATTTTTTTCCTCCGGCTGTTCTTCCATATCAATAAGAAGGCTTCCTCCAAGAAGATAACGATATTCAATAGCTTTCTCTGCAAGTTCATGGGATGCACGAAGCTCCTGCTGAGTTCTGGCCCAGCTTCCCACACCAATAGAAATATCCAGCGACATCAGTTCCTTCAGCTTATCCTGGATCGTCCTGCAGATCTCCATGATCTTGTGTTCAAACTCTCTGGTACGGTTTCCCATGAAAAGAGCACCAACCTTGTTATTTCCGGCCTGATATGCCACTCCTGCTTTTTCTTTGCTGATGATCTCATCACTGATATTAAAAAGGACAAAAGACATCAGTGCACTCTCCTGGCGTTTCTCCGCAGTAAGCTGACTGCCGTCCGAATACAGATCCAGATCAAAAACAGCCACACGATAGCATGCTGCCTCAAGATCGATTCCCAGTGCTGCAAGCTCTTCCAGACTTTCCTGCCGTGTCTTGATATTATCCACAAAGCCCTGCAGCGCTCTGGAACGGATCACAATGGCGTTTTTCTGATAATTCTCGGAAGTCTGTGTCAGACGTTCCAGCTTCTCTTTTTCTTTTCTTTGCTGGTCCACCTTCTCCTTCATTTTTCCGATAACATTTCTGAGTTCCATGGCTGTCACAGGCTTCAGCATATATTCACTGACACCATACTGGATCGCCTTCTTGGCATACTCGAATTCTCCGAATCCGCTGAAGATCACGATCACGATGTCCGGATAATTCTCATGGAGAAAACGGCTCAGTTCCATACCATCCATATATGGCATAAGGATATCTGTAAGCACGATATCCACCGGATGGTTCTGTACAAATTCCGCTGCTGCTTTCCCGTTATCACAGTCTCCTACCAGCTCACAGTCCATTGCTTTCCAGTCAATATTCTCCCGGATCGCATCTCGAACAAGTATCTCATCATCTACCAGTAAAATACGATACATAATTTCTGTTGTCCCCCTCTGATCAGTTTCTGTTGTTTTTATTGCACATCCCCCTGACAGATCCTTCCCCCCGTCTCTGTCATTTTCATTGGTAAGATTACTGTCCTTTCTGTGAACAATAACTGTTAATTCTTTTTATATGTTAACATGTTTGGTTAAAATTTACAACGGAGTTTCTTAGTCCAAATTAAATACAAAGAAATCCCGCATCCAACATATGGAACACGGGATTTTCCTGCATATTTTTATTATTTTACGATAACGCCATCCTCGTCCCAGAGGTCATGCCAGTCCCTGGCACCATGCCACAGAAATACCTGTCCTTTTACAAGACGGTTGCCTTTTTCCAGAGTTGCGATGGTTGCCATTTCTTTCTCTGTAAGGGGATCCTCTGTGACACATTTCAGGTTGCTTGCATAGTTGTGCACAGAGAACGGAATGGAGATCTCGCCTCTCTGATGTGCCCATTTCAGAGCGATCAGAGCCGGGTGAACCCCATGTGCTTTTGCAATTGCCTGCATTTCCGGTACTTCCAGATCTGCAACATCCTCCGGGCAGATATCTCTCTCAGGTCTGCGTGGAGAACCGATTGGCATGTAACCTACCGGCTGGATGTTATGTGCTACCAGATAATCATAAAGCTCCTGCTGTTGGAAGCATACATGAAGCTCAAGCTCACAGGTTGCAGGTTTGATCTTCATAAGCGGAAGAACTGCCTCAAGCTTCGGAATGGTCATATTGGAAATACCAATGTAACGGATCTTTCCTTTTTCTACCAACGCCTCACACTGGCGGTATGTATCCATAAACTCCTCCACACTGAAGGGTTTGGAATCCGGATTTCTGGAATCCACATCACATCCCGGTGCATGATAGTTCGGGAATGGCCAGTGGATGAAATACATATCCACATAATCGCACTGAAGATCCTTAATGCTCTTGTCGCAGGCTTCCTCTACTCTTCTGTGCATGTCGTTCCATACCTTTGTCATGATAAAAAGATCCTTACGCTCTACAACACCTTCGTCAAAAGCGTCCTTAAATACCTGGCCAATCTCATGCTCGTTTCCGTAACATGCGGCACAGTCAAACATACGGTAGCCACTGCGAATCGCGCCTGCAACAGCTGCAGATACATCCTCTGCGGATACACGGTCGGAACCGAATGTTCCCATTCCGACACACGGAACCTGCTCGCCGGAAGGAAGTGTCACTTTCGGCACAATTGCCGGATTGATAACTTCTGCCATCTTTACATCTCCTTTTTTATAAAAATTTTTTTATTATAAGCTTATCTTATAAACGCCTGATTTCGATCTTCGGAAGAAGAGCCTCCATATCCTCCATCACAAAGAATCCCGTTTCCTCACGCATGGCTGCCGCCGCTGAGATCGCACTGGCTCTTTGCAGAGTCTCTTCCAGGGAAAGTCCCTCACTTAATCCAAGGGCAAAGCCTGCGATCATGGAATCTCCGCAGCCTACGGTATTTACCGCATCGATCTTCGGAACCACCGCACGGAAAATCCCTTCCTCTCCGACTGCCAGGGAACCATCTGCACCAAGCGAGACCGCCACGATCTCCACACCACCGGCATGGATGGCTTTCGCTGCTTCAATGATATCGTTGATATCGTCACAATGCTTGCCTGTCAGCATACGGATCTCATCAATATTAGGCTTGATCAGTGTCGGTGCTGCCTTGATTCCCTCTTCCAGAAGCTTGCCGCTGGTATCCAGGATCACCGGTTTTCCGGCGTCTTTCACAATCTTCACGAGGCGCTGGTAGGCACTTCCGTCAAGTCCCTTCGGCACGCTGCCGGACATTGCCACAACAGAAGCGTCTTTTACAAGCTGGCGGAATTTTTTCTCAAAGCCCTCAAAATCTGCCTCTGTCAGTGTAAATCCCGGCTCCAGGAATTCGGTCTGTACATGATTCACCTCATCCCAGATGTTGATACAGGAGCGGCTCTCCGCATCCACATGGTAAAAAGCACTCTTAATGCCAAAGGGTTTCAGGGCAGCTTCTATATAATTGCCTGCGTGGCCGCCTACAAAGCCGGTGGCAACCACTTCAGCACCGTAAATGGACGCCGGCTTGGAAACATTCAGTCCCTTTCCGCCGGGAACGTAGGTACATTCACGCACACGGTTCACTTCGCCCACTTTAAAATCATCCACTACATAACGCTTGTCAATGGCAGCGTTTAAGGTTACTGTCAGGATCATATCAGTCTTCCTCATTGGAAAGAAGGATCTTTCCTTTTACAAGGCCCGGTGTCTTGAACAGCTGGAAAGCGTCCTGTGCCTGGCTCATCGGGATTTTCTTATAGATGAAGCCCGGGTCAAACTTCAGCTGGCCGGTTGCAAAATAATGCGCCGTCAGCTCCCACTCACGTCCCGGATACGGGGCACTGTAGGACATCCAGGAACCGGTAAGCTTGAACTCCTTACGGTTCATGTTCTCCCACTCCTTCGGTGTAAAGGTAAGGTTTTCATGAGGAGTACCAATGAAGCATACATGTGCCTTGTTTGCTGCAAGCTCAAATGCCATATGCATGGTAGGAACCTGTCCGGCTGTCTCAAATACGAAGCCGTAGCCCTTTCCACCTGTAATGGCCATGGCTTTTTCCATATATCCCTCTTCCTTTGTGTTGATGATCTCATCTGCGCCGAGACGCTTTGCAAGAGCAAGTCTCTCATCGCTGATATCAAAGACCACTACCTTTTTGGAGCCGAAGATCTTTGTCCACTGCATGGTGAACATACCGACCGTACCGCCGCCAAGGATCGCCACATACTCACCGCCGTGGTAATCGTTCTGGAATACACCGTGGATAGCTACGGTTGCAGGCTCAAACATGGCCCCCTGCTCATATGGAACATTGTCTGCGAATGGTACTGCATTCTGCTCAGGAACCACTACATAATCTGCGTTTGCTCCCTGCTCTCTGGAACCGATGAAGCTGTAATGCTTGCAGAGAGAGAAATTACCCTTCTGACAGTCGTCACATTTCATACAGGGAAGAAGTGGTGCACCGGATACACGGTCGCCGACCTTCACCTTGGTAACGCCTTCTCCCACTTCCACCACATCGCCGGAAAATTCATGTCCAAGCACGATGGGATAAAAATGTACGCCGTGATTTAATACACGCGGGATATCAGATCCGCAGATCCCGGAATATCTTACCTTGATCTTCACATGGCCCGGTGTTACCTGAGGTTCTTCCACTTCCTGATATTGAACATCCTCATTTGCTACTACTACTGCTGCTTTCATGATCACTTTTCCTCCTCATTTCTCATCATAGGTTCAAGAGATTTATAGAGATTTAAATAGGTTTTATAGGTTTTCTCATAAACGTCCCGGTTTTCCGGGTTCGGTTCATGTCTTCTTGTTTCCTTTACCGTAAGACGGATGGCCTCATCATAATCCTGATACATTCCAACACCAACACCTGCCAGAATCGCTGCACCAAGTGTTGTTGCCGTATCAGAGGACGGCACTACAATGGGTTTTCCTGTGATATCGGATTTGATCTGTGTCCAGAGAAGAGAATTTGCAGAGCCTCCCATTGCACGGAGAACTTCCACATCTGCTCCTGCTTCCTTTGCCACCTCAAGGTTGTGTTTCAGAGAAAGTGCTACGCCTTCCATACAGGCACGTACCATATGTCCCTTGGTCTTGGCAAAATCCAGTCCGTAAAATACGCCCTTCGCATTAGGATTCCAGATCGGGGAACGCTCACCGGACATATATGGAAGAAATACCACTCCGTCACTGCCTGGTGCGACCCTTTCCGCGATCTCATTGAGCTGGTTCAGAGAAGAGCCTTTTTCCCCTGCTACAGAGCGCTCATAATCTGCAAACTCACGTTCAAACCAGCGCATGACACCACCACCTCCGGTGGTTCCTCCCTGAAGGAGCCACTGTCCCGGAACCACGTGATAGCCAAGGATCAGTCTGGGATCTGCCTTGTACTCATCCATGCAGATGCTCATTCCGCCGGCCTGTCCGCCTTGCTCCTGTGTCTCACCCGGATGGATCACTCCAGCCCCCAGTGTTCCGCATGCCGCATCCAGACCACCGGCAACAACCGGTGTTCCCACAGCAAGGCCGGATTCCTCCGCCGCCTTCTCTGTAACTGTTCCCACAACATGATCACAGGCACAGATCTCAGGAAGAAATTCCATGGGAATCCCAAGCTTTCTGCACATATCCTCATCCCAGGCTGCCTTTCTCATGTCAAAGCAATGTAGGCCATAGCCCTGGGAAACATCCTGGCTCATCACACCCGTCAGCTTATATGCAATGTAGCTGTTAGACTGCAGGATCTTGTGGATCCTTTGGTACACCTCCGGGAGATTTTCTTTATACCAGAGGATCTTTGCAGTTGTGTAGGACGGCTGAAGGGAATTACCGGATACTTCAAAAATCTGCTCTGCCCCGATCTCTTCATTCAATCTGTCACAGATAGACTGTGCTCTGGTATCCATCCAGATCGGAGTGTTTGTCAGTACATTTCCGTCCTTATCCATGGCAATGGCTGACCAGCTCTGGCCGTCAATACCGATGCCTGCGATCTCCTCAGGTGCTATCCCCGCTTTTTGGATAGCCTTCTTTACCGCCTGACAGACAGCACTCCACCATTCTTCCGGATTCTGTTCTGCCCAGCCCTCCTTCGGATAGTAAACCGGATAATCGCCGTTGGCCGCAGCCACAACCGTTCCCGATTTTTCAAAAACCGCAACCTTACAGGCACTGGTGCCGATATCAATACCTAATAAATATGGTTTCATTATAGATTCTCCTTCTCCTCCAGCACACGGACGGATTTTCCCATGATGATCTCTGCGCCAAGCTTCTCCGTGATCGGTTCTGTTTCTTCACTTGCAGCCCCTTCCAGCCGTTTCAGCATGATTCCCGCCACTTCTCCGGCAATCCCCTGTGTAGGCTGTGCCACAATGGTAAGCTTGGGATTGCATGCTCTGGCAAACTGCAGATTGTCAAAACCGATCATAGACAGCTGTTCCGGGATCTTAAGACCCAGCTCATTCATCCCGATCACCGCCCCCATGGTCATCTCATAGTTGGTAACAAACACGGCCGTCATATCCGGATTGTCCGCAACAAGCTTCTCTATTCCCTGCACACCGCCCTGAATGGTATAATCGCCGTGATAGATCAGAGATTCCCGTACCGGTATATTTTCTTTTTCGTATGCATTGCGGTACCCCTGGAGACGTTCCTGTGCTGTGGAAATTTCCTCCGGTCCGCCAATGATCCCGATCTTACGGTGTCCTGCCTGAAAAAAAACTCTCATTGCGTCCTCAGCCGCCTTCTCGTTGTCTACAAGAACACTGTCACAGGAAAGCTCCCGGATCCTGCGGTCAATGAGTACGATGGGCTTTCCGGTTTTCTGGAATTTTTTCAGATGATTGCCTTCCGCATCCACCGGCATGCTGATGATCCCGTCCACACGCTTCCGGCTTAAAAACTCCACTGCATCCCGCTCCAGTCTCTTATCGGTACGGCAGTCACAGACAATAGTCGCATATCCGTGACTCCTTAAGACATCCTCCATTCCTGTGATGATCTCCGCGCAAAAGGTATTGTTAAGCTCCGGGATCACCACGCCGATGGTCTTGGTAGCATTAGTCTTAAGCCCTCTGGCCACCTCATTGACCTCATAATGCAGCTCCTGAATGGCCTCCTCGATCTTTATTCTGTTTTTTTCTCTTACGTTTCCGCCGTTAAAATAAGAAGAAATCGTTGCGAGCCCAAGTCCGGTCCGCCTGGCAATATCTTTCATGGTTGCTGCCATACTGATCACTCCGTTTCTGTTTTTTTACAGAAGATCATTCTGCCTTTCCATCACAGCCGCAAACCTTCATACGCGCCTCAACCAGCTCCTTCACTGCCTGGATCGCTTTCTTTCCGTAGGCCTTCGGATCGATGGTGTTCTCATTCTCTGCAAAGGTCTCCTTCACTGCCCTGGAATATGCAGCACGAAGCTCTGTTGCAAAGTTAACCTTGCAGATACCACGTTTTACACAGTCGCTGACATCCTCATCACTGAGTCCGGATGCCCCGTGAAGAACAAGGGGGATATCTACGACTTCGCGGATCTCGCTTAAGCGTTCCTTGTCAAGAACCGGTGTTCCCACATAGAAACCATGTGCGGTTCCGATGGCAACTGCCAGGGAAGTAACACCTGTACGCTCCACGAATTCCTTCGCCTCCTGCGGGTCGGTATTAGTGTCTGCCTCAGCCTCAAGATCATCCTCTTTACCACCGACCTTACCGAGCTCAGCCTCACATGGGATATCCAGGGCTGCTGCCACATCCGCAACTCTCCTGGTCTCTCTGATATTATCCTCAAAATCCAGCTTGGAACCATCGATCATCACAGAAGTATAGCCTGCATGCATTGCCTGCATCGCAAGCTCAAAGCTGCTGCCGTGGTCAAGATGAAGGCATACCGGAACGGAAGCCTTGGCTGCCTCTGCTGCTACGATCGCAGCGTAAGTCTCAACCGTACCATATTTAACAGTAGAAGGTGTTGTCTGAATCATAACCGGTGCTTTCAGCTCCTCAGCTGCCTGGATGATCGCCTTCACCATCTCCATATTCTCTGCGTTGAATGCTCCTACTGCATATCCGCCCTTCTGTGCCTTTAACAGCATTTCCTTCGATGTAACCAGTGGCATAATCTTCTCCTCCTTGGAATCATAATCATTGTGTTTGTTTTGTATTATTTTCTCATTTGATCTAGAAACCGAAACGTTTCCGTTTGAGTTCATCATAGCGCTCCACAGGGTTTCTGTCAACCATAAAATTTTCATCATTTACAGGAAAATATTCCCTTGAAAAGAAGACCAAATACCGTTAGATTAATTAATAAGAGTTCTAAAGCCTGTGGCCGGGCAGGTCTGTCTGATACTACCGGCGTCATAACAGTTTCGGAAATCCATGTATCCTGTTCTGATCACCTGAGCCTGATGCTGTAATTTCCGAAATGCTGTAAGTACACAATGATCTTAGGAGGATATAAACTATGTTAAAAGGAATTCCAGAAATCTTATCACCAGAATTACTGAAGGTTTTATGTGAGATGGGACACAGTGACCGTCTTGTTATCGCTGACGGAAACTTCCCTGTAGAATCCATGGGAAAAAATGCCATCACCATCCGCTGTGACGGACATGGCGTTCCGGAGATCCTGGATGCCATCCTGAAGCTCTTCCCGCTGGATACTTATGTAGAGCATCCGGTAAACCTGATGGAAGTAATGCCTGGCGATAATGTGGAGACACCGATCTGGGATACATATAAAGAAATCGTTTCCAAGCATGACGAGCGTGGCGAAAAAGCCGTCGGAAACATCGAGCGTTTCGCATTCTATGACGAAGCAAAAACTGCATACTGCATCATCTCCACAAGTGAGAAAGCACTTTATGCCAACATCATGCTTCAGAAAGGCGTTGTGATCAACAACGACTGATCTTTCTTTTGAACTGCCTGATATAATCATATATAATACACATATTCAACCAAAACATAAAACGCCCGGATCTGGAATGCTTCAAGCCAGATCCGGGCGTTTTATGTTTTAACACTTTTATCTCTTTGCTGCTTTTGCGGCATATCCTCCGCAGAGTACTTTTCCACCGGAGGTTTTTATCCCTGCACGCACCGCATAGTAATACGTTGTTCCCTTTTTTGCGGTCTTATCCTCAAAGGAGGAGCTGCTGCCTCCGGAAACTGTACTGATCTTTTTCCATGAACCCTTTCCGGTCTTACGGTAGATCTGATAGCAATCTGCTTTCTTCTGCGCTTTCCAGCAGATCTTCAGCCCCCTGGAGGTCTTCCTAACACTGGATATCTTCTGAAGTTCCGGATAGGACAGGATATAGCTGCTTGCCTGATATCCTCCGAAAACTTTTTTCCCGTCTACATTCTTATATGGCCTCACAGCATAAGCGTAGGAGGTGATTCCCTCAATCTTCGTGTCCTGCCAAGACAATACTTTGTTGTTAACGGTTCCGATCCGAACCCAGCTTTTCCCTTGGAGTTTCCGATAGATATGATAGCCACTGGCTCCGGAAACCTTCTTCCAGGATACCCTGTTACATGGTCCGCTGACAGCCGTAGCCACTGCACGGGCCTTCCCCAGCTCCGCTTTTGCCGATAACGGCGAAGATGCGGCTCCATAAACAGTCTTCTTTCCGGAATGTACATAAGAAGCCCGGATCCGATACGTATAAGTGCTTCCTGTTTTCACTGCAGTATCCTGCCAGGTCACTACATCTGCTGTCACGGTTGCCATTTTTTTGGAATTTTCTCTTTCATCCCAGCGATAGATAGCATAACGATTGCAGCCGGGAACTGCTTTCCAGGAGATCCGTATCCTGTTAAATGCCTTGGAAACCAGTTTTACACCTGTGGTCTGACGAAGCTTCACCGTAACCTTACAGGTAGCCCGGATTCCCCTGGCATTTTTTCCGTAGCAGGTTATGGTTGCTGTTCCCGGATTTTTTGCAGTAACAACGCCGCTTCCATTTACAGCAGCCACACTGGTATCTGAGCTTTCCCAGACAATGCCGGAAGCAGCCATCTCGGATCTGGTAGCCGAGGCATTCAGTGTTTTCTGATCTCCGGAATACAGATCTATCTCAGAGGAAGAAAGCTGCATCCTGGCCGCACTGCTCAGAGTCCTGGTATGCGCCTTGATCCTCGGCGTTACCGATGGATTAAATTCAACCGCATCCATCCAGGTATCCTCCGCGTTATATCGCAGAAAGCTCTGACCTGATACGATAGACGGAGAAAAGCTGCACCAGCCATAACTGACCTCTGCCTCCACACAGTATTTTATATATGTGCTTCCTGCATTTGTCACCACAATAGAATACAGACTGTTCTGGCTGAGCAGAACCTCCGGGATCTGAAAAGTCATAACCCCAGCCATCGGCTGACTGCAAGAAACCGGTGTGGAATATGCCGGTGTTCCACTGGTAGGATCACTGGCATCCTTCAGATTTGTGTATACCTGCACAGTATAGGAATTATTGGCAGACATGGAGCTAAGAGTCACCTCACCAAGCGATTCCGCTTTTCCGTTTCCTGCACTGGCACGAAAAACCGTGGACAGCTGTTCTCCCGCATACATGCGGATGGAGCCAAGCCCTGACGTTCCGTCATAAAAATAATTGTTGCTATATTTCGGTGTATTGACAGCCGTAGCCGCAACCAGCTCACTGACAGACTTATCCTCATAGGACATATAAAAATATCCGGATTTTCCCCAGCCTGTACCCCAGCTGTTCTTGACGATCCAGGCTCCGTCTCCCTTTACCTTGGAAGATGCCCGGAAATTCTTCGCAGAATAATTGTCATCCCACCCCACCACTGTAACTACATGATTCACGTTCTTGGTGCTGGTAGGATAGGAATAGGCCGCTGTACTTGCATTGTAATAGGCATTCTGTGCATTATACATCACAGTGACCGAATTATTTGCAACCAGAAGCTTCTTCATGGCATTTACGGAATAATCGGAAAAATAGGCATTTTTCAGATAAGCAGCTGCATTGTACGCCTTGGATGCCGCCGGAGTCACACCGGTTTTCTGTGTATGCGTGGAATCTGTTGCCAGCGGCACATCCCCTTCTGTTGTCATTCCGGACCAGGTACTCAGAAACATGGAAGCCAGAAGATCATTTCCGCCCTCATGATAATCTGCGTTTCCTTTATCATCTGTCCCCATATGCTTATTGACATCCCCGTAGGTATTTCCAAGCGGGTCATTCTTTCTGTTTGCAAAAAAATACGCCAGATGCTCTTCCGACAGATCATAAGTTCCAAGGCCCTGGGTCAGAAACGAAGTTTCCAGAAGAGAGGCCATTCCAAATGCCCAGCACATACCGTAGGGCTCCTGATTCTTTACGGAAGTGACATATCCCTGATCCGCTGCATTATAATAGGACGGATAGGCCGCAGCTCTTCCCATCGGTACCTCATCCACATCATTTCCGATCTCCACGGCGGTGGAATAAGAAGTCAGATTATCAAAGGGTGCCAGCTGTTCCTGCTCCTCTTCCTCCGTAAGCGGACGGCCCTTGATATATTCGATGCCGGACTCACCACTGTCTGAGGCATCCCCGAAGCTCTCCTCACCGTCACCAAAGGTATCCTCCTGGGAATCAGAAGACGATCCTTCTGATATTTCGGGAGTCTCTGTATCCTCCTCGGAGCTCTGCAAGGCTATATCCTCGGTATCCCCATCGGCTGCCTCTGCAATATCCTCTGTCTGTTCATCCAAAATACCGGTGTTCTCTGTGGTATTCCCTTCTGCGGTGTTCCCTTCTGCGGTGTTCCCTTCTGCGGTCTCCGTCGTATCCTCTGCTTCCGCTGACTGCGTCTGTGTATCTTCTGACCATTCTTCATTGAAGCCTTCCGCAGAATCACTGAAACCTTCCACATCGGCTGCCATGACCGGAACCTGGCTGCCCGCAACTGCCACACACAAAAGAAGCGGCAGTAATTTCTTCCTGACAAGCTGTAATCTCTTCACAAAGTTCTCCACTTTTCTTATATTGATCTGATTTATCTGTTAACGTTTCTTCAAATGATAACCCAGAATTCCGATTACTGCAAGTACTGTTGCGATCCCGATCCAGATAAACGGACTTTTATACCAGGAATTTTCTTCTTTAAAGGATGTCGCAGCTGTGCCATTGACCGGCTTGGTGACAGCTTCATCCGCAGATTCCCCACCTTCTGTTGTTCCATCCGCTGCAGGCGGTCCCTGGACCTCGCCGCTCTGAGCCTGAGAACTACCTGTGCTGGCCGTCCCTGCAGGTGGCCCCTGAACCTCGCCTCTCTGAGCCTGAGATTCATCTGTGCTGGCCGTCCCTGCAGACACTCCCTGTCCTTCGCCATTCTGAGCCTGAGAGCTGCCTGTATTGTCCGTCCCTGCAGACGTTCCCTGTCCTTCGTCATTCTGAGCCTGAGAACTGCCTGTATTGTCCGTCCCTGCTGCTTCCCCCTGAGTCTCGCCGGCTGCGGAATCCTGCGTATCGGATGCGTCTCCCTGATTCACTGCAGAAGTCTCTTTCTCTGTGCCCCCTGCGATTCCGGCCTTCGCCAGCTCCGCATCCTTTGAGGGCCGCAGCTCCTCCAGCGGCACATAACCGTATCTGCCATTATACTCTGTATATCCCCAGGTCTCACCATTCTTCTCTGTCTCCCCTTCGATATGCAGGACAGTACCATCCCTTACCGTCTTATCATTGAGCTTTTCACCTTTTCCGTCGGTGGACGGATAGATATCCACACCAACTCCACCGGAATCCACAGTCATATAATAATCTGTGGTATCTGCCGGAGCTTCCACCTTCACCACAACCGACTTGTCCGCATACACCGGAACACTCATACTCAGCACCAGCATTCCTGCCAGAAGCACACCTTTGCACCTTTTCATTGCTCTTTCCTCCCTCAAAAAATCTCACTGCCATTCTATGCATAAAATCCCCTTATATTTCTCTTTTGCCTTGGCTCCGAAATATAAGAGGATTTTATCATTAGTTATATCCAGTATCTTTTTTATGCAAGCTCCCGCTCACACATATCCAGCGCAGAAGCGATCACCGCATCCATGTCATAATATTTATATTCGCCAAGACGGCCGCCGAAGATCACCTTCGGTTCCTTCTCTGCAAGCTCCTTATACTGTCCGTAAAGCGCTCCGTTCTTCTCATCATTGACCGGATAATACGGCTCATCTCCAGGCTTCCACTCGGAACTGTATTCCCGGCTGATCACCGTTTTCGGAAGATCATTGCCCTCCTCATCCTTTCCGAACTCAAACCATTTATGCTCAATGATACGGGTCCATGGAGTCTCCACATCCGTATAATTCACTGCTGCATTTCCCTGGAAATTAGGTTTATCCAGTGTTTCATTCTCAAAACGCACAGAACGATACTCCAGAGTACCCAGCTTATAGTCAAAATACGCGTCGATGGCACCTGTGTAGATCACTTTCTCCGCCATTGCATCGTACTGCTCTTTTTTCTCCAGATAATCCTCATTCAGCCGTACCTCGATACCGTCCAGCAGATTAGCAACCATCTTCGTATAACCACCCACCGGGATTCCCTGGTACAACGCATTGAAATAGTTATTGTCAAAGGTCAGACGCACCGGAAGCCTCTTGATGATAAAAGCAGGAAGCTCCGTACATGGACGTCCCCACTGCTTCTCCGTATAGCCCTTGATCAGCTTCTCATAAATATCCGTACCTACAAGGCTGATAGCCTGTTCCTCCAGATTCGAAGGTTCTGTGATCCCTGCTGCCTGCCGCTGCTCCTCGATCTTTGCCGCAGCCTCCTCCGGAGTCACCACGCCCCACATTCTGTTAAAGGTATACATATTAAACGGAAGACTGTACAGCTCCCCGTGATAATTGGCAACCGGACTGTTGGTAAAACGATTGAAGATGGCAAACCGGGTGATATAATCCCAGACTTTCTTATTATTGGTATGGAAAATATGTGCACCGTATTTATGCACGTTGATTCCTTCCACCTTCTCTGTATATACATTTCCCGCAATATGCGGACGCTTGTCGATCACAAGCACTGACTTCCCGGCACGCTTCGCCTCCTGTGCAAAAACCGCACCGTAAAGACCGGCACCTACGATAAGATAATCGTACATTGCTTTCATTCTCCCTGTTCTTTCATTGATGCTGTTATTTTAACACCGGAAAAGGGTAGCTGGCAAGAAGCCACTGTAAAATCCCGATAAAATATCAGATATCCGCTTCTCAAACACCAAAATGTATGATACCCTGTAACTGGATCAGATAATAAACTACTCTAATCACATAAACAGATCGAAGGTGGTGAAACCTATGGGTACAAAGGATACCATCACCAAAGATTACATGGCTGACAACCGCGTTTTTGCGGATGTGTTCAACCATATGCTGTACAAAGGAAAAAACATCATAGACCCTGACACTCTTCATCCACTGGATACCACAGCTCTCGCTGTCCCATACGGATCCGGCACTTCAGAAGTTCCTGTCCAGAAATTCCGGGACGAATTCAAATCTCTTAATGTTATGCACGATGATTCAAGGATTTATCTTCTCCTGGGGATTGAAAATCAATCGGAAACACACTACGCAATGCCGGTCAAAAACATGGTCTATGATGCATTAGAATACGCAGGGCAGGTAGAAAATTCCGCCAGATCACACAGAGAAGCAAAGCAATGGCCTTCTACATCCGGAGAATATCTCACCGGCTTCTACAAGGATGACCGGCTCATCCCGGTCATAACCACGGTCGTGTACTTCGGTTCCGACACCTGGAACGCTCCCAGGAGCCTCCACGAAATGCTCTCTGTCCAGGACCCCGAAATTCTTTCCATGGTCCCGGATTACCGGATCAATCTCTTCTCACCTGCCGAGATAAAGGATGAAGAACTTGACAAACTCCAGAGCAATCTCAAAGAAGTCATGCTCTTCATCAAATATTCCAAAGATAAACGGAAGCTCCAGGAGCTTACATCACAGAGTCCCGGCTTCCGGTCACTCGAGCTCAAAGCAGCCCGGGTCATTGACTCCATAACAGGTATCAACTTACGTTTCACAGAAACAGAAGGGAGGGTTAATATGTGTCAGGCTGTTCAGGAAATGTGCGATGATGCACGTGCCGAAGGCCATCAGGAACAAGCTATGCTGACAGCACAGCGTATGCTTCAGGATCCAAGATTCTCTCCTGAAGACATCTCCAGATTTTCAGGCCTTTCTCTTGAGGACGTGCTGAAATTACAGAAGAAATAGTTCGTATTGGAAATGCTCAGATCCTTTGTGGGGGATCTGAGCATTTTGCTATTCTTCTGACCAAGGCAGAAGCCGATTATTATCTATTACCCTAAATCAGCTTTTTTTGTAATTTTACAATTGTGTATGTCAAAAACAAACTTATCAAAATACCAAAAACATAATTTTGAAAATAAAATGTCTTTATCCCTATAACATTCATAAGTGCTCTAATTGCAACATGAGTCAAATATAATTCATAAGACATTTTTCCAAACTGCTCCAATATCTTTACAATTCTTTTAGGCATCTTTCGCATACTTACAGCAATACAATACAGCAAAAAAATCCCCCAAAAACACATCAAAATCCTAAATCCTAGTTTTGACACAACTATTTTGGTTACCGGTAAAAAGCCGCACAGCATTATCATTACTCCAAATAAAATTCCCATTTTATCTATATTATTAATACAAGCATTCTGGTAAACTTTTTTTCCACACCAACACCCTATGAAAAAAACAAGAAATCTTCCCAATAGAATTTCTATATTTAAATTCAATACAGGAGCTACAATTCTCGGTAAAAATTGAATAACTAAAGCTATAATAAGAAGAATTAACAGTTGCCCCCAATCTGACCACTTTACATGCAATATCTTATAAACAAATGGATAAATTAAATATGCAAAAACAATAAATAACACATACCAAAAGGTTCTTGTCCCTTGTGTAAAAAATGTAACAAAGCCAAAATCAAATGCAAACATCTTGACACCTTTTTGCATGATAATAAGATCAATCACAATCCAATATGGAATAGCAACCATAAGATAAGCTGGCAAAATTCTCTTTATTCTCTTCTGAAAAAAATGCAAAATATTGGAATCTTTTGACATCGAAAAATATAATCCAACGCCGGACAGAAAAACAAAGAACTCAACTCCAACACTACCAATGAATGTGTTATACAACTTGCCTAAAAATCCCAATCCCCCTCCGGATAAATTTGAATTTGCTATATCTTCAAAAAAATGAAATATCATAATTGAAATTATCGCCACACCATAAATTGCATTACGATTTTTGCTAAATATATTCCAATTATCCTTCGAATTCATCACCGATATATTCATCACAATGTTCCTTTATTTCTTTATATATTGGGGCCATTTGCAAATGATTCTATATTCTTATATGCCTTCTATATAAAATAATAGTAACATTATCCCCATTTACTGACGGTCTCGCTTTTATACAAAAAAACTCTTATAAATCAGCAAAAAGCTCTTCTCTGTAAATTCCTTTTTCCAACATCTCTCTGAAACTATCCTTCACTGCAGCAACATCCTCTTTATAAGTCATACCATACCAAGTATCATTGGTACGAAGAACCTTTACGGATATCCTTCCTTCTGCCAGAAGTTCTCCAATAAATGTTGGAATCAAAAATTCCGCCTTTATAAGATTCTCCGGGACCACTTTTTCAAAAAAATATTGAAAACCACTTTCCAGCGTTTTCAGGAACTCCGGTGCCAATCCCCACATATTCATAGAAACAAGTGATTCTGTATCCAGCTTTACGCCGTCCGCCTCGGCACCTTCTGCATTCTTTACAATATTGGAAGTCTCCACAATCTCCGTCAGATTATTATACTCATCCATTTTGCAGATACCACGTGTCACACCACCATTATCAGACAACGTATTCTTCAACACAAAACCAGCCATGCAGGACTGGCCTCCTTTTACAAGATAATCATGAATCTCACGGAATCCTTCTTTTCCATAATAATCATCTGCATTGATCACAACAAAAGGCGTTGTCAAAACGTCCTTTGCAGCCAGAACCGCCTGTCCGGTACCCCAAGGCTTCGTACGACCTTCCGGAAGTTCTCCCGGAATATCGTTGATATCCTGGAAAACATACTCCACAGTAACAGAATGCGCCTTGCAGACCGCCTCGATCCGATTCCCGATCACATCCTTAAATTCATTTTCAATATCCTTTCGGATAATAAAAACCACCTTGTTAAAACCTGCTTCGATTGCGTCATGAATCGAATAATCCATGATGATATGGCCCTGTTCATCAACCGGCTCCAGCTGTTTGATACCACCGCCAAAACGGGAACCGATACCAGCAGCCATGATAAGTAATGTTGTTTGCATTTAATTTTCCCTCATTTCCTGATCTTAATGCAATTCTTTTTCACAGCGGTCTAATACAGCCGCAATAACCTGATCCATGTCATAATATTTATATTCACCAAGACGTCCGCCAAAAATCACATTTGTCTCAGCTTCTGCCAGCTTTTTATACTCTGCGTAAAGAGCTCCATTCTTTTCATCGTTAACAGGATAATACGGCTCATCCCCCGGCTTCCACTCAGAACTGAATTCTCGGCTGATCACTGTCTTAGGAAGATCGTTACCTTCCTCATCCTTACCAAATTCAAACCATTTATGCTCAATGATACGCGTCCATGGAGTTTCCCGATCCGTATAATTCACAGCTGCATTTCCCTGGAAATTCGGTTTATCCAGAGTTTCTGTTTCAAAACGCACGGAACGATATTCCAGTGTACCAAGCTTATAATCAAAATATGCATCGATCGGACCTGTGTAAACTACTTTTTCAGCCATCGCATCTAATTCATCTTTGTTTTCCAGATAATCTGTACTCAAACGAACCTCAATACCTTCCAGAAGATTTGCTACCATCTTCGTGTAACCTCCAACTGGGATACCCTGATACAAAGCATTAAAATAGTTATTATCAAATGTCAGACGAACCGGCAGACGTTTAATAATAAACGAAGGAAGATCCTTACAGTCACGTCCCCACTGTTTCTCGGTATAACCCTTGATCAACTTTTCATAAATGTCACGTCCGACCAGTGAAATTGCCTGCTCTTCCAGATTCTTTGGTTCTGTAATTCCAGCTTCTTTTCTCTGCTCCTCAATCTTCGCTGCAGCTTCCTCCGGTGTTACCACACCCCACATTTTATTAAATGTATACATATTAAAAGGAAGACTGTAAAGTTCCCCTTTATAATTAGCGACCGGGCTGTTTGTAAACCTGTTGAACTCTGCAAACTGAGTGATATAATTCCATACTTTCTTGTTGTTAGTATGGAAAATATGTGCTCCATATTTATGTACGTTAATACCTTCTGTTTTCTCTGTGTAAACATTTCCAGCAATATTCGGTCGCTTGTCTACTACAAGAACTGTCTTTCCTGATTTTTTTGCTTCGTGCGCGAAGATTGCTCCGTATAAGCCGGAACCTACTACTAAATAATTGTACATCATTTTAATTTCTCCCTGTTATCAATTTCTTTAGTTACATCTTTAACTTTCTATCTGCCTTATTAATATAAATATTTCAAATTAAATTTTTTTAATATCCATGTAATACCTATTGCTATTATTGGTGTTATAACAATTCTTGAAAAATATATTATTGCTGCCCCGAACTCTGAACCAAAAAATTCAATTCCACAAAAACGATAAAACCAAAATAAAAATAAATAATTTAATGGTTCTGCATACAAATATATTCCCATTCCATAGTCACTCAATGACTTTATTGCTCTACCATTTATTTTTATATGCCTTACTATATAGTTTAAAACTATCAACATAAAAAATGGACATACAATATACGAACTCAAAAAATGGAAAAAATGAATCTTTACTATTTTATCGACAATAAAAGATAAACATACCAGCCCAAACAAACATAATATCGATGAATCTTTCCAAATATTATGTTTTTTCAACCACTCAATCATATTTTCCAATCTATATCCCAGATAAAACCATAAAAGATAATATAAAGGATCTCCCAAAACGTGATATTGATCCAATCCTTTATATAAGATTACTCCTATGCACCAACAAAAGCTAACTATAACTATTTGCTTTTTTGTTTCTAATTTACAAACAAAACTTGCAATGACAAACACCAAAAACAAACATTCTAAATACCATAAATATACACATGAAGGAAAAATCAACTGCAATAGCATTCCCTTTATACTAACACCATGGTAATAACCCGAAAAATATTTAACAGGTAAATTCCAGAAAATCCATACAGCAATAAATGGAACCAGTAACCTTTTTGTCTTTTTTATAATAGTTCCCCTGGTATTAATATTCTTTTTCAATGAAAAAAGACTTCCAGATAGCGCTATAAATGCTGGCATATGAAATGTATAAATAAAATTTGTTAAAATGCTTGTAATTTTATGAAACATTGTATCAGATATAGACGCATCTGACATCATAGTTCCGTAATTAATGCCTCCAAATTTTGTAGTTATATTATAATATGTCCCGTGACCTATAACTACCAAAGCTACCAATATAATTCTTAATATATCCTTATCTTCTTGCCGATATATGTTGTTTTTGTTTACATTTTCCATTCTTTTTATTTAATCTCTCCCTTTCATCATTTAATGCAACAGATATTATATTATTTTATTTTTTATTGTATTAAAAATTTCAACAAACAGTTCTTCTTTCAAAATCAGTAATACAAATCCATATGCACCAAAAAAAAGAAGTGATGATATTACTAATGAAAAAAAACATTCTAAATTTAATATTTTCACCCACAAAGATACAATACTACCGACAGACAATGCAATTAATATTTTTATATAATGTATCTGTCGAAAAGTATTCAAAATTTCATCTTTTAACGCATAAAACTGGACAACAAAAACTGCAAACTCAGCAACCAATGTACCTATTGCAGCTCCCGTTGACGCATAAACCGGGATCAATAGTGCATTGATAATGACATCCACGACAGCACCAACAATCTCAGAATATAATACAATTTTCTCTCGTCCTGTTGGTACAAGTATCTGAATTCCAAGTATATTTGTAATACCAATTAATAAAAGAGTTGGCATAATCACCTGCATGGGTATAATAGAGCCAACATAATTATTACCTGACAAAAAGAAAATCCCTTCTTTTGCAAAATAAATAAAATATACAAACAAAGGTGTTGCCATTAAAAAGACAAAATTCAATGCCTTTCTTGTAATTCTATGAAACTCTTTCAATTCTCCTCTTTGTATATAATAAGATGCTCTAGGCAACAATACTGTCCCTAATGATGTTACAACACTCACAAGGATTACTTTAATTTTTACTGCTGCATTATAATATCCCACATCTGTATCTGTTGTCATAAATCCCAACATTACCGTATCAAGATTTGTATATATTGTTGTTGCACATGACATAGCAAAGAATATCAATACTGGTTTTAGGTGTCGTCTAAAATTGTAATTTCCAACAGGCTTCAGATTTATAAATTTATGTGCATTAATCAAATTTAAAATATTCGATGCAGAAGCTGCAAAAATTGTTATTCCACCATAAATAACATAATCCGTCTGTTTATGTACGAGAAAGAACATAAAAATCAGCGCGATAAATTTGAAAATAACTGATCGTACTGTGATATAAGTATACTGTTCCAAGGCTTTATATAACCATTCCATGCCGATAGATGTCAAAATAATGTTAAAACTCAACATTACATACAATTCTTTTTCACATCTAAATTTAGGTACATAAAACAACAATATAATCAATACCATATAAGAAATCATACTCATGATTATATTAATGATCAAAAGTTCCTGTGCCACCTTGGAAAGTTTCTCACGATTATCCCTAACTTTTGCACACGCCCGAATTCCATATGTAGGAATACCTAATTGAGCAAACATAGAAAAATATGTAATAACAGATGTTGCCATCGACACTTTTCCTGTTCCAACTGGCAATAAAACTCTTGATACATACGGAAAAGTTATCAATGGAAAAATGAAAGAAGACATTGTCAGAATTATATTCATAACAAAATTTAGTTTTATTGATTTCTTTTTCATTTATTTTTTCTACTCTCTTACTTATAAGATTTTCGTACTTACTCTATATTTCCTCAATCTTCATCTGTTCAATCATTCTCTTATATGCATCCTCTAAGCCTATTTCTGGTGTCCACCCTAAAGCTTGTAATTTATCAGAATTTAACTTCATTTTCGTATCTTCTGCATAACCAAATACATTATCTTTAGGAATATCGTATATTACTTTAATTTTCCCATTTGAAATTTTATCCGCAACCATATGCGCCATTTCTGCAATTGTAGTATGTGATTTTGGATTTGCCACATTATATGCTTCACCATTTTCTCCGCAAAGTAAAATTATAAATAATCCTAAAACACAATCTCGAGTATAACAATAATTTCCTTCCGATAATCCTCTCGTATGCAATACTATATCTCTTCCTGAAATTACGCTTTTAGCAAATTGAGCAAATACACGATTCTCCCCTGGCAAAATTCCTGCGCCAAACGTTTGTGCTAACCTAGCAATCTTGACTTTAACTCCGTATTCTCTCATATATGCAACACACATATTTTCGCATAACCGCTTACTTTCAGGATAATTACTACGTACTTTCAATGGATTAATGTAACCAATCTTATCTTCTGTTATCTCTGTATCAGAATTATTAAATGTTCCATACATTTCCATTGATGAAATATATACCATTGATTTACATTTATTTTTACGAGCAAGTTCTAAAATATTTTTTGTACCCTCTATTGCTGTAGATAATGTCTCTACTGGTTTTTCAATCATTAATTTAGATGTTGTTACAGCAGCACAATGAAAGATCCAGTCAACTTTTTTATTAACATTAATAGGAAATGTGATATCACCAACAATAAGCTCAATATTGTCCAACTCATGTCTACTATATAATTTATTTGCTTTTTCAATATTTCTCACTAATGCAATAATATGAATACCTTCTACTGCTATAAGCGCTCTTACTATTGAAGCTCCGATAAGCCCAGTTGCCCCAGTTACCAGAACAGTGGTTTCCTTCAGCTGCTCATACTGTAACGGATATTTTGCGATATATTGCAAATCATCCTCTAGCGGTCCTTTTCTCATCCAGCATCTCCTCCTTTAATTTATTTTTCTTTATAAGCCTTTTATTACCCTTATTCAAGCCCATATATTTGCTCATTTTCTTTTGCTTCAAGAATAGCTCGCATAGTATAAAAATCTTCTGGTGTTGTAATTTTAATATTTTCTCCTGGTCCATCAATCAGATAAAGATCATATCCATATCTTTGCATCATTGTGCAAGAATCAATACAATTCTTTTCACCTTCTGAAAGTGCTTTTTCATGAGCTTTCAAAATATCATCTAGCCAAAAACTTTGTGGAGCTTTGGCAACTCTTGAATTGTTCCGACTTGGGACATAATCAATTGTTGCTGTTCCCTCATTAACAACAAGTATTGTCTCTTTTACTTTAGCTGTTGTGATTGCAGAACCATATTTAATCACCGATTGAATATTATCACTAATTACTTTCTCATTAATCAATGGTCTAACGCCATCATGAATTAAAACAATGCTTTTTTCATCTTTTGCAATCTGTTTTGCAGATTTAAGACCATTGTATATGGATAATTGACCTGTTTCCCCTCCAGGAACTACAGATTTTACTTTTTCAATACGAAATTTATAAAGAAGTTTATTTAAATATGGAATCCAATCTTTTATACACACAACCACAATCGCATCTATCATAGAATGGTTTTCAAAATATTCCAATGTATGTATTATTATTGGTTTATTATACATTTCAAGAAACTGTTTCGGTCGATCTTTACTATGCATACGGCTTCCAACACCTCCAGCAAAAATCACTGCAATATTCATCCCTTGAACCTCCTAGTCTCTAGCTCGTGTTAATCAAATTCAATTATCTCTTGATTATTTGTCCATTTTTTTTGTTCTAATTTGTTCCCATTGGTATTACTGTTTTCTTTTGCCTTTTGAATTTAAGTTTAATCCCATGTCTATACTCCAATGCAACTCCTTTATCAATCAACACCTTATATAATATAAATGTGACTAACAAGTGCTTCACAAAACCTATTGATGCTACCGTTTCGTAAAATCTGTCTGAAAAAATCAACATAATTAAATCATTAAATAAATATGCATATATTATTATTGTAAAAGGTTTATTGTTATATATTTTTCTATAAGCACAACTAAAATATAAAGCAATTATTGCCATAAGCGGTACAATACCATCATAACCAAAATCATAATAAAACTGATAAAAAGTTGTATATACATTACCAGTATTTAATCCATTATGTTTTAAAAATGGAAGATCTAATTGATATAAATATTGACTTATTCCATATTTTCCTCCCAAGTACGTATAGATATTACGAAACACCTGACTTCCCCACAATTCAGGTGTATGACGAGTTCCTTGTAAATACGTATCCAAATTTTGTATTGGAGCTCCAATATATACATAAATTGATTCCAGAATTAGATTTAAAGTGCTATTCTCACCCGTACGATTTAAAAGCATATTGATTCCGATAAGTAATAAAATTATTCCAAAAATAATACCTACAATTTTAAATAATAACTTTGTAAAATTTCGACGTTTATTAAGTCCAAAACATATTACCGTTATTATCAAAATTGCAGTTATCATCCTAAATAATGCAGTTCTACCACCTGATAACATCTGATCAAATGCATAAATTCCCAAATATATTATCTGTATAATTTCTATTTTTTTCTTTACGGCTAAATTATTAATTAAAATATAAAGCAATACATATGCATATGCAGTTATCCAAACAATACCATGTCTATATATAAAAGATGCAGAGACTGCCTTTTCAATAAAATTATTATAATTGAACAGTGCAATGACATGGTACTTGCCGGCTATATCAAAAATTGATGAAGTACTATACCCAAACGCAGCTACAACATCTTTTATATATTTAGCATGATAAAACACTACTAGAACTTCCAAAATAAGAAATACTAGTTGAATCAAATAATTTATAGAAATATAATTTCTAGAATGTTGTTCTCCATAATTTCGAACATCAACTCTTTTCATGTTAAAAAAAACACTAACAATTCCAAATGAAATCATTCCTAAAGCAATTACTAAAATAGTATTCAAATGAATTTCTACCTTGTACATCCTTACAAAAAAAAGGCACAAAAATTCTGCAATTAAAAACATTTCACAAAAAACGCAAAATGGAGAAAAAATATCTGCATGAGTAATTAAATACCCAAACATTAAAAATACAATTGTTACTAAAATAAGTACTATAAGATTAAACATTTTCACCTGTTCCTCATATATTAGAAGTTCAATATAACTTCACAAATATTATATACTTTGTTTCATTGCACTTTTTAAGAAATATCCTCTTCTTAATTTCCCACCAATTTTGCACGCATTAGCTTTTAATGTTTCATATTCTTCATCGAGCATATTGTCTATTATGTTTCTAATTTCATCTGTTGACTTTATTGTTATTCCACAATGATTTTTCTTAATAAAATTTGCTAATGCAGCTTCTTCCCATATAATTACAGGAATTCCAGCTGCCAAATACATTGATGTCTTATGCGGATTATTAATTTTAAGATAATCTCCATAAACTCCAGTACAAGTAGCACTGCTGTCCCCATCCCAGACCAAGCCAAAACTACCTTGTAGATTATAAATTAATTCTTCTGGATTAAATGCCCCAACATAATTTGTATTTGAAGAAGCTTTTTCTCGTTCAAAATTAATTCCATATAAATTAAAGTTACAATTTTCCGGTAAATTATATATATATCCAGCCTTGTGTTTACTCAATGCTCCCGCTATGATAACTGGACCTTTTCTGCTTAAGTTTCTCTTTTCTAATAATTCTTCATTATAATTCTCAACTAAATAATCAAATATTCCTAATATATCCATTTTATCTTTATGTATTTTCCATTTTTCATGCATAAATGACTTCATTTTTTCATTATGCACAATGATTTTACTGCAATTCTTAAATGAACTAATTTCTTCAAATCTCATTCTAATTTTTCGAGATAATGGAACATCATTTCTTAATGTAAAACGAATTGCCTCAACGTCATGTATGATTATTGAAGTATGTATTCCTCTTTTTTCCAAATTTTTTATAAGTAATGAAAACAGCATTGTATGTTCTAACAATGGAAACTGAATATATATCCAATCATTTTTTTTTATTTTTTTTAATGCATTCTTCCATAACATATAAACATCATAATGTGCTTTTATTTTTCCTAATCTTGTTTTGTTTTCACGTCCTTCTATCAGGCATGGAATCTCAATTTTTTTAAAATTATTCCACTTAAAAATAGTTTCTACATCTTGTCTGGCTTTAACTCCAGCTGTTTTTTGTATCAACTTATGTTTATCGGTTTCCACAACATAATAATTCATTTATTATATCCGCCTTTCCCTCAATCATCCCTCAATATAAGCATCAAACTCATGATTTATCCGCTTACTTTCTGGCGGAAGTTGCATATAGTCTCCATATATTTGTGTCAAATAAAACTTCCAACATGCTGGCGCATGAAATTTTTTCCCACAAAATTCCACATCATTATATGGTAAGTATTCTTTCTTTTTCATTCTTTCATTAGGACCCAAACTCCAAGCAACTCCACCAATATACTCCTGTTTGTCAAAATCATACTGATGAGCCAGTTTATCTAATTTTCTCCCAAATCTTTCTGGTGTATACATTCGCAAAAAAAGAATCATCGGTATTTTAACTATACTTCGTACAAAACCTTTTCCTTTTCCTATAGTTGCACTGCATCGATTAATCCATTTTTTTAATGGTTCCGCTTTACTCAACAATATATCACTTTCTTCCTTATCATCCGGAAGACCATCCATCGGAAAAATATCAATCCACAAATGTTGATCAACATTTGAATATTCATTTTTTACATAGGTTCTTGTATCTATAATTTTGGCAAATGGCCAAAAACTATTTCCCATCTGTAGACTGATTAATTTATAATATGGTCGAATATTTCCTTTTCTTAATAAATCATGTAATTTATCAAAATCTGGACGTGGCATTAATAAATCAACATCATCATCCCATGGAATAAACCCTTTATGGCGTACTGCTCCTAACAAAGTTCCTCCCGATAAATAATATCTCAGCCCATTCTGATCACAGAATGCCGCAAACTCACATAATATATTCAAAATATACTTTTTAACTTCCGTATTATCTAACTTTCTCATACTTTACAGAGATAAAACACAAATCTCTTATCTCACTGTCCTTTCTTTAATATATAAAGGTTAAATAGTTATTGTGCGATATATATCCATAAAACGCGCTCCTATCTTTCTTCCCTATTAAACGTCTCATAGAAATAGCCTTATTGTCTGATTGTCTGATTGTTTTTTTTATTTTCTCTTTATCAGTCCATTATTCCACTACCGTTTCTTTTATTTTTAAACTTATTTGTTCACCACACCATTCAACAATAATTTTTCTAATTTTTTTGCTTCAGTATGAATTTCGTATCCTCGCATTGTAAAATTATCCACTATCTCCTTTTGGGACACTCGGTTTATATTTTCTTTGATATTTAAAATTTCTTCTGCCCAAGACTCCGCTGAATTTTCCAAATTCCAAAATATAAATGATGGATTAATTTTAACTTCTTTAGGAATTACGCTGTCAGATGCTAACATAGGTACTCCATTTGCCTGAGCTTCCATCGCAGCCATGCTGAGGCCTTCAAATTTAGATGGAAACAAAAACAGATCGAATGTACTCAACCATCCACATATGTCTTTCTGAATTCCGGCCATATATACATACTTATTTAGTTTCTTTTTATCAATCTCTTTTTCAAGCTTTGTCCTGTCTTCTCCATCACCTATTAAAATCAATCTTACTTTTGGTTCTTTTTTTATAAGTTTTTCAAATATGTCTAAAATAAACATTTGATTTTTTTGGAAATGCAACCTTCCTATATTTCCTATGATATAATTTTCTTCCCACTTCAAATCTCGCCGCAATTTTTTTCGCTTCACATCATCAAAACAATATTTTTCTACGTCTATCGCATTACTGATAATAATAGATTTTTTTATTATTGAAGAATCATAAAACCATTCCGAAGCTTCTTTTGAGCAGCTCCAAAAATCCGTTACATAATAAGCAATTCTTTTTTTATTATATTTATGTAAAATTCCTCTTAACCTGCTATCCATATTTTGAGAATTATGGCTATGTATAATTCTTCTTTTTATCCCATATTTTTTTGCCATTTTCAGATAATCAATATTGGCAAGACTACACACATTCACCCATATTGCATCATACTTAGAGGCATTATTTTCAAAAAAATTTTTTAATTCTTTTTTGTATTTTTTATAATTTTTACTTCTCGCAGGAAAATGAAAGGTTTGTGAACCATTGGAAATAATTTCTTCTTCGAAAGCGATTTTATTATATGAATTACATAAAAAATCAAAATGAAAGGTATTCTTATCCATGTAATGATAGTAATTCATAATAACACTCTCTACCCCACCTGGATTTTCTGTCATACCAAAAACTAATATTTTATACATAGGTTTCCTCACAATTTAATGTTTGACTATTTTAATTTCTACTTTTTTCGTAAATATAATTTTGATATGCCCGCACAATATATATGATACTTGCAATATGAACCAATTTATATTTCATAAAAAAAACAGGCAATGTTCTCGCTGAAAAATTATTCTTTATATGGAACTTTTTTATCGCATCTTTGAATACAGGTGTATTTATAATTTTTTTTATATGCTCTATTTTTTTTACATAATTTTCTTTATTATTAACGCAAAATATACCTCTAACACAGGCTATATTTAAATGCATTAAAATATAATCATTAAATGCCAATTGTACATTTTCATGTTGTTTTTCAATATACTTACTCGTTATATTCATAGCTTCAATATATTGAAGTACTTTTTTATCTGCGTTACTCCTCATCGTAGACTCATTGTCTATAGAATAATGGTAAAATATCGTATCACTTATGCTAATTCTGGAACAATGCATTAAATAATGTAATGTAAAATCACTATCCTCTGAAAGCTGCATTTTTGTATTAAAGCCAATTCTATTTTCATAAATAATGCTTTTCCTAAAAATCTTTCCCCAAACCTGCATGAATTTTGTTGGATTTGCGATCATTTCCAACTTCATTTTTTCTGCAGAGTCATTAAAATAATATGTTTTCTCTTCTTTATTGTTTATATAATTTGCTCTATTACCAATCTCGTAACTATATACATACAAATCCGCTTTAGCATTTAATATATCTTCGTAAATATATTTTTTGCTTTTAGATACTATATAATCATCTGCATCGACAAAGACAATCCATTCTCCTCTGGCGTTTTTCAATCCTTCATTTCTAGCTCTTGACACTCCTTTTTCCGAATGAATTAGTTTAACATTTTCTCCATATTTTTGAATTAATTTTAATGCAACACTATTGGTGTAATCAGTTGATCCATTTTCAACAATCAATATTTCACATTTCTCCATGTTACAAGTATGTGTAATACTTTCCACAGCTCTTTCTAATGTATCAGCCGCATTATATGCTGGAATAATATATGAAATTAATATTTTTTCATTCATAATCCTCTTATTTAAAAGCTCCCTTCATATCTTTTTCCAACAAACTTAGCTTTTAAAAACGCTGTACTCTTTTTCCACCAATTAATCTTTTCCATATGCTGGTAAGGCAACTCTTTAATCTCATTTTTCTTAATTTTTCCTAGTTTAATCTCACCATCAAGCCACACATTAAATATTATCTCGCTTACTCTTCCATAAAATCGCCCCTGAAATGCTGATAATTCCTGTGGATCGATGCGTTTTTCTAACTCGAAGAGAATATCAAATAACCATTCACAATAATCATTCAGATATCTTTTTTGCATGATCATCATATTGAACATATATCCGTAAGTGTGTTTTACAACTTCATCATAACTTTTCAGATAGTCGGGATATTTTTCAGCGATTATCTCTCTGGTGATATCTAATTGAGATGCATAATGTGTATGTTCATAATGGGAATATAAGGTTTCTATATAATACTTTCTTTTTTTAGGTACAAAAATTTTATATTTTTCCAACATTGGGCGCAACTCATTATACGTAAGAACACCTTCAAATGGTGCCTTGGTTTTCTTTCCAAAATGGCGTCTGTAATGTGCCAATCCTGTATAATCCGTGTCAAGATTTTTCCACGCCCAATATAAGCCTGTAAGCTCACAATACGCAGCGTTTTTGTTTGAAATGTTTTCTCCTGTATTATCTTTTTGGTATCCTAAATCCAGCGGATTTCCATTCTGATCTGTTTTTCCCTCTGCGCCAACATGCAGTGGAAGATACATTGCATCTTGAGGCATTTCATATTTTTTATGTGTTGCTACTATAATTTTTACTGTAGGCGTATTCTTCGTCATTTCAATATTTCCTTACATGCTTTCTCTCTTTTTTCTATTCATCCTCCATATGCAAGTTTTTATTTTTCATAACTTCGAATACACTCCCCAACTCAAAAGCCGGCACATTCTTCGCCGTGCCCGCACCTTCTTCAGGTACACACACGACAGGCGGTATTCAACCCGACGGTGTTTATCACTGATATACACCGTGTTTTGCTTTCGCTTTCTTTTTGTCAGCACGGCAAAGCCGATGCACTGACCTTATGACATCTGTTTTCTGACATGCCATAAGGTCAATCCATCTGCTTGCTTTTCATACTGATGTTCTGTTTGCTTTGTTCTTCCCTTCATGCTCTGCGTCCAAACTGTGTCAGGCACTTTTTCCCCAGATTTCTCACAGCATTCAGATATCGGTTCGTCTGATGTCCATTGGCGCAGCAGCATAGTTCTGTTCTGGTGTCAGTCCGAATGATTTCTGCGCCGCATCTGGCACAGTTTGTGCTGATGCCGGTGGCGTGGACTTCGATAACAATGATTCCGTTTTTCCAGGCTTTGTAGTCCAGATACTGGCGGATCCTGGTGCTTAAATGGAGCGGGCCCCAGTTTCCTGAGCCTTTCATGACGTTTCTGGAATATTCCTGGTTATAACGTGGAAGTACGATCACGGAGACGTCCTGCTCTACGGCAAAACGTAAGATCTGGCTTGTGACCTGGTGTCCATAGTGTTCAGAAAGATGTTTCAGATGCATCCAGTATTTCTGATCAACTCTGCCTGTCTGTCTGCCTCCGGTTGCTTCCTGGGACTTCTGGATCTTTTCCAGAAGCTTTCTGCAATGGTGGCTGTATTCATTTCCGCCTTTCCAGAACTTCACTGCAATCTCCTGACCGGTTCCGTCCAGAACAACGCCTGCTGCAAAGGCATCACTGTTTGTAAACTGAATACAGAGTATCCTGCATCCTGCCTGCATCCTCTGACGTACGGTTGCTGTATTTTCATTGTTCTGACGTACTGGAACATGCAGCATGTCATATTTGTATTCAAAAACTACGGATGGTGACATGAGTCTGGCGTTTTCCGGAAAGTCTCTGCCTGACAGCCGGCAATGCATCCAGGTCCATGTGTCTCCTGTCCAGACACGCAACGTAATCTCTTTAGTGGAAAAATCCTGATACATTCCTTTGTAATAGGTAACTGCTGCATTTAGTTTCTCGGCTCTGCCGATCTTCTCATCCTGGGCAAAACGGCTGAGATAGCTTTTGGCTGAAGCAATTCCTTCATTGGCTGCTGCTCTTCGAAAATACAGTGGAACCTTTTGCCAGGGGAGGGGATCTGATGGTATGCGTCCGCCTCGTCCCGGAATGCTCATGATCTCCAGCTCGCGTAAAGTCTGCTGGCTTCCCAGTTCCCAGAGATCCGTATGATCCAGAAGCAGGTTGTAATAAAATTCAGCGATCCGGTTATAAAATTCCTGTGTGGTTCGCAGCCATTCCGGATGTCTGCACCAGAGATGCAGTCGCCAGGTTGTGATGCTGTAGCCGCTTTTTCCGGTGTTTTCTTTTTTGCCGGTTTCCGGTTCTTTCATTTTGGTTCTCCGTTTTTTGCAAAGAAAAATCATTATAATATAACTTATCTAAATTATTATTTTTGTCACTTATCATTTCCATAAGCGACAAACAGGCCGGAAACCCGTATAAATGAGGACTTCCGGCCTACTTTGACCATAATTCTGACTGCTAATAGTTCAGCTTTTCCATGCACTTCTGCTTTTGTTTTATGCTGCTGTGCACATAAATATCCATGGTGATCTTGACGGACGAATGTCCCAGAATTTCAGAAAGTGTCTTGCTGTCAAATCCCATTTCCGTACAACGGGTGGCAAAAGCATGCCGGAGAGAATGAATGTTGATACTGGGGATTTCACATTGCTGAAGGAGCTTCTGGAATTTACGCTGTATATTTCTGGGCTCCATACATTTACGATTCGTACCCGTCAGCAGGTATGAATCAGGTTCAGCAGCAATCCGCTTCATTTTTTTCAATAAAAAATCAGGGATTGGAATATCCCTGATGGATGAGACTGATTTAGGAGGACCTATCATTAAAACGGTTTTGGGTTCGTCATCAGATTCACCAGAATAATCAAGATTTTTTATCCGTGAGATCGTTCGCCTTATATGTAGCAGCTTTTTATCAAAATCAATATCTTCCCAACGGATGCCGCTGAGCTCGCCAACGCGGATCCCTGTATAAATACATAGCAGGATGCCGATGGGAAATTCTGAGTCCTCAGCAGAGAGAACTGTGATCAGCTTTGTGAGATGTTCATGAGAAATAAGCTGGAAAGGACTGGTATTTATTTTGGGATACCGAAATTCAAGCTGTGAAAGATTCAGATACCCTTGTTTTTCACCATAGCGTAAAATACTGTGGAACAGGATCAGAAGATTTTTGATGGTACGTGGCGAAAGCCCCTGCTGTTTCAGCTTTTCAGAGAAGGCATATACGGAAGCAGAAGAGATGTATTTCAACGGCATATCACCAAATTCCGGAAGGATATGTGTATCAAGAAGTGTTTCGTAGCAGGCATAGGTGCTGAGCTTTACTGCATAACGCATGGATAACATCCATTCTTCACTGAGGTTTCGAAATACATAACACTTTCCCGGAGCGTTTTGAAGATTATTCTGACATAAAATAGCCAGCTTTTTCTTTTTTACAGCCTCGTATGTACGACCATACAGATATCCGTACTGGATACGTCCATTCTGGTCACGACATTTTTCATAGCGTGCTTCCCATCGGCCATCTTTTCTTTTTCTGATATTTTCCCCTTTTCTAGGCATAATCGTAGTCTCCTTTTCGCACTATTATAGCAAAAGTCTGACCATTTTTGTGACCACTAATAAGCGAAAAAAAGGAAAATTTGTCGTATATAAAAAAATCAACCGAAAAAACCTGCATTTTTGGTCGAAAGTGGTGCATTTTTCGTGTCTTGACAGTGACAGTGTGCAATGCTATCATTGATTAAGATTCAAAAATTATGCAATTTGAGAGAAAATCACCTGTCGCTTATGGAAATGATAAGCGACTTTTTTACCCTCAAAAAAACAACACGGCAGACATCCCTCCGGGGCTGTCTGCCGTGTTTTATATCGCTTTTATATTTTTATGTAATTAAGCTATCTGTTCCTTAAGCCTCATATCCATTAGGATTCTGGCTCTGCCATCTCCAGGAGTCTGCACACATCTCGCGGATTCCGTTCTCTGCCTTCCAGCCAAGCTCTTTCTCAGCTTTGGTTGCATCGGAGTAGCAGGTTGCGATGTCGCCTGGGCGGCGTGGTTTGATCACATATGGGATCTTGACGCCGGTAGCTGCCTCAAAGTTCTTAACGATATCAAGAACACTGTAGCCTTTTCCGGTTCCAAGGTTGTAGATGCTTAATCCGGAATTGTCTTCCAGCTTCTTAAGAGCTTTTACATGGCCCTTGGCAAGGTCTACTACGTGGATGTAGTCACGGACACCTGTTCCGTCCGGTGTATCGTAATCGTTTCCGAATACGCCAAGCTCTTTCAGCTTGCCTACTGCTACCTGTGTGATATATGGCATCAGGTTGTTCGGGATACCATTTGGATTCTCACCGATGGTTCCGCTCTTATGAGCACCGATCGGGTTGAAGTAACGAAGAAGAACTACGTTCCACTCCGGGTCTGCCTTCTGGATGTCTGTAAGGATCTGCTCCAGCATGGATTTGGTCCAGCCATATGGGTTGGTACACTGTCCCTTCGGGCACTCCTCGGTGATCGGGATCATTGCCGGATCTCCGTATACGGTTGCTGAGGAAGAGAAAATAATATTTTTTACATTATGTTTTCTCATCACGTCTACAAGAGTAAGGGTTCCTGCGATATTGTTCTCATAATACTCCCACGGCTTGGCAACAGATTCACCAACTGCTTTCAGTCCTGCAAAATGAATACAGGAGTCGATCTCTTCTTTGTCAAAAACTTCATTTAATGCTTCGCGGTCCAGGATATCTGCTTTATAGAATTTCACCGGTTTGCCTGTGATCTTGGATACTCTGTCCAGAGCCTTCTCACTGGAATTGCATAAATTGTCAACTACTACAACATCATATCCTGCACTCTGCAGTTCTACAACGGTATGACTTCCAATGTATCCTGCTCCACCTGTTACTAAAATTGCCATAGTTTTTCTCCTCCTCTATTGGATCTAACTGTTCCTGTTTATTATAGCACTGTTCCTTTGTTTCCACAATAGCAGAAAACTAGGTTTACTACTTAATCCCAGAGTCCCTGCGGATAAAGTCCCTGATCCTTCAGATTCTGGATTGCGGCTACCACTACCGGTTTATCCTCTTTATAGGTCACTCCGTACCACTTATCCTGTGTGGTAAGGACCCTGACTGCTGCCTTTTTTTCCTGGAGGAGCTCGTCAACTACAAACGGAAGGAAATATTCGCATTTCAGAGGATTTTCCGGGATGCTCTTTTCAAGGAATACCGGGAAGCGTTTTACCAGCTCTTTCATAAATCCGCCGGTGAATCCCCACATGTTCATGGATACCGGAGTCTCTCCCGGGAGACTTGTCCAGGTTTTTCCATCGTCCTCTGTGTAGGCTGCTCCGCCGTCACGTTTCTCAATGTGTGTTCGCTCATTGATATCTGCAAGATATCCGTTTTCATCTGTCTCACAGACACCTCTGGAAACGTAGCCATTGTCTGTCAGGGTATTCTCAAGACGGTAGCCAACCATCATATACTGGGCAGGTACGGTGTCCTCCTGGGCCTGGATCAGGAAATCATACGCCATCTTAAAGGCATGGGTTCCATAATAATCATCTGCATTGATCACCACAAACGGTCCGTCGATCTCTCCGGCACAGCTTAATACCGCATGTCCGGTTCCCCATGGCTTCACACGGCCTTCCGGAACCTGGAAGCCTTCCGGGATGTTGTTGAGATCCTGATGCACATAAACGATCTCCACCTTGTCACTTAAGCGGTCGCCGATGGCATCGCGGAAATCCTGTTCATTCTCTTTTTTTATGATGAATATCACTTTCTTAAAGCCTGCACGTACGGCATCATAAATGGAAAAATCCATGATGATATGACCTTCCTGATCTACAGGATCGATCTGTTTCAGTCCGCCGTAGCGGCTTCCCATTCCTGCTGCCATTACTACCAGAACCGGCTCTTTCATAATCTTGTTCCTCCTGATTTTTAGAAATACAGGGATTTTTTCCCATACATAGTTTAAGCCGGTCAGATTCTCATCCGACCGGCCTTTGAACCTTTTTTTATTATACTACACTTCACCGTGAAATCCTACTGATTATTTTCAGTTTATTTTCGGTCAGAAGTATTCTCCGGGAAAACGATCTCCATCCTGGTTCCAACTCCCTGTTCACTTTCCACGTTGATCTGTGCATGATGAAGCGTTGCTCCATGCTTCACAATGGAAAGCCCCAGACCTGTTCCGCCGGTCTGTCTGGAATGGCTTTTGTCTACCCGGTAAAAGCGCTCAAAGATCCTTCCCTGTTCACTTTTCGGGATTCCGATCCCGTCATCTGCCACACAGTAGAACGGATGCCCTTTCCGGTTGCCTACCATGATCCGCACATGACCATTCTGTTCTGTATAGCGAACTGCATTGTCTGCAATATTAAAAAGCATCTCATAGAGTACATGGCGGACACCCTTGATCTTCTCTGCACTTCCGGCAAGCTCAAGGAAAATATTTTTCTTTCCGGCAGGATGTCTGAGATTATTTCTTACGTCTTCCGCAAGCTCATAAAGATCCACCTCTTCAAAAGGAACCTCACTGTTGCTTTCATCCAGTCTGGAAAGCTGGATGATATCCGCTACCAGATTGGAAAGTCTTATTGATTCATGGTAGATCCTTCCGGAAAATTCCTGTATATGATCTGCCGGAACCATGCCGTTCATCATAAGCTCCGCATAACCGGAAATGGACATCAGCGGGGTCTTCAGCTCATGGGAAACATTTGCAGAAAATTCCTTCCGGATCTCCTCTGCCTCCTTCAGTTCTTTTACCTGCTGCCGAATCTGCCGGTTCTGTTCATCCACCCGCACAAGAAGGGGACGCAGCTCCTCATAGCACACATTGTTCAGCGGATACTCCAAATCCAGATTGTTGACCGGACGAATCAGCTCTCTGGTCTGTCTCTGTGCAAAAACAAACTCCAGGATCAGTACCAGGAGCATCAGAAGTCCCAGCACAGCAAGACTTGAGATCCATGTGGAATATATGGAGTCTACGGTTTTTCCTACACGGAGCACGTTTCCATCATCCAGCTTCACCGCATAATAAAAGGTCTTTTTTGCAAAGGTTTCTGAATAACGGATACTTTCGCTTTTTCCATTTTTTTCTGCCTGTATAAATTCCGGACGATCACTGTGATTTGCCAGTTTTTTCGGAGAGGCCTCAGAATCGTAGAGAACGGTTCCGTCTTTACGGATGAGAGTCACACGACTTGATGATACTGTCTGAAGCTTTTTTGTGAGAAAGGAATCTCCATACTCATCCATGGCAAGGCAGATATACTGCGCTTCCTCACGGACTCCACGCTGCATGTATGTGTTTAATTTATTGTAGGTGATCACACTTGCTGCCAGAAACGTGACAAGAACAGCAAAAATAATCATAATGCTTGTATGATGCAGAATTTTCTTTTTCATACATGATCTCCGATCCGGTATCCCACGCCACGCACTGTCTCGATCAGATTTCCGGCTTCCCCCAGCTTTTGTCGGAGAGTCCGTACATGAACATCTACAGTCCTTGTTTCTCCGTCAAAATCATAGCCCCACACATGGCACAGGATCTGGTTTCTGGACATGACCAGTCCTTTGTTCTCCATAAGATATTCCAGAAGCTCGAATTCCTTTCTGGTCAGCTCCTTCACCTCACCCTGATAGCTGACTTCGTGACGGGACACATTGACACGAAGACCCTTACAGTGCAGTTCCCTCTCTTCGCTCTGCCTTGCGCAGCGCCGAAGGACCGCTTTGACCCTGGCTACAAATTCCATCATCCCGAAGGGCTTGGTGATGTAATCATCTGCGCCGCCCTCCAGACCTTTTACCTTGTCAAACTCCGCTTCTTTGGCTGTGACCATGATCACCGGGATATCCCGGGTCCTGGTGTCACTTTTCAGTCGTTTCAAAATATTATACCCATCTTCACCCGGGAGCATGATATCCAGCAGGATCAGTTCCGGCAGATTTTTTTTCATGGCTGTGTCAAGTTCTGCCCCGGTTTCAAAACCTTCTGCCGCAAAGCCTGTTGTCTCCAGGGTATAGACAAGAAGCTCTCTGATATTTCTCTCATCTTCCACACAGTAGATCATTCTATATCCTCTCTGTTCGTTTTTTTGCCGTTGGCACTTCATAATCGTCTGGTCTTTTTTGTTCCATGCCTTCAGTATAACTGCTTTCTTTTTACTGCACAAGCCCTGGCCGTCTGCTGATACAGATAACCAGGGCATAGCATTATTTCGATATCTTTTTATTGGCTGCCTGCCGCTGCCATCTGGGCTACCGCCGGCTCATCCTTTATTTCCGGAAGCTGATACTGACTCCGGATCACCTCCAGCGCACGGTAGAAGGTTTCGTCCGGCCCATGTTTGATCTGCTTCAGGTGCTGATGTGTATCAAAAGCATCTTCATGAACCTGTGTCACACAAACACCGATATTGGAACAGTGATCTGCCACACGCTCCAGGCTGGTAGTCACATCGGACAGGATGAATCCCATTTCAATGGTACATTCTCCGGCGCGAAGTCTCTGGATATGCCGGTACTTCAGTTCCTTGCTGAGTTCATCGATCACTTCCTCCAGTGGCTCGATCTCTCTCGCAAGCTGCACATCCTGATTTTCGTAAACCTTGTAAGCAATATCTACAATGTCTTCCACCGCATGCTCCATGACACGTAACTCTTCCAGCGCCTTATCTGAAAACTTCAGGCCTTTTTCATAAAGCTCCTGTGCGGATTCCATGATGTTCACACCGTGATCGGAAATCCTCTCGAAATCACCGATACAGTGGAGCATGATGGAAACACTGTGACTGTCATGAACGGAAAGATCCTTCTGGTTCAGTTTTACAAGATAGGTTCCAAGTTCATCCTCATAACGGTCTACCTTTTTCTCTGCTTCTTCCACCAGAGCCTTACCCTCTGCACTGAAATTCTTCAGAAGGTCCAGAGCGGTAAACAGAGTTCTGTGAGAATCCTCTGCCATTTTTTTCGCTGCATTCCTGCTCTGCTCAACTGCAAATGCAGGTTTCTCCAGAAAACGGCTTTCCAGGATCATGAAATCCGGATCTGCTGCCACCTTCTCCTCCTCTTCCTTCCTGTCGCGGATAGTAAGACAGGCAAGCTTCTCCAGAGCCTTTCCAAACGGAAGAAGGACAAGAGTTGCCGTGATATTGAAGGCACTGTGCAGGATCGCGATCCCGGCCGGAGTCGCTGCCTGTGCCATAAATGAAAAATGTACTGCTGCATTTATCGCATAAAATACTGCCATGAACAGCATGGTTCCGATCAGATTGAAATACAGATGGACCATAGCCGCACGTTTTGCGTTTTTGCTGGCTCCGATGGCTGAAAGGATCGCAGTGATACAGGTACCGATATTCTGTCCCATGATAATAGGAAGTGCTGCACTGAACGGTACCATTCCGGTAAGGCACAGTGCCTGGAGGATACCAACCGATGCGGAGGACGACTGAATGATCGCTGTCAGCACTGCTCCGGCCACAACTCCAAGGATCGGATTGGAGAATTTCACCAGCATTCCGGTAAACTCCGGTACCTCTGCAAGAGGTTCCACAGCTCCGCTCATGGCATTCATTCCATACATCAGGATCGCAAAGCCTACAAAGATCGCTCCCACGTCCTTTTTCTTCTGGCTTTTTGTAAACATGATCAGAACCACGCCGATCAGTGCCAGTATCGGTGAAAATGACGTCGGCTTAAAAAGCCGGATAATAAAGTTATCACTCTGGATACCTGTAAGACTTAAGATCCATGAGGTTACGGTAGTACCGATATTGGCACCCATGATGATTCCCACAACCTGGGACAGCTTCATGATTCCCGAGTTTACAAAACCAACGACCATAACGGTAGTTGCCGAGGATGACTGGATCACTGCAGTCACACCCATTCCAAGAAGAACGGCTCTGATGGGATTGGAGGTAAGTGTCTCCAGGATCCGCTCAAGCTTTCCGCCTGCAACCTTCGCAAGCCCGTCTCCCATTAAGTTCATTCCATAAAGGAAAATAGCAAGGCCGCCAAGCAATGCCAGTACGCTGAAAAAGTCCATAATACTCTCCTTCACTTTCTCTTTTTGATATGTTTGATTTCCTTTTTTCTCATTTCAACGATTTTCATAATAGCGGCCTATTGTAAAATTTTCCCCACTGGAATGTAAAATCTGTGTAAAAAAATAAAACAGAGGATCCTGTTACGGGAAACCGATTTCCCGTCAGGATCTCTCTGTCCTATATATCGTACAGTGGTTTTTATCCTTATGATGTATTTTGTGCTGCGGATATTCTCATTCCGCTGAGCTGCATGCTCATGAGCAGAGCTACCCTGCGATCTGTGATCAGAATCCGCGGATCTCCTCATCCTCAGATCCGGTCTTGTCGATGGATTTTATTACAAGGTAATAGCTGTAATCATCATTGACCTTTACTTCCACCCGGTCTCCTACACGATGACCGCGCAGTGCCTTGCCGATAGGCGATTCAATACTGATACGGTTTTCCATGGAATTTCCGCGGATGGAAGTAACCAGCTTGTACTTCTCCACCTCATTATCTTCTTCAAAAAGAACTTCCACGATATCGTCCATTCCCACTTCGTCAGATCTGGAAGCATCAGATACAATGGATGCAGTCTTCAGCATCCTCTCCAGATAACGGATGCGGCTCTCGTTCTGATTCTTATGCTTCTTGGCTGCATAATACTCAAAGTTCTCACTTAAGTCTCCCTGGGCACGTGCCTCCTTGACCGCCTCAATGGCTTCCTTACGTACTACCAGTTTACGGTGTTCGATCTCCTGCTCTATTTTTTCAACATCCTTGCGGGTAAGCTGTTCTCTCATTTCTCTGGCATCTCCTTTTCTTTATAACATTCAGACTGATCCTGGATCTGTTCTCCACTTCCTGTGAAGCTTCTGTCACAGATACAGGATTTCTGGAAGGTTACCGGAAATACCATAGCAGATACGCTCTGCTTTGTCAAACAGCGCATACCTGTTCTTCGGCTTCCTCCTGCTGGTGTACTCGCTGTTCAATATAATCTGCCATATGTTCTTTGGGGATATCCAGTAACATGGAAAATTCAGAATAGAGATGATCCTCTGCAAGCTTCAGATACCGCTCGTCTGTAGCGGTTGTTTTTTTGCCATGAGATAATCTGGCCTGTTTTCTGACGTAGATCGTCTTGATGATCCGAAGAAGATCTCTGCATTCACAGGTACGGATGCATTTCTTGTAGCTATCCTCCCGGAATTTCTCATTCTCAATACTCAGTGTCTCAATGGATGGGATCTCATCGATAAGCCTCTCCGCTTCTTCCCTCGTAATGATTCCGCGAAGCACCTGCTTTCCACCTTCCACCGGTGTAAATATCTTCCCATCTGTTTCTCCTCCGGGCCTCAGTACATAATAAAGCTTCTCGCCGGAGGAACCATCTACCCTCATTGTGGTAACTCCTGTTACCTGGCAGATGCCGGTACGACCATACACAACATATTCGCCTGTTTCAAACATTTTTCCACTTCCTTTCATTTTTTTACTTTTCTTTTGTTATCCTGGCGCTTATTGTGCTCTAATGAAAGCTCCCTGCCAGGTTATATATCCAGACAAGGAGCTTCTCACTGAGGATTCTATCCTTATTTTACTACTTTTCCCATTTATTTGCAAAAGAATTCAAAAAGTTTTTTTATTTTTGTGAAATATGCCCACAATGAGGGCATATATTTTTTGTTATAATTCTTCTTTTTTCTTTCTTCCCAGACGGATGTCTTCCATATGAGATTTCAGTTCCGGTGTCATACTGTCAAAGAGATAGGTTTTGCTGTTGTCCCTGCGCTCCTGCCATTCTTCTCTCATCTGCTGTTTTGCGGAAGCGATCTCATCTTTGAATCCGCGCGCTGAGATCCTGGCGGCTCCCTGTCCCATAATGATGATCTGCTCCAGTCCGTCTGATGTGGCAACTGTCACGTTATGCTTCCGTCCGATTTTATGGACAGTGCGTTCAATATACTGGTCTGCAGTTTCCGCTTCTTTTGTATAGACAACATGAATGTTATGATACTGGAAGGTTTCCTCCGGATGGCCCTCCACACGGTAGGCATCAAATACCAGGATCAGGATGCAGCCCTTGATCCCCTGATAATCGCTTAGTATGTCCATTAACCTGGACTGTGCCGCATGAAAGTCTGCCTGTGCCAGATCTCTTAAATCCTCCCAGGCAAATATGATATTGCAGCCGTCCACCAGCAGATAGTCCTCTCTGTGGATGGCCGGACTGCTGTTTCTCCAGGCGCCGTGACCGGTTTTTGCCGGAAGGCCGGAATCTGCTGCACCTTTGCCTCCCTTCCCGGAAAAGCTGCTTCCGCTTTCCGGATTTCCGAAGCTTCGGCTGTTACTGCTGTATTTCTTTGAGCTCACCGGACCAAAGGTTTTCTCAAAGATTGCCTTCAGTTCTTTTTCCTCTTCGTAGCTTCCATACATGGAGGTATATTTTCCACGGCCGGCATTGGCTGTTCTGTGATCCGGACTGTTTTTGGCTGTTCCCTGAACTGAACGCACTCCTGCAGAGCTGTTGTCGGAATCCTCATAGGCATCATTACTGTCCGGAAGCTGAGCTCCTTCCAGATGCATATATTCTTCTACCTCATACCAGGGAACCACGAAGCCTGCTCCATGGGCACAGAATACAGAGCCTGTAGGATTCTCAAGATCTCTCTCGGAATCATAGCCGATCTCCTCTGCGATCTGCTCCTGATCCTGACAGGGTTCATAGCCCTTCAGAGTACAGGTCAGATGACCTCTGCCTCTTGTGTAGGAAACTACCTGGCTCTGATAATCCCTCATTTTTGCCACCGGCGCACTTCCTGTGATCACCGACAGCTCTCCCTGGGTTTCCGGCCCCTGAAAGGTTCCCTGCATCCTCTGGATATCCGTCATGGCACGGCCTACATTTTCTGCCGGAACCTCAAGTCGGAAGCTGTAATAGGGTTCCAGAAGAAGTGTCTCCGCTTTCTTGAGGCCCTGGCGCACAGCACGGTAGGTCGCCTGCCGGAAATCTCCACCTTCCGTATGCTTCTGATGTGCCCGCCCGGTGAGAAGTGTGATCTGCATATCGGTGATGGGTGATCCGGTAAGGACTCCCAGATGCTCTTTTTCCTCCAAATGTGTCAGGATCAGCCGCTGCCAGTTCCGATCCAGCTGATCTTCATTTGCCGCTGTGAAAAACTGCAGTCCGCTTCCTCTCTCTCCCGGTTCCAGAAGAAGATGCACCTCCGCATAATGACGAAGCGGTTCAAAATGTCCCACACCTTCCACCGGTGCGGCAATGGTTTCTTTGTATACGATATTACCGGTCCCAAATTCTACTGCCACATGAAAGCGCTCCCAGATCAGATGCTTCAGGATCTCGATCTGTACCTCGCCCATCAGCATGGCGTGGATCTCTCCCAGCTGCTCATCCCACATGATATGAAGCTGCGGTTCTTCCTCCTCCAGCTCCTTCAGGCTTTTCAGCATCCTGTGGGCGTCACAGCCCTCCGGAAGGATGATCTGATAATTCAGTACTGGTTCCAGCACCGGCATGGCAGAATCCGCCTCAATGCCAAGTCCCTCTCCCGGATATGTTTCGGTAAGACCTGTAACTGCACAGACGGTTCCTGCCTCTGCCTCTTTGAGCATTTCAAATTTTGCACCGGAATAGATACGGATCTGATCTGCCTTTTCCTCCCAGATCTCCTCTGCCGGAATACCATTTCTTCCTGCATTGGTCAGCGTCTCCTTAACCTTCAGGCTGCCGCCGGTGATCTTCATATAAGTGAGACGGTTTCCCTGCTCATCTCTGGCGATCTTAAAGATCCTGGCTCCGAATTCCGCGGGATAGGACGGTACTGCCATGTAGGTCTCCATTCCATGGATAAAAGCATCTACGCCTTCCATCTTCAAGGCAGATCCAAAAAAGCATGGAAAAAGCTTTCGCTCCAGGATCAGCTCTGCCACGTCCTTTTTTGTGATCGTTCCTGTTTCCAGGAAGCTTTCCAGAAGGTTCTCCTCACACATGGCGATATTTTCCAGAAAATCATCCGTTCCATTTATTTTATCAGAAGCGCCCTGCATTCCGGATATATTCTCTTTTTCTGCTTCATTGGCGTTGTCTTTCAGCTGCATTCCTTCAGCTGACGGAGATTTCCCGGAGTTATCCACAGGATTCTCCTTTTTCCCTGCTGCTTCTGCACCGGAGCATTCCAGTTCTCCACTAAAATCCACACAGCATCCGCTTAATTTCTTCTTCAGCTCCTCAAGAAGTCTTTCCCTGTCCGTTCCTTCCTGATCCATTTTATTTACGAAAAGAAATGTTGGGATCTTATACTGTGTCAGCAGTCTCCACAATGTCTGTGTATGCCCTTGCACACCATCTGCGCCATTGATCACCAGGATCGCATAATCCAGCACCTGCAGGGTACGCTCCATCTCAGCAGAAAAATCCACATGCCCCGGTGTATCCAGAAGTGTCACTTCCATATCCCCCATGGAAAAAACTGCCTGCTTTGAAAAAATGGTGATTCCTCTCTCCCTCTCAAGCTCATAGGTATCCAGATACGCATCCTTGTGATCGACTCTTCCGATCTTCCGGATCCTTCCGCATTTAAAAAGCAGGCCTTCCGATAATGTCGTCTTTCCTGCATCCACATGGGCAAGCACGCCCAAGCTTATATGTCTGTGTTTTATATTCTGAGGTTTTTCTCCCATTGAAAATACCCCTTTCTGTTGTAATGATATCCAATATCTTGACACTCCCCACAGCTAAAGCAGGGGATTCTCGCTTCTCCCACTACTGCATTGGCAAACACCTTACGGTACTGCAATGTCTTACACA
>ERZ507105.13-NODE-13-length-166880-cov-23.8097_pt1 | contig 166880 bp, 166 predicted proteins | sample MGYA00513969_ERZ507105 | MGnify/ENA metagenome assembly ERZ507105
CCCGCCGCCCGAATAGCCGTATAGATAAGGTTCGGCATATGTTCCACAAGTTAGCTTAACAGCTTGCAAAAGTCATATAAAATGAGATTTGAAAGGAGAATGTAACTTCATGTTTGCTAAAAATTCAAAGGCATATTCTGTCTACCTGCTGTTCCGATTTGTCTGTTCCCTGGCGGTTTCTATGTCCACAGTGCTTTCCATCGTGTACCACCTGGAGGTGGTGCAGCTGGATGCTTTCCAGCTTGTCCTGGTAGGGACGGTTCTGGAGACCTCCTGCTTTCTGTTCGAGATACCCACCGGTGTGGTGGCGGATTTGTATAGCCGTCGGCGCTCGGTGCTGATTGGAATGTTCCTCTACGGCCTGGGCTTTCTGATGGAGGGTGCGCTACCGTGGTTCGCGCCGGTTCTGCTGGCCCAGGTTGTCTGGGGTTGCGGTGATACCTTCATCACCGGCGCTCTGGAGGCGTGGATTGCCTCGGAGGAAGAGGACAAACCCATAGACAAGGTGTTCCTGCGGGGCAGTCAAATGGGGCAAATCGGCGGCGTTCTGGGCGTGGTGCTGGGCACACTGCTGGGAAACATAAACCTGCAAATGCCTGTCATCTTGGGGGGCAGTTTGTGCTTGTTGTTGGGGCTGGTGTTGGTTCGCATCATGCCAGAAACCAACTTCTCCCCTGCTATTGAGGAACGGCAGGGCTTGCTTAAAGACTTTGTCTGCCTGTTCAAGCTCAACCTGGGCTTTGTGAAAGGCGCACCTGTGTTGCTGGCGCTCTTAGCAATCACACTATGCGGGGGACTTGCCAGTGAAGGCTTTGACCGGCTCTCCACCGCTCATTTTCTGGATGACACGGTAATACCCGTTATCGGGCCGCTGAACAGCGTCACTTGGTTCGGTGTTATCAGTCTTATCGGCAGCGGCTTAGGTATTCTGGCTTCTCAGTTGCTCATCGCCCGCATGGAGAAAAAAGGGACTGTCAGCCGAACCAGTGTGGTCATGTCCACCAGCGCCGGGTATATCCTGTGCCTGGTTCTCTTCGCGGTGGGGCGGAGCTTTTGGTTCATGTTGTTGGTGTTCCTGCTGGCGGGGCTTATGCGCACCATCAAGGAGCCTGTGCTGGCCGCCTGGATGAACGACCATGTGGATGAGAAAATGCGCGCCACAGTCTTTTCCACCAGCGGACAGCTGGACTCTTTCGGGCAGATCATCGGCGGGCCTATTGTGGGGCTGGTAGCCCAGCAGGTGTCCATACCCTGGGGGCTGGTCTGTACCGCTTTCCTGCTGTTGCCCGCGCTGTTCTTAGTGCCGGTGGCGGGAAAGAAGCGGGATTGATATGGCATAGTTAAGTTTACTGACGAGCGGGAGATTACTTCCGCTCGTCTTCATTTAGTAGCGCAAAATTTGAGGACTCTTTATTTCCTTATTCGGTATAGCGGAGGCGGCTGTCAATTCGACATAATTTTCTTGTGATACTTTACCGTACATGAGCATTTGTTTCGTATTTGAAAGAACAAACTCACCAAATAAAAAAAACGATATTCGGGTGGGTTATTTTGTTATACCCTAAATTACCCTCTGAGTAAGCACGACCTTAAAGACTTAAAGGAACGGTGCAACGAGCAGAGCTGGGAACAGGGCTTGCATGTGCCGGAGAAAGGAAAGACATTTGCTGGAGAAGTCCGGGAAGAAACGGTGGCATGGAGCAAAGACACCTACCAGCTTTTGAAACAGGCAGAGCAGGGAAAGGTCAAAAGCTATGTGCAGGATATTGCCCTTGCGGTGCTGGATTGTAAGGAAACAGCGACCAGCCGGGAAACCTTTATCCGGCTGATGAATGAAAGAGGGTACGGGGTGGACTGGCAGGACAGCCACAAGTACATCACATATACCGACTTAGCCAGGGAACAGGCAGGAGAAAAGGCTTGTAAAATCAGGGATAACAAGCTGGAAAAATACTACAATATGGATTTTGGAAAGGAGAGTATGGAGCATGAGTTTGAGAGAAATGCACGAACAGCAGAAGCAGAGCAGTCCAAGAGAGCAGCTTCAAGAGTTAAACCGACAGAGCCGGACAGAGCTGGAAAACAGTCTGCTCAAAGAAGCGTTGGCGATGTCGAGCGAGAACTGCGAGGAATTGATGAAGCAGTCAAATCAAGAACAAGTGAGGGCAGAGCAGAACAGGCAGAGAGACGCAGAGCAGAACAGGAAGCTCATCAGCGAGCTGAAGCAGAGCGTAGAGCTGCTGAAGAACAGCAACGAATTGCTTCAAGACGCTATATCGGGCGAGATTGGGAGCCTGAAAGATGAGGTTAAGGAAAACACCGTCCAAGAGGTTAGAAAGGCGTTACAGGCGAATATAGAGGCTATACAGAGGGCTACAAAGCTTCTTGAGAAGCAGTCTGATACACTTACGAGCGTGATGAAGCAGAAGATCCGGGAGCTTGAGGAAAGTAAGAACAGTTTTTTTAGATATGAGGGCTTGAAGTTGTACCTGTTTTGGGGCGGTATGGTCTGCAATATTTTAGTGTTTCTTATGCTGTTGTATGGTATGATTAGTAAGTAAAAAGAAATCGATAAATTAGAATTTGACGGGGAGGTCTCATGAGGACAGAATATAAACACAATCCGCCCATTCCATATAGTCTGCATGATATGCGGGTCAAAAAGATTATAATTCAAGATAAAACAATAGTCCTTGAATTCGAGGACGGATATGAAAAACTTACAGAACCTTTTGAACAGGTCGAGGGAAACATCACAATCGAAGGTGTGGATTTTGATTGTACCTGCGTTATGTTGCAGAGCAAATGGGGAAACTATGGAAAATTCAACGGTGAGAAATTAGAACTGGAACGCTTTATAAAGAGATACAAAAACTATAGCTTTGAAATTGTAGATGAATTATACGGGTATAATCAAGTATTGTATTCTGGTTATTTATCTATCTTAGAAACAGAAGATTTAGTTCAAATGGACATTTCAATTTACTTTACGGGCAAAATTATTTACGATACAAAAGAGTAACAAATTCTAATTTTCAATTTTACAAGTTGGAATTATTCTTTACTATCCATCCACATTAAAACCTTCTTACAATTAGGACAATGCCATGCAGGACTTTCTATAACTGATGTTTTTAGGCTAATGCTTTTTTGCGTAAAAAAGCCTTTTATTCCAGTTTTCCAGTTTTTTTCTTCATCAGAAGTAAATTCGTACCAATGCCCACCACCTTGTCCTATACCTTGAACAGTTCCCTGTTCCATTTCCATTCCACAATCTAAACATTTCATATGCTACTTTCACCTCCACGTAAATTCTTTACATAAGTCTGCTTATCAGGTTATATGCTGTGACTACATAGACGAAAATTGCGATGCCTACAAATATCATAGCATCTTTCTTCGCACCCTTATCATAACACTCCTTTGCATTTGTCAAAAAAGTTAATCCCATAAATACAAACATAATCGGTAGTGTTATATTAGTAGAAACTATGTTCATCAGTCCCAGCGAGCCAAAAATGATAGTTAATACGCTAAATATTGCTTTCCATATACGCATACATAGTCCTCCTTTACAAATTCATATTCGTTCAAACGACAAATATCTCGTTCCTTGAAAAGTCAGCCTGCCAGTATCACCTTCTACAAGCATTCCATATTCTGTTCCAGAAACGCAAAGCTCTATTCTGTCTCCACTTTCCACCAAAAACGTCACATAATACGAAGTGCTGGTTGTAGTATGGAATCCGTGTGCACTGCTCAAATCACCTACATTTGCATGTTGATGATGCGTAATGTTTTCTCGCTTTGCAGCAACGACAACTGACACTGTTAATCTAGGTGACTGATTATTCTTATTCCATGTGATAATTCCTCTCACCAAAGAGAAAATAATGATACCAACCACAATAATAAACATGATTGGAAACATAACGTTTATCAATTCAAGCATCTCAAACGCCCTCCTCGTGTCACCAGATTTTTTGTTTTGGAAACTTCTAATTTTCAATTTTACAAGCTGGGATTTTATTATCGCTTACTACTCTATATCGTCATCATGTTTATTAGTAAAAAGACTCCCAACAAACATTCTCACTCCCAGTCTTACGTTTTACATAAGAAAGGTAGTCATACACCTATATGACTACCCTGACTACTAAGCTCTATTGTTCTCTTTCTGATTATTTCTCTTAAAATAACCTAACATTACGATCAGCATTAATGCAACTGAGGCAATCATTACATGCAATTTTATATCTGTGCTGTCCCCTGTTTGTACCTGTTCTGCCGGTTTTGATGGTTTTGAAGGTTTTGAAGGATTGTCAACCTTCTTATTATATGAATTGTAAAACATTAATTCTCCATACTTCTTACCATCATTTTTTTCTGCAATTACTTGTGGAACCAATTTCCCATTTTCTCCGTTTTTGATATAAACAGCTATAATATAAGAACTTCTATCATATGTATAATTTTCTTTATCCTTACTTGTTTGAACCAAATGATAACGGTATACTCCGCCATGCTGGAACTGCAATGAAATCATCTTTTCCGCATTATTACCATCAAGTACAAAAACATGTCTGTCGTTATCAGAATCTCCCGGCATAGGAATGCCTATGTCTAATGCACGAAATTCATAAGTTCCAGTAAGATCAATTCCTTTTTCATTGCTATTTTCTTCAAAATTTTGCTTAACTGTTAACGGAACCTCTACTACATTTGACGCAGCTAAAACTTTATCAGCAGGAAAACACAAGAAACCAAACAATAGAGCAGCTAACACAAGTATCTGTCTATTTTTCTTCATATTGCGGTTCTCCTTTTTCATCAGCAGTATTTTCTAAAATTCTTCCAATTAGAAGATGTCTGCCGTTTGTACTCTCTGAAGTACAAGTAGATAGCGTTACATATCTTTCATTATCATCAAAAGATGTTTTCTTCAAATATTTTGCGTGTTCTTTAGGTCAGTTTACAAGGAACTACACGCAGACCGTGAAACGGGCTGCTGACAACAAACGGCGCTATGCTCCCGGCTGGGTGCATAGCACCTGTTTGTTGCGGGGGTTTCCAAAGGGGGCAGCGCCCCATTTGGCACACGACTTTGCGGAGCAAAGTGTAGTGTGTTATACGCTCTGTCGGCGTTGCCCTGAAAATACCGTTGCCGCCGGGGAGGGCAAGGGCATTTGACGCGGCAGGAAAGCAGGGCTTTGTTTGGGGCTGGTAAGCCGGAAACAAAGGGCTGATTTCAGCAGCAGACAGGGCGTATTATGAAAGCCCCCGTCCCTCGTCCTCCGCCCCCGGCCTATGGGACAAAAAGTCCCAAAGCTCTGGACACCGTGACCAGATGTGTGGCCACACTCCGGGAAAAGTAGCAGGACGGCAGGAAACCGTCAAGGCTGAAATGAATGGGCTGACGCCCGGCCTTGACCGTTCCCCGCCGCCCCGCTGGATGGGTGGACAAGGTGGCCAATCCCTAAAAGTGTTTGGCCGCACTCGTTCATTTTGGGGCCTTTCTTCTCCCAAAATTGAAATGGGCGGGAAAGCCCTAAAATGGCTTTCCCGCCTTGATTACCCATTAGCAAAGACGGGCGAGACTGTCAACGGCGGCGCTGAAAGCGCCGTTCATCTTGACCGTTGACTGGCTCGCCTGGCTTTGCTACTGCCCGTAAGAGATGGAAAAACAAGATGGAAAACAAGGTTAAAAATGGTTGACAAGTCTATCGGATGTGTGTTATACTGTGCGACAGTTTGAGATTGGAAGGGGGCTTACGTGTGTTAATTTGTGTACGCTAATAAGCAATAAAAAGTAGAAGTACCTTTCCACATGATGGTGGGCTTTTTTTGCGTGCGTATGCAAAGGAACACGTAGGTTTGACACGAGCAGTCTTTGAACTGTATCGTGGTGTTTTTTCGTGCTTTGTTGTTATGCAGGCGTCTGCCCTCTCTGTGGGACAACGCCTGCTTTTTATTGCAGAAACAAAGGAACAATGCAATAAAAAAGGAGGTTCGCATTATGACCCAAAACAACAATTCATGGAGAAAAACTTATTTTACACTTCTTGCCGGACAAGCAATATCCTTTATTAGCAGCGGTATTTTGCAAATGGCCATTATCTTTTATTTGGTTGCGAAAACTAATTCTGCAATCATATTGACGGCGGCAACACTGATTGGATTTTTGCCGCAAGCCTGTTTAGGCCCGTTTGCAGGTGCTTTTGTTGACCGGCACAGCCGTAAAAGCGTAATGATTGGTGCGGATTTGATAATTGCCGCCGCTGGCGGTATTCTGGCGCTGGTGGCGTTTTACATGGAATTGCCCGTATGGTCTATTATGGTTGTCCTGTTAATCCGAAGTGCGGGAACTGCTTTTCATTCTCCAGCATTCAGCGCAGCAACACCTATGATTGTGCCAAAAGAGGAACTTACAAAATGCGCTGGTTACACGCAGACCATGCAAGCAGTAAGTGCGATTATCAGTCCAGCTGCCGCAGCGTTTTTATATGCTGTTTGGCCTCTTAATGCAATTATATTGTTAGATATTGTGGGTGCAATCCTTGCCTGTGTGACTGTTGCGATTTCGTCCATACCAACGCCTGAACTATGTCCAGAAACGAAAAGACAACAGTTTTTACAGGATATGAAAGAGGGGTATGTGGTATTAAAGCAAAACAGGGGCCTCTTTGCTCTGCTCTGGATTGGTGTAATTTATATGTTCTTTTATATGCCAATCAGTACGCTTTTTCCTCTCATCTGTATGTCATACTTCAAAGGAACACCGGCCCATGCCTCTGCCGCTGAAATTGCTTTTGCGGTTGGTATGCTGCTTGGAGGAGTCATTCTGAGCATTTGGGGCGGTTTTAAGAAACGGCGGTACACCATCGGTCTTTCCGTTCTCCTGATGGGCGTTAGCAATATGCTCTCCGGGCTTTTGCCGCCAGACGCATTTCTTGTCTTTGTTGTGTGCTGTACTGTTATGGGAATTTCCGCTCCATTTTACGGTGTGCAAAATGCGATTTTTCAAGAAACGGTCAAACCAGAATATCTGGGGAGAGTTTTTTCTCTACTGACAAGCGCCGCTTCCCTCGCCATGCCGTTTGGCCTTGTCATTTCCGGGCCTCTGGCGGAGCGGCTGGGAGTTGAGAAATGGTTTGTCATTTGCGGAATTGGCATTATCATCGTTGCGCTTGCCGTATTTTTACTACCCGGTTTGAGAGAGATTGACAATACGCAATAATCAACTGCACCTTTTTCTATTACTAAACAAAATGCCTGGATGGTGGTTCTGAAAAACCAGAACCGCCGTTCAGGCATTTTTTATCTTCGTCCTCTCTGCGGTTTTGGATTCTTCAGCAAGTCGGATTTTTCCGCAATCTTTTTCAGCCACTTCCGTTCTTCTACTGACAGCTTCCTAAAATTCAGCTTGAGCCGTTTGCAGATAAACGCCAAGTACGCTTGTTCCGTGTCGCTGTCCTGGCTGACGATTTCACCAGCAGTTTCCAGCATTTCTTTTAGCGGGTTATCCTCTGGGACGCTGAAAAAATCGTCCTTGTGTGTTTCCCGCAGAGCAAGGGCAATCCCGTTTATGTCCCGTTGTATCACATAGCGGCAAAACTCGTCCTCATCAATATGGGCGGTGATAAGCTGTCTTACAGACTCTGATTCAATCCAGATAGCAAGGGAGTTTATCATTTCAACCAACGATAAAATAGACATGAATTTTCTTGAATGTACTTCTGCGGAATACGGATACTTTGAATATCTATTGATTCTTGCATGGAAAAGAAAAAAATATCCTCTAACTTTTGAAAAATCAGAGGAACTGGAAAGCCTCAAGCAATTATTTGTTTTTCCTGAATTAAAAAAGTACTTACAAGAAAATCTTGAAAATAAATTGAATATTTCATTTTCTGATCGTGATTATGATTACATATTTTTAGTATATTGCTGTACCAACAGCTGTGTATTTGCTGATAAATGGAAACGGGAAGATATTGAACTGGTTCATAAGATTATTTTTGCAAATGGTAAAGTGAAACACTTAATCAAAAAATTTGAGAATAAATTTTGCTTAGATGTAACGCAGTCACATGCGTTTAAATCGTCAATCATATATTTTTACAAAAAATGTTTTTTCAATCTTCATTGTATCATTCCAGATAAACACTTTTATTTGGATTCCAAGAAGGATTCGTCGAAACTCATGGTTCGACAATGCGTATCAGAAATAATTGATACATGGAAAAAAGAAAACCATATTCCTTATCCTGTTGATACAGGGCATTTGCAGTATTTATCTTTGCAAATATTTTCTATTGTTCAGCAGTTCATGAAACCGGTACAAATTTTCATTGTTTCTGATTTAACAGCTGAATTAGAGATTTTAAAATTGTATCTTGCACGAAAGTTTTCTCGCCAGAGAATTACCATCAAGCCTGTTCTTCTAAATGCTCAGGATTTATCTTTTATGTCAGAATTAGATAATAGTGTCATCATAACAAAAAAAGTTTTTGCACATCTACTTTCGACAATGGGAATATCAAAAAATAATAGTATTGTACCTATTAATATTGAGGTAAACGAATTAGATAAACAAGCTATTGTAGATGCTTTAGTAAAGTGCGAAAAAAATATATTCAGACAATATGTCTTGAAATAGATAACTTGACAAAATATATGTTGTCTGATAACATCCGAGTTAGTTACCATTAACTTTGACTATTGGAGGTATGTATATGAACAACTCTATAAAAAGTGGATTTTTAATTTTAAGTGGAACCATCGGTATTGTAGGAATAATAATAGCAGCTATGATTTCCCCTGCAACCTCATGGGTAACACCGCCTGGAAGAATGATAGTCAGCATATTGGATAACGGCTTACTAATTCCTTTTATTTTATTTCTTATACTTTTTTTATGGGGTATATATATGTTACTGAAAAAAGAAAAATAAAGCAAAAGTATATAAATTACAGAGGAGTGTATATGCATATTTTCAAAAAATTTTTTACTATATTAGCAATTATATCTGGTTCTCTTGGATTAATGAATATAGTATCTACTGACGTTGCATTGCCATTAATGTATTTTTTTATGGGATTAACACTCCTGACAACCGCAAAAGAATTTTATGATAAAAACGAAAAGAAAGATGCCATAATCTCGATAGTTGCTGCAATTTTGGTCTATACAGCTACGATACTCAAAGTATTTGCCTAATCCTAATAAAGTAACTCTATTTCAGTTACAAAGGCAAATCTTCAAATTCAAGAATTTTTATGAGAAAACGGCATGGGAGGTTACAATATGGAAAAAATAAGAAAAAAATGGAGTAGCATGGATTTATTTGGTAAATGTTCCTATTTGTCAGTTGGCTTATTATTTTTTTTGATTCCATTTACAGGTTTAGTTTTGGAGTCATTAAACATATCTATTATAAAATTTGAGATTATTTTGGGAATATATGTACTGAGCATTATCTGTTCTATTCTAGCAAAAAAATGGAAATTAATAATAATTGCAACTGTTGGGGCATTACTGCTATGGGCAATCACAATAGGTATTGCAGAGATTTTATGGTATTATCTAAAGTCCTGGTTCGATATAGATATTTCATATCGTTAAAAACTAATCTATGCAAGAAAATATAAGAGAAATGTTAAGGTCGTTTCAAATTTTATGTAAACTAAAAACTGATATCAGATATATCATGAGTTACTTGGGCAGAGCCGATTTTTTGAGGTTCTGCCCTTGCTTGTATTATAATGTAGCTTCCAGACATATCAAGCTTTCTCTTTATAAGCCTTTATACTTTATCACAGAATACCTTTTGTTTTCAGTTTTCCTCATGGTCATGAGATATTTTTCGCTTAAATCGTGTTTTATGAACCTTTCGACTTCTCTTCACGTGCCATTTGAATTGTTTCTAATGCTTTCTGAATTCGTTCCTTTGCATAAGGAGGTCTTAAATTCAATGATAACCGTCCCTTTTGGATTATATAGGTTTCACTCCCTTCTTTTGTTGAGTTGCTTAGATAGCAGCATTCCGGATATCTCTCTGCAAAATTCTTTAGTCGTTTCTGTAATCCCTGATTAAATGTATAGACACTATAATATCGATCTTCTTCATTTGTCAGGATAATCGTTTCTTTCTCATACTTTGACAGTTTCATAGCATCTATCCTCTCCTCCTTTCCATATCCTGCTCCAAATATCTCGGTACCGGTTTTCCAGATTTCACAGCGATTGCAATCTGTTTTTCCCGTAATCTCTTGATCACCGACTCTCTTTTCTTTGGTTTCTTTTTTGAGGATTGTTCTGATCTTTGTGCCGGCTTTCTTTCCACTCTTTTCCCTTCTGCACTTTTCAGATTGTTTACCTGGCCGTCCACCATATTATAATTTCCTTCTGTTCCGGATTCCCAGCTTCTCTCATAAATCCCATTCTCATAAAATTTCTGATAATGTTCCAGCCTGTCTTTATATGTTTGATGTTCCTGTTCCCTTTGTTCCGGTACTTTCATAATCTCATGGAGTTTCTGTTTTGTTTTTTCATCGAATCCATTCTGACATTCCTCCATGATCATCTTCCCATAACTGTCTAAGATGATATAGGCAACCTGCCTGTGATATTCCTGATGCTCCATGAGATAAAACTGTTTTCCATCAATGATGATATCATCCGTAGCCATCCAATTTCCCGGCTTTCCACTAATGCGATAATTTTCCGTATCCAACGTGACCAATGTACCTGACGGGTTTAATCGGATGAACCCTGATAAAAGCTGTGGATAGTCTTCATTGACATAATAACAATGGATTTCCCCATTCTGATTCAGTACAAGCACATCACTGACTTCACAAGACTCTTTCATGCGTTTCCATAAAGCAATTGCACTCTCCCCCGGCAATAATGGCCTAATATCTATCTGCCGGTAATGTTCAATCCGTATCGCAAGTTTCCTGCTTACCGCTTCCTGATAGGAAAGATGCCAGAGGTCTCTCCCTTCCGAATGACGGTCTACTCGGTAAACTGCAAATTGATCATTCTTCATAAGCATCATCCTCCAGGTTATTCAGATAACGATTCAGATCCAGGGAATAATAATATTTATCTTCGATCATCTGTAACTTATTGATTGCAGATGCAATGGTTTCCAGCAGATCGTCTTCCAATGGATCTTCTTTCGTTTCTTCCAATGCCTCTAGAGTGTTTTTCAAAATATCTATCGTATCTTTTCTAGTGTTTTCCTGGAAAAGAGCCACAACTGCTAATTCATCTTCTTCAAATGTTACTTTGCTCATAAGCTCATATCCTCCCTTCTTTTTTGAGATTTGGTTTTCTGTATCTCTCCTTTTTCTTCTTTTGGTTTGGTTTTCTCTATATTCAGAGGCTTTTCTTCGATATATTGTTCTACACGTTTCAGGGCTTCCTGCACCAACTTGTTCTCCCTGTAAAATGGTATGGAATCTAAGATCTCTCTTTGTGATCTTCCGGCAACCATCAGATCCATCATTCCGTCATAATCACTGCCTTCCTGCAGGTTAAATCCAACCGATTTGAGCCCATTCATTCGTTCTGCAGGTATCTTCTCATACACTTCTAAGGCTTCTGGCAGACTCAGATCATGATGAACTTCTCCTAATACCGGAAACTCTGAACATTCTGCCGCATAGAAACTGATACAGCTCGTTTGCTCTAAGACATCCTTTTTCTGAATGTCTCTTTCCATTCCAAGTATCTTTTTTCTCTCTTCCACAAAATCCGGAAGTTCCTGAAAGCCAAAGCGATCCACAAAATATGCTTTCATATCCCCATTCTGATTCATGATCACAACATCACTGACAGACAGGGAGTGTGCCTTATAATCAGCCGGTGGATCATCATTAAAAATACTGTAAATCGCATTCATATCTTCATTTGGCAGATACAGGCTGGAATAAACACATCGATACTGATCAGCAGTTACCGTGATTCCTTTTTCCTGCAGGTCTTCCATTCCCACAAATAATTGATCTCTTCCTGTTCCATTTTCATCTAAATGATAGATTGAGAGCCTGCATTCTTTCCTTGTAAACATCATTTCTTCAAAACTATGTTCAAACCGTTCCGGATATATTACTCGCTCTACACGTTCTTTCTGGATTGGATCTCCTTTTTCTATGATAGCTTCTACCCATCGTTCCACTTCATTCCAGGATTTTGCAAATAAATGTCCCTGCATCCTATGGGTGCCATCCGGAATAAACTGCAGATGTTGAGAATTGCTTTCTTCTTTTGCAAAACGGTATCCGGCAGCTTCTACGGCAGCAATTAATTTCTCTTGTTTCTGTTCCAGCATCATTTCTATTTTTTCTGTCAGTTCATCGATCATTTCTCCTGCTGTCTTACGGATCACATCCATAGAGGCTTTCAGTTCTCTCATTTCTTTTCCACTGCTCCAACCTGCAATATACGGAAAACTGTATTCTGACGTATCCAGTTCAAAGGCAGAGCACACACAATACGCGACTGACTCTGCTTCCACTTCTTTTGTCAGCCGGTCCTTCTCGATGCCCTGGCTTTCCATGATCTCCTTGTCATGTAACCTTGCATGTGCGGTTTCATGGATTGCTGTTTTTAAAGTCTGGCTCTGGCTCATATCTTTTTTGATCACGATTTCTTTATCCAGGTTGTGATAATAACCGTTTGCAGATCCTTCGATCGCATCGAATCGTATCGGTACTGGTGAGATTTCCCGGATTGCTTGCAGGAATAAGTCAAAATCTTCTACTGCCGCTGTCAGGATTTCAGGAGCAAGTGTCTGGATCGGCTCTCCTGTGGTCTGTTCAATATCAAATACTGTAATCGCCTTGAAACAAGGAAGTGTGACCTCCACCTCTTCCGTCTTTGGTTTTCCATCCGGACCGATCACCGGTTTCTGATCCTGATCCAATACTGCCTGCTCCTTTTTCCTTTTGATCGGCGCCGGTGCGATAATGGTAATTCCCTTCTCCCCTTTTTTTACCTGTCTGCCCATAGACTGCCAGTTCCGATATCCTGTTACTAAGGTGGCATCCGGTCTTTGCATGGCGATCAACAGCGTATTATTAAAAGAATAATTATGGAATTTTGACATGGTTTTCAAATATTCCTGATACCGTTCACTGGTAAATAATTCTGCGACTCCTGTTTCCAGGTTTTGCATGATACTGTCCATATCTTTCCCCTGTATGGGAAGTAATTTAGTTTTTGTCAATTCTTCACTCATTCATTTCCTCTCTTTCTCTTTTAAAAAATCCCCCATACAGCCGTGTGTATGAGGGATTCCCATCTTATTGTTATACGGACTCTACACTTCTATAATTCCATAGCATGTTTCTTTGGTTTTGGATGCTCCATCTTCTGCTCTTTTCCGGTATGTTCATTTTTATCAAGCTTGGCTGCCTTTTCTTTCTGACGCTCTGCAAATTTATCTGCCCTTTCAAATACCCGGTCTTTCACATCATAATGATAGACATGATCGGAAAGTCGTTCTTCCGGAGCGACTTCATTTTCATTGATCGTCTGGACCATATCCTCCAGAACCCGGTAATCAAATGCTCCATTATCCGGAATGACTAATGTTTCATGAGTGGAAGAAGGCAGAATAAAAAAGTTTCCCTGAAAGCCTTCCCCGATCTGATCCATTACTTCCGGATAAAAAATCACACCTGCTCCACCTACTGTCTGTGAGTTCGTTACAATAAACATCGGATTCTCACTTCCCATTCCATTTGAGATAACTTCTGCAATACTCTGAACAGATTCATCTTTCAGAATTGTTTCTGGTCCCATTCCCATAAGCTGCTCGATCATACTTCCCATTACCATCACATGGATGGGTCTGACATTCGGACTGTTTTCCATAGCATCTGCATGAAGCTGTTCCTCACTGATCCCATAACGCTTTAAAATATCATTCGTGATCGTCGTAGAACCCACCCCAATATCATCAATGCGGATGGCAAGATGATAGGTAATTGCCAGATCTTCTCTCATCTGGTGAGGTACGTTCTGCAGCATTTCTTCATTTTTTTCTGCCGAAGATACGCGGATGAACAGCTTCTTCTTTGCATTCTCATATTCTGTAATGCTCTTCGGATTAAACTGCTCCGGTACATCAAGCACCAGTTCCGTAATGCTTCTCAAAATGCTTCCCATAGAAATCTCTGGATCTGACTGATACATTTTGTACAATTGATTCAGATTAAAAGTGGGAGCGATTACCTGATTTTCTTTTAAGACCGTAATTCCGAGATAATTCTCATTTAATTTCTTTACCTCTTCAATTCTTACCTGTGCATCTTCATATTCAATCGGAAGAAACTGTTTGATTCCTCCCTTTACTTCGTTAACAAATTGATTAAATTCCATATTTTATTCCTCCTATTTTCTCTTATTTTTCTTCATTGTTTTTCTTTTCGGGAAAGATAATGAAAATGTCACTCTCCCGTTTTCATCGGTTTCCATATGCAGATCTGCTTCAAAATACAGATCTTTCTTTCTGGAATACAGATCCTTCACATGAACACTTCCATTTTTCAGAAGCTCAGCAGTCATCCTGGCATCCATATCCTTTTCCATGCTCTGTAAATACTTGTTTTCTTTCCAGAGACAGAAATTACATTCACGGTTACCGCAATAGAAATTTTTCTTTCCTTCATAGACCAGGCCGCCACAGACCGGACAGGTTCCCAAGCTCTCTTTTTTCTGGAACCTTCGTGTCTCTTCTTCCGGAATGGAGTCACAATGATTCAGCATCATGGAAAGCAGTTTTTCGATACCTGTCATAAACTGTCCCGGAGCCATCTTTCCCTGCTCCATCTCTAACAGTTGGTTTTCCCATTCCGCTGTCATGGTGGCAGACTTCAAGAAATCCGGTAAGATATCGATCAATACTTTTCCGTCCTCTGTCGGAAGTATCTGTTTACCTTTTCGTACCGCATACTGGGAAGCGATCAGTTTTTCTATGATCCCTGCTCTTGTTGCCGGAGTGCCCAGCCCTTTCTTCTCGGTATCTTCCTCAAATTCTTTATTTCCAGCAGTCTCCATAGCTGCAAGCAGGGTATCCTCACTATACGGTTTCGGTGGTGCTGTAAAATGTTCCGTCTTCGCTGCGGATACGTTGTAAAACTTATGATCTGCTTCTACTTTTGGAATGCTGTCCTTCCCTGCATCCGCCGGGTTTTCTATAGCAAGTCCATCCTCATTCTTGAAGCATTCTTCAAAAAGTTTCCAACCGTTCTGCTTGACCACTTTCCCTTTTGCTTTAAAAATCTCATCCTGACATCGCACTTCCACCTCTGTCTCCATGAATACATGATCTTCTTCCATTGCTTCTACGGTATGTACTGCGATCAGGAATAAAATCTTCTGTTCCCATTCTCTTAACTTAGAAAAATCAAATTCTGCAAGTTCTACCGTAGGAATGATTGCATGATGATCTGATACTTTCTTGTCATTCAGCACCTTCTTTACATCCGGTGTTTTGGGCTGGTCAAACGGTCCCAGCAATTGATATTTCTCATGGATCTTACGGATCACTTGTTTCGCTGTTTCTTCCATATCACTTGTCAAATACTGGCTGTCTGTACGCGGATAAGTGATCAGCTTCTGCTCATACAGGCTCTGCGCCGCATTTAATGTTTGCTGAGCAGTCATTCCATAGATACGGTTCGCCTCTCTCTGTAGGCTTGTCAGGTCATACAGTTTCGGCGGTTTTACCGTCTTTTCCTTTGACTCCACCTTTTCCACAATCGCATCACTGCCCTGACAGGTTTTCCACACTCTTTCTGCTTCTTCCACATCGAAGATTTTCTTCTTCTCTGCGATCAGTCCATCACAATCCAAAACCACATTAAAATATTTTTCTTTTTTGAAACCTGAAATCTGCTTCTGTCTTTCGACAAGCATGGCAAGTGTCGGCGTCTGCACGCGTCCTACTGTCAGCTTTTTAAAATATTTTGTTGTGTAAGCTCTTGTCGCATTCATACCGACAAGCCAGTCTGCCTGTGCCCGGCAAACCGCTGCTTCTGCCAGATTATGATAGGTTTCTCCAGCTTTCAGATGTTCTATCCCTTCTAAGATCGAAGAACTTTCCAATGAACTGATCCATAATCTCTTGACCGGTTTTTTACTTCTGGACAGATCATATACATGCTTAAAGATAAGTTCTCCTTCCCGTCCGGCGTCACAGGCATTTACCACAAACTCGATATCTGGGCGGTTCAGCAGCTTTTTCAAAATATAGAACTGTTCTTTCTTATCTTTGGATACTGCCAGTTTCCATTCTTCTGGGATGATCGGAAGATCCTCATACAGCCATCTGGTGAACCTTTCATCATAAGAATCCGGTGGAACATATTCTGCAAGATGACCAAAACACCAACTGACAATGCAGCCCTTTCCTTCCAGATACCCTTCTTCTTTTTTTGATGCCCCGATCACTTCTGCAATCGCTTTGGACACGCTTGGTTTTTCTGCAATTACTAAATACATAACTTATTACCTCCTTCATATAACGAAAGGAAACGCCCCAAAAATACAGGGCGTTCCACTCATTTTTTTTATTTTTTATTCATTTTCTTCTTCCCGGTCTTCAAATTCATCCTCATTGATGATCTCCAATCCGTCACTTGTTTCCAGTCCTTCCTCTTCAAAATCCTCTTCTTCCTCTTTCTTTGGCTTATAGATCTTGAAGTAGTAATAAGCTGCAACTCCACCTAACGCAAGAATAAGGATCGCTGCCATTGCTCCCATATTCGCTTGTGGCATCTTCTCTTTTTCTGGCTTTGCTATCTCTTCTTTTTTATCGGTTTCTTCGGTTTTATTTTCATCGATGACTACCTGCGGAGTGGGTGTGACAGTTGCCGGCTCTTTTTCCTGATCCACAAATTCCTTCAGATCATTTTCATCTACCTGAGATAACAGATATACATTCTGGGAGGTAGAACTACGGTCAATCACAAGATAAAAGGTATTGTTATTCTTTGTTGTGATCGTAAGGAATTCTTTACTGGATCCATTCTGGATATCATCCTGGACTTCCCCATTTCCCGGTTCTGTAAAAGCATCTTCTTTCTTCTCTGTTTTATTATTTTCCGGCAGAACCCCCTCATCTGCCGGCTTTTCTGTTTCTTTATTCTGTACCGTCTCCGTCTGTGCCGCTTCTGTATTTGTCGTCTCTGCCGACGGATCCACATATGCAAAGGCTGTTGTGGATGCAGAAAAAAGCACCATAACGCCTAACAATACTCCTGCCACTTTCTTATTCAGTTTTTTCCATTTCACCATACGGATGTCCCTCCTCTTTCTTTTCTGTAAATACAAAGGAGCCTGTTCCTTCTTCCTCAGACTCCTGGCTGACCTGAAATTTTACGGTTCCTTCCTGGATTCCATTCAGAAGATCATGCAGGGCATGACTGTCTAATTTCATTCCACGGATGCTTTTGATCATCTCATTATCTTCTTCCTGTTTCAAAGCAGCATGAAGTCCTTTGAGATACTGCTGAAGATCAGCGATCTTCTGTTCTGTCTTATGGATCTCCTCCATATATTTCTTGATTTTTTTATTCAAATCTTTCACTCTCCTTTTCTTATGGCAATCTGCCAAAACACATAAAATGTTGCTGCCAGTATGCTGTACCGATATTGGAATAATGGATCGGATCCCCACAATGGATCATCATGTTATTTCCCACATAGATACCCACATGGCTTGCTCCTGGCGTACTGTACGTTCCCTGGAAAAAGATCAGATCCCCCGGTTTTGCATCTCCCGGAGAAACAAACGTACAACTGTTTCGCAATCCCTCTGCGGTCTGCCTTCCCAGATTCCATCCGTTTCCACAATGATTGATCACATAGGATACAAATCCGGAGCAGTCAAATCCAGAAGGAGAATATCCTCCCCATACATACGGGACTCCCAGATATTTCTCAGCTTCCCGGATCATCCGGGCAAATTCTTCATCTTGTAATGCTTCCGGCGGTATCTCATAACTCATTCCGTCCGAACCGGAGCCTGTGGAGATATTTCCTATATCCCACAAGTAATTTCTGTTGCCATAGGTGGTGTTCAAAGCATTATATAAGATCATCTGTTCTTCATTCAGATTTGCTCTTGCGACTGCATCAAATCCCGTATTCCCTAAGGTAACATACAAGATCTTCTTCGTTGTCGTATTCGTTACTGTCACTTCATTGCTTCCGTTACTATCCGCAATAAACGCTTCCCAGGTCTTATGACCATGTGCGGATGCTGCACTATGATTATCATAGTAAACGTCGAACTGCACTCCATATCTTGCAAAGGCTCCCGTATCCTCTACGGTATATTCCACGCCATTCATCACAATCTTTGTTCCCATCGGAACAAATGGATCAGAAGCATCTACCGCGATCGTATGGTTTGCGGTTGGATAAACGCCACTCGCTGTAGGACCGCCTGACCATTGTCCACAACAGATGGAACAATTACAGTAACCGCTGGTAACTACGTTCCCTAAGGATTCCCCTACCCGTACTGTCTTCGTTTCTGTTACGGTTTCTGTTTTGCTTTCCGTATCCAAGCTGTACTGTGCTTCAAATAAAGCCTGTAATTCATCCTTGATATCTTCAAATTTCCAATCCCCATATTTTGCTGTCAGATAGGAGATCAGATGATAGGGATTATGAGCGATCTCGCCTACGTTGTACTGGTATTCATCATAGTCCGGATGAGTGGCTTCCATCTCATTGATCTGCTGGTTCAAAGCCGTTTCCAAAGAAACATAGTAGTTCTCAGCCGCATAGATATCTTCATCCGTTCCCGGATATGTGGTGATCTCGATCACAGAGCCGCCCCCTTGTATGGAAGCGCTGCAGCTTCCCAAAGATACTGCCACGATCAGAAATAAGAGCACAAAAATACCGGCGCCGAAAAATACAGCCCGATTCCGCTTCACAATCTCTTTTAATGCGATCTTCGCTTTCACGGTTATATTCTCAACACCGGCAACAGTTGCCGCCCCACCTGCACTGCCTGCAGTTTTTCCTGTTCTGGCAGCCCGATAGGCATCCTTATATCGTTTTCTCTGGAAAAAGCGGTTCAGAACCCTTTTCTTCTCTTCCGACCTTTTGACCGTTTCCTCCGCCCCTGCTTTTCCCATGCTGTCACTCATACCAAATTTTAACTTTTCTCCGGTTTCATCCAGATGATATCCTCTCCGGTTTGCCTTTACATCTGCACGCTGGCTCCGAAGCTGTGCATAGCGCAGACCTCTTACCGCTGTTTCGGTTCCTCTTTCTGCAAACTGAACCGTTTCCGTTGCAACATCCTGTTCCTCTTCTTCTGAATCCGATACCCCTTTTGAAATTGCATCTCTTACCGCATACCTTCCAATGGTTCTGCCCGGTTTCATCCCCGGTCCTTTTACCATCTGATTTTCCTCATCATCAAAGGATAACCTTCCGGATTTTGCCTGCTCTTTTCTCATCTGTTTCTGGATCTGCTTTTTCCGGATCTTTTTCTTCTGTCCGGTCAAGGAGTCATCTTCCGGTATCTGCGCATGTTCCCGAAACTTTTTCTTGTATTGGGGAGATTTTTCAGATACGTTTTTCTCCCCAGCTCCCTCTCCGTCTAACACAGATTCTTCTAAAATAGGTTCCTCAGATATTGCTTCTTTTCGCAAAGAGGAGTTTCGGATCTGCTTTTTTTGCAGATTCCGTTCCTCGCTTTGTCCATCTGACAGCTTGTCTTTCTTCTTTTCCCGGTCAAAAACAAAGTCCTGTTTCATTTCCAGCGGTCTGCCTCGGCTTTTATGGCTGATATCTTTTACAGAACCATCTGCCAGATTTTCTTCCGTCAGACCGTCTCTTGTCATTTTACTGACAACTTTCTCTCTTCCTTTCAGTTCTTTCCCTGCCAAGACTTCCGCCTCCTTCCTTTTCTCTTTGTTCCACTTCTTCCGGCTTTGTTGTCATGAGAGAATATAACTTCAGGGACTTATCAAATTTATCCTTAAACGGAATGATCGTTGTCCCATAAAAGAGAAGCCCTTCCCCTTCCCCGGAATTCGTAACATAAGACAACTGATACGGTGAGATATTTAATTGTTTCGCCAGGATCTGACGATCACCTGCAGCCTGGTTTAACATCAAAATAAAATCACTGTTTTCAAAAATATTTTCAATTTCCCGGCTGGAAAGGAGATCCTTTATATTCTGCGTGATTCCAGTTGGGATTCCGCCCCACTTCCGAAACCTCTTGAAGATCTCTACCGAATAAGATGCCGTCTGCTCTTCTTTTAGAAGAAGATGGAATTCATCGATATAGTACCAGGTAGATTTTACGCCACGGTTGATCGTCACCCGGTTCCACACCTGATCCTGTATGATGAGCATTCCAAGTTTTTTTAACTGCTTTCCGAGCTCCTTGATATCAAAGCAGACAATCCTGTTATTCAGCTCTACATTCGTCTGGTGATTGAACACCTTCAAAGATCCGTTGACATAGATTTCCAGAGCTGTGGCAATCCTCTGTGCCTGTGGTTCTTTCTGTTTGCGGAGACAGTCATACAGATCTCCAAGAGTCGGCATATTTTCCGGTTTCGGATCAGAAAAATAGTTCTGATATACAAGGGGAAGGCATCGGTCAATAACAGACTTTTCTTCTGCTTCAATTCCGTCCCGGCTTCCCATGATCAATTCGCAAAGGGATAAAATAAAGTCAGATTTTACTCCCAACGGATTATCATCCTCAGAATAATTCATATTGATATCCATCGGATTGATATAATCCTTACTGTTTGGGGAAATATGGATGACCTGTCCTCCCAAAGCATGAACCAATGGATAATACTCACCTTCCGGATCTCCAATGATAATGTCATCCTTAGTTGTGAAAAATACATTCGTCATTTCCCTTTTTGCCGCAAAAGATTTTCCCGATCCCGGTGTACCAAGAATCAGACCATTTGGATTTTTCGACTTCTTCCTGTCTACCATGATCAGATTATTGCTGGTAGCATTCAATCCATAATACAAAGAATCGCCGCCCATGAATAATTCCTGTGTGGTAAATGGTACGAAAATCGCTGTACTGGTCGTTGTCAACGCTCTCTTGATTGGAATATGATTTACACCAAGCGGAAGACTGCTCATAAGTCCTTCTTCCTGCTGATAGTCCAGACGCTTTAACATACAATTATATTTCTGTGCGATACCGGCTGTTTGAAAGATCGCATTTTCCAATTCCTGCTTGCTTTTTGCGGTATTTAAAAAGAGCGCTGTTACAAGGAACATACGCTCATTTCGTGACTGCAGATCTTCCAAAAGCCGTTTTGCTTCCCCTCCATAGGTATTCAGATCCGACGGAATGATATCCATATCGTACCCTGCTCTTACTGCTTTTTTCTGCTCTTCAATTTTCATTCTATTGATATCCGTTACTTTACTTTTTACCAGCTTGATCGCTTTCATCTGATCCACAGACTGAATATGAAGATTTACAATCAAGTCCTTATCAATATCCAAAAACTCTGCCAGCATCTTATCCGTCAACTCCGGAGCAAGGATCTGTAAATAAGAAACCGCCCCCATCGTATTTCCCATCTGGAAGGTTTTCCCATCCTTAAACACAAAACTGGTAGGTGCGATATAATCTTTTGTGTTTAACCCCGTTTTAATCATAGATCCATAATCAAACTGGAATTCCACTGTAGAATCCGGATTAAACGTTTCATACAGAATCCGCAGTCGCTCCTCTCCATTCAGAGGATATGCCATCACACCAAGGATCTTAAAGTTATTTAAAATATCAGACTCAATACGCTCCAGCTTTGGTTTTGCTTCCCGGATATTTTCCGCTTCAATAGAAAAAGTGATGTATTTCGTTTTCACCAAACCATTGTTTCCTCTTGCAAGCTGTTTTTTCAGCATGTTGGCATATTCCATACGGATATCATCATAAGCATCTCCCTGTGGACTGATCTTGATCACCTGCTCGAATTCCTTCATGCTGCTCTTGTGATTGATAAAACTGAGCTGAAAATGGATGCTGCTGTCAAAATAATTTAGGAAATCACACCAGTTTTCAAAGATTGCATTCTTATCTTCATTCTGTGCTAACTGATAGTTGATATCGTAAAACCGGATACATTTGGAATAGACATTTCCCTGCACCCTGCAAATACCATCCCTCCCCATTTCTTTGTAGGCAATGGTCTGTTGAACGGTAAGTTTCTTTACATCTTTCTTTCCATTCGTCTTTTTATTTGCGGTCTTTTTTCTTTTTCTTACCACCGCTTTCTCCCCCTTTCCTTTCTTCCTTTCTCATAGTTTCTTGATCTTCTCCGTCTGGATCCGATTCATAATAGTTTTCAGTTTCATATTTTCTGACAGCTGGCCGGATAAATTTCACCCGGATCACATGCATCAATACGTCTTCCAGATGCATTCCATCTTTCTCATACATGGCAAACAAAAAGGCCGGCAGCATCATAAGTACCATAAGGACTGCAGCATTATTGATTCCAAGAGCATTTCTAAAGAGAAAATAGCAGGGAATTCCCATAGCTGCTCCAATACCAATACAGATCAGCTGTCTTTTTGTAAGATTAAATGCCACTTTATTCTTTACTTTCGTTAAATCTTTCGGCACACTCACATACGCCATGTGTTTCACTTCCTTTCTTTTCTAATGTGCATTAAAGATCGACTTACTGAGTGATCCTGTCTTGAACAGACTGAAACATAAGATCACCGTATATGCCATCACACCAAATAATGAAGAACTCAGATTATCTGAAAACTGGATGCCTGCCACTAATACTGCGTAAATAGCAACACATACCATCATCAGAAATGCCTGGAATGCCAGGGCAAAGAGTCCTCTGAAATAATTCGTTCCGATCTGTCCCCACTCTCTGTTGCTCATCGTTGCGAATGGGATCGGTGCAACTGAGGTATAAAGGTAAATTTCTATCATACGGACATACAAGATAACCGTAATGAGTACAGACATAATCTTCATACAGAAACTTACGATCAAAGTTTCCAATGCCAATATCACAAGTTCTCCAATCTCCATGCTTTCCAATGTAGCTGATAAATCTGTGATCGCAGAGCTGATATCAATGGATGTGTCTCCGGAAACCAGCCCTGCCGCCGAGTTTACGACGCTTTGTCCTACATCAAAGACTGCCATCGTAATGGTAAATGTATTGCTTACCAGATAAACGGCGATCCACATTTTCACAAAATATTTAAAGAACATCCATGTATCAATATCATGCATGTTATTACGTTCTGTCAGCATGGAAATCAATTCATAACACAATACAAAAGTTATGATGATGCCTGCAATCGGCATGATGACCGAATTCGACAATCCTTCGATCATACTAAAGATACTGCCATTCCATCCTTGTGGTGTCTGTCCAACCTGGCCCGCAATCTCACTTGTCTTCTGATTGACATCCGTAAACATACGGTCCAGGTTAGAACTGATCATACCTGTTAGAAGTTCCCTCATCCATTCCTCAATCGCATCAAAAATTTGACTGAACATGGATCTCTACTCCTTTCCTTTAACCAAATAATCCACTCAAAAGCGGAATTAACTGTGTACCGATCAGGATCACACCACCGCCACTCATAAGCTGCTTAATTCCCTGTGATTTTGCACCAGGATTATCATTACCGTAACCTTCCATCAGGTTGATGACTCCCCAGACACCAAGACCTGCACCAATCGCTACGACTAATGTCTGTAAGATTGTAATTGCACTTCCGAAAAATCCCATATTCTTTTCTGAATAAACGCTGCTTCTATGGTCTGTCAGCGTTTCCTCTCTCCTTTCCCTATTATTCAGACCTCTTTTTTTACCTGTTTTCTTTGCAAGGTGATCTTATTTTCATCTTCACTTTCTTCTCCTTTCTGCCTGATCATCAGGACTTTTTCTTAAAAAAACGCAAAAAAGAGCACATAGATGGATATCTACATGCACTAACGCTTTTTATTCTGTTTTCATATATTCTTCGTGCTTTTCTATGATATATTCTGTTCTGCTTCTTTCACATCCTCTTCTGTTACATTTACTTCATACACCTCAAATTCTGTATCCTGTGAAAATACCAGCTTATGCTCCAGATATTTTTCCACATCAAAAGCATTTCTTTCATCTTCATCCGCAAGTTCCTTATATCTCTTATGCTTTGTGATATCATATTTGTTACTGAGAAATGGCCGTACGCCCCGAAGCTGTAAGATACATTTATTTCCATCCATTACAGCCAGTTCATCCCGGCTCATCAATTCTTTCCCTGTCTTCTGATAATTCAAACCATAGGACTGGCTTGTCCCTCTGGTATCAGAGGTATTGTAAAGATCGATGGTCTCTTTTCCCAGCGTTTCCGATATCTCCTTTAACGTGGAGCTTTCTTTTCCTCCAAGAAATAATACGGTATCGCAATTCCCTGTGATAGTTTCAGCAGCATCCTTATAAATGGTTTTTAACTGGCTCTGCGACTGTAAAATAATAGAGGCGGAGATTTCACGGCTTCGGATCGTTGCGATCAGTTTATCAAATTTGGGGATCTGGCCGATATTACTGAACTCATCCAGCAGTAATCGCACATGGTACGGAAGTCTTCCACCATGCTCATCATCTGCTTTATCACAGAGCAGATTAAAAAGCTGTGTGTACATGATCGCCACCACAAAATTGAATGTATCATCGGTATCACTGATAATCACGAACATTGCTGTCTTCTGATCCCCGATCATATCCAGCTCCATTTCATCATAAGACATGATCTCCCGAAGTTCCTGGATATCAAAAGGAGCAAGTCTGGCGCCGCAGGAAATAAGGATCGACTTCGCTGTTTTTCCGGCAGCCAGCTTATATTTTCGATATTGTCTGACTGCAAAGTGTTCCGGATTATCCGCCTCCAATTCTTCAAACAGTTCATCAACCGCATTCTTAAATTCTTCATCTTCTTCTCTCGTTTCACTGGCATTGATGAATTCCAAAAGAGTAGAAAAGTTCTGTTCTTCTTCCGGCGCTTCATACCAAATATAACCGATCAGAGCAGAATACAGAAGGCGTTCCGCTTTCACCCAGAAATCTTCCGTAGATTTTTCTCCTTCCCCCTTCGTATTTGCGATAATGGTATTCACAAGTTTGAGGATATCTTTTTCACTACGGATGTAATGGAATGGATTGTAGTGCATCGACTTTTTGAAATTGATCGTATTCAGCACCTTGATCCGATAGCCTCCATTTACTAGCATCTTTCCACATTCTACAATGATCGTCCCCTTTGGATCTGTCACCACATAGGATACATGATCTGTCATTTGCATAAGTTGAGGCTTTACATAAAACCTTGTTTTTCCAGAACCTGATCCTCCGATCACAATCACATTCTTGTTTCTGGCATATTTAGGAGCTTTCGGTCTGCTATTCATCGTAAGCCGTTCTGTTTCGGTCAGAATAATATTGTTCTCAAATACCGGATCTTCAAATGGTTCGATATCTTTCCGATTTCCCCACCGGGCTGATCCATACTCCTCTCCATGCCGGAACTTCTTTGCATTCTTCGCTTTATAATACAAGACGATTCTAAAAATAAGTGCTACGATCACACCTCCCAGCAAATCTTGTAGATAAAAGCTCGGAAACCAGTTGGCAAATGCCAATGGAAAATTCATCAGCATCACACAGATTTTTTCAATCATACTACGTCCCATACAATGACGATAAAGCCAAAAGCATTTATCTGCAAGATAGAAGATGATCAGATACGGAATGCTTAATATCACCACTCTCTTCATCTGGATATTCTGCATCTTTTCCCGGATCATCGTTCCTGTCCTCTGACTTTCTGTCTTGTTTTTACTCTCTGACGTTGTTTTGCTTTTCTCTCCTTTGTCTTCTGTAGTTTCTTTCGGACAGAAGGTTTTTTCTTTTTAGACTGATCCATCTCTATACCTGCATATTCTTTAAAAGCAGCCGTCATCACATCCACATCTTTCGATTTAAAAAATACCAGATACAACGGCGGTTCCACACGGGAATCCTTTTTCAGACTATAATCAATCCCATATTTTCGGGCTACCCGGTCAAAAGACTTGATATTTTGATCTGTGATCTGGATATTCGTAAGCTGCGCTCCCTGTGCGATCAGTTGCTTTATCGTCTGCTTTCCATGAGGCTTTTTCATCTCCTGTCGTTTTCTTTCTTTTTCTCTGCCCTTTTCCTGTGCTTTTCCTGTTTTGACAGCCTGTTTTACCTGTACCCGTTTCTGTTTCTGTCTGCTCATTCCATCCAGAAATTTTCTCATAGATGCCTTTAACACACCGGTACTCATCCGGGTTGTCTGGACACACAGAGCTATGATTTTTTCATTCACTTCATCCTGCAATTAACCACTTCCTTTCTTTCCTTGATCCTTTGTGGGAAGCAAATAATAGCACTGCTTCTCAATGCATCCCTTTTTTCTTCCTTCCCACCAATAACAATATTTACAAGACCAGGGTTTTTCTTCACTGTATTTTCTCCCCGGCATTGCTGCATTTGGTTCCACGATCAGGTTCTTATCTCTTCTCCTGTCCATCCTCATGTTCCTCCTTACAAAAAAGCGTTCACAGATTCCCTCAGGTTTCCATGAACGCTTTCCCTTACATTATTTCTTCTTTATTTTTCTTCCAAGGACTACCACTCCACTTAAGCTCATTCCAAGCACGATCAGCCATAAAAGCAAATTGGAGTTATCCCCAGTCTTAGGTGCATCTTTCGACGGTTTTCCACCTTCCGGAGTGCTTTCCTTTGGTTTTTCCTCATCAACCATAACAACCTTCTGCACTTCGGCGGTATCTTTTACTTCAAATACCACATCCTTTGCAATCAGATATCCTTCCGGTGCTGTCTCTTCTCGGAGCGTATATGTTCCGATTGGAAGCATCTCTATATAATGTGCCTCTTCTGTTGAAGTCCAACTTTCAATCACATTTCCTTCTTCATCCAAGATGGTCAGTTTTGCACCTGAAAGTTCCTTTCCTGCAATATCCTGTTTCGAGATCAATACCTTTGTCACATCATCTTTCATCTCCTGTTTCTGGATTTCTGCAGTATTTTCTACTGTAAAGGTAATGCTCTCTGCAGTTACATATCCATCTGCCGGTTTTGTCTCTGTCATCGTATAGGATTTTCCAACTGTCAGCTCTTTGATCACATGAGCTTTCTCTGTAGATACCCACTCATCGATTACATTTCCGTCTTCATATGTCACCTTCAGATGTGCCCCCGGAAGTTCTTTTCCTGTGGTAAGGTCTGTTTTCGTAAGTTCTACCGTTGTCGGCTCATTTTCAAAAACAAACTCATAGGAAACCTCGGCTTCTTCTGGTTTTCCATACTCAAAAGAGAATTCCTTTTCTTCTTTCGATGTCACAAAACCATCCGGAGCATAGATTTCTTTTACGATATAAGTTCCATCTACTGGAAGATCTGCTTTGAAAAGGATCTGTCCATTTTCATCCGTTGTTTTCTGCTCGATCAGCGTTCCGGCTTCCATCAGGACTTTTCCATCTCTGCTTTTGATCTCTTCTTTTGTAAATAACCCGAAGATCGCACCTTCCAGCATACGGTCTGTATCCTTTGCTTTTTTAAGGACAGTTACTTTTATCTTCTGGCGGTTGTTCTGCCATTCTTCATCAAAAGTAACCACTGGCGTATCCTGATCGCGATAGGTCAGATCCACAAATCTAGGCTCTCCATCCAGTACAAAACCATGTGCCGTTTTCACTTCCTTCACATAATATTTTCCTACCGGAAGGTCTTCCATTTTTGCGATTCCCTTTTCATCGGTTGTGATCGTGCCTACCAGCTCATCTTTCTTATAATGGTTTGCGCTTACACCATCCGCAGCCTTGATATCTTCTGCAGCATAGACTTCAAAAGTGACTTCACTTAAGTTTCCTGTGATATATTCAAAGAAATGTTCTACCGTTCCTTTCACATTATCCAAAAGGGTGATCTTCTCTAAAAATTCTCCCTTTTTGTTGATGATCAAAAGTCCTTTTGGTACTTCATCCTTCATTTCCACTTTCTGTACTTCGGCAGTATCTTTGACCGTAAATGTCACATCCGTTGCTTTCAGATAACCATATGGAGCAAATTCTTCATGAAGGGTATAGGTTTCTCCGACAACCAGACGCTTGATCACATGTGGCTTATCCTTTTCAGATGTCCATTCATCGATAACATTTCCATCTTTATCCATGACCTTCAATCTTGCACCCTCCAGCTCTACGCCTGTAGTCAGATCAGACTTTGTGAATTCTGCTGTAGTTGGTTCATTTTTCTTTACAGTCTGTAAGAAAACAAGCTTTGTCTCCTGTCCCTGATACTCTGCAACAAATTCCAGCACCTCATCCGAAGAAACAAAACCTTCCGGCGCTTTTAATTCTTTTACATAGTATTCTCCAAATGGAAGATCCAGGGTGCATGTTGCCATACCGTTCTCATCGGATGTCATTTCCTGTAATAAGGTATCTGCTTTCACAAGAACTTTTCCATTTGCCTGGATATCTTTCTTGTTATAGATGCCAAACAAAGCTCCGGATAATACCTGCCCGTTTTCTATATCCTGTTTTTCTACGGAAATTGATACCTTCTGTCTGTCATTTCCTACCATTGCTTCTGCTTCAACGACTGGTGTTTCCTGATCCTGATATGTTAATGCAACCGTTACCGGTTCTGGATTTAATACAAATCCTTCCGGTGCCTTAGTTTCCACTACATAGTATCTTCCAAGAGGAAGATCCTTTGCTACAGCTTTTCCACTCTCTCCCGTTGTGATCGTTGCCACGAGCGTATCTTTTGCATAAAGTACGATACGGTTTCCATCTGCATCTTTCTGATGATCCGGAGTACAGATATCTTCTGCAGCTCTTACTTCAAATTCTGCTCCGGAAAGATACTGTTCCTCATAGATAAAGTCATTCTCAAAACCAGAAAGCATCTCACCTTTCTTATACACAATAAGATTTCCCTTTACCGGCTGATCTTCATAGGAAACTTCAATGATCACATCTCCACTTACTCCATCTACTTCATAGGCAGTATCCGAATCCACGGTGATCTCTACATAGTTTTTGTTGACAACATATCCATCCGGTGCTGTCACTTCTTCAATACGATAGTGCCCGATCTCTAAGTGTTTCGGTAAGATCAGGTATCCCTGGCTGTCCGTAAAGAAAGATTTATGGACTGTGACCGTAGGATAGGTTGTTACCTGTTCCACATATTTCTTATGATCCAGATCATAAATTTTAAATTCTGTACCGGCTACTAACACCGGTTTCTTTGTTTCATCATCTTTTTTGATGATCTTTAACTTTGCAGAAAACTCTTTATCCAGCAGTACCTTCCAAACCTGCGGTTTATCCGGATTGTTTTCACGGATGGTAATCTCAAAATCCTCTACCGGTTTATAATTATGAGGTGTGGTTGTTTCTCGTACAATATACGTTCCGTATGGAAGCGGAATACTGCACGCATACCCTTTCTCATCTGTGAACATTTCCGTTTTACCATCTGCTGTAAGGATGACTGGCTCTGCATGGGAGAAATCATAACTTCCATTTTCTTTTTTCTCCAGGCTGCTCTTTAAGTAAGCGCTGAAGCCTGCACCTTTTAACAGCTCTGCATCCGTTTCTCCATTGTTCGCAGCTTTTATGATCTGGAACGGCTGTTTCATAACAAGTTCTGTTGATTTCACAGTACGTTCTATCGTTGGAACTGTGCCACCTTCATAAGAACATTCCACATCATGCTCTGTCTCGTCTAACAGATATCCTTCCGGTGCCTGGATCTCTTTTACAAAATATTTTCCAAGATACAGGTCTTTAACCACCGCATCTCCCTTCTGATCTACTTTTAAGGTAGATACAAGATCACCGGCTTTATGGACAATTCCTGTTGTTCCATCTGGATGTACAATGTTTTCTCTCGCATAGAGGCCATACACCGCACCTTCTAAAGTCGCATCTCCTTGTGGATTTGCTCCTGTTTGTGCATCTTCTTTGATCAGATGGATCTTTGCATAAGTACGTTCATTCAGAACATTCTTTGTACTTGTTTTACCGATATTGACATCTACTGGATAAACAGTTGGATCTGCCTGATAATTTGCCGGTGGCTGGATCTCTTTTACATACACAACATCCTGTATTTTTTCAATCGTTACTTTAGAACCGCCCTTGCTATCTGTTGCTGGCATCTGCGTGATCAGATCTGAACACTCCTTATCACGGTAAACACCATAAATGGCTCCTGCCAGATGGTTTCCGGTGTCTTTATCATTTTTTACAATCGCAATTTCCGCCTGCTTTGTCCATGTAACATTCAGGCTTACTTTATTTGTTGTTTCCACACCTTCTCCAAAAATAAAGGCAAGATCCTGGGTACTGGAATTCGTTGTCAGCTTATACGCAGAATAATCTTTTTCCAGGCCGCCTGCCATGGTTGTAGCAAATACTTCTGCAGTATCACTTGCCTGTGTAAGCGGTGCAGAAAGGTAAAACTTTGTGCCACCTTGGATCGTTACCTTTGCTCCCGGTGCGCTTGTACTTCCTGTACTTACGTTGTGAAAACGCACTCCGGATGGAAGGCTGATCGTCACACTCTGCTGTCCTGCCGCATGGAATGTGATTTCCTTTGTACGCTGTGTATTTCCTTCTACATAAGCCTTTACATTGGCATCGGAAAATGACATAGACACATCCGGTATCTCAGGCTTCTTTACACAATAATTGTAAATATCCATTGCTAGTTCCTGTCCTGTTGCATTGGTTCCATAGAACGCATCACTACTGCCATAAGCATAAGCCGCCGCCATATGGACAAGAATAAATCTCTTTCCTGCTGAAAAATCACTGTGCTTGTTCGCAAAATAACTTTCTGCACCTGCCGCATCGGTACCGTAATAACATACCTTTGCAAGAGCCTGATTGTCAGCCAGCTTTGTGATTGTATAAGTGCCGGATTCTGGTCCCGGTTTTGCCGGCTGGATACAATAAGCCGTTGCTCTTACACTTCCATAAGAAATATAATACGGCTCTGTAAGATATGTTCCAAGCCCGTAGTCTGCATATCGGTATATTGGACCTTTTTCAATAGTTACCTGCTGAGATCCTACACCTGCAGTTCTAGCCATCGCTTTGATTGTAGTAATCTCACCTGGTTCCATTCCATTAAAATCAACACCTTGTTCTACTGCCTGTTCCATTACATCATGTAATGCTAATCCCGATCCTTCATCAAAGGTATCCTGCTCTGTCATCTGTTCTACCAAAGCATCAAAAGCAGCATTTCCTTCTGATACATCCGGTGTCTCTATTGGGATTTCTGACGGCTTCTCTGAATCCTCCTTATCTTCTTCCGTCTCTTTTGTTTCGGATTGCTCTGCATCTGCTGAAGGACTTTCACTCTCTTTTTCTATTTCCTTTACGACTACATTTCTGCTGATCTGATAATTCGGATGTTCCTGATTGACCGTTTCTACATAATAAACAGTTTTATAGGTATCTGCGTGGGATGTTGTAAAATCCTCTCCCTGCTCATTCTTTGCTTCCTCAAAAGTAATCTTTACCTTTGCTGAATCCTTGATCTCTAACCCTGTAAAATCTGTTTTCACGTCAAAACTTGTTCCCACTTCCACTTGATGATCCTTTGCCAAAACAATTTCATCTTCATCTAGCTGGCTTTGTACCTCTTCCAAAAGAGGCAGTTTTCTTTCTTTCGGAAGCTCCGCAGCATAACTGTTGATTGGTGATAACACCGTAGATAAAAGAGTGACCGCTGTCAGCAATCCGGATACAACCCGCTTTGCTTTTTGTTTCACTTTCATGTTCTTAAATCCTTCCTTTCTTCTGAATCTTATTTATCCGTTATACTTGTTCATCGTTTTCCATCATTCTTTCCTGAAAATAATCCCCTCCTTTCCTAGTCTTGTGCTATTTGGGACAGTCAGCACTTTGCTGAGATAACAGCACAAATATATGGCGGTATCTGCCTTTTCAAACAAACACCGCCATATGATTTCTACTGTCATCCTCATTTTGATTCAGACAATTATTTTTTATTTAAGATTTAAGCGTTTTCCTGTTCTCTTCCCCGGATCCGTTCCTGTTTTAGAGTCCATATCTCCAAAACGTTTTCTCTGTCAGGACACGCACAATGCACATTCAAGGCAGGTATCACTCCGGGCAGGCTATTCTCTTTTCAAGGTACATGAAGTGTTTCTTAGAAACGTCTTCATATAACGAAAGGAAAATGGCCTATTTTACAGGGTGCTTTTTAATTTTTTTTGATTTTTTTTATTTTTTTTCTGCATCTGCATGTTTTTTCATGACAGAAAGTGCTCTTTGCAGCATTTCACAAACACTCTGCTGTCTGATTCCAAGATAGTCCGCAATCTTCTCTTGATTCATTTCTTCAAAGTAAAATAACTGGATGATTTCTTTCTGTCTGGCAGTCAGACAACCTAAGAAATCGCGGACCACCTCTTTTTCAATATACTGGTCGAGAAGATCTGAAGCTGGATCTAGCAGTAAGATCCTGTCATCCGCATAATCGCTATACGAAACGAGTCTATGGTTTGATGCCACTTTAGCCTGATTTATTTCCATACGATCCGTTGCTTCCATTAACAGACGAATGTACCAGTTTTCGTTGTCAAAAAATTCTTCGTTCATAATGCTTCGATCTTCCTTCACATCCATGTATTGATAATCTTTACAGGAATGGAGTGGAAAGATGGTTTTCTTTCCGTTTTCCCTGTATAACACATACCCATTTGCGTAAACGGTAATATCACATTCCCCACTCAGAATTTCCTTTACTACAATCTCTTCTTTTTCTAACGCCTTTTCAGAAGGGACTCTCTTTGTCATACCTGCCACTTTTACTACTTTCTTTAATTCTTTTAATGTCAACATATGGACCACCTTTCTGCCTTACGGCTACGGGTGATCCATGAACTCTATAAAAAACTCATCACAATTAGCCACGAACTCACCCGTTTTTTTTGAACGGGAGCCCGCAGCTCCTATGTAATTACCTCCTTCGGCTATATCATACAAAACTCCGTATCATCTCTGATTTTTGCACACGAAACTTTGCCCTCTATATATCGAAAGGAAAAAGCCCTGTTTTACAGGTTAAAAACTCAACTTTTTTTTAAATTTTTGAGAAAACAAAAAAAGCCGGCAAAACAAATGCTTCCACAGACACAGAATGAAATATCATCCTGCATTGTATCTGCAAATGTTTTGCCGGGCTCTTCATGATTCCAGTCAGGTTCAGCTCCTTGACAAACTCTTGCTATCAGGTGCAGCCTTGATGGTTCCAGCCAAATCCACCGCTTATCCTGACAGATCATTTTATTTAGTTTCCTTTCGGGAATTCATCACTTTTTGAGAATATACCCGCATTCTTTCTTTCAGTTTTTCGTCTTTGATGTGCAAAGGCCGTACTGAAACAATATCATCTTTTACTAAAATCTCCAAAGTGCTTCTACATTTCTTACATTCTACTTCTGAATCGCAATGTGCGCTTTTTTCAATAAATGCTCCGCATACAGAGCAATGTACATGCCATCTGATAGCATCTGATCCCATAGGCTTCCTCCTTTAAGCAATAATAAAAAATTCCATTTTATTACTCAACGGATCAAAGGGAAATCAAATCCGCCTTATGAGCATCATGTTGTCCATTCCGTAAGTGCCAAAGCTGCACGAACAGCATGATCATCAAATCCCAGACCTGCTTTGTTGATCTGGCGCATCCATCCTTATTCTCTCCGGATTCCCACTCACCCAGAATCCTAAGAATTTCTGCCGATTGTATTTAACAAGGTAATTCCAATTCTTCAAATATATCTCCGGATAACTCACAAAGATCCGGGATCAAAATGATCGTATCATCAATCCGTAAATGAATCGATGGATCAAAAAATTCAACGGTTCCGCAAATCGTATGATACTGGCCTGCCGGTTTCATTTCCCGGCTTTCTTTAAAATAAGTTGCCTGTATCTTCATTCCAACAGAAACCATCTGTAGCTTCCTATCCAATCCGCATTTTTGTTCTTCGGATAACATCTTCCTTTGTTCATAAAGTATTTCCTGTTTCCGTACGATCTCTTCAAATCCCCGAAGTGCTGCAAAAGGGGCAAATTGTTTCGCTCTGTGCTGCACATCCATAGGGTATCTCTTGGAAACCGGTCTTGGAACATATAAATATTTCTGATACGCCTCTGCCAGCATATTTTCACCTCCTATGCACGATGTCCTCCAACCTGATTGTTCCTCTCTCGATAGGTGGAGCATTCCAACAGATTGGATCCCCGCATGATCGCATTTTTTCCATAACGCTTTTTCACCTGTAATACGGCTTCCTGCAGATGTCTTTCCTTTTCTGCTTTTATGGAATCCTGAAAAAGAGTATATTGCTGATATCCTTCCGGCTTTATCTTATTTGCAATAATTTCTATTCGTCTGATTCCGGTATATGGATCTGCGATTTTTCGATAAAGTGCTTCTACTGTATCGATTATTTCCCTGGAGCGATTGGTACAATCCGGAAACCTTACGGTTCCTTTCGATGACTCCCTCTCAAAACGATGATCGTAAGCGATCCACAAGGTTACAGAATTCGTTACCAGCCCCTTTTCCACCAGATCCAGAACCAATACATCTGTCATTTCTCTTACAACAACAGCAGCTTCTTCAATTGTATAATTTCTCATCAATACCTGTCCATTGGAAAGACTATGCTCTTCTGTATGATAATTCTTGATATCACTCATTTTACAGGATTCACAGCCCCAGGCATGATCGATCAATAGTTCTGCATCGATCCCAAACATTTTATACAGCCAGTCTTCCGATTGAATAGAGGCAAGTGCGATATCCCCCATCGTTTGGATTCCATATCCGGCTAATTTTCTCTCTGTTCTGGAACCAATGCGCCAGAAATCACTCAATGGTTTATGTCCCCATAACTGTTCCCGGTAAGAGATCTCATCCAGCATTCCGATATGATCCTCTATATGTTTTGCCACAATATCCATTGCGATCTTTGCAAGATACAGATTGGTTCCGATTCCTGCTGTTGCTGTAATTCCGGTTTCTTCCATGACCGCATCCATCAGTTTTTGTGCCATTTCCTTCGCTGTAAGGTGATACAGGGAAAGGTATCTTGTGACATCCATAAAGCACTCATCCACACTGTAAACATGGATATCCTCTTTTGCCATATAGTTTAAATAAATCCCATAGATCCTTGCCGAATACTCCATATAGAGCTGCATCCTCGGCTTTGCTACAATATATTCGATATGATCCGGTATCTCATGGATCCTGCAACGATTTCGGATCCCCAGCTTTTTCATAGCCGGCGTGATGGCAAGGCAAATGGTGGATACCGATCGGTCCGGATCTGCAACAACCAGATTGGTAGTAAACGGATCCAGTCCTCTTTCCACACACTCAACAGAAGCATAAAAAGATTTCAGATCAATACAGAGGAATGTTTCCTTCTGTTTCAAATCAATCACCTCCCATAAGTTGCCTATCTTTCTCTTTCCCATAAGCAATCAGATCTCATCCCAACTCGTTTTCACACGATAGAGATCGTGCCAAAACAGGCAATTTTCAGTAAATCCATTGACAAAAAAGGAAATATCATTTATATTATAGGCAAGTAGTTGCCGTTCTGTTGTGATTCACATTATAGGCAATCATTCGCCTCTTGTCAAGAGGCAACTTGTTGATTATGGGAAATTTATTTCCTATACCGTTTCAGCATCATACACAGGGATCCTGAAACGCCAATTAGAAAGTAGGTATTTTTATGACATTCGGTGAAAAAGTGAAAAATTTAAGAAAGAACAAAGGACTCAGCCAAACCCAATTAGCCGATGCTGTCGGTGTCTCCCTTCGGACTGTTCGGGGATGGGAAATTGAAGGCCGTTACCCAAAGAAGCACGATCTTTACCAGAAACTTGCAGACATTTTAAGCTGTGATATCTCCTATCTCATGACAGAAGAAGAGACTTTTATCACAGAAGCATCTGAACAATTTGGAAACCGCGGAGCAAAACAGGCTCAGCAGATCTTAGAACAAGCCGCTGCAATGTTCGCCGGCGGGGAACTTTCTGATGAAGACAAAACGGCCTTTATGGATGAAATCCAGTCTTTATATCTGGATTCCAAGAGACGTGCAAAGAAATTTACACCAAAGAAATATTTAGATGCCAAATAGATGGGGTGATTATGGGACAGCCTATAGGATATAGTTTTATTGTCAGAAGTACATTACCACTTCTGTTTGATTCATACACGAGGTGATATATTTGGGGAATTCATATATTTACAACAAAGTAGAAAAACTTGTAAAAAAGTTCAAGACCAGGGATCCTTTTGAAATACTGGAAGAAATGAATGTGATCGTTGGAGAAACAGACCGCTATGAAAAATTAAAGGGATACTGTTTCATGAGCTGCCAGACCATTTATGTTATGGTAAGCAGTTTTCTATCTGAGGAAGAGAAAAAAATCGTTGCCGCCCATGAACTCGGTCACATCATTCTGCATCGCTCTCAGCTCAAAATGGCGCCGATGAAAGATGATGTCTTATATAACATGAGGGATAATACGGAATACGAAGCGAACCTTTTCGCTGCAGATCTTATCCTGGATGATAAAGAAATCGCAGACCTGTCAAAGAACGAAGATCTGAACTATTTCGGGCTCTGTAGCTGCTTAAATTCCAGTCCGGAACTCATGAGCTTCAAGTTATACAGTCTGATCAAGCGCGGTCAGAACTACAATATGCCACTGGAAATACAGAGCAATTTCCTGGCCAAATAAAATTTGCCCGTTCCATACAACTGAACGGGCTTTTCTTATATCCATATATAAAGATTCTTTTATTTCAGTTCGCCATGCTTATTTTCAAATTCTATGATTGCCTGACGTATTAAATATAACACTTCTCCATTGATCGAACGCCCTTCAAATTCTGCCAGGCTTTTCAGTTTTTTATGCGTTTCAGCATCAATCCGTAATCCTAAATGCTTCTCTTTCTCCATGATTATTCTCTCCATCTCTATAAGTACATATTAAGTTCATATTTCAAGTTCATTTTAAGTACAAATAATGGTAGAATGTTTTAAATGGACTTATTTTAAGTACACTATATTTTTTCACGGAGGAATTCAATTATGCATGAAAAAAGAAAAAAATATTATCATATCAGGAAAGATTTATTCTGGTGCACCATCCTATTAGCTGTAACCTTTCTCATCGGTTATGCGATACATCAACATCACGGTATTTTTCTAACACATTCCCTGAAAACAGACGCCCCAAAAGAACAGATAGAAATAACCTTTGACGATCTGCAATCAAACCTGAAAGATATCTCTACATGCTATTTATGTGGAAGTTCTGATTATAGTATGATGGATTATTATCGAAAATTTGATACGGTTGGACTGATTTCCCTCAATGACTGGTACATCTTAGATTTCCAACTAAAAGCATATGATGAAAACGGAAATGAAATACCAAATAAAACCAGTTCAAATATGCTTTTCGGAAACACAGGCGAAATTACGTATTCCTCTCATGGAGATGTTTCCCGCGGAATGGCTGAGATAGATATCACGTTACCGGAAAACTATAAATTGAACAAAAGGAATCTAACAGATCATCTCTGCCAAAGTTGCCTTGATAAAGTTGCAGCTTCCTTAGAATATTGGAAATATGAAAATGAAAAGAAAGAACCAATCCCGCTGTGTTTGGTCGATTTTAAAACTCTTGAACTTTATTCCTTACAGGATTACTACCGTGCGACTTTTATTCGGGACTATTATGTAGAAATGGATTTTAAAGATACTTCCGTAGAAATGAGAGCATTTTATCTTCCTGAGAGATAATGTTATTTGTCATCAAAAAAGAGCTATTGTCACATCCTGTGTGTTGAATCAATAGCTCTGCTCTATTTTATTTAATATTTTCTCAGCTCTGGATATAATTCATCTACAAGATTTTCAAATTCCTCCCTCAACTCATATCTTGCCACTTTAATAGCATATGAATTATCTTTAAGTTTATCTGGAATCTGCTTGCATTCTCGAATTGCTTTACAATAAACATCAGCATCTGGTAAATCTGAAACAAATTCTTCATTTTCATAATCTACAGATCCAGCTACAATCTCGCTCACTCGATCGCTTATTTTCTTACCATAAGTATCCTCCATATAAGAATGTATTTTTTTCCTCTCCTGTAGTTTCTCATCTAAAAAAATCATTGACTCAATTAAATTTCGTATATTTTCCGATGACACCAATGCATTTAAAATTTCTCTTCTCTTTTTGCATTGCGATTGGCGTAAACTGGAAGCCCTTTTATCAGTAGTAATATATCCAATTGATTCAATTGATTTTTTAGTTAAACCAAGTTTCTCAACAATTTTTGTATCCAGCTTTGTCCCTTCCTTATACTCTTCTTCACAAAGCAAATATCCCAACTCACAATTAAAGATTTTTTCATTACAAAGCAACTGCAGACTTTCTATCGATGGAAACACTTTTCCTTTTTCATATTTATAAATTTGCTTTTCAGATATATTGGTCAATTCGGATAATTTAGCACGAGTCCACCCTCTTTTTTTTCTTTCTGTCAATAGCTTTTTTCCTATAACTTCACTATCATAATTCATTGCCAACCACCTTTTCCTCTATAAAGTCCATTTTTTTATCACTTATAATAATTTTTATGTTATTTTTGGCATTTATTTTCCATTTTCTATGTATTATAATGTACTCGTAAAACAAAATCAACCAAAACTTTTGGAGGCGAAACCACATGAACAATAATATAGATATTCCTGAATTTTTAATAAAAAATGATATTATCATGCTCGATACTTCCTTTATAATGGATAATGATTTTGAAGTCTTTGTAGAAAGTATCGAGCTTCCCTTAATGACTATTAAGAAAAAAATGTTTGTTTCAAAAGCCGTATGGGCAGAACTATTGCGACATATAAACGGAAATGATAAAACCAAGCAAAAAAAAGCAATAAATTCTATAACTGTTCTGAGTCTTCATCGGAACATCTTTAATATTGATGAAACAAATGTATCAACTGAACAAATTTTACGGGCATTTGCTGATGCAGAATTTCTTTCACATTTAACATTGAATAAGGCTGCTTATTCCCAAGCACTCTTAACCAATGATAATAAACTGAGTAAAGATGCTTTAAATATCAATAAATTTCAGTCTTGTAATGGAAAAAAAGTAAGTGTATATCACTTAACCCAAGGTACTTTATCATTATATGAATGTAATGAAAAAATAGATTCTAAAACTGCTACAAGTGCTAAGGACTTATTAAATGTCGAAGAACTTCGTTCTCCATCTTCTGACAAAAATAGTGATACTTTACTTACTTTTTGTAGATATGCTGGAGTGTCAATTTTTTCTGCATCTCTCGGCTTTGTGATTTCTAAATATGGAAAAAATTTGGTTAATACATTTAAATCAATTGCGTAAAAGGAGGTCTTTGAATGAATACAGAAGCTATTATGCCTCAAACATCTGACTTTAAAAAAAATCTAAATATTAACATTGATCTTCGGGGTTGGCCTTGTACCATTGCTATTCTTGGGATAAGTACCGCTTATGTACTTACCCATACAAACAGCATTTCATTATTCAAAAAATCTTAAATTCATTTAAAATCACTTCTTTTTTCAGAGCCTGATACTAAACAGGCTCTATTCTTACTTTTACTGACTTTTACTGATAATTATTCATCATCAAAAGACTATTTTCTTAATTCGTATTACTCATAATATTAACCCAAAATCAATTCACCGATTTTTTCTCTAACTAGATCAACTACAGTATCTATAAATTCTCCGGCAAATAAGATAAAGATCAGAACACCTCCCATACAAGCCAGAAAAGCTGCCTGTAGCCAGTCTTGATAACAGATTACTGTTCCAATGAACAATGCCATAATTCCAAATCCCAATATTTTTTTTGCGACTGCCACCATATGTACTAATAGCTTCACTCCGGCACCTATGATCGAAATGATAAACCACAATGGAATCAATAACACTTTTCCTGCCACTTTTAAAATACCCATATCTGTCCTCCTATCTTGCCAGCCACGGCATATCATGATTTACTTCTGCTCGGTAATATCCACTGATTGTTGAAGGTGCATTGAACAATGCCGCAAGTAAATATTTCTTGATATTCTTGATTTTACTCGTATTTCCTTCCAGACAATGCAGCACATACTCTACATGAGAATAATCCAGCTTCATGAATTTTCCTCTTACCAAAGCTCCTGAATACCAGTTGCTTGCAATCAGTACTTTATCACTCTTACACATAACAGTCTCTACGATCAGATCCACGATTTCATCAATCTGATTTTTGTCATGAGGATGACTCACTAACAAAGAATCATAATCCAGATTGTCTTTGATCAGAGATTGATACGCATGTAACGTTTCCATCTCATTCTCTTCGGATCCTATCCCATCTGCAGATACGATATGATTAGATTTATTCTCACTAAGATTAGTATTGTTAATATTAGTATTATTAGAGTTTGAAATGTAAACTTCTTGAAGTTTATTTTCGGGACTTCTTGAAGTTTGTTTTTGGGACTTCTTGAAGTTTGAAATGTAAACTTCTTCTGTCTCTTCTTCCTCTACAGAAGTTTGATTTGTAAACTTCACCATCTTTGATTTTTCTTTTTTCTGTTCTTCACACCCCTCCTGAATAAATGATTTTACATAGATAATCGTAACCTTTCCAAAGCCCTGCCTGCGCTTTTCAATCAAACCTATCCCTTTTTCATCATCCAGCTCCTGAAGGGATTTCACCGCTTTATTTCTGCCACAATTCAATAATTCCATGATATCTTCAATGGAAAAATAGATATATGCCCGATTTTCTTCATCAAACCACTGATTCTTAATGGATAAAGACATTCTGTCCAACATCAAACCGTATAAAATCTTCGCATCACTGGAAAGATCCTTGAAGCACTCATTGGTAAATAGAGCTTTGGGTATTCTGTAAAAACTAAACTGATCTGCTTCTGTTCCATAAAAATATTTAAAATTCATTTTTTTGTCCATGTATCTTCCTCCCTTCCTTTCTCTCATAGAAGTCCGTTTTTTAAACTTCTGTATCTCTTCTTTCTTCGGATTGTCTTATTTTGACAACCCTTATTTCTGTTCTCTTTTCCATTGTTCCAGTAATGCCTCAATCACTTTTTCCATATCCGTTTCCGAATAATCTTCCGGAAAATATTTTGTGAGCTTCTTTCCTGATAACACCACTTTTCGTTCCGGTGCTTTTACTGCTATGCAGCTATTGAAAATCGAGATCATAAATCCCTGGTTCACAGGTCCTTCTTCCAACTGTTTTCTCAAAGCTGTAATCTGCTTTGGTTTGATAAATCCTGTATCCCGGATATACTCATAAATCCATTTCTGCATTTCCTTATCAATATAGGAAATATCAACGGCAATGGTAAAATTTAATTTTTTTGTATCTACCATATCTAATAATTCTGGAATCAATTCTGTAAGGCGAATGTAGCGTTGAATCTGTGCGCTACTTATTCCTAATTGTTCACCTAATACCTCTCGCGATTTTTTGCCTAACTTGTGTTCATTTTGATCACAAGTTAAATCTACCCTTACCCCCTGTCTCTTCATTGCCTCCAATTTCATTCTATAAGCAAATGCTTTTTCACTCGGGAGTAACTCTTCTCGTTGGATATTGGCATCTACCATAGCAATCACCGCATCATCATCGGATAATTCTCTCACAATTGCAGGAATTGTTGCCAAGCCAGCTATAACTGCCGCGTGCATTCTTCGATGACCTGAGATCATCTCATATCCATTTTCTCCATCAGACCGTAGCAAAACTGGTGTCAATACCCCGTAAGTCTTTACACTCTCTACTAAATCTGCCATTTTTTCATCATCCAATACTTTGAAAGGATGATCTTTAAATGCATGTATTCTGCTGATTTCAATTTCCATTGCAGACTCTTCATTGACTACTCCCAACAATTCATCAATGCTTGTCAATTTGATTTTTTCTCCACTTCTATTTTTCATTTTCCAAAACCTCCTGCGTCAGATTTTCATAAGCCATAGATACTTTTCCATTTGGACAATGACAATAAATACTTTTTCCTTCTGCACTTGCTTCAGCTACCTTAACTGATAGTGGAATGACATTTTCAAAGATAGAAATCTTAGATCCATAAGTTTCTCTCACTCTGGAAGCAATATCTTTGGCGTAATTAGTACGAAAATCCACCATTGTCAAAAGAATTCCCTGTATCGTCAGCTTCCGGTTCAATCTCTTCTTTACCATAGAAATAGTCCTGATTAACTGTTGAAGTCCTTTAACCGGCAGATATGCAGCTTGTACAGGTATCAGAACCGTATCAGAAGCTACTAAAGCATTGATGGTCATCATGCCTAAACTCGGCATACAATCAATCAAAATATAATCGTATCGTAATCGCATCGTATCAATATATTCCTTCATGATCAGTTCCCTGCTCATTACATTACTCATGGTTACTTCCAGAGCAGATAACTCAATATTGGCTGGTAGGAGATCCACCTGTTCCTCATGATGTAAAATGCCTTCTTCCTCAGCAATTTCCTCGTCATTGATAATATTCATCATAATAGTTGCAAGTGTAGTTCCAATATCATCCGGTTCTACATATCCAAGACTAGCTGTCAAACTTCCCTGTGGATCTGCATCAATCAATAACACTTTTTTCCCTTGTCTTGCCAACCCAACTCCAAGATTTAAAGTCGTTGTACTTTTTGCAACTCCGCCTTTCTGGTTTGCTACTGAAATAACCTTTCCCATTCTTCTTTCTCCCTTCTGACATTTTCTCGCAGATATTTTTCAAATGTGCTTCGCTTAATTAGAACTTTTTTTCCAATCTTATAAACTGCTCCTGCCTTATGCGATAATCTTACAATTGGCTTATATCCAAGTTCGTAATAATCCATAGCTTGTTTATAACTTATAAATTCATGTTGCATAAATTCTATATCTTCATCATCTATAAGATTAGAAAACATCCATACCTTTCCATGCATCTCAAGTAAATTCCTTTCTCTAATTTGTCATCTTATTTTTCATGAAATTGTTCAAGATATTCATCAAAGATTTCTCTGTTTATCAAAACGATTCCATCCATTCTGTAAATCGCACCCGCATCATTTGCAAGTTCCATCAACTTTTTATGTGACAGGCTATATACGATTTCTGCTTGTTGATAACGAAGAAATTTTCTTCTAAGTCGACGGGCTTCTTCTTTTACCTCTGAACGCTTCTGTTGGTTATAGTACATATTTTCTGTTTTCAAATCTGTTTCTCCTTTCAGCTTTTACTCAACCACAGCGGACATTGTTAATGAATAAAAAAAGGGCACTCTCTGAAAGTTTTTTCTTTCAAAAAGTGCCCTCAACAATCCATATTGTTGGAGTAGTATTACTGACAACTAATCACCATTCTTCATGATGATTCATGTTGGAATACGAATTTGTTGTCAAATTGTTGTCAAAGAAAATTTTTGTTGTCAAATTGCGAAGTGTTTTTACTCACTTAGTACAGTTTTGCTCCTGCTGGAATCTTATCATCAAGAATCAAAACATTGAGTCCTTCTCTTCCTTCTACAAGGTGTGTCGCGGAGATGATCATACCGCAAGAATCAATTCCCATCATCTTACGTGGTGGAAGGTTTGTGATTGCAAGTAATGTCTTTCCTACTAAGAATTCTGGCTCATAGTAATCGTGAATTCCGCTTAAAATCACACGATCTACGCCACTTCCGTCGTCTAATACGAACTTCAGAAGCTTCTTAGATTTTGGAACTGCTTCACATTCTTTTACCTTTACAGCACGGAAATCTGACTTGCTGAATGTGTCAAAATCAACCATATCTTTGAATAATGGTTCCACTTCTACATTAGAGAAATCATATGTTTCTTTCACTTCAGCGATTGCTTTTTCCACTGTTTTTTCAACCGGCGCAGACTGTGCAGCATTATTAGCTTCATTCTTTGCGGCTCCCATGCTCTTCATTGTCGGGAATTTTAATTCACTTAATCCATAGAAATCCAGCTTATGCCTTTAAATCACTTTTTATTATTTTATGCTCTTTAACATGATCCATATTTGTCCATCAAACCCCATTAATTTGATGTCAAATTGATGTCTCTTTAACAATTTAATGTCAATTTTTATTTTCCATCTTCTATAAAAACCATTCTAGAAAATATCAAATATTTTCTGCATATTATTCACTGCCTGCAGCTTGGCTGTGTCACTTGCTTCTGCATAAATATTAAGAGTAGTACTAACATCCGCATGTCCCATAATATCTTGTGCTACTTTTATATTTTCTTCCACCTCGCAAAGCCTTGTACAAAAAGTATGTCGCATATGATGACAGGAAAAATGTGGAATCAATATAGGCACCCGTTTCTCTTTCTTCGCTTTTATAATCTCCTCTGCATTGTAAGCTTCATAAATTCTTCGGATTGCTCGATTGATATTTGCCGGATTATGTAATCCGCCGTTTCGATTTGCAAATACAAATCCACTCATTCCATCACATATCTCTATATTAAACCCACTCTCTTTTTGTGCTTCATACTCATCCCTAAATGCTTGATAAACAGCCTCCATCATAGGAATTTTTCGCTTTCCAGCTTTTGTTTTCGGTGTTGATACATGAAATTCAGCTTTTCCATTTTCCATTACTCGATATATAACCGCATGGTTAATACTAATCTCACGATTTTCATAATCTAAGTCATCCCATCTCAATCCTATCACTTCCCCGATTCTACATCCCGTTCCAAATAGAACTGTAAATAATGGTAACCAATGACTATATATCGGACTATTTGCTGTATATTCCATAAATGCTTTTTGTTGCTCTCTTGTCAAAGCATGTCGGGTACCTTTATCCCAGCTGTTACTTCTTTTAATTTCTGCCATAACGCCTTCTGCTGGATTGACTCGTATAATTCCATCTCTTACTGCCATTCTAAATGTCGGGTGAAGTAATGTATGAATATTATCAATTGTCACCGGCTTAAATCCTTTTTCATTTATTAAATGGTAGTAATAAAGCTTTACATCCGAATACTTAATATTCCCGATACGCCGATTCCCAAAATTATCCCTCACAAAATGATCGTACATATATTTGTAAGAAACTCTGGTTTGAGGTTTCAAATCATATTTTGTCGCCATATATCGATCAAACACTTCGTTTAATGTCGCTTTACCAGATACATAAGTATCTAATCCATCCAACTGATCCCGAATTACTTTTTTCTCTTTTTCTCTTAATTCTAACAAATCTACCGCATAAATAACCCTTCTTATTCCATTCGGATCTGTATACTGGTAAATGTACCTTTTATCATCCTTTCTTTGGCTCTCCCCCGGTCGCAAAACCCGGCCCTTATTATCTTTTCTTGATTTTGTTGACACTTGGCATCCACCTTTCCATACATGGAAAAGATATCATGCTAGCTATCACATACTATTTTTGTTTTTCTTGTAATGCTTTAAATCCATCAACTAAAGTTTTTGTTATGGTTAGATTATGTTCTCTGGCATACTTTACAACTTCCGCATGCTCATCCTTTGTCAGCCGTATAAAAACGCCCTCACTTCTAGGATTTTCTAACCTTGGTCTCCCGGTCTTAGCCAACCGTATCACCTCCGCTTCATAATCTACTTCCATTATACATAGTGTATATCAAAAAGTCAATTATTTTTTGATATACATTTTCTATCTTTCCCATAGTCTTAATTTTTGTTATACCCTAAATGATTCTAAATATTCTTCAAATACCCGGGTGTTTACCAACGTCAACCGATTAATTTTATATACTGCATGAGCTTCCTGAGCTAACTTCATAAAAGTGTGCTTACACATAGAATATCTTTTAGCTCCTTCATCATATCGTATAAATTCATTCTTATTTACATTACTTTGCATAAGAATCTCCTCTTGTTGTTATAGCTCTTTCCTGTTTAAACGCCTGTTCTTTCATACGTATTCATTATTTTACTTTCACTGAAACAACCTACTCTGAGATTTACTCAAGAATTTTCTGTTTCTTCTTTATGACACCGTGTCATAAAGTTTCTTTATTATTTCTATATTTTACATCTACAATTTTCTGGAAATCATCTTTTACCACTTTTCATCCAAAATCTTTCTCATAATTTATGCGGAAATTTCTTGGGTTCCTTGATATTTCTCCTCACCTTTCTTTCAGCCATTCCTTTTCCCTGTTCTGCAATCTTTTCTTTTGCTACTTCGTTCTTATCTAAACGCAGCTGCTTCTGACGGGAATCATAAAACTGTACCTTATTGGAAAGCAAATCTTCTTTTGATACCTGTGTTGAGTTAATTTCTGTCACCATCCGTTCCAAGGCTTCTTTTGATATAGATCCATCATCTTGTATCAGAATCAATTCGTGCGTAGAAGATGGAAGGACATAATAATCTCCTCCTAAAGCATCCCCCACTTGTGATAGCACTTCTTCCTGTACCAGCGCATTAGCCCCATTTATTCTACTGGTATTGGTCAATACATACGGACCCTTTTCGGAAGCATTTACCACATCTGTACTCAAAAGTAGATTTTCCGGTTCATGTTCAAACGCCATAGAATATACCAAATCTTCCAAACCATATAGGCCATACCCTCGATTACGATCTGCCAGAAGTGCATCCTGGTGTAGCTGTTCTACAGAAATCCCCCACATTTTCAGATGATCGTTACTGATTGGCATACTTGCTGTGCCAAACCCATTTTGTTCTAATGTAACATTGTATAAAGCTGTCAGTGTGCCACAATTTTTATGTGCATACTGTTCCAAATATTTCACATTATTTTCCGGATCGCACATCTTGATTGTTACATGATCTTTCACGGAATCATAATCAAGGAATTCTCTCCTATTAAACGGTAGTTCTTCTCCCTGTAGACATTGATCTGCAACCTGATTCATGATCTCATGCATGGATTCTCCATTCTGATATTCCTGTTCCAGACTGTTCAGATGAATAGCCACAGCAAAATCTTCTCCTTCTCTTTGAACCGTCAAGCTGTCTAACACCCGGTCATTTCCTTTGATTGTCTGCTGGATCTGAATTTTTGCATTGGCATAAGATTCTGGCAGGTATTCCCGAATGTTATTTTTGACGTATTCTGTAAATTCTGAATCCATATTAGTTTTCCCCCTCTTTTGTTTTCACTTTTAATGCATTAATTTTTTCCTGGTAATTTTGCATCCGTTCTTTCTGCATTTCTGTTCTCTTCTCGTTTTCTATTTTTCCATCGTTTTCAAATGTCATCTCCATTTAATTTTCCTTCTTTCTCAGTATTTCTATAACACACGAATCATTATCATTTCTCTATCGTGTCACATTCTTTTTGCATCCTGCAGGTTCCTGTCAGGGATAACAGGACACATTGGAATTGCACCATCTTCTTCAGACCGAATTTCTATCCGGAAGTATCATTATCCAGAAACAGAGTCTTGGCTATAGGTTCCCTACTTCCTATTTGCTGCATGGATTGTTCCCGCTCCTGCTTTTCCACATACAATTGTACGTTTTGTACTTTATGACACGGTGTCACAAAGTCATAAAAGCGCTCTCAGCGTATCTGCAGCCCAGCTCGTCTGTTCCATACGTCCTGCTGGATGTAACAGTATTCTATTTTCAATGTGCTATTCTCTGATTTCTCCGGAAAGGGAACGAATAAAATCAGTTATTCTAAAAGAATCTTAAAATTCACGATCTTCTCAATCAATTTTGCCCGAATCCTTAACTTCATGAAGTCATCCACTTGGTCATACTCTCTTCCATCTGCCAATTTGATTTTCCTTTTACACAGCTCATTTATGTAGGGATCATAATATTCCAAAACATAATTGACAGACTGGGCATCCCCTGAAATTGCCGACATAATAATTTCATAAGGCAACATTTTCTTTCCATTACTCATCCATTTCCTCCAAGATCTGTCTCATCAGCCTCAATGAAACTTGCTTATGGTAGTGAATCGTACTCTGTACCAAATGCAGATAGGATGCGATTTCATTCTCTGTCATATCTAAAAAATACAGCATCAACAATATTTCCCGTTTCTTTTCCGACAGTTTTTGAAATGCTTCTGCAATCTGTAGATCATTGACCTCTACCGCTTTTCCCATGACCTGAAAATAACTTCGGTCAAAGCAATAGTCATCCATCGAGTACAGTTGTTCCAATTCTTGCCTGGTCAATTCCGAAAACAGACTTTCTTTCGATTTCTGTCTTGTCAACTCACGCCAGTAATGCTTTACTTCCCCTTTGATGGTCTTTTTGCAATAGCTGTCAAACTTCATTTGTACCTGCTGTTTTTGTTTAGGAGATAATTCCATTCGGATCACCTCCCTTCTGCAGACTGCGGTAATTAAAAAATGGCTTCTCCCTTTCATAAAGGAAAGCCACTTCTTAAAGAAAAATATCGAAAAATCACAAAATTTCCACACTTTTTTCCAAACACTTGAAGTTCTAATTTTTTTCATATCTTCTATCAATAACAAAACTATAATTTTTACATCTATTCTCAGCATGACATTTTATTCCCGACATAAAAGACATATATTCTGTTTTATAAAAGCTATTTGAGTAAATTTTTAATATTTTTCCCATAAAAGCAATAAATGTGATACAATAATTGAAAGTATAGGGAGGGGGGACAACATGTTTTTATATGATAAAAAACCGAAAGAGAACAGCCTATTTGTAAAAATTCCTTCCAAAATACAATACAACTTTGCTTTTCTGAATAATATAACAGAGTTACTAGAACAAGTAGAAAAAAGTGGCTGCGAAAAAATATTGATCGATTGCGGTGCTGATCCGATCAATTATAATAAGATGTGTACCGCATATTTATTGAATACCTTACTGTTCCTTGCCCAGACAAAAACTGTTTTTACAAAAAACAATTTGCTTGAAATTTTCCACGAAACAGTATCGCATTCAGATGGAAAACAATTTAAAAAAATTGACATTACTAGGGACTCCCTCAGTCAAACACAACAGTGTTACTGTATTCGGGATGATAAAGCGGTCAGCCAAACTGTCCATATATTAGGTGAATTTATCGGCAGCCATAATCTTATGTTCGAGAATGCAAAAGAATTTTTAATCACAACCATTGGAGAGATTTTTTCTAATGCATTCAATCACAGCAGCGAAAATAAAGTATTTTTTATGTATGACATAGAATGGCATAATAACGATGTCTATCTAATTATAAATGTAACCGATTACGGAAAGACTATTGTTCATAACGTACAAAGGTATCATCAAGAAAAATACGGGCAAAAGATTGAAGCAACGGAAAGTATTCGCTGGGCTATGGGTATCGGAAATACAACACGTTTAGGCTCCGGTGGTTATGGGCTACCTACACTGGTAAACTATGTGAGTAACGCAAATGGAGAACTTCTTATTTTTTCTGGAAACGTAATTTTTGCATTAAAAGGGTCAAAACAAAACATATTATATGCAAAAGGAACGCTAGGCGGCACATCTATTTCTATGAAAATCCCGTTGTTTGATACCTCAAGGGCTTTTTTATATGATGAAGATCGGAAAGAATTTATGAGCATGGATTTGGATCAAATTTAGGAGGAATATAAAAATGAAAGCTATTTTAGTAAAGATAAAGACCTATATAGATGGTGATACTGCAGTATCCTATAAAGATGGCAAAAAATGCCAAAAGGATATTTCCGAACATTTAGATCACGGGGCAAAAGTAATTTTAGACTTTACTGGTGTTGATTATGTAATTACTGCATTTTTGAATCCGATTATCGGTGATTTAATATTAGAACGCGGGAATGATGTTATGCAATATATCGGAATAAAAAATGCGAATGACTCAATCATTCAAAAAATCAAACTGGTAAAAGATGGTGCATTGATGAAAAGAGAGGACTTAGACGAATGATTTTCTTAGACACTTGTATATGGATAGAATTACTCGGAGTAAGAACACCGATAAAATCCCATGAGATTCAGCAGGCAAAAGCTGCATCGGAGTTGTTAGAAAACATCATTGTGAACAATCAAACAATTGTAACCTGCAAAGAACAGTTGATTGAATTAGTTTCTGCCATTGAAAAAGTCATGATGAAAAGTGTCAGCAAAGAACGAAAAGACAAACAGCTCTCAGGGATTGGAAATTTAAAGGACTTCCGCAAACTGCAGGAGTTTCAAAATACAAAAAGATTATGCGAAACTGTCATACATGATGTCCATCATTTTGCCACATTACAAAATATAGGAAATTATGAAATAGAACCTTTAATTCAACGTTTGGATCTGGCTGACATTAATGATTGTTTATATTATGATTACTGTTTAAAAGAACATATAGAATTTTACACCTTTGATTCTGATTTGAAAAAAATTGACAGCAATAAAAAAGTACATTGTTACAATGCGAAAGAAAACATATGGACATAAAATTCAGATATTAGCATATCTTGTTAGTCAAAATTTATGATAATCCTAAAATGGATAAAACTAACTAACAGACACTATTTAAAGGAGAAGATTTTTCAATGACAAAGAGAGAAGCTGCAGTATTAGAAGTATATACAGGAACTGTAATGTTAAAAAAGGGATGATAGAAAATATACCCAACAGTATATCGAAAAATTGCTTGGAAGATCATTTTCATATGGTGCCGTCCTTCATATGAGTATTCTCAAATGAAAACCTTACAACTGAATTAAAAAACAAACTAAGCCAGATTTTTTTAATCTTTAGAATGCCAGACGAGGGTGTGATTCGTTTCCCCTTATTAAAAAGGCTCCTGCAATTGATATAATAAGTATACCATACAGAAAACCTTTTTTCTTTAGTTTGTCAACAGGTTCTTTACTTGACAAACTCTATAGATGAATCAATTTCGAAGTAGTAATAAATGTATTTAGTTCACATATATACTCCACTTTCGGGAAGAGCTTCCTCTCTAAAAATAATTCACTCCAACATGTACTTTTTAGGGCTATATCGGTCATAATCATTATGATGGCTTATAGCTATGATCGTTATTTGTTTACGCTCTTTATATTCTAAAAGACGAGAAACAACTGCTTCTCGGCTTTCTCTGTCCAGACTACTTGTCACTTCATCCAGAATTAAGACTTCCGGATTTCTTAAGATCATCCTTGCTAAATTGATCCGTTGTTTTTCTCCGCCACTTATATTTTTTCCGTTCTCTTTGATTTTGTAATCTTTACCTCTTTGCTGCATAAAATCATCTAATTTGCTTATGTAGATTGCCTGTGATATTTCTTCTTTGGAAAATGTATCCCCCAAAAGAATATTTTCTTCTAAAGATCCTTCTATGATAATGGAGTTTTGCTCCACCATTAAAACATGCGAAAAATAATTTTCTACATCTAATTCCTGAATATTCTGCCCATTATATTTAATGACACCTTGCTCATTTTTCAGCTCCAGAAATTTAGATATTATTTTCAATAAAGTAGTTTTTCCCCGACCACTCTCGCCTTGGATCACACACAGATCCCCTCTGGTTATATTTAGATCCACATCTTTTAACACAACATCCGTTGAATTTTCATAACTAAAGTTATGAATCCTGATTTCAAACTGTTCAAATGGTTTCAGCGGATCAGCAATTGCTCCATTTTTACTTGCCTCTTCTTTATATAACCCTTTTATACGTTCATATACTTGTTCAGCATTCTTTTTATCTGCTATCAATTCGGCAAGAACAATGATGGGTTCATTTAATTTTTGCGCAATCAGCATTAGTGAGAATCCGGTTCCCACGCTATTCATGAGAATTCCCAAAAAGAAAACAAATAAGGGTAATGTATCTGCCATAAAGGAAAGTAAGGTCTCATTGATCGCCATGCATCTTCCCAGTCCTTCTATTTGCTTTTCTGTATCATCCAGAGATACCTGTTTCACTTTTTGAGTAAAGTAATCCTGCTTATCTAATTGCCGTATTGTTTTCAGATTCAAAAAGCTATTATATATTTTATTGCTAATTGTCTCAAATGAAGTTTGCAGATGCTTTTTGTACTTTGACTCTCTAATACTAAAATATCTGGAAGCAGCAAAGACTACTGTGATCAGCCCCAAGATGATGCCAGTTATTTGGGCACTATAGTAAAACATCAACATTATGCAAAGAAACAGATAAACAATTTGTGAACATGTATTTACCCTACCTACGGATAACCATTTTGATATTATAGGTACATCGCTGTTAATATTTGAAACAATTCTTCCCACTTTACCTTTTTCTTTAGAAGCTACATTCAGCAAATAATGATTCACAGTATACTTTTTTAGATTCATTTCTCCATAATTCGTAATGCTGCGAAACCCATATTGATCTAAGACAATAAAAATGATATCCACTGCCAGAACAATCATAAACAGGATGATCGAATCCTTCATTACTGTTTTATTTGATGCGATAACTGCATCTACTAATTTTTGAAAGATACTAATCAGCCACAAACTTCCTATTACATTTCCCCAGAACGCAAAGCAAAAGATTCCTTTCCATATAAGCGTATCGTTCATTTTTTTCCTCAATATATTCATAGCATTTCCTCGACTTCTACATAGGTATGGTTCATTTTATCTCCACAAATTTATTTGCATATTTATCAAAATCATTATTGTGACTTATTACCAGCAATGTCATATGATACTTCCGTATGTATTGTATTACCCTGTAAGCAACCTCATTTCGAGTTTCTACGTCCAGAGAACTCGTCACCTCATCTAACAAAAGAATCTCTGGTCTGCGCAATAAAAATCTGGCAAGTCCAATCCGCTGCTTTTCTCCGCCGCTTATATTTTTTCCATCGTCCTCTATCAAAAAATCAATTCCCCTGTTTGCGATGAAGCTCTTCAGAGCGCACACCTCCACGACCTCTTCTATAGCCTGAAGTGGGAAAGTATCTCCTAATACAATATTTTCTTGTAAAGTTCCTTCAATTAAAGCTGTATTCTGTTCAACGAGCAAAAGATGGCGATAATAGTCTTTTGTCGCAATAGTATCAATGTCAATACCATTATACAGAATGCTTCCATCTAGCTCTTTTTTAGAAAGCGTTTTTGCTATCAATTCAAAAATGGTGGTTTTTCCACTTCCACTCTTCCCTTTGCATATGCAAATATCCCCTCTTTGCAGGTCAAAGAAAATTTCTCTTAAGGAGTTGCTTTCTTTTCCTTCATGAGAAAATGAATTTATTTCGACTGTCAGCGACTTAAAACTTCCTGCTTTTTCTTGTTTCTTCGTATCATTTGGCCAATCAAATACGCGACTTTCTATCCTTTGCTTTATTTTTTCAGCTGTATGTTTTTGCGGCAGTAAATCTCCGATTGTCTGAACGGACTTAGAAACCCTGATTGATAAATCCATCATCACAATGGAAATACCTATGGTAGCTTCTCCAAATACAGAACTTACCACACCGATAAATAATACGATGACAGGGATCATTTCCTGAGAAAGTACCAGCTGCACAATATAAAAAGTCTGAGCAGAAATAACTTTTCTTACGGTTCTTTTATATTCACCATCCATAAATCCATTATATTTTTCTCCAAAATACTCCAGTTTTCGCAATTGCTTTATAGTAGAGATACTTTTTATCGTTTCTGTGAGAGACTGATTTAATTTTGAATTTGCAAATTGCTTTAAATTCATTTGCATAGCGACATACTTACTAACAAAATTTGCAACAATGATACTTACACCGATCAGAGACAACGCAATTATGCCAAGCTTTATATTAACAGAAAGCATATACATCCCTAAAATAATCAACCCCAGGATTTCTATATAGAGCTTGATCCTTCCAATAGAAAACCAGGGAAGCATTTGATAAATATCTTCTGTAACATTATATAGAGTGGTTCCTGTTCCATTTTCAAACAGAACCTTGTCTCCCTTCTCAAGAATACTTTTATAAACTATCGCCTGCCCTTCAAAATTACCTCTTTTCTCTATATAAGTCTCCAAATATTTTTTTCCATATCCGAAACAAGACAAACAAAAAAAAATAAGGAGGATGAATAAAAAATGAAGGATAGACGGTTTTTGTCTGTCAATAAGTTCCTGCGTCAATTTTTCCATATATATGGACACCAGCAGTATGAAACATGACAGTACTATAAATATTTTTTGCTTATTTCTTATTGTTTGCGAAAATTTAAATTTCATTTTCTACTCCCTATTCTTTTTATTGCATGTTCAACAAAAATTTTTGATTTTACTGGGTTGGTTGAACTGTTAACGAGTTACATATATTTTCAAGCTAGAGTTTTCTGGATATGAAGCTGCTTTAATGAGCCCGTTTCTGATGTTTTTGAGTACAACAAATAAAACGTCTTCGTTCTTTTCCTTATGAAATCCTTATCGTTCTCACAAAATCCTCTACAGTAACTAACCTCTCATATCTACCAGGATCACCATCCTCTGCTAGGTCTTAAATTTCTTCGTTCTGCTTATCCATAGTTGGATGTTGCTTATGCTCCTACAACAGGGTCTTTACTCTAATTAATATGTCAACGCAGCTACTAGCTCTACTTTGTTCAATATATTTTTGCAGCTTTGCAATTGTTTTTGGATCCTTTGAACCTGTCTTCTTTGGGCTGTTATCATCAATTTCCTTGATTTTCTTAACAGAGAATGGATTGATCATTACCAACATCACCTGATAATCTCGAACATATCTTGCCAATGCAAACCATTAATGTCCTGTTGGCTCATAGCCTAGCATCACATCAATTTTACCATTATCTCGTCTAAGTGTTTCTGTCCAAAGATAAAAAGAATTAAATCCTTCTGGGTCATTCTTGAACAAAAAGACTCTTTTTTTAAGTTCACGCCCACAATTATCAAAAGCTCTGGTGTAATGAGGCTGACTTCCGATATCAATACCTACAACCATTGTTTTATCTGTTACTTGTTCGATCTTTTTGTTTTGTGTATATTTCATGTTGAACCCTCTGATTTTATTGTTATGTTTACATCCATCAAGATGCAACTCAATCATACCTTGAGGTTCTTTTTATTGAATTGGCGCTATTTATAAATTACAGGAATGCTCCTCGCTGAATTTTATCTTATTAACCGCATGTTTTCCATTTATAGTCAGTCAATTTGTTTTTTGCAAGTACTTTTTGGACAAAGTTGCAAAATACTCTTGGGGGCTACACCCCCACCCCCCCCTGTAAAACTGGGCTTCTGTGAGGAATAAAAAGCATTCCTCACCTCTTCCCAGTTCTTGCAATAATGTCCAAATACCCATTGCAATATTGTCCAATTTACTTTTGCAACAAACAGTCAATTCTAAATATTTCCGTACGGTTGGTATATCTTGGAGGCCAGATAATCTGTCACTTCTAGTAGTGTATCAGACTATGCTACTGTTCCAGTGTCCCTCATAGACCTACCTTCAAGAATCAAATTATAAATATTTTTATTTTCTTATTTATTTTCTATGCTCACTATGTTATAATAATAACAAAGGAAGGAGGTAATGTCATGTACCAAAAACCAATCATTATCAAAGTAAAGGCTTGGGGAAAAAATGGTTCTACACTTCCTTGGTAGAATTTAGTCTTTGCTAAACATTTACTAACCCCCTCATAAATGAGGGGTTTAGTCTTAAATACGTTTAATTATTTTTTCTACACTGTTTTTTAATTCAGTACTGAATTCTTTGATATCTATTTTATTTGCTTTGTCTAATAACTCAGATATTAAATATTCATCATAATATACACATAATCCACTACACGTTCCTATAAGGTATGCAAAATCTTGGCTAATCGGTATAGAAAAATCAATATTTATCCATTGATACAAATCCTCATCTATTTTTTTCACTTTATTATCATAAAACATATCTTGAAAAATTGACTCCCAATAAAAATTTACATCACTCAAATTTCTTCCATTTTTGCAAAATATAAAATTTTTTATTTTAATTTTTAGCAAAATTTTGATAATATCCAATATACATCTCTCATTGGCTAAAAATTTGTATATACAATTTTTTTTGCTTTTTTCTAAATATTTATAAATCAATAGTTCCAAAGTTATTGAAGTTATTTCATCATATATCTCATTTCTTACATCATATTCATCTTGCAAGACATGACCTATCTCATGAACTAACGCTAATCCGGTACTCAAATTACCATTAAAATTTGTAAGGATAAATGGATGTACTATGTTAGAAAAAATCGTTAAATTCTGATCTAATTCCTCTGAAATCTCAATCCAACCATCATTAAAAATTTTATTAACAATTTCCATATTTTTTTTATCTAAAATGCTACTCATTCCTTCATAAAGAGTATTTATATCTACGGAGATTTGAGAATTACACTCAAAAAACATATCCGAAAAATACATATTGGATAATTTTAAATAATTTTGTCTTTTTAATATAATATTCTTAATCAACTTTTTTTCTTTTGATATTATACTTAATATATCATCAACTATATCCATATATGGAAATTTATCTTCCTCTAACAATTTCACTGACTTCCAAATACTCTCACTTCTCTTTTTCAGTACCTTTTGAGAATACTTTCTGTAAATTTCTCTGTTATAAGCAAAATTTCTCGAACACTGTAGTATTTTACTATATTCAGATAATGATGAGATATGATTCCTAAATACTCCGTTTATATTTTTTAATTCCGCATATGTATTTATGTAATTTTGGAGTAAAAAATCATTTTTTTTAAATTGTATATTATAATTTTTTTCGTATAGTTTACAATATATTTCATGCAATGTACTTGTAAAGTCAAAATTATTCTGTCTATACGATAATAAATTAGAATAAACTAATATTTTTTCTATTTCAAAAAGATCATCTTTATGTAGTGATGCAACGCTGCTTTCACAATAGGTTTTAGCCTTTTTTAAAAATTCTTCTTCGCTACTAAACAGACAGGACAAATTCCAACTTAATCTTCTCACTAATACAACCCCATTTTAGTTAACTGTTTCAAAAATTCATCAATATCTTTTTCCACATCTTTTATTGAAACTTGATACTTAATGGAAATTTCTTCTGCAATTTCCTTTTTATTTTTTCCATTCTCTATAGATAAAATTATTTCAGAACTTACTTCGTTTAACTGAAATACCCCTCCATTAAAAGAGAGTAAATATCCATTTTCCTCATCATTTCTTAATGTGCAATTTTTTAAAAAATTATTAAGTTTTGTTATTTTCATAAATTTCACCTTTCATCTGTTCTAATATCTTAAGCTCTAAATTATAACTACACTATCACTTCAATTGGACATCTCAAATCTGAACCGCTAAAATTACCTGTAGCTTCATATGCACAAGCTCTACATCCAGCCATACAGACAGACAACTCTTTACATGTTTTACATTTACCTTCCAAATTTCTTATATCTAATTTCCTCATGGTTTCAAAAACTTTTGACGTTTTCCATATTTCTTTTAAGGTATTTTTTCTAATATCACCAGCTTTGAAAGCATTATTAGCGCCCATCATTGAGCATCCATAGATTTCTCCATATGCATTGACAAAAAAATTATCTTTTCCAGCAGTGCAGCCAAAAGCATTTTCCCCTAATGTATCATGTTGATTACCTACCCAAAAATGTAAATCATTTAACCGTCCTTCCTCTTTAAGCGGAAGATATATTTCCCACGGAACTTCACCTTCTCCAACCGGAACCATTGATAAAGGGAGTTTTACTTTATTAAATTTTTTTAAATCTGTTAACCCAATAACCACTTTTTTCAGTTCCTCGTATGAGAGATAGCAACTATCTTTAGATTTCCCTGCACTCCCCACAGTAGACAACAGCATAATTGCAATCTCAGAAACACCTAATTCTGTCATTAAATTGATTATATTAAAAATATCCTCTTGATTATATTTAGTTAATGTTATAATACCATCCACAAATATTTCTTCTTTTACAAGATTATTTATACCGCGTATAGTTAAATCAAATGTTCCAATTTTTCCCCTTGACTTATCATGAATTCTGCTGTCCGAACCATCAAGACTTACACACACTTTATCTATATTTGTATTTTTAAGTTTTTTAGCAGTATCTTCATCGATTAAAGTTCCATTCGTATTTACAAAATAATTAAAATAATGCTGATCCGCTAGTTTAAAAATCTCGTACCAATCGTCTCTAAAAAATGGTTCTCCCCCCTCAAATCCTACTCTCATGACTCCTAATTGATCAAATTCGGAAAATATACTTTCTATTTCTTCTAAACTTAATAACTTCCTTTGGCTTTTTGTTTTTCCATTTGCTTCTGCATAACAAAAACTACAATGCAGATTACAATAAGGTGTTATTGCAAAGTCAACGTACATTGGATATTTCATATTTGATTCCTCCCTCTTGTTTTTTGTTACATTTTAACACAAAACATATCAATTATAAACTCTTTCTGTATATTTTAATCAACTCTAGTTCATTTTACGTATTCCTAATGAAGTTAATCTCATCATATCAAACCGCCTCTCGCTTGTCAATATATTAACAAAGTTTTTTATTTTACAAGGTGTAAGAAACTCATAGAACCGAATACATATGAAGGAATTGCGGAAAACCCTTGCTAAAAACAAAGTCATAAGTAACATCGACCTGAATGAGTTTCTGAAGTAGATTTTTCCACTCATGGATCTTCTGTTGAGGCGACGCACTGGATTTTTTCAACAGATTGAAAAATTTGAAGCATATGCCCGATGAAAAGCTTCTCGAATTCGAATCAGGACTAGTGACAGTCTATACTGTGGAAGTATATGTAGGGGCTGTAAAAAAAGCCTCTGTTTAAGAAACTCCAGAACAGGCATTTGCCGGAACTGGCGTTTCTTTGTATAAATCTTCCCGTTTCTGCTCATACTTGCACCTTTTCGTAGAAAAAATAGTACACTTAATAAGCCTCAGCCAATCACGCTTAAATTTTAAGCAACTTTCATTTGCCGCTACTTTTTGTTGTGATATTTATAAAGATTGAATCCACATGGAATCAGTGTACGTTCGAGAATTACATTTTTCTCACCTCTCCGAAATAATCTTTTATACGATTTATCCCACTCTAACACTAACACACCAAATGTACCCTCGGATTGAATGCTTCGATTCATTCGGATTGTCCGGTTTTTGTGTGCCCTCGGGTAGCATTCCTACTTATGAGGACGCCCTTCACAGGATTCGCATTCGTACAGTTCTTTCGTTCTTCCATATTTATTATATTTCACAGGTTGTGTCCTCTTAAAGAGAAATTTCTGCCCGTTTGGACATATGAGATTCCCATCTGCATCTTTTGCAAAATTTACAGCACGATACGGATTTTCATGGTATTTTTTGTCCGTTGTTTCCTTTTTGTACATGGTAAATTTCATGTATTTTTCCATACCGTGTTCTTCACAATAAAGATAATTATTGTAAGAACCGTATCCTGCATCGGCAACCGGATATTTCGGATAATGACCATATATACGATTGAATTTTTCCATCAAAGGCACAAAACATTCCATGTCCGATGCATAAGATTTTACATCGATTACGGCAATGTACTCATCACAGATGGCTGCCTGCAGGTTATATGCTGGGAGCAGTTGGTCATTTCCCATGTAATCACATTTCAGGCGCATAAAATTCACATCCTGATCAGTTTTTGAATAGCTGTTCCTTTCATCCCCGCAAATTTCTATATGACGTGCATAGGTTTTTTAACGTTTTAGATAGCCGTGCAGTTCCTGGTATTGTTTTTGCTGAATGCTTTTTCTGGGTCCGCATCCGGAAACTAACAAATTTTCATCAAGTCCAGTTCCTTTCTTATGCATCTCCAACAATTCAGAAACATAATCGACTGTGTATTATATGATGATATTTTCAAATGTAACCAATAAAGTTAATCATAGTTATGGACAATATGAGGTTCTCATCATGCCAAAATCATGAAATAGGTGCTGGATGAATCGGGGATAAATTATCTGTATCTGCCACCGTACAGCCCGGAATTCCCCCCATTGAAAAATGTGATCAAAATTCAAAGTATATTTAAGGAAAGAAAAAGTCCGAATTGCAGCGTAACTCCCTCACCAGCAATTGAAAGAGCCTTTCCATCGTTCGAGTTCCAGATTGTTTAGGGTGGTTTCGTTCGTGTAATTATGTGCAGTAATTGATTGGATTGCTGTAAACATTGCTTTTCATCACCTAGCAAGTGAATGAAAAAGAACCTCCATTTGTGATAAATTAGAATGCCTAACCTCAAATATCACTAACCAAAACACCCTTTATAAGATTAGTATTGATAAGCTTTTTAACACCCATGATATGCATTATTGCCATGTTACACGGATCAGCAACATCTGTTTTCATTGTTCTTGAGTTTAAGTAATCACTCTTCGCACTGTATTTACTGATTTTCAAAAACATTTTTGTATTATACCAAATTAACATTTCTCGCAAAAATATCTATTTGCTCTGTAACAAATACGCCCTCTGATAATTTCTCATTTCATCCGCTGGCCGGAACATCAATCTTTTGATCTGCTCTTCTGTCAACCCCTTTTCCAGACACTCGACAATCATTTCTTTCTGCTCTATACTCAGCTGATCCGCATATCGCTCCATACATTCCAAAATGCTGCCTGACAGATCATATTGTTGTACATCTGAAAATCTTTGCTTTTCCTTCAAATCCTGAAAGAATGTTACATCTTCTGGAACCTGTGATTGCCCCGCTCCTACTGTTTGTCTGACGGATTCTGCCCGCTCTTTTCTTGCCTGCATAAACTGTGCTTCAATCTCCTGTTCCATTGGCTTTGGATACTTTCGGAAATTCAAATACAAAAAGGCTTCCCGATCAATCTCCCGGTAGTAGATCCCCTCTTCTTTTTTTGCCATCTCCTGATAGGCATCCCGTTCTTCCCGATTCAAAAACTGAATCTGCTTTTTCGATTCCAGGGTGAAATATAATCGCTGTTCTTCATCAAAAATTACTTTCACTGGGTGATGATATCCCGTCTTCCCTGCCAATTGTTCCATTTGCTTCCACTCCGGGGTCTGAAATGGGATTGCCTTTTCATCGAAAATTGGATACTGACCTTCGATGAAGATTAGACAATGCTTTCGACTCATTCGTTTAACCGCCGCAGGAGTCATCAGACTTCTTCCCAGTTTCTGGTTTTGAATATTGGAGTTTCCGTGTGCCCCAAATGTCCGCCCATCATTCCGGACATCAATGGTCATCTCCCCCAACAGCTCCGAAATATATTTATGGGTACTTTTAGCTCCTGGCCCAGATCCCATATAGATGGTAATGGCACAGTTCTCCACAAAGATTTCCCACTTATCCTGTTGAAACAAGGCTTTGATCTGCGCAATGGATTGCAAAATAGGGACAATAGACATATTCCTTCCCCGGATCGTTCCCATCAAAGATTCCGTTTTACTTGGTTTGGGTCCTGCATAAAATTCATCCGCCCACAGCCTGACATGAATGGGCAATGCCCCTCCACATTCATGGTCTGCCGTATGGATCAGCACATCAAACATGGTGGTATAAAACATGGAAATCAAAAAATTAAAAGACGGATCGTTGTCTGGCATGACCAAAAACAACGCCGTCTTTTTCCCCGGAATATTCTCTGCCCCAGTTCCCAGACTTCGAATCTCCATATCATCGGCCTCTAAAATTCTTTTGATTGCAGGTGTTTCACACAGTCGCAACATAGCGTTTACCATTAAGATTACGCAACTGACTGTTTCCTGTGCTTCCATATTTCCCTTGAGTTTCCGGTAGTCCCGTACTGGTGGATATTCTGGGCCATATCTTCTTGCAAGATCGTCCATTTTTTCCTGTAATCGGGTACTGTTCTCTTCCGATCCTGGCTGCATTTCTAAATTTGCCAATGCTAAAACCCGTGGCAATGTGGCCGCCTGGTACTGTTCCGGATGTTCTTTTTTCTCCCGTTCCTGCCGCAGCCACTCATAGGAAAATAAAGACATGAGATACAGACTGACTGCCTGATCCCAAAAAGGCTCCCCTTTCATTGCATCCGGTGGCTTCACAGACTCCTGCAGATTAGTAATCAACTTGACCAATCCCACTTCATCCCGAATGTACACAAACGGATTCCATCTGTCGGACTCTTCCGGATTGATGAGGTTTAACACCTTTACTGCGATATGCTTCTCTCGTAGATAATTTCCTGTTTTTCGCAGCAATTCCCCTTTGATATCCAATACAACGTTCGTCATAGAAGCCAATAAAAGATTGGGAATCACAATGGATGTGGATTTGTAACTTCCAGAACCTCCCAGAATCAGAAGGTTCATATTCGACAGTTTGCCATTATCCACTGCTACATTTTTGCTTAACAGTGTATTCTTCGTTTGATCTTTATTTCCCAAATTCCGCTGAATCTGCTTTAAGTCTGCCCACTGCTCAGATCCATACTCCACCCCCATCTGTCGGTTCCGGTAATAATCCATCAGGTAGGTCACAATCCCGATCCACACAATCAGCGCAATTCCAAGAAACGTAAATGTCAAATTATTCCACCAATTCTGCAATGGATGCAACAAGATGTAGACAAATTGATTCTGCCAATTTTCCAATGTTACCCCTTCCAGTTTTGCCAGACCACTCAGATAATACGCAGTAACCATCAGCAATACAAATAAACTGAGTAAAAGTCCCCATGGTAATTTTCGTCTCTCTACCATATCTTAGATTCCTTTCTTTGGAATGGTCGGAACCTTGGATGGAGCCTGTTTTATTACAGTTTGAATCATTTCTTTTTCTGCAGTATTTTTTTGCAGGGATTCTTTCTTACCAAATTTTCTGGACACAGGTTCATACCGTTCTGCATACAACCGTTCTCCTGTACTTCTTTTTTCAGATGGAACCATACTTCCATCTGCATTTAAGATTAGCTGCTTCTCTTTTCGTTCCACAAATCCGATGTATGTTTTTCCATCATCTGTTCGAAATACCTGCTCTGTAGGTAACACCAACGTCTGCTCTCCATCTCCCCAGGTTCCTGGAATTCTGCTTGCAAACATTCCACGCCTTTCCATATCCCAGCTACTTGCCAATTGAGACTCCTGAACCAGTGTCTCATGATTGATTGTGATTTCAATAAACTCTGGATTATTATGAAACTCCTGATACTGCTCATTATTTATTGATCGAATCGATTGTTCCTGTTGCAATACCTTTTGTTCCAGTTCTCCCGGTTCCTGCCCCTCGTATTTACGAACCGCTTTCTGGATTGCTTCCGATGATGTATCCACATAAGCTTCTTCCTTCATCACACCAGTTTCCCGATACTTTCCCATATCCATGGTTTGAAAGTCCGGGATCTCTTTTCCCTCTGACAGACACTGCTCCTGATACATTCGGTACCAATGTTCCACTTTTGCCAGATCTGCATTGGCTACCACAACCTGGATTTCCCCATCCCCCACCTGTAAATCTGGCAGAATAGAATAGTTCACCTGCAGTACTGCAAAATCATCTGTTAACAAGTCTATCTTCTGTTCCACCGGAATACTGACAATGCTGGTTCTTCCACTGGTCAGATGGTTTAAGTTCTGCAGTTCATGTTCTCCCCCTTTCATCTCTGCCATTAAAAACCGGTCATACCAAGCCTGAAATTTTAGTTGATCCTCTCCATAAATTGCCACCTGAACCAGCCCATCTGTCTGATTCAGATCTGGCAGTTCCACGTACCGCACTCCCCGCTCTTCCATCTGATGGACAAATCCCGTCTTTTCTAATTCCTTCCAACTTCCAACCGGAATATTTATGATCTGGTAATTTCCTTCGGTCAGTTTGGCAAATTCCTGAAAATTCTGAAATTCCCTTCGGTTTAATAGTCCTTCTTTATACATTCTCGCAAAGTGCTGGATCAGCAGGATTGTTCCTGCCGCTGTTAGTTTAAATACCGGATCCATCATAATTCCCAGTCTGCCTACTCCTTGCAGTGCCATCAAAACTTCCTGTCTTCCTCTTTCGTTCTCCATATCTACTCCTTTTGTCGTTCCTGATAAGTTTCCAATACGGCTTGAAAAATCGCATCCCGCAGCCGTTTAGAAGGACTGTATATCACATCCTGGTATCCCTTTTTCTCACTGTAATATTGCGGCATATGGCAAAACACCCCATATTTCCCTCGTTTTAACAGAATTCCTTTCACAGTAATCCCAAGGACACGGATCGTTGCTTCTCCCACAAGAGGAGTCTTCTTCCCTTGTGGAAACACCTGCAGATGCAAGACTTCGATTTTGGGAAGATACAAATCTTTTGTGATTTCCATCCGGATCGCCTCCCGGACTGCCTCTGTGATCTGATTTCGTAGTGAATCCTCCACGATTACCAAGTCCTCCCATCGTTCTCCCTGCTTTCTTCTGGGAAAACTGACAAACGCCTCCTTGATTCCTGCTCCTTTTTCGCATGTCAAAATCCGTATCTGAAATGTCAGCAGCTGATCCAGAGTAATGGTTCCATACCCCCAGGCTGTTCCCTGATTCTGTTCTGGCAGGTAGAGCTGTACCTGTATCTTCATCCCCCTATTCCTCCTTCCCCTTTTTCTTTTGATTCCATGGCTTTCTCCGACTGCCCAAAAACATTTGTGGATGCTGGGAAAGCAACTGTTTGATTCGCTCCATTTGTTCCACAGAAAGACAGGATTTTGCCAAATACAACACTTCTTCCATTTCCTCGCCTTGTTCCAGACAATCCAGCAAATAACTCTTTTGCTCCTGGCTAAACTTCTCTTCTTCTAACACCTGTTTGACAAATTGATCCATTTGTGCCTGTTTCCTATGTAGTTGTGTTTTCCACTGTTTTTTCTTCCACAGCCGATTCCAAAGACTCCACGATTTTTCCTCTTCCATCCTGTTTATTTCCATCTGCTGGAATTGTTCCTTGTATTTTCTCCGTTCTTCCAACCACTGCTCTTCCCACTCCTTTAAAGTTTGTTTTTCTTGTTCCAGATACTGCAGGATCTGTAGCACTTCCGCCTGCAGTCTGGACAAAACAGTTTCCTGTTTCTCTTTCCCTTCTTCCATCTGCTTTTGTAGTGCATTCAACTGAGTTTGAATTTCCTTTAAATCCTGAAACTTCTGTTTGAGAAACTGCGCCCGGATATCCTGAATCTTTTTCAGTCCTTGTGGTTTCATTGCTTGTAATTCTGCCCCGGGTATCTGATCCAAGGCACATACATACAGCCATTCCCGGATGCGCCATGGCATATCCTCATTTAGGATTTCCAGGGCATCCATGGGAAGCTGCATCCATTGTGCCAGAAGCATCTGGTATTCTTTGACCTGTTCTTCTGTTATTTCCCGTTTCTTTTCCACTGCTTGCCTCCTTTTCTTTGCGGTTTCTTCGGATCCCATCGAATTTCTTTTGAACCTGAATGTAGCGATTGCTTAGGAAATGCTCGGATTTGTTTGTGTTCTTCATCCATCTGTTTGATCTGACGGATCAATCGCTTTTCCTGACGAATCTCCTGTAGCTGTTCCTTTCCCGTTTGAATCTGGTCCACTCCATTTGGCAATTGTGCCTGCAAACTTTCCAGTTCATCTAACACTTGCTCAAATCGATCTTCCCATGCTGGAATCTGCGCCAACTTATTTTCCAGCTCCTGATATTTCTGGTAAATCCCATGATTCTGAAGTTCCCATTCCAGACTACGCTGCTGTTTCAAACGCTTTTCTTCTTGTAAGACCTCCTGTTCCCGTTGCTCCAATGCCGCCCTGCTTCGGATATCCATTCTTACTAAATACCTGCAATCATCCCGCAATTTACGGATTTCCAACAAGTGCTTTCTCATGGATCCTGCATTGGCTGCATAAGGATTTCCTTTGGCATATCGATTCTGAATCTCATAAATATCCCGGATGTGGCTTGCCTGGTAGCCTCCCATCCGATACGCTCTGTTCCATCTTCCATTCCTACGGCAAACTTTTATTTTGGGTGACTTTGGATAAGGATACCGTTTCCATTCTTTCCCTATTCGCTCCCGAATGGCAGCAACTGTATAGGCTTCCCCTAATGTTTTCTTTTTCGTTCTGCAGTACTTCTTCTGTCCAGGCAGCTTCAAAGACAAAATTTCTCCTTCTTCCCTGGATGTTCCTTCCCGGATCTGGTAATGCATGGATCCCATCTGCTCTAAAAATTCCTCATAAGTTTCTGACTTGGAAATGGCATAATCGATGTCTGCACGGATCATTTTTTTCCAGCTGCTTTTCCCACCGTCTTTCCATTCTCCATAAGAAACCCCTTTTTGATTTCCTTTGTCATATTTCAGTTTCGGCAACCCATATTTCACACAAAGCTTGTCTGTAATTGGCTGCATAAATTTTTCCCAGTCCCCACGTTCATAACGATATTTATAACCAGTAACTCGATTCACGGAATTGAACACAACGTGGCCATGGCAATGCTTCCGATCCGTGTGGATTCCAAACACATAATCATAGTTCTCGCCCAGATATTCCTGACAAAATTCCTGAATGATCTGATAGGCTTTTTCTTCCGTACATTCTCCTGGTTTCCAGCTGATGATGATATGGTATCCTTTTCTTCCATCCAGCTTTCCCCATGTCTGTTTGGTATCCATCATGGTTCGGTACACCTCTTGTGTCGTGTTCCCGGCATTTCCACCAACCCACAACTGCTCTTTCGTTTTCTCTGGCTTTAAAATATACTCGATGGCATTGTGGAGATTCGATTGGGATTTAATGTTTAATATTTTTGTGATTGCCATAAATTTGTTTGAATTCCTCTTTCATTTCTTCCAGCTGTCGTTCCAAAACGTTCATATTTTTTTGCAGTCGACTAACTGCCGCCATGGGCTCATATCCAATGTGTAACTGTTTGGTTGCCTGGTTGATGTTCGTCCCGATTTTCCGAAACTGATAAGTCAATTCTTTCAAGGATTTTTGGATCTGTATTTCTTCTTGGTATCCAGACCTTTCCAACACTCGTTTTCGGATATAAGCAGACAGATTTTTCGTCCCGTTTCTCTTCTGGGTTTCCACATCTTTTTCTGCCTGTTCACAAAGATACGCATGCTCTTCTGGAGAAAATCGGACACCTACCAATACATTGCGCTTCACTTAAATTCCTCCCAGATCATATCCTTTGAATTCTTCCTCTTGTTGCTTCCTCTTCCCAGCCTGTTCCTGCATAAACTGACGAAATGCTTCCAGATCTGCCCCGTCCACTTGTCCATAGGCTTCTTCTACAATCTTTCGGATTTCTTCATTCTTTTTCGCCTCTTCTTTTGCGGTTTCCAATTCGATTTTGGTTCGTAATTCCTTCTCCTTTTTCTGCAGTTCTTTTCTGCGCTCTTCAACTTTTTCCAGATCTTTCTGTACTTTTTCTAATTGTTCCTGTAGCTTCATTACGTTTACTCCTTTGCTATCATCCTATTTTCCAAATTTTTTCCTCAAATAATGTCAGAGGGCGGCGGGGTATATGGCAGTCTGTTCTCTTCTGTTTTTCTCCTCTGTTCCAATGCAGAATCCAAGCATTTCTGCAGCTTTTCCAACTTATAATTCTGCCGGTTCAGTTCCCCTTTGATCTCCTCCAAAACTTCCAGCAGTTGTTCCTCCATTGGTCGTTTCTTTTCTCCCAAAAGCAGGGATTCCACATACGCCTGACCGGATCGATATAGTTCCCGATTCCGGTGTTCAATCACAGCGATTGCCTCTTCCGATAGCCGAAAACTTTTCATCTGTTTCGCCATGCCGTCTCCTTTCTTTCCTTCCCACGCAAAAAGCATACATTTGTACAGCATATTTGTATGCTTTTGTATTGCAAACTTCCAGAAATCTACGGATTTTCTACGCAATTTTCCCAGAGGAAAATTGGCAAGATACGCATAATGTTTAACAAACATCCTGCCCTCTTGTTAGGGGAATCCCCCTAAGACCCCTGGATACTATAAAATATTCAACCTGTAACCTTTCTCTTTTTTCCCTGCAATTTGGTTTGCTCTCATGGATGAATCTGCAACAACTGTTTCTCTTTGAAATAATCCATCGCCAACTTGGTTTGCGCATCCTCCGGCTGGATTCCATTGCCTCCATCTGCAAAAAGCAGCTGGCAATCCATGCTATATTTTCCTTCCGAAAATCGTACCAGCATGGGTTCCAAAAACTGTGCCCCTGTGGCACTGGAAAATCCATGTTCCTGTGTCCATGTTCTCAACACATCTGCCACTTCTCTTTTCGAAATTCCCATCATAGAAAGCGCTTCCTCCTGCAATCCCAAAAGTTCCATAGAAAGTGGTTCTTCCTCTTGTTCTTCCACTTCCTTTTCTGGCCCTGTTTCTTCTGGTTTCTGCTTTAGATCTTCCAGTGTATCTTCTGATTTTTTCTGTAATTCCCGCTTCACTTTTTCTGGTTTCTGTTCCGGTAATTTCTCCTGTTTCAGATCAACCAGAAAGATTCCGATACCTGTCAAAATCCCACACAAAAGTACCATGATTGCCATTATAATTCCGATTCTTTTTCTCACTGTATCTTATCCCCTTTCTTACTTTTCATGACTCGGTAAGTTCTCATTCTTTTCATCCTTTTTTTCTCTAACCTGCCGGAACTCCACCAGGGAACACCCAGCCGATCCAGCCCGTGTGGCCTTGACAAGTGGCGGTCTGCCAGCTGCACCATTCTTCCAGACTTTCCACGGAAAAATAACCCCGGTTATTGGCCACCATTCCATTTCCGAGATAGATTCCCACATGACCATAAATACTGCCCATGGTTCCATATCCACTACCGCACACAATGGCTCCCGGCGGTATGTTTTCCATGCTGGTATTGCCCGTATTTTTATAGTTGTTCCACATATCAATCGCATTTCCATAAGGAATCGTCGGCGCTCCTGCCGCCTGATAAATTCCCGTCACCCACTGGGCACACATATCCGGGGTACAAGGGTAAATCCCCTGATTCTTGGCTGCATGATCCACGATGCTCTGCATCAGTGGAGTCACGGTTCCGTCATAGTTTCCACCACCACTTTTTTGGTACTCTTCATAAGTCATGTTATCGAAGCGGTATAGGTTATAATTATCCATGTGCTGGATACATTTTTCCACATAAGCACTGTCCGTTGCCCAGCCCGCCGCACGGATTCCATTCATAAATCCCCTGGCGGCTTCTTTGGTATACTTCTTGTCGTTGTGGTTCCGATAAGGGGCTACTTTTCCTGCATAAGGTTCTCGGTTTAACATCCACCCACGCTGCCGGATACAGGCTCCATAATCCGGATACACAGAAAACGCAGCCGTGATGGTGGTATTCCCATTTCCGATCTGTTCTCCGGTAGACATGTCCACACCGCCAATCGCATACTTGTCCCCGGAAAAGTATTTGATCCCAAACAGATTTTTATACTCGTACGCCAGTTGGGACAGTCCCTGCCCATTCTCTCCTCCTGGTCCATATAGTCCAAATCCGGATTCTGCAATCAACTGTGCCACTCCCGTAGATACCGGAATTCCGCTCTCTTCCTGCACGGCAAAAAAGGCTTCCATCATATCTTCCGTAATGAACGGCGGCAGTCCATGTCCGGTGGCCGGCTGTTGGTCTAAAAACCCACCGATCAGGGACATGATCACACTGACAATCAGAGAGATTGCCAATACCGCCACCAAAAGAAAGGCCAGCATGGTCACAAGCACGGTCAAAAGTGCCGCTGCAAGCTGCAGTACCATTGCCGCACCTGCCAGTACTACACTTCCAATCGTTGCCCCCAGATACTTCACAAAAGAGGGCAAGTCTCCTACCTGTGCATTCTGTTGTTTGGTGTCTTCCAGTTTTGCCCGTTCTTCCCCGATTGCTTGCTGGGCTGCCTGATTCACTTCCTGGACATAGTTTTTAAAAGTTTGTGCTGTTTTCTTTGCAGTTCTGGTTGCTAATGTAGCCGGAGTAACCGTGGATACGCTGCCTGCAACAGAAGAGGCTGCACTCTGCACTCCTGCAGCCGCCTGTTTTCCGGTTTTTGAATGTGTCTGTCTGGCACCTGGGGAACTGTGTCTCTGGGGATTGTGGGGAGCGGTCGGTTGCTCCTCCCCGAAGCTCTTTTTTCTTGCCTTTTCGGGCTTCCAAATTCGATGTGGCAGTGTTCCTGGTTTTCTTTCTCTTCCCTGCAAAAAGACCAGATCTTCCATGGAATCCGCTTTCCCTGAGCCACCTGCTGATACCTTCCGCTCTCCTAATTTCCATGCCTGCAATACCTGTCCGGATTCTTTCTCCAGAAGCCGTTTCTGTTTGGACTTTGACATCCGGTTCCATGCTTTCACTTCTTTTGGGGTCAGATACACTGTGGGGTCACTGGATTCTGCCAGATACTTCTGAATCTCCTCATCGATCTGCTGTTCCACTTCCGATTCCATCCAGGCATCCCAGTTTTTCTTCTTCCGGACGGAGCCCTGCAATTCTGCCTCTACAAACAGTTCTGCCAGAACTTCTTCCTGGGACGTTCTTTGTTTTCGTTTTGTTTCATTGAGTCTCATTGATTCCACCTACTTTACCATCTGATACCAGCCCTCTTTCTCTTCCAAAACACCTGCATGAATCATGGCATCCAACAACCTTTGTGCTTCCTGTGGTGTAATCTCTAAAAGCGCAGTCACATCCCCAGACCGGATGGGGGCAAACGCTGCCAGTTGTAACACGGTCTCCCACTCCTGTTCTCCCCATCCCTGTTGTAGCACATCGGGCTTTTCTTCCTGCCAGTTCTGAGGCATCTCCGGTTCCGGTTTATACGCCACCTGCAGGGATGCCCGTTCCTCCCAGTGTTCCGGTTCTTCCTCTGATTTCGCCACGATTTCTTTTTTCACAGGAGCTGTCATCACGGAAGGACGTTCTGCCTCCCGCTGTGCTTTTTCATGGAAGTTGGTGGAATACTTCTCATACAGGATATTATTCTTCTCGATCCGGGCATTAAACAGCACCACCTTTTTGTTCCAGACAATGACCCCCTCTCCCGGCTTTCCCGTTCCCAGTGCCCGGAATTCCCGTTCCGATAAAGGCTGGATCTCTGCCAGACTTTGGGCATCCACACCCCCCTGATCCAGGAAACATTTATAGGAGCAGTTCTGGAACAACTCCACCATCTTTTTGTTGGCCAAAGCTGCCACCACGTTCTGCATGGCGAGGGTCACAATGCCTCCGAACTTTCGGAAGGTGATGACCGCATTGTTGAGCATCTCTGCAGATCCCGGTTTCTCGGAAACCACCTGCGCCTCGTCTACCACTAAGTGCGTAGCTCTCTGCAGTTTTTTGTTATAATCCATCCTGGTAGACAGATAATGCAGCACCGTATCCATCACGGCTTCCCAGTTGTTTTCCGGCACGTTGCACATCCCAAATCCCACCAGACGATTCTGGAATTCGATATTGGTCGGATGTGCCAGCATGTCACAGGAACCCGTGGTATACTCTTCCAGGGAATTATAGATGGGACGGATGATGGCTTCATCGTGAGCGTGCTGTACCTGTTCCAGTTCCTTTCCGATCTCTTCCCGCAGCCAGAGTAAGGTGGGCTGCTTCTTTAACCGCTTCTGGGCAAAAACCTGAGTAAACATCCGTTCCGTACAACGGCTCACCACGGAATCATGTTCCTGGGTCACCAGGATATTTTTCATGATTGCCTGCACCAGTCCTTTGGCATACTCACACTGTTTGGCCACAAATTCCGCCTGCAGCTCCTGGCTGCCGGAAAAGACTTCCTGGGTCACTTCAAATCCATTGAGATAAATCCCACTTTTGGGGGTCAGATCAAAATACACCCCCTGATACTCCCTGCAGATATCTTCAAATTCATTCTGGGGATCCAGCACAATGATGTCATCTTCGCTTCCAAGCAAGGTCTGGGAAATCTCGGTCAGCTTGATCAGCATGGATTTTCCAGAACCGGAATATCCCACAATGATCCCGTGAGGGTTTGGAAGGAGTTTCCGGTTGGCAATGAGATACCGTCCCGTTGTTTTATTGATCCCCAGCATCTTTCCGCCCGGCTCCAGGATATCCTGGGCATGATAGGGATTAAATGCCACCAAAGAAGAGGTGAGAAAGAACCGCATATAATCCACCTGTCTCCCACCCATTGGAAGTGCCGTATTTAAGGCTTTCAGTTGTCGAAAATCACAAGGCTCCAAAAAGGCGCCCACTTTATCAGAACGTCCGATGGCGCAGACCTCTTCCATCCGCTCTTGCAACAGCTCCACGCCTTCCTTCACCGGAGCCGTCAACACCACCAGAAGGTTTAAAAAGACCCCTTTCTCATCGTTGGCATCCACCATTTCAATGTATTCCTCAATCTCATCCCGCCGTTTCTTTTTGGTATAAGAAGGGGAGGTCACGATCTGCCCTGCCTGCCGCTTCTGCTCGATCTCGTCATTGATTTCCCGCTCATTGTTCATGTGCATGGCAACTAATTTATCGTTGATGACTTCCTGTTGCACCGGAGCAAAGTCCAGCGTCACAAAAGACGGATAAGGAAGGCTGCTTAAAGTATGTAAAAAGGTGTCCGTATCCAGAGATTTCCGATACTGGGTCGCCGTCAGAACCGTCATCATGGTATTTCCCAGAATCAGGTAATCATTAAACTGCTGGATGCTCCGTGGCAGCACATCACTTTTCCAGTCCTGCAGGGTTTCCCGAAGCACCACCTGTGGAAATTCTTCCCCCGGATGCAGCATCCCATGGAGCACCCGGAACCGATCCAGGGTTCCCAACACAGCAATGTCACTGCCCCATCCTGCAAAAGCATCCTCGATCATAGGCTCCAATGCCCGGAAATAGATGTTTGCCTGTGCCAGACTGTCTGCCCTGCAGGTAATAGTCAGATAGCGCAGTGTCCGCACCGTGGAGTTAGCATCCGCCAGTTTCGATTCCTGCCACTGCCGGATCCCTTTTGCAATGTCCGGATATTCCTTCTCATTGCGTTCATTCCGGATCGATGCCAAAAATTTTTCTACCGACTGATATTCATTACACAATGTGATCTTATAAGACGCATCCATGGAATTGAGCCAGAACATCAGTTCTGACAGAAAGTTCTTCTTCTCCGTCCGGTTCTTGTTAATGTAATTGATATCTTCAAATACATAGCACCGATCATACAGTGTATCCTTTTTCTTGGTTTCCAACTGGAACACCCCGTTTGCATAGGCTTTCTGGATGTTGAATGCCTGACGCACGTTCTTGGGTACTGGAACCAAAGGCTGGGACAGCTCCCTTTTCTTGGAAAATTCCTTATTTCCATTAAAAATTGCCATTTCTTTTTATCGCTCCTTTCTCGATGGATGCATGGTAAATACTCGGTGTTTCTGACCGGCTGCAGTTTCTGTTTCCCCACAAAGTTTCTTTGTTTTCTGCAGATACTTCCATTCTTTGCATAACATAGGGATAGACATTCCCCGGTATTTGAACAGTCCCAAAAACGGGATCGGCAGTGCTGCCAGAATTCCAATGTAAACGCCTCCCTGCGGCGGAACGTTTAAAAAATACCAAAGGACAACCATAATCCCGATCACCGTGGGCAAAAAGCAGCCCACCGTAATCAACTGTTTCAGATCCAGCCCTTTCCAAATGGATTGCTGGTAGGCAGTTTCAAAATCTTTGTTGATATCGATTTTCATATCCTTTCTTTCTACTCCTTTCCGTTCCGAATTTCGGAACAAGTTGTTTATAAGTGGAAGGTTTCTTTCATAAAGCTCCTTGCACCCCGTACCGACACTGCCATTCCGATCATATAGATTGTAGAGGTCAGTGCCTGCCCAAATCCGTCAAAGAAATCTGCAAAGCTGTCCCCTTGCAGATCCATGCCTCCGATGATCCGCCCGGAGATCGACATCACCAGAGCGATCACCACAATCTCAAACACATTTCCTAAAAAACTTCTCACCCAGCTCTTCGCTGTTTCGTCAATCCCACGTCCTGACACCATGCTCGGCATGGCCAGTGGGAAGGTCACGGTCAAAAGATACAGCTTGACATAACGGCTGAACAGAGTCAAAAAGATCAGCATTCCACAGATCAGTGCGATAAAGAAATATAAAAATCCCATGAACCACCAGAACAGAACACTTCCGGCATCCACTTCGCCGGTGAAAAAATCTGGTGCCTGGAAATCCAATACCATTCCTCCCATCAGGGATGCCATGGAAAACAGGGTCTTCATCAACTGCATTCCCATCTGCATCAACACATTTAAGGCCACCAGCCGGATCATCCCTTCGATACACAGTTCCAACGTGATATTTTCTTTTAAGTTGGAGGCTGCTTTTAGAAATACGCAGATGAAAAATACATTCATCATGGATAAACCGATTCCCATTGCCCAGGGATACAGAGTATCTGTTACAAATTTCCAAGTGGCCGGGGAAAAGTGCTGGGGGTCTTGACTAATGACCCCCGTGCTCAATCCGATGCACCAATCCCAGACGACTTTTGCCAGCTGATAAAACGGGCCATAGAACATTTCCTTTAACAGGTCTTCTACCCATCCTGGCATTTGCCATCACCTCCTAGCTTGGCAGTCCTGTCCGGATGACCGTAATGATCTGTGGTGCCAGGGTTGCTACCAGACCACTTCCGATCCTCTTAAAGGCAATGGACTGTGCGCCACCGTCCTGTGTGTTTAATGACTGCGCCCATTCAAACAGTCCCCATAACAGAAAGATGGAACCGATGGCCGATACAATGGCCGCAATCACCTGATAAATGGCATCAAATCCATTTGTGATCTGAGAGGTATCCACGTTTCCCGCCGCCAACACAGGGACGTTTACTGCAAAAAATAAGAGGAGGCAGCCAACACCGAACTGTGCCATGTGCCATCGCCATTCCTTTTTTGTTGGATTCACCAGTTTCCTCTGGTTTATTCTTTCATTCTGCATCTTGTTTTGTTTCATCATTTTTTCCTCCTACTCTCCAATATGAAATACACGGATCATCAAAAACATTAAGATTCCTGCCACCAATGGCATGGTAATAAAAAATGCCAGTCCAATATAGGCGGCACCAAATTTCTGATTCACAACATAAGCGGCAGCTAATCCACATAAAATTCCAATGACCACTGCGATCACAACGACCAGTTTGGATTTCCAATTACTTCTTCTCATAACATTCTCCTTTTCCTGTTCCGAAATCCGGAACATCTCTTTCATTTTGAGTACAAAAAAAGCACGAACCATCCGTGCTTAGTGACAAGTTAATGCGGTTGTCTTTTGAATTTCCCGCTTTAACACCTCCCTGATTTGTTTTTCACAAACAGCACTGGAATCTGACAGATAAGCCAGTGCCGTTTCATAGTCCCGGTACCGACTGTGTTCCAGGTAATCCAGAGCTGCTTTTGCCCGTCCATTTTCTTTGGGACACTGCTCCACCAAAAGCGTCAGCATTCCTTGAAGCGTTCCCGAGGATTCATAGGCTCTTGGGATCGCAGCAAGAAATGCTTTGGAATACGGCTTCTTCGGGAGTCTTTTTCCCTGTTGGATGTTTCCTGCCCTACGATCCCTGATTTCAAACAGAACCATGACAGCAATGGTTCCCGCCGACAACAGAAGCAGGACGATTCCGATCACAATATAAAACATCATAACTCCTTTCTTGTTCCGAATTTCGGAACACCCTATCCTCGGAAATAGTCTGCAATCTCAAAGACCTGTTTCATGGCCTGTTTGGGTGTCAATTCTTTGGTCAAAAAGCCGCTGGCATACACACGCCCCTCACCCTTGGAATATTGGAACTGTACCCCCGGCACCTTTTTCCCGATCCGCTCTAATTTCTCTTCCAGTTCCTTTCCGCCTTTGCGTTTTGCAGAAATGTCAAACTGGATCAAATCTTCGAAAAACAAAAAGGCATAGGACAGTTTTCCCACTTCCCCATGAAGCTGTTCGCCCTGCTCCGAATGCCGGATTTCCAGCTGCTCAAACTCCGGATGGTTGTTCTGCAGATATTTCTGTAAAACCGTTGCGGTCAATTCCTCCCTGGTAATCTCCTGTTCTTTTACGGAAACCCGCAATGGTCGCTGTCTCCATTCATTCTCTTCGGCTGTATCCATCTCTTCCGGGATTACTTCCGCTGAATCCGGTTCGGTTTCCACCTCCGGCAGCACTTCCCTCTCTTTTCCTTGCTCCTGTGGCGGTTCCTGTTTGGATTCCAACAGCTTTTTCAATAAGGACGTTCTCTCCTCCCCCAATTGTTTCAACAGAAGCTCTTTCTGCTCCAACTGGATAGCCAGGTGTTGGTTCTCCTCCCGCAATTGCGCCAGTTCTTCGGATTGTGTCTGCTGGAACTGCGTCTTTTCTTGGAACAAAGCGTCCCGTTCCTGTTTCACTGCCTCGTATTCCGGTTTCGGCACGTATGCGGACAGATCCGGAAGGGACGGTGGGATTCCGCATTCCTGTTGGCCGATCTGATATTCATACTCCCGTTTCAGATCTTCCGCTTCCATCCGCTCATTGCGCAGCTGTTCCAGTTCCAGACGGCTCTTCATCAGCAGTTCCTGTTGCTGTCCTTCATAGAGCTTCTTGGTCTGTTCAAAGTCCTGTTTTTCACGCTGCAGAGCTTCCTGTTCCTTCCGGTGGGCTGCTTCCTGATCTGCCAGCTTTTGTTGTGCAGATGCCATCTCCTGTTTCTGCCCTTCCAGGCTTTGGTATTGTCTTCCAAGCTCGGTCTGGATCTTCTGCAGATCCCGGCTTTTCTGTTCATACTCCTGTTTCCGTTTCTGGTACGTTACCTCCCGTACAGCAAAAATGCGCTGCATCTCTTCCAGATACTGTTTGGTTCCGGATCCTTCTGGCTCCGGAAATTCCCTTGTTTTCTCTTCTTCCATACATCCTCCTTCTTTTTTCACCACCAGGAATCCCCGGTTTTTGGCACTGGCACTTCAGGTGCAGATGCCACTGGTTCTTCCGGCTCTGTAGGTTGATTGGCTTCTTCCAAATCCGGTTCTTTTTGTTCGGATTCTTCTCTCCGTTCGATTTTGGGACGTTCCTTTTCGGGTATTTCGGGTAGAGTCGTCAGGGAACGTCCCAGACAAAGGCTGCCACAGGCAGCCAGAACCATGCTGGCTGTCAGCAATATTTTTTTTCGTTTCTTCATGGATTCGCACTCCTTTCTAAAAGGTAGTGCGTTCTTCCACTACCTTTGTATTCACTGCCAGCCGCTTGGGGGTCTGGAAATATCCCACACAGGTCACAAGCGTCACCCTGGCTGTATCCTGATCCTGGCTCTCCCTACTGGAAAAACAGGGATCATCTGCCTGCAGATACTTCCAGCCTTCCACCTGCAGTTTCCGGACACGCTCCGGCGTATACAGATAAGCTTCCGGATTTGCCGTCAAAAACGCTTCGTCCGTAAATTGTTTCAAACTTCCGAACATCTGTCCGGAAGCCATGTTGTGGGCAAACAGATACACCTGACTGTCCGAAATCCTTGCTCCGGCAAATGTAAAAATACTCCCCAGTGGGCTATATGCCCCTTCAAAATCTTTGGTCAGGTATTCTGTATCCGTCTGTCCGGTTAAAATGGGGCTGTCTACCCCGATCTGGGGCACATACAACCATCCTACGATCTCCGGATTGATGCGCTGCAGTGCTGGAAAATCAATGGTACGCTCCATGGGATTGGCCTCCTGGCTGCCTGTTTCTTGTACCACCAGTTTCTGCAACGCTTCCCCTTTCACTTTCATCTCCTGAAATGGTTTCTGTTCCCGGTATGCCAGATAAAAGCAGCCCACACCCAGCAGCACTAACAAAAAGACCAATCCCAAAAGTCCCTTACTTCTTCTCATGTCGTTTTGCTGCAAATACCAGTCCCCCAGCAAGTACCAGAAGGAGGACTCCCCCTGCGAGATACCAGCAGGTGGCATCAAACAATCCGGTTTGGGGTGCTGTATGCTCGGCTGGTCTCGGGGTGTGCTTCGGTTCCACTTTGATGTCGTAATGTAATGTTTCGTCTGTTTCCATGGTAGGGATGCTTAAGAGGGTCGGGGATACCAGATCGTACCCCGGCTGGTCTTTGGCCGTTAAAAGATACACTCCTAACTCCTGTTTTTCAAACACGACTTGTCCGTTTCCATCCGTTTTTTTCCCCTGTTCTTGTTTGGCTGTCTCTGCCAGCGTTTTGGCAGCCTCCTCCAACTGCTCTGCCGTGGTCAGCGTATTCAAATCGATCTTTGTGTTGTCATATTCCGGAAGCAGCGTATAGGTACTGTCCTGAATCTCCCCCACTTTCGTCAGGAAAAATTCCACATCCGCTACACTGGTTCCCTCTTTTCCCGGTGTCAGCTGGACGGTCACGCTTCCGGTCTGTGTTTCCTGCCCGGTATTCGGTTCTGCTGGTTCCTGGGCTGCCTGCACACTGCAGACGCTCCCAAAGGTCAATAGCAGTGCCAAACATCCGGCACTAAATCTTGTCATCATCTTTCGCTTCATGTGTCCTCCGTCTCCTTTCTCTCCAGATATACATCAGGAATAATAGCAAGAACGCAACCGGCAACAAGGTCAACACCAATTCCCTTGTGGACGGGAGTTCCTCTCCCATGCTGTTTGCTTTTTTTGCCTCATAAGGCACTCGTTTTCCGGTCACGATCAGGCGATGTGTGTTTAACCCATAAGGGGTACAGGTAATGATCGATGCCAGATCCTGTCCTTCCTGAATCTTTAACACCGACACTTCTTCCGGCTTGACTACCTGGATCTCCGTCACCTGATAAGCCAGGGTTTCATCCAGCACGTGGAAAAAGAAGTAATCCCCTTCTTCCAATTCATCCAGCCGGGTCAGAAGTTTTGACTGGGGAAGTCCCCGATGTCCGGTTAAAATGCTGTGGGTGGATTCCCCGCCTACCGGGAGGCTGCTTCCCTGCAAATGCCCGATCCCTTTCGATAAGACCTCTTCACTGGTTCCATGATAGATCGGCAGCTCCACTCCGATCTTTGGAATGTCCATACTTCCCATGACCCCCGTCCCGGTGGTATCCAACAGGGATGCGTAAGACGCATCCCCCAAAAGAAGTGCATCCTCCCCAGATAAGGTTGCCCCATTGGTCTGATAGAGGATGCTATTGTAATGTTCTGCCTGTTTCCGTAGTTCTTTTACATCCAGTTTCTGATCCTGGATGGTCTTCTGATAGGTTGCAATCACCTGTTCCTGCTCTTTCTGACTGTACAGATGTGCCAGAAGGGGCAGACAGCAACAAAGGAATCCAAGTAGGAACAACACCCAGATCCCCCATCGTTTCCGCATTCCTTATTCCTTCTTTCTTGTTTTTGCAACTGCTACTGCCACTGCCATCAGCCCTGTTCCTGTGATCAGAAGGATTGCCAGTGCCGGAGTACCAGTCACTGGAAGTTTGCTTCCCACCTTGTTGACAACAGTCAGGTTCGCATTTCCCTGTTCTGGATCCGTTTCTAACTGCAGGTCTTTCTCATCTGTGACTCCATCATAGAAGCTCTTGATATGTGCCGTTGCCTGCAGCTCCTTCAACGTTTCTGCCGTAGCGCCCTGCCCCTTGATGTAATTGTTTCGGTCATCCGTGTAGGTTGGGATGATCTTGATCTCGATGGGGTCTTTTAACAACCGGTATCCATCCGGAGCTTTGGTCTCTTTCAGCCAATAGGTTCCCTGATCCAGACCGATGAGGATCACCTGTCCATCTGCTCCTGATACCATCTCCACCACATCCTGCGGCTGGCTTCCACCTGTGTGATCCGTACCTCCTGCAGAATCCCGGTTGATCACATGATATCCCGTATCTCCCTGTTTCACGTAGACTTCATTTTTGCAGTCTTTGTCACTATACAGACGGAAATGGGCACCCTGCAGCACCTTATCGTGGTCATTGGTTTTCACGATGTCAATCCGATAGGTGAAGCAGACGACCGTATCCCATGGGGTAAATCCGGTACTGCCCTCGTTATTGCTGTCCGCATCGTTGGAGAATTCCAGCCGCACATCATTCTCAAAGCCTGGACGTCCCGTATCGTTGGCCGCCAGATCATTCAACGTTGCCTCGTAAGTCAGGGTCACCTTCTGTCCATAGGTATTTTCCTGTTTCTCGTTAAAGTTCGGGAACTGCTTATCTACGATGGATTTCATATCCTGAACAACCACCTGGAAGGTATCTCCTCCACCCGGATTCGTTTTGACTGTAAACTCCCCTTCTTTTAAGGTGTAGCTTTTCCCTTTTTCATCAGAAATCGTAATCTTCACGCTTTCCGGTTTAAACGTCAGAGCTTTGTCCATCTTGTCATGCCATGCATAGTAATAGGTCTTGTATCCGTTCATGTTTGGGATGTTGGATTCGTATTTGTAGGGAACAGTCTGTCCGATCTCATAGTCTCCAATGTCATTCCATCCATCCGGATCTGTGAGATTGGGATTCTGATCATCTTCCTGGATCTTTTTGATCACACTTGGATAATCCGATTTCACCTGCATCTCTGCACTTGGATTTGCCGTACTGACCATACAAAGGGAACCTGCAGAATGAGTGCCTTCCACATCCGTAATCTCATCTACCAGGTAATACCCAAACTCCAGTCCGGTCAACTGGACGGAATTGTCGGATTTTACATCCTTGATATTCACCACATCAGACTGTACGCCCTGTTTTTCGATTTCATTTCGCAGATCTTCTACAAAGTAACGGAACTTACTGTAACGCCCTTCCAGTTCCTGTTCTGTCTGTGCTCCTTCCACCTTGTAGGAGTTCAAAGATTGGATGTAGTCAATGACCATATATTCCGTGACCTCATCCACCGGAACTGACAGTGCCTTTGCTGCCACGTTCTTTAATGCCTGTTCGTAGGTAGGGTTAAAGGTATAATTGATGGATTCCATGCCCTGTGCATTCTGTGCCAGGAACAGCTTGTACACATGAAATTTCTTTCCTACCAGAGTCTGGCCTTCATTCCCTTTGATGGTAATGTTTGCCGTGCCGCTTCCCATATTGGCGATTCCGCCCTGGGTCGTATATTCCTTTGCTGCCACGACTTCTTCCGCAGCCTGTACCGTCAAAAGCGGAGCACCTACGGTACTCACACTCATTCCACCCAATGCTAAGATACTTGCTAACATCCACACTTTACTTCTCTTCATCTTCTTGTTTCCCCTTTCTTATCATCATCACATATCCTGCCACGATTATTCCAACTCCTGCCAGTAGGATCCCCGCTGTCCATGGGCTTCCCGTCTCCGGCATCTTCATTCCGATCGGATTGACCACCTTCAGATTCACTTCCCGTTCTGCTTTCGTTCCCGTGATTGCAAAGTCTCCAGTTGCATCTGTATACTTCTTTCCATTCACATAGTATTCAAAGAGATCTTTTTGCGGATCGCTCTTGGTGTAGATCTCATACACGATATCCGTGCCGTCCGAATTCACCGGGATCCGATAACCGTCCGGTGCTTTGGTCTCCTTCAGATAATATTTCTTTTCCACTTCCAGATCCTGAAACCGCAGGATTCCATCTTTTCCACTGGTCGCTTTCTGCAATTCCTGCTTGCACTCCTTGTCTGTATAGAGGGTAAACTCTGCACCTTCCAGTACTTTTTCATGGTCGTTGACCTTATGGATGATTAGTTCATACGGTGCCAGGACGTCCTCTACGTGAAGCTGTGCCGTTCCATCCTCACGAAGCGTAAATTTCATAGTTCCGGTTTTGTCCGTTGCTGTATTTTCCAGCAACGTGATCTTGTTATTTTCGTCCACCGAAAACTTCAAGACCCCTGGATTTTTAGTATACCCATCCGGTACGCTTTTCTCCTGCACGGTATGGGTGCCACGGGTCAGCCCCTTCAACACGGCCTGTCCCTTTTCATCCGTTGTCACTTCCTCCTGGTTTCCTTTGGAGTCCGTGTGTAGGAATACCACGCCTGGGATTGGCGTATCCTTTCCTTTTAAGACTTTTACGATATCCAGTGTCAGTAGGGTTTCCGGAATTTTGGGTTGATTGTAAGTATGTACAGATTCATCCGCATTCGGATCATCTGTAATTTTTATCACAAATATCTCTGAGTTTATAAGGTATCCTTCCGGAGCTTTTGTTTCTTGAATTGTAACTGTTCCTAGCGGCAACGCTGGATTTTTTGTTGGTGATAAATAAAGTTCATCACCTGATACCAAATACTGCTGACTGTAGTTGCAAAATCCATCTTTATCTGTTCGAAACACCCAAGTGCGCTCCGGCGACTGTCCTGCCTGCCCTGGATCACTATCCGAAAGTGCCTGATAATATTTCACAGTAAACTCTGCACCTTCCAACGAGGCACTTCCCTGTGGTTTATTCTGGTTGGTCTCTTTGTCAATTTTTCCAAGCAGCACTCCCACCGGGTCTAATTGTGGAAGATCTTTTACTTTCAGCACCGCTGTCTTTCCAGCTGTAACTGTAACCGGATGTACCTGTTTATCCAGGACAAATCCTTTCGGGGCTTTGGTCTCTTTGACGTAATAGGTTCCCGCATCCACTTCCACTGTATTGGAGTTCCCTTGTGCATCGGTAGTCAGATTTGCAACTTTTGTAGTGCAAGCCTGCTCTTTGTAAACACCATAAGTTGCTCCTTCCAGACTGTAACAGCTGTTCCCATCTGTCATTTCTGGATTAGCAGACTCTTTTTTCAGGTTCATACTTCCTTTTTGCTGCTCTTCTACCCACACAATATCCTGCTGATCGTTATACGCTACATAGACTTGATACCGTTGCATATAAGAAATCAGTGTCGGATTTGTCTGTCGATGTGCATTCACCGTATCGCGCATCATTTTAACTCCGTTTGCCATACTTGCTGACAAACCCGTTAAACTTCCACTATAAAGATATCCTACTAACGCATGACAGTATGCATAGGTATTATTATCTTTTTCGTTATAGATATTTTTTCCCAATGCTTCGTAAAGTTCTGGTATGACATAGCATAAGACTGCCGCCTTAATATTGGCATTCTTTTCAATCGAATCATCCAAAATCGAAACACTAAAATTTCCAGATGGTGTTCCTGAGTTCGGTTCCGCACAGAAGCCAAGATGGTTTCCAGTCTCTGTCTTTACATTAAATTCACACGTTCCCCAACTGCCATAAGAATGATTCTTCCCCGGGGTAATTGTTGCGATTGTTCCCGGTCTGGAAAACAAAGAACTTCCACCTGCAGAATCCTCGTCTCCTACTACCACCGCAGTTCCAATGACTTCACTTCGGTCTGTATAGGTTCGTTCTGCCGCACAAACGGATATACTTCCCGATAGTAATAGAACTGATAATGCAGCTGATAGAATCCGTTTCCATTTTTTCATGCGATTTTTCCTCCTTCTTTTATTTTATTTTTGATACTTTCTATCATTTAAGAAGAATCCGCAATCCGGATTCTGTTCCGATATCGTCTCATTTTTGCTCCCTACCTTCAAAATGGATGCAAAAAAAGAACACTCTTTCGAATGTTCTTTTTTCTTTCCTGTCTTCTGTTTATTGTTCTGTTCCAAACTCCGCTTTCATATAAGCGTCCTGTTCCTCTTCTATCATGGCATCCCACATGTCATTCCAAGCGTTCTCCGCTTCCAACTGCTCTAAGGGAAACGGCAGTTCTTCATTGGGATCAATCAGATTCCCCTGATACCAGAATGGCTGCATTCGCTCTTTCTCTGCCATATGTACTCCTCTCTGCTATTTCTTTGCCCCGCATCCGGTACAGAAAAATCCATCACTGACAGTTTCTGTCCAAGCTGGAGTATCGACTACATAACGTGTTCCGTACTCTGCCGGATGTTCCACCGTTCTCGTCACTGTTTTGTAATACTCTGTGTGCCATCTTCCCCCTTCTCCATTCATCATATGTTGCTTAATATGCTCATCAACATTAGCAGTAATATCCGCTCCGCAAACATTGCAGCACTCCCAAGGATCATACACATCTTCTGTGACTGTCTCTGTCCAGGCTTCTTTCACCACATACTGCTCGTTATGCCCCACTTCCGGATGATTGACTGTATGAGTCTTTTCCTGCCAAGTATGCGTATGCTGTGGTTTTTCTGGTTTCGATTCTGGTTGGCTCGGCTTCTGCTCCGGTTTTGATTCTGGCTTTTGTTCCGGTTTCGACTCTGGTTGATCCGATGGTTTGGAATCCGTTTTCTCCGACTCTTTCTCCGTTTTTGCCTCTTCTTTTTTATTTGTTTTTTCTGTGGACTTATTGTCAGCACTTTCCGACTTTTTCGCTGTCGTCTCCTTTTGTTCCACTACTTTTTCAGACTTTGTGTCTTCCTTTTTTACAGTCTCCTTTTTCGTATCTGTTTTCTTTTCAAGTGCTGCATCCTTTGTATCATTTTTTGTGATCTTCTGATCAGAGGACTTCGTCTCCTTTTTCATCTCTGTCTGTGTCTGCACAGCTGTATCCTGATTCGCTGCTACATATCCGCCGATTCCCAATACTGCGATCAGACAAATACCACCAGCAATCTGAACTTGTCGTTTGTATTTTTTCAAAATCTCTTTCATTCCTTTTTTTCTCTTTCCATACTCTCTGATTTTAGTATAACACCTCTGCAAGATGCATTCCAGATTACTTTAGGTTACCTTACGTCCGCTCGAACTCCGTCTTTCCATATCTTTCTTTGTTTCCATTGATTCGCTCCATTCCGCTTTACCTCGTATAAATCTGAAAAATTTCCAGTTGTTCCTTCTCTGAAAGTTCTGATACTGGTTTTGCTGCATCAACTTCTACCATTGTCCCTGTAGGTGCTTCGGCTTCTTCACATTTCAGAAAAAAGAGATGGTCTTCCCGTTTCAGAATTGATTTTCCTTGATAATACCCAGTTACATAATATGTCATAGCACTTCTCCTAATTTTCTCTCATACTACAACTATTTTAGCCAAACATCAGCAACGATTCAAGCATTTCTACAAAACCATTTCTACGATATCTTTTACAAGTGTTTCCCAAAACGTTGTTCCTTCGCTGGTGGCTGAAATAGCGGATCTGCCACAAACTCCCCCGCCTCTTTCCATCTGTTCCTGAACTCCTGCATTTTTCCCTGTTCTGCCATAGAATAACGTTCTCCACTTCCTCCTGCAATGATAATATGATCCCACACATCAATTCCCAAAATATCCCCTCCGATACACATTTTAGTTGTAACCAGGAAATCCTCCTTACTTGGCGTGAAATTTCCTGACGGATGATTATGGATTAAGATCACCCCTCTTGCGTTAGAAAGAATCGCACTTTTAAAAAGTTCTCGTCCTGTTACCAGTGTTTCTGTTAATGATCCCATACTGACAACGTTCATGTTGATCACCTGACATTTTGCATTACAATTCAAAATACAAAGTACTTCTCTGTCACATTCTGCTAATTCTTTGGAAATAAATTGAACTACTTTCTGTGATGACGTCAATTCTTCCTCACTGTATAATCTTTTCTCGGTAATTAATTTAATCCTTACAAAATCCAAATGATGATTCGGCTTCAAATGTTACCTCCAATACTTTTCCGTCTTCCAGATTGTGAATCCATTCCCAAAATTCTTCCCACTCCATCTCGCTTTCCTGATATGCCATCCTCTAAACTCCTTTCCCCAAATTTTTTAATTTCTACACTTCAATCCTTTCATTCATTTTTGGATGAACCCAGAATAAGCTTTTGAAAAAAATAAAGCCCACCTCCACCTAATAAAATGCTTATCGCACGATTCCATATCGTATCTTCTGGAAATACAACTTCCCAAAGATTCATTAAGCCAAATAAGCAAAGCATCCCCAACAGTTCAATCAGGTGATTAGTTTCTTTACATTTTATTCCAAATTGCTTATTTCTCTTGTTTTTTTCTTTTTTCATTAATCTATTTTTCCAACTCATTCTATCGTCCACCTCACTTTACGACATCGTGTCACAAATTTGATCGTTTATTACCCTGCCTGTCCGCCTCCATACAAGTCATGGTTCACTGCCAAGCGATAGTAATGCTCCATAGTCAACGGTGCATTATATAAACTGGTCAACAAATAATTTTTCACATTCTGAACTTTCCCTGTATTTCTCTTCATACTATCCAATACATACTCGAAATGAGCATCATTTAACATCTGGAATCTATCTTTCACCAGAATCGCAGGTTTTTCATCTCCTGCAATCCAAATCATTCTGTCATCTGGCAGCATCAATACTTCTACAGTCAGCTCCACCAATTCGTCCACTTCATTTTTCTGATAACGTGGATTTTGAATCAAACTCTTATAATAAATCTGCTCCTGTACCATGTTTCGGTAATGTTTCTTTCGCTCCATCACATCGCCCTCTGATAGATCGATAGATTGATTCTCATTATGTTCAATATCACTATACTCAGTATTATTAGATTGTGATTTTGGATATTCTGGAATGTCCGATTTCACTATTCTTGAATGATGATTTTCACTATTCTTGAATTGTGATTTTGCACTTTCTTGAATTGTGATTTTCACATTTCCTGAATTGTGATTTTCATCATTCTTGAATTGTGATTTTGCACTTTCTTGAATTGTGATTTTCACATTTCTTGAATTGTGATTTTCACCATTCAGTGTATTTTCAAGGGTTTCCGCCTCTAAATCCTGTTTTTCTGCCCTTGTCAATTCCTGAATCATAAAGTTTTTCACATAGATCACATTTGGTTTTCCCAACCCCAGACGCTTCTTCTCAATCAGTCCAATTCCACTTTTTACATCCAGTTCTTTTAAAAGACGCACAACCTTCTGAGTTCCACAGTTTAATAATTCTGCAAGTTCCTCTACGGTAAAGATAATATAAACCCTGTCCTCTTCATCAAACCACCGGTTCTTAATACTCAGTCCCATACGGTCTAATAAAAGACCGTACAAAACTTTTGCTTCACAGGAAAGTGAGCGGAAACATTCTGCGGTAAACAAGACCTTCGGAATCCGATAGAACGTATACTGTTCCGCTTCCATCCCCCTAAAATAGTCAAATTTTATTGTGCTCTCCATCCTTCTCACCTTCCTGTCGTTTTTTCCACTGTTCCAATAACAGATAAATCACTTCCTCGATCTGCTGTTTGTTGTAAGTTGCCGGAAAATAATCTGCAATCCTTTTTTCTGGAATCGTCACCTGTCCCCGGCTCCTTGTTTTCTTCATCAGGATATCCTGAACCATGGCCGGATACAGCAATCCCTGTTTGCTCTGCGCTTTCAAACATTCTGCTTGTCTGTCCTGAATCTGTACAGATGACGTTTTCACACAATCCCATACCCAGCCTTGTTCTTCCACGGATAAATAGGATAGTTTTTCTCCAACTTTCATAGAAATCACTTTGTGATCCACAGCATCTAAGAGTTCTGCAATCAATTCTGTCAACCGGATATATCTCTGCACAGTTCTTCCACTTTCACCAGCAGCTTCTCCTACCAAATCCGCCGTAAACTTTTCCCCTTTGCTTCCCTGATGCTTCATGGCTTCATATTTCATCTTATATGCCTTTGCTTTCTCACTTGGCAAAATATCTTCTCTTTGGATGTTAGTATCAACCATAATCACCGTAGCTTCTTCATCTGTCATGTTCCGGACAAGCACTGGCATTTCTTTCAATCCTGCCAATTCACAGGCCCTCCATCTACGATGCCCTGCGATCACTTCATATCCTCCCGTATTAAGCGGACGAACAATTCCCGGGATCAGAATACCATATTGCTTAACACTCTTTACCGTTTCCTCCATTTTTTCATCGTCCACCACACGAAAAGGATGGTTCCGAAACATATGAAACTGACTGATGGGGAGTCTGACAACTTCTTCCCTTTCCCCGTTTTCCATAGAATCCTCAAAAATGTCCTCATACCCGGCAAGAGAAATGACTGCTTTTCTTTTATTCATGACTTGCCACCTCCTCCATCAGGGACAGGTACTGCCGGACACTTTCGCTTTTTGGTTCATATTCCAAAACACTGAGGCCAAAATTCGGAGCTTCTTTAATCCGTACTGTTTTAGGAACATAAGATTTAAAAATATACACATGCTCCCCGTATGCTGTCTCGATTGCTTTTTGGTAAATTTTGGTATTGTTCAACCGACTTTCTACTTTATTGTAAAGGATTCCTTCTATCTCCAACTGCGGATTATACTTCTTCTTTACCACGCGCACGGTCCGCAACAACTCTTCCAATCCATCTGTAGCAAACTTATCCAATTCCACTGGAATCAAAACACTGTCACTAGCTACCAATGCATTGATTGACAATGCCCCCAGTGACGGACCACAGTCAATTAAAATATACGTATATTTTCCTTTGACTTCTTCTAATGCCTGACCAAGTACCAGTTCCCCTTCTTCTACCGTTGACAGATAAATCCCCATCATTCCTAACGTTTTATTGGCCGGTATGATGTCCAGATTTTCACCATAGTTCAGAATCGCACCTTTTAATGGATGTTCCAGTTCCTCTATCTGATTTTCCAAAACTGTTTTCAGTGTCACTCTCTGCTTTTTGGAAAATCCCAATCCTATGGTCAAGTGCCCTTGTGGATCATTATCCACAAGCAACACTTTGTTTCCTGCTTTTGCTAATGCTGCACCAAGATTGATGCAGGTTGTTGTCTTTCCGACTCCGCCTTTTTGGCTTGCTACTGCGATTACTTTACACATAACTTTCCCTCCGCTTATTTCGTTCCTTTTTCTATCTCTGCATATACACGAACATATTTTTTCGTTCCCTTATTCGGGAATGGTTGTGATATTTCTAAAAGCGTAATCCTTTTATCTCGCTCCAATATTTTTTTGAACCACTTAATATCATTTGTAGTTCCCTGCAATCTGATTTTTAACATGTTCCACCTCACATTCCACAATATTCTGGATAACGAAGTTGAATCGCCTGCCAGAAGTATGGCGCATACTCACAACAGAACAAATCTTCTACTGTATAATGCCCACACTCTTTTAATTGACTTTCTACGTCTTCCTTTTCATATACTGTCGGTGTATCATTGCAGTAAAGATTAAATGCCATCCGAATGATTTTCAGACTCCCACTGGTCTGCCATCCGGCACTCATACATTCTGTTTTGACGCATCCTGTTTCAAAATCGTAAATTTCTTCCACATGTTCTCGTGTATCCCTGCTAATTCCAAGACAATAGATCAATGCCTGATGATACACATCCTCACTTCTGCATTCCGGAAGATAAAGCAGAAAGAACTTCTGATGCATCTCTCCTTGAAAAGTTATGTTTTTCGTAATTTCATTTGCTCCTAACGCTGTAAATTTATTCATTTTGACTTCCTCCTAAATTTATTTTTGAACCATAACAAACAAAAAAGAACCGCTTCCAAACTCTAGAAACGGTTCTTAAATATGGATAAAATATCTTTTCCAAATATTAATCTAACTTTTGAAAAACAACCATTTTGGTCCATATAAATCCACCAAAATAGATAAAATTGATGTCAAATTGATGTCAAAACAAATGTTCATGTCCACAAGCCCTTGATTTTACTGGCTTTATTTGTCTAAGGACTTCATCGTCGGGAACAGCAGCACATCTCTGATCGCTGCACTGTTTGTCAACAGCATACACATTCTGTCGATTCCGAATCCGATACCGCCTGTAGGAGGCATACCGATCTCCAGCGCGTTCAGGAAGTCTTCATCTGTTGTATTCGCTTCATCGTCTCCCTGTGCAAGCAGCTCTTCCTGTGCTTTGAAACGTTCTCTCTGATCGATCGGATCATTCAGCTCAGAGTATGCGTTCGCCATCTCCCATCCGTTCATAAAGAACTCGAAACGCTCTGTATATTCCGGATTCTCCGGTTTTTTCTTTGTCAGCGGAGAAATCTCGATCGGATGATCCATTACAAATGTAGGCTGGATCAGGTGCTCCTCTGCAAATTCTTCGAAGAAGAGTGCAAGGATATCTCCTTTTTTGTGACGCTCTTCAAACTCTACATGATGCTCTTTTGCAAGTGCTCTTGCCTGTTCCAGTGTCTCCACTTCGTTCCAGTCCACACCTGCATATTTTTTCACTGCATCTACCATTGTGATTCTCTCAAACGGTTTTCCTAAATCCATCTGCACACCGTTGTACTCGATCACAGTTGTTCCAAGTACTTCCTGTGCAACGTGACGGTACAGATTCTCTGTCAGATCCATCATTCCGTTATAGTCTGTATACGCCTGGTACAGCTCCATCAATGTAAATTCCGGATTATGTCTTGTGTCAAGACCTTCGTTACGGAATACACGTCCGATCTCGTATACGCGCTCCATTCCTCCGACAATCAGTCTCTTCAAGTACAGCTCAAGAGAGATGCGGAGTTTGAAATCTTCATCCAGTGCGTTGAAGTGTGTTTCGAACGGTCTTGCAGCAGCACCTCCGGCATTGGATACGAGCATCGGTGTCTCTACTTCCAGGAATCCCTGTCCGTCCAGATATCTTCTGATCGCACTTAAGATCTTAGAACGATTGATAAATGTCTGTTTTACATCCGGATTCATGATCAGATCCACGTATCTCTGACGGTAGCGGATATCTGTATTTGTCAGTCCGTGGAACTTCTCCGGCAGAATCTGAAGACTCTTGGAGAGCAATGTCACGGAAGAAGCGTGGATGGATTTTTCTCCTGTCTTTGTCTCAAACACTTCTCCTGTGATTCCGATCACATCGCCGACATCCATCTTCTTAAACTCTTTGTAAGCTTCTTCTCCGATGCTGTCTCTTGCAACGTAAGACTGAATATTTCCCTGCAAATCCTGTACATTGCAGAAAGATGCTTTTCCCATCACACGTTTGGACATCATACGTCCTGCGATAGAAACTTCTTTTCCTGCAAGCTCTTCAAAATTCTCTTTGATCTCCAGACTGTGATGTGTCTGGTCATATTTTGTGATCACAAACGGATCTTTTCCGTTTGCCTGTAAATCCGCCAGTTTTTCGCGACGAACTTTTCTCAACTGATTTAAATCTGGTTCCTGCTGTGCTTTTTTCTGCTGTTCGGACACGATATTTTCTCCTTCCTTTTTCGGGCATCCGGTACACTTTTATGTGTTCCCTAAATGCGAATTAAGACCCCTTGTAATAAAGGGGTCTGGTTTCTACTACATAGAACGGCTGATATCAAGTACTTTGTACTGGATCACTCCTGCCTGTGTTTCTACATCTACAGTCTCTCCGACTTTTTTACCCATCAGAGCCTGACCAACCGGCGACTCATTGGAAATCTTTCCTTCCAGGCTGTTCGCCTCTGTAGAACCTACAATGTTGAACTCCATCTCTTCGTCAAATGTGATGTCAAATACTTTTACTTTACATCCTACATTGATCTTGTCTAAATCAACTTCATCCTCTACTACAACTTCTGCGTTTTTCAAAATGCCTTCCAGCTCTTCGATACGGGCTTCGATATCTCTCTGCTCATCTTTTGCCGCATCGTATTCTGCGTTCTCTGAAAGGTCTCCCTGCTCTCTGGCTTCTTTGATCTTTCCTGCCACTTCTTTACGTTTTACAACTTTCAGATTTTCCAGTTCATCCTCCAGCGCTTTCAATCCTGCATAAGTAAGTAATCTCTTCTTTGCCTCTGCCATACCTGTCTGCTTCCTTTCTTTCCTGATCTTGCTCTTTTATTTAAAACTTTATCTTCGGCTTTTTCCTGTATTTACAGGACATTTCTGCCTGTCCATATCTCTAATTCAAGTATATTTCACAATTTCAATATTATACTCAATCGTTATAACGATGTCAAGAGATTTTCCAGTTCTGCATAGCTCTCAACCTGATTGATCCGATCCCGCAGACGGGCTGCCCCATGCAGTCCTTTTGTATACCATGCCACATGTTTGCGCATCTCCCGGATTCCTGTAAAATCACCTTTATACTCGATCTGGAGTCTGGCATGCCGAAGCATTGTCTGTTTGATTTCTTCCACATCCGGTCTGTCAGGAAGCCGTCCTGTTCTTTCGTATTCTAAAAGCTCCGAAAAGATCCACGGATTCCCCTGAGCACCTCTGGCAATCATCACCCCGTCACACCCTGTCTGCTCACGCATGGCGATTGCTTTTTCCCCGGAAGTCACATCTCCGTTTCCGATCACCGGGATGGAAACTGCCTCTTTTACCTGACGGATGATCTCCCAGTCCGCTTTTCCGGAATAATACTGTTCTCTTGTTCTTCCGTGTACAGCTACTGCTGCCGCACCTGCTTCTTCAATGATCTTCGCGATTTCCACCGCATTGATATGTTCATCATCGAATCCTTTCCGGATCTTAACGGTAACCGGCTTTTTGATTGCTTTTACCGTCGCACTGACCAGTTCGTATACCAGCTTCGGATTCTTCATCAGTGCAGACCCTTCTCCGTTTCGCACGACCTTTGGCACCGGACATCCCATGTTGATATCCAGAATGGAAAACGGACGTTCCTCGACCCGTTTCGCCATCTCGCTGACGATCTTCGGATCTGAACCAAAAAACTGCAGCGATACCGGCACTTCCTCGGGATGGATCTGAAGCAGACTTTCCGTATTCTTATTATTATAGAAAATACCTTTCGCACTGACCATCTCCATACACAGAAGACCCGCTCCCTGCTCTTTGCAAAGCAAGCGAAAAGGCAGGTCTGTTACGCCTGCCATAGGTCCGAGTACATAAGAATTTTCCAGTAAAACATTTCCTATTTTCAACTGTTTCATTTTCACACTCTAACTCTTTCTCTCGTTTCTTTTCTCAGGATCTGTACTCTACTCTTCTTCCAGATCAACCTCTTCTCCCAGATAAAACACCTTATAAAACAATTCCAGTGACTCGAACAGCTCCTGTTTTGTCTGCTGCAGCTGTTTGATCTTCAAAACACTGCCGATCTCATCAAACGAAAAATCATTCTCCTCGTGATCTACCCGAAACTCCAGATTTCCATCCTCATCATAGAAAACCATCAAGATCCCGCCTACATCTTCTGTGTAGAGCACGCACATAATATTCAATTCCTGCTTGATACTTTCAGGCAGCATTTCAAACTCGGGATTCAGATAGTATTTCTGCTCATAAGAGTTCGCCGCACAAAGCACAATTTCTTCTTCCATTTTCAGTTTCCTTTCTTATATGACTAAACATATCCGTAAATACCGCGCACGGAAACTTCTCCCGCATAGACCGCTGTTTCACTTCCATCCACTTTTCTTACAAGCAGCTCACCACCGTCATTGATTCCAAGAGCTTCTGCCTGCCATTCTCCCTTTGGCTCCAGAACCCGGACCTCACGTCCGCAATTCACAAGCAATTCATTGTATGCTTTTTGGATTCCCGAAAGATCTTCCGTTTTCATGAATTCGGCATATGCTTTTTCAAACCACCGCATAATTGCTGCAATGAGTGGACTGCGTCTGATACTGCGTCCTGCTTCAATCCGAAGTGATGTGGCAGTCTGCTTTAGTTCTTCCGGAAATTGTTCAATATTGGTATTGATTCCGATTCCAATGACAACATAATTGATATAATCAATCTCTGTGCTCATTTCCGTCAGGATTCCGCAGATTTTTTTCCCGTTGATAACCAGATCATTGGGCCACTTAATCTGTACATCCAGACCCGTACATTCCCGAAGCGCCATTGCAGCCGCATATGCCATGACCAGAGTCAGCATGGGTGCTTTGACCGGTGCGATCTCCGGACGCAAAAGAAGTGACATATAAATATTCTGATCCGCCGGAGACTCCCAGGTTCTTCCTCTTCTGCCTTTTCCGGCAGTCTGCTGTCCTGCTGCTGCCAGAGTTCCGTGAGGCGCCCCCTGATCTCCCATTCTTTTCGCCTGAATATTGGTGGAATCTGTTTCTGTAAAATAATACACGTTTTGTCCTGCCCAGACAGTATCTATCTGACTGACGATCTCCTCCCGGGAGAGAATATCCGGAAGAGAAGAGAGGCGATACCCTCTGTTGCGTACCGCTTCCACTTCATACCCTTCCTCTTTCAGTTGTTTGATCACCTTCCAGACTGCAGTTCTGGATACCTGGAACCGCTCACAGATCTGCTGCCCGGAAACATAGTCCTGACTCTCCCGCAGCATTTTTAAAATTTCCGCTTTCAATTACATCTCTCCCAGTGTCGCTGCCATCACAGCTTTGATCGTATGCATCCGGTTTTCTGCTTCATCAAATACTTTGGACTGTGCGGATTCAAATACTTCATCCGTCACTTCCATATCTGTAATGCCAAACCGTTCTCCCATCTCTTTTCCGATCTTTGTCTTCAGATCATGGAATGCCGGCAGGCAGTGTAAAAAGATCGCAGACTCTTTTGCATTTGCCATCACTTCTTTTGTCACTTTATATGGAGACAATTCACGGATTCTCTCTTCCCAGACTTCATCCGGCTCTCCCATAGATACCCAGACATCGGTATAGATAACATCCGCATCCTTTGTTCCTTCTTCTACATTCTCTGTCAGTGTGATCGTTGCTCCTGACTCTTTTGCATATCCGCGGCATGTCTCTACCAGTTCCTCATTCGGGAAATACTTTTCTGTTGTACAAGCCACAAAATCCAGTCCCAGCTTCGCGCAGACGATCATCAGAGAATTTCCCATATTGTATCTTGCATCACCCATGTACACCAGTTTCAGACCTTTTAAAGTACCGAAATTCTCACGGATCGTGAGCATATCTGCCAACATCTGCGTCGGATGATATTCATTGGTCAGACCGTTCCATACCGGAACCCCTGCATATTTTGCAAGTTCCTCCACAATCTCCTGTCCATATCCGCGGTACTCGATTCCATCATACATTCTTCCCAGTACTCTTGCAGTATCCTCAATGCTCTCTTTCTTTCCGATCTGAGAACCAGTCGGATCCAGATAGGTAGAACCCATGCCCAGATCATGTGCCGCAACTTCAAATGCACAGCGTGTTCTTGTACTGGTCTTCTCAAAGATCAGTGCAACATTTTTGCCCTTATAGAAATCAACCGGTTCGCCGTTTTTCTTCTTCTCTTTCAGGTCTGCTGCCAGATCCAGAAGATATGTGATCTCTTCCGGTGTAAAATCTTTGAGTGTCAAAAAATTTCTTCCTTTTAAATTCATAGTTCTATTCCTTTCTATCTGAATCAATGTGTGTGTAAATCCCGGAAGATGGATCTGATCTTCCAGTTTCTCATAATGTGCCTGTACCAGATCACGGAGCTGATCCACAGTATAAATCTGATATTTGGGAATGCGAAGCAGCTTGGCACTTGCCTCCAGCATTGCCAGATACAACTCTTTGGCAGAACACCCGATGGGAAGCTTCAGTACAAATGCCATCTCGGCTTTCTCCAGATCCGGAATCTCGCACAATCTGTCCTCATACCACGTCTCCTCATGGGTCTGCTCCAGATAATACATAAATCCTTCCAGACCATAGAGCATCCGTTTTGCATCATAATAACCGATCTTCAGGTTCTGTCTGCTCCTTTTGCTGTCAAATTCCAGAATACTGCCCAGACGCACTCTCGGGCTGATCTCGTAAACTTCTCCGTCTTCCGGGATATTTGCCCGCGGCTCTCTTCCCGGCCCGTGGATCCGGATGGTGATAATATCTTTATACCCGCGGTTTAGCAGAGAGTTCAACGGAACATTATTGATCACGCCTCCGTCAATATAACGCTTTCCCTGCAGTTTTTCATTTTTAAATCCAAGCAGATACGCACTGGCAAGCAAAAAATCTTCCAGAGCGCCTTCGGGAATATCTTCCAGCGAAAGATCCATCTCTTTCATATCCGTCACAGAAAATGTCAGAAGACAGAACTCCTTTCCCGAATGCCGAATTTTTTCTTCATCCACCATTTCGTGAATCAGATTGCGAAGCGGGGTAACATCCACACCTCCATCCGAGAGTTTTTTCCAGAGTTCAGAGAGTACTTCTTTTAATTTTCCATCTTTGCTAAACAGATGCTGCATCCACTCATCATCCACATCCATGACTCTGGAAAACTTCATCTCTGCCCAGATCTTCTGTGCATTCTCCACACTGTCCATACAGATCAGAGCACCGTTTAATGCTCCTACAGAAGTCCCTGCCACCGCACAAACCTTCACGCCTGCTTCCTCAAGCGCTGTCCATGCACCGATCTGATAGGCCCCTCTTGCTCCGCCGCCATCCAGCACCAGACCATATTCTTTTGTCAGATCTAACAATGGTTCCATCCTATCACCCCTGTCAATTTCTGAAAATGGTTTATCCTCTCCTCTGCCTGCTGACTTCAAACATCAGAACTGTCGCTGCCACTGCTGCGTTCAACGACTCCACCTGTCCGCACATCGGAATCCGGATCCAGGTATCCGCACACTGTGCAATCTCTTCTCTGAGTCCGTTTCCCTCATTCCCGATCAGGAAAGCCGTTCCCTGCCTGTAATCTTCTTTATCATAGGTGTTCTTTCCATCCAGATGTGCCGCATAGCTTTTGATGTTTTTTTCTTTTAATGTATGGATCGTTTCTCTCAGATCCTCCACATATACAAACGGCATCCGGTAAAGCGCCCCCATTGTCGAGCGGATCGTCTTCGGATTATAAATATCCACACAGTCCCGGCTCATGATGATACCTGTCACTCCGGCCGCCTCCGCTGTCCGAAAGATTGTTCCCAGATTGCCCGGATCCTGCAGGTTATCTAAGATCATCAGATGCGGGATAACTCCATCTGTCATCTGCTCCAGTGTATACTCCATCTGACGCACCACTGCCAGAACTCCCTGCGGTGTCTTAGTATCAGACACATAAGAAAATACCGCATCAGACAAAATCTCCGTCTTTCTCCGAATCTGCTCCCGGATTTTTAAATCTCCCCCGGAAATTGCATCCAATACTTCATTTCCATATTTTTTTTCAAAACTCTCCGAAAAATACAGGCTGACAAGACGCTCATAAGGCGTTTCCCTCACCATGCGGATCCCTTCTGCAACGAAAACTCCCTCGCGGCTCCGCACCTTGCTTTTTTTCTGTATTTGAGATAATTCTTTGATTCTTTGATTACTTGTACTTGTGATCATCTTTCCTACTTCCATGTATGAAATTTTTCCAGAACAGCGGTTGCTCCGATCAAAATCAGGATTGCATCTTTCGGAAGCGGTGCATAGGGATCCAGGGTAACCTCCACCTTCTCTCCCTGAATGATTCCGACTGCATTGATTCCGTACTGTTCCCGGATTTTTAATTCACTGAGGCTTTTGCCTACCCATTTTTCCGGAATTGCCACCTCTGCCATACTGTATTCGGACGACAGCTCGATCCAGTCCGTAAACGCAGTAGACATCAGGCTTTTTGCAACTCGTTCTCCCATGTCACACTCCGGATAGGCAATGGCATCTGCCCCCACCTTTTCGAGAATCGCGCCCTGCAGCTCATCTTTCGCCTTTGCCAGCACATACGGGATTCCCATCTCTTTGGAGATGATCGTGGCCATAATGCTCGCTTCCAGATTTTCAGAGACCGCAACGACTGCTCCGTCCAGATTTCTTCCCCCCAGTGCATGAAGTGCATCGGGATCTGACACATCCGCCCGCATCGCATAAGAGACCATATCTGAAATCTCCTGGATCTTTTCATATGATTTATCTACTACCACTACATCGCATCCCAGATTTTCCAGTGTCAGGGCAACACTCCGCCCGAAACTTCCCAATCCAAACACTGCAAATTGTTTTTTCATGTCTTTCTACCTCTTCTATCCTAACATAATCCGTTTTTCCGGCAAATCCCTGAATTTTGCCTGCATATCTTCTCTTCCGGCAAATACCAGCGCCATGGTGATCGGCCCGATTCGCCCCACATACATGAGGATCATCAGGATCACATGACTGCCTCTTGTCAGCGACGGCGTCAGATCTGCGGAAAGTCCCACCGTTCCGATCGCGGAGGTCGCCTCGTACATCAAGTCGATAAACCGCTCATCAGGCTCTAAAACAGCAAGTCCGAACAGACCTGTCAGCCAGATTGCAAATGTAAGAAATACAATCGCAATCCCGGAACGTACATTGGATTCTGCAAGCCGTCTTCCGAAACACTCCGTTGATTTTCTTCCCCGGATCACTGCAGCACAGGTGAGCAGCAAGATGGCCATTGTCGTCGTCTTGATACCGCCCGCCGTACCTCCCGGAGAACCTCCGATAAACATCAGAATACATCCAAACAACTTGGATGCCGAAGTCAGTTCTGCCTGAGAAACTGTAGCAAATCCAGCTGTTCTCGTCGTCACGGACTGAAATCCGGATGCCAGAAGCTTTTCACCAAATCCAAGCTTTCCGATGGTTGCATCATTGTGATACTCCAGCAGAAAATATCCCAGCGTTCCTATCATGATCAATCCCGCTGTCATGACGATCACCATCTTGGACTGAAGATGCAATCTCGTAAACAAGCGTTTTAAGGGGCGTTTCTGTCCTGCCACATCCTGCAGGTTCATACGCATATCATGCCATACTGTAAAGCCAAGACCCCCTGCTACGATCAAAAACATGGTCGTCAGACTGATCAGCGGTGACTTAACATATTCCATAAAGCTGGTGGTGCCCAATATATCAATTCCTGCATTACAGAATGCGGACACAGAATGGAAGACCCCATATGCCAGTCCCCTGATAAATCCATACTCAGGCACAAAATAAAATGCAAATAACACAGCTCCCATTCCCTCTACGAGAACTGTCCCTTTCAAAATACGGATAATAAAACGTACTAGCCCGCTCAACGTCTCTAAATTATACGTCTGCTGGATCATGACTCTGCTTTTCATCGTAATCTTTTTGCGGATTGCCAGAAATACTGCCATGGTACATGCGATCACGCCCAGCCCTCCGATCTGGATCAGCAAAAGTAGTATGATCTTGCCAAATACTGTAAACTGTACTGCCGGAACGACCGTCACCAGGCCGGTTACACACACTGCAGACACGGATACAAACAGCGCATCCAGATATGCGATCGGCTCCTGATTGCTAATGGGAAGATACAGCAGAATACTGCCAAGAAAAATCACTCCCAAAAAACCAAATGCAATGATCTGCATGGTGCTGAATGTTACTTTTTTTCTTTTTTCCTGAATTTTGTTGTACAAATTATGCCAGTCTGTCTTCATCTCTATTTTATACCTTAAACCGGTATCCTACCCCCCATATTGTCTCAATATATTGCGGATGAGATGTATCATACTCGATTTTTTCACGGATCTTTTTAATATGCACCGTCACAGTCGCAATGTCTCCTACGGATTCCATATCCCAGATTTCCCGGAATAATTCTTCTTTTGTATATACATGGTTCGGATGTCCTGCAAGGAATGTCAAAAGATCAAACTCTTTTGTCGTAAAGGAACGCTCTTCTCCATTGACCCATACTCGTCTTGCGGTTGTGTCGATCTTCAGTCCACGGATCTCGATCACATCGTTTTCTTCCACATTGCTTCCGATCAGACGCTCATATCTTGATAAGTGGGCCTTCACTCTCGCCACCAATTCACTCGGACTAAATGGTTTTGTCATATAATCATCCGCTCCCAGTCCAAGTCCCCGGATTTTGTCAATATCATCCTTCTTTGCAGAAACCATAATGATCGGCGTATTCTTCTGACTGCGTACCTCACGGCAGATTTCAAATCCATCTACCCCCGGCAGCATCAGATCCAGAATGATCAGATCAAATTCCCCTTTCAATGCTTTATTCAGTCCGGTCTCTCCATCATTGGCCACTTCTACCTGAAATCCACTCAATTCCAAATAGTCGCGTTCTAAATCTGCAATACTTTCTTCATCTTCTACAATCAATATTCGTTTACTCATTCATTGGTACCTCCTGATATTTTCTGATTACAAAGTACATGGTTGTCCCGACGCCCTCTTCACTGGTCGCCCAGATTTTTCCGCCATGCTCTTCTACAATTTTTTTCACGATCGAAAGCCCGATCCCGCTTCCGCCTTTGGAAGAATTCCGTGACGCATCTGTCCGGTAAAACCGGTCAAATATATTCGGAAGATCTTTCGCCGCAATCCCTTTTCCGTTGTCTCCCAGTTCAATCTGAACAAAATCTCCTACATCCTTTAAATCCATGGTAATGGAAGGATCTGACTTATCCATATATTTTACAGAATTCCCTACAATATTGCTGATCACTCTTCGAAGCTGCTCCGGATCCACAATCACCTTAGAATCTGTCTCCAAATAATTTCTATACCGAAACTGTACGCCCTTTGCCTCCAGTTCCATAAACAAATCCTCTGCACAGTCACCAAAATACTGCTTTGCTGAAATCGTCGTAAAATTATACGGAATACGGTTCGTATCGATCTTGGAATAGAATGTCAGTTCATTGATCAGAAGATCCATTTCATTCGCCTTATTGTAGATGGTCTTGATATATCTGTCCATCTTCTCCGGAGTGTCTGCAACTCCATCCATAATTCCTTCCACATAACCTTTGATAGCCGTGATCGGTGTCTTCAGATCATGGGAAATATTACTGATCAATTCTTTGTTCTCTTTATCGTATGCCACCTTTTCTTCTGCGTTTGCCTTCAGTCTCAAACGCATCTCTTCAAAATCCTGACAGAGCTGTCCGATTTCATCATTGGTCTCATTCTTAATTTCAAAATCCAGATTGCCCTCTTTGATATTGCGGGCCGCTGCCTGCAGTTTTGCAAGCGGCAGTGAAACCGTCCTGTAAATCCAGAAGATCAGAGCTGATGCCGTGCAAAATACAATGATCAGATATAATTCCTGAATATCATTCACCGCTTTTGGCGCAAATGCCGTCATCGCTACAGTTGTAAACAATGTAGGCAGAATCATCACGATCATAAACGCAAGAATCAGCTTGGTTTTTAATTTCATCTTCATCGCCTCCCATCCTGCATGCTCTAATACAGAAAAGAGGACAGTCCCTGGTGCAGGTCCCTGTCCTTCTTTTTTATTTTCCGCACCTCTTTCGTATTACTATAAACCAAAAGAGGCATTCCGTCTACTGTTATAAATATTTTTTCAATACTTCTGCTTTGTCCAGTTTTTCCCACGGAAGATTCAGATCGTTTCTTCCAAAGTGTCCGTAAGAAGAAGTCTGTTTGTAGATCGGACGTCTTAAATCCAGCATTTTGATGATTCCTGCCGGACGAAGATCAAAGTTCTCACGCACGATCTCCACCAGTTTTTCTTCGGATACTTTTCCTGTTCCGAATGTATCTACCATAATGGAAGTCGGCTGAGCAACACCGATCGCATAAGAAAGCTGAATTTCGCACTTGTCAGCCAGTCCTGCTGCCACAATGTTCTTTGCTGCATAACGTGCTGCATATGCCGCAGAACGGTCTACCTTTGTACAGTCTTTTCCGGAGAATGCCCCGCCGCCGTGACGTGCCATTCCGCCGTAAGTATCTACAATAATCTTTCTTCCTGTCAGACCGCTGTCTCCGTGTGGTCCGCCGATCACAAAACGGCCTGTCGGATTGATGAAGAATTTTGTATGTTCATCTACCATCTCAGCCGGGATGATCTCGTCAAATACATATTTCTTGATATCTGCGTGGATCTGTTCCTGTGTCACATCCGGATCATGCTGTGTAGAAAGTACCACTGCATCCAGACGTTTCGGAGTTCCATTCTCATCATACTCTACTGTTACCTGTGTCTTTCCGTCCGGACGCAGGTAAGAGAGCGTTCCGTCCTTGCGCACTTTTGTCAGCTGAAGGGCAAGTTTGTGTGCCATTGCGATCGGATACGGCATAAATTCTGCTGTTTCGTTGGATGCATATCCAAACATCATACCCTGATCTCCTGCTCCGATTGCTTCCAGTTCATTATCGGACATTTTATTTTCTTTTGCTTCCAGCGCCTTGTCCACTCCAAGCGCAATATCTGCCGACTGCTCATCGATCGTTGTCAGCACGCTGCATGTATCTGCATCAAATCCGAACTTTCCTCTTGTGTATCCGATCTCACGCACTGTATCTCTTACAATTCTCGGAATATCTACATATGCTTTTGTTGTAATCTCTCCCATGACCATGACCATACCGGTTGTCACGCAAGTCTCACATGCAACACGGCTCATCGGATCCTGCTCCATCAAAGCGTCCAGGATCGCATCTGAAATCGCATCACAGATCTTATCCGGATGTCCCTCTGTAACAGATTCCGATGTAAATAATAATTTTTCCATTTTGTTCCTCCTTCTTTGTTTCTTTCTCTCTTTTCGGACTGCATCTCTTCTAATAAAAACAGCCCGCCAAAAAGCGGACTGTTCTTTACCAAAACAATCCTCTTATTGTTCGATTGCTCGCTCAGGTTGGCACCTTCCTTGACGGGGTTGCCGCAGCTTCATAGGTCCTTTGTACCTCCACTGCTCTGAATAAGAGAAAGTTTTCATATTCATTTTTGTGACAATAGAACTCTACACCGTATTACCAGAAATGTCAATATGGAATTCTATTTTTTCTCTGTAACGACTCCATTTTCATCAATCGATGCATTCGGGCACAGAGCTGCAACTGCATCATACATCTTCTTCTGTGTCTCTGCAGAATCCAGATATTCTGTCATATCTTCTGTCTGGATTCCCGGAACGAGCGACATCTCTTTTAACCCTTCTGATGTGATGTTGAGCTTTAATACTGCCGAATATCTGCTTGTTCCGTCTGTCAGCACAGATCCTATGCTGTACACAACCGGTTTTCCATCGATATACTCAATTCCCTGCAGACGATCAGAATGTCCGCCAATCACGATATCCGCTCCTGCCTGCAAAAATGCAGCTGCATGCTCTTTCTGGTAGGATTCCACACCATTGGCATCCCCTTTTCCTTCATGATCATATACAATCAGATAATCGCACTTTGTAGCAGCCTCCTGGATCACTTTTGTATACTGCTCTGCCTCTGTATATTCTAAAATCCCCGCTTTGCCGTCACCTGCCGCCATATCATAAGAATCTTCCATGCCGGAAGCTGATGTAAATCCAATCTTGATTCCATTGATGATCAAATACGCCGGCTGCGCAGCATCTGCGGCATCTGTTCCTGCTCCTACATATGCCATTCCTGCATTTTTTAACAGCTCCATGTTCTCTTTTAAGGCATCTTGTCCATAACCTGTCGCATGCTCATTTCCAAGAGACACAATATCTGCTCCCAATGCTTCCAATATATTCATACGTTCTGCATTGGCATGCAGGATCGAAGTCTTTCCTGATAATGCCTCCCCTTTACTGCTGATGCTGAATTCCTGATTCAAAAAGAGTGCATCCGCTCCTGTCATCGCACTTAAAATCTGCTCTGAGAGCATCTGGCTTAAATCTCCAGTCTCATCGTATTTGCCCAGTGTATAACCTTCTTCTGTCAGTGTCAGGTTCCCTGCTATCGCGATCTCCGCCTGTCCGTCCTTCGCGCCGTCTTTCTGATAGATATGATTTGCAGCTGCTGTCTCATCATCTTTTAAGTACCCTTTATACTCATCAGACAGCACATGCAGCGTCTTTCCATAGCTGCTATAAAAATCCTCTGCGGATACTTTTCCTGATTTCATGGTTTTTTGAAGCTTTCCGGAAGATTCATCCGGATATGTCTTCTGGATCCATGCTGCAAAGTCCTCTGCTTCTTTTTTTACGTCTTCCGCAGACGCATCCGGATCTGCCTCAGAAGCAAATGTCTCATAGCTTGCACTGATCGCACCGGCAAGTCCGCTGCTCGATGCCTTCGTTGTATCTTTTGGCTCGCTTTTCTTACCTTTTATCGTAAAAAACACTGCCGCAGCTGCAACTGCGATCACCACCAGAGCGATCACAAGGATCATAACCTGCTTTTGCACCTGCTTTTTGCGCTCTGCTTTCTTCTGTTCCCTTACCGCTTCATCGTATCGTTCACTGCTCATTTTCTCTTTTGAACCTCCCTGTGATTTATCAAAAGATGCAGAACTCACCGTCCTGCATCTTCACTCCCCCGTTATATATCAGCCTACTTTCAGCTTAAATTTCTGAATCTCTTTCTCATCAGAAACCTTTTCAATGATTCCGCCAAGACCGCGCAGCTTTTCTTCAAATCTCTCGTATCCTCTCTGGATATAGACGATATCATCCACAATAGTGATTCCGTCTGTCGCAAGCCCTGCGATACAAAGCGCCGCACCTGCTCTTAAATCCGGCGCACTGACTCTCGCTCCGGAAAACTTCTCTACACCTTCGATGGTTGCAGAGTTGCCCTCTACTTTGATCACTGCACCCATTCTTGCCAGCTCATCCAGATACTTAAATCTGTTCTCAAAAATACTCTCTGTGATCGTACTTGTACCCTGCGCGAGCGCAAGCACTACCCCGATCTGCGGCTGCATGTCTGTCGGATATCCCGGATACGGCAATGTCTTCACCTGTGTGCTTCTCAAGCGGTTCTTCGCCACCACTCTTACCGCATCATCAAACTCTTCTACTTCACATCCGATGTCCACAAGCTTGGAGATTGTCGCATCCAGATGTTTCGGAATGACATTTAATACCGTCACATCTCCCTTTGTCGCTGCTGCAGCAAACATAAAAGTACCTGCTTCAATCTGATCCGGAATGATGGAATATTCTGTCTTATGGAGGCTCTTGACTCCACGGATCTTGATCACATCTGTTCCGGCACCGCGGATGTTTGCTCCCATGCTGTTTAAGAAGTTCGCAACATCTACGACATGAGGCTCCTTGGCAACGTTCTCCATGATCGTAAGACCGTCCGCCATGGCTGCTGCCATCATCACGTTGATCGTTGCTCCTACAGATACCACATCAAAATACAGATGTGTTCCTCTCAGATGCTCTGCTTCTGCCACGATCTTGCCGTGCTCAATATCCACATCCGCACCCAATGCGCGGAATCCCTTCAGATGCTGATCGATCGGTCTGCTTCCGATATTGCATCCGCCCGGCAGAGCCACTTCTGCTCTCTTGTACTTTCCAAGCATCGCACCCAAAAGATAGTAAGATGCTCTGATCTTCTTGATATAATCATATTCTATATTAAAGTCTGTAATTGCGCTTCCGTTAATCTTAACTGTGTGTCTGTCAACTCTCTGAACCATTGCTCCGATTCCCTGAATCGCTTCCAGCAACACATTGATATCATTTACATCCGGCAGATTGTCAATCAGAACGGTCTCGTCTGTCATGATCGCTGCCGCGAGAATAGCCAGTGCCGCATTTTTAGCTCCGCCGATTTCAACTTCCCCTACCAGCGGATTGCCGCCTTTGATAATATACTGCTCCATATTGCACCTCGATTATCGATAATTCTATCGTAGTCCCTTGTTAAATTTCATTACTCCCGCCTTATAAAAGCAAAAAGAAACGATAATTCGCCTTTTTACCCTATAATACGATTAGTTATTATACCATAAAATTTCAATTTGTAAAATCATTTTTTCTCCAGCGCCTCGATCTGCGTCAAAACTGCATCGATCGTTTCCTCAATCTGACAGCCGTCCTCGCATATCGTAAGGTCTGCATATTGTTCAAAAAGTTTTGTCCGTTCTTCATACAAATCCCGGAAAGTCTGCCCTTCTCTGAGTACGACTCCCCGCTTTTTCGGACTGCGGATCCTCTCTTTTATTGTGCGATAAGAAGCCTTCAAATATACGACTGTTCCTATTTCTTTAAAATGTTTCATCGCCTCTTCGCAGTATACAACACTTCCTCCCGGAGAGATTACGGCGCGCTCGGCATTCACCTGACAATTCACCTGATTCTCAATGGCAAGAAATCCATCTTCCCCCACATCTGCTATAATCTCTCTGAGCAGACGTCCCTCTTGCTTCTGAATCAATAAATCTGTATCGATAAATTCCATTCCCAGCCGTTTTGCGACAACCACTCCGACCGTACTCTTTCCAACTGCCGGCATTCCTATAAAAATCAGATTCTTCATACGTATTTTCACCCTTATTTTTCCATAATCATGTTAACTTTTATCCCAAAATCTTCGTGTCTACATCGTTTTTATCATAGCACAAAATCTGCAATTAGTAAATTCTGTGGCGAGACCTGCGATGATCACTTCTTCTTTTATATAGTTCATGATACAGCATAACTTCAATCAGATTCTGAAGCCAGTTCGGCATACGTCTTCTTTCCGGTTCCCGCCGATTCTGTTCCTGCACCTGCATAAATTCAGGTTCCCATTCAGATTCCGGCTCCTGCATCCGCTCTGCCTCTTCCATCTTCATGACACTGTTTTCTTCTGCCTGCGACAGAAGTCCTTCATATTCTGTTCCATAGAAAATTTTTTCATGTTTTCTTACATTTTCACAGACTCTTTTGCACATCAGATGCAGCTGCAGACGGTCAGGATATTCATCATACATCATGCTGTTGTCATATTCCATCCTGTCACATTCTTCCTCTATATACGGGAGCAGCCGTTTTGCCACATCCGGATAAAGACTCTTCATGTACTCATAATCTCTACGCTCTTTGCGCTCATCATCATACTGAAGAGGCAGAGGATACGCCATGTAATACGGTAATTTTTTATTCATAGATCCACACTTCCGTTTCAGACATTATATGACTAATATATGTGAATTTTGAGATATGGTGATTTTCCTTAAAATATGTTAGACTAATATAAAGCATATTTTTTCTAACATTCATTTTATTTCATAAAAATGACGTGAAATATCTTATTCATTTCAAAAACAGGCAAACGCCTGTCCTTTCAGAAAATTCATGCTTTTCAAATCAAGCAGGCAGGAGTTTTCGGAAGGCGAAATCTCCTGAAATTAACAAAAGAAGGAGGTTTTGTATGGAAATGCAAAAAGAAGAAGCAAAAATGCTTCAGTGGCATCCTGCATTTTTCGCAGAGATACAGATCGAACTGCAGGAAGATGCCGAACATTTGATTTTTGAGAATGAACATCAGTTGGGGACCAAACCAAAAGAAATCGATGTTCTGATCATCAAAAAGGACAAGGGTCGGGTAATCCGAAAGAATATCGGGCGGATTTTCCGACAACGTAATATCGTGGAATATAAAAGTCCCCTGGATTACCTGAGTATCGATGATTTTTATAAGGTGTATGGGTATACCTGTTTTTACAAATCCGATACCAGTCAGATGGACAGCATTCCGATAGAAGAACTTACGATTACTCTGGTAACAGGAAAGTATCCACGAAAATTGATGCACCACTTGAAAACAACACTGAGATATCAAGTAAAAAAAGCTGAAAGCGGGATTTATTATGTGACGGGAGATAAAATTCCGATTCAGATTATTGTAACAAAAGAACTGACAGAAGCTGAAAATCTGTGGCTGAAAAGTCTGACCAATGAACTGGAACAGAATGAGACCGCAGAAAAATTATTGGAAGAATATTCAAAAAATCAGGCAAATGCACTGTATCGCTCCGTCATGGAATTGATCGTGCGGGCCAACAAACAGAAGTTTGAGGAGGTAAAAGGAATGTGTGATGCACTGCGAGAATTGATGAAAGATGAGATTGATGCGGAAGTAAAAAGACAGGTACAGGAAAGAATTGATGCGGAAGTGAACAAGAAGGTACAGGAAAAAATTGATGCGGAAGTAGATGCACAGGTCAAAGAAAAAATCAATGCAGAGGTAGAATCAGCCGTAGAAATTACAAAAAAAGAAAGCACCAAAGCAACAGAAAAACGCATCAACGCTCTGATTATTGCACTGTCCAAGTCTGACCGAATGGAGGATATCATAAAGGCGGCCAAAGACCATGACTATCAGCAGAATTTATTTAAAGAATTCGGACTGTAACTAATTCTGACTATGAAACTCCCAGACATACGAGAGTCAACTATGTCTGGGAATTTTTAGCAAAATCAGATGGAGTAAAACCAGTTTCTCTCTTAAATGCTTTTGAAAAATAACTTTGACTGGCAAATCCAAGATTCTCTGCAACAACAGATACCTGCCCACCATCCTGCAATAATTTTTTTGCTACATTAATTTTTAACTTTAACAAATATTTGTGCACGCTTATCCCTGCATATTTATCAAATATTCTTTTCAAACTGGCGTCACTGATATTACAGTATTCTGCAATTTCACTTACCGTTGGCTGGCAGTCGAGATTCGTATTTAAAAAATTGATCGCATTACGAAACGTGATCGCATCCGGAACAGAAGAAACAGAGGATAATGTTCCCTGCTCCGCGAGACTCAAAAATAATTGGCAAAGGTAACTTACAATAATTTGAGAATAATATGGAAATCTGGAAAAAGGATGTAAATAATAATACTCTATTTTTTCTGTTTCTATATTAATTAAATCAACTTTATTCTGCATATATACAAGTAAAGAATCTATAATTTGTGTCTGCTCCTGAGAAAGTTTAAACACTTTATTGCGAAGCCAAAAAGTTAATGGACCACCTGCCGAAAAAGAAAAAGTAAGCACGGTAGCTCCTTTCGGATTGTTCACGATAAATTTATGAAACTCTAATGGTTTGTGAAAAATAAGTTCACCCTGCGACATATTATAGATACGTTCGTCAGCAGAAACGCAGAGCTCCCCGTCTAAAATATACAAGCATTCCCAGAAATCGTGCGTCTCACCTGGAAATTCAAAACCACACTCATAATGAATTTTAAACAAAGAATGCATACTGGTTATATGAATTTGTTCGATAATCGGAATTGCCGGAAATTCATTTTTGATCAACATACAGCTCCTCCCCCATTTATGATGTTACTGTTCACACCAATCCCCACCTATCCACGCGCAATCGTCGTGCTTGCGCACTCCAGTACCGCACTTCGTGCTAGATTGCTTATGTATGGGCGGTGACTGGTTCCACCAGATGTTAAATATAGATTCTTTTCCTTACATGCAGGCATGACGGTTCAGAACCTATATTTAACACCTGGTGTGAACAGTAACCTTATGATCTAAAATTACATATTTTTGGACTTTTATTGCATAGATTTGCTCTTTTTATATGTGTATAATAACACTAACAAAGAGTCCTGTAAATAAGAAGGAGAATGAACATGGACAAAGTTTTAAAAGTAATTTTGATCGGTGCAGGAAACAGGGGCGAAACATATACCGATATTATGGCTCAGATGAGTGACAAATTCAAAGTTATTGCAGTTGCAGAACCCATCGAGAGCCGTAGAAATAATATCCAGAAAAAACATCAGATAGCCGATAATCTGTGCTTTGAAGATTGGAAGCCATTACTTGATCTTGGAAAGATCGCGGATGTTGCTGTTATTTCAACGATGGACAAACAACATCTGGAACCGACACTGAAAGCAATTTCTTTGCAATATGACATTTTATTGGAAAAACCAGTATCCCCGGACCCGGAGGAATGCAATAAAATTGCAGATTATGCGGAACAAATGGGAAGTAAAGTCATTGTTTGTCACGTACTTCGATATACACCATTTTTTATTACAATCAAAGAACTGATCAATGACGGAAGACTGGGAGATATTATTTCTGTTAATCATGAAGAATGTGTTGGAAATGTACATCAAAGCCACAGTTTTGTCAGAGGAAATTGGGGGAACTCTAAAAGATCTTCCTGTATGCTGTTGCAAAAATCCTGCCATGATATGGATATTCTGCAATGGTTAATTGGAAAGAAGTGTAAAAAAGTACAATCTTTTGGCACCTTATCCTATTTTAAAGAGGAAAATGCTCCAAAAGATGCACCGGACTATTGTATTCAGGGATGTCCGAAAGCAGACACCTGCCCATATAATGCTGTCAGACTTTATCTGGACGATAAGGAAAATGACTGGTTTCGAACAACCTCAACCAGAGAAGCAAATCCCACTGATGAAATGGTGGAAACAGCACTTCGTACAACACAATATGGAAAGTGTGTATTCAAATGTGATAACGATGTTGTAGACCATCAGACTGTCAATATGATTTTTGAAGATGATATCACTGTTACCTTTACTATGAATGCCTTCAACAAAGGCGGCAGATTTATACATATTATGGGAACAAAAGGGGAATTGCACGCAGCAATGGACGGGCTCGGAACTCCTATTACAATATATGAATTCGAAACAAAGCAGACTACAGAAATTCCGATTGTTGCCAAAGATGGCATTACGAATGGGCATGGCGGCGGCGATGATGGCATTGTGTACTCTCTTTATGAGTATCTGACTGGGGAATATCAAGGCTTCTCTGTTTCTGACATCCGAACATCCGTAAATAATCACCTGATCGTGTTTGCAGCCGAGGAATCAAGAGCAAACGGGACCGTTGTAGATTTCGACACTTTTGTAGAGAATCTGCGTTAATTTTCACAAATCTATCAAATCAATGATAATTATATGGAGGAATATATTATGAAAAAACCAGTATTAGTCATTATGGCCGCAGGAATGGGAAGCCGTTATGGAGGATTAAAACAAATTGACCCAATCGATGATCAGGGACATATCATCATGGATTTTTCCATTTTTGATGCCAAAAGAGCAGGATTTGAAAAAGTCGTTTTTATTATCAAAAAAGAAAATGAGAAAGATTTTAAAGAAGTAATCGGAAATCGTATGGCAGACGTCATGGACGTAGAATACGTATTCCAGGACTTGACGAATCTTCCGGAAGGGTTTGAAGTTCCAGACGGAAGAATAAAACCATGGGGAACCGCACATGCCGTTCTCAGCTGTATTGATGTTGTAGATGGTCCTTTTGCTGTGATCAATGCGGATGATTACTATGGAAGAGATGCATTCCAGAAAATTTATCATTTCCTGTCAACACAGAAAGATGATGATAAATACCGTTTTACAATGGTAGGATATCATTTAAAAAATACATTGACAGAAAACGGTCATGTCGCACGGGGCGTTTGTACTGTGGATGAAAATGGATATTTAGTAGAAGTTACCGAACGCACTCATATTGAAAAAAAGGGAGAGCGGGCCGCTTTTACAGAGGATGATGGAGCCTCCTGGACAGAGCTTCCAATGGATGCTGTCGTTTCTATGAATATGTGGGGATTCTCAGAAGGATTTCTTCAGGAAATCAAAGCAGGATTTGCTGCATTTCTGAAAGAAGGTTTAGAACATAATCCATTAAAATGTGAATATTTCCTCCCAACCGTAGTAAGTAATTTATTAAAAGAAAATCGGGCAACCGTGTCTGTGCTTACCTCAAAAGATAAATGGTACGGTGTGACATACAAGGATGATAAACAGGTTGTCGTAAATGCAATTCAGACTATGAAAGACGACGGTATCTATCCGGAAAAAGTCTGGTGCGGGGAAACGGAAGCATTGCTCAATTTCCAGTTAAACGCAATGGTAATGAAGGCAGTACGTTACGGAAGCGGACATATCAACGATACCTTTTTGGTCACATTAAAAAGAGAAGAGGGAACCGAAGGCCGTGTAATCTTACAGCGCATGAATAAAAATATTTTTAAAAACCCGGAAGAGTTAATGGAAAATATTTTAGGAGTGACATCATTTCTCCGTAAAAAAATCATTGAAAACGGAGGTGATCCTGAACGAGAAACATTAAACGTGATTCCGACCAAAGACGGAAACTCATATTTTGTGGATTCCGAGGGTGAATACTGGAGATGTTATAATTTTATTGAAGGTGCTACAAGTTACGACCAGGTAGAAAGTGAGGAAGACTTTTATCAAAGCGCAGTCTCTTTTGGTAATTTCCAAAGATTACTGGCCGATTATCCGGCAGAAACCCTTCATGAAACGATCAAAGGATTCCATGATACAAAAGCCCGCTTTGAAACATTTAAAAAAGCTGTAAACGAAGATATTTGCGGACGTGCACATTCTGTTCAGGATGAAATTCAGTTTGTTCTTGCTCATGAAGATCTCGCAAATGCATTTGGAGATATGCTTGAAAACAAAGAATTGCCACTTCGTGTAACGCATAATGATACAAAATTAAATAACATTATGATCGATAACGAAACCCACAAAGGAATCTGTGTGATTGACCTGGATACCGTTATGCCGGGACTTGCCATGAATGATTTTGGAGATTCTATCCGTTTCGGTGCAAGTACAGGCGCAGAAGATGAAACTGACCTCGATAAAATCCAGTGTGATATGAACTTATTTGATATTTACGCAAAAGGATTTATTGAAGGCTGTGCCGGAAAATTAACAACAAAAGAAATTGAATTGCTGCCTCTTGGAGCCAAAGTAATGACCTTTGAGTGTGGCATGAGATTTTTAACAGATTATCTGCAGGGAGATACCTATTTTAAGATTCATCGGGAAAACCATAACTTAGACAGATGCCGCACACAGTTTAAGCTGGTATCTGACATGGAAGCAAAATGGGATACCATGAATGCCATCATTCAAAAATATAAAAAAACGCACTAATACAAAAAGGGGGGCTGGTCACCTGAACCGCCCCTCTTGCTTTCTTACGGATTCTATTCCTGCATCTTCTCTTTATAATGATGCGCATCCTCCAGCATCATATCTTTCACCTTCATCAGACGGATTTGAGTGCTTCGTTCATTCTCATCTAACTTCATGGTAATATATTTGATGTTCTCTTCTGCCTCCGGAATAATCACATGTTCCAGCGCGTTGACACGTCGCCTTGTCTTTTCAATCTCTGCTGCCATCAACTGACATGCCTTCTCACATTCTGCCAGACGGATCATGTCCGGCAGGATATCTGCCAGAGACTTTACTGCTCCATCCAGATCACTGGATGTAAATGCAAATCCATATGAATAAATGTCATTTTCATCCGCAGTTCTCGTTTGATATGCAAATGTCGGAATGTTGACACTCATGATATTCTTTTCCCCAGGTGTCAGTGTGATCCCCTGCTTTGGTGCCATCAATGCAGTATTCAGTGCCGCCTCAGACATCCCCGCTTTGGCAATGACAAAATTTTTATTTGCTGCGAGAATCCCGGCTTCCACTTTTTTACGCACTTCCATGTTTTCCCGCACCAGATCCAGATACTGACGCATCAGCTCATCCCGCTTGTCTTTTAAAAGCTTATGTCCGCGGATTGCCGTGATCCGCTTTTTTTTCAGACGGGTCAATTCCATACGGGTAGGATTTACCTGTTTTGATGCCATCGTTTCTCACCTCTCTTTCCGGGCATAACATTTATGCCTGATAATACTGATCCAAAAACTTGTCGTCGATACGCTTCAACTCGGTTCTTGGCAGCATGGAAAGGAGTTTCCATCCGATATTCAACGTCTCTTCAATGCTTCGATCCGTATTGTATCCCTGAGAAACATATTCTTTTTCAAATGCATCTGCAAATTTTGCATACATCAGGTCAATCTCAGTCAGCGCCGCCTCTCCCAGAATCACCATCAGCTCTTTTGCATCTTTTCCTCGTGCATAAGCTGCAAACAACTGATTCATGGTATTGGAATGATCAGCTCTGGTCTTGCCCTCTCCGATTCCTTTGTCTTTCAGACGGGAAAGGGACGGCAGTACGTCGATCGGAGGTGTGACACCTTTTCGATACAATTCTCTGCTCAAAATAATCTGTCCTTCTGTAATATATCCGGTCAGGTCAGGGATTGGATGGGTCTTGTCATCCTCCGGCATGGTCAGGATCGGGATCATCGTGATACTTCCCTTTTTGCCGTTCTGACGCCCCGCACGCTCATACATCGTGGCAAGGTCTGTGTACATATATCCCGGATATCCGCGTCGTCCCGGCACTTCTTTTCGTGCCGCAGACACTTCACGCAGCGCATCCGCATAGTTGGTGATATCTGTCAGGATGACCAGAACATGCATATCTTTTTCAAATGCCAGATATTCCGCAGCCGTCAGCGCCATTTTCGGCGTTGCGATTCGCTCAATGGCCGGGTCATTTGCCAGGTTTACAAACAAAACCGTTCTGTCAATGGCTCCGGTCTCCTTAAAGCTCTCCACAAAGAAGTTGGACTCTTCGAAAGTAATTCCCATCGCAGCAAATACAACCGCAAATTTTTCATCCGTTCCCAGTACTTTTGCCTGTCTTGCAATCTGGGCAGCCAGTTTTGCATGGGGCAGTCCGGATGCTGAGAAGATCGGCAGTTTCTGTCCACGTACCAGTGTATTTAATCCATCAATCGCAGAGACTCCGGTCTGGATAAATTCCTCCGGATAGCTTCTCGCAGCTGGATTCATCGGAAGTCCGTTGATATCCATCCGTGCCTGCGGCAGAATCTGTGGTCCATTGTCGATGGGGCGGCCCAGTCCGTCAAATACACGGCCCAACATATCCTCAGATACACCAAGCTCCATGCTTCGTCCTAAGAATCTGACCTTACTGTTGGACAGGTTGATTCCTGTGGAGCTTTCAAACAACTGCACCAATGCATCGTTTCCATTGATCTCCAGCACTTTACAGCGCCTTGTCTCCCCACTTGCAAGCTCAATTTCTCCCAGTTCATCATAAGTTACATTTTCTACACCGCGCACCAGCATCAAAGGTCCGGCTACTTCCTGTATGGTTCTGTACTCTTTTGGCATTTAGAAGCCCTCCTTCCCCTGTGCAGCGGAAATTTCCGCATCCAGTTCCTGATTTACTTTCTCATATTCTGTATCCAGATCGTCCTCGTGCACATATTTAAAACGTCCAATCTGCTCTCTGACCGGCATATTGATCAGATCCTGCAGAGATGCACCGCCTGAAAGTGCCTCCACTGCCTTCTCATAAAATGCCATGACCAGCTTCATCATCATATGCTGTTTTTTCAGCGAAGTATACGTATCGATCTCATGGAAAGAGTTCTGATGCAGGAAATCTTCACGGATGGATCTGGCCGCTTCCATTTTCAGCCGGTCACCCGGTGAAAGAGCATCCATACCTACCATTTTTACGATCTCCTCCAGCTCTGCCTCTTCCTGCAGAAGTGTCATCATCTTCTGACGGCCTTCCATCCAGTCAGATGCCACATTGGCATTGAACCATGTCTCCATATCATCCAGATACAAAGAATAGCTGTTCAGCCAGTTAATTGCCGGGAAATGCCGTTTGTAAGCCAGTGCGGAATCCAGTCCCCAGAATACTTTCACGATACGAAGCGTTGCCTGAGAAACCGGCTCGGAAATATCTCCACCCGGAGGGGATACCGCACCGATTACAGAAAGCGCACCTTCTCTTCCATCTTTTCCAAGGGAGATCACATGCCCGGCTCTCTCATAAAATTGTGCCAGACGGCTTCCCAAATATGCCGGATATCCTTCTTCACCCGGCATCTCCTCCAGACGTCCGGACATCTCACGGAGCGCCTCTGCCCACCGGGACGTAGAATCTGCCATCAATGCTACGGAATATCCCATATCTCGGAAATATTCTGCAATTGTGATACCTGTATAAATAGACGCTTCACGGGCTGCCACCGGCATATCGGATGTATTTGCGATCAAAACTGTTCTCTGCATCAGAGACTGTCCGGTCTTGGGATCCTTCAGTTCCGGAAATTCATTTAAAACATCTGTCATCTCATTTCCACGCTCTCCGCATCCGATATACACCACAATATCTGCCTCTGCCCATTTTGCAAGCTGATGCTGGATCACTGTCTTTCCACTTCCAAACGGGCCCGGTACTGCTGCCACACCGCCCTTCGCGATCGGGAAGAAGGTATCAATGACACGCTGCCCGGTTACAAGCGGCATCTTCGGCGGAAGCTTTCTCTGATACGGACGCCCTTTGCGGACCGGCCATTTCTGCATCAGGGTAAGCTCTCTGTCCCCCGTATCAGTGGCAACAACGGCAACCACTTCCTCAACCGTAAATTCTCCTGCTTTGATCTCTTTGACCGTCCCTTTTACTCCATAAGGAACCATGATCTTCTGCTGTACCACAGGCGTCTCCTGGACCGTACCGATCACATCTCCTTCTTCGACTTCATCTCCGACTTTAACAGTCGGAACAAACTCCCATTTCAGATTTCGTTTCAGAGACGGAACTTCCACACCCCGCTTCAGACTGTTGCCCGAGATTTTCATGATATCATCCAGCGGTCTCTGGATTCCATCGTAAATGCTGGTAATCAGCCCCGGTCCGAGTTCTACGGACATTGGCACTTCCATGGATTCCACCGGCTCTCCCGGTCCGAGTCCGGATGTCTCCTCATATACCTGAATAGACGCCTCATCTCCGTGCATCTCTATAATTTCACCGATCAGTCTCTGCTTACTTACACGCACGACATCAAACATATTCGCATCGCGCATTCCAGAGGCAATGACCAGCGGTCCTGCTACTTTTTTAATTACGCCTTTACTCATTGCCGAATCTACCTCCCATTATTCCTGTGAGAACAGGATATCCGAACCGACTGCCTGCTCCACGGTTTTTTTCACGCCTTCTACACCTGCTCCTGTATTGCCGGATACACCCGGTATCTGAATGATGGCAGGCATGACCTGTTCTTTATATCGCTCGATCTCTTCCGGCAGTTCTGCCGCCAGAGCCTCTGTAATGTAGATAATCCCGCACTCCAGGGCCAGCTGGCGCAGTTTTTCTTTCCCTTCTTCGGCATCTCTGACAGGGCAGATCGAAAGACCCAGTGTCTGGAAGCCGTAAATGCTGTCATAATCTCCGATTACTGCTATCTTATCCATACATCTCCCTGATCCTTTCCCGAATTGCCTCCTCCGGAAATTGATTCTGTTTTCCGGTCAGAATGATTCGAACGGTCTTGATCTCATTTTCCCGCGCCACAATATATGCCACCAGCGGTCCCACAGAAAATGCCTGATATTTCTGCGGTCTCATGGTTTCGATCATCCGGTTGTCACACCACCGCTCAAATGCGGACGGTGACTCTGCCAATGCTTCTGCCCCACCTGCATAGGCAGTTGTGAGCAGATAATCCCGGATCGCATCCATGCCGTTTGCAGCTGCTTTTGCCAAAAGCTCCACCTGAACTGTATCGCAGGGTGCCAGAGCACGCTTTAAAAACTCCTGGCTTTTTCCTGTTTTCTGAGAACGGACTGCAATCTTGATATCTGCGATTGCTACCGCAGACTCTGCATAATCACGGATGATCGCATCCTCTGCGTTTCTTCCGGCCTCAGAAATCGCTTTCAACGCTGCCCGATCCACGATCACATCACACAACTGTCCGTCACCGGTATGAAGCAACACGTCATACGCTTCCTGAGCTGCCTCTGACATTGCCGGCGGAAGACGCCAGAATTCTTTATTCTTTACAATCTCCAGCATCTGCGCCCCGGGAATGGAACAATCATTGTAAAAAACATTCCGATCCTCTGTCCCTGTACATACTACTTTGATTGCTGCTTTTACATTGTGAAACACTTTTGTGTAGGACATCACATCAAAAACAGACAAATCCGGAGCGATATCCGAGATCACTTCCCAGATTTTCTCCTCTTCCCGCTGCAGCATCTTCACCGGATCGTGTGCATCCGCCGGATCTCCCCATCCCTTCTCGCTCAAAAGCTGAAGGCACTGTGTTTCGTTCTGACACGCCATCAGCTGTTCAATGACACTTTGTGTCAACAGAGAACCCTCCAGTGCCCGTATGCGCGCAACCGCGTAGGTATATTCCAATTCATTCAAGACGAATCCCTCCTTCTTGCTTTCTTTTGCTGCCTGCAAAAAACGGCTGCGCTCTATACAAATAATATTTTCTGTACAACATCCGACAATTCATCCTGCTTTGTGTGGAACATTGCCTTGATTGTACAATTCTCTTCAATCCCGCCATAAACCAGCACGAACCCGCCGTCCATATCTCTTGGCTCTTTCGAAACCACAAGATGACCGCCTTTTTCCTGTGCAGTCTGTTCGATCACGTCCTCAAATTTCTGCGGCATACGCGCAAGATCCGCAGCAGAAAAATAGATTGTTCCCTCCTGCGGAAGTGCATATGTTTCCAGCAGCTTCTGAAGCATCTCAAAGTATGATTCCGGTTCCAAATGCAGTACCTGCTGATATGCCTTGTTAAGAACCTCCTGTATCACTTCCTGTTTTGCCTGCAGAAGAGCCTGCTTTCTCTGCATTTCACTGGAAGATGCAATGCGCTGTGCATAGTCTTTTGTCTCGTCTTCCGACTTTTTAGCCATGACTGCGCTCTGTTCCTCCATCTGCTCTCTTGCTTCTCTTAAAATCTCTTCCGCCTTTGTCCTGGCTTTCGAGATCTGTTCTTCCGCTGAGTGATTCGCTTCGTCCAGAATCTGACGTTTCATATTCTCTAATCCACTCATCCTTCATGCTCTCCTTTTTCGTTCACTTTGGCTCACTCATTTACACCTGAATTCCGCTGACAGCCAGGAAAGAGATCAGAAGTGCAAGGATTGCATAAGTCTCTACCATCGCCGGAAACAGCATTGCTTTACCAAACTGCTCCGGTCTTTTTGCAATGATCCCGATCGATGCTGCGGCTGTCTTTCCCTGCGATCTTCCGGAAATCAGACCTACAATTCCGATCGGAAGGCAGGCTGCCAAAATCAGAAGTCCGGTTGTCACATCCACCTCTGCAAGTCCTCCGCCAAGAATTCCGATTTTAGACAATGTGATAAATCCAATCAGAAGACCATAGAGTCCCTGTGTACCAGGAAGAAGCTGTAAGATCAATACTTTCGCGAATTTACCTGGATCCTCCGTTACAACACCTGCTGCTGCCTGACCTGCGATTCCAACTCCGATCGCAGAGCCTGCACCTGCGAGAAGTACTGCGATTGCCGCACCACAAAGTGCATACACGATTCCTAAATTTTCCATAATGCTCATAACTAAGATTCCTCCTTAACATCTACATATTTTGTATCCGGGGTGAACGGATGAAATGCTCTTCCGCCTCCCTCGTAAAATTTTCCGAAAAACTCCACAAACTGCAGACGATTCGTGTGTACATATGCTCCCAGCAGATTGATTGCCAGATTCAGCGTATGCCCGATTACAAAAATAACGAGAAACAAAATCACGCCTGCAATATTGTTTGGCAGCATGCTGCCCATCTGATTGATCACCGATGCGATTACTCCTGTTGCCAGTCCCAGCGCCAGCAGACGGGAATAGGACAGCACATCACTGAGCCATCCGGTAATGTTGTACAGATCATAAGCACCAAGCGCAAGACGCAGCGCCGGATTTTTCTTGTCCCTGCCGGACATCAGCAAAATTCCCACCGCACCCGCGATCGCCAGTCCCTTTGCCACCAGGTTCACTGCATCCGGAAATACAATCTGTATCTGCGAGATCGATGAAAAAATCTCACTCGGAAGCAGCATCAGGATCAGCCCGATCAAAAGCATAAACCAAAGTACCACATCACAGAAGAAATCCAGGATCTTCTTCTCTTTCAGGCACATATATCCTTTGATGCCAAGTCCCACAAACAAATGGATCATACCAAACAGCATCGAATACATCAAAAGCTTCATCGGGTCATTCAATGGAATGAACCAAAGAGCCGGCACCGTTATCGTTGTTCCAAAAAACTTCTGGGATACAATATCTACAATATTCCCAAAATATCCGCCAAACAGAATTCCCCAGATCAGTGTGGAAATTCCGCAGTACATAAACATCTTGATCGATTGATACATTCCCCGGCTCATCCGCGGGAATTTTTTTAATAATACGAAACACGCCGCTGCAATGATGGCGCCATACGCCGCATCAGAAAGCATCATTCCGAAGAAAAATACATAAAAGAATGACATAATCGTCGTCGGGTCAAATTCTCCTCTCTTCGGAAGTCCATAGGACTCCACAATTCCTTCCATACTTGCGGAAAATGAATTGTTGCTTAAAAGCGTTGGCGATTCTTCATCCTCTTTGATTTCTTCAATATCAATGACGCACGTAAACGCCTTCGTCAGACTCTCTTCAATGCGTCCTGTATCTTTTGCCGGAGCATATCCTGTAATGAAAAATGCCCGTTCTGACTGCGGCAGCTTTCCGAGCACTTCGTATTTTTCTGCCCGCACCCTGTAATCATCTGCAAGAATCCGGATATTTTTACGCTCACCGGCAAATGACCGTACCTCTTTTTCAATTTCCAGAATGCGCTCTTTGCACTCCCGACATGTTTGTTCCAGCTCCGCCTTCGCTGCCGCAGGCTCTTTGTCCCATATCTGGGACGGTCTTGCAAATCCACGGCTTCTCAATACTTCTTCCAGCTTTTCTGCATCCTGTGTAAGACAAACAACCGCCAGATACACGGTATCCTTATCCGAATGGATAACCGACACATCCACACCATCTACTTCCGGTGCATCCTGTGCGAGCATCTGATAGATCTCTTCCAGCGTGGCAAGCGGCATGGTTCCGATCAGCATCACTGTATGTGCCGTACCGCCATAATTCATCGGTACATGAAGATCCATCCACGGAGTCAGACTTTCCATACTGTTCTCCAGCTTTAGGATACCGGCTTTTTGTTCTGCCTTTTCTTTATCCAGCGCAAGGATCCTCTTGACTGTACATAAAAGTTGTTCCTTCTGATCCACCACTTTTTGATAATCATCTGCTTCGATCAGCGCTTTCCCTTCCAGTGCAGAAAACATCGACTTCTTCTCCGGCGCATACCGATCCAGAATTTCCAGTGCCTGATCTGAAAGTGAAGCGCTCTTTTCTAATTCCATTCGCTCCTGTCTCGTATCCATCGTTGTAAAATCAGGATTCTCCTCCAGAATCTGGCTGATCTCCATCACCTTCATCCTCTGAAGCTTTTCCAGAACTGCTTTTCGATCTTTTTTCAGGGCACAGATACTGATTTTTTGCATCTGCAGTACCGCCATAGTGCACTCCCTCCTTTTTTAATTTCTTTTCACAACACTAACTGAGAAATCACTGCACTCACTGCCTCCGCTTCTTTCTGGACAGCAAACTCCTTTAACACCTTGATTTCTTTCTCTGTCTGCACACGGGCCTCTTCCTGAAATACCCTGGCTTTTTCTCTGGCATCCTGCATCGCATCCTGTGCAGAAATCCGGTGTGTTTCTTCCTGGGATTTGATCATACGTTCTGCCTCTTGTCTGGCATCTTCCAGAATCTTCTGGCTTTTTTCCCCAGCTTCTTTTACAATCACATCTGCCGCTGCTTCGGTTTCACGGATTGCTTTGATTGTTTCTTCCACCATCGATTCTTCACCACCTTCCTTTACTTCCCCATTACAATGCAACTATTCTATGCATTGCGCATGAACTTAATGTCATTATACCGCAAAATGTAATAATGTCAAAATATAAATCCATATCATTCTATTTTTCTGTTAATTTCGAAATCTTCATAAAATATGCTGTTTTCTTCTCGTGCTGCAAACTGCACACATCTACATTAGTATTCACAAAAAACAGGACAGGCATTCTCCAAATAAAAAGAATGTCTGTCCTGTTTTTTATCTGTCCATTTCCAGTTCCGGTCCTACATGCTTGTGATTTCGAATGATTGCATCCATCTCTCTTTTACTGCAGGATGGAAGATCTCCTTTGATCGTATTCTTCACTGCTCCTGCCGCATTCCCATACTCCAATGCTTTCTGACAGTCAAAATCATACGCAAGAAGTCCGTATAACGCCCCCGATACATACGCATCTCCGCTTCCAATCCGGTCTACGACTTCAATGTTGCGATATGGCTCCTCTTCGTAATAGCAATCCTCTTTCGCACTGTAGATTACTGAACCGAACGTATGCTTTTTCGGACTGTGTACGATTCTCTGTGTAGAAGCCACCACAGAGATCGGATATTCCTGTGTGAAGCTCTTCATGATACGCTTCGCATCGCCTTCTTTTAAGAATGTCAGCCTTGCGGTCTCTTCTGAGCAGAAAAAGATATCCACATACGGAAGAATCTCTTCAATACATGCTTTCGCCTCCGGTCCTGTCCAGAGATTTCCACGGAAATTCACATCAAACGAAATCAGTGTACCGTTTTCCTTAAATCGTTTGATCATCTCGATGGCAGTACGGCGGATATTTTCACTCAATGCCAGTGTGATCCCGCTTGTGTGGAAACATCTGGTGCTCTGGAACATCTCCTTTGGCAGTTCTTCCAGACTGATCTTGTCAAAAGAAGTGTGTCTTCTGTCATACACCACTCCCGGCTTTCTCGGATAAGCACCATTCTCATAGTAGTAAATCCCGAGACGGGCATCCTGACTGTCATCATATACCAGAAAATCATCGCTTACTCCGCAGAAACGTACCTTATCTTTTGCATAGATTCCGAGTGCATTGTCCGGCAGCTTGGAGACAACGCCTGTGCGAAGCCCCAGAATCGAAACTCCCGACACGACATTGAGCTCTGCACCGCCAACCTGCTTCTGGAATGTCTCCCCACTGACGATCCTTTCATTATCCGGCGGGGATAATCTCAACAAAATCTCACCTAATGATAATAAATCAAATCTGTTGTTTCCCATCTTGATTCCTCCTGACATTCTTTCCTATCGATTTTAGTTTCATATTATGAAACTAGTTTTTATATTGTGGAACTATTTATTTGAATTATACTACAACAAGCAAGAGATGTCCAGATTTACATTGAAAAAAATGATCTTACTGCATCATTGCATATAAGACCATTTTTCCTGATTTTCTCTATTTCATTCTATTGCTGTTCCCAGCTCAGCTCATGCAGATGTCCTTCCAGGTTCATATGCGCAAAATTCTGCTGGCGAAGTGCTTCATACAAAATAATGGCAACTGAATTTCCAAGATTTAAAGACCGGATGTCTCCCACCATGGGAATCCGCACGCAGTCCTCTTTATGGTTCACAAGAATCTCTTCCGGAATGCCGGCGCTCTCTTTTCCAAACATGATATAGCAGTCCGACTCATACTGTACTTCCGTATAGACTTTCGGAGCCTTTGTTGTCGCCATGTAGATTTTTGCTCCCGGATTCTTCTCCAGAAAATCCTCAAAATTGATATATGTTCTTACATCCAGATCTGCCCAGTAATCCATCCCCGCACGCTTTAATGCTTTCTCATTGAGACGAAATCCCAGCGGCTCGATCAGATGCAGTCTGGTATTCGTAGCAACACAGGTTCTTCCGATATTTCCTGTATTTGCCGGGATCTCCGGCTCATGTAACACGATATTTAACATGATGCTTTATCCTCATTTCTCAGTTTTTCAATAAAGCGCTCCAGTCTTCCCAGCGCCACCTTCAGATCTTCCAGAGAATATGCATAGGAAATACGCAAGAATCCCTCTCCACACTCTCCAAATGCAGTTCCCGGCACCACCGCAACTTTTTCTTCCATCAAAAAGCGGGTTGCAAATTCTTCCGAAGTCATGCCGAATTCACTGATATTCGGGAACACGTAAAAAGCTCCGAACGGCTCAAAACACTCCAGTCCCATTCTTTTGAATTCATGCATCAGGAAACGCCTTCTCTGATTGTAGGATTTTCTCATTTCCTCTACTTCATCTCCGCAGTGGCGCAGTCCCTCGATCGCTGCATACTGACTGTTTGTCGGCGCACACATAATGGCATACTGATGCAGCTTTACCATCTGCTCAATGATCAGCTTTGGTCCGCAGCAATATCCCAGACGCCATCCTGTCATGGCAAAGCCTTTGGAAAATCCGTTGATCACGATCGTTCTCTCCCTCATCCCTGGCAGAGCTGCAATTGAAACGTGATCTCCCTGATAACTTAATTCCGAATAGATCTCATCGGAGAGCACGTACAGGTCATGCTCTTTGATAAACTCTGCCACCGGCTCCAGATCTGCTTTTGTCATGATCGATCCGGTTGGATTGTTCGGAAACGGCATCACCAGGACTTTTGTCTTCGGCGTCACTGCTTTTTTCAGATCCTCCACTGTCAGCTTAAATTCATTTTCGTACTGAAGCGGAATGATCACCGGCACACCATCCGCCATAATCGTACATGGAAGATACGATACATAACTCGGCTGCGGAATCAGAACCTCATCTCCCGGATCCAGCATACAGCGAAGTGCCACATCAATGGCCTCACTTCCGCCGACTGTCACCATGGTCTCTTGCATCGGATCATAAGATACTCCGATTTTCCGCTCCAGATAGCTGCAGATCTCTTCTCTTAGTTCTTTAAGTCCTGCATTGGATGTATAAAATGTACGTCCCTTTTCCAGAGAGAAAATGCCTTCCTCACGAATTCTCCACGGCGTATCAAAATCCGGTTCTCCAACACCCAGAGAAATCGCATCCTTCATCTCATTTGCCACGTCAAAAAATTTACGGATGCCGGACGGCTGGATCTCTACGATCTTTTTTGATAATGGATTTCTCATTACGGTGTCACCAGCATCCTTTCTGACTCACTTTTTGAAGAAAGGATCGTTCCGTGGTCTTTATATTTCTTCAAAATAAAATGAGTCGCTGTACTGATCACTGAATCCAGAGTAGAAAGTTTTTCTGAAACAAACTGCGACACTTCTTTTAAAGTCTTTCCTTCCAGAGAAACCAGAAGATCATAGCCGCCGGAGATCAGATACACTGCATGTACCTCCGGATAGTTGCAGATGCGCTCTGCAATCTTGTCAAATCCCTGACTTCTCTGCGGTGTCATACGCACTTCGATCAATGCTGTCACAAGCTCCACACCTGCTTTGTCCCAGTCGATCAGCGTGTGATATCCACAGATTACTTTGTCTTTCTCCATCTCTGCAATCTCATTGGCAACTGTCACCTCATCTGTTCCAAGCAGTACTGCCAGTTCTCCAAGATTGGCTCTGCTGTTTTTCTCTATATAGTATAAAATTTCTTTTCGAATCAATTCTCGCTTTTCCATCGTTTTTATTCTCCTTATTCTGATCTTACCTCTTTTTGTGCCTGCTCTTCCCACCAGCGCATCAATTCATCCGGAGCAGGTCTGTCCAGATAACGCACTTCGTCTCCGCTTGTGATTACTTTTGCATGATCTGCCGTTGTAACCCCAAGCACACTGGCTCGTGCCCCACTCTCTTCCAGACACCGCACAAGAGCATTGCCGTCTCTGGTAACCATCAGAACCGTTCCTGCGGAAGTCATCTGATACGGATTCAGGTGATAATATTCACAGACTTCCACACATTCCTGCCGAATTGAAATCCGGGACATTTCAATCTGCATTCCCACATTTGCCGCCTCTGTCAGTTCCCAGAGAGACGCCAGGATTCCACCGCTTCCAATCTGCTGCATTGCAGTCACCAGTGGTTCCCCTTTTGGTGTATTTTCCTGCTTCACACTGCGAAGCGCATGGAAAACCTCCAGTTCTGATTCTATCCCCTGGATCTGACGCATAAATGCCGGAACAAACCGCTTTGAAAGCTCTTCTCTCTTCTCATCGAAAATACGCAGTACGCCTTCTGCTGCGATCGAACCACAAAGTACGATTTCCTGATTCGGCTCCGCCTGAGCAAGCGTACGCAGCTGTCCTTTTTCCACACTTCCTGCCGCAGTCACCGATACCACGGACTGGCTCACTGCAGGACTGGTCTCTGCCTTTGCACAGGTTATTGCAATCCCCCAGGATGCACACCGCTCTTCCATACAGCGGAACATCTCTTTTAACCGCGACTCATAAGCATATGTTGGCAGAATCACCTGTACCGAAACACCAATTGCCGAAGCCCCCCTTGTCTCCAGATCCAACACGGCACGCATGATCGCATATACCCCGATATTTTTGGAATTTCCAGAAACTACAGCCGAAGCAAAGACCACATCTTCTGTGTCCCTGATCTGTACCGCAGTACACATCTCTTCCACCGAAAGGTCTGTCAGAATCTCTTTTCTTTTTGTATGCAGTTGTTTCAGTACAGAACGTTTTAAAACTGTCTGTGATACATTTCCAACTTTCATCGTTTCCGTCTCCCTTAACCCTCTATGTTCCTGTTCGCAACAGCCACTTTTCTATACCAGATATGGCAGGATCATCGTCGCGATCATCGCAACGACCAGTACCAGCGCTCCGATCGCAATCACTCTTTTGACTCTTTTATCATTAAAATCCACTGTTTTCACCTCTTTAAATTCTCATACCCAATGGGTATTTTAGGTTACATTTTAAACTCTTTGCAGTATTTTTGCAAGAAGCACTGCTCACATTTTGGACTTCTTGCCGTACAAATCGACCGTCCGAAAGTAATGATCTGAATATTATATAAGATCCAGTGATCTTTTGGCAGTTCTTTCATCAGATCCGTTTCAATCTTTTCCGGATCTTCGTTTTTTGTCAGGCCAAGGCGTCTGGATATCCGTTTTACATGTGTATCTACCACCACACTCGGATCATGATAGATGTTTCCCCGGATCACATTGGCAGTCTTTCTCCCAACACCCGCAAGAGAGGTCAGATCTTCCAGACTCCTCGGCACCTCGCCTCCAAATTTATACAGCAGATCTCTGGTACAGGCAATGATATTTTTCGCCTTATTGTGGTAGAATCCAGTCGGCTTGATATCCTGTTCCAGCTCTTTTAAATCCGCATTGGCAAACTTCTCCAGTGTATCATATTTCTGAAACAGATCTGCCGTCACAATATTTACTCTTGCATCCGTACACTGTGCACTCAGCATGGTTGCGATCAGAAGCTGCCACGGTGTCTCATAATTCAGATAACAGACGTACTCCCGCCCATACTGCTCATCCAGAATCGCTAAAATTTCTTTTGTCCGTTTTTTCATACATGATCAGACGAAGTCTGCCCGCCGCAGGCATGTGTTGGATGCCCGGATGGGTATGCCTCGTCTCCTCCTTCTACCCAAAATACGCTTGCCTGATTCGTCAGAACATTCCGGTTCCGGTAATCAAACACGTAGAGATTTCCATTGATCTGCTCCAGATGCGTCATTTTCCGAAGCTGTCTCTTATCATATCCTTCATAGCCCTTCAAATACCGGCGCTCTTCTGCCTCTTTTTCATAAAATGCAGAAGCTTTTTGCTTATCAACATTGACTTCACCTGCAAACTCCGGTCTTTTTTTCACATTTTCCCGTAAATAGAGATCCAGTATCAACATCTGCCGATAGTTTTCCACATTCTTTTCTACACATGCTTTGATAAATGCAAATAATACTTCATATCTTGTAATTCGGGAGTGATTTATCATATGCAGTCCGTTTTCTTCATAATAACGGCTCAGACTTTCATACAAAGCAAACGTATCTGTAAACTCTTCCTCTAATAATCGCAGTGTATTGACAAACTGTCCGCTGTTGTAATAGACCTCCACCATCTCTTCCACACCTTTGAGACGGATCACGTCATCATAGGAGAGCCACTTTGTAGAAAGCACTTCAAACGGCGGCCGATCCTGATATAAAAGCTGATAATCTTCCGTCTTTTCATGCATATAGGAACCTTTTAACACCTTCAGGAATCCAAGCTGGAGCTGCTCCGGATGCAATGCATAGACATCACGGAAGGACTGTGCAAAACGCTCATAATCTTCATACGGCAACCCGGCGATCAGGTCGAGATGCTGATGTACGTTTCCTTTTTCCTGCACTCTTTTTACAATCCTCTTTACTTCTTCAAAGTTCATCTTTCTGCGGATTTCCGTGATCGTCTCCGGATTGGTGGACTGGATTCCAATCTCCAGCTGGATCAGCCCCGGACGCATGGACGCGATCAGCTCCATCTCCTCTTCATTTAACAGATCTGCTGCCACCTCAAAATGGAAATTCGTCTTTCCTCTGTCATGCTCTTTTAAGTATGTCCAGATTGCCATGGAATGACTATGCTTACAATTGAAGGTGCGGTCTACAAACTTCACTTGCGGCACTTTGTGATCAATGAAAAACTGAAGCTCCTTTTTGACCAGTTCCAGATTCCGAAAACGGAGACATTTATCAATCGAGGAGAGACAATAGCTGCAGGAAAACGGACATCCGCGACTGGATTCATAATAAATGATCTTATTCTGAAAATCCTCAATGTGATCATACACAAACGGCACTTTACTCAGATCCATGACCGGGCGCGGCGGGTTCTGCCGGCAGGTTCCATTCTCCCGGTATACGATACCCTTGATCGTATCCAGACTTTCCCTCTCCTGATTCCAATATTCCATCAGTTCCAGAAAGGTCTCTTCTCCTTCCCCGCACATGACACCTGTCACCTGTGGATATTGCTCCATCACAGAAACTGCATTATAAGACACTTCCGGCCCGCCAAGCCAGATCTGCATCTTTGGCAGCACTTTGTGAATCTCTGTGATCAGCTGCTCCACATATAAAATATTCCATAAATAGCAGGACAGACATAGAATATCCGGTTTTTTCCTGTAAATATCAGACAAAATATCATCCATCGTCTGGTTGATCGTATATTCTGCAATCTCTGTCTGCTGTGCATATTTTCCCGCATAGGCGCGCAGACTGTACACCGCCAGATTGGAATGTATATACTTTGCATTGATCGCTGTCAGTAAAACTTTCATAAAAACCTCCATATCCGTTGACATTTGAATCAAAACCATGTAAAATTAAAAACCGTGCAGCCGGGGTGTTAGCGGTACCTTGTACCTGCAATCCGCTATAGCAGGGGTGATATTACGCAGAGGGTGCAGCATTGCATAGCTGCCCTCGGAAAGTGGCGTTGAGATTTGGGTCCTACGCGACGGGAATCTGTGAACCGTGTCAGGTCGGGAACGAAGCAGCACTAAGCAGAACCTCTCGGGTGCCGTAGGGGTGCCTGGGTTGAGTTAACTACCGAGGTAACGTATGGGGTGATGCATTCGAAGCGTAATGCACGAATTATTTTCCGCAAAAACAGGAAGTTTGAGTTATTCAGACTTCTTTTTTTTTATCTTTTTGTTTCTGACGCAGTTCCTTAAAAAACTGTTTCATCATCCCACTGCACTCTTCTTCCAGAACTCCCGTTGTCAGTTCCACCTGATGATTGAACTCTTTCATATCCAGAAGATTCAGAATCGAACCCGCGCAGCCCGCCTTGGGATTCATACACCCGACTACCACCCGTTTGATTCGCGCCTGCACGATCGCTCCGGAACACATCTGGCACGGCTCCAGTGTCACATACATGGTGCAGTCTTCCAATCGCCAGTCATCCATTTTTTTGCTTGCTTTGCGGATCGCCTGCAGCTCCGCGTGAGCCAGTGTGTTCTTATCCACTGTCCTTCTGTTATATCCGCGTCCGATGATCTTATCCTGATACACGATCACACAGCCAATGGGAACCTCCTCCAGAACGTATGCTTTTTTTGCCTGACGGATCGCTTCCCGCATATATTTTTCATCCTGATTCATAATGTTTCCTCTTTCCAATTTCTCTCTGCCCTGATCCGGTTCTTTTTTCCCACACATTGAATACATTAGAAGAAAGACAAGACCTGAGGTATTATATGACACCCGGTATCTATTATTTCTATGAATATCAAGCGGACAAAAAAATCCGAAATGTAGGCTTTTTAAAACTGACGCAGACTTTTCAGTCCTGTCATCTCCAGATCTCCATCCGGCAGATTCCTGCTGCATCACAGGAAAAACTTCCTCTGTCCATGTTCTTTTTCGAGAAAGACAAACCCCGGAAAAAAACTGTGGCAGAGCTTCCCACACAAAATCAGTGTGTATCCTGTCGTGTCACACTTTCAGAAGCTGACTTTCCACCGAATCTGACATTAGCGAAGCTCCATGGTTTTCTTCTGCAAACCGCAGACGGCAGATATTTCGCCGCTTCTACAGGCAACCGGCCATTTTCTGTAAACCTTCTGACTGACTGGATGGAACCCGCCCCCTGCCAGGAGCCGGACTCGGAATCAGAATCTATACCGGCTCCAGAACCTGAACCCCCATCTGTCCTTGCAGAAGAAAAAATGTGCGAGCCGCCAGAAGAAACCGCACAACCTTGCGAACCGACTTCCCGCATACGCAAACTCAGTTATGAAGATCTCTCCTCCCTGCAAAAACCATTCTGGCGGCTTGCCAACAACAGCTTTCTGCTGCATGGATACCACAACTACCATCATCTTCTTTTACTGGAAGAAGACGGACATCAGTGGCTTGGTGTTCCCGGTATTTATTCTCCCCGTGAAGCACATGCTGCCGAGTTATTCGGATTTCCTCAGTTTACGAGAGAATACCATCAAAAACTGGCGCTCTCCGAAGACGAATGCAGCACGGATAAAGACTTCGGCTACTGGTGCCGCTGTCTTAAATAATCCCGTTCATATCCTGATACAGGCGCTTTGCATAGCTGTCTGTCATCCCACAGACATAGTCTGTCACCAGAAGCAGGCGGAGATACAGCTTCTCTGCCTCGCTCTTTCCTTCTGCCTGATAACTGTAAGCCTTTTTATAGTTATCTGAAATAAATGACAATACCCGGCTGTCAATGGCATTTAACTCCCTGTCGGTATCATAGTACAACACAGCCTGGATCATACGATCCATCAAAAAGTCCAGGATCACTGCTTCTTTGACTTCCATCCGGTAAATTTCTCTGGAAGAGAATACATACCGGTATGCGATATTGCCGAGACATTCCATCAGTTTTTCTCCAAAGGTACCGTGAAAGAGATCTCTTTGAAACGTCCCTGCCATGATTTCTTCATAGTGGTCCATAAATCCTTTTGTCGCACAGTCGATCAGAAATCCCTGCGCGCGAATGATCCAGTTCTTGATGGCATAAGCCTCCGGATTTTGAACACCCTTTTCCTGACCTCTCTGATACAGTTCTTTCAGCTTTAAAACTCCGTCAAACCCGGAATCTGGATATTGCTCATTCAGACATACGAGTTCTTCTTTAAACGCATGATACGACAGAAATCCTTTTACAAATGCATCTTCGATATCTGCCGTCTTATAAGCCAGATCATCCGCAGCCTCAAGAATATAGGTCAGAGGATGACGGCAGTTCCCTGTCTTCGTCTCCTGCGTGATCTCCTCAAATATCTTCTCATCTGCCAGAAAATATCCCATCTTCTTTTCTCTGATATTCCCGGAATCCGGATGGACCTGTGTGGACGAAACCGGATATTTTATAATCGTATTGAGCAGTGCATAGGTCAGATTCATCCCGTACTCATCCACCAGATAATGAAGTCTCGTTACCAGTCGGAGTGCCTGTGCATTTCCCTCAAAATGATAGAAGTCCTCTTTCATCTGCGGACTCAATATCATATCCAGAGTCTGTCTCTTATAATGCAGTTCGGGAAGTTTCCGCACAAACCAGTCCCGGATCGCCAGCTCCCCGAAATGCCCGAACGGCGGATTGCCGATATCATGGATCAGCCCGGCACATTCCAGAATATGAGAAATATCCTCCTTCATCTTCCGGGTAAACTTTTGATCCGCTCCACGCTCCAGGATTGCTTCACCGATATTCTGTCCCAGCGACTTGGCAAGAGAAGACACTTCCAGAGAATGCGTCAGTCTTGTCCGTACAAAATCACTCTGATCCAGAGGAAATACCTGCGTCTTATCCTGCAGTCTCCGAAATGACGCACTTCCTATGATCCGATGATAGTCCTTTTCAAACTCACTGCGGAAATCCGATTTTTTCGCATTCTGTTTCTTTCCGGATCCCCGCATCCGCTTTTCAGATAATAAGGTCTTCCACTCCATAGACAGCCTCCTTTTAATCCAGATAAACCGGCGGCACATACTCCCTTCCAAGCATCGCTTTCTTTCTCTCCTGCTCTCCAAGAAATGCCCACTCTGTCATATCTTTCCACTTATGAGTCCTTCTGTCGTATACCTGAACATATCCGATCCGGCTCGGATGCATTCTGACACTGTTGGACTGGTACTCATGACCTGTATATGGATTGATATCACCCACAGACAGATCTTCTCGTTTTGCATCCTCTTCTTCCGCCCGCTTCATCACGGAAGAAATCGGAATATCCTTTGCGATCTCCTCGATGGTACGCTCCTGATTCTCTTCTTCCTCATGTGGCTTTAACTCTTCCAGCGGAAGCTCTATCTGCATCTCTTCAAGTGTCGGCTCTCCATCCTCTAATTTTCCTTCTTTTCTGCGCATCTCTTCTACGGTACGCAGATCCGCAGGCGTCAGTTCAGCAGATTCTCCGCCTAAAATACTCAACTGAAACGGACAGTCTAAGATCGACGCGATCATCCGCATATCCTGCTCCTGAAAATTGTCTCTTCCCAGTCTCTGCGTCAGATTCTGTCTGGACATTTTCATTCCGGTCTTTTCTTCTATAATCTCCGCAAGTTCCTTTATGGTCATGCCTTTTCGGCTCAATACTACCTTGACCTGTTCTCCAAATGTAAGATCTTCCATGCTCTTCCTCCTTCTCGGATTTTTACATCAGACAGGAAATATTTTTATTTCCCGTCACCCAACTTCTCTCATTGTAGCAAATCCCATTTTATGCGTCAATCGCAAAGACTGTTTTTCCGCTATAGAAAGAAAAGAGTTTCTATCCCGGCTTGCGAAATAAAAACTCTTCCTGTTTATTTTTGTATCTGTGCCAGATATTCTTCCAGCGTAATTCCTTTTTTCATGATCGCCTTTGCAGCCTCTTCTCCCACATAGCGGTAATGCCACGGCTCATAAATATACTGGGTTATATCTGTCTTATCCTTCGGATAACGCAGAATAAATCCATAATTCTGGCAGTTCTTCATCAGCCACTGCTGCTCTTGCGTCTGTGCCTGTGTCTCATCCAGTGTCTGGTTCGACTCAGATGTGATATCCAGTGCAAGCCCCGTTGCATGTTCACTTGTTCCCGGAACTGCTACAGACTTTTTCGTCTCATCGTAAGAATCTAAATACGAATATCCCTGACTGAGCCATGACTGCATGGTATCATTGAACACATTCTTCTGATCATCATACGAACGGTATGCTGAAATGATCTTCAGATTCATCCCCGCTGTTTTCGCATCCTGAAGCATTTTATTTACAGACTCTACAATCCGGGAGTCTACTTTATGATCTTCATCATCTACAGCCGTCAATTCCGGTGAATAGTCTGCTGCAAGCGGATAAGAACTGTTCACCAGGAGCAGATTCCATTCATTTGACTGCAGGTTTACTTCTTTTTGCTCATTCTTTGCTTCCTTCAGCTGCTTCTTCAAAGATTTCGCTTCTTTTTCATACTTTGCCTTGACAGTTTTGATCTCATCATTTTTGTCATGCATCTTGCTGTTTGCTGCCAGAAATGTGAGCAAAATCCCTGCTGCCGCTCCAAGGATCATCCCTGTGATCAGTATTTTTTTCGCTTTTCGATTTACTCTTGCCATATTTCTTTTAACTCCATTTGTATTCTAGAATCTAACTCTGAATCGTTCGAACAGACTGCGATTCGATAAGGAAATCCTTCCAGAGGGTACTCACAATAATAATATGTCTCTTCAAACTCCTCCGGCTTTTTTATCAGCCTGGGTGGATTCGAAAGCAGGATCTCAAACGATGACATCTTCAGTGCCATTCCCTTTCTGGTCGCTTTCATGAAACTTTCTTTTAGTACCCAGTATCTGCAGAACTTTTCCGCTCTTGCCTCTTTTGAATCACATCTGAAAATATCTTCATATTCACTGCGGCAAAAAAAACGTTTTGCTAACTCCATTCTGGCCTTTTGGACTTTCTCAATATCACATCCAAGCTGTACGCCCTCTCTTGCATCAGTGTCGATCGAGCACAGCACATAATCCCCGGAATGCGAAAGATTGTAAACTGCCCGGTCGGAAATTTTGTACCGCTTTCTGATCTCCTCCAATAAAAGCCATGCCCCTGCACTCTGAGCCCTGTCTTTCTGAAACAACAGCTTCCTTGCTTTCTCTTGTCGAAACGCAGGAAGTGCTGCAAAATATTTCTGATAACATTCCTCATCATACAGTGCTCTGATATCTGCAAGCCAGGTACGTATCATACTCTTATCCTTTCAGGTAACGGACTTCAAATGTATCAATCGTGATCGGCTTGTTAAACAGGCTTCCCTGTACACAGCTGCAGCCAAGTTCTTTCAATACATTCAGCTGGTCTCTTGTCTCCACACCACTTGCTGAAACCGGTACTCCCAGCTGACAGCAGGCATCTGTTACTGCTTTTGCCACACTCTGGCTTCGGCCGTTGCCTACAATATTGGTCACGATACTTTTATCTATCTTCAATCCGTCAAATTCCATGATCGTCAGAATCGCTACTGTGGATTCTTTTGCTCCGAAGTGGTCCAAAATCACCCGCACATTGCTCTTTCGAATCTTATTACTCGTCTCTGCAAGCATCTCCTGATTCATATCTCTGTAAGACTCTGAAACTTCTACTTCCAGATACTCACAGGACACATGATACTTCTCGATCAGAGCTGTCATTTTTTCTGCTACATCTATCTGTCTGAGCGTTGCTCCCGCAAAATTTACAGCGATCGGGATCATCGGCAAATCTTCCGTCTCCCATCTGCGCAGCGTCTTACATACTTCTTCAAACACATACAGATCCAGATAATGAGACAGCTTGGTCTCTTCCAGAAGTGTCAGATATTTTCCCGGATTCATAATACCCAGATCTTTGTGGTGATAGCGTACCACTGCTTCTGCTCCGACTACTTCCTCAGTATCTACATCCACTTTCGGAACCAGACAGACAATAAAATTGCCATTCTCTATATCGCTGAGCAGATCCTGTTTGATGATAGGCTCATGATGCCCTTTTTTCAAATTCTTATAATACTTCTGCTTCTCTTCACGCATCATACCTTCTGCTCGGCCGATCAGCTTTTCTGCATCAATATCCACTTTCTCCCAGGCATAACCGACAGATACCAGTCCAAGACTGATATTGTCCAGTTTATGATGTGCATCGTTCACGCTCTTGATAAATGTATCATATGTCGCATCCTCTACCGCTACCAGATACTCATCTCCGGTCATTCGGAACACCAGAGAGCTGCGGAAATGCTCCTCCAGCACTTCACCTACACGGATTACAACCTCATCCCCATATTCATGTCCAAATTCCCGGTTAAAGTTCTTCAATCCATTGATGTCCACAGATACTGCTCCCAGTGACTTGTGCTCTTTTTTCTGTACGTCCGACATATATCTGACGAAGCTGTTCCGGTTCATCAAACCAGTCAGATCATCATGATAACTCAGATATTCCTGCTGCTTCTGCATCTTCTGCAAAAGAATAGACTGTGAAATATATGGAAGGAGAGACCTCATAAAAGAAATCTCACATCCGCCTCTGTGTACCCCTACCGCTGCAAGAACTGCCGTAATTCCGTCTTCCAATGGCTGAGAAACACTGTAGTCTGCTTCTGTCGTATCCGTGATATCCTGTCGGATCCACCGCGGCCACTGTTCTTTATCAAGCATCTTGATCTTATCCCGCTGCCACGGCACGAATTCAGCACACCACTCATAGATTGTAAGAATCTCTTCTTCATCTCTCTCGATATAATACACATATTCTGAATCGTAGTAATCGCGTATCGTACCGAGCACGTCATTCATAATCTCCAGGATCGAACGCTGTTTATAATTCTCACTCATAGTTTCTTTCCCCCGATATCATCCTGCTCCGTTGGATATAAAATTTAAGAATACTCCATTTCTTGCTCATCCACGGAAACACATATAGTTATTTTATAATAATATCTTTTAAAATGCAAGAAATTGTGAGTTTGTGAAAAAGATACAAAAAAATGACCATACAAAGAAAGTGGGAGCCTGTTCTCTGCATGATCATTTTCAGCAACATTTTGATTTTATTTTCTTAATCACCTTAAAAATTCATTGACAGATACTTACAAGCCGCCAATGCCGCCACACTTCCATCTGCCGCCGCTGTTGTCAGCTGGCGCACTTCTTTGGTCCGGCAGTCCCCGGCTGCAAAGATTCCCGGATGAGATGTCATACAGTCCTCAGATGCCAGAATAAATCCATTTTCATCCAGGCGTACCAGACCGTCAAAGATTTCATTCTGCGGAATCTGACCGATTGCTACAAAAACACCGGATACCGGAATATGGAAGTCTTCTCCTGTCTTTTTATTACGCAGGAACAATCTTTCTACCATGAATTTGCCTTCAATATCTTTGACTATGGAATCCAAAACAAACTCTACATTGTCTTTTTCTTTCAGTACGTCTACCAGATTGCTTTCCCCACGGAATTCATCCCGGCGATGTACCACATATACTTTATTGCAGTAATTCGAAAGGAATTCTGCATCCTGCAGAGCGGTATTTCCTCCACCGATCACTGCTACATCTTTCCCGCGGAAAAATGCGCCGTCACAGGTCGCACAATAAGAAACGCCGGAACCGGCAAGCGCCTCCTCCTGTGGGATCCCCAGATGCCGGTGAGCCACTCCTGTTGCAAGGATCACGGCCTTACATGGATATTCCTTCTGGTCTGTCACGATGATTTTGATCCCGTCTTCCTCACGTACTTCTTTTACACGCTCGGAAGCAGTCTCTGCTCCCAGCTTCATCGCCTGATTCAGCAGATTCATAGAATACTGACTTCCGCTGATACTCTCCAATCCCGGATAATTCTCTACTTTCGGTGAATTTACAATCTGTCCTCCAAAATTCAGTCCTTCGATCACCAGAGTCCTTTTTCCTGCACGCTGTCCATAGATAGCTGCTGTCAGACCTGCTGTCCCCCCTCCGATAATTCCAATATCATACATATCGAGTTCCTCCGTTTTCTATTTTTCTATCGTTTTTCTGCAAATGCCCGGATATTGGACGCATTTGCAAGTTTCTGTACACCTTCTTCTTTGATCACGATCAGTGTCGGCGCCTGCATGACCCCATATTTTCTAACCAGTTCTTCATTTTCTCCCGCATCAACTACTTCATAAGAAATATTCGCTTTTTCCAGGGAATCTTTTGCAAGCTTACAATTTGGACAGGTCTTCGTTGTAAAAAGAAGTATCTTTCCATGTTCTGCCCCATTGCCTTCAAATATATGCTGTTCCTCCGATACAGTCTCATGAACTGCTTCTTTTGACACATGAGAATGCTCTACATCATACACTTTTCGCTCTTTAAATTCCTGTAGTTTCCCGTCATTCCAGTTTTTAACCGGACGATAATATCCTGTAATCCTGCTGTATACTTCTGTCTCCTCTCCGCAGATCGGGCAGGTATACTGCTCTCCGGACAGATATCCGTGATTCTTACAGATCGAATACGTCGGTGACATTGTATAATACGGCAGCTTATAATTCTCTGCGATTTTTCTGACCAGAGCTGCCGCTGACTTCCAGTCCGGAAGTTTTTCTCCCAGGAATGTATGGAATACCGTTCCTGATGTATACAGTGTCTGCAGCTCATCCTGAATATCCAGTGCGGCAAACACATCCTCCGTATAGCCAACCGGCAGATGAGAGCTGTTTGTATAATATGGTGTTCCGCAGTCCTCTGCTGCTGTGATGATATCCGGGAACTGCTCCACATCATGTTTTGCCAGGCGGTATGTGGTAGATTCTGCCGGAGTTGCCTCCAGGTTATACAGATCACCATATTCTTCCTGATAGTCGGACAGCCGCTCTCTCATGTGATTCAGAACATCTTTTGTAAACTTCTGCGTTTCCGGATGTGTCAGATCTTTACGGATCCATTTTGCATTCAGTCCTGCCTCATTCATTCCGATGAGCCCGATCGTAGAGAAATGGTTATCAAAACTTCCCAGGTATCTCTTTGTATACGGATACAGCCCTTCATCCAGAAGTCTGGAAATCACCACTCGTTTGATATGAAGTGATCTTGCGGCAATATCCATCATTTTATCAAGTCTCTCGTAAAATTCTTCCTCATTTTTCGATAAATATGCAATTCTCGGCATATTGATCGTCACAACACCAACGGAACCTGTGCTCTCTCCGCTTCCGAAAAATCCACCGGATTTCTTGCGCAGTTCCCGCAGATCCAGACGCAGACGGCAGCACATACTGCGCACGTCGCTTGGCTCCATATCACTGTTAATATAATTGGAAAAATACGGTGTTCCGTATTTTGCGGTCATCTCAAATAACAGACGGTTGTTCTCCGTATCCGACCAATCAAAATCTTTCGTGATGGAATACGTCGGAATCGGATACTGGAATCCTCTTCCCTGTGCATCTCCCTCGATCATCGTCTCAATAAATGCCCGGTTGATCATATCCATCTCTTCTTTACAATCACCATATGTAAAGTCCTGTTCTTTTCCGCCCACGATCGCCGGCAGATTGGCAAGGTCATTTGGAACCGTCCAGTCCAGTGTAATATTGGAAAACGGCGCCTGTGTTCCCCATCTGGACGGAATGTTCACCCCGAAAATGAAAGATTCGATGCATTTTTTCACTTCCCGATATGTCAGATGATCTGCCTTTACAAACGGTGCGAGATAAGTGTCAAATGAAGAAAATGCCTGCGCGCCTGCCCACTCATTCTGCATGATCCCCAGAAAATTTACCATCTGATTGCACAAAACGCTCAAATGCTTCGCCGGAGCAGATGTGATCCTGCCCGTCACACCCCCCAGACCTTCCTGTATCAGCTGTTTTAAAGACCAGCCTGCACAATATCCGGTCAGCATAGAAAGATCGTGGATATGAATATCCGCATTCTTGTGTGCTTTTCCAATCTCCTCATCGTAAATTTCTGACAGCCAGTAATTGGCTGTGATCGCACCGGAATTACTCAGGATCAGACCCCCAACAGAATACGTCACGGTAGAATTCTCCTTAACGCGCCAGTCTGTCACCTTCACATAACTGTCTACAATCTCTTTGTAATCCAAAAGTGTAGAATTCAGATTTCGGATTTTTTCTCTCTGCTTGCGGTACAGGATATATCCCTTCGCAACATCTGCGTATCCTGCTTTGATCAGAACAGACTCTACACTGTCCTGAATGTCCTCCACTGCAATTTTATGTTCTTTTATCTTCGGTTCAAAATCTGCGGTCACCTTCAGTGCCAACAAATCAATAATGTCCTGATTATACTCTTTTTCTCTGGCTTCAAACGCTTTTCGTATCGCCTCGCTGATCTTGGTCAGATTAAATTCTGTTATTTCCCCGTCCCTTTTTGTGACTTGATACATGTTTCGTACCTCTCCTTTCTGCAGCTAAACGCTGTATTTAGTGTATCACCCACATTTTTGAATGTCAATGAAAAACACCAACATCTAGTATGCAGGTTTCCCTTCAAAAACTAGATATTGGCGTTTATAACTATTTCATCGTTTCTTTATAAGAGTCATCCGCCTGCTGTGTGAGCGCTTTTCCGCCGTTTTCATACCACTTCTTTACGAACGTATCAAAATATTCAGGCGGCTTTTCTCCCACTATGATCTGCAGAAATGTATTCTTCTCTTCTTCCAGCAATTCTTCCGGGATTTTGATTTCCTGACTGCCTAACGAAAGAGGCGGTTGATTTTCATCCAGATTCTCTTTCGTCAAAAGTCCCGTTGCCTGTATCCGGGAAGTGTATGCTGCCCATGCATTCGACGTGGTCACATCTCCTGTAAGGAATGACTTACAGATTTTATAATAAGCAGCTTCTAATCCGTTCAATTTGCTCTGCTGCGTTTTTCCATCCAGAACATCCTGTATATTTTGCTGCACTCTGTAGATCGCATCCCAGTAGTCTACATTGATATTCAACGGTCTTGCTGTCGGATCCACATTCAAAGAAAAATATTCATTGATTTCATCGGACTGCTTCTGATCTTCAAAACGACCATAATCAAACAGTGTACTCACATATTTCCCCACGATCTCCGGATGCTCATATCCCTTTCTTACCACCACATACAGACAGTCTTCATAGGATTGAAATGTACGTGTCCTGGTCGCTGCATTTCCAGTCAGCAGATACGGCTGCCATTTTGCAGTTCTGTCCGCACTATAAGATAAACTCAGTGGATTGTTCGGTGCCCACCAGTATCCGAAAATAGCCCCGCACTTTCCTTCTTTAAGAAGTGTATCCAGATTTTCCTGCTGCCGCAGCAGAAAGTTGGAGTCCAGAATTCCTTCTACATAAAGCTGATGCAGATAGATCAGCGCCTGTTTTGTCTCTTCTGTCACAGAACCATACACCACATTCCCCTGATCGTTCAAAATCCACTGGCTCGGTTTTGCATGATACTGGTCAAAAACAGCATCCAGCCCATAGGTTCCGCTGTTTTCAGAAACCAAATCCGTACTTCCTGCCAACCCCACCGTCTCTTGATTTCCTGCCATATCAGCTTTCACAAACTGCCGGATAATCTCCATCCCTTCCTCCAGCGTTACAGGATCGGAAAGTCCCAACCGTTCCATCCAGTCCTTGCGCAGCCACAAAAGAGAAGCTCCATGATCTACCTCTGCATCCGGAAGTGCGTAGAGTCTGCCGTCAAATGTAGCCGATTCCAGAAGTGCTTCTCCGTAGCTTTGATACATTTCCTTGATCCTTTCTGTAGTACATTCTTCATATACTGTGGTAAGATCTTCGACCATCCCACGCCTGACCAGTTCTTTGACTGTCTCCCTGCCTTTTACCACCAACAGATCCGGCAGCTGCTGATCTTCCATCAAAATCTGAACGGCCTCCTCATAAGAATCGGTATTTTCCCCTTCCAGAACATCTTCGTTTTGAATATTCAACCGTTCTTTCAAGTATCGTGTGTAGGCATTATCCTCATAAGTCGCCTTCACAGGCAGGTTTGCATTATTAGATCCAACGATTTTCCCCAGTGTATAAGTAACAAGCTCGGGATATTTCCCATACGGTGTGTGTGCTGCATTTTCCCACTGTGCGTTTATCACCTCTTTCGATTCCACCGTCTTACCGGTTTCCGATCTTTTGCAGGAAGCGATCAGGAACATCGAGAACATACATAACAGCAGTATGTATTTAATTTTTTGTTTCCTGTTTCTCATGTCCGTTCTCCTTCTTCTTTGGAATCCGTATGCATACTCTGGTTCCTTCTCCTTCTTTACTCTCCACCCGGATTTTATTTTCTTCTCCATAGAGAAGCACGATCCGTTCATTGACATTGCGCACACCATACCCTTTGGATCGATATGTCACGATTTGACTCGCTTTTTCCTCTGTCATTCCGTTTCCGTTATCTTCCACCATAAAATATAAAAACAGCTCATCATGCACAACCTTTATCCGCAATACTTTTTCGATCTTTTCCGACACATCCAGCCCATGATCGATCGCATTTTCCACCAATGGCTGCAAAATGAGTTTCGGGATCTCACAACTTCCTATTGTATTATCATAAACTTCCTCCACCCGGAAACTATTATCGTGCATAATCAGCTGGATTTTCAGATATGCACGGATATTCTCCATCTCGCTTACTACTGTCGTCATTGTCTCCCCCCGGTTCAGACTGGTCCGATAATAGGTAGACAATGCCAGTGTCACCTTACTGATCTCCTGTTCATCTGCTTCGATTGCCTTCCAGTTGATAATTGAGAGTGAATTGTACAGGAAATGGGGGTTGATCTGCGCCTGCAATGCCCTCATCTCTGTCCTTTGTAACACAATTTTCGCTTCATATACTTCTGAGATCAGTTTATTGATCTCATCCATCATACGCCGGAAAGTACGAATGAGCACACCAATCTCATCTTTGGAATCACTTTGTACGGTCACTTCCCGGATTCCACTGTGGATCTGATTCATATTTTCCGTCAGCTGTTCCAGCTTACAGACCAGACGTCTGGAAAAGAAATAGCTTAAGATTCCTATCAGCAGAATACAGGCTGTCAGAAGCGGCAGATTTTTCAACATCAAATATCTTGCCGATTCCATAATCGTATCCGTAGGACAAAAATAACAGAATTTCCACTGATTCCCTTCCATCTCCTTTGTCACACTGGAAAAACTTTTCTGTACTTCCGAAATTGTATCCACCTTCCCGGTCTTATATTTAGCGGGAATTTTATTGCAGGAATACACGACATTGCCGTTTTCATCCCAGACAATTCCGGCAAAATCAGATTCCATGATTTTTTCAAACGGTTCGAACAATTTATTATAATCCAGCGTGATCTTCAGCACAGCATTTATCTCACTGCTCCCGTCATAAAACTTTCGGGCTACAATCACTTTATTCTGACTTCCAGTCTGTACATACCAGCGAATCAGACTTCTGTTGTTTCTGGGATACCAGTTTTCTCCCTGAATCTCCGACAAAGGAGCCAGTGTACTTCCATGGGCAACCTGAATATTATCCGCATACAGCGTGATCCCTTTAATTTCTTTGTGATACACCTGCGGCATATTCAACAACGGATCTGCCACCTGAGTATACTTCAGATATGTATTAAAATCTGATGCACGTTCCATTTTCAGCACTTTCCTGAGGTCTCCCGAATAAGACAGATAATCAATCAGATTTTCATAAATCTGCGCCTGATTGTCTATTGCATCGACTGCCTGTTTTAAAGACTCCTGCATATTTTCCATTTCCCGCTCCTTGAGCGTGTTCATCATTCCCATCTGCATATAGCATGTCACGATCAGTGTCGGAATGATTCCAGCGGTCAAAATCAGGATCATCAGCTTATATCGATATTTAAAATTATGAAACCGATAAAGAAGCTTCTTCATCATTCATACTCCCTTTCCTGCAATACTCCGGTGTGCTGCCAAAATACTCCCGGAAGCTCCTGCAGAAATAAGAATTATTGGAAAATCCAACCTCTTTTGCGATCTGTGAGATCTTCATACTGGTATTTTCCAGAAGCTCCCTGGATTTCTTCATCCGGATATCCCGGACATAACGGTTCAGATTGACTCCGGTCTCCTCCTTGAATACAACACTTAAATATCCCGGGGAGAGATAGACTTGCCTTGCCAGATTCTCTACATTGAGATTTTCTGCATAATGATGGTGAATGTACTGTTTCACTTTCATAACTTCATTCCGAAATCCTTTGTTCTGCTCCTGTACAAATTTCTCCAGTTCACAGACTACCTGTTCTGTAATTGCCAGTACATCTTCAATTTTCCTGCAGCGGTACAGCCTGTCGATCATTTTTGACAATGCTTTCACATCTCCTGGATTGATCTCCTCATAAATATCTTTGACAATATTAGAAAATACAAATTTCACATACATCTCTGAAAATTTCATACTTTCTCTATATTTTCTCTCCAGCTTCTGAAAATCCTGCCGTAGATGGATACTGTCTTTATATTGAATGTCCTCTTTGATATTATTCAGGACCTGAGATTCTTCTGCCTCATCCATTTCTCTGGTCTCCTGCACTTCCCCTGCAAAGAAAATCTTCTGCCTGGGCTGATAAAATTTTTCTGCCAGTACCTCCTCTAAACCGGAAAATACTTCAGGAAGTTCCTGCCAGTCTGTAATTTCTTCACTTACTGCCAAATAGCACTCCTCATCGTACTTATTCTTAAAAAACTGATATAACTCTTTTGCCACTGTCTCATAATCTGCATATCTTTCCTGAAACAGAAATAAGGACTCATTTGCTGCCACATTCAGATAAAGGAACTGACGGGACATGTGCTCTCTGAGCTGACCCAAAAGCTTTTCTTCATCCACTTCAAAAAAGCAGTCCTCGCCGCCTGCCAGGATCATATGAGTATACTGCCCTCCATCCTGACATAAAAGCTCCGCAGCTTTTGTCCCGTTTTCTTCTTTGCCGTCATACAAAAAATTCTGCAGAAAATATTTTCCCAGATCATCCTGCTGCCTTGCAATTTCTCCTTTCTGCGTATTCTTCTCCAGAATATGATCTCTCACAGAACAATACGTCTTATGAAACTCTCCCGGATCTACCGGCTTTAGCACATAATCGACTACTCCGTAATGCAGCGCCTCCTTCGCATAAGAAAAATCATTGTATCCGCTAAAAATCACTATCTCGATCTCCGGCTGCAACTCCCGTGCAGCTTTCGCCAGTTCGAGCCCTGTCATATAAGGCATTTTGATATCCGAAAACAAAATATCCACCTGTTTTTTCTGCAAAATCCCCGCTGCATCTTTCCCGTTTATTGCCTCTAAAATCTCCAGTTCTTCCTGCTCTCGTTTCAGCAGAAACTTGATCCCGTTTCTCTCCAGTTTTTCGTCATCTGCAATCAATATCGTGATCATGTCCGTCCCTCCTCTGATACATGCCAAAAAATCCGCCATGCCCCTCTGTTGGCTGCATGGCAGATTTTTTATTGATCTGTCCTCTTTATTTTAATCCATTCCCTTTTTTCTTACAAGCCTTATCCCTTCACAGCTCCTGCCACGACACCTTCTATAATATGTTTTTGGCAGCACAGATAAAAGATTACAATCGGGATGATAGAAAGTACCAGCGCTCCCATCATGGCTCCCATATCCACAGATCCATATCCTCCTTTTAAATACTGTACTGCGATCGGAATCGTCCGGTATTTCTTCGTATCCAGCACCAGAGACGGAAGCAGATAATCATTCCAGATCCACATTGCCTGCAGAATCATTACCGTAATGCAAGTCGGTTTTGAGATTGGCAGGACCACCTTGAAAAAAGTCTGGATCGGAGTACATCCATCAATCATTGCCGCCTCTTCGATCTCCAGTGGAATGGACTTCATAAATCCGGTAAACATAAATACCGCCAGCCCGGCACCAAACCCCAGATAGATGAAGATCAGCCCCCATGGAGTATTGAGTCTGAGCATATTTGCAATCTTGGACAAAGTGTACATTTCCATCTGAAACGGCACCACCATGGCAAACAGACAAAGCATATAGATCAGTTTTGTCCACCATGTATTCACCCGGCTGATAAACCATGCACACATGGAACAGCACAGGATAATGACTGCAACTCCGCCCACGGTGATAAACAGACTCCAACCAAATGCCTCAAAAAACTTTGTCTGCTCGATTCCGCGGATATAATTTTCCAATCCTACAAACATATTGTCTTTTGGCAGATCAAATGGCACCCGGCTGATGTATGCTTTTTTCTTGAATGAGTTGATCACAACAAGAATGATCGGATATAAGTACAGCAGGCTGATAACAGAGAAGATCAGCGTAACCAGCCAGCCATGTTTTAATTTTTTGTTCACTACTGCTGCACCTCCTTTGATCTTGTCATGCGATTCTGAATCACGGCAACCAGACCAACGATCAGAAAGAAGATCACTGCCTTCGCCTGACCAACACCTTCATAACCGGCTCTTCCATAGAACGTATTGAAGATATTGAGCGCCAGAAGTTCTGACATTTTCGAAGGTGCACCATTGGTCAGCGCCAGGTTCTGGTCAAATAACTTGAACCCGTTTGTTAACGTTAAAAATGTACAAATCGTGATCGACGGCATTACCATCGGAATAATGACCTTGCGAAGTACCTGCCGGGAGTTGGCTCCATCAATCTTCGCCGCTTCGATCAGCTCTCCGGGAATATTCTGAATGCCGGAAATGTAGATGATCATCATATATCCAATCTGTTGCCAGCACACCAGAATGATCATTCCCATCAACCCGTAGGTCCCGGAATATGTAAGTGTTTTTCCCCAATGTGCAAGCACTCCGTTTAACAGAAGCTGCCAGATATATCCCAGAATAATTCCACCGATCAAATTCGGCATAAAAAATACAGTCCGGAAAATATTTTTCCCGCGCACTGGTTTTGTTAATACCATCGCCACCGCAAATGCCAGTACATTGATCAATAACATGGACAGTACTGTAAACAACACGGTATACCACAGAGAGTGTAAAAATGTAGGATCCTGAAATACCTTTCCATAATTCTCAAGCCCGATAAATCTGGCGTCTGTCACGGTTGTAAATTTACAGAACGAAAGATAAATACCCAGTAAAAACGGTGCGATAAACCCAATGGTAAATGCGATCATCGTGGGCAGTACAAAAACAGGGAAATATCGTTTTATTGCTTTTTGCATGTCCCTCTCTCCTTCCTCTTGATGGAAAAGGCGGACGGTTTGCCGTCCGCCTCAAATCTATGTTTTTATTCCGCATGCGCTGCCTGATACTCAGTTGCCCATCCATCTACAAATGCAGTTTCCACTGCATCCCATTTTCCAGTTCCCTGTGCATATTCAAGAAGTGCAGAGCCTACATTGTTTTTCCAGTTTTCAGAAGGCATTGTCGTAAAGTTCCAGCTTACAGGTGTCTTGCCTGCCTTGTTATATTCCTCATTTGCCTGCACCAGAGGATTTGACGGCAGATAGTCTTCAAATGTGGTGAACGGTGTCACAAATCCCATCGTATTTGCAAGCATATCGCGTCCCTCATCACTTTCCACAACCCACTGCAGGAAATCCAGAGTTGCCTGAATGTCTTCTTCTGAAGCATTTTTATTCACACACCAGTAGTTCTCAGATCCCGTGCAAAGTCCCTGCTCTTCTTCTCCTTTGGCACCGATGTAAATCGGAAGCATTCCCATGTCCTCATCGGCAACTTCCATATCCTTGATGTCGTTGTATGCCCAGGTTCCATTCTGATAAAATACAGCCTCTCCAAGTGCAAATTCGGAGCTTGCGTCCTCTGCCGTCTTAGAGGAGATCATAGACGGTTCACAGGTAGAATCTGTAATATATAAATCCCATATGTTCTTATAGTTTTCCAGATAGGTTCCTTTAATCGCATCTGTGGATGTAATGCCCTCATCTTTATATTCATAATAGATTGGAAGATTTGCCAGATGTGTCTTAAATCTCCAGTCAGAAGAAGAATCCATACCTGCGGATGTAAATGCACCTTTTACCCCCAATTCATCTTTGTGTTTCTGGATTCCGTCCGCAACTTTTTTCAGCGTTTCAAAATTATTGATCTCATCCACTGATTTTACAGCAGCATCTGAAAGTTCAAAGTATTGATTCAGGATCGCTTTGTTATAAATAATTCCGTATGTTTCTACTACATACGCAATTCCTTTGACTTCATCTCCTTCTTTTAACACATAATCGTCACTGGAAATATCCTTGTAAATCTGACTGTCTGACAGGTCATAACAGTAATCTTTCCAGGATGCCAGACCGACAGGACCATTGACCTGAAACAGGGTCGGCGCCTCTTCTTTTGCCATCTCAGATTTCAGCTGGGATTCATACGTCCCGGAAGCAGCTGTCTGCACATCCACCTGAACACCAGTCTCATCTGTGTAAGTCTCTGCAAGTTTTACCCAGTCATCTGCCTGCTCCGGCTTGAAGTTCAGATAGTACACTTTCCCTTCACTCTTTGCCTGATTTTTTCCTTTTTCATCTTCCTTGCCATCGGATCTGCCGCATCCTGCAAGCATCGTTCCTGCCATTGCTACTGTCAAAAGAAGTGCCAGCATTCTCTTTTTCTTCATTATCGTTTCCTCCCTTTTTATTCGTCTCTGTTTTTGATATCTGTATTATAGAAAAATATGGAATTTTCTAAAATAATAAAAAAAATAGAAACGTAACACTTTTTGAGGAAATTATACTAAGAAACAGTGGCTGATTATTACATAATTTTGCTCTTTTATACATGAACAATAAAATACAGGGAGGGTACGACCCGTTTTGAGTCACATCCTCCCTGCATGAAACCGTCTATTTTCTTGAATTTTCAGGCTTTTCTAACAATTGTTGTTGAAATAACTTGTAACCTACACACCCCTTAACTTCGCATTTGGAATGTTCCTCTTCACAATTTCCAGCGCCTGTTCCATAATCTCTTTTGTATACCCCTTCATTCCGGGGCAGATCAAATCTCCGGAATCTACAAAGCTCTGCAGATAATATTGTTTTGCCCCCTTGATCCATCGCCCGATAGCAGCAAAATCTTCCCTTTTATGGAACTGCCGCACAACCGTGGTGCGAAATTCATAGGGAACATCCCCGGACATCAGAAAATCCACACTCTGAAAAATATTGGACATATCATATTCTTCAATTCCAATGGTCGTACCATACTTATCAGGAGCATTTTTGATATCCATTGCTACATAGTCCACAAGCCCCTGTTCCACCAGCCGTCTCAGACGCAATACATTGCTGCCGTTGGTATCCAGCTTGACCTGATAACCGAGCTCTTTCACTTTCCGGATAAACTCTTCGATATCCGGCTGAAGCAGAGGCTCGCCTCCGGTAATGCACACACCATCCAGAATCCCCTGCCGTTTCGCAAGGAATGAAAACACTTCCTCCTCGGAAATTGCTGCCGCCGCATCTACATGTGTCACCAGAGAAGCATTATGACAGAACGGACAGCGGAAATTACATCTCGCCGTAAAAATCGTACACGCCACTTTTTCCGGATAATCTAACAGTGTCATTTTCTGAATTCCATGAATCTCCATCGCCGTTTCCCCCTCATGCCTGTCACTTTACTCTACATATTTCTGGATTTTTCCGCACACACACGCATTGCCTCGATAATGGCACTTCGAAAACCGCGCTCTTCCAGTACCTGCACTGCTTCGATCGTTGTTCCCGCAGGAGAACATACCATGTCTTTGAGTTCACCCGGATGTTTTCCGGTCTCCAGGACCATCTTGGCGCTTCCCATCACTGCCTGAGCGGCAAACTTATAAGCCTGAGGTCTTGGCATTCCATCTGCCACTGCCGCATCTGCCATTGCTTCGATCATCATAAATACATATGCCGGAGAACTTCCGCTTGCAGACACAACTGCATCGATCAGATGCTCTGATACGACTTCTACCTCTCCGAAAGAGCGCAGGATTGTCAGCACTTTTTCCAACTCTTCTTTTGTAACCAGAGCATTTGCACACGCTGCCGTCATCCCTGCACCGACCATTGCCGGTGTATTCGGCATGGTGCGCACGATCTTGACATCTTTTCCAAACTGCCCCTGCAGCCATTCCAGAGTTTTTCCCGGAGCAAGGGTGACAATTACCTGCTCATCCGTGATCTCATCTCTGATCTGTGCGATCGTCTGTTCATAATACTGAGGTTTTACAGAAAGAACCACGATCTCTGCCTTTGCCGCCTCCTTGTTGTCATCTGTCACACAGATTCCATAAAGAGAATGTACCTTTTCTCTCCCTGCTTCCAAAATATCCGAACCGATGATCTCTTCCGGTTTTAATACCCCGTTTTTAATAATGCCCCCCATAATGGCGCCTGCCATATTTCCTGTTCCGATAAATCCTAATTTCATCCTGCTTCTCCCTGTCCTTTCTATGCTATTGTCCAAGTTCTTCTTTCCTTCATTTTACGGTAAACGCTTTTTCTTCCTCCAACGGTATCTCCTTTGTATCGATCCATTCGATGGAAATAAACTGATTCTGATTCAATCCCACCAGAAGTTTATTGATCAGAGCTTCCCGTCCCTGTACTTCCATGGTCACTGTTCCGTCCCATTCATTTCTCGCCCATCCGGTCAGTCCCAGAGACAATGCAAGATATTTTGCAGTATAACGAAATCCTACGCCCTGAACCTTTCCATGAACGACAAAATGTTTTCTCACTTCCGACATTTCATCACCACTTTCTGCTGTTTCTGTGTCCAACTTATCACACCGTATCACCCCTGTCAATATTTCAGACTGAAACAATAAACCTCTATGTTTAAAACTGTGCTATAATAAAAAAATATAAAAACATTTTTTCAGAAAGGAGTCAACCTGATGGATCCATATCTCTGCTCCCTGATCGACCAACTGGAACAGGAACATACCCTCAGCGCTTCCCAATGGATACAGCTGCTGAACGGACGCACACCGGAACTTGCCGCATATCTCTTTGAAAAATCACGCCGTGCACAGATCCGGTTCTACGGGCATACGGTCTACATCCGTGGACTGATTGAATTTACCAATTACTGCAAAAATAATTGTTATTACTGCGGGATCCGCAGCGGCAACACACATGCACATCGCTATCGGCTGACAAAAGAGGATATCCTCGCCTGCTGTGCGGATGGGTACAAACTTGGATTTCGTACCTTTGTCCTGCAAGGCGGAGAAGATCCATGGTATACAACGGATCGATTATCCGACCTGGTCCACACAATCCGCACCATGTACCCGGACTGTGCCATCACACTTTCTACCGGAGAAGCAACTAAGGCAGAATATCAGCAGCTTTTTGATGCAGGCGCTGACCGTTTCCTTCTGCGCCATGAGACCCACAATGCAGACCACTACCAACAGCTGCATCCGCCGCGTCTATTGGCATCCCACAGACAGCAATGTCTCTGGGACCTGAAAGAAATCGGCTATCAGGTGGGAACCGGCTTTATGGTAGGCTCTCCCGGTCAGACAAGTAAACATCTGGCTGAAGATCTGTTATTTCTCAAAGAATTAAATCCTCAAATGGTGGGGATCGGTCCTTTTATCCCGCACCATGATACACCGTTCGCTGCACAAAAAGCGGGGACTCTGGAGCTGACCTTGTTTCTTCTGGGACTCATTCGCCTGATGCTTCCAAAAGTACTGCTCCCGGCAACCACTGCCCTTGGAACCATTGCCCCCAACGGACGGGAACTTGGTATTTTATCCGGGGCCAACGTGGTCATGCCAAACCTCTCCCCAAAACAGGTACGAGGCGATTATCTGCTCTATGACAATAAGATCAGTACCGATGCAGAAGCAGCCGAATGCCGTGCAGAGCTGGAGCAGCGTATGCAGTCCATCGGCTATCAGGTAATCACTGACCGGGGAGATTCTTTAAACATCACCCCTTAACAACTTTCTTTTTTTATTTTACAATTGGAGGAATGACTTATGTATGATGTATATTCAAAACATGCGGATGATTTTATCAATCACGAAGAGATTTTAGAAACGCTTGCCTATGCGGATGAGAACAAAGCCAATGAAGCGCTCATTGATTCAATCCTGGAAAAAGCACGTCTGAGAAAAGGACTTTCTCACAGAGAAGCGTCCGTTCTTCTTGCCTGCCAGATGGAAGAAAAAAATCAGGAAATCTACAAACTGGCAGAGCAGATCAAAAAGGATTTCTACGGGAACCGGATCGTCATGTTCGCACCGCTCTATCTGTCCAACTACTGCGTAAACGGCTGTACATACTGCCCGTATCATCTGAAAAACAAACATATCGCAAGAAAACAGCTGACCCAGGAGGAAATCCGCAAAGAAGTCATTGCACTGCAGGATATGGGGCATAAACGTCTGGCGCTGGAAGCCGGAGAAGATCCCGTACGCAACACGATGGAGTACTATCTGGACAGCATCAACACCATTTACAGCATCAAACACAAAAACGGCGCCATCCGACGAGTGAACATCAATATCGCAGCAACCACTGTGGACAATTATCGTCTGCTCAAAGAAGCCGGGATCGGCACCTATATCCTGTTTCAGGAGACGTATCACAAGGAGAGTTATCTGACCCTCCATCCGACCGGACCGAAACATGACTACAATTATCATACCGAAGCAATGGACCGCGCCATGGAAGGCGGTGTTGATGATGTGGGAATCGGAGTTTTATTCGGACTGGACAAATACCGCTATGAATTTGCAGGACTTCTGATGCACGCAGAGCATCTGGAAGCTGCTTTCGGCGTTGGTCCGCACACGATCAGCGTACCGAGGCTTCGTCATGCGGACGATATCAATGCCGATGAATTTGACAACGGTATTGATGATGATACCTTTGCAAAGATCGTGGCATGTATCCGCATTGCCGTTCCTTACACCGGTATGATCATCTCCACCCGAGAAAGTCAGAAATGCAGAGAACGGGTTCTGCACCTTGGCGTCTCCCAGATCAGCGGAGGCTCCCGTACCAGCGTTGGCGGTTACTGCGAGCCGGAGCCGGATGACGCAAAATCTGAACAGTTTGACGTCAGTGATACCAGGACGCTGGATGAAGTCGTGCGCTGGCTGATGGAGATGGATTACATTCCAAGTTTTTGTACTGCCTGCTATCGGGAAGGCCGCACCGGAGACCGCTTCATGTCTCTTTGCAAGAGCGGTCAGATTCAGAACTGCTGCCATCCAAATGCACTGATGACACTCAAGGAATACCTGATGGACTATGCTTCACCGGAGACAAAAGCCATCGGAAACCGTCTCATTGCGAAAGAAGTCGGAAACGTCCCAAATGAAAAAGCGCGTGCTGTGGTTCTGGAGAATCTTCGCCTGATCGAACAGAACAATCGCCGGGATTTCCGTTTCTAACAGAAAGGAGCATCTTTATGACACTCAACCAGACCCCTTCTGCCGAACGTATCCACATCGGGATCTTCGGAAAAAGAAATGCCGGAAAATCCAGTCTGATCAATGCCCTCGCCGGACAGCCGGTATCCATTGTTTCAGATTTTAAGGGAACCACCACAGATCCGGTCAAAAAAGCAATGGAGCTCCTTCCTCTGGGGCCTGTTGTTCTGACCGATACTCCGGGACTGGATGATACCGGAGAACTCGGAACCCTGCGTATCGAAAAAACACAACAGATTTTAAATACCACAGATATTGCGCTGCTTGTCATTGACGGGCAGCTTGGCATAACTGAAGAAGATACCCGGATCTTACAGCAAATCCGCCAAAAACAGATTCCTTTTGTGATCGCTGTCAATAAAATGGATCTTACCATAGCTTCTCCTGTTCTTCCGGATGAAATTTCCCGGGAGCAGATCCTGTATGTCAGCGCTGCCGCGGGAACACACATCCACGAACTAAAAGAACTGCTTGCAAAACAGCTCGGACAGATACCAAAAACCCGAAAAATCGTGGGAGATCTCATCCATCCCGGAGACTTTGTCGTGCTGGTCATTCCCATTGACAAAGCTGCTCCGAAAGGCCGCCTGATCCTGCCTCAGCAGCAGACCATCCGGGATATTCTCGATCACGGAGCAACCGCGATTGCAGTGAGAGACAGTGAGCTTTCAGAAACGCTTAAAAACCTTGGAAGAACACCGGCTCTTGTCATCACAGACAGTCAGGTCTTTGATGCCGTTGCCAAAATCGTACCAAGAGAAATACCGTTGACTTCTTTTTCGATTTTATTTGCCAGATACAAAGGAAATTTAGAACTTGCCGCCCATGGTGCACAGACCCTGAAAACATTAAAAGACGGGGATCATGTACTGATCTGCGAAGGCTGCACCCATCATCGGCAGTGCGAAGACATCGGAACTGTCAAACTGCCCAGGATGCTGAAACAGTTTACACAGAAAGATTTGCAGTTTACATTTACAAGCGGAACGGATTTTCCGTCAGATCTGTCTCCTTATCAGGTAATCATCCACTGCGGGGGATGCACGCTGACAGAAAAAGAAATGCAGTATCGATTAGATTGCGCCAGAGAACAGGGCATTCCAATTACGAATTATGGAATTGCCATTGCGTATATGCGGGGGATTTTAGAGAGAAGTATGGAGTTATTTTAAAAAACAGGGGCAATCTGCCCCTGAATAAACTTAAAGTCAGTTTTGTGTAAAATTCAATATTTGCTCATTTATAGTTCTTATTTAACTCATAAGCTTTGATCTACTTTGACTTCGATTTCATCCACATCTTCCACACGTATCATTTTTACAATTTCCTGATTCTTTTTATCTTTCAGAGAAATTTTCAACCACTCCTCATCACAGTCCATCACATGACATTCAAACTCTGTTTTTCCAGCAAAATTGATTCCTTTTTCACTTGAAATTTTGCAATCTCTTCCCACTAATTCTTCAATCAGTTTTGACATGATACTTTCTCTGCACCTTTCTTTTTCTAACTTTTTTACTTTCCTTTCAAGCTTTTTCACTTTATCAGGATACGACATATAACACAGCATTATAATAAATGCCAACACACCCAAATATTCCATATTGCCACCTTACTTCGCCGCCGGCAAAAATGGTGCCAGAACCCCTGCCACATTCGAAATCGGCATCGTCTGCAGCCAGATATGTCCCGGTCCGCTGACGACCGTGTTGAACACGCCTTCTCCTCCGAACAGCATATTCTTCACACCCGGCACGCTCTGAATCTCCATGCTGCAGGTCGCATCCATTGCAGCCAGATATCCGGTATCCACCACAATCTGCTGCGCCGGCTGCAGCTCATACTCTACCACATGGCCGTCAAATTCCAGAAATGCCATACCGCGTCCGGAAAGCTTCTGCATGATAAATCCCTCTCCGCCGAAAATTCCTGAACCGATCCGCTTCTGGAAGAAGATCGACAAATCCACTCCGGATTCTGCTGCCAGAAAACCAGACTTCTGTACTACGATTTCTCTCCCGGGCGCTACCTCGTGTGCAACGATCTTTCCCGGAAAGCTGGATGCAAATGCGATCATTCCGTGACCGCCTTTTGCAGTGTACGTGTTCTGGAAAATCGACTCTCCGGAAAACATCCTTCCAAATGCTTTTCCGATCCCGCCGTTGGTACTCGTCTCCATCTTCATATTCGGGGACATCCAGCTCATGGCTCCCTTCTCTGTGATCATTGTTTCTCCCTCTTCTAAAGTACAGATCACTGCCGGTAATGTTTCTCCTACGATTTCATATCTCATACGCATTCTCCTTATAGAATTGTATTATATTGTTAGTACAATTATAAACATTTTTCTTTGCTCTGTCAATCTGTGATTTATAACATTCTCGCGATTGAAATGAAAAAAACAAGCAATCCCGCTGCAAATAAAAACAAAGATCCAAGAATCAGACCGATCACCAGCCCCGGTTTTCCTGACGGGAATAATTTCGTGCGATACCCCGGTGTTTTTGCATGAAGAAGATAATTTCCGATATAGATTGCCCCGGGAGCCGCAGAAGCCATCATCAGGTACATCCCCACTGCCGGAAGCATATCCTGAGTCCCCTGTGCAAGTGTCTGTACCTCCATATACAGCTCCATCCTGGAATACACTCCCTGCATGGCATAAAGTAAAATGACAGGAAGTGCATTGTTAATAAAATGAAACAGCATGTTATAACACATATTTCCGGTTTCCCACAACAGATATCCCATCATCACCCCACCGATCGCCGTCGGAAAAAATCGAAAAACATCTCCGTGGAACATCCCGAAAATGCAGCCACTGATCAACAGTACTGCCCATTTTCCAAGCCTTCCTCTCAGACTGCTGACAAATGTTCCCCGAAACAGAGCCTCTTCACAGATTGCCGGTGAAATTGCTACTGTAACAAAGGACAGCAGAAACGGACCTGCGGCAATGGACGATGACAGCCCGTCATTAACCTCCAGAATCTGCTCGGGGAAAAACAGACTCAAGATCAAAAGCAGTACCATTTCACACAAAAACGTCCCTACCCAGATCAGAATTGTGCCTGCAATCCCCGAAAAATGAGGTTTCTTAAGCGGAAACACCTCCCGCAGATTCCCGTGAAACAAAAGGACAGCCCCTACTGCCACCCCAAGCAGAAGAAGCTCTCCGAGCAAACTTCCATACATGCCAAACGGGGACAGCAATATCGGCGCTGCCACAAACAAAATAACCGCAGAGACCAGCAGGGTGAGTACACCCTGCCAGATCTTCAGTGGTTTTTTCACTTTACATTCCTGTTTCATTTTCTCCATCCGGTACCTCCTGTCTCTTTGGAAACACAATTTCTGCTTTAAACAAATCTGCTTCCGTGGAGATCTGCAGAGTGCCGTGCTGCAATTCTACAAAGCTCTTTACAATCGCCAGACCAAGTCCGCTTCCCTCGGTATTTCTCGAAACATCCCCTCTTACAAAACGGTCTGTAATTTCATCTGTATTGAAATTCAGTTCCGCAGAAGACACATTCTTCATTGAGATCCGCACATCCTGTTCTGTCTCTTTCATATCAATATACACACGCGTATGCGGCATTGCATACTTCGTGATATTTACGATCATATTCTCGAAAATACGATATGTTTTCTGGCTGTCCAGCCATAATACGATCTTATGTTCCGGCAGATTCCACTTCATTTCCAGATTTGCATTTCTGATATTACTATCATACTCCAAACCTACCTGTTTTAGCAAATCTACAATGTCAATTTTCATATAATGAAGAGTTACCGTTCTGCTGGTTGCCTTACTGATCTCAAACAGATCCTCGATCAGCACTTTCAGGCGCAGAGACTTTCTCTCCAGAACTCCGATGTATTCTTTTCTCTTTTCTTCATCCGTCTCATTTTTTACCAGATCCACATACGTGATGATCGCTGTCAGTGGTGTCTTTAAATCATGGGAAACATTGGTGATCAGATCTGTCTTCATCCGTTCACTCTTGACTTCCTCACTGACTGCTTTTTTAAATCCCGTCTGAATGCGTTTCAGTTCATTCTGAACCGGTGCGAAAATTCCCACGTCTCCTGTAATCGGGAAATCCAGATTTCCTTCTGCCAGCTGATTGGTCGATTTCAAAATGCCCTGATACTGTTCCTGCACCTTGTTGAGGTACTTTCTCAGGAAAATAAACAATACGACGGAATAAATGATCAACACCCAGATTCCATACATCCAGAACATACTGATCACAAAGATCACCGCAAAGTTAAGCAAGACGATCCGTAAAATAGTTTTGTTGGTATTATCCCGGAAGTCGATATGCAGCAACGCTTCATATTGATGGCGGCAGAATGCTTTGAATGTTCTCCAGCATCCAAGAACAAGTTTTTTGATTTCCTCTGTCATGCTGTTCCCTCCATTCTTCAGCCACAATAAAAACTTCACACACAAGGACCTTTCTCTTAAGTACGATTTCTTCAGTACAAAAATCTCTCTGACGCATCCTGCCAGCCAGTACACCACTGTAAAATACACAAACCAGATCACTGCATTCGCTGCCAGAGAAATGGCATCATTCAGATTTTCTCCATAGCTTGCAGAAAAGACCTGAATAAACTTGTGACTGCATGTATTCCATATCATGATCGCCAGTGTACGGACATACGCCATCAGACAAAGACCAATGATAAATGCAATTTCCAGCGGACATCTTCTGGTATCTACTATAGCGTCCTTTTCCAGCGCCCGCTTCTTATACTGAGGAATCAAAAACGCTGCTGCTGCACTGAATGTTGTAAAAAGCAGAACAGCCCAGTTAAAGGACGACTGCTGCATCAGTTCATCTACATACATATATGCATACGTATCGTTCGATGTCTCATACTGCTCCAGATAAGCCGACAGATTCTGTTCTGTCATCGCATATATGATGTCTACCTCCGCCGGAGTCGAAATATAAGACACCGCTTCCGAATAAACGCTGTTGTCATACAGCCATTGCTCTGCCGTAAACTGGAGTTTTTTATCATATACTGTTCCGCCCACCTGAATATCGGAAATATCTCCGTCAAAATCAAACGAAAAACGAACGCACAGTGCATACGTGTCACTGTCAAACTCTTCCGGCAATTTCTTGGCAGATTCATCCGAGGTCAGCATTGCCGTTCCGGATTCATCAAAAATTCCGTATTTCATGTACTTTTTCATCAATCCGAAACGACTGTTTCCATACTCTTCTATCACCTCGGAAGACTCCGTCTCATTCGAGATTTCATTATATAACAGATAATTTCCGTACAGAATCGGATCCAGCATATCCAGCATCTGCTCTTCTTTTCTCATCTCTTTTTGATCCTGATCCGTTATATAAGAAGAAAACGCCGGATAAAAAAGCAGCATTCCTACAGATGAGATTAACAGTACAATGACTGTCAGAAGATTTCCTCTTTTATTGTTGTTTTTCAATTTTGTATCCAACGCCCCACACCACCTTTAAGTATTTTGGATTTTTTGGATCCAGTTCAATTTTTTCCCGGATATTCCGCACATGCACCATGATCGTATCCGTATTGATCGCCTTTTCCTGCCATACCCGCTCATAAATTTCCTCGGCAGAAAATACTCTCCCCGGATTCTTGGCAAGAAGAAGAAGAATTTTATATTCGATCGGTGTCAGCTTTACCGGTTTTCCGTCAATTGACACTTCCACAGTGTCCTCATTGATCTCCAGGCCACCGATCACATGCACATTTTCACGAACTTCCAGCTTTTCCATAAATCTTCTGTATCTGCGAAGCTGGGAATTGACTCTCGCCATCAGTTCCATCGGCGTAAATGGTTTTGTGACATAATCATCTGCACCGATGTTCAGTCCCATGATCTTATCTACTTCCTCGGATTTTGCCGATAACATAATCACCGGAAAATCATATTTTTCTCTCAGCTTCATCGTCATCCGGATTCCATCCATTCTCGGCATCATAATATCCACGATCGCCAGATGGATATCCTCTTTTTCCATGACTTCCAGTCCTTCAATCCCATCTGCAGCCAGAAATACTTCGTAGCCCTGACTCTGCAGATAGATCTTAACACCCTCTCTGATTTCTTTATCATCTTCCACAACCAAAATGTGATTCATTTCCATCTCTCATCTGTCTCCTTTTTTCGTCATTTTACGCAGTCACGCATCTTTTAACAGTATACCACATTCTGAGGTTTCTGCCCTTGTCGGAAGGTCAGGAATTTGTTTTTTATTAACTTCTCCATAATCGTGAACTGCGACGCTGATTTTCGAAAACGGAAGTGGAATCGCATAGTGGTCCCATCTCCAGAACAGCCGAAGACATCCATGATAGGAAACTGAAATTCCCACAAAAGACTCCTGTGCCTGCTCTGCCAGATAAAATGCCAGCTTTTTCGGCTCATGCCTTGGTCCCAGCGGTCCGTCCAGCGCCACCGCAATGGAACGCGTCTGCTCATAAGAATCCTGCAGAATTTTTTTCAGTGCTCCAAACGCCGCAAATCCGTCGGGAACACGCAGGGCATGACCGCCGCATGCCTGCAGCATATGTTCAATATAATCCCCTCTTGTGTCTGCTGTCACAATGACATCTACCGGACTGGTTTTCCCGGATAACTCCTCCAGCACCAGATTCATCAAAAAACTGTCCTCATGCCAGAATCCAAACACCTGATTTCCTGTCACAAATTGGATTTCCTGCCATTCGATCGCAACCGTCTTTTTAAGAAGTTTTAAATAACCGGAGAACAGATACTGCAGAATGTTCTTTCCCACTTTTTGTATGCTCCTCATATCTCATTTCCTCTTTTCTTTCCATACACTGACGATATAATGTTTCTGCATGTACAGCCAGCCTTGATGCCCGATAGCCTTCTGCGGTCTTTCGTGCCTCCATGCAAACCTGTCTGTAATCCGGACTCTGAATCAGTTCTGCCGCCTTATCACTCCAGATTTCCACATCCTCTTCTGTCATATACCCGTTGATTCCATTTTTTACAACATCTTCCACACCACTCGCCCGAACTGCCACAATCGGATTGCCTGCTGCCATAGCTTCTTCCAGAACAATCCCCTGTGTCTCTGATTTCGATGCGAACAAAAACAGCTCACTTGCATACAGATACTGCTTTACATCCTCATTCGATATATTTCCCAGAAAGACCACGGTATCGGACAATCCCATCTGTTCTGCCAGTACTTCCAGTTCCTTCCTCATACTTCCCTCACCCAGAAGCAGCACACGAAACGAAAATGGCAGCTTCTCTTTCAAACACCGGATTCCATTCAGGAGAAATATCGGATTTTTTTCTTCCTCCAGCCTTGAGACGGAACAGAATAAATGTCCGTTTTTCTCTTCCCCAAGATATTGTCTGCGGATCGTTTTTGTCTTCTCTTCATCCTCAATATAAAAACTGTCATCCAACCCGGTCGGCAGCACTGCCATGGAAACCTCCGTACCGTTTTCCCGGATCCGGTTCTGCATTCCAGGTGTCGGCGCAAAGATCAGATCACATTTATTCGTAAACCATTTCATATATCCCGGGATCACGGTGTCTTTGGCAAACCGGATCAGCTTTTTTCTCCACATCCCTGCCTGCTCTTCTCTGAAAAACGGAATATAATGCAGGTAGTCTTCATACCGTGTGTGATACGTATAAATAACCGGGATCTGATACTTTTGTCCAAGATACAATGCCTGCGTTCCCACAAACATCGGCTGATGCACATGAATACAGTCAAACTCGTGTTCCTTAAATCCTTTCCAGATTTCTCTGCTGACCAGCTTCGGATATACCATGCCGTTTTCCATCTTCTGACGCGTCACCTGAAACCGGATGACATCGTCCTCTTCCACCTGCCCGTAGCGTGGATCAAATCCATAATCCGGTGCGAAGACCGTCACCTTGTGTCCCTGTTTCCTCAATTCTTTTGCCAGCCGCTCCACGGAAATCGGAACTCCGCCGACAAACGGCTTATAGTTATTCGTAAGCATCGCAATCTTCATGACGTTTCCCCCTCTTCTATGCCAAAACACGAATGGCTGCTTCTCCAAAGAAATATCCGGCTCCTACAAACACCAGATTCCAGATCAGAATCCCCAGACAGGAACTGATGGTATATTTCACAAAATCCATTTTTACCATCCCTGCCGGAATCGAAATGATCGTACGCACCATCGGAAGCAGTTTACTCACAAACACTCCCACACTTCCCTTTTCCCGAAGCATGTCGATCTTACTCTCCACTGCTTCCTTTTGTTTCGGAAATTTCCTGAAATAAAAGCCCAGCACCTTATCTCCGCCTGCTCTTCCCAGCCAATACAACGCCCAGCTTCCTGTCAGTCCGGCCACCACCGTCAGTACCATGACCAGCGGAAAACTGATTTCACCCTGAGATGCCCAGATCCCGGAAAGCGGCATGATCACCCCCGCCGGAAATCCCGGAAGATTCAGATATTCCAAAAGCACGATCAGAAAGATGAAAAATGCTCCATATTCAAGAAAATAATTTGTCAATGTCTGGATACTCATAGAAAACGGCCTCCCTTACTTTTGTATTTATCTTAAAATACAAAAATAAAGGAGACCGTTATAAGATTCAAAAGAATTTCTTAAGGATGTTTAAGAATTTTGGAAATCCAATTCCAGAAGATCTATCACATCATATAAAGTGTCAAACCTGCGCCATACTAATTCTAAAACCGCTTCATCCGGCTCTACCAGATCCGGAATCATCACCGGACGCATCCCTGCAGCTGCTGCCGAGCGAATCCCGGACGGTGCATCTTCCAGCGCGATTGCAAACTCAGGCAAAACCTGAATGGAAGCACAGGCTTTCAGGTAAATCTCGGGATCCGGCTTCCCCGCCGATACCATATTTCCATAAACAGCGCCGTCGAAATAATCAAACAGTCCATATTTCTTTAACAGCAGCTGTGCATGAAGCTCTCTGGAAGAAGTCGCCAGTGCCAGCCGATAGCCATGCTCTTTTGCATACTTTAAAAGCTCCTCTGCCCCGGGCTTTCTGTCTACCCCGTCTTCTTCCATGATCCGATGATAGATCCGACGGGTATTCTCCGTGAACTCTTCCATCGGAAAATCCGGCGATACATGCTCCTTAAAATACTCCTCTCTTCTCACTACATTGAAACCAATGGTATGATAAATATGGTCACCGAACCGTTCTCCGAATCCCATCTGCCTTCCGACTTCATTCCACGATTTCTGTACGACTCTCTCGGAATCAAAGAGAAGCCCGTCCATATCAAATACTAGTCCTTTAATCGGCTGCTCACTCATCTGACTGTCCTGCCGTCCTTTCTGCTCCCTACTGTTCTCTGAATACAACACTTCCGTCTTCCACATCCATCTTCTCAATGATTGCCAGAGACTCCAGCTGGAATCCAAGGTTACGGATGATCCGTCCACCTGACTGAAATCCCTTCTCGATCACAATCCCGATTCCTTCTACAGAAGCTCCGGCTGACTGTACAATCTGAATCAGTCCCTGCAGCGCACATCCGTTGGCAAGGAAATCATCAATGATCAGAACCTTGTCTTCCGGGTTAAGGAATTTCTTTGCAACGATCACATTGTTTTTACACTTATGTGTGAACGATTCTACCTCTGCCACAAGCATCTCCCCTTCCAGATTGATGCTCTGAGATTTTTTTGCAAATACGACCGGCACATGAAAATGCTGCGCCGCAATACATGCAATCCCGATTCCGGATGCTTCGATCGTCAGGATTTTGTTAATCTCTTTTCCTTCAAAACGCTTCTTGAATTCGCGTCCGATCTCATTGAACAGATCAATGTCCATCTGATGGTTCAAAAAGCTGTCCACCTTCAGTACATTCCCCTCTTTGATAATCCCGTCTTTTAAAATTCGTTCTTCTAAAAAATTCATCTTCTGCTTCTCCCAATCACTTTTTGATTTTGTTCCCCATTATACCTGTTTTTTCTCTGAAAAACAACAAGTTTTATATGGCTTATATCTTCTCCGCTTTTTCCGGTGTCTCGATATCCTCAAAAACCAGAAATACCCTTCTTAAAAGCAGCGAATTAAGCCACACTATCAAAGAAACACCAAGTAACAGCCAGACCAGAAAACCTAACATCAACGTCCGCACTGTCAGAAATGTCACAACTACCGGTACTACTGTAATGACCAGCATCAAAAGTGTATATGGCATTTTTGCAACCGTAAGGATCAATGCATTTTTCAATGTGTTCTTGATCGGATTTTCATATCTTGCCTGCAACGCAAATCCATAGATCCCCATGCTGATCAGCAGGATAGTCATGAAGATCAAAAATACCTGCATCACAGTCCTGATGGACGGACTCATCATACGAAGCAGCATAAAGTCGACTACAATCACGATCCCAAACACAAGGTACAAAAGCCACATCAGTGTGCTTTGTCTGAAATTCTCCTTAAATGCTTTTAAGAACCCTTTTACTATGTAGCCCTCTTCATTCTTTACCAGCTTCAGCATGACCGAATACATTGCTGTCGTGGAAGCTCCGATCGTAATGATGGGAATGGAACATACGATCCACAAAAGATTTAGAAACATAAAATCTGCTACTTTCCCTAAAAAACGTGTTACCCCATTGTCTATCCAGTTCATTTTTCTGCTCTCTTTTCTATTATTTTTCTACTATTATAACATGCCATTCTATGGCATGAAACACTTCTTTCCGAAAAATGTAGAAAAACCTCCGGGAAGCGAAAATAACTGCCATCTTCTCTGCCCTTGTTATATATTTCTATACAAAAAAACAGGACAAAAACAACTCCATTTTTGTTTTCGTCCTGTTTGCATAAAAAAAGCGGGTGATGGGAATCGAACCCACGTATCCAGCTTGGAAGGCTGGTGTTCTACCATTGAACTACACCCGCATGTTTCTTTATTTTTTTGTGTCCCTCAAGACAAGAATTATAATATCACACGGTTTCATAAAATGCAACCCCTTTTTTCAAATTTTTTTAATTTTTTTAATTATATATAATATTTCTCATTTTTAGCATCACTCTTGCCATTCTGCATAAACTAGGCTATGATAAGAAAAACTAAAGGAGTACTAACATGGCATTAAATTTTAATCAACTGGCAATGCTTCAGAAGCTTCGCAGCAGTGTCCAGACATTTCGAAACAATCACCCTAAATTTCCACTCTTTCTAAATGCAGTTTCTGCAGACGCATTAAAGGAAGATACGATCATAGAAATCAATGTAACTTCTCCGGACGGCAAGCACTATTCTTCCAACCTGAAGTTAAAATCAGATGATATCGAACTTCTGGAAATGCTGCGGCAGCTGAATTCATAACTCGTTGCTGTTCACAGTAACCGTAAATCCCAATCCCCTTTTGACTTCTATCTTCGAAAGTACTATAATTCAATATAGAAACTAAATGAGAAGAGGGCTTTGTCATATGAGTAAACGTCTGGATAAGAAAAAACTGAAAAGGCAGACCACAGCAATTGAATCCCCTATTGCTGAGACATCTGCATCCAAAGAAACCATAAACTTTTTTATTCAATATCAGGATCAGGAATATCTGGAAACAGAAATTGTCTCCAGAGTCAGGGAGTCTTGTCTCTTAAACGGTGCTTCTTCTGATGAGCTGAATACAATCTCGATCTACTTAAAACCGGAGGACAAAAAAGCATATTTTACATACGGAGAAAATAAAAGCGGATTTATTGAATTGTAAGGGTTGATCCTCTAAAGCAGAAACTGTTGTCAATTTACGGCAGTTTCTGTTTTTTTGTAACCATTTTCTCTAAATTTCTGTCTAACCTATGTAAACAAATACAAAAGCTGCCGGCGCTTCTGTATTAGAAAGGATACTGTTTATATGATGAGTAAAGACACAGATGAGATAAAACTAATTAAAAAAGCAATCCGTGGCAATTCCACTGCCTATGGATACTTGATTGAAAAACACCGTACCTATCTGTACAAAATGGCTTTTCTATATACAAAAAATGAACAGGATGCTTTAGATGTTGTAGGTGACACAGTACTCAAAGGGTATCTGCAGATAAAAACGCTGAAAAACGCGTCTCTGTTTCAGACATGGATTACACGAGTGCTGATCAACACAGCTCATGATCATCGTAGAAAAGCCCTAAGCACACTTTCACAGGAGGATTCCGCTATAGATTCTGCACATGCTTCCACAGCAAATCAACAGATTCCATCTGTCGAACATTTTGACCTGCAAACCGCTATCGAAACACTTCCTGATAAATACCGCATTCCTATTTTACTAAAATACTTCAGTGGTATGACAGTCGATGAGATTGCCTGGACACTCAGTATTCCATCTGGTTCTGTCAAAGCATACCTGAGTCGTGGAAGAAATGAATTAAAACAAAAATTAAAGGAGGACTATCTCTATGAATCTTGATTTTGATACCATTGAAATCCCGGAAGAAAAACTCAATCGAACAATTCAAAACAACATAAAAAAAGTACACGGTATTCATCGTAAACAAATGATTCGCCATACCGCAGGATTATTTTGTGCTGCTGCTTTTTTCTTCTGCTTGAGCGCTATATTTTTACACTCTAATCCATCACTTGCAGCAGACCTTTTACACCTGTTTGAAAAGATAGAAAACAAACAAATCTTTTCCGGAGACCTGCACACTCACGCTACGCCTCTGACCAATAATAACTCACAGAAATCTGACGGATACACATTCACATTATCCGAGACATATTGTGATACACAGAACTTTTATGTCAGTGTCCAGATTACATCTGAAGAAGGTTTTCCAAAAAGCCAACGAGCACAAGTGGATCCAGATGGTATTTCTTCCCTTTGTCTGATGGGAAAATGGACCGATTCCAGCTTTCCTGAAAATTCTTACACACAAGGAGTTTCCCTCTCTGGAACATTTTCTGATGATCACACATTTATCGGTTCATTTCATCAGATACTTGGAGAAAACACTCCAAAAGATACGTATAGCGCAGAATGGAAAATTTCTGGAATTCAATACAGTCCCGAGGAAGCTAAAAACGGAAATATGTATATCTATTTTTCCGAACCGCTTGAATTTCAGATTGAAACTCCTGTCCAATCAGACGGTACTGTAAAAAAATTACTGAATGAAAAACTGCCAAATGCAACTACTTTGATCTCCGCTACAAAAACACTGACTACAATTTCTCTGGAATCCAAAGGTAACGAAGAAACCAAAGATAACAAAGAAGTAGAACAAAATGGTACTGACACACTGTTATCACCATTTGAACAATATGGCTATGCTGTTTACGATGCAAACGGAAAACATATGACAGATAAAGCCGGACTTATTGCAATTCAAGATCATGATGTTTCTAAAATTCAAATTTGCTATTTTAAACTTCCTGTGAACCCGAACCAGGATGTTAACAATCAACCCGAATATGAAGAATTTCAAAAATCTTTCCGGGAGAGTGGTTATTCCTACGATATAATCAAAGACCGCATTGTAAAACAAGTTGAAATTGTATTTGAAGAATAACATTTCATCTAAGAAAATCCTGCTGAGAGTTTCATAATGACTCCCGGCAGGATTTTATACATTCTGTGTATATCTGCACTTCGGAAAATTTCCACATCCCCAGAATTCACCATATCTTCCGTTTCTTCGAATCATCTCTCCACCACATTTCGGGCAAACAAACACTACTGATTTTTTCTGAAGCTTTGCCATTGCCTCAAAACACTTCTGATTCATCACACAGTCATTCAAGGCCCGGTGCGCCCCTTTCGAACTGATTCCAAAATGCTCAGCGAGATCTGTCAATCGATGATGTTTCAATTCAGGAAGACATTTTCTTGCCATATACAAAGTGTCAATAAAGTCATTCGAGACTGTCTCCTGAAATAATTCTTCCACTTCCCGATAAATAAATTTCATATCAAATGACTGGATATTATGTCCCACCAGAATATCCTCTCCTACAAAACGCAAAAACTCCGTCATTGCTTTGCGGATCAGTGGCGCTTCTGACACCATTTGATCTGTAATTCCATTTACTTTCGTAGCCTGTGCCGGAATGTGTCTCCCAGGATTCACCAATGTAGAAAATGTATCCTGCACAATTCCACCTTTCACCTTTACTGCCGATATTTCTATAATATCATCCATATTTGCACTGATACCTGTCGTTTCCAGATCAAATACCGTATAATCCGGTACATATTGAACCAGACGGTTTCCTTTTTCTCTCATCTTCTGTAATACTCCTTTTGTGCTTCCGTAGATTTACATATAGAAAAAAACAACACCAACCGGTGCTGCCTCTCATTCCATCTGTATTTCCTATACCTTCAAAACTGCATACAAAGAATCATCCTTTTTCCTATCACCTTGCTTGGTTATGCCCTCGACCTATTAGTAACAGTCAGCTCCATGTGTTACCACACTTCCACCTCTGCCCTATCTACCTCGTCGTCTTCAAGGGGGTTTACTTCATAAGAATGGGATATCTCATCTTGAGGGGGGCTTCACGCTTAGATGCCTTCAGCGTTTA